>Ga0214921_10000009_pt1 | contig 429451 bp, 360 predicted proteins | sample LL1505_MetaG_FD_177992 | JGI IMG/M metagenome (GOLD analysis project Ga0214921, IMG submission 177992) | Freshwater microbial communities from Lake Lanier, Atlanta, Georgia, United States - LL-1505 | ecosystem: Environmental > Aquatic > Freshwater > Lake | place: USA: Georgia | collected... | reverse complement strand
CTAGAATGTCACTTACCTTTCGCCCTCTTGACTCTTTTGCACGATGCCCGCGGACGGGTATTTGTCTCTTGGATATTTGACGACGCGAGGATACGAGCGCTCCTTTGAGCGCACTGGTAGTTTGTTCTGAAACATGTTTGCCTGGAATCGTGTAATGATTTTTTCCTGATCATGTTTTGTCTTTGCGGCAGCCAAGAGCGGCGCATATGCACGAACAAGCGAGATGGTGCCCGTAAAGCTCATGCGATTCGCGGGAAGTCCCAAAGCAGTTGCTGTCTCTTGCATGGTGGATCGTAGAAGATTGAAAGTGAGATAAGCTATCAGGATCTCTTTCTCGATAGTTTCTCCCTTCTTGGAACGCACAAAAGCCATTTTAAGCGTCTGCTTGATATCTCGAATAAACACCTCGACTTGTACTCGCTTTCGATAAAGCTCCGCCAATTCTCGAGCACTTCGAGTCATGTCGGTAGTAAAGAAGTAAAACTCACTCGAGCGAAATCCTTTTAGCCGCGATATAAATCGTATGACTCTTCCCCTTAGAGTGATCGCTTTGCCGCTCTTAGTCGAAACCCAATCAACGTTTCTTTCGGCAATTCCATCCACGATGGCTTCGTCACCAAGAAGTTTTGCACCGTGTGAGTCCTTTAGCCGCAAAAGTACATTAACCCCTTCAGTGATGACGCCGCTCAGAAATTGTGTCCTCTCGAAGCCTCTATCCATGATGAGCAGGGAGCCTCGAGGAAGGCGTTTCGCAACGTTTTGACTGAGTGCAACCTCACTGTCTTTCCAGCTACCTACTGCAACCTCGCGAGCTATGCCGCTTGAGACTTCATGCGCACTTATTACGCGTACTTTGGGATAGTGCAGCTCTCCCATTCCATTACCGGTAGGACAAAAGTATTCGAGGTTTGATGCGCTGCGAGCAGTCGTTACAACGGCCCCATCAAGGACATACACGCTGTCTTGCGCCTCGCTTGCCGAGAGAGAGTTAGCCATAAGCTCTGTCGCCGCTTGAAATAGCTCTCGTACATCTTCAACTGAAATCCGCTCGCGAGCACGACTAAGTCCGCCGTTATTCGTGGATATCGTAGCGGTGCGAATCTTTTGATTGGTGCGTCCAACCAGAAAGCCGATCCCTCCGTTATCAACCGCTCGGCTAGCGAGCTCGTTTAAGCTCGATCGAAGAGAGTAGCCGCTTAGTCGCTGCTGAATGCCGAGCCAAACGATCATGGCAAATGAGAAAAGTCCTTGTTCCCCCCGAATATCGTACCCGTTGCGCGATGATAAATACTCGTCGCAAACTGTAATAAACTTCTCTTCAAGTGATCTCATATTGCCGTCTCCCGTTTCAGTCTCATCACTTAAACTGATCGAACAACGACTACCTTGCAACCGTTTAAAAATGTTGGATCATTTCGATCGCTTACACGGCTCGCGCAGTGACATTCTAGCCCCCCTACACAGCGAAAGCTGGGAGACGCGCGGCTCGCTCTGGGATACCATGGCTCTTGAGCATCGCTATTACGGGCGAGCACAACGAGCACGGGTGGCACTCTGGGTTGCCAACAGGGAAGTATGGTTTGATCATTGTTAATTAAAAAACAAAGAAACAAAGAAACAAAGAATACCCACTATTTTGACGAAAGCGATTTTTGAAAACGCAGCGAAGTTGAAGTATCTTATCAACATGACAAAACCAAAGATTGCGACACTCATCTTTTTGGCATCGCTCGGCATGACATCACTTTGCTTGGTATCGCTCGTTGGATGCGGCATTCCTAATAAAAATCCCAGTGTTTATGAAAAACAAGATGATAAAATGGAACAGGCGAAACGAACCATTGTGGGAAAACTTTCCGGCAAAACCATTTTTCTTGCTGACCCCAACCGAGCCCCCATGCCTGCCATCAGCTCCTCGGGGGTGGTCAAAGATGGCCAGGCCCTTGCTGATTTTAAAATAAACACCACTCCTGGAAATCCGGATGCGAGAAGCTACAGGCGAAAATTCGGATTGCTGATTCCCGCCACCAACACGAGCATGGAACACGAACTTTGGAGCATTATTTTTGACAATCAACAGAACGGTCTGGACGGTGTCGGCATCCACGTTGCCAATATCATCACCCCCAAAACGAAACTTCAAACTGATGCCGATCTGGACGTTTATAAAACTCAATTCATCGATGGATTGAACATCGCCATAGACCAAGTCGCACTCGCGCAACCCGAATATCTCATTATGGGAATGAGTCTTGAACACATACTTTTTGGAATGGATGAAATCAGAGGTCTGATGACCAAAATTGAAAGACAAAATCCCTATTCGTGGGCAACCTGGCACGAAGCTGCCGACGCAGCCCTAAAGAAATATAAGGCTAAAAGAATTGGACTCATCAGTCCTTTCAGCGCCAAGGGAAACGCTAATGCAAAAAAAATGTTTGAGGATCTTGGCTATGAAGTTGTGACGACTTTTGGTTTTGCGTGCGCCAACGCCTACGACATCGCGCACATTCCGGACTCTGCAAAAGAAGAAGCGATTTTAAAGCACATCGCTATTCCTGAAAACAAGTTGGATGCCGTTTTGCAATTGGGAACAAACATGAGTCTGATCAATGTCACCGAAAAACTTGAGAAGAAAATAGGCATTCCCATCCTTGGCATCAATGCGGTCACGTTTTGGTATGCACTCAGAGAAAACGGTTTCGAAAAACCGCTCGTCAAAGCTGGACGATTGGCTAGAGAATATTAAAGAATTACGACTCAGGTGCGCTTGTAAAATCGAACGCTCTTTTGATTCTTCCCCGTTTCAACCTGGTAGGGGATGGATTCCTTTCAGTCCTTGATCGATAGGAAGATCGATCGCATTTTTGTAATTAGCTGCAGCAGGTAGCTGAACTGCGGAGGACTGCGGAGGCGGGCCTATGATGGGCTCGTCGGGAATGATTAAGCGAGGGTGGAAAAGCGTAGTCTAGAGCTCTAATATAGAGTTTCAAGGTTCTCTGTAGAGCAAAGGGTGGTGAGCGAAGTGGTGAAAAATGGCCGCTCGCATAGACGCCCCCCCATTCCGTGACAGAGGAAGCGGAGTTTGGAAGTCATCAGGAGCCGGCTCGAGGGAGTTGGACGACGGGAGTTTATCGACAGTATGAAAGGTGTCGATGAGCGTAGGGGGCGGCGGCGGAGCCTGGAAGTCCGGGATTCCTTGAGCCTTCATGATGTCCTTGATTGAGTGCCCGTCTTCCCACACGGAAATGCTCTGCCAAATTACAGAGTCCGCTAGCAGAGTCCTTTTTGGAGGCTCGTCGGGCAGGCAGGTTTACTCTGGCATTTCAATCAACTGCGGCTATCAAAAGGTGTTTTGATAATTCTTGGAGTGCTTGGCCAGGATCTCGCGCATCCCAATAAGAGCTATTCCCCGTGGTACATAGGGGCTCTCTTCCATGGCTACTGAAGAGTTAGGAAAAAGCAACGGACGCATCATATGAGTCGTAGACTCGATTTCGTTACCACTCTCTTTGTGAGCCTCCTAGCGGGGTTTTTACTGGCTGACCGTGCTCTAGCGGCAGATGGGAAGATATACGTCATTCACGAGCCGGGCGGAGTGATCCGGTTTACTACTACGCTTCCAACAAATGGCCTTGAGGCGAAGGTTTTTACCGCGCGAGCTAACGGATTTACATACCTGCGCGGAGCCCGCTTACAAGGCCTGAGAGGAGGCCGGAGGCTCTACCCATCCCTGTATGAGCGTACGATCGTCGAAGTTGCCCAACGGCATCGAGTAGATCCCAACCTAATCAAAGCCGTGATCCACGTTGAGTCAAATTTCAATCCGAGGGCGGTCTCTCCAAAGGGTGCCCAGGGACTAATGCAGTTAATGCCTGGGACGGCTCGTATGATGGGAGTGCGCAACGCCTTCGTGCCGGAGTGGAACATCAGTGGGGGGACTCGATACCTCGCGCAACTGCTTCGGCGGTACGGCAATGAGGCACATGCCCTGGCCGCCTACAACGCCGGAGATGTCCCTGTGCAGCGGTATAACGGCATTCCTCCATATTCAGAGACGCAGGAGTACGTGAGGCGTGTACTGCACCTTAAAAAGCAGTATACTGCCGTCGCGCATGGCTAATTGGTTTAAGCGAATCCCAAACTGGCTAACCTTCCTCCGGTTGATCTTGATCCCGGTGTTTGTCGCTGTCCTCATCGAACCTAGTCGAAACTCTCTCAATATCGCGGCTGTGCTTTTTGTGCTCGCCGCTTTTACTGATTACGCTGATGGCTATATGGCGCGTCGCTACGCCGCCATCACAGATTTTGGAAAGCTCTTCGATCCCCTCGCTGATAAGATTCTAGTGATGGCGGCCCTTGTGATGTTGGTCTCCCTCCGTGACGACACCTGCTCATCACTTGTGCCGGGGTGGATGGTTGTCCTTATTCTCGCCCGTGAGTTCTGGATAACTGGCCTGCGCGCTTTTGCCGCTAAAGATGGAACGGTTATCGCCGCCAAATCTGGGGGCAAGGTAAAGAGCTTTCTGCAGATGGTGAGCATCTTGGCCCTCCTTCTCTATGACTACTCTTTCTCTCTCTTCGGATATCGGGTGACGTGGCAATTCGTCGGGCTCAATCTGCTCGTTGTCTCGTTAGCGTTTTCGTATCTGTCAGCTATCGATTACTCCATCGCGGTTCTCATGCCTCAACACGGCAGCTTGACTGATATAACCAAGAGGATTGGTTCCACCGTTCTCGGTCCCGCGGACACGGGGATGAGAGAGGCTCTGAGTGAGGCCCCCGCTGAAGTCGCCACCCCGGACTCCCCCGGGAAAGTTGATCAATAGGGCCGTTACCCAATTGGGAAAAAGGTGGAGACAACCACCCAAAAATGCCGCCCAAGTGAGGCCCTTTCAATTCTTGGTAGTGCTTTCTTGCTTTAACAATGTTAAACCTCGGAAGAGGTGAGCCAGCGACCTTCCAAAGGGCGTTTTGAGTCGATTTTAGTTCATAAAAGTCGATATCTGATTGGCCTTCTTTCAATATGCGTAGTTTTAAGCGATAGCAGTCCAGATGCGAGCGGAACGTTTAGATATCTTTGGCTTTAAATCCTTCATGGAGCGCCTTGTTCTCCCCCTTGGTTCCGGAATTACCGGGGTGGTTGGTCCGAACGGCTGCGGTAAATCGAACATCATCGATGCCCTCAGGTGGGTGCTCGGAGAGACCCGCGCGTCCCAGCTCCGTGGAGACGTTTTAGAGGACGTCATTTTTAACGGTACCGAATCGTTTCGACCTCTGGGTCTCGCTGAGGTTTCCCTCGTGATTCGAGCGGATGGGGAGAGCCTCTTCCAAGATCTTTTAGGCTACTATGAGTCGACAGAAACGGCCACTCAAGTAGAGGTATCACCGACGACCCCTCAGGTGAAAGATTTCGAAGGGGGGACGTCGCTCCTTTCAAGTGAGCCCGCTAATTCAGACCTTCCCCAGGTTGAAGGTCGCGCAGAGGTGCCCTCGACCGATTTCTTATCAGATATTCGCGCCTCCCTCTCCAAGTACGCCTGGCTACAGTCAGTAAGCGAAGTTCAGGTGACGCGTCGACTCTACCGAAGCGGGGAATCTGAGTTCTTCCTCAACAAGGTTCCGTGTCGACTAAAGGACATCAAAGAGTTCTTCAGGGTCGTTGGGTTGGCGGCTCGTGGGTACACGATCATCGCTCAGGGTGAGATCGGACGGATTATCACGGCCAAGCCGGATGACCGACGTATTGTTATTGAAGAGGCCGCGCATATCGCCGGGTTCCGGGAGCACATGAACGCGGTGTCGAAGAGGGTCGAAGACACTCAGGCGCAGGTTGTCCGTCTGGATGATGTGATCAAGGAGGTCTCGCGACAAGTCGCTAGCTTGAAGCGTCAGGCCGCTCGGGCTGTCGCGCGAGCTGAAATTAAAGAGGAGCTTAAAGTCGCGGAGCGCGAGCTCTTCGGTGACACCCTCAACAGGCTTCAAAAGCGTGTCGCTGAGAGTAGTGAGCGATCGGTGGTTTTGGAGGGAGATGAGAGGGCGGCTCAAGAGGCGCTCGCTGAGGCCACCCGTCGTGAGCAGGACTCTCGGAACGAGGGGAACAAGTTTGACTCTGAGGTTGACTACCTTCGAGGGCAGGCCGAGCAGCTCAAGGACGATCTCAATCGAAGGAGTCGGGAGATCGGAGTCAGAGAGTCTAGGTTGCGGGAGCTGACCTCGGTGATCGCCACCCGGGCAGCGGAGGTTCAGCGCCTAGAGGAGAGGAGGGCGACTCTGATGATGCGTCGTCAGGAGTCCCTCAACGCGCTCACTAACCTTGAGCGGCAGGCTAAAGAGTTTGAGGACGGACTCGCATCGCTTGATCTCTCCGGAGAGGAGGAGTTGGCTAAGTTAAACTCCGAGATCGTCACGCTGCGAGAGGATCAACGAAATCAAGATCGGGCTGCGCGAGAGCTTCGCGATAAGTTGGTCTCCGCGCAGAGTCGCAGAGAGGCTCTTCAGGCGCAGCTCGCCGCGGCGTCTCCGCTCAATCAATTAACGCGAGCGCTCGGTGGGGAATTTGAGATGCCCGCCGAGATAGCGGCTGATTGCAAGCTCCTTGTCGATGGTATCAAGGTTCCGGACAGGTACGCGAAGGCGCTTCAAGCGGTTCTAGCTGAAAGGGCCTCGTTCTTGGTTGTCAACGACGTATCAAAGGTGGCGCGCACGTTCCAGGAGCTTGTGCTTCAGGCGGATCCTCATAACAAGAAGGGGATAGGTCTCGGTCTCTTCGCCAACGTTCCATCAAGCCGTGGTGAGCAGGTGTCGGCCGTCAACGCGTCCGGCGCCACGCGGATCCTCGATATCATTAAAGCCGCCGATTGGAGCAAGGGGCTCGTTGAGCGGCTCCTCTCGAACGTTTGGGTCGCAACCGATCTTGAGGCGGCGTTGGCTTTCTGTGAGTCTCAGTCCACTCAGGGGGAGCCGCCGGTTGATCTCGTTGTGGTTACTGAATCAGGAGACCTTCTCTCCCCGTGGAGCTTCTACAGCTTGCGGCATGAGGGTGGAATTATTCAGGTAAAGAATAAACTCGATGAGGCGGAGCGGGTTATCAATGAAAATCAGGGGAGCTATGATTCGATCGTCGCGCGACGGGACGCGACGGTAGCCCGCCTCTGGGAGTGTGAGGGACGCCATGGCGAATTGGTCCGCTCGATCCAAGAAGTTCAGGCTCGTTTGAGGGATCTCTCTAACCGCCAGAGTGAGGTACGTGGCCGACTTCAGAGTGAGACAAGGATGTTGCAGCAGATCGACGCGGACATCCAGCGGGTTGAGCCTCAGTCCAGTGAGATGAGACAACAGATCGGGACTATGGAGAGTGGAGTGGCCGATCTGAGTGCGGAGATCGAGAGCCTGCGAGCGCGAGATGATTCAGAGGCTCAGAGCGCCTATCAGGAGGTTACAACCTCACTTCGAACGGTGGAGGAGAAGCGTCGAGGGATTCGCGATAGTGTGGCCCAACTTCTGCGTGATCTGGACGGGAAGCGGCAGTCGCATGAGGCCGCGCGTGAGCGGTTAGTGCGCGAGCGGATGGCGTGTGAGCGAATAAAAGGTGAGTTAAGCAGCGCTGAGGGGGCCATACGAGACGTGTTTGGCGAGGCTGGTTTGGCGGAGCTTCGTCAGGTTGTTGAGTCCGCGGAGTTGTTGAATGAGACCCTTCGTCGGGAACTTGAAGCGCGAGTGGCGGGGATGCGCCAACGTCTGGAGCGCGAGGGAGAGGTTGATCCAACCGTTATCGAGCAACATGAGGTTGAGAATAAGCGGCTTGAGGAATTGACAGCTCAACGAGAGGATCTCGTTCGAGCGATTGAGACCCTTTCAGCGACCCTTATTGAGCTCTCTGAGGCGTGCGCTCGGCGATTCATCCAGACGTTTGAGACCATTCGGAGCAACTTCGCCATGTACGGACCGAAGCTTTTCGGCGGAGGGTCCGCTGAGCTCAGTTTGACTGACCCCGATCGCCCCCTTGAGAGTGGAGTTGAGATAGTTGTTCGACCCCCTGGCAAAAAGCCTAAGAGTATCGATCTCCTCTCCGGTGGAGAGAAAGCGCTGTGCGCCATAGCGCTCGTGTTCAGCATGTTTATGGTTCGGCCGAGCCCCCTGTGCGTTCTCGACGAGGTCGACGCTCCCCTGGATGAAGCGAATGTCCATCGTTTCGTGGACTTCATAAAAGAGATGAGCGCTCGAACGCAATTCCTCATGATCACCCACAACAAGTCGTCAATGGCGGCGGCTGATACCCTTGTGGGCGTGACGATGCCTCAACCGGGAGCCTCCAAAGTACTCACGGTATCGCTGCAGGACGCCGTGAAGCACGCTGCTTAGCGGAACCACCTTTGAAGCTCGTTCGGGAGTTGCGGTCCCGCGCGGTGGGCGCGGGGTGAGGTTCGTTGTGATTAAATAATGATGGCTGTATGAGCGGGTTTGTCCAGGAATACCTCAATCGTGTAAGGGATTTTGTAGCGTCCGTTGATCTCAATCTGCTAGTCATTGTCCTCGCCGTAGGAGTTGTTTACTACCTGAGCGCGAAACTTAAAGTCGCGAAGTCTCGGGCTGGGAGTGAAGTGAACGCTCTCCGAGAAGAGATTGAGGCGCTTTCCCGCGAGACAGCTGAGCTCCGCGCGCGGCTTTCAGCCGTGACGGCGAGTGGGGTGGAGGTGTCACCGTCTGTTGAGACTAAGGCGCCCGTACCGGCGGCCGCACCAAGAGTAATCCCCGCGGCGCAGCCGCGAGCCGTTTCCGAACCAGAGCCCCGTGTCGAGCTATCCCCGATGGCGCGGGGTATGGCGAAGAGTCGCGGGAGCTTTCTAGCGAAATTAAAGACTCTCTTCACGGGTGGAAGGTCGATCAACCTGCAGAGTCTTGATGACCTTGAGGAGCTTCTGATATCGAGCGATGTGGGGGCTCGGGTGTCTGGGTCTCTCGTGGCGGCAGTGCGTGATCACGTAGGAAAGAGAGACGGGGTCAGTGAGCTAGAATTACGCGAGCTTCTCAAGGAGGGGATCCGCAGGGAGCTGATCGTCGTCCCAAATAGCCACCGCTTGTATCAACCGACCGGCTCCCCACTTGTGGTGCTTGTGGTTGGAGTGAATGGGGTTGGAAAAACTACCACGGTCGCCAAGCTCGCGACCCGCTATAGGGCACAGGGTAAGCGGGTGCTCTGTATAGCCGCGGATACGTTTCGGGCAGCGGCTGTTCAGCAACTAAAAGAGTGGGGCGCCCGTGGCGACTTTGAGGTCTTCAGCGGCCCCGAAAACGCGAAGCCCGCGGCGGTTGTTTTTGATGGAATTGTGGCCGCGAAGGAGAAGGAATTTGATGTTGTTCTGATCGATACCGCTGGACGGCTCCATACCAAGTCGAACCTGATGCAGGAGCTTGAGGGCGTAAAGAACTCTATTCGTAGGCATATACCAGAGGCTCCGCATGAAACCCTCCTTGTTGTGGATGGTGTAAGTGGGCAGAACGCGCTCTCTCAAGCTCGCGAATTTAACGCGAGCACCCCCCTAACGGGCCTGGTGGTCACGAAGCTTGATGGTACGCCTAAGGGGGGTATAATCGTGGCGATATCGCAGGAGCTTGAGGTTCCGGTTCTCTATGTAGGGGTTGGGGAAAAAGCTCAGGATCTGATCGAGTTCTCTGTGCCGGATTTTATTGAAGAGCTCCTTCCAAACACGACTGATGACGGCCGGGCGGGCGCCGGGGGATGTGATAACGCGGCCGCGTCCAACGCGAGCATGGCGTAGGGGGCGAGAGGTATATGGAGCAATCAAAGACCGTACCGATCCGCATAATCAATCACTTCGCTATCGACGGGGTTTTGCACAGCGTCGAAGAGCTTAAGAGAGGCCACATCAATCGAACCTATATCGGTCACTGGGAAATCAACGGAAAGCGGCGTCGGTATATACATCAATCGGTTAACCACCGTGTGTTCACTGATATTGAGGCTTTAATGCGCAATTTAGAGATCGTGACGGCGGAACTCTCACGAGATCTCTCCTCTCGCGCGCCGATACCTGGAGAGACAACGCTGACGATCGTTCGGACTAAGGATGGCGCTTCGTACCTGCGCGATGAAGGGGGTGAGTACTGGCGAACGTTTGAGTATATTGAGGATACTGTCGCGTACGATGTATGTCCGAATAGTCATGTCGCGCGTGAGTCTGCCGCGATACTGGGAAGGTTCCAGCGCGCCCTCGACGGAGTCCAACCGTCTCGATTGAGAGACACCATTCCATTTTTTCACCACGGCCTGCGTCGGTATGAGGCCTTTGAAGGGGCGGTAAAAGCGAGCCCCCGACGTCGCGCTGAGGAAGCTGCGCAGGAGATCGACTTCGCTCAATCGAGAAAGGAGCTAGGTGGTATGCTTGTCACAGCTTTAGAGCGCGGAGAGATCCCGGTTCGAATAGCGCATCACGACATGAAGCTAAACAATGTCTTGTTCAATAAAGCGGGGGATACCGCGGTGTGCTTGCTGGATCTGGATACCTGCATGGCGGGAACCCCACTCTCTGATTTCGGTGATTTAGTGCGCAATACGGCGGTCCCTTGCGCCGAGGACGAGCAGGATTTCTCCAAAGTTGTTGTCGATATGGAGCTCTACAGAGCTCTCTGCGATGGTTATTTAGAACAGATGCGCTCCCTCTTGACGCGGCGAGAGTTGGAGCTCCTCTCAGTCTCCCCGCGGGTGCTAGCTCTTATTTTAGGGGTTAGATTTTTAACCGACTTTTTGGAGGGGGATCACTACTTTCGTATCCACCGTCCACGCCAGAATCTTGAGCGGGCCCGCACTCAATTTCAGATCGTTCGAGCTATGGAGAGATTAGATAGAGAGATGGCGGACTACGTTCTCGGTTGATTCTGGGGGCGCTAGTGAACGATTACTTGTTCGCTCGGCGTGTCATCATCATCGGATGACTCATCATCCTCACCCTCTACCTCCGCGCTGGTCTCGACATTACGAACAAAACGAAAGTAGAGGTAAACGGCGATACACAATCCAATCACGACGAGCAGGAGCTTTATCTCACGAATGAGCTGCAGAACGTGTTGGTAATGTTCAGCGCAGACATAGCCTAGGCCCAGCATAAGTGGTGTCGTTATCAGGGCGGCGAGGGCATCAGCGATTAGGAACCTGCTAAAAGATACCCGCACAGCTCCGCAGACGAGGAACGTCACCGTTCTTAGGTAAAAGAGGTGTCGGGCGATAAAGATCGTCGCGAAAGTTTTCTTCTCCAGGTTTGTTCGGAGCGTTTGAAGTTTTGAGGAGGTGAGATATTTCCTAAACCACCGCTTTCGAAAGAGCCGAGGACCCGTCATCCAACCGACTCGGTAGATTATGAGGTCTCCCGCGATAATGCCGAGGTAGCAAACGAGGCTCATAATCCACAACTCAGCGTTCTCAGAGGCGACCAGAATCCCGGCGATAATAAGCGAGGCGTCCTCAGGAACGGGGAGCCCGAACGCGCTGCCCAATAGGATCGCCGTGACTAGGATATAAGCGGCGAGCCCATGGGAGGAGAGGAGTGCGTCGAGCATTCCGTTAGTATAAAGGTTTACCCGACTCAGAGCAAAGTCAGATAGGTATCCTATTGAGCTAAGGTTCCTGACCGGTGTTGGCCGATGAACTCACCGCCTACTTTGTTCCCTGTAGAGCCTGCTGTGCCAGCTTCGCGATCGCGGGGTTTTGATTCTTGCTGAACCCTTGAAGAGCGGCGATCGCAATCTTTCTCGCTGCGGGGGTTTCAATCCGGAGTAGGGCTATAGCCGCTTGAAGCTGTATTTCAGGGAGGGGATCGTAGGAGAGGGAGCCGGCGAGGGGAGGGATAGCGGGTTCCGCGGTCTTGCCGTACTTTCCGATAGCGATTATTACAGCCGCTCGAATCAGTGGTGAGGGATTCATCATCTCGCCTACTAGGTTGGGAAGGACCTCCACCGCGGCCTCGCGTAATTCAGGGGCGGATCGCGTAAGCGCGGTTGAGGAGGCGGCAGCTACAACGAGGGGAGAGGAGGAGCGCATCAAGCTCTCAAGGTCACTATCTTTCATCGATAGTTCCGTCGGGAACACGCTCAAGGTGTTTATCGCCGCCGCTTGGACCTCCGGGTTGGAATCCCACATCAGGGGGAGGAGTATCGGCGAGAGGGGAGGATAGAGCTCTTGAAGGTGGGCAGAGCGGAAAGCTACCGATCTTCTTACCGCGGCGGACTCGTCTTGTGAGCCCCGTCGGAGGATATCGATTGCTATCTTGTCCGGGGATCCTATAGTGGTCGCGAGCTCAATAATTGATAGTCTTTGCTCACCATCACCGCTCTGGAAGCGCTCCCGCAACTCTGGCATGGCTCCCTCACCGAGTGATTGAATCTCAACTTTCGCCTCAGCGTGGAGGGTATCGTCGCCGCTAAGAAGGCGATCAACCGCGGCGGTAGCCGCTGGGTGCCGTGGCGCAAGGAGGATACTCGAGCACGCTGATAGTGAGGCAGCCACCAGGCTCGTCACGATTGTAAGCGCGAGAGCTTGGAGCGCCCCCGGGCGAGAGGCGCTTCTTTGGGGAGCATTTGATATCTTCCTAGGCGACATCTGGAGTAAAACCTCTGCGCATCGTGTTCTCTGTGATGACGCGAGGCTCCATAAATTGAAGGAGATAGTCGGGGCCTCCGGCCTTAGAGCCTATCCCTGACATGAGGAATCCACCAAAGGGCTGACGACCCACCAGAGCGCCGGTAATACCTCGGTTGATATACAGATTACCCACACGGAACTCCTCTTTTGCCTTTGCTAGATTTTGAGGGTGTCTTGAGAAAACCCCCCCGGTCAGGGCGTATTCTGAGGCTGTGGCGAGAGCTAGGGCGTGGTCAAAATCCCTCGCCTGTAGGCAGGCGACCACCGGGCCAAATATCTCCTCAGTCCACAGCGGATGGTCAACTGGTACATCTCTAAAAATTGTGGGGGGCACGAAGTTACCTTGAACGCGCAGACTCTCAGGAATCACCGCCTGGGCCAGTATGGGAGGATTCAAAGGTGATGAGATGAGTTTGGTTATTCGGTCGTGACTCTCCGCGTCAACGACTGGGCCAAGGAAGCTTGATGGGTCGCTCGCCGCGCCCACAATGATATCAGAGGTCGCCGCCGCGAGTCTCTGCACAAAGGGCTCATACGCGTCTCCAACAACGATAAGACGTGAGCATGCTGAGCATTTCTGTCCGGCGAATCCAAAAGCCGAGGAGAGCACTCCCCGGATAGCGTCATCAAAGTCAGCGTCCTGGTCCACGATGATCGCGTTCTTTCCGCCCAGCTCCGCCACAACTTTTTTGATCATGCGTTGACCGGGGGCGATGGTCGCCGCGGCTGTCACAATCTCAAGGCCAACAGCCCGCGATCCGGTGAACGCTATCATGGCTACTGACGGATGCTGAACAAGGTAGCGCCCAACATCCTCGCCCCTTCCGGGTAGAAAAGCGAAGGCGTCCCTAGGAACGCCGGCTTCCAGGATAATCTGAGCCAGGTGATGAGCGATAATGCTGGACTGCTCGGCGGGTTTGAGAATTACGGTGTTGCCGGTGACGAGAGCCGCGACGACCATGCCGCAGGCGATGGCGAGCGGGAAGTTCCAGGGAGATATGACTACGGTTACTCCTCGTGGCTGATAGAGGTAGTAGTTCTCCTCTCCCATAACCTCCTCGGTTAATCGTGGTTGACCGAGACGAACCGCTTCTTGGGCGTAGTAGTCACAGAAGTCGATAGCCTCCGCCACGTCTGCGTCAGCTTCCCTCCAGGTTTTTCCCACCTCGCGAATAATCAGCGCTGAGAGCCCGCTTTTGCGCGCTCGCATAATCGCGGCCATTGTGGAGAGCGTCGCGGCGCGCTCTTCGTACGAGACCCTCCGCCACGATTTGAGACCTTCTAAGCAGGTCACGACCGCGCGCTCGGCGTCATGTATCCCACCAAATTCAGCGATGCCGATAGTTTGGTGGTGATCGCTAGGATCGGTTCGAGAGAATCTCTCGCCCCCACGAACGTCTTCGCCATTAATGATTGGTCGGGCGTGGAAATTCCCCTTTTTAATTGAGACGGCCGCGTCCTCAAGAGCTGAGTGAAGAGCCTGGCGGTTAGAAGGCTCACTAAAATCAAGGAGGGGTTCATTCTTAAACAGGTTTTTCGTTGGTGTCATGGGGTCTCCAGTCGATAAGGTTTAGCCGAGGCTAGCGGTAATAGGATTCTCTCTCAGAGCTTTATCTGTGGCCCAGCTGGTACTAGGTGGCGCGTCTTCTGGCTGCATGTGCGGCTCGCGCAGAAGGGTTGACACCTCATCTGAGTCAAAGAAGGTATGCTTTAGAAACGATTCGTTTGAGGTGTTCTCCAGGAGTCGTCTCACGAGGTAGCCCATCCCGGGAAGGAGTTCCCCTAAAGGAACGTACATTCGAACCAGATAGCCTCGCTTCATGAACGCTTCGGCGATCGGCTCAGCCATCCCGTAGAGAACCTGAATCTCAAAATCACGCGGCGAAAGACCGATATGCTCCGCGTAGCAGCAGGCGTGTGAGAGGGAGCGAATGTTGTGGGAGCCGAAGGCGGGCAAGCATACCCCGTGATTATCTAAGAGAAGGCGGGAGAGGCGTTCATAGTGCGCGTCTGATGACTGCTTCTTCGACCAGAGTGGAAAGGCCCAATGGTTTTGGCTGCTGATGACACGCTCAAAGTCCCAATACGCGCCCTTGACGAGCCTAATTGCGATAGGAGAGCCCCGTCTTTGAGCGAAGTCGAGCATGTCGAGCACTCGCGCCTCAGAGTTTTTGGCGTACGCTTGAATCACGATCCCCGGAAGGGCCATATCGATAAATTCCTGCGACCCAAAAACGCGCTTAAAAGCCTCATAAATAATCTCATTATTCCCTGAGTCCTCCGCGTCGACATACATCAACGCTCCGTATTTCTTGGCGCGCCTCGCTATCTCAGCAAGACGATCGGAGAGTATGGAAACGCTTCGCTCAAAATTAAGCACGTTTGTTTGTGAGTAGAGCGCGGTGAGCTTAACAGAGACGCACACGGGACTTGTCTCGCCTGGGTGTCCAGCGATGATAGGGGATCCCTCTGGCCACGTTGGGATCGTCGAGCCGAATGTATCGACGGCGTCGAGATAACGGTTTTGATACTCAAGGGCCTCGGGTTCGCAAACGCAAAATTCGCCGAGTAAGTCGACAGTGAAGGAGTAGCGATTCTTTCGGAGCTTTTTGAGAACGGGAAGAGCGGCGCGGGGAGAGCTTCCAGCGATAAACATGCTGGCCATTTGCCGGACTCCCTGTCTCACCATGAAGGCGGTGAATCGCGACAGGAGGGGATGTTCGCACAAACTAATTAGCCATCCTAATGAGGGGTGGAGTCGATTAGCTGATGGAATGAGGTATTCACGAACGTGTTCCGCGATCGCCTCATCAGACGAGAGGGTGGGGAGAACGTCCACCAGCCTGAAGAGATTAACCTTGAAGTCAGGTTGACTCATCGACCACCGCATGAGGATGGTATTGAGGTAGCGGGGATCAAAGAGGGAGGGGTCAACATCCCCGAGATCCTGGAATACCTCCCGCCCGAAATTGATGACGCGGTCGTTTAAAGCGGGGTCAAGGTTCATGGCACCTTTTATCAGCAGTTTAGCTTCAGTTATTTCAGGCGGTTAAGGCCTTGTCAGGAGGGTCTCTCCTGAAGCTTACCCTACTGAGAACTCGGCTCCAGGAAAAGCTGAATTTATCGCCAATCAGTGGATATCGCGAAAGGCAACTTTAGCACCATTTGTTCGATACCAATCGGTCTTTTTCAGGGGGCTTCTATGGTAACAGCTTCCGATCGCTTAAACCTCGCCGGATCGCCTGCCCTTGGGGAGATCGTAACTCGTGAGCTCACCGAATCAAAGCCTATAAGCTGGAGGGGGATAGTGGAAAAGGTCTCAAGCTACATATCAGCGCCACCACGTGGGATCCCCCAACCTGGTCGTGGTCTGCGAGGTGACGTAGGGCATCTGAGTGACCTCCTGCGGCTTCAGATGGAGGTCACCCAATATCAGCTACGAGTTGAGGTGGTCGCGAAGGTGTCGGAGAGCGGTGTCGCCTCGCTCCGAAAGCTACAGCAGTCACCGTAAAACGAGCCATGATTAACCACAATCTCTTGCAATCCAAATGTAACCTGGCGCTTGCCGAGCATAGGCGTGAACTCTCGACGCTCAACCAGTGTCGAGACCGGGAAGTCAAGATGCTTGAGCGAGTGAGAGATGGCGAGCGTCGTTTCTGGAGTGAGATTCTGAGGGGAACAACGAGCCAGATTGGCGGCGACTGCATCGCCTCGGCTATGTCTGGACCCTCAGCGATCGCGTTCGCCTTCGATGCTCATCGAGTCTTGAAGCAAGTAAAAGAGGCGCACCGTTTGAGCGCGCTAGCGAGTGAGCGTCAAGTCGCTCGAGTTATCCGCTCGAAAGTGGAGGTTGGCGCCTACGAGAGCCTCGCGGAGCGCGCCCGAGCTCGTCACAACATCGTGCGTGAGGAGCGCCATGGAGAGGAATTAAGTGAGTTACTAGCGGCGCGGTTGTCGAAGTATCTTACCCCTAGAGGATTACGTCAGGAGAAAAAAGAGGAGAGCCATAGCCCCGGGCAGATTGATCGAGATGTCCTCGATGTCACCCTCGCTCCAAGCCTTGTAGCGCGATCGAGTCCTTTCCCACATGGTGAAGTGTGCCCCAAAGGTTTTCATGACGGACTCATGAATAACAGGGCGACTACCTCGTGTGTCGATGGGGTTCAGATCTCCTCGGTAAACCTTGAATCCTCAGAGCGAGGGCACTCTCTTCATCTTAGCGCCGAGAGCTGTGCCGTCCCGCTTACGTGTCGTATTACCGCCCCTCCTCAAGGGAGTATGTCGGTACTCGTGACAGCTCCCCATTCATCGCTTGTCGAGAGCTTGGCGAGCTTTCGAGGAGCTCTGCGGGCAAAGCTAAGGGAGGTGGGGATCGTTGTGTCGAGTGTAGAGGTGCGTCACGATTCCTCCCCGATAGCAACGTCCCCGTCAGAGGGGTCACTAAGAAAAGTGAGGCGTTTACGAGGGGGAGATGATGAAGACGATAACTCCTGAAACACTTCTCCTTTTATCGCTCGCGATAGGGGCAGTGCCCCTCCTCGTCGGAGTTGGCACATGTTACCTTAAGTTCTCGATCGTCTTGAGTATGCTGCGAAGTGGATTTGGAACCCAGCAAGCTCCCAGCGCCTCCCTCGTCTTGGCGCTCTCAATGGTGATGTCCCTAACGGTGATGCAGCCGGTTATCAGGGAGACGTCTGAAAAGTTCAGCTCCCTTCGATTCATCGATCTGAGAAGCGTTTCGCTGGAAGGATTGATCGCGCAAGGAAGAGATCTATCGCTCCCGTGGCTAGCGTTCCTCCGTCAGCACAGTGGCGAACGTGAGCTCCAGACCTTCCAGCGACTGTGCGCCGGAGTTGGCGATTCGGAGGTCGCTCGTACGGATAGTGCCGACATCTCCCTGACCACCGCTTTAGGGGCATTCGTCCTCTCGGAGATTAAGCACGGATTTATAATCGCGTTTATTCTTCTCCTCCCATTTTTTGTTATCGATCTCATCGTTGGAAATATCTTAATCGCGATGGGGCTCACCATGATGAGTCCGAGTACGATAAGCCTCCCCTTAAAACTTCTGTTGTTCGTCTCATCAGATGGATGGCTGCTCCTAGCTAAAGGACTGATCTCCGCGTACCGGTAGCATGTCTATGCAATCTTTTATTCTTGACGCGCTGGTGGTGATGGTAATCCTCTCGTGTATTCCCATGGTGAGCATTGCCATCGCGTCCACTGTAGTATCCTGGGCTCAAGCGATCACTCAGATTCAGGATCCGAGTATGAACCACCTCATTCGTATCGTGACGATGAGTGGTGTTGTGGTGTGGGCGGGGGAGTGGGGCGGGAGCGAGATTATGCGACTTTTTCTGAAAGCGCTGCGTGGTGTCGAGGCTGTTGGACGGTTTCCATGATGGCTACCTCGGGAGAATTCGAGCTCATTTCAGCTCTTGCGCTCCGTTCATTCGGATTTATCCTCTCACTGCCGCTGGGGGAACTGCTCGGAACACTACCCCGGTTTTGTCTGGCCGCCGGCATGGGACTGGCGCTCCGCCCACTAGTCATAGGGGCCGCGGAGATTAACGGCGTGTCGCTCCTGTTTGAGTTCGTGATCGGCTTTATCCTCGGCGCTCCGCTGCGCCTCATTTCGGACGTCAGTGAGATGGTAGGAGAATTACTCGATACAGCCCGGGGGCAGACCGTTTCGGCTGTTTTAGACCCATTAAATGGTCAAGGCGTCTCCGATCTGGCGACGATAGCCAGGAGCGCTTCGATAGCTTTCGCGCTTTTGGGGGGAGCCCTTGATATCTCCGTAAAGAGTTTAGGTGATAGCGTTCGACACGTGCCTCCTGGGATGTGGAGACTCTCCCCACATCTTCCCGTGGAGATTCTCACCGTCGGTGGCGACCTTGTCATGGCGGGGTTGCGCATTGGGGCTGTCTGGTTCGGAGCTTTTCTCATGATCGAGATAGTGTGCGCGATGGCCTCCCGTTTGGTGACGGGGCTCTCGTTTTCGCAGATGGGCTACCTACTCAAGTCAGTCGTCACATTTCTTTTGATCGCGATCCTCTTGACGCAGGGAGGAGTGAGCTCAATCGCGGACATCGTGCGCGCTACGAGCCCACGATGGTCGCTCGGGATAGCTCGCTCCGGCGCTGTGGGGCCTGAGGAGCCGGAGTCCCACTCTCTTCTCAGTTCTGAATTCGCGGGGCTTTCTGATGACGGATAAGCGATTTCCGCCATCGATACAGCGCCTAAAACGCGCTCGAAGAGATGGTAAAATCATTAAAAGTCAGCTGGTTACGATAGCCGCTAGTTGGCTAGGTCTTTTGAGTTTGTTCCTGATCGGTCGTTCTTGGGTGAGGATCGGAACCTTGATACACTGGTTGGAATTCAAGGTTTTAGACCCAGGGGATAGATTCAGGGATGCCCTAACCGGGGCGTTCGGTGTCGCGTTCCTCACTATCGGTTGGATCGTAGTGGTGACCACAGTGATGAGTTTCCTTCAAACAAAAGGCCTCTTCATCGTGAACCAAATAGCGCCGAATGTCGCTCGGATTAGTCCGACTCGATATTTTGAGCGGCTCAGGGAGAGCGCGCTCGATGGCGTCGTGGCGTTGGGAAGGATAACTTTTTTTATGTTCGCCACCTTGCCCCTGGTTTGGTCATACACGAGTGAAGCGGCGCTTCTGTTTCGCGCTCCCAGAGAGTGGATTTCGCCGATAATTGGAAGCCACCTGGGGTCTATCTTTGTTAGAGGAACATGGGCGCTCCTCGGGATCGGTTGTTGCGCGTACGGGTTTCGGTGGATCAAGTTTTTGAGGCAACACCGTATGAGTTTTGAGGAGCTGAAAGAGGAGCATCGACAGAGTGAGGGGGATCCTCATCTGCGGGCAGCTCGACGAAATGAGCACCAGATAATGGCGATGGCGGAAGTAGAGAAGAGAGTTCGGGGCGCCAAGGTGTTGATCGTGCAAAGGAGACCAGTGGGCGCGCACTAACGCTCACCTCGTAGTTGGTTAAGGAAGTACATGGGCGCAGAGGCGGGAGATGTGAAGAATGTTGGTATAGGGTTCGAGTGGGGCCCGTACACATCTCTGTCAGATCTCGCGGGGCAGATCGCGAATTCAATAGGGCGTCAACTCGATTGCGATCAGGTCATCGTTACCATCTCCGGAGAGGAATCAAACTCTTCCGGTTGGTTTTTGGGCGACCCCAGGATCTCGTCTGATTCGGTGTCCTCGATCTTTGATCACAGCGGTGGAGCGGCGACATTTCGCGGCAAGGCGTGGTCGCTCCCCTTCTTTGTTAGCGACCTTGGGAAAGTTAAGGTATCAAACGCGCTCGTCTCGGAGCTCCAGTCGCGGGGCGTGCGCTCATTCGGAGCCTTTCCGCTTCTTGTTCACGGTGAGTTACTAGGGATCGTTGAGTGCTCGTTTACTCGTTCGCTTCATCGGTGGCGTCCCGATGAGGCGGTCGCCTTCGAGCGGCTCTCGTTCGACCTCGAGAGTGTTGACCGATCGGATCGCTCGGCGACAAGAGATGAGGGGGCTACGCAAAGTGAGGAGTCGCGGGGGCAGTATACCCGAATGGCCCGCTACGGAAATCTGATTATCATCGTGACCGATTCTCAATTCGGTATAACGGACGTTTTTGGAAGCGCCGAAAGCTTAATCGGGATCACTCCCGAGGAGATGAAGAACAACGCGGAGATTTGGGATCGAATCATCGATCCTCGCGATCAGGCTGCCCTGAGGCGCCGAATATTACGCCTGAGAATTGAGCGCGGTGAGCTGCGTGAGGAAGTTCGAGTCGTCCACCAAAAGACGGGGCAGATACGGTGGGTGATGCTCAGGGCGCTTCCGCAGTTTTCCTCAAGCGGTGGTTTCCTTGGCTGGGAAGGATTTGGGATCGATATTACCAAGAGGCGTCAAGCGCAAGACGCGCTTGAGAGCCAGAGCGCCCGTGTGGAGGCGCTCTTCGAAGTAGCCCGTTCCTTACAGGGACAAACCGATCCGGCGCTCGTTGTGCTGCGAGGTCTTCGCGCGCTCATAAAAGCCACCAAGTCGGATTGCGGATATGGGTGCTTCTATCACCGTGAGGTGAACGAGGTTGAAGTTGTCGCCGCTCAGGGATTGTCCGAGAGATATCTGGATAACATGGAGGGAGTCTTACGTGGACCAAGCCTTCTGAGGGAGGTGATACAAGAAAAAAGCGGGATTGTAATCGGGGACCTGCAGAAAGACCCGAGGGCATACACGACGCTCGCGAAGATAGAGAGTATTCGCTCAACGATAGTGATGCCCCTAACCGCTGATGGAGAGGTGTATGGGGCGCTCGTCCTCTTCACCCGGGAAGTCGACTCTTACTTGGACAGTGACTATGAGCTTGTGTCGGCGGCCGCCACTCAGATTGCCTTGGCGGTTCGGCAAACCTACATGTTTGAGGTTGAGCGACAGCAGAGCCAATCGCTGGGAGCCCTCTACAGAATTAGCCACGAGCTGGCAAAGTATCGAACGCCGCGTGAGATAGCTGAGCACGCTTTCCCGCTCCTTCAACACGAGTTCACTCTGAGGCGAGCATGGCTCGGTATCATAAACGATCAGGGGACTCACCTGGTAGGACAGTCAGGTTTTGGTTCAGGGCTTCGCCGAAGACTCCAGGAGATTCAGATTGAGCTAAACCTCCAACATGACTTCCTTGATGAGGCGATCCGGACTCAGGTGCCTGTCGTTGTCCCGGCTAACGCCAAAATGGAGTGTTCAGGGCTCCAGCGAGTTGTCGCCCTGCTTAAACTTGAGACTCTTGTGATCGTACCGTTGGTGGCTCTGGGTCAAGTGGTCGGAGTTCTGGTTGTTGAGCCGGCGTTGCCCCACATGGTGGTGAAGGGGCCGCGCCTCCAACTTCTCTCAAGCATGGCTAGTGAGATGGCGACCGTTTTCATGGCCCGCCGATTCGAGGCCAAGCTCGCGGATGGTTTAAAGATGCGAATGGCGGGGCTCCTCGCCTCCGGCGTAGCGCACAATTTTAATAACATGTTGCAAGCGATTCTGGGCCAGGTCGCTCTCCTTGAGATGCAGATGCCCAAGGGGTCTCCGGGCCTCGAGTCCGCGAGGATGATATCGGACGCGGCGAAACGGGGAGCTGCCCTGGTATCGCAGTTGATTAACTTCGCCACCCAGGGGCAAGGGGCGAGACACGTCGTCAACGTGAACTCCATAATTTCGGACTCTGATGAGTTATACCGAAGCCTTCTTGGTAAACGGATCGAATTGCGGGTGAATCTCTCACCCGCCTCGCCGGATGTAGTGGTGGATACTCAGCACATTCAGCAGGTGATTACGAATCTACTCATTAATTCCAAGGAGGCAATCGCCGATCGAGATAATGGTAGCGTTGAGATCTCAATCGCGACCGTACGACTGCGCTCCTCCGAGATAGATCCGGAGCTGGCTCCCGGGGAGTACGCGCGAATCGATATCCGAGATAACGGGGTTGGGATGAACGCGGAGCAGCAACTGCGGTGTTTTGAGCCCTTCTTTACAACTAAAAATGTCGATCCTGGAACGGGTGTAGGACTCTCGGGGTCTGGCCTTGGCTTGTCCGCCGCGTATTCAATAATAAAGCAGCACCATGGGCTGATCACCGCGCACTCCGTTCTCAAAGAGGGATCGACTTTTAGTGTGTACCTTCCGGTTCAGGCCCCGGTGGCGATGGGAGCGGATGACTCAGCGACACCAGGATGGTCTCATTCGGGGCGAGGTGGGGTTCTGTTGTTGGGTCTAGAGACGGGGGCGCAACCATTTGTAAGTTCGTTGTTGGAGTCCCTTGGATATACGTCAAGAAGTGTCTACGATCTGACCCAAGCGAGGGATGTATTGACCCGACAAGGTGGTGAGTGGAGTTGTATGTTGGTCGACCTAGACACGTTAGGCGAGGATATTCTTGTCCGTTGTAGGCAACTCTTAGCCGAGTATCCCGAACTATCTTTGGTGTCGATGAGCGCCTCGCCGAGGGATGAGGGTGTGTCGACGGGTTCGGCGCGAGAGGCGTTTGTTGAGAAACCGCTCGGTGTGTGGAGTGTTGAAGCGGCATTACAACGGCTTAGTGGAGTTCGGCCGGTAGAGGATTAGAGTGCCCGCGGGCTCTCAGATATCAGGAAATTCATACCGACGAGTGCGCCCGCTGACCCTCCCTCGGTCGAAGTGAGATAGCCCACACAGAGAGTATGACAGAGAACGGAACGTTCAAGGCTTTTGCTCTAGCATTTCCTCAAGGTGAGGATTCCCCACCAACCTTAGTCGCTCGGGGTGAGTTTGATATGGCGACGTTTATGATCTCAGTCGCTCGAAAATACGGGGTTCCCGTGGTTGAAAAGAGCGAGATGTGCGCCGTGCTGGAGGAGATTGAGATCGGGCAATCTATTCCGCAGCGTCTCTACGCCGCGGCTGCCGCCTTATTATCGGAGATAGGGGCGATTCAACGATCCAAGAGCGCCTAGAGCGGGAGTAGTAAGGGTGGAAAAAGGGGGTTAGCGCCTCTTTGGTTTGACCCCGTGCCGCCGCTAGAATACGCTCTATGTCGTTATGAAAGTCCTTCTAATAGCGGATAGCCCGGAGTTCGAATTCGATTACATCTCTCGTCGGTCTGGTGACTTTGACTGCGTCATTGTGACGGATGGGGCGGTCCACAAACTCCCGGGCTCCGTGCGCCCCACAATAGTGTGCGGGGATTTCGACTCTATTGATCTCACTCTCGCGCAATCTCTCCACGCCAGCGCCGAGTTCCTCCGTCTCGAGGACCAGGAGCAAAATGACCTTGAGAAGGCGGTGGTTTTGGCGATCGCCCGGGGAGCGTCAGAGATCGTGCTCGTATCAGCCCTTGGGGGTCGACCGGATGTCGCTCTCGCCAATCTGGCGGTTCTCGTGAGGCATCACGTGACATGCGCTCTTTCAATAGTCGCAAGGGGGATGATCACTCGCGTAGTTTCTAGCAGAGCCGAGCGGTCGAGAGCGCTCAGCTTTGACGCCCCAGCGGGTTCGACGATATCGTGCATCGCGTTTGAGGGCGATAGTGTCGTATCGATGTCAAATGTTAAGTGGCCGCTATCACATGGAGCGCTTCGCGCTGGATCTCACGGGGTCAGCAACGAGGCGTTAGGTGGAAGAGTAGAGATCTGTGTGCACGAGGGATTGGCTCTGGTGAGCCATGAATTGTAAGAACCCTATACAGCCCGAGCGCCTGGCGGCCTTTTCTTTTGTGGCAGGGTCCGAACATCGTCGATCGGTTTGCAGTACGTCTTGCGGGAGTGAGCCAAGCACTGTTCAGCGAAGTTTGCTCCGCTCGTGGGGTGCTTTAAATCGAGGGTACGACCCGAAAACGAATCCTGTACCTGACCGTTGATGCTCATCTTTAAATAGAATTCCCTCAGGGGAAGGTTTAGGAGATCTTCATCACCAAACTGCGGCCTAAATTCCTGTGAGACGATCGCCGCGTCATCCGAGCCTACTCGGAATGATAGGATATTAGCGACGTTTCCGAACACATTCTTTTTGATCGAGGCGGGCAGTTGTCCCAAGAATTGATTCGCGAAGGTGAGGGATAACTTATATTTGCGTGATTCGCTTAATATCTCGGTAAACGATTCAGTCGCGAAGTTTTGGAACTCATCCACGTAGAGAAAAAAGTCCTTCCGATCCTCAGCGGGGATGTCAGCCCGAGACATCGCGGCCTCATAGATCTTCCAGATCAGAAGAGTGCCGAGAAGAGTGGCGTTCTCAGATCCTAACACTCCCTTTGAGATCTTGATCAAGACAATCTTACGCGAGTCCATAAACTGCCGAAAATTGAACGCGTTTGATGACTGCCCGAGGATATTTCGAATGCTCTCTGTCGCGAGGAGCTCATCGAGTCTGTTGAGGAGTCGGGAGATTGGACCCTCCTCGAATTCTCGTCGACGCGCCACAAAATCACGCAGCCAGAATCGCTTTACAGACTCATCCGTAGCCTGGCGTACGACCTCTCCGCGGAATTGTTCGTCGCTTAGCATGCGCCTGAGGCTTAAGATGTTAGTTCCAGGTACGGTCAGGAGACCGAGCATGGCGTAGCGGAGCACGTGATCCATACGCTCCGACCAATCACTGCCGAAAACACGTTTAAAGGCGTCGAGGAAACTTAGAGCTACCCTGACTCGCAGCTCAGGGCGGATCGGATCCATGGGATTAAAGCTGGCTGGAAAGTTCACGTCGGATGGGTCAAAAATAACCACATCTTGCACGCGGTGTCTCGGCACCAGTTTCATGATGTCGTCGATAAGGTCACCGTGCGGGTCGATAACGGCGCAGCCTTGGCCGCGCTCCATATCATCTTTCACCAGGAGCTGCATCAAGCACGATTTCCCACTCCCTGATTTTCCGACGATATAGAGGTGCCGCCTTCGATCAAAGCGCTTCATGCCAAATCGAGTCGAGCTATCACGAAAGTTGACGGTTCCAAAGAGCGTGGTCTCAGGATCCTCCGAGTTGGTGGGCAGATCCCGGGGGGGAGGGCTCTTGCGGGAGAGTACGATGGCCGTATTAGGTAGAGCGGACAAGAGAGGGGGATGAAAAATTGTTGAGAGCTCAATCGTTGAGACCGTAAACGGTTTTAGAAATTGCCTCTCTTGGAGGCGGGAGATGAACGATTTGCCCGAGTCTATTCGACCCGGTAGTAGCCGGTTTTCGTCATTGGTGTTGAAAGCCTTGATAGCGTTCATCATCGTCTCGATGTGGCCTGATAGCCTTTGATATGTGGAGACGCGCTCGCCGCGTCCAGCGTTAACGGGGAGATCGGAGAACGCCGCGACACGAAGATTGATCTCGAAGAGGTTGCCGCTGCACTTTTCTTGAATGAGCTGCTCTGTTTTTGTTGGAAGACCTCTCTTAAACCAGGCGCGAGCCCTTAGCTTTCGAATGAGGTTCTCGCGCCAGCGCTTCTGAAGCATGTTGAGGTGTAGCATCGGAGTATCGCGGAGGGGTTTCACAACGACCTGGTAGAGCATTCGGTCGCCATCCGGGATTTGGGAGAGGGGGGTAACGATCGGCACCATAGAGTCGGTGACAATCCCTCTAAAGTCCTTGAGGGGATAGATATCCGGTCTCCACAGCTTAACTTCACTTCCTACTACGACACTCTGAGGAGAGATCTTTTCGGTATAGTCCTCCACATCTCGCACCTCACAATCGCTCATCCAGGAGTAAATCCCCGTGGTAAGGTGATCGATCATGTGGTCTGAAGCGGCCAGGCAGACGTAGACCATCTTGTTCGCGGCAAAAAGCTCTAGAGAGAAAGGCTCCCAAATGCTTTCAACGAGATCGTCGAGTTGGTGCATAAAGGTCCGGACAGGCACCAGGTCCCATGTTGTCTCATAGACGGCCCCAGCGTCGCTCGAGCCGCGGCGGGGAATGTGAATACAAACTACTCGCATACGTACGTGATATTTCCATCGGGCAAAGAGAGCCGCTCCTATAGTATACGTCTCTCTACTCTTACTGAAGGGGGCTTATATCATTCTAATCACTCTATTTAGTCTTACGTCGGCCCATCGCGACCTCACAGGAGTGACCCGTCGGTGTCGATAGAGCGAGTGGCCCAGCCGAGGCGTGTGAGGGGGCGGTTCCCCCCGAAGGGCGTTCGATCCATGTCGCGGTGGTAGCTACGGCCCCCGACGGCTTGAACTTCTGGAAGGGGGGCCTGGTTGACTGGGGAGTTTGGGAGTCCTATCGTTCTCGGAATACATGGAATCCTCTTCTTCATCCGGACCTCAGATATCTTCTCCCGTCGGGCTCGTAGCCGGTAACGGTCAATTCCCCATCGAGTTCGCCGAGAATGCGCGAGCCCGCGGTCTATCAGTCAGCGCGATTGGCCTCAAAGGGGAGGCGGATCCCAAGATAGAAGAGATCGCGCAATCAGTGGCGTGGATCGGGGTTGGTCAGCTAGGAAAGCTAATTAAGACTCTCAAGCGCGCAGGTTGTAAGCAGGTAGCGTTCGCCGGAGGCGTTACGCGGATCAACTTCGTTCACGGCTTTCGAATCGACTGGGTTGGTTTAAGAATGTTGTCTCGGCTTCGTTCCTTCAATGATGACTCTATTATGCGGGGCGTCATTTATGAGGTAGAGGGTGCCGGAATTGAGGTGATAGCCGCGAGCGCCTTGCTAGAAAAGAGTGTTCCGAGGGCTGGGGCCCTTACCAAGAGAAAGCTCACATCAGGTGAGATCGCTGACGCTCGAATCGGGTGGGAAGCGGCTCGGGTTACGGGGACTCTCGACATCGGACAATCAATCGTGATGCGAAACAAAACAATCATAGCGGTGGAGGCTGTTGAGGGGACTGACGCGACGATTAAGCGCGCGGGAGATGTCCGTGGCGAGGGAGGGGTTCTCGTTAAACTCGCCAAGCCGATTCAGGACTTACGGATTGACCTTCCCGCGATCGGAGTGCGAACAATAGAGCTGATGCATGAAAATAGACTCACGGCGCTCGTGGTCGAGGCTGGGAAAGCGATTATGCTTGATCCGCAGGGAATCCTTGAGGCGGCTGAGCGGAGAGGGATAGCTATCTTCGCGGCTGAATCTATTGAACAGTTGGCATAGACCGTCGCGCGGGGTTCCTTTCAACCACTCTCGTCCTCCGAGGGCGTGGGGTCGATTAATCTCCCGTACAAAGGGGCGGAGGGAAGTTTCTTGAAGAATGTGTCGTCTGACATCATCGAAGCTCCAAGAGACCGCGGGATGACTCGGCGGTGCCTCCTGTCGAGCGTCGCCTCCTCAGTGAGCGTCTTGACCGTGCCCCAGATTAGCCGAGGGGGCGAGATCGGAATCGAGGAAAGGGGGCTCATCCGTAATCTGATCGGCACCTACGACCTGAGACCAGAGTGGTTGTTCTCTGGGATGGTCCTAGTCGAAAAGTTCGGTGGTGTCGATTCAAAGGCGGATATCTGGCGAGGCTCCGCTGACTTTAAGGATCGGAGAGGACGGGAGTGGATCCAGCACTACAAAGCTCCCGACGCTCGACTCACTGCGGAAGTCACAGAACAACAGGGGCGACTTCAAGTTAATTCTAATTTCATTTGGATCCCAAAGGGGATGGAGCCGTTGGGGCCGGGCCCAATCTTTCAAGCGCGATTAGACGGAGAGGAGGAGCGATTCAAAGAGCCTCCTCCACCGGGGCAACCGATCTCGAACGTTGACCGATATGAGAACATCGAGTTCCTCGAAAACGGTGTGCGGCGGATAGAGGAGAGGTGGTTCCGCTATCCCGGAAGGGGTGAGCTGAGAGCGCTTGGAACCCGCCTATCCACGTTAGCCGTCTACGCGGATGGTCATATAACCCTTGATGTCGTTAGCCTTCGCCCCTCTGAGGACCACCCTGGGGCGGTTGATAGATTTAAAGGCGACCTTACCTTCACTCCCAAGCGGTGAGGGGTTTGGGACCGGGTTCGGTGAGCATTTTGGGGGATGAAAGTGGGCCGAAGAGGGCCTACCCACCTCATTGTAAGGGCTAACACACTGTTATTACAGTAAAAGTAGGGTGTTCTCTTTTTCTGGCCCGGTTGAGCAAAAAGAGCGTCGGTTCCTCAATAAAACTCGCGCATCAGTCGTTAGCACCTGTGGTGGGGGAATAAGCCTCCCCGGCGGCGGAAGCCGTTTTTTCACAAGGATGTGTTGTATGTCTCCTGTTATTTACCCTTTCAAATGTGATGACAATGGTGGGGCGAGGGTTGAGCGAGGTGGCCCATTGGGTCTGGTCTCTGCTCGGTGGCTCGCCCTCGACTCGATACTTCGGTCCCTGATAGTTGTTTCAGAGGGTCCGGAGCTTAGAGCGATGATGAAGCGGGATCTCCGATTGATGGAGATGACGGGCCGCTGCAATTGTAGCTCCGCCGATGTTACCGCGGCCTGCAAAGAGGCCGCGGACGTTATGAATGAATGGAGGAAGACCTTCTCATAACCTCCACCAACGCGTTGCTTCCCGGATCGCTAAGGTGAAAAAACCTTCGCGGCTGAGGCAGCTTTGTTGAATGTTCCGTGAAGGGCGTTTGCGGCCCGTAAAAAACGGGCCGCAAACGCCCTCGCTATTTCGTGAGCGAGCTGTCGCGAAAGACTCTTACTCGCGACCGTCGGAGATAAGTGGGCAGCCGCGTGAAAATTTATTTCACCGCCAACATTCGCTTGAGAGCCGTGTGCGCTCTGACCCTAATATCCTCAGGGACCTCAATCAGCTGTTCGTTGTTTATGAGTGAATTGAGTGTGTCTTCGAGTGTAATTTCGTTCATGTGGGGGCATCGGACGCTACACAATCGCAAAACATCCTTGTCAGGATTCTCAGCGATAATGTTGTCGGCCATGCTACACTCGGTTAGGAGAAGGAAGTGCGGGGCGTTTGATTCTCTCACAAAAGTAACCATACGGGAGGTGCTCTGAGAGAAGTCTGAGGCCGCCACAACCTCAGGACTGCATTCTGGATGAGCCAGCACTTTAACCTCAGGAAACTGTTTCCGGACGTTCTCGATATCCTCAACGGAAAACTGTTCGTGGACCTCACACCGACCTCGCCACCCGATCATAACAGGCTCTGAAGGTGGGGGTCCCTCCTTTGTGGGGAAGACAATCTTTTTACCAGTCTCCTTCGCCACATTGCTCGCCAAGAACTCATCGGGGAGAAAGATGACTGTGTCTGACTGGATCGATTGAACTAGTCGGGACGCGTTGCCAGAGGTGCAGATATAATCTGATTCGGCTTTTACATCGGCGTACGTGTTGATGTAGGAGACGACGGGGACTCCCGGGTAGCGCCGCTTGAGATCCCTCACATCTTGGGCGGTTATGCTGGAAGCTAGCGAGCAGCCGGCTACTTTTGCGGGCAAGAGCACGGTTTTATCCGGGTTAAGGATCTTAGCGGTTTCGGCCATAAACCGCACACCACAAAAGATAATCGGATCGCGCTCGGTTTCAGCCGCTCGCCGAGATAATTCAAGGGAGTCTCCTACAACATCCGCGACGGTGTGGTAGAGTGTGGCCTCCATGTAATTGTGACCTAGAATGATCGCGCCCCGCTCTTTTTTACGGCGGTTGATCTCATACACAAGCCCCGCTTTTACGCGTAGCTCCACGTCAGGAACAAGCCTTGCTAGCTTCGTCTGCATGAGTCGGTATGTTTCTTGAACGGTCGCCGCTTCAATCGCCATGCTGGTATCTTATCCCGTGTGGGCGAAGGGGTCAAAAGAAGAGAAGCCCGGCCCGAGCGCGGTCAGTGCCACCGAGTCAGTATCATCTCCAGGCGCTCTTTGAGTACGTGCACGTTAGTCTCTGGCTCCGAGTCCCCCTTACCATAGGTGTACACCTCGATATCGTCCAAGAGTGAGCGGATCGCGAGCGAGAGGCTCTGGTCCGGTAATTTCGTCGCGACACGTGAGCGGAGCTCATCGAGGGTGCTATTTTCAGATACCCTCTCAAGCTTAGCTGAGATCATGTCGCGTACGAAGCTCTCCAGATCCTTCATTGAGGCTACCTCTGATAGCGCTCCAGGGGAGACCTCTATTGTTTCCTCTCCGCTCTTTCGCGCTCGGGCAACGAGAGCGACGCACGCCACGCCACAGAGGGCGACAAAAATAAGGAGCGCGGATTGCGCGCTGATATACCGTGATACCCTCTCGGAAAGGGGTGGCTCATCATATTCCATTAGTGGAGTGGCAGGGAGTGGGGAATCGTCTGATGAGGTATCTTTGTTATCCCGATCGGTCGTTCGCTCGGACTGAGATGACGCCGTTAAGAGATCAGCTCCACGAACAGGGAACGCGATATCTGAGCTCGTCGCTATCTCGTACGCGCCACTCTGAGGATTGAAAAAAATGAGCCTGACGCCTGGAACACGCGCCAGTCCTGGCGTGAGCGGAATGAGCGAGTAACGAAAAGTTTTATGAGTGATCAGCTTTCCACTTCGAGGGTCAACGCGTGTATCAGGTTTCTCCTCGTACACCTTGAATTGTGGAGGGACCTTAATCGGCAGGGACTTGAGCGTATTAAGGTTTCCTTCGCTCGTTACCTCAATAGCGATAGATTTTGGTTCCCCAGTGTTAATAGCCTCCAGGGGATAGGAGAGTTTAAGTGTAGTGGCGCCAACCACTACAACGGGGGGCGCGGATTCCCTCAGATCGGCGGGCATGGCGGGTAGGGGCTTTATCTCTAGGGAGACATCGTTAGAGGTCGCTCCTACCGGGGTGAAGTCCATCTCGCGAAAGAATTGTTGAAATAGATTGTCGGTAAAAAAATCAAAACTGAAAGGATCGACAACCTGGCGCTGAGTGGGAGTTTTCGCCCTTAGATGGTGCTTGGGAATGGTAATCTTTCCACTTCTCAGGGGAAAGAGGGCCTGCGAGCTCTCTATGGTGGTATATTCCAAAGTGTTGAAGCGCCTGTTCCCGCGCTGGTTATTGGCGATATCTTCCTGCCAAAAACCATCGAGGGTCGGTTCTTCCATCGAGATCTCACTTAGATCAATCCTGGTGTACATCGTCAGGGAGTGAACTAGCTGTTGTCCCTCATAGGCTGTTGTAGGGGTCACTGATTGTCGTAAGAGGAGGGCGTCACTATCCGATGGAGGGTGATTGACCGCTTGACCCTGCCCATGGATCGTTACCTCTACCGGCTCCGCTATGAACGCTTTGGCGTCGATTTCAATTGTCGCTTTGGGGGTGCGGAGAAGTCCCTCTCTCTTTGGAACGAGTTGGTACACGTAAGATATCTTAGAGCTCATGGTTCCGTTAATGATAGAGACGCTTGAGCGAGGTCCGATCAGCGTCAGGTCGAAATCCTCTGAGTTCGCGAGCTGAGGCGGCGCCGCCGAGCGGAGTCCTTGGATGGTAACTGTAAAGAGAAAGAGATCACTTAATCGACCGGTCTTTGGGGATACGTCCGCCGAGATCGTTACCTGAGCGGCGACCATCTGGATTGTGATGAGCGTCCACATTATAGCGACGGATAGGGCACCCACCGCATGCGAAGATAAATTTCTTAGGAACGAGGTAGTCATCGCCTATGGTATCGATTCGGTATGCCGATTAGGGAGGATAAAAACCGAGCAGCGTATCTATTAGATGCCGCGCTACTCCTAGAGGTGTACCGAAACGCTAAACCCCTTACCATGTTTGACCTTCCGGCCTCGGATTACCCCGCTCCCGCCTTATCAGTAAGGGGGACTCCGGGAGTGACTCGATCCACCCCTCAGCCTCCTTTGTGGATGGACTTTGGGTTTGAAGAGCTGGCGTGGTGCCGTTTGGCGCCGTCTGTGATTGAGGTTCCTTCGGGTCTTCGGTTTCCTTGAGCCGCTCGGCGCTTGAGTCCGCGGGGGATCCCTTGGGGGTGGTAGTGATCATTGAAGGTTCAGCGCGCGCGGTGGTTGAAGCCGCTGGATCCTCCTGCGATTGAGTCGGTTCGTCCTCGGGAGGAGGAGAGGGTGACCCCGACCCGGTTTGAGCGTCTGAGGAATCGGGAGACCCTTGTGGTTGTGATTGAGGTGACTCGTCGGGGGAGGGCGAGCTTTCAGGAGACGGCTCGGGAGACGCTTGAGGAGATCCCGTCGGCGTCGGTGTGGGAGTTGCGGTGGGTTCCTTTGCCCTGCGCTCTTCCTCCTCTAAAAGCGCCTGAGCGACCTGCCTATTGTGAAGCGCTCGTTCGTCATCAGGTTTGACCTCAAGTGCCTTGGTAAAGGTGTCGATCGCCTCCTGATACCGCTTCATGTGTAGGAGCGCTGTGCCAGCATTGTACGTGTTGTCAAAAAACTCCCTGCCGTTCGTGGCTTTGGAAGCGAGGGATTGAAAAGTTTTAAGCGCCGCCTTGAAATTCCCCTCCTTGTAGAGAGAGGAGGCAAAGCCCTGTGTGAGCGATGTATCGTTTGGTGACTCCTCCAGAGCGGCTTTGAAGGCCTCGCTGGCCTCCTGATATCTCCCCGAATGATACAGTTCATAGGCCGCTCGGCCAGAAGGAGGTGCCGCGGCGCTCGGGGATGTGGGCGCGGCGAAAGCGGTTTGAGTTGTGAGCGTAAATAGTATGAGCGCTCGGAGAAAGGATCCCGATCGAGGAATCGCCGCGATCGTGATGATTGTTAGGGCAGCAATTAAGGCAAGCCATGATCCAAACTCCTGGAAGGCGCGAATGGAGCGGGTTCCTCCGTTCGCGCTCCTCTCTCGGGGCGAGGAGGATCTGGCGAGCTCGCGAATGTCCCGATCGTCCAAAGTCGCCCGAACGTATGTTCCGGATCCCGCGGAGGCGATTGCTCTTAAGGAAGCCTCTTCGAGCTTTGACTGAACTACCGTCGCCCTCTGGTCCTTTATGAAAGTCCCATCCTCCAGTTGAATCGGTGAGCCCTCCAACGTCCCAATTCCGAGAACATCGACCTTTATGCCCCTCCTCGAGATCTGGGTGGTGATTCTTGGAAGAGTTAGCTGATCATCTTCACCGTCTGATAGGACCAGAAGCCGGCCATGATGAGAGTCGCTAAAGCGTGAAAGCGCTGTTGAGACGCCGGCCTCAAGATTTGAGCCGAGACTCGTCACCATTGCTGGAGATATCTCACTAATGAACTGCTTGATTACCGATACGTCGTCGGTTACAGGGCAAAGCAGGTAGCTGTGACCGGCGAAGAGGGTTACGCCGTATCGGTGGGGGGTCCCTTGACGCGTGAGCTCATCAATCAGATCCCGCATCTTTCGCTTCGCTAATTCGATGCGCGACGGGGGCACATCTCTCGCGAACATACTCCTACTCACATCAACCACGAGCATGTAGTCCTCAGTCGCAGCGGGCACGGTCACGAGCGATGAGCCGGAATAAGGCCTTACTAGCGCCGCCGTCATTAAGACCGATGGGATGATCCATCCGAACGCGAGCCGGGTCGTAAAGATCGAAAGAGGAGCGCCAAGCCGACTGGCTCGTTCCCGCCGTTTGCCGTTCTGAACCGCGACGAGCCAAGTCGCTAGGGCCAGGAGAGGCAACGCCAGTAGCGCTAGGGGATTCTGAATTCCGCTCATGTCTTCATCTTCCTCTACGGCACCTTCATAAAATAGGTCGCGGCGAGCGCCAGCGCGAGCAGATAGGCTAGTAGCGCGATTAGGACGAAGGGGGCGAATAGTTCCTCAACGATAGCGCGATCGGGTTGGTGGTCGGCCGTCTCGGTAAGCTTCTCAATCTTCTTGTAGACATCCTTGAAGGCCTCAAGGGATCTGGCGTTAAAGTATTCACCCCCTGTTACCTGAGCGATCGATTTTAGCGTCTTTTCATCAAAGTCAGCCATCGGTCCCAGCTGGGCACCAAGTAGGCCTCCAAGAGGTTGTTGAATCAGAGGGGCTGAGCCAGTTCCGATACCGATCGTATGGATCTGAATACCGAGGTTCGCCGCCACATCAGCGGCTTTGAGGGGACTGACCCTTCCAGCGGTATTCACTCCATCTGTCATGAGGATGATCGCTTTGGTGCCCTCCTTGACTTCCCGAAGGCGTTTGAGCGCAAGACCTAATCCATCACCTATGGCTGTGCCATCACCAGCCATGCGAGGTTGAAGGGAGCGCACTAATTCCTCGACCATGGCGGTATCTGTGGTGAGAGGGCTCTGCAGGTACGCTGTGTTGCCAAACACCACTAAACCGACGCGGTCGTTTGAACGGGCGCGCACATACTCAGCAACTACTGATTTTATCCCCTCCATACGGGAGGTCTGACCAAATGATGTGGGAAAGTCCTGGGCCGCCATACTGTGAGAGGCGTCGACAACGAGAATGATGTTACGACCGCTCCTCTCTTGCTCCACAATAGACACCTTTTGGGGGCGCGCCGCCGCTATCGAGAGCGCCCCAATCGTCACGAGCATAAGGGCGTTAAGGATTGGCTCTCTGGCTCGTTGTCGGAGGCTTCGCGGTAGGACGTTGAGGAACGCGGCGCTTGGAAAATGGGCGATGGACTTGACGGCTGGTCTCGCGAAACGCGCCAGGAGGTAGGCAAGAGGTAGCGCCAAAAGCCAGGGATACGTGAAGGTCATATTCCCCCCTTACTCGCGGAGATATCTTCTAGGAGTGCTGCTACGAGGGCGCCGAGCTCTCGTACGGCCGTTTCGCGCTGAGGGGAGTCCGGGGCATACGCGATAGCTTCGAGGTCAGCTAGCTTGTGGATAGCTTCACGCACTTTGGAGTTGTCCGCGGCAAGTTGAAAAGTTCTGAGCTCATCCGAGCTAAGCTCAGAGAGATTGCCTCCGACCAAGTGTGACATGATGCGGCGAGCTATCCTGGAGCTGCGCTCCACGTTGAGGCGATCCGCGCCTTGAAGGGTAGCGCGGAGATCCCCAAGAAGTTCGTTGATAACCATTTGGTCCGAGCGTTGTAAGGGTCGACGCTTAGCGAGCCAAACCAAGAGGATCACGAGTGTCAACGCGGCTATGAGGATTCCCCAAGCCTGCGCGCCCGGTACCCACGCGACGTGGGGTATCTCGGTGATGTCATACGGTTGAGGGATCGGGGTTTCCATATTACCTGACCAGTCTCCGAGCGCGCTCTCGCATCAGTCGAACAAGTGGGCGCACGACGCTGTCACTAATAACGATGTGGTCGGCTCTACACGATTGGGCGGTAGAGCGAAGTGTGGCTCGCTGAGCCTCAAGAGCCCCTTGCCATGCTTGGCGGACTCCCTTGTCGGACGTGTCAACAACAACCTCTTCCCCTGTCTCCGCATCCGTAAATGATACGAGTCCGAGAGGTTCTTCTTGGTAGAGTTGCGATTCGATCTGAACGAGCACAACGTCATGGATTGAGGCCAAGCTTTTAAGCTGGTGTTCAAAGGGGGAGCAGAAGAAATCCGATACAACGAACACGATGCTTGGTTTTCGAAGAGAGAGGGAGATGTCGTTGAGGGCAGACGCCATATCAGTGCCACGGGTCGGCTCCTGGTTGCTCATGAGAGCCGAGAGAATTTGATGAGTACGCTTCACGCCCGACTTGGGTGGAAGAAACGTGTGAGTCTGGTCACCAAAGAGCGATAGTCCGAGGAGGTCATTTCCTCTCTGAGTGAGCGAGCCGATAGTCGAAGCGAACTCCAGAACCTTTCCATGAGCGGACTTCTGTCCCATCGCTCTCATTGAAGCGCTCATGTCCACGGCTAAGAGAACCCGGAGCTGACGATCCTCCTCGTATGATTTTACAAAGACCGTGCCGGTGCGGGCGGTAGCCTTCCAGTGGATATGCTTTACATCGTCCCCCGGTTGATATTCGCGAATATCGGTAAACACGAGACCGGCTCCTCGGAAGGCGGAGCGGTACTGACCGAGCAGATCCCCGGTCACCAAGCGTCGAGAACGGAGTTGTATTCTGCGAAGCTCGGCCGCGCGGGGTAGGGAATAATTGGTTACCACAGTGCTCATGTGCCCCGTATGTTGCCCCGGTACTCGCATCTCGATCAGGGGACAGTAACTCCAGCGAGGAGAGTTTTTATGATCTCATCGCTATCAACTCCGCGAGCCTCGGCCTCAAATGTCACAATTATTCTGTGTCGAAGCACGTCGGGAGCGATCTCTTTCACATCATCAGGCGTCACGAATTGTTTGCCCTTTAGAAACGCGAGCGCTCGGGCGCATACCCGAAGCGCGATACTCGCGCGAGGCGATCCTCCCCACTCAATCATCCCTTTAAGGCCGTACGCGTCTCCGTTCCGTGAGGCGTGCACGAGAGAGACGATATAGCGATCTATTTTAGGATCGATGTACACCTCGGCGCATTGAGCGCGTAGAGCGCTAAGGTTGCTGAGTGGAAGAACTTTAGAGAGGCTAAGATTCGACGAGGCGTCACTCGACGCGAGCTCTATTATCGCCACCTCCTCATCAAAAGTTGGATAGTTCAATTTGACCTTCATCAGGAATCGGTCAACTTGCGCCTCCGGTAGGGCGTATGTTCCCTCCTGCTCAAGGGGATTCTGGGTGGCTAGTACGAGGAATGGGGTTGGGAGCGAGAAGGTCTCTTCGCCGATGGTTACCTCGCGTTCCTGCATGGCCTGTAAGAGCGCGGATTGCACTTTGGCGGGAGCCCGGTTGATCTCATCAGCGAGCAGGAGGTTTGTGAATACGGGGCCTTTGCGGATCACAAAATCGCCGTTCTGCGGTCGGTATACCTCAGTGCCAACCACATCTGAGGGAAGGATATCGGGAGTGAATTGAACACGAGTCATTTTAGCGTCGAGGACCTTTGTGAGGGCCATAAGCGTTCTCGTTTTCGCCAACCCCGGCACCCCCTCAAGGAGCACGTGGCCGTCCGCGAGGAGCGCGATCAGGAGCCTGTCGAGAAGCCTATCCTGTCCAACGATCTCTTTATGGAGTTCGCTTTTGATCTTTAGAAAGAGTTCGCTGAAGGGGATCTCTGGGGTCGTTTGCATGCAGACACTCCAATTCGTTTTCAGGACTTGGTGGTAAACTTCATCCGTTGTCGGAAGGCGGGAGTAAGCTTATCTTACCGACTAACGGGATGGTGAAAAATTTCGGTTTTCCACCGCCCCGCCAGGAGCCCTTTCGACTACAAGAACACCGTTGTCGGCTTTGTACAACGAGGTAATCCGCCGCGACGTGTCCGGGTAAGCGAGGCAAAACCTGTCCATTGCGAGGAGTTGCGAATTGAGCTGATATTTGATTTCGGACACGGAAAAACCACAGACGTCTCAGTCATGATACATCGAGGGGATACCGTATCAAAAATCGAAGATAAGCCTATCCTCCTCTTTCGTAGCAGGGCGTGAGTGCCTCGTCTCTATGGGGTAGTTGTACCGTTTTCAGGGCTCCACCAAAAGTCAGAAGTCGTCAAAAGGCCCCCTTGGAAGCGGATTTTCGGCTTAGTGGGCGGTGAGTCTTAGGGAGTTAGATCGGTATGAAAATAAATGAGCCATTAGGTTCTTCGGTATGGGCGCCGTTTTTGATTCGGCTCAGTCTCGGGTCCTATTTTGTGCTGGCGGGTCTCGGAAAGCTCGAGGTTTTAGCCGCCTTTATTGAGCAGGTCAGGAGCTTTGGGATGTTGCCCGGGAACCTTGCCGCTCTCTACGGGACGCTCCTTCCGTATGCGGAGGTCTTCATCGGGGTGATGTTGATTATGGGGTTGTGGACCACCCTTATGGGGCTCCTCGCGGGGGGTCTCCTCCTCTCATACGTCTGCGCGTTCGGTTTTTTCCCCGGAGGCCACGATCTCTTCAACAAGGACCTGATACTCCTCGCCACAGCGCTCTCTTTGATGTACAGCGGTCCTGGAATTTACGCCCTCGACAATGTTCGACGAGTTCCAGCCCCGTAGAGATCGTGGTATGACCGCGCCTAAGTATTGGCTTACCGAGAGGGTTGTATGTCCGGCAGTATCGTTCCGTGGCGCTGGAAGACGAAAAAGGTGCCCGTAGGTGGCCAGCGAGATTCGCTCGCCTCCCTACAACGTCAAGTGAATAGACTGTTTAATCAGGTGGTCGCGGGATCTACTATCCTCCCTGATTTTGTCTCAGAGCCCTTGGCCCATCTCGGTGAGCAGCTCGCCACCTTTAACCCTAATGTGAATGTGCGCAAGACGGCCAACTCCATCAATGTGTCTGTCGAGTTGCCTGGCATGGATGAGAGGGACGTAGAGCTATCGCTTACCTCCGATGTTCTCACCATTAGGGGCGAGCGAAAATCTCAAGGAGAAGAGGACGGAGAGGATGATTGGAATTATTCTGAGTCCGCCTTCGGTCCCTTTGAGCGGGTAGTTCCATTGGGAGGATTGCGGATACAAGAGGAGCGGGTTGAGGCGACCGCCTCCAAGGGGATAGTGACTATCGTGCTTCCTCTACAACCAACGGCTGACGCGCCCGCGAAGAAAGTAGAGATTCGCCGCGCTAATCTAGGGTAAACTCGTGATTGAGTGGGGGGCGCGTGCGACACTTCCGTCGGGAGATAAATGCGCTATAGTCCCCTCCAGTGGCACGTAGACGACAATCGATAGCAACTGTTCTCAGTCAGCGCGTTCCTCGTGGAGAGCGAATCCTTGTAGCTCTCTCCGGCGGAAAGGATTCCGTGACGCTGCTCTTCGCTCTCCTCAAAGTTAGGCGATTGCTCGGTTTGCACCTTGAGGCGTGTCACATTGATCACGCTCTCAGGCCGGAGAGTGGTGAGGATGCCGCGTTTGTTCTCGATCAGTGTGAAGAGCTTGGCGTCCCGTGCCATGTGGTACGACTTGGATCTCGCCCACCGAAATCGAACATGGAAGCGTGGGCACGATCTGAGCGTTATCGCGTCTTCCGTGAGGTTATGCGGGAGCGCGGGTTGACGCTCCTCGTCACGGCTCATACCGCGAATGACGTCGCCGAGACCCTTCTGATGAGGCTGTTCGCCAACAAGGAGTTGACCACGATTGAGGAGAGTGATCAGCAGCGACGTTGCCTAAGGCCTCTCTTGGGAGTATCCCGCGACCAGGTCGAGGAGTTCGTCGCGAGATACAAAATCCCCTTTGTTGAGGACCGCTCCAACAGGGATACCACCTTTGTTCGAAACCGCATCCGCAAGAAGGTTATCCCGCTCCTGGCCCGTGACTTTGACCCTTCAATCGTCTGGATCCTCTCTGAGCGAGCGCAGGCCTTAGCCTCGGATTGCGAGGCCCTCCAGTATGTCGCTGACACCGTCGCGACCACTATCGGCCCCGTGAGATTTAATGATACCCGCTGGTTAGAAGGGTGCGCCAAGGGGCTTTCGCCACTACCTATGGGCCTTAAATGGCGAGTTATTCAAGCTCTTTTCACCCCTATTTTGGGGCACACCGTTGGAGAGGCGCGGGCGAGGGCCCTGGTGAAGTTACTTGAGGGAGCCGTAGGGTCGATTGACCTGGGCTCGGGGCGAGTCCTCCGAACAGGCAGGGGGATCGACGGTCTGGACATGCGAAGCTAAGGTTGTCCGATGGCGGGGTCTGGGTAATAATAGACCGACTTTATTGCGATTTCCGCACCTTCGGCTTGGAGAGTTGGGCAAGTGACAAGAAATGGCGTCTTTTGGCTCGGGATCATCCTTCTAGTTTTGACAGTCTACAGCGTCGCCAAGAAGAAGAGTGATGTGACCAACGAGCTCTCTTACAGCGAGTTTATACAAGAGGTCGATAAGCATAACGTTAAAATAGTCCAACTCGAGGGCCAGACGATCCGTGGGGAATATCGAAAGGGCTCCGGCGAGTTCGAGCAGTTTCATGTTACTCGGCCTGAAGACGACACCCTCATACCGAATCTGATCAAAAACGGCGTGGACATCAAGGTTGTGGAGCCGGCGGATCAGTCCTCCTACCTCCTCTTTCTCATGAACGCCCTGCCGATGGTCCTTCTGCTGGTGATAGGGTTTACCGTGTGGCGCCAGATGCAGATGGGGGCCGGGAAGGGGATGAGTTTCGGTAAGTCTCGCGCCAAGCTTCTGACAGAGAGTCAGCAGAAGGTAACGTTTGCGGACGTGGCCGGTATTGATGAGGCTCGTGCGGAGCTAGAGGAGATAATTGACTTCCTCAAGGACCCAAAGAAATTCACCCGACTTGGAGGTCGAATTCCTAAGGGAGTGCTCCTGATCGGCTCCCCAGGAACGGGAAAGACCCTTTTGGCCAAGGCGATCGCCGGTGAGGCGGGAGTTCCGTTTTTCAGTATCTCTGGCTCGGATTTCGTCGAGATGTTTGTTGGCGTCGGAGCGTCCCGGGTGCGTGATCTCTTCATTCAGGGGAAGAAGAACGCCCCCTGCATCATTTTTATCGACGAGATAGACGCGGTCGGCCGTCACCGCGGCGCAGGCATGGGAGGTGGGCACGACGAACGTGAGCAGACCCTCAATCAGCTTCTTGTTGAGATGGATGGATTCGAGAGTAATGAAGGTGTGATTCTCATCGCGGCGACCAATCGACCTGACGTTCTTGACCCCGCTTTGATGCGTCCCGGACGATTTGATCGCAGAGTGGTTGTTTCTCGACCAGACCTGAATGGTCGGTTGGGCATTCTTAAGGTTCACACCAAAAAAGTTCCCCTGGCTCCAGATGTCGATTTGCATGTGGTCGCTCGAGGGACGCCTGGCTTCTCGGGCGCGGATCTTGAGATCTTGGTGAATGAGGCGGCTCTTTACGCAGCGCGCCACAACAAGACAGTCGTTGAGCGATCGGACTTCGAGTACGCCAAGGATAAAGTGATGATGGGCGCGGAGCGCCGATCAATGCTTCTCTCAGAGAAGGAGAAGCTTACCACGGCCTATCACGAGTCCGGTCACGCGCTGGTCGCCAAGAAACTTCCCCATGCCGATCCCGTTCATAAACTTACGATAGTGCCTCGTGGCATGGCCCTCGGGTTGATGCAGCAGTTGCCTGAAAGCGATCGACATACCTACTCACGATCATACTGGATGGATCAGCTTGCTGTATTCTTCGGCGGTCGAGTCGCCGAGGAGTTGGTGTTTCAAGAGATGAATACGGGCGCCAGCTCTGACATTCAGCGGGCCACGGATATCGCTCGCCGGATGGTTTGCGAGTGGGGTATGAGCGATAAGCTTGGACCAATCCACTACAACAGCAAGGAGGAGCACGTCTTCTTAGGGCGGGAGATCGGCAAGCCCCGTGAGCACTCGGAGTCGATACAGTGTGAGATCGATCAGGAAGTTAAGAGCCTCCTGCAAAGTCAGTACGAACTGGCGAAGAAGATCCTTTCCGAGAATCTCGATACTCTACATGCCCTCGCTAAGGCGGTTGTGGAGAAGGAGACGCTTGACGCTGACGAGATTGATCGAATACTGCGTGGGGAAGGGTTCTCTCCCGGACCTCAGGGGGGACCGTCAGGGCCTCAAGGTTCGCAAGGGGGATCTGATTCTGGACCCGGCGTATCGGTCGCCGCCTAGAGAAGCGGCTCCGGGTTTGGGACGTGCGCCTGGGGCGCGACTGAGTTGAGTGGCGCCGAAGGTGGTCCACTCACTTTTGATACAGAATTATGAGCTCACTCGGAATATCCTCGGATCTCGTTGTTCGCTCTCTCGATATTCTCATCGTGTCTATTCTGATGTACCGGGCGCTGCTAGTCATACGAGGCACGCGGGCGCTTCCGATGCTGGTTGGACTCTCGGCGGTGGCGGCGCTCTATTTCATCGCCAAGCAGCTCGGTTTTGTGACTTTGGCTTGGTTAATCGATAGCTTCTTTAACTCGATTATTCTCTTAATCGTGGTGATATTCCAGGACGACATTCGTAGAGCCCTCACTAAAGTAGGCGCGCAGTCGTTTCTATTTACGCATGGGAAAGGTGTGCCCAATCAAGTTGTGGAGGAGTTGGTTCTCTCCGCCACCAAGCTCTCCAAGGCTAAGCTTGGGAGTCTAATCGTGATCCAACGAGAGGTTGGTCTTGAGGAATTTATGGAGGAGGGGGTCCATCTAGACGCCTCTGTTAGCCCTAACATACTCCTTAGTATCTTTACCAAGGAGTCTCCGCTACATGACGGGGCGGTAATTGTTGAAGGAGGGAAAATTAAGGCTGCTGGGTGCGTACTCCCTCTAAGTTTCAATCCCGATTTAGATCCGCATCTCGGAACTCGCCATCGCGCGGCGCTCGGCATCACTGAGAGGTCGGACGCCATGGTCATAGTTACCTCCGAGGAGACGGGAGCGATTACGCTGTTCATTGATGGAGCGCTTCACAGAAATCTAGACTCCAACTCTCTAAAAGATCTTCTAGAAAAACACGCGCATCAAGTGGGGCGCTCAGGACGTGATCTCTTCAAGCGTCGCACCGGGGGGGCGGGTGAAAGATAACCTTCTGCTCAAACTGGTCTCTCTTCTTGCCGCGGTGCTCCTCGCGTACTCCGTGAACAGCGAGCGCAATACCAGTGTGCTCAGCTTCAATGTGCCGATAGAGATGAAGAATTCGCCCGATGACAAGGTCCTGCTCCGTCCAGCGAGAAGGATGGCGCAGGTTACTGTGAGGGGACCATCGTTTCTGGTGGGTCCGTTAGCCTCATCGCCGCCTCCGTTTAAGGTGGTCGTCCCCGATGGCGTGGGCGAACGTTTGCAAGTCTCTCTTAAGCCCAGCGATCTTCCGGTGCCCTCGATGATTGAGGTTTTGAACGTCGAGCCGAGCGAAATCGATTTTGTGTTTGAGCCGATTGAGCGGCGTGAATTTAAGGTTGAGGTTCCTCGGCGTGGCCAACTCAATCAGCAGCTAACCCTCTCCAAGGTGGAGATCGAACCAAAAGTCGTTACGGTGAGGGGGCCCCGCTCTGAGTTACGACAGATAAAATTTATTGAGTCTGAGCCGATTGATCTTGAGGATATAAGCGAGACCACGACACTTACGCTCGGCCTCCGAAGCCCGGGTAATCAGAGCGCGCTCGTGACAAAGAGCGTCTCCGTTCGCGTCGGTATTAATGAGACTCCTCGTCGTCGTACCTTTGAAAAGAGACCCGTGGAGTTGCGCACGTCCCCCGCTATTTTTGGTATTGGTATTGAACCCACGGTAGTCACCGTTAGTGTTGAGGGTCCGCCATCTGTGGTCGCTGAGCTCGACGCTCGTGACGTCATTCCCTATGTGCGGATAGGTGAGGCGCCTCCTAACGAGGGCAGGTCAGTTGAGATACGTGTTGAGTTACCCAGCGGCTGCTCTGTCTCAAAGATTGAGCCGTCGACAGCGCTCGTCTTTGGTGATCGGAGTAGAAAGAGCGCGATAAAAGCTCAGACAAGCTCAAGTAATAAGCGGGTCCGCTAGGTAACCGCTGCAAGGTAAAAGAGTATGACGAACGAGAGAAAATATTTTGGTACCGATGGCATTCGTGGGGTCGCTGGGGTGAGCCCGCTTGATCCAGAGACCCTGGTGAGGCTTGGAAAAGCCGTCGCGAGAGTTTTTATGAAGGATCAGCGAAAGCAACGCATTCTGATCGGAAAGGATACTCGGCTTTCAGGGTACATGATTGAGAGTTCCCTCGCGGCTGGGATTACCGCGATGGGAGCTGACCTGATGTTGTGCGGCCCAGTCCCGACTCCTGGGGTCGCCTATCTCACTCGAAGTATGCGGGCGGACGCAGGCATCGTTATATCAGCGTCTCACAATCCTTTCGAGGATAATGGAATTAAGATATTCGGCTCTGATGGCTTCAAATTGGCCGACGAACTGGAGTCCGAGATCGAGCACCTCCTTGAACCTGGCATTCTCGATGGCAAATCTGTTGAGTCAACTCACATTGGAAAAGCAACCAGGATAAACGATGCGGTGGGTCGCTACACCGTGTTCCTTAAAGGGAGCTTTCCCCGGGAGTTCTCGCTCGATGGTATGAAGATAGGACTGGATTGCGCTAATGGTGCGGCGTACGTCGTTGGTCCACAAACGTGCGCGGAGCTAGGCGCTGAAGTCGTATCCCGCGGAGTAAGTCCGAGCGGTCGTAACATCAACTCGGGATTCGGAAGTCTCTATCCCGAGGTTGTCGGAAAATTGGTTACCGAGCAAAACCTCCACATCGGAATTGCTCTTGATGGTGACGCTGACCGGTGCATCCTCGTCGATGAAAAAGGGCGAGTGCTTGACGGTGATATCGCCCTCGCTATCTGCGCGATCGATCTTAAGGAGCGAGGGCTCTTGAAGACGCCACGAGTTGTCGCGACCCAGATGTCGAACTTGGGGCTGGAGAGACTTTTGAAAAACCACGGCATCGACGTGGTTCGAACAGGGGTCGGTGATCGCGCGGTTCTGGAGGAGATGATCCGGCAGGGGGTTCAGCTGGGCGGCGAGCAATCAGGGCACACCATCTTCTCTGATTACTCGACAACAGGGGATGGGCTCCTCACCGCTCTTATGGTTATGGCGGTTATGTGTCGCACGAGGCGTCCTCTCTCCGAGCTCGCGGGTCAGTTCATCGCGTTCCCCCAGAAATTGATTAATGTAAAGGTGGCGCAGCGACCGGAGCTGGGAACGATCGAGCCTTTAGTTAGGGCGATTCAGCAGAAGGAGAGGGAGTTGGGTGATACTGGACGAGTCCTCGTTCGTTACTCCGGCACGGAAAACAAAGCGCGGGTGATGGTTGAATGTGAGGATGAAGACGCGTGCAAGCGCCACGCGAGCGACTTGGCTGAGATTATTGAGCGAGAGATTGGAGTCGCGTGATAGCCCTGTCTCTCGGGAGCTTCGGTAGAGTTTCGCTGCCTGATGGGGCTCTCTCCTCGCTGTTCCTTCCGTCGAGCGCCGAGATGGCAAATCTTGACGCTCGAACGATACGTGATGGAATCGCGTCGCGTGAGTTGATGGAGCGGGCGGGCGCTCGCGTCGCTGAATTCATCGCTCATCGAGTAAGCCTCCACCCTACCCGTTCCCCACACGTGGTGATTGTGTGTGGTCCGGGGAATAACGGTGGTGATGGTCTCGTTATCAGTCGATGGCTTTCGGCCCACGATATCAGTTGTTCAACGGTTATCGCACAAGCAGGGCGATACTCTCCTGAGTTTGTTGAGCAACTTCTCCTCGCTCGGGAGGCGCTTATTGTTGGGACGAAGCCGGAGCCTCTGCGAGACGCAAACCGAATACGGACCATTTCAACGAATGACTTTCGAAGTGAGCTAGCGGGCGCGACCATTATCGTCGACGCCTTGTTAGGAACGGGGCAGTCGGCAGCCCCTCGCGGAGATATCGCCTCTTTAGTGGCCGCCATAGAGGAGTGTAGGAGAGATCGCTCTGATATTGAGGTGGTCTCGGTTGATATTCCGACAGGCACCAATCCAGATACGGGAGCCGTCTATGAGCCGTGTGTTAAGGCCGACCACACAGTATGTATCGAGTTGATAAAGCGGGGTCTCATGCAGTTCCCGGCTCGGGAACGGTGTGGGGAGATCGTGGCGATACCTATCGGAATATCCGATCGCGCGGGAGTTGAGTTTGTCATGGCGGAGGCGGGGGCGGTGCCCCGCATACAGCGACGGGGCCCCAACGCGCACAAGGGTATTCAGGGTCGAGTCCTCGTTATCGGTGGTAGCGCGGCTATGCCGGGCGCGAGCGCTCTCGCGGTGCTAGGCGCGTTACGGGTGGGAGCTGGTCTCGTATCTCGCTCAACAAAAGCCACCTGGACAGGGGCAGATCTTATCCCTGAGTGCATGCACGTTAATGTTAGTGGCGACACCCCTCACTTCGTTGAGGAGGATTGTGATGAGTTGGTTGAAGCTATCGCTCAAGCTGACTCCGTGGTTCTGGGTCCGGGTTTAGGTAGATCGCGAGAGACGGGGAGGTTTGTGCAGGGGTGCCTCAATTCCATTCGCCTGATGGGAAAGCGGGCGATTATCGACGCTGACGCCCTGACTCTCATGGCGGTCGAGGGTCTTGATGCGCGGGGAATTGAGGGGATAATCACCCCGCACCCTGGAGAAGCCGCTAGAATGTTGGACTCAACACCCCAGATCATTCAGGGTGATAGATTCGCCGCGGTCAAAGCCCTTCGAGAGCGGTTCGGCTTAGTCACACTCCTTAAGGGCGCGGGTACGCTTGTTTGGAATGGGGCGCAAGGGTCGGTTGTGGCTCGAGGGACTCCATACCTAGCGACCGCTGGAAGTGGTGACATCTTATCCGGTATACTGGCGACGTCGTGTATAGGGTGTAAGAATCTCTATGACGCCGCGGTGCAGGGCGCGTACATTCACGCGGTCGCTGGTGAACGCGCGGCCCAAAAAACGGGAGGGCCGATTGTCGCCAGCGATATCGCCTTCGCGGCTGCGTCGGTGATCGGAGATCTTGAATCGTGAATATTTTTCGCATCGCCAGTGAGGAGGGGACGAGAGTAGTTGCCGCCGCCATAGCCCCAATGGTGCGGGGAGGGGGCTCGTTTGGTCTTAGCGGTGAGCTTGGCGCCGGCAAAACCACCTTAGTGCGGCACATCGTCTCCGTGTGTGGAGGAGACCCGACGACTGTGGCGTCCCCCACCTATACTCTTCAGCATGAGTACAAATTGCCAAGTGGCATTGTTATCGAACACTGGGATCTTTATCGCCTCACGTCGTTACCCTATGAACTGGAGGAGCGAGTTACTCCAAAGGTAGCCCGTTTTATTGAATGGCCCGAGCGGTGCCCTGAGATAATCCCCTACCTTACCTACCACCTCAAAATTTCTCACGCTCTCATGGATGGCAGGAGCGCTGAGAGGATCGTAGAGGTCTTGGGACCGGGAGCCGCGGAGCTTAGTGACTCCTTACGGGGTGGTCTGGAGAGACTATGAACGGAGAACGCGCCCCGATAGTTGTCATGAAGTTCGGCGGTACCTCCGTCGGAGATGTTTCGCGTATCAAACATGTGGCTGAGATCGTCGCCCAACACCGACGCGCCAAGCCAGAGGTTGGTGTGATCGTGGTACTTTCAGCGATGGCTGGCGAGACTAATAAACTCGTACATTTGGCCAAGAGCTGTGTGGATCGACCGAATCCAAGGGAGTTGGATGTTCTTCTAGCGAGTGGGGAGCAGGTGACGATCGCGCTCTTGGCGATGAGGCTTATTGAGCAAGGTATCCCCGCGAAGAGTCTCCTCGCGCGGCAGGCGCAGATTGCTACCAATTCGTCTCACACTAACGCCCTCATCGAATCGATTAATAGCGGCCTCTTTACCTCAATGGTGGGTGATGGGGTTGTGCCAGTGGTAGCTGGATTTCAGGGGGTAGATGACGAGGGAGATATTACAACCCTCGGGCGTGGTGGATCCGATATCACCGCTGTCGCGATAGCGGCCGCGGTTGGCGCCTCCGCGTGTTACATTTACACAGATGTCCCCGGAGTTTTTTCGACCGATCCCCGGATGTGCAAGAACGCGCAGCTCCTCGAGCGAGTGTGTCACGAGGAGATGCTTGAGATGGCGAGCTTGGGGGCAAAGGTTCTCCATACCCGCTCAGTATACTTCGCGATGAGGTATCAAGTGCCGCTTGTGGTGCTCTCCACATTTGAGGGGGCCTTCGCTCCGGGAGTGAACGGCACGTGGATCGTTTCAGAGGAGGAACGTATGGAAAAGCCGATTGTAACTGGTGTTACCTACAGATCAGATGAAGCGAGGCTCGTGATTGAGGGGATGTCCGCTGATATAGAGAAGATGTCGCGCTTCTTCTCAGTTTTGGGTGAAAAAGAGATCTTCATCGACATGATCTCACAGGAGAGTGTCGACGCGGCGAACGTCAATGTGAGCGTTACTATCCCTGATGAGAGTAGCGCGGTGGCGCTCGAGACCGCTCGAGCCCTTCTACCTGAGCTAGGCGGGATAGGCGTGAAAATTGATCGCGATATCGCTAAAGTTTCAGTTGTTGGAATAGGGATGCGTTATCACACTGGTGTCGCGGCTCGGGCGTTTAGAGCCTTGGCGCGTGAGCGGATCGGGATAACGATGATTAATACCTCTGAGATCAAGATGTCCGTCCTTGTTCCCCGCAAGTACTGTGAGGTCGCGGTGAGAGCCTTGCATGACGAATTCATTGATTTTGCGCCCACGGTCGCGGCTGAACGCTAATCAGCGAGGGATAGTTAATTTTGAGGAGAAACTTCCCCTGAGAAGACCCTGTACGTCTCCTCAATTGTGGTTTGAATGTTAAAAACGGCTTTAATTCGGGCCTCTCCGAGGGCGCCCAAGTTTTTAGCTCGGGAGCGATCATTATAGAGAGAGCGAATCGCGTCGGCGAGGGCCTCGACGTTGGACGGGGGAATAAGGACCCCCGCGGAGCCATTATCGACCAATTCCGGCATGCCTCCAACCGCCGTCACGATAGCTGGAATCCCCTGTGACATCGACTCAACAATTGACTTCGGGAATCCCTCTCGAGTTTTTGACGCCATGACTGTAGCGTCGCACAGAGGCGCTAGGGCGGCGGCATCCGCTCGATAGCCGGTGAGGTGAAGGCGCGATGGTTCTGGAAACATCTTGAGCAGCCGTTCAATTTCCTTATCCTTAATTGGACCTATCAAGAGGAGGTGAAGCTTGGGGAGCTCCTGTAGTAATGACCCAACCGCCTTAATAAGCACATCGACACCTTTTACCGGACGCATCACGGCGGTGCATCCGACTACAAAAGCGTCCTCAGGTAGACCGAGAGAGGAGCGGGGCGGAGGGCATGCTTGTTGGTACCAGGCGGTATCGTGACCCTTATAGATTCTAACCACCTTCTCCGCCGCGATTCCCACCTCCCTCATGTAAGCGCTAACCGCATCCGATACGCACAGAATTTTTGAGACACGAGGGTTGAGATAGGTCAGCCATGAGGAGGGATCTAGCCAACTGATATGTCCTACGGTACCTCGATAGGTAAAGAGACGGACTGAGCGATCGAGACGCGCGAGGACGCTGCAAGAGAGTCCACGATTAGATAGCGCATAGACGATCTCTATCTTCTCGCTCCTTACGACCTCCTGGATGAGTCGAATCCCTTTCAGGTCAAAGCGGTTAGTGAAGGAGTGAAACGTTACCGCTATGCCTGCCTCTTGAAGGACCTTTAGGTGTTCCGGTGTAGGCATTCCGAGATAATGAAGTGAGACACCCCTTTTGCTGAGTCCCGCGAAGACATTCGCCTCTGGCCGATCAAGATTTGCTCCGATAACAAGGACCCGCATACATCCCCCTTGGCATATAGATAGACGGAAAAAATGTTAAAGACAAAGGGGGCCCTTACAATCTTTTACTTTTATGGTTCATGTCTAAGATATCATCAGGGGACAGCGCCGCAGATTAGTCATTCGGCCAAGGCTCGTACGGGTACTTATCCTCACACTCCCCCCCGAGCTCAAGGTAGCGGGAAAGCCTTAGTGAGGTTTGTGAGCCGATCCCGTGAGCCAATCGGAGGGCCTCACTTGGGGAGCTTGTTTTTGATTTTTCAAGGATGCTGGTGCGATTGCGGATCAATTCAGAGGCGAGCCTATCTGATACGCCTTTCAACAGCTCCAGGCTGGACATATCGGCGCAGGCTAGAGGGAGCTTTGATCCTATCGCTAACCGAGTCTCAGCATCGGCCGCGGGAGGCTCCTGAAGCCAACCTGAGGGTATCCGCTCGTGTGTCCTAAGCCGCCCAGGTATCACCGCGGCGATAGTTGGGATGGTAAGGATGAGAGATATTCCAGCAAATCGCCAGGACATACTTCGGTATCGGAAACCTGTTCAATTAGTTGAGTGATCAAGTGATTTTTAAGAGATCTCACCTATCGATTCTGGTATAGCGTAACGAGAGCAAAACGTTTGTTTTTGAGGTTGACGGATGAGAAAGCGATTGGGGATAGGATTTATCGGGAGTGGATTCATAACTCGATTTCATATCCGCTCATTTTTAGCTGTGCGTGACGCGGATATCTTGGGGGTTTGGAGCCCTAACCTATCCCACGCTCAGGAGGCCGCCGCCCTCGCGCATGAAGTTGGTGTTGGTGAGGCGCGGGGCTACGAGTCGATTGAGGCCTTGGTCGAGGCTCCCGGGGTTGAGGCGCTTTGGATCTGTGGCCCTAACTTCGCGCGGGTCGAGAATATCGAAAAAATCAGCGCTGTGATGAAAAAGAACCCAGGAAAGATTCGGGCCGTGGCGTGCGAAAAGCCGTTGGGTCGGAACGTCCAAGAGGCCAAGCTTATGGTCAAGTTTGTTGAGGAGCACGGTCTGCTGCATGGGTATCTGGAAGACCAACTCTTCGAGCCAGCGGTAGTGAGAGGGCGAGAGATTGTATGGCGTCGTGGCGCCGCACTTACCGGGCGCCCGTATATAGCGCGGGCGGCTGAGGAGCACAGTGGCCCACATATGCCCTGGTTCTGGCAGGGATCGATGCAGGGAGGGGGTGTATTAAACGATATGATGTGTCACAGCGTTGAGGTCGCGCGCTACCTATTAACTGAGCCAGGCAAACCGCGTACTAGTATAACACCGGTAAAGGTCTCGGCATCAATCGCGAGTTTGAAATGGTCGCGGCCTGAGTATGTAGAGGTTTTAAAACGTACCATGAGCCCCCAGGTGGATTATGCGAAGAGGCCGGCGGAGGATTTCGCGCGCGCCACCATATTTTACAAAGATGAAGAGGGGAATCCGCTTATCTCCGAGGTTACGACCTCATGGAGCTATGTGGGAGCGGGGCTTAGGTTGAGCACGGAGTTACTAGGGCCCGAGTATTCGATGAGTATTAACACCCTTGATACGGGTCTCAAGCTCTTTTTTAGCCGAAATGTAAAAGGATCAAGTGGCGAGGATCTAGTCGAGAAGCAAAATGCCGAGCAGGGATTAATGCCGGTAGTTCCAAATGAGGCCGCGGAGTACGGGTATGAAGGCGAAAATCGATACTTCGTCCAGTGTTTCCTTAAAGGGGAGCAACCGGAGATAAACTTCTATGATGGTCTAGCGGTAACTGAGCTTCTCATGGCCGCCTATCAGAGCGCGGAGCAGGAGCGCACGATCGACCTCGTGCCCGGAGCCTTTGATGACTTTATCCCAGCGGTGGCGCGGGGTGCTTGGAATCCACGCTCTTGATCAATCCGAGCGCCCGGAACTAATTTAGGTCGAGGTTTGGGTACCCACGAGCTTAAAGATATGAAACCATCCCGTCAGATCTTCGTTTGCCTCGTGCTGGTCGGTCTCGCTGTCATGTGTGGGCATCTTCTTGCAGGATTTTTTCCTCTCTCATACGGAGCGGTTGGCACGCGAGATGGTTATCAGTATTGGGCGGCAGTCGAGTCCCTACTGAGGGGAGCAAATCCTTACAATCCCCTGGAACTAAGAATCGTGGGACCCTCATTTGGGTACAATGGTGGAGAGATTACGAAGAATCCCCCATGGACTGCCGCTCTCATGATACCCTGGATGTGGGGTAATTTTTCCGAGGCGATCTGGTCGTGGCGATTTATTCAAGTGCTTCTGCTCGCCCTCATTTGGTGCCTCCTGGTCCCGTCTAATACGAGTCGCGAGCACCAAATCTATGCCGCAGTTATCTTGGTGGGCCTCTATCCGGTCGGAGATAGTTTTCACTCAGGTCAGCTTGGGCTCCTACTCGCCCTGGGGGTTGCCCTCTTCTTACGGCACCAGGATGAAGAGACCCGTCCTGGGGAGGTCTTATCGTTTTGTATATTACTCACCAAACCTCACCTATTTCTCCCGGTCTTCGCCTACCTGCTTTGGAAGAGGCGGTGGCGCGCGTTGCTAATCTCCGCGGGGTTTAGCGTCCTGCTCTGCATAGCTTTTTTTGGGGCTCAATCGATTGTGGACTGGATTAACTCGATGATTAATCCGATCCACCCGGAGCTTCGTACACCGCTGGCTGCATTCCGAAGTAATACCCTTAGCGCGTGGATTCGAGGCCTCTTGTTCTTTAATGGCTTCGGAAGGAGTGATTATTTAATTGGGGTATTCTCCGCGTTTTCTGTGTTAGCAGGGTGCCTAATCGCAAAACACTCTCGGGGTTTTTATTTCGATGCGCCCCGGTTAATTTTAGCAGGGTTGTTTTTAGCGCCGTATGGGTGGATGTCGGATTACGCAATCCTCGCTCCGCTCTTACTCTCTCCCGCGGCTGGGCTCTGGGATACCAAACGAAGACGGCTGATTTTGGTAGGGGCTTGTATACCGTCAGTGAGTATACTCCTTATCCCTTCGGCGCAGACTCACTTTACGTGGTTGATGTCCCCACTTGTGTATTATCTTATTTATATAGTACCCCGAGGCGAGCCGGTAGCCGAGTAATGACTCGCTCCGTGACGTGGGAATTTCAGAGGGGATCAACGCAGGTGCCTCGCTCGGTTACCGCTAAGCGGTCTTATTTAGCCGCGGGGTGGGAGTCTTGCCATCGTGGGCATCGTTGTCAGATATCTCCTGCGCGGCAAAAGCCCCCTCTACACGACCCTCTTGATCGATTGACCTCTCCTTGTCTTTGCCCGCGGTTGTGGCGCTCCTGTTGGCGCGTGCCTGGTTTTCACGCGCCTGTACACCAGCTTGTTGCGCCAACTGGCTCGCGCGAACTTGGGTCAAGGGTAACTGAGCCGCGGCGACCTGAGCGCTAATCACACCGATACTTTGCGTAGTTAGGGAAGCCATTGTATTTTCACCTCACAGGGAGTATCGGTAGGCGCCTTATTCCCTTAATAAATGGGAGCGTTTTTACACCGTGATTATCGATTGTGACGCCAACGCCACGTATAGCCCTGACCAGAGAATTCGGGGGGTTATCTCGTCGTATCTGGAATCACTGGGGAATCCAAGCTCGTTGCACCGGGGTGGGCAGCGCGCTCGGGCAGCGATAGAGGAAGCTCGTGCGGCTGTTGGGCGACTGGTAAACGCCAAGGCTCACGACCGCATAATCTTTACCTCAGGGGCCACCGAGGCAAACAACACCATCATCCAATCATTTCGGGGATCTCGCGGAGAGCTTGTATCCGCCTCGAATGAGCACCCCTGTGTTTTGGAACCTCTGAGGCAGCTAGCCTCCCTAGGCAGCAAGGTAATCTTTGTTGATCCTACTAGCGATGGCTCTCTGTCCGCGGAGGCGGTCTCGAAGGAGCTGACCCAGACCACGGCTTTGGTATCGATCATGGCGGCTAATAACGAGGTTGGAGCCATCAATCCGATAGGTGAGATAGCTCGTGTCGCGCGACAGAGGTCGCCCCGAGCCGTGATACATAGTGACGCGGCGCAACTTTTAGGAAAGGGCACTGTTTCTCTTGATGCCCTCGGCGTTGATCTTCTGACGATATCGGCACATAAAATTGGCGGGCTTTCAGGAGTCGGCGCGATCGTTATGCGCGATAAGATAGACGTGAAGCCACTGTTGATAGGTGGCCCGCAAGAGGGGAAGGTCCGCGGGGGCACAGAGAACGTCATTGGCATCGCCGTTTTTGGAGTGGTCGCGGACGCGCTTGTTAATGAGTTGCCATCTCGAATCCAGGGGATGGAGAGAGTAAGGGATGATTTTGAGCGCATGGTACTCCAGGAGATTCCGAATGTTATCATCAACGCGAGCGGCGTAGCGCGTTTACCAAATACCTCAAGTCTTTACATCCCGGGTGTCCGAGCTGACGATCTCGTGGTCGCTCTCGATCTGGAGGGTATCTTGGTATCCTCCGGAGCCGCGTGCTCATCCGGAAAGCCTGAGCCATCCCACGTTCTGATCTCAATGGGTCAGAGTGAAGAGCGAGTTCGGTCCACTATAAGGGTGAGCTTTCGGAGCGATCTCTCTAGACAGGACGTTCCCCGCGTCGTCACGGCCCTTCAACGAGCAAGTGAGCGCATGCGGAATAAGCAGTCAGGAGCGTCGAGTGTGATATGACGGTTGGAGATGCGACTGTGAACAACAAAGCGGACTCTCAGCGTTCGATCGTGGTAGCGATGTCCGGTGGTGTAGATTCATCCGTCGCCGCGTATCTACTTTCAAAAACGGGCTCGCAACTCGTTGGGGTATCGATGCAGGTATGGGATTACAAGAAGAACTCTTGTGATAATAGCCGCGCGACGTGCTGCTCACCGGCGGACTTTAATGACGCTCGACGTGTCGCGGCGAATCTTAATATTCCGTACTACGTCGTGGATTTTGAGGCGACCTTTGAACAGGAAGTTATCAATCGATTCGTTGAGACTTATCAGTTGGGAATGACTCCTAATCCGTGCATCGATTGTAACAGCAAAGTGAAGTTTCGCGAGCTACGCGAGCGGGCACTTAGTTTCGGATGCTCTCATGTAGCGACGGGACACTACGCGCGAATTCGAGAGAGTGCCGAAGGGTTCCATCTCTTGAGGGGAGTGGATAGAGAGAAAGATCAGAGCTATTTCCTGTATACGTGCAAACAAGAGGAGCTGGGGCGAACCCTCTTTCCAGTGGGCAATTATACCAAATCTGAGATCCGTGAGATAGCTCGAGAGGTAGGCCTGGTGACGGCGGATAAGCCCGAGAGCCAGGATATCTGTTTCGTGGCGGGAAGTGTGCAGGATTTCGTAACTAAGATTGGTGGTGGGCGTGGTAAGGGAGACTTCGTCACAAGAGATGGAAAGAAAGTAGGCGAACACGAGGGGATACATCGCTTTACCGTTGGTCAGCGTAAGGGGCTCAATATCGGAGGGTTGGCGGAGCCCTTGTATGTGGTTGATTTAAACCCGATGACAAATGAGGTCATTCTTGGATCCCGGGAAGACCTAAAACGCGAAAGCTTCTCCGTGATAGATATGCACTGGATAAATCCGGGATTAAGAGAAAGAGTTGATCGGGGCGAGTTCGGATGTGAGCAAGATGTTTTCGTACAGGTTCGGTCTCGGCACCAGGGTGTCAGAGCAAGGATGAAAGTCGTTGATAGGGACACCTGCGTATTTTCCTGGATCGATGAGTGGGCGGCGATCTCGCCCGGTCAGGCGGCGGTAGTTTATGATCTTAACAACGAGGAGGTGTTAGCGGGTGGTCGGATCGCTAAATCTCGTGAGACAGTGGTCTCCAAAGAAGCCAGCTCCCACTAAAGCGCCTCTTTTTCTCAGAAAATCACGCAGTTGTGTTTGGTTGAATAGGGCCTGGCGACAGGGTAAGCTGACACCAGAGCCGGATACGTTCGAAATGTGTTTGGGGGTAAATCCCCCGGCGCGTACAGCGCAGAGTCCGCGCCCGTTGTAACACCTCTCAATCACCAAAGAGAGCCATCGAGGAGCTCCGGCCGTGGCTACTTTTGTGATTGTGAGGCTTCCGCTAAGGGAGCTTCCTTCATGAAATTTGGAATCGTTAAAGTCGTCTCCGATAACGGGGACGATGACCAGAAGAATCGTCGCCCGGTCGCTGATCCCCTTGGACTGGAGCATTATCATCTAATAGAAGAGCGCCTCCAGTATGTCTTTTCTGACAAGACGTGGCTTGAACGCGCACTCACTCATCGTTCGCTACACGCGCGAGGACAGAGGAGCGATTATGAGCGGCTTGAGTTTCTTGGTGACGCGGTATTCGATCTCGTTGTAGCGCACCTGCTACTCGATCAACATCCTGAGGCGCGGGAGGGTGACCTCTCTAAGATGCGGGCAGCCTTGGTGAATACAGCCTCTTTGGCTGATATTGCTCGGGGATTAGATCTTGGCAAGTTCATACGGCTAAGTAGAGGTGAGCTCGCGAGTGGTGGGGCCGACAGGGCGTCGATCTTAGCCGATGTGATGGAGGCGGTTGTTGGGGCCATTTACCGAGAATCTGGCTACGAGAGCGCGCGGATGTGCGTCGGACGTTTGCTGGGCGACCGATTGGCCACCGTGACACCGCGAGACCCTAAGACCGAGCTTCAAGAAGCCCTGCACGCGGCTGGTAGTGAGGCCCCCGTCTATCGCCTAGAATGCGTTGAAGGTCCTGAGCACGCCCCGGTATTCGTCTCTCTCGTTGAGGTTGACGGTCAGATAGTCGGTCGGGGAAGGGGACCGACCAAAAAATCATCACAGCAGTCAGCCGCTGAGGAGGCACTCGCTTCGCTGGGAGGCGGTGATGATCTCGACGAACAATATATAGTGCCTACGGAACCCTCGAGTTCAGACGGTGAGAGCATAGCGCGGCATAGTGATGACAAGTTAGAGACGGTGACGTCGGAGAAATAAGATGAGCACGAAGCACGGACTTCCGACGGTATGTATCGTTGGGCGAACTAACGTCGGTAAATCAACATTGTTTAACGCGCTTGCTGGAAGGCGGAAAGCGGTTGTGAAAGATCAACCCGGTGTGACGAGAGACCGTTACTACGAGGTGGTAACACGGTTCGACTTCCCATTTACGTTAATCGATACTGGGGCGCTCGTTGGAGAGGAGGACCTAGTCCTTCATGAATCGGTAAGAGCCCAGACCTCGTTGGCGATGAGACAAAGTGATCTCATCATCGTGGTTTTTGACGGTCTGCATGGACTGCACCCTCTCGATAGCGAGGTGGTAGATCTCGTGCGACAGATGGAGAAACCAACCATCTACGTGGCGAACAAGTGTGAGAAGCCAGCGTCCGCGCTGACAGCGACCGAATTATACGGTTTAGGGTTAGAGGAGATTATCCCTCTGAGCGCCGCTCATCGTCGAGGCGTCCGTGAGCTACTGAAAAAAATGGAAGAGCTTGTTGGATCCTCTGAACTCAGTGAAGAGTTGGCCGATGGTGAAGATGAGCTCTACCGGAATGATGAGGATGCCTCAGAGGAGGTCGTTTCGCAAACAAGCGTTGGTGACCCTCTTGCTGACCAGGACGAGGAGTTTCAGCCAGCGCCTGAGGATCCAAATCGGCCGATCAATATCGCCATTATTGGAAAACCGAACGTTGGAAAGAGCACCTTTGTTAACAGGCTTCTTGGGGAGGACCGGATGATCGTCTCTCCGATCGCCGGCACAACACGGGATAGCATAAAGAGTGAGTTGATCAGAAACGGGCAAAAGTTTGAGATCGTCGATACAGCCGGATTAAGGAAAAAAGCGGGCGTCAAGGATAATTCTGTCGAGCGCTTTAGTAATATCCGGACATTAAGGTCGCTCGCTCAGAGTGATGTGGCGGTGTTCCTTTTGGACGCTTCAGAGGGTATTCCAACCGAGCAGGACGCGAAGATCGTCGGTCTGGCTCACGAGAAGGGGAAGAGCCTCGTTATCGTTGTCAATAAGTGGGATCTTGTGGAGAAAGATCCGCGCATAGCGGAGGCGTATCGACACGCCATCCGAACAACTTTTAAGTTTGCCGCCTACGCGCCCGTTGTCTTCGTCTCGGCCTTGACGGGGCTCCGTTGCCTCGCTGTTTTTGATGAGGTGAAGAGCGTAGATGAGGCTTCTCGGATTCGCCTCACCACAGGACAAGTAAATAAAGTTTTCACCGACGCTTTTAACTCCAAACCACCTCCTGTCTATCGAGGTGTGCCTATCAAATTATTGTACGCTACTCAGGTCTCAACGAACCCGCCGACGTTCGCGGTTTTCGTCAATCATCCCGATCGCCTCCGGTTTAACTACGAACGTTACCTTAAGAACTGTGTCCGCCGGGCGCATCCCTTCGTGGGAGTTGATGTGCGAATCCTCTTCCGAAGGCGCAGTCGCATAACGAACCAGCGTCGGCGAGCGGCCTAGAGAGCGCGCGCTCCCGGGGGTCACTTCATAACGAGCTGCGAAATGACACATACCCGTCGCTTCGTCGATGTAGCGATTACTCTGTGCATTTCGAGAACATTTTTGTCTTGGATATCAAGAAGAATGACTGACTTGGGACCGGCCTTGAGCACAAGGTGATCTTTCAGACGGGACAAGCCTTTAGAGGCGCTCATAAAAGCCTCGAGAAGCTGAACCTGCTCGTCCTCTTTTTTTGCCGTTTGAATTTTTTTTAGCTCATCCTCTAAGAGAATAACCGTAGGCGGCTGGAGGCAGTCGTTTTCCGGTTTAACGAAAGTTCCCACAGCCGAGTTCTGAAGGTGATGTCCGTTGAGCGTTAGCTCAGTGCCCTCGACAGAGTAGGGATGAATAACTTTGGCTACCTCAGGATTAAGTTGATTGGCGGCGAGGATCGTCGCGAGAGCGCCTTTGCCCCTTACGATCTCGTTCAGACCGGAGAATCCAAGAATGGCTGGAGATTCCCCCGGCTGTGAGCCTTCAGTAACCACCGTGAGGTACGGGTTGTTATTGTCAATTCCCACCACGGTTTTCGTTCCAAGGCGAATGGTTAGGTTACCGGAAATTTTGTACTCCTTTTCATTGATAACTAGTGAGGAGTACGTGGGAGGTTGCGCCTGACTATCGAAAGTGATGAAGAGGTGCTCAGTGTTCTCGACGGGAGTTGTCTCGATGTTGAACTCCTGGGGGGGGATTGGGGCCCCATCCATCACAAAGATACCCTGAGCGCCATTCTTCGCTCCGATGATAACCTTCGTTGAGCCATTAGTGTGTTGATAAATCCCGGACGCTCCAGTTTGTATAAATTGGGCCTCACCGATAGAGCAGGTGAGAGCCAAAATGCTCGCGGCCAGTGTCAGCGTTGCTCGAGCATTGTTGAAATGAAACTTTTTCATCGCGTAATCGGCGCCAGCGCCCCTTTTTTAAACCTAATTACCCATATCGGCACTAGAACTGGGCGCACATAAGCTGTACTTTGTTCTTGGCCGTTGAGGAAGTAATAAAGATTTATAATGGCCTGAGATGACCACCCAGCCCCCAGAAACGCGGTTATAAAAAGAGAGGTTCGCTCGTGATCTTGATTCTAGACTTCGGTTCTCAGTACACCCAACTTATCGCTCGAAGGGTTCGAGAGTTAAACGTCTACAGCGAAGTTAGGCCGTGTACCTCTCATCCTGAATCGATTGACCTCTCAAAAATCAAGGGGCTCATCTTGTCGGGTGGTCCAGCGAGCGTTAGTGACCCAGATGCCCCAAAGTTTAACCCTGAGTGGCTATCACTCCCAATACCAACACTAGGAATCTGTTACGGAATGCAACTTATGGCCCATCACTTTGGGGGATCCCTGGGGCGGGGGGCGGCGCGTGAGTACGGACCTTCAACGATAAAAATTGAGTCAACTCACGGACTCTTTAGCGGATGGACTAAGGGTGAGCGGCTCGCTGTGTGGATGAGTCACGGTGATCACGTTGAGAACTTGCCCAAAGATTTTGTGGTGTCAGCTTCCAGTATGGGCGCGCCGATAGCCGCTATGCATCATGCGACGAAACCCATCTCAGCGCTTCAATTCCACCCGGAGGTGGTTCATACGCCTCAAGGCAAGGAGATCATCCGAAACTTCGTTTTTAAGCAAGCTGGGTGTGTTGGTGATTGGACGCCGGGTAACTTCATTGAGCAGTCGGTAAGCAAGATAGCCGAGCAAGTCCCGGCGCCAGCGCAGGCGATGTGCGCTCTGAGTGGGGGAGTAGACTCAACTGTTGCGGCGGTGCTGATCGCCAGGGCGCTAGGTAACCGCTTGCACTGCTTCTTCGTTGATACCGGATTAATGCGCAAGAACGAAGCGGATTCTGTGATGGAGCGACTGAGGGAGCTCGATTTAAATGTGACCCTCGTTGACGCCGCCGATAGGTTTTTAGGAGAGTTGCGCGGGATAACTGATCCGGAGCAAAAGAGAAAAGTTATTGGGCGGGTCTTTATTGAGGTATTTGAGGAACAGGCGAGGGGGCTCCAGGGAGTCACTCACCTCATTCAGGGCACACTTTATCCAGATGTTATTGAGAGCGTGTCAGTCCGAGGCCCCTCGGCAACGATTAAAACTCACCACAATGTGGGTGGACTTCCAGAACGTCTTAAATTCTCCCTGATAGAGCCGTTTCGGGAGCTCTTCAAAGATGAAGTTCGAGTTCTTGGTCGTGAGTTGCAGATGCCACAAGAGATACTGCAGAGGCAGCCATTCCCCGGTCCAGGGCTAGCCGTCCGGATACTTGGTGAGGTGACATCCGAGCGAGTAAAGAAGCTCCAGGAGGCTGATCACATATTCCTGGAGGAGATCCGAGCGGAGGGATTGTACGCTGGCCTCTGGCAGAGCTTCGCCGTGCTCCTCCCCGTGCGGAGCGTTGGGGTCATGGGGGATGGAAGAACGTATGAGGAGACGATCGCTCTGCGAGCGGTTACCTCAGAGGATGGAATGACCGCCGATTGGGCCTTCCTACCTGAAGAGCTCTTGAGGCGGGTGAGCAACAGGATAGTGAATGAGGTTAAAGGCGTGAATCGGGTAGTTCTCGACATATCAAGTAAGCCTCCTGCCACTATTGAGTGGGAGTAGAGGGAGTGGAAGAGCGGTGGACCAAATTCCTGGAGGTTTCGGGGCGGCGCTTTGAGGTGGTTTTTATCAGGCGCCCCTTTCGAGAGGGGATAGAGGTTCGAATCGATGTAGATGGAGAGGTCATCTCGATCGCGGAACTCGGGTTCGGCGAGACAGCCCTCTTAGAAAGGGCAAAAACAGCGATAGCTGAGCTTCTCAAGTCGAAGTAGCCCCCTGCGGTTTGGTGACTCCAAAGGGAGGAGGCGGAGGACCTCAGCCGGGCATTACATCATCCTCGTAAGCTCTTGATAGTCAGTTTTTCCGCTGCCAAGGAGTGGAAGATCTTTAAGTTTGATTACGTGGGCAATCGTCACAAGGTGGGGGAAGCCAGCTTCGCGTAGTATTCGATTCGCTTCTTCCGTCGTCGCTTGGTTGCTCGTGAATAGGATCAGTAGTGGGCGTGAATCACCCTCGGTGCCTTTCGGAAGGATCGCTACCGAGGGGTTGTCATCGTACGAGGGAAGGCGCTTCTGGAGGGTCTCCTCAACCGCCGTTAGGCTGACCATCTCACCGGCGACCTTGATAAACCTTTTAAGCCGGCCCGTAATGATCAGGGAGCCCTCCTGAATGCGACCGATGTCGCCTGAATTGTAGTACCTTCTTCCGCCGACCTCGACGAACGGGTTGAGGTCGGGATCAAGGTATCCGGGGAAAACGCAAGGACTACTGATCAGAATAAGGCCGTCCGTTCCATCCGGCATACTCTCAAATGTCGCTGGATTAACGATCTTTATCTCTGTTCCGGCGAGCGGTTTCCCCACTCCGATTCTTGGTCCCTCGGGGCGGTTCATACTTACCACCGGAGAACACTCTGTAATTCCGTATCCCTCAAGGACTGAAACTTGGTGTGGAAGGCCGGCGACCTTATCAAAGAGATCTTGAGGCGCGCGCTCGGCTCCAGAAATAAGTGTTCGCACGGAGGTGAACTGCTCGGGAGTCCCCGCGTTGAGTATCGAGCGGAGGAAGGTGGGGGTTCCCGCTATAATCGTCGCGCCCCAGCCGGAGATCGACTTGGCGATCTTACGACTCTCATTTGGGTTTGGATAGTAGGCTACCTTGAGCCCCGTGGTGAGAGGAAGGAGCGTGCAAACGGTTAACCCGAAGGAGTGAAAAGTTGGAAGAAATCCGAGCAGGACATCCTCGTTGTGAAGTGGGAAAGCGTCGAGTATCCCTCGAATGTTGGTGAGGATATTCTCGTGAGTGAGCACCACGCCTTTCGGCAAAGCTTCCGAGCCACTTGTGAAGAGAATTACCGCTGGAGAGCTCGCCGAGAGATTATGTATCCCAAACGCCGCGACGATCTGGGGGATAGACTCCCGGGAGAGCCTTTTTGCCGCGAGTTTATCCCTCGCGGTGAGCCGCTCACGCAGATCCTCTATGAAGAGAAAAGCTTCCTCAAGGAATGAGAGATCGGTCTGTACGATGTCGAGAAATGCTTTCGACGAGAGGACCGTCTTTATTCCTGTGGTCTCACACGCATGCTGGATTGCGCGCCTCCCGGCGGTCCAATTGATAAAAACAGGTACCTTTCCGGCGAGAATAGCGGCCATAGCGGATAGAGATCCTCCAACCGAAGCTGGAAAGAGGAGTCCGATGTGTTTTTCCGGTAGCTTTGAGATATATCGAGCGAGCGCGATCACGCGGACCTTTAGATCATCCCAATGGATCATGCCTGACCGCTCGTCTCCCATCGCTGGCATATCTCCCATCACGTTGGCGGCGTGGAGGAAGGCCTCACCGATTGTTGGTATGTTTCGTAGCGTGGGATGGGGTCTCGAGCGTGACCCGGTGAGCCACTCGGTTGGGACCGTATACTGCTTCTTCGGCTCCTTAGAGCCGAGCTGTCCCACCGCGGCTTGGAGCACCGATCCCACCGAAACTATCTCGCTCAACTCAATATCGTGAGCCTCAAACTCACGATCAAGCCAAAGGAGGAGCTCGGCGATAGTGAGCGAATCGAGGCCCAGATCGTCGCCGAGCTGAGTTTGGGGCGAGAGGCTTGAGCCGCTGGTTTGAGCGATATGCGCGATGTGATTATAAACTTTTGCGCGAGTAGCCTCGGGTACCTCGGCAAGAGAGTGGTTGTGTTGGGGACGCTCGGGGAGAGTTGGGGTATGCGCGCTCCAGAAATAGTAGGGGATAAGCTTGGGTGTCTCCGGGGATGGATGGTTATAGAAAGTCTCCAGGTATCGATTGAGAGTGAGGGGATCGCTGAACCTAGGGAGATCGGCGGGATTGGCGACAACGTGGATGGAAACTTCCCTTCGAGGCGCGAAGAAAAAGAGGTTCCGGGCGAGGATCCCTGCCGCGCGCGCGAGGGTGTCCACAACATCTGGCGTCTCTCCTCCGGTGAGAGCCTTTGAGAAGATGCTCCCGTACAGCCCCCTGACGCGGATCATAACCACCGGCACATTCGGATTAGATTTCAGGATTGCGTGTACCCCTGAGGCGGCGCCCAGCCTCTCTTGACCTGTGACCGAGAGGCGACCCGATGGATAGATCAGAATATTCTCCCCACGACGTAGCCTATCTCCTATATCTTTGATGGCGCGATCGATTCTCAGACGTTTGTACGGTCCTGAGTCGAACTCCATATCAGGCATAGGGATCGCCTTGATCCACCGCATGAGCCGATTGAGCGCCGGAAGGTTGTACATGGTCTCAAGGACTACCGGTTGAGGTCTCAGGAGGTCCCACAGATAGGTGGATAGTATAAGGGGATCTACCTCGGCGGGGTGATTTGGAATGACCAGAACCCCTGCTCGGTTGCGCACGCTCTCAAGCCCGGTGATTGTGACTCGATACCGGAGGGAGATAAGAGCTTTAACAAGCTTTGATAACATACCGTAATGAGAATGGTTCTGAGTCGTTTCCCGCGCAAGGGGGTTAATTCGACGTCGGTTGGTGGGCCGGTTGGTTATTCGGGGTCTTAGGCGCGCGTATTTGGGGAGGGACTCCTTTACGAGGGTCATTAGGATGGTGTAACCTCCGTAGCCTGAAACCGGTGTGCGCCTTTAGCTCAGCTGGATAGAGCATCTGGCTTCGAACCAGAGGGTCGGGGGTTCGAATCCCTCAGGGCGCGTTCCTCCATCCCTTCCGCATACGGTTACATTCTCTAAGATACACGCTTTCAGAAAAACGGGTAGTAGTGGCCTGTTGCCCATAAATCTTGGCTGCCCCTTCAAAGCGCTTGAGCGGCTGGTTTTTCCCCCTGCATCGGGGTACCGTATTGTCTGAGCGATTTCGGGGTGTATCACAGCGAGCGTGAGAGATAATTTTCAAAGCACAAGCCGATTGGAGAGGTTCTGCCAAGGCAAAGATTAGGAAGAGAGTATGGCAAAGGTAGTTGTTACGGGTGGTGCCGGATTCATCGGGTCGCATATCGTGGATAAGTTACTCGCTCGTGGACACGAAGTTCACGTTCTCGATAACCTTTCGAGTGGTTCCCGGGATAATCTGGCTCAAACAAAACACGTTCAGCTCCACGTTCTTGATATCCGCTCCTCGGAGGCGCGAGCATTGATTGAGAGGCTCTCGCCGGACTTTGTGGTACATGCGGCGGCGCAGGTCTCGGTGCGTATCAGTATGGAGGAGCCATCCCTCGACACCGACCTTAACGTCACGGGTCTCGTTAATATCCTCTCGGGGCTCCGGGAGAGAAAGGGATCTCACGTTGTGTTCCTCTCTTCAGGCGGCGCTATATATGGCGAGCAAGTAGCGTTCCCAGCAAAGGAAGATCATCCCATTAAACCAGAGAGCGTGTATGGTCTCTCAAAGAGAGTTGGCGAGGAGTACCTCGAATTTTGGGGGCGAGCGTGGGGTGTCACTAGCACTTCCCTCCGCCTCTCGAATGTTTACGGACCGAGACAGAATCCGCACGGTGAAGCGGGCGTTGTGGCGATCTTCTGCGAGCGGCTCCTTGTTGGTAAATCGATAACAGTAAACGGCACTGGGAAGCAGACCAGGGACTTTGTGTACGTTGAGGACGTCGCCGAGGCGGTAGGCCGGGCGGTTGATACGCGGATAGTTGGTGAATTCAATATTGGTACCTCACAAGAGACGACAATTACAGAAGTGGCTGAGCAGGTCCGAGACCTTATTGCGCCTAAAGCTGACGTGTCGTACGCGCCAGCCAAAGCTGGTGAGCAGCTTCGCAGTTGCATCGACAACTCAGCCGCGAAGGCGAAGCTCGCGTGGTCGCCCCAGGTGGTGCGGTTCTCTGAAGGCCTTGAGCGTACGGTGGCTTGGTATCGAACTCAAAAAAAGTAGCGCGTTCGTAAGCCCTCTCTCGCGGCCTCCCCTCAACAGTGCAGGGAAGTATGCCGGCTAAGAGGGGACCAGTAGCTATATTTGTCCCGAGCGTTAGAGGCGGCGGCGCCGAGAGGGCGATGCTTATCTTTGGTCAGGAGATGATTGCCCGAGGGTTCTCAGTCGACCTCGTAACAACCAGTCTTGAGGGAGCGCTTGTTGATTCGATTCCGAAAGGTATTTCGGTTGTTGATCTACAAAGCTCAAAGACGGTGCTCGCGCTGCCAAAGCTCGTGAAATATCTGAAGACGCGCAGGCCGGTGGCGATATACGCCACTATTATTAACGCGAACACAGTGGCAGCGACCGCCGCTTTTCTCGCTAATCTCAACATACCGGTTATTGTGCGTGAGGCGACCGTCCCAATATCGAGTCGTAAAGTGAGTATCTTTCAGTGGCTAACCTTCAAAGCCTTGCCATTTGTATATCGATTCGCCGATGGGGTTATCGCCGTTTCTCAGGGGGTTGCTGACGAGCTCGCTATGATAATGCCTGGTCTTGTCGACCGAATTCGCGTCATCCCAACGCCCGTTGTCTCGCACGACGTTTTGCGGCTCGGTGACGCGGAGGTAGTGCATCCGTGGTTTGTTAATAAAACGACGCCTGTTATTGTTAGCGCGGCAAGGCTCGAACGTCACAAGGGGTTCTGTACCCTCGTGGAGGCTTTCGCTAAGCTCCGAAAAACGACGAGAGCTCGACTCGTAATACTTGGCGATGGGGGAGAGCGAGAGCGAATTGTGGAGCGCGCAAGAGCGTTGGGCGTTCAGAGCGACGTCGATCTTCTTGGTTTTAAGAAGAATCCCTTTCCGTATATGAGGCACGCCGACGCGTTTGTCTTAGCCTCTGAATACGAGGGGCTTCCTAACGTTTTAGTGCAAGCGATGGCGTTTGGGACCCCGATAGTCGCCACCGATTGCAAAAGTGGTCCCGCTGAGATCTTGTGTCAGGGTCGTTTTGGTTCCCTTGTTCCGGTTGGTGATACAGAGGCGCTCTCCAAGGCATTAGCCGACGCCATAAAGCTGCCGAAGCAGGTAGAGGCGATGGAGTATGCTCGTTATACCTACGGGGCTCAAAGCGCGACTGAGGCGTACCTAGCCATGGCGGGACTCGTTTGACGGGAGAGCTCCAGCAGAATTCCGAACAAAATTAAAAAGGGTCTCTGGTCGAGAATATTATGACTGAAGGCTCCCCCAAGGATCGTCACTAGAATAAGCGCTTGGCCGGGAGGGTACCGGCGCTCAGTGAACGTATAGAGAGAGGCAAGTAGGAAGAGCCCCAGAGATACCAGCCCAAAAATTCCATTATTAACCCACTGTTGAAGGTAGAGGTTATGGGGAAGCTCCGCCATCGTTCGCGAGAAACCGGTTCCGTGTCCAAGAACCGGCGACTCATCGATCAATCGCAACGACTCCTTAACCGCGAAGAGTCGACTTGCGGCTGAACCGTCATCTACCTGTTGCCGGTTCATAAGGCGATACAGCCTTGATTGCTTCGAGATAGCGCCGGTCGAAGACGCGATCATCGCGATTGCAAAGCAGGACAACACGATAACAGACCCCGTCGCAAAGACGTTAACAACTTCCCGCGGGCGCCAACCGTTCGCTGCCAATCGTACATAGGAGAATACGCCAATCAGGAACACGAAATTTAGAGCGCCACTTCGGGACATCGATGTGACTACGATGGCGCCGGTCGCAACAAACAGAACTATGTTCCGTGCCAACGCTTTCCCGTGTGAGTAGTTGAGCGCTGAGGCGCAAACCATTACTGCCACAAGCGCCGTGAAGTTCGCGTTGCCCGGGAAACCCGCTGCCCGCGCGTCTAGCTCGGCAAATGCTCCAGGATAATTAATGTCATATATCATCGACCATAAGAGAAGCCCAAGTGTCATAATCGCCGCCGTGACGAAGAGGCGCTGAAAATGTAAGCCCGATGGAACGAAAGCGGCCAGAGTAGAGATGCAAAACCCGTATGAGATTAGAAAAATCCACTTACCTCCCTCCATCCAGTGAGCGGTTGGGAGCGCGCTGAACGCAAGCGATGTGATTGCTATTAAAAAGAATCCGGCGAAGGGAAGCCCGTTTTTCAAAAGCGGCGCAAGGGCGAGATCCGGCGAGCGGAGAATCAGTCCCCTTGCTATCGATCTGAGGGCGAAAGGGGATAGGAGAGATAGCGCGCACAGGGTTGGATTAATCGGGAGATAACCTAGGCGCCCTAGCGGCTGGTCGGCGACTGTCGCGAAGAGAAGAATAACGGCGATGGTATAAATAGTTCCGATAGACGCGAAGAGCTTCGAGAGGAGGCGCATAGAGCGGAACATAATATGCGGACGGGAGTAGAGCGGCAATCGCGAGTATCGTGGTTAAGCCCGCGGGATGATCGGCGTTGGGGCGCGGTCGCTTGAGAGTTCCGACGCTAATAGAGACTACAACTGTTGGGCCATCTCGCTGCTAGACTCCGCCACATGAGTTCCCCACCAGCCGCTCTCTTCTCATCTGTCATCACAGGTATCTCGTGGGTAGGGTTAGGGATCGTTCTGCAGGCATCTATGAGAATAGGGGTGCTCGCCGTGATGGCCCGATTGGTGACCCCTCATGACTTCGGAGTTTTCAGTATGGCGCTGATATTCACGAGCTTCGCTGAGCGAATGGGGCAGGTGGGTGTAGGCGCCGCTTTTGTGCAGCGAGCGGCGGTTGATCCGGACGATCTGAGAACAGCGACACTTCTCTCCCTTGTCTCAGGGGTGGTGATCTGCGCGGTCTTAACGGGGGCCGCTCCGATTGCCGCTCTGATCTTCCAAGAACCGAGCCTCATACCAGTTCTGGGAGTGCTCGCGGTCGGTTTCATTATTGACTCACTCGGGGTGGTCTCGGACGGCATGCTCCAAAGAGAGCTAAGGTTTCGAGATATCGTGAAAGCCGAATTGGGGTCGTTCCTGTTTGGAATCGTTGGAGTAGGAGTCCTGCTCGCCTGGTTTGGGTTGGGACTATGGGCGCTCGTGTGGGGAAATATTTCAATGCGAGTGGCAAAAGCGGCTCTCTTGGTATCAATACGACCACCGGGTTGGGATGGTCGATGGTCAAGAGAGCGAGCGAAGAGTCTTCTTTCGACGGGCATCGGATTTAGTCTCGGGAAAATACTGAACTTCCTATCCCTTCAGGGGGACAATTTCGTTGTAGGTCGTATCCTGGGCGCCGAGGCTCTCGGCATGTACACCCGCGCGTATCAGGCCATGACCCTTCCCGCCATGTATGTCGGGCAAGCTTTTGAAAGGGTGCTTTTCCCAGCTATGTCTCAGAGACAGGACGACCCGCACGCTCTGAGGAGGGGATTCCTCGCGAGCCTTGAGGTTTCTACTCTGGTGGGACTCCCGGTTGGCGTCCTCATGTTCGCGCTCAGCAGAGAGATCGTGGTAGTGCTTTTTGGAGAGGTGTGGATCCCGGTGATACCGGTGCTCGGGGTGCTCTCTTTCGGTGTCTTCTTTCGAACGGCCTACAAGTGTAGCGATGTCGTGGTTCGCTCCAAGGGAGATGTCTATTCGTATGCCGCCCGCCAGGCTTGGTACACGGCGATCATTGTTGGCGGAGCGTGTATCGGAGCGACGATGGCAGGACTTAAAGGAGTTTCGTACGCTGTTGTCCTTGGAGTAGCGATAAATTACCTCCTGATGACACGTCTTGCGGGGCGCCTATCGGAGACGAGCATCGGGCAGCTCCTGCACTGCCACCTACCAGGACTATGGGTGGCGGTCTGGATGGGGATATTTTTAGCTTTGGCCTTACCTACCATAAGGAGCGTCTACATGACGCCACTTGGCGTCTTGATCTCGAGCTCGTGCTCCGGATTTGTGGTCGCGGTTGTCGCTTGGATGAGTAGCTGGATTCTCTTTCCCGATTCTTTCGCTCGGCCCACAATCTATCGAATTGTGAAAAGAATCCGCGTCGCTTGGGAGTGCTAGGCGTCAGTCCCCGTGCGCCGAAAGAAATGTTCACTCGCAATGTGCTTTGTCGGCATTGAGAGAGCTTCATGATACGCTCGTAGAACGAGCGACTCGTCGAACTTTGTTTCAGCGAGCTTTCGGCTCTCTCTGCCGAAACAATCAAGCTTATCTACAGAGCATGTTATCAGCTCGCGCATCGCCGCGAGGAGAGAGCTGTCATCGTTTGGAGTTATTAGCAGCCCGTTGACACCATCTCGTACCGTTTCACGGCACCCCTTCCAATCAGTTGTGATGATAGGTTTTCCAGACGCCATCGACTCAAGTAGCGATCGAGGAATACCCTCGTTATAGGTAGAGGGTAGTACAACAACATCGCACTCCTTAAGGATCGGGCGGACATCATCAGTGCTCTGAAGATATCGGACCTGGCCGCGAGTCGCGCAGTCTACTATTCGATGGTAGAGGGCCATGGAATCGGCCCGTGAGCTATCAGGTTTCCCCAGCACCCAGAACTCAGCGCTATCGCCGAATTCACGCCGGAGCGTCGCCGCCGCCCGGAGGTACATATCGTATCCCTTCTGTGGAAGGAGTCGGCCAAATATGAGAAATGTTCGTGGTCGGGACCTACTTCCAGGATTGGGTATGAACGAGTCTAGATCAACACCCGAGCCCGGAATCACGGTGGCTCTCTCTCTGCAAATTAGTCCCTGATCAGCGCAGATCGCGAGGTCCTCTCTATTTTGGAAAAAGAGGTGTTCGGATTTTTGTAGCGACAAACGGTAGAGGGTTTTTACGGTCGTGCGCAGGGGGCCCCGTTTCTCAAAGGCGCACCCGAGGCCAGAGATGTTTGCTATGTGGAGAAAAGGAAGAAAGCGTTTGCACATTCCGGCATAGAGGTTGCACTTTACTGTAAACGATAGCACCGCGTCTGGCTTCAGCAATCGCAAGATAGAGAGTAGTGTATGGATGGTATACACCTCGCGCGCTGGATTCTTGCTCTCGGGTAGTAGCGGAAGAGAGATATGCCTCACGCCCAGTGAGAGGATACGCCCCGTGTAATTATCACGCGGCGAGACCACAAATACCTCGCCCCCCGCCTCTATGAGCGATCGTATGAGGTTTTGTCGTAACAAGTAAACGTACCACGAAGTGTTATATAGAATGACTATGCGCATGGAAACTCACTGAAATATCAAGTACCACCTTGTATACAGCATCTTCGGTAATGGTCGTGTGACCTTTACTAGGTTGCTTTGTTTACCAAAACGCTTGGTAGTGTCTGGCATGGTGAGGGTGTCGGGGTCTCATACCTAGCGTCTTCACATCAAGCGAGGACTATGAATTCGGTGCTTCACCTGCCAACGCTTCAGAGGCTCCCTGACCGCGACGATAACGACATCTCGAGAACTCAACCACGCCACTTCGAAAACCACTCGGGTGTGTACCCACTCGTTAAAAGAGGGCTGGATGTTGTGGGAGCGTTCACGTTGGGGGGGGCGCTGGCGCCGGTTATGGTTGTGGTCGCTGGGCTGATAAAAGTCTCCTCGCCAGGACCTGTAATCTATACACAGAGGCGACTAACCGAGGGTGGGCGGGAGTTTATGCTTTGCAAGTTCCGCACGATGCGCCATGAGGCGGAGAGGGAATCCGGCGCTATCATCGCGCGGCTTCATGACTCGCGTATCACACCGGTCGGGAGGTTTCTTCGCAAGACTCGCCTCGATGAACTGCCTCAGCTCGTAAACGTGTTGCGTGGGGAGATGAGCCTCATCGGCCCTCGACCGGAGCGACCGGAGCTGGCTAAAAACTTTGAAAAGAAGATCCGAGGTTTTCATCGTCGACTCCGGGTAAAAGCGGGTCTCACCGGCCTAGCTCAAGTTATCCAGGGGTACCCGGAATATACGGATGGCTACAGGCAGAAACTGGCGCTCGATATTCTTTACATCAAGAGGCGGAGCTTAAGGCTCGATGCATGGATAGTCCTTCGAACAATCGGTGTGGTTCTCTCAGGATCAGGGGCTCGCTAGGGCTAGAAATGTTTCTAGAGGTGAACCTTTGGCGCCCCCATTCGGTGGTATTGTTGTGCTTACTTCCTGTCCCAGCGCGCATGGAGGCGCGGAGTTACGTAATAACACTCTCTCCATCCTGAGCGTAGCCTCCGTACATAAGAGCGTCCTTCTGGTCAGCCTTTAGATCAAGGTCGTTCAGCACAACGCCCAATATGCGGGCGTTCACTCGGAGGAGTCTTCGCCGGGACTCCTGAGCGAGGTCGCGCTCCGTCTTTCTACTTCGCACCACGAGTACCACACTATCCACAATACGGGAGAGAGTTAGCCCATCAGCCACCGGTAGTATTGGTGGCGAATCAACAAGGACAAAGTCATAAGAATCAGAAAGCTGCGAGATTAAGTCTCTCATCGCCGTTGAACTTAGGAGTTCGGCCGGGTTTGGGGCCTTACTCCCGGCTGGTAGTATGTCTAGCCCACGAACAGGAGTTGGGCGAATAACCTGATCCAATTGAGCTTGGCCCGTTAGCAGATCGGAGAGCCCGACACCACCTGGCGTTGGATCCTGTCGGAAGGTCTTCGTAAGGCCGCGTTCCCGCAGGTCTCCATCAATCATAATAGTTCGGTGGGATGCCTGGGCCAGTGTCGCCGCCAAATTGTAGAGCACAGTTGTTTTTCCCTCTCCCTTCATCGCGCTCGTAATCATGATGATTCGGGGCGGGTTGTCGGCGGAGGAGAGCAAGATACCAGCGCGTATTGTGCGAAGAGCCTCTGAAACAATGTCGAGAGGCGCGCTGACGGCAACGATATGAGGAGCTTTTTGATCGAGATCGGCTTCAGCGATATCGATAGCGCTTTGGCCCCCCTCGGCGCCATCTGGGGGCGATAGGCGCGGTGGGGATTGGGGAGGCATGATTGAGGCTGCTTCACCGAATACGGGTATAGCGCCGAGGAATGGAAGATCAAGGGCTCCCTGAACGTCCTCGGATGATTTGAGAGTTGTGTCAAACGCCTCCATAATGAGAGAGGTGAGCAACCCAAGGCACACGCCGAGGACCGCGAAAAGCGTGATGATAAGGTTTGATTTTGGCGCGCTCGGGGAGTTCGGCAGAGACGCATAATCGGTTACAAAGACGTGCGATGAAGAGCTTGAGGCGCTTATCTCGATCTCCTTTACCTGTCTCAAAACCGCCTGATAGAGATCTCTGAGTGAGGAAGCTTCCTTGGCTAGCACGTTGTATTGTATCAGTTGTTTTTGTAAGTCCTGCGCGGAAGCCTTCTCCAAGTCTATTTGATCCCTCAATCTCTGCTCCGCGCTTCGCTCATTTGAGAACTGTGTCTGAATCGCCTTCACGGCGCGCCTTCTCTCCTCGGATATGGATCTCTTGAGGGAGTCAATCTTCGCCTTAATCTCCTGCATAGCGGGATGGGCGGCCGTGACTTTGCTTCCCAGAGTCGCGTACTCGGCCTCTGTCTGCTGGAGATTGCCCCGCAGCTGGCGCGTAATTTCGTCATCTGTTACGGAGAGTTCGTCGGGCTTTTTGTTTCCAACCTCGGCTAGGAGGCTCTCGGTTTTGATTCGTCGACCAGTCGCTTCAGCCAGGAGACCTGAGAGTGATTCGATCTGTCGGGCGCTAAACGTCGGCGCGCCTGAATCAGACACGGAGAATATCTTGTTTGCGGACGCGTACGCGGATAGCTCCTGCTCAGCTAGCGTCACACGGCTTTTCAGATCCCCGGCTTGTCTCTGAAGGAGTTGCAGATTGCTGGAGATAGCCTCTTGTCGTTCACGCTGAAGGTGCTCAATAAATCCTGTCGCGTGCGCGTTCGCGAGCTTCTGTGAGAGTTCGGGTTGCGCGGTAGTCACCTGAATTGTGACAAGATTTGTCTCATGTATTGGCGTTATGTCGATTAAGTCAAGGTAGCTATGGAGGACGGAGGGCTTTAGCATAAACAGGGGGTCTTTGCTCTTAAGAGAGGTGGCTGCGGCGTGTTGGCCTAGGGGATGCGTTATGGCGGAGACAAACCGGTTGAGAATTGAACGCCTCGAATCCCAATACTCCTCTAGTTCTTCAGCCAGATTATCTCGGGAGAGAACCTCATCAGCGAGACCCTCAAGCTTTAATTTCGCGACAGTTGTTTTTTGGTATTCGATCTTTCGCGTATCATTACCGAAGAGTGTCTCAGATTGACTGGACGAAAGGAGTGGCGCGTAGCCCTTCATCTCAATGGTCGTCTCCGCCGTGTAGAGAGCGGGTGTTATGGAGCAGTATAGTGCCGCCAGGATGGTAGTGGCGCACGTGATAGTCGCTATCAGAGAGCGATGCTTACGGAATATCTGTAGGTAGTCTGTTATCCGCGGCGATTCTTCCGCGCGCGAACCCGACTCAAAACGATTGGCGTAGATAGTCTGCATGGCGGCCGAAGGGTGTAGGTCCGCGTACGCCAAGCTTGGCTGGTCTGCTCGTGGTGCTTGATTCATAAGTACCTTAATGGAGTGTGGAGGTCGCGGGTGATGCTTGTGCTTATCAGTTCACCCTTTTGTTGACGCTAACCCCGTTGAATATCCCGTTGAGGGTAGAGACGACTTGGGCTTCAAAGAACCGGCCTGGCTCGCTGGGAACGCGAACGAGATCCCCAGCGCGTAGGCGGATATCCTTTCCTCCCTGGAGTCCTACTTCCTCAAGGTCAATTGCCGCGAGAGCTTTTTTTCCGCCGCCGATATCCCGTATAACCTCAACTTTCTTCACATCCGCCGAGTAGGTAAGGCCGCCGGCCGCGGCGACAGCGCCGATAACCGAGGTGGAGGAGGCTAATTTGTAAGAGCCGGGATTGACGACCTCGCCGTCGACCTCATAATTTCCGGCCTCTGGAACAACCACGGTGTCTCCCGCCATAAGGGGAATGAGAAGCGGTCGTTGATCGAGCTTTCCGATTAGGGCATCCATTTCGATTTCGACGCCCATTCCGGTGTTTGTATTTTGATCAGGCGCCGTCGCTACAACCCCTTGAGATTGAAGACCCTCCATGCGCGGAGCTGGGAGGAGTATGAGTCGGTTACTCGCGATCTGACTTCTTCCGCCCGCTTCTGAGATAAGCTCCGTTAGGAGCTGTCCGTTTCGTCGCAGCGGATACATGCCAGGTTTAGAGACCTCGCCGATAACCGACACTCGGTTTGACTGATACGTTTTGAGGGAAACATCAATTCGTGGGTTTCGAATATATCGCGAATAGGATGAGGTCAGATGTTTTCGTAGGGAGGGCGTATCGCGTCCCTTTACATCGACCTCCCCAACTAAGGGCAGGGAGACCGTACCTTGGGGCGAAACTTCGGCGTCGGTCTTTAAATCCCCGAATCCGTAGACATCGACCTGCAGGACATCCCCAGGTCCCACGACGTATCCCATCATGGAATTGTCCGCGGTGAGTAAATACGCGCGCTCTGAGATTAACATCTGTAGTCGGTCGGCTAGTGAGCGCTCGTACGCGTTGAATTCCTCTTCCGACCCGATAGCCGGTATATTTCCACCGGAGTCCTTTACCCGCTGCTCTAACTCGCCGCGAGAGGGGGTATACTTGATACAACCCTGGAGGGTAGAGGAGTAGGCTACGAAGCTCAAGAGCAGAGCGCGAGCGAGTGTGGGAGCTGGCGGATAGACACGTTTCATGGTCGCATCATGACTTGAGTCGCCATACCTGACGCTGAGGAAGCTCAGTCCTCGGGGTACTTTACCCTTTTTGACCGGTTTTTTACCTCCGTCACCATTGTGACCGGATTGCATTCGAGGCAAATTGGATTGAAAATGTCCAGAAGGAGCTGGGGAAATAAATCTAAATGAAGATAGTACTGGTAACTGGAGCCGCAGGATTTATTGGTTCGCACGTAGCCGAAGCCCTACTTGCGCGAGGAGATACGGTTATTGGGCTGGATAATCTAAATGACTACTATCCAGTCAGGTATAAAGAGCGAAATGTATCCCTTTTGGAAAAGGCCCCGGGGTTTACCTTCGTTAGGGGTGATCTAGAGGATGCGCCCCTCCTGGATAGAATTTTTGGTTCCCGCGGTATTACCCATGTCGCCCACCTGGCGGCGCGCGCCGGGGTCAGGCCTTCTATCGAGGACCCCTACATTTATTCCGCCGCGAATGTGAACGGTACTTTGACCCTCCTCGAGGTGAGTCGTAGATATCGCGTAGAGAACTCCGTGATTACATCGTCCTCATCTGTATATGGTAATTCAACGCGAATCCCTTTTCGCGAGGATGACTCTGCCACCGACAAACCGATCTCTCCATACGCCGCCACAAAGAAATCGGTTGAGGTCATGAGTCACACCTACCATCACCTTTATGGTCTAAACATCAATGTGGTGAGACCGTTTACGGTGTATGGGCCGAGGGGACGCCCGGATATGGCACCGTGGCTCTTCCTCGCCGCGGCCCGAGAAGGGACTCCAATACGCAAGTTTGGGGACGGGGAGACTCGACGGGACTACACATTTGTTCGCGATTTTGTGCGCGGTTTCGTCAACGCTATCGACCGCTCGTTTGGATTCGAGATTTTTAATCTGGGAAACTCAAGCACGGTGTCATTAAACGAAGTCCTGGACATCATTAGCCGCGTAACTGGAAAGAAACTAGCGATCGAGCAATACCCAAAGCAGCCGGGAGACGTCGATCTAACCAACGCGGATATCACTAAAGCTCGGAAGCTACTCGACTACTCGCCTGAGACCTCCTTCGAAGAGGGGATGCGGGAATTTAACGAGTGGTTCGCTCAGAACGTCTGATCGGAGGTGGAGTGGCGGAGAGTCAACTCCCCTGTGATTGATTTTTCGGATGATGGGGGTGGTGGCTGGCCACCTATACCTCTCTACCCTCGGCCAAGAGGGACATCGTCTGGAGCCACTCTTCAAGGTTAGTATATCCGTCTTTGTCGGAGTCCTCAAAAGGCTTCGATGGTATGGATAAAAGCCGGTATGTGTCGGATAAAACCTCCCGTCCGGTAGGGCGCTCACACCCCTCAACGCAGTCCTTGATCTCTCCCGAGAGCGATCGCGTCTCTTCGATAATCCGAGAGTCTTGTTGGAAGCGACGTGCTGGGTGGGACCCCGCGGATCTGAGCACCGCTTCCCAAACCGATGTCGATGGCAAGTTTATTGAGGGTGCCGACGATAGTGGTGGAGTCACGGCCCTACAGCATCCCCCTGGCAGGGATGTTGCCTCCCAATCGTCGCTATAAGGTTCAGACTGGGACGGACCGATGTTGTCCCGTGCAAATACCTGACTAGCGGCGGAGAGTCTCTTGGCATACACAGGCGAGCCTCGATAGGAGCTCTTTGATTTGCGAAAGACATTTCCGATAAATGAGAGAGAGACCGGCTCGACGTCACCTGTATTGTTGGTAAGGTTGCACAATGATGAGGGAGCTCGCTCACCCCATCCAAAGACGGCGTTGTTAATAAATTCAACTGAGGTGCCAGGTTTGAGGTAAGGATTTCTCTCCTCATTCATCGCGATCAGATTTCTCATCAACGTAATTCGCCGTGAGCCATCGCCAATCAGAATCCCCTTACTGTGGGGACCTTTGGGGTGAATCGATCGGTGTAGACCCTCCGCTATAATGCAGCCTCTTATGGTCACATCACGCGTTCCTAGATATGCTGTCGAGAGATTCTCATCAACGGCGGACGTTAGCGACAGGTGATCAAGGACGACGTTGTAAGCTGCCTCGCTCCGCTCGTTGCCGATCGAGATGCCGTCTCGGTCGATCGCCTTCGCGCCCGCGGTTGAATCGCCCGGGCGGATCGCTATGTGCTGAATTAGTACATCGTGAGTCTGAATGGCGATGCCAGCTTGAGTGATGACTATCCCCGAACCCGGAGCGCTTTGCCCAGCGATTGTGATATAGGGAGAGCGGATACGAATCATTTTCGTTAGTTTAATCTCTCCCCCCACCTCAAAGAGGCAGGTGCGAGGTTGAAAGCCCTCAGCGCATTCTCTGAGGCTACCCTTACCGGCATCCGCTAGGTTGTTTATCACAAAGAGGGTCGCATGTGGGGGCGAGAGGTGACGACCACTCCCTGCGACAGTGTCGGCGCCAAACCCGGTGATACCGGGAATAGCTGGAATCTCTATGCCCTGGGCGAAGGCAGTTGGTAGGGAGCTGGTAAATATAAATACGCTAAGGATGTACGTTATCCACCGAAGACGGCGCTTTGTTTCGTCGCGGTAGACCACCATCCCCGAGACTATACTCAAACGTATCGACTGACATAGCTGATCGCGGTCACATCAAATGTGCCACTATCACCCCATCGCTGATATCTTTTTAAGTTTAGCTCTTGCTCTCATCGATTTAGCCGAGGAGGACTGCAAAGCATCCAGTCTCTCTTGTATCAGCTTCTGACCCTTAGCGAATGAGGTCACGGCGATCGTATTCTGCGGGTCCCCTCCGTACTTATCCCACAATTTATCGGTTCGGGAATCAAGTTGAGCTAACTGAAAGGCGGTATCTTTAATCTCTTTAGCCTCTTCAGAGGAGAGCAAGGTTGACTCAACAAAGAACTTCATGGCTACGTTAGCCGCTCGCTCGGCAGAGGCTTCCTTAGACTCGTTGGGTAGTTTATCGAATGTATTTAGCTTGAAGGTAGTTTTGAAATCATTAACGTACTCATTGCCGAACTTCTGCTTAAGCTGATGCATGATCAGAGCGGCATAAAGTTCCTCCTCGCTCACCTTTGTGCTCGCGTATTTATTGCCTAGTAGACCCTCAAGGGTCTTACCGAACGAATTTGAGGGCTCCTCCACCGGTTGAGTGGTCGGCCGCCTATTTCCCCCAGGACGTGAGGGGGTTACGGGAGTTGGAGGTGTTGGAGGTGTAGGGGGTGGGGGCGGTTTGGGAATTCGTGGTATTTTGAATGACATAGTTCTAACCCTCAAATCAGGGGGTCCAACCCCTCTTGAGAGTGGGTTTAAGCAAAACACGTACCAACCTAACGGGATTAAGTGCCCAGGGGAGGGGTAGGGAGTAACGTCCGTTGTATGATCGAGAGTTTTGAAAAAAAGAGATCCTCGGGGCAAGATAGCGCCCCAGATTCAAGCCGCAAAAATTAAATAACCCGACGACCGGTGGTGTGGTGAAAATCAGAAGGGTATAACCGGAGCGGCGATTAACTACCGCTTTTTAGGGAGAGTTCTATGTGTGGAATCGTCGGATATGTCGGTAAACGGGACGCTCTCTCGATTATACTAGGGGGTCTTGAGTCGCTGGAGTATCGTGGGTACGACTCGGCCGGAGTGTCAGTGTATGAAAACGGTAAGATCGAAACCACCCGTGCCACTGGAAAACTTAGTGAGTTAAAAAAAGTCCTCTCTTCCAAGAATCGCGTTTCATCCGCCCATCTCGGTATAGGGCACACGCGCTGGGCGACGCACGGACGTCCCACTGAGACCAACGCGCATCCACACACAGCGGGACGGGTGAGTTTAATTCACAACGGAATCATTGAGAATTACCTCGCTTTACGAGGAATGCTGGAAGGTAAGGGGTGTGTGTTCCTCTCAGAAACTGACACAGAGGTCGCCGCACACCTGCTCAACACACTCCTGTCTCAGGGGCGCAAGCCCTTGGACGCGATGCGCGAGATGTGCTCGCATATAAAGGGGAGCTACGCCTTCTTAGCGATAGATTCAGAGCATCCGGATCGGGTCCTCGTGGCAAAAAACTCAACACCGATAATCCTCGGAAAAGGGGAGGGCGAGAACCTTATCGCGAGTGATATCCCAGCGGTTTTGCAGCATACCCGGCAGATTATCGTTTTGGAGGACGGTGACCTGGCTGAGATCTCCGCGGAGTCCGTATATATCGAGAATAAAGGGGTAGAGGTAACTCGCCACGAGGAAACGATATCCTGGGATCCGATAACGGCTCAAAAGGGTGGATTTAAACACTTCATGTTGAAAGAGATATACGACCAGGCCCGTGTTATTGGGGATACCCTGCGCGGCCGTGTCTCTGAGCCTGATGGCTCGGTTAAGCTTCCAGAGCTTGATAGCCTACGAGGGATAGCCGGTTCGATTAGGCGTATCATCTTAGTGGCGTGCGGAACCGCTTGGCACGCATGCCTTGAGGGAAAATTCTTTTTGGAGGAGTTCGCCGGGATTCCGTGCGAGGTCGATTACGCCTCTGAGTTTAGATATCGATCTGGATTGATAGATTCAGACACGTTGGTGATCGCTGTATCCCAGTCAGGAGAGACGCTTGATACTCTGGGGGCGCTCGAATGCGCCATCGGAAAGGGGCCCACCCTGGCTATCTGCAATGTGGTTGGAGCCTCTATCTGTCGCAAGGCTGACATGGTCGTGTACACCCATGCGGGACCAGAGATTAGCGTGGCGTCAACCAAGGCGTTCACCACGCAGCTCGTCGCGCTTCAGCTGATAGCCTTATTCTTAGCCGAGGCGCGGGGAACGATGTCAAGCAGCGCTCGTCGAGGTGTCATGCACGGCATGCTTCAACTCCCGTCAGCGATCGCTCAGACTCTCAGAGTCGATGCAAACGTGGCGGAGGTCGCAAGGGAATTTTTCAAGGCCCGTGATTTCCTATTTCTCGGAAGGGGGAGGTGCTATCCTATCGCGCTTGAGGGGGCTCTGAAGTTGAAAGAGATCTCATATATTCACGCGGAGGGGTACCCCGCGGGGGAGATGAAGCACGGACCGATAGCGCTGATCGATGAGAACATGCCAGTCGTGATGGTGCTCCAAAGGGAGAGACCACTCTTTGAAAAGACGGTATCTAATCTTAAAGAGGTCGAGGCGAGGGGGGCACGGGTGATCATAGTGAGCGATGCCTCCGAGGAGGACCTCAAAGGGATCGCGACTGAAACCCTTATTCGGGTACCCTTTGTATCCCATGAGGTAAGCCCTTTACTCCTTAATATTCCGCTTCAGTTGCTGGCCTACCACGTTGCCGTGTTGAACGGGACAGACGTGGATCTCCCAAGAAACCTAGCTAAGAGCGTTACCGTGGAATAAAGGACACGCAGCCCCAGCATTGTAGTTGTTACAAAGGGTTGGCCTCGACTACTTTAAGCTTATTAAAATTACCAAAAATTCTAGCACTTTATAGTTTTTTACGGATTGACCGTTTGTGCCCATCGGCTGTAGGGTAGTGGGATGAGGTGGGACAAAGTGGTATATGTTCCCATTTCATAAGTTGTTGGTTGTAGTCTGTGGTTGGCAGTTCAGTTGTTTTCCTAGTTAGCGTTAGTTCCTCCGGCGACAGTGGGTGACTTCATGATCGATAAGCCTGAACAGGACAATCCCGGTAAAGGGGAGAATCTGACTCAGGACGCTCGAGCGTCAAAGCGCCCACTGTACGTCTCTTTTCGAGGGAACTGCGTACACTCTGTTGATGATAAGGGGCGAGTGAGCCTTCCGAGCGAATTCAGGAGGGTTTTGGGAGAGCGAGAGCGACGGGGGGTAGTTCTAACTAACTACATCTCCGAAGGGTCCCGGTGTGTAGAGGGATTCGCCCTCGACGCATGGGAGGACTTTGAGGGGCGCTTGCGAGAAAAGAGTCGGTTTAGCAGCAAGCTACAGCGCCTAGAGAATTTCTACCTGAGCAGGGCTACAGAGTGCCCTATAGATGGAAATGGCCGTATTTTGGTGCCCTCTTACCTACGCGCCTATGCGGGGCTTGAGCGCGAGGTCGTTTTCACGGCCTCAATTCACGGATTTCGAATTTGGGACAAGCGCGTCTTGGACGCCATTTTTCAGGCCTCAGAACAGGCGCTTCTCGAAAATCCCGATCTCTTCTCGGATGTAGATTTATGAGTGGTTCGAGGATCGGAATTCACGTCCCAATAATGGTAGATGAGGTGGTCGATGCCCTGCGGGCCGGGGAAGGGGGGATGTTCCTCGATTGCACCTTCGGAAGTGGTGGGCATACCAAAGCTATCCTAGACGCCAACCCCGATGCCTGGGTCGTAGCTATGGACCGCGACGCCAGAGCTATTAAGAGGGGAGAGGCGTTGGTGACCGAATACGGAGAGCGGCTGGAGCTCGTGCACGCCCCATTCGCGGACGTTGAAACGGCGATCTCCTTCAGAGGTTTCGACGGTGTTCTCGCTGATCTTGGGATGTCCACTGACCAGCTCAGAGAGGGCCGGGGCTTCTCTTTCAGCGACGGCGGCTCGTTTGATATGAGGATGGACGAGTCCCAAGGCTTGAGCGCCCAAGGGTTCGTTAACACGGCCCCGGAGCGGGAGATTTATCTCGCTCTAGCCGAAGGGGGGGTGGGCAAGAACGCCCGTCTTATCGCTCGTATTATCGCCCGTGAGCGCCCATTCGAGAGCGGGCAGCAATTGGCAGACGTCATTAAGCGATCGTACTTGGGCAAGAAGGGAGAGTCTCGTGTTCATCCCGCCACGGTCGTCTTTCAGGCCATAAGAATGAGGGTAAATGATGAGCTGGGGCAGCTGGAGCAGCTCCTGGAAAGTGTCCCCAGAGTAACTAAAAAGGGTGGGCGATTCGCTGTTATCACCTTCCACTCTATCGAGGAGAAGGTTGTCGCTCACCGAATGCGTGGGTGGGAGTCTGGGGGGAGCTATCCCGCGTCCTGGCGAGGCGCTCGCACCGAGTCTCGCATTGGGAAGGTGATTAATCGGCGAGCGATTGTGCCAGCCGACTCTGAGATTGAGGCCAATCCAGCATCCAGGAGCGCGCGTTTGCGAGTCGTTGAGTTTGAGCAGGAGTTTTTGAAGTAGGGAAAAAATGAGTCTGTATGTCACTTTTGGTAGCGACAGAAAAGTAAAATATTTGTAAGAAGATAAGAGAAGGGTAGGTTTTATGGCAGTGTGTTTGCAGTATCAGTCGGTTTACATTAGGCGAGAGTCCGCCAGGGTTTCAGGAAAGATTCAGCTCTTTGGAGCGGTCGTTCTCCTTGCTATCCTAGGAGCCAAGGTTTGGTCCAAGCTCGAGGCTACGGATCTGGGTTACAGTCTTGCGCGAGAGCGTCAGAGAACGGTTACCCTCGATATGGAGCGTCGGGAGCTTGAGCTACAGAGGTCGGTGCTGTTGCGTCCGGACTCCCTCTCCAAGTCGGCAAGGGACAGATTAGGTCTGTCGGAGCACAGCCGTGAGCAGACCGTTAAGGTCGTCTACTAAGCTTATTTGGTCCTGACGCCAGGGGCTTGAAATAGGTTTCAGCGGACTTGGGGTGTAGCCTGCCATGAAATACTCTCTTTTGCGGGAGCGCCGCTAGGATCTCGCTAGCGACCTCGATGAAGGGGCGTGACTTTTTTATTAAGGAGCCTAGCTTAGCTTCATGGTTGTAACGGCGCGGGGAATTTTTAATCTCACCCATCGGAAAGCTCCTACTAATCAGGTCTCTGACAACTCTCGGTCTCTGCCATCGGATCCATGGCTCAGCACTGTGCCCGCTAACCGGGACGTAGTGGACGTGGTCCTGGGCGGCAGGGAGCCGATCATTGGGAGAGACTTCGCCTTCTCTCATCGACCAACGGTGTCCGCTATGTCCTTTGCGGCGGGGCGACCGCTTCGTCTTCGGCTTATTGGCATGTTCGCGCTCGGTTGGGTGATTCTCCTTGTAGGGCGGATGTACAGCTTGCAGGTCTCTGATTTTGAGACCTGGCAGGATTGGGCGATTAAGCAACATGTGTCGGAGGTCGAGATTGCGGCGGAACGGGGTCCTGTACTGGACAGGAATGGTAAGCTCATGTCGGTCTCGGTTCCAACGGAGTCCGTTTATGTGAGGCCAAAACAGGTAAGGGATAAGGACGGGGCAGCGCGAGCCCTCGCGAGCCTCCTTGAGATGAGTACCCGCGGCGTTCGCGAGAAATTGGCCAGTGAACAGCCTTTTGTTTGGATTAAGCGCCAGGTCCCGAGGTTTCAGGTGGAAAAGATCCCCTCACTCGGGATCCAAGGCGTGGGAACCGTGATCGAGTCAAGGCGCTTTTATCCATACAATCAAGCCGCGAGTGCCCTGATCGGAAAGGTAGGGATAGATGGCAAAGGGCTCTCTGGGATCGAGAGCTTGTACGAGAAGAGGCTTCACGAGGATCACGTGAAATCCACGGGAGTGCGAGACGCCTTTGGTAAGGTTATCCAGATCTCCCAGGTCGGTGAGGAGAGCGCTTTTGAGATTCCGAAGGGGGAGGCGCTTCGTCTCTCAATCGACGCCGATCTGCAGCTGATCATGGATGAGGAGCTAGAGCTGGGCCGCAAGAAGGCGAACGCCAAGCAGGCCATGGCCGTAATGATAGATTCTGAATCGGGGGAGATAGTCGCTTTGAGCCAGTCCCCCAGCTACAATTTTAACAATCCGGCCGCGGACTCTAAAAACGCGCTCCGAAATCTCTTAGTGGAGGCGGTTTTCGAGCCTGGGTCCGTTATGAAACCTATAGTCGCGGCGGCCGCTATCGATGCTGGGGTGGTCTCTCCATCGGAGCTGGTTAATTGTGAGAACGGGCGCTATCGCTATTCCACTCACACGATCAAAGATGTGCATCCCTCTGGAGTTATCCCGTTCTATGACGTGGTCGTGCGCTCATCAAATATCGGGATGACCAAAGTTGGCCTGCGTCTTGGTCAGGAGCGTTTATATTCGTATCTTAGGAAGTTTGGGTTTGGGACGAATACCAACCTCGGCCTGGCAGGTGAATCGGCTGGCATTCTTAGAGATGTCAAAGGGTGGGCCAAGATTGACGTAGCGACGCATTCGTTCGGCCAAGGTGTCGCCGTGACCCCCTTGCAGGTTGTCCGAGCTGTCGCGGCCATAGCGAACGGAGGAGCGCTTCCGACCTTAAGCGTGCTCGCGGGGGATGGAGAGGCTCTTGATCGCACGAGAGTCGTATCGCAAAAAGCCGCCTACGCGGCTCGAGAGATGATGTACGGCGTCGTTGAAGATGAGCGCGGAACGGGTGGCAAGGCTAAGATCGAGGGTTTGAGAGTAGGTGGTAAGACAGGAACCGCCCAGAAAGCATCGCCAAAGGGGCGGGGATACGTGGCTGGAAGTTATGTGGCTTCTTTCGTTGGCTTCGTTGACGGTTCTCCCTTAGGAGTTGAACGTAACCTGACGGCGATGGTTATTATGGACGAGCCCAGGGCGAAAAGCATCTATGGCGGAACTCTCGCGGCCCCGGTATTCAAAAACATCATGGAGCGCAGCTTTAAGTTTATGGCCACAAGGAATCAGTTGGTGGGAGCGATCCCCTCAGACCGCCCCGTTGTGCCAGATCTTTCTTCTGGGGAAGCAATTTCGTCCGAAAGTGGCGGTGTAAAGACTGCGTTGCTGCGATAGGTCTTTCGTGGGAAGTGTTGCCGCCAAGTTAATAATCCAGGTGTGCGATGAGCAGATTAAGGGAATAGTTAGTATATCCTACCTGCCAGCGCCCTCTCCGCAATTCGGTCCATATGGGGCGCATGAATTCACGCGTTAAATTGTTCCCCCTGGCTGTGTCGTTCCTGTTTTTCGCTTTAGCTATCTTGTGCAGTCAGGACATGAAGGTGATTCTCTACGTCCGGTCCGTCACGCAGTTTTTTGCTTCCGGTGTCAGCACTTGGAAGACGCTGTTTTTTCTTGTGTACGCATCGGCCTTCTTTTTCGGATTGGCCTTGTACAAGTTGCCAGAGAAAATGCATCAAAGCCGCCTCAATCTCCTGTTTACTTCCTTGGGGGTCGCTCACCTATGTGGATTATTCACCCACATCCTATTCTGCCGGGAGATCACAGCGCCTTTTTTCAGCAGACGCTTGATCGCGGTGTTTGATGGGGCTCTGTCGTCAAACAGCTGGCGCCATCTTCATACAACAAAGGGTGGAATCGCTCTCATAAAAAGAGCTCTGGGTATACGGTTGCCGATGGTTGGTGACAGTGGAGATGCTTTTCTTGGATACCTTTCGCCTACAGTTCTATCGATTCAGCTATTCGCACAGATAGTATGCGTATATTTTCTCGCGAGAGAGATTTTTCCTAGGGCCGCGAGGGCTTTGGCCTCGAAAAACCATGGATCTTTTGCCTGTTACTGGACGTTAGCTTTTGTTGCAGGCAAATCAATATTTGATGGCGGAATGCTGGCTCCAGAAAACGTGGCGGCGTTAGCTTTGTTAGTCCCGATGCTGTTGAATGAAGATAGAGTTCTCAAGGGGCTTCCAATGGTAGCGCTTTGGCTTTGCTTGCTTCTGCCTTTGCAACTTATTGAGCACGGAGAAGACCTTCTGGACTGGACCCTGCAGGTTCTAAGGTCAGTATTGACGTTCTCCTCTCTTATAGTTCTGTGTTCACCCCGCGCGTCGGGGTCTGCGCTGTTAAAATTCACCGCTGTATTGATACCCCTGGCATCGGCGTGGTTTCTATCGTGGACCAACTGGTGGCTTGATGAGTTCCGATATGCGCAAACGGAGATCCCCGGATCTGCGGCCGTCTATGCCACGCTGACACGTCCCCCCACATTCTCCTACCAAGAGATGTTCCCGTTGGGGCAGTCGGCCGTATACAAGTTTTCTTATGGAGAGCGCGTCAAGATCATTGACGTCCATTCACAGCTTAAGCTAACCCCTGGATACCTTGCCATAAACATCGATGGAGTGACGTGCCTCCGTGCTACGCCATTTGAGAGAGCTGGTGTCGTGCGGATCTTTGAAGGGGTTCCGATGAGCGAAGATCCCTTCCAGGCAAGTAATTCAGCCGTGAAGCGAGTAGTTTTTTCTCCGCGCCCTGGAAGTCGTAGTTTTGATTTTGATTATGTGGTTACCTTCCAAGGATGCACTACTAATGATTCGGATAGCACTGTATCTTACCTCTTCAGCTCATTGGGGATTCGGCGCTTTGTTCTGTTCCAATAAGACGCGTCAAAAACGTAGCGCTGGGCTTACGTCCCGGAGCCACGATCTCGCCGCCCCCGGAAAATTCGGGGGGGGGGCAGCGAGCGCCACCTGCTCACGTATTAATCCAGATGTGCCTAGCGAGCCATATAGCTCGCCACGAATTTTAGGGCCTCGGTCGCGCTATCATCGTTGTAGCCAAAGCGTTTGATCAGACGGTCTTTCAGCATGTCGAACCTCTGCTGTTGCTCCTCATCCTGAACCACTGATACGAACTGAGTGATCTGAATGGTGTCCTTTGTGTCCTCAAACAGCTTCTTCTCAAGTGCTTCTCTGAGACGCTCGCTATCAAGTGGGTTGAAGCGTCTACCGGAAGCCGCGATTCCACCGATCGTCTGTAAAACCTCCCGTCGGAAGTCGTCCTTGGCTCCAGCTGAGATCCCGATCTTCTCCTCCACAGAGCGCATGAACTTCTCGTCAGGCTCCTCCAGGTTCTTTGTAAGGCGATTCTCCACCTTCTGCTTCCTCTGGTAGGCCGAGATGTTCTCAATGTACTTGTGGCCCATCGTCTCGAGGGCCTTCACATCGCCCGCGATCGCGAGCTGTACCTCCTTCTTCACGATATCCTTGTACTCCTTCTCTACCGTGTCGAGGACCGCCAGCATCCGTTTGAGTTCCTCATTTGAGGTGATGTGCGGATTTTCGGGGAGACGCTCACGCAAAACATTCAAGAGCATGAAGGGGCTGATAAATCTCCTTGATTCGACCGTATCTCTCACCAAGCACGCCGCGAGTGAGTCTTGGATGAAGCGAGGAGATATACCCCTATGGCCCTCACGTGGCGCCTCATCTTGAATCTCCCTAACGGTTTGTTCGGTGTATCCCGCGACAGCTTCGCCGTTGTAGAGCCGCATCTTCTGGAGGAGGGTCATCCCACTCTTCTTTGGCTCGTCTAAGCGAGAGCAGACAGCGAACATCGCCGCTACCTCGATGGTATGCGGCGCGAGGTGCCTACCTACCTTCTCGCTCGTGAAGTCCTTCTCGTAGATCTTCTTCTCATCTGAGAGCGTCAATACGTATGGGATATCGATTTTGAGAGACCTATCGCGGAGCGCCTCTTGAAAGCGGTCATTCTGAAGCTTCTCGTATTCCGCCTCGTTGGTGTGTCCAAGGAGCACGAGATCGATCTCAGTTTGTGGTGACTTCTTAGGCTTTATAACCCGCTCTTGTGTCGCCGTAAGAAGCTCGTACAGGAACTCTCTCTCGAGTTTTAGGACCTCGATGAACTCAGCGACTCCCCGATTCGCTCGGCACAGTTCTCCGTCGTAGCTGAATGCTCGAGGGTCTGAGTCCGCTCCGTAGATCGCCAACTTCCTGTAGTTGATATCGCCGGTGAGCTCCGTTGAGTCCTGGCTCTTGGGATCCTTCGGTTGGAAAGTCGTGATGCCGGTTCGATCCTCCTCAGAGATGACAAAGCGTTTTATCACTACGTGATCGAGGACTCTGTCAAAGTTTCCACCATATTCTGAGAGAAGCTCTTGAAGGTGGAATCGAGTCAGTGGGTCGAGCCCGCCGTTGATTTGCACTCGCGGCTGACCACTCTTTCTCCCCTCGTTAAGCATTCCGACAAGTCGAGGGCGGAGGTTTGGTGGGACGATGCTGAGGGGCTCCACGTTCATCGGTGACCAGTCGACGCTCTCCTTTGAGAGCTTAGCGAGATTTTGCTTTGTGGTCTCGCTGTTTGACGCTCGGACCGGGGACTCAGAGAACCCGAGGGTGTACACGGCCCCCTCGTCAGTGAGTGAGTATTGTTCAATCCCTCGTTTGAGCAGCCGAGCCACGGTGCTCTTCGATGAGCCCACGGGCCCCAGCATTAAGAAGAGTCGCTTCTGCATTCCGTAGCCCTTGGCGGCGGATTCAAAGAATTGCACGAGTTTCATGAGTCTGTCATCGAGGCCATAGACCGCGTCTTGACCTCCCCCCAACGGATCATTAAAGAACTTGAAGCGGGTGTACTCCCGGCCACCCCGAGTATAGGTCTCCTGGCCGTAGGAGGTGATCATGGTGTGCATGCGTTGGAAGGCGTTCGCCGTTACGCTTGGATTGGAGGCAACCACTCCCAGGTAGTCATCAAACGTTCCCGTCCAGTGCAAATTACGGTATTGCCTTTGAAGCTCGGCCTCTTTGAAGATATCTCGAATCTCCGCGGATTTGCCGCTCAACTCGCCGGCTCGTGGGTCACTCGTTCCGCTTCCGATTGGTTGTTGTCCATCTCTAAACATATTTACCTCGCGTAATGCTTCTACAAACCGTTATCGCCCAGTTCCCAGCAAGTCCTGGATCCCTGGAATGATGTCGCCCCGATCTTCCATGGAGGTAATAACAACACCCTCCTCATCCCCAAACTCTTCGGTCATCGACCGCACAAAGTCCCCGTTTCGTCGATGCTCTCCAACCTCTACGTAACCAAAAAGGTTCACAAAGGGGACGATACTCTCCTTCAGGATGTCGATCGAGAGCTTATCGTCTTGAGTGGAGCTATTCTCACCATCCGAGAAGTGGAACATGTAAATGTTCCACTCGTCCGGCGGGAACCGAGTCGCCATCTGCTCTCTGGCGAGTTGGTAAGCCGACGAGATGAGGGTGCCCCCAGACTCTCGAGTTGTGAAGAAGGTGTCCCGATCGACCACCTTAGCCGAAAAATCGTGGATGATGTAGCATTTTTCAGTGCCCTTGTACTGGCGGTCGATCCAAGCGTCTGTCCAGAAGGCCGTGTTGCGAGCCAACGATTTCTCAAGATCTCCCATAGAGCCTGACACATCGATCAGGTAGAAAATGACCGCGTTCGTCTTGGGTCGGGGTTTGAGCCTCGGGCTGCGGTAACGAAAGTCATCTTTCACCGGGATAACAGTCGGGTCCTCAGCGTTATATGTGCCCTCCGCGATTGAGCGTTTCAGGGCTTCTAAGAACGTGCGCCGGTGATCTCGAAGGGAGGGGGGGCCTTTGCGAGCGATGCTCTCATAACGTGGCACGGCAGCTTCAAGTCCAGACGTTAGTCGTGGTTTTATGCGGGGCAGCTCAAGCTTCTCTCCGAGTAGATCAGCTAGCTCCTCAATATGAAAGGTCTCTTCTCGAATGTGTTTGCCCTCTCCTTTGCCTCCTTTCTTCCCGGCGCCGTTCGCATCACCGTCTCCGTCACCCTCTTGACCGTCCCCTTCACCAACTCCCTCCTTCTCCGAGCCGAAGACAAAGCGAGGAATCGTGATCTCCTTTACTGGCACTGAGATATGTTCATTCCCATGCTGAGCGATGATCTCATCGCTCGTGATATACTCCTGAAGGTCCTCGCGAACCTTGCCCTTTACGATATCTCGGAAACGCTGAATGTCCGGCCCGATACCCAGCGAGGCATTATCAAAGGCATCGCCATTTGAGGAGGTCTGTCTCGTTGTTTCAGGTTGTGAGTTTAGCGTCATGTCGTCCTCACTTACTCGGCTGGCAAATATGATAAGAATTCGCCCGCCAATTTATCGACAGAAAAGCCGTTCCCAGCGTAGTGAAGGGCTAATTTTTCACCCTTTTCGTTCTGCGTCAGTACGTGAACGGGCCTGGTCCAAAGTTCCTTTAGGTTCTTGCATGTGGCTTTCGCGTACTCCATATCAAGCGCCTGACCGTCGAAATTGTGGAGCACTACGAGCTCCCCGCGATTGGCGTGATTCGCGTTAATAACCGAAAGCATCGGTTGTCCCATGTTGGTGAGCGAGCGGGTGATCATCGCGCGTACCTTTTCAAAGTCCTCTGAGGAGACGTGCGCCTCTCCGTCACTATCAACGCGGTTAACGTGCAGCTTGTTCTCAGCGCAAAAATCCGGGGTCAGGTAGTGATAGATGAAGGTGAGGTCATTGTGTGTGAGCATTGCCCGTATAACCTCCTCGAGCCCAAGACCGAGTTTTTTATCCCACTTCCGGCGCTGTTCCATGTCACGGCAGCTCTCCCAATCAGGACCGAATTTACCTTTGTCCCAGCGGTCCTCTATGTCTCGGAGTAGTCTCACGCCAAAGCGGTAAGGATTAATTGTATTGCCCCACGGGCGCAAAATTCCGGCGTTGAAATCGCAGTAGTCGACGGTCTCGCACGGATGAAGGGGGAGGAGGTGCTCAGTCATCAACTTGGAGTGCCAGTAGCTCGCCCACCCCTCGTTCATGATTTTTGTCATGCGTTGCGGCGCGAAGTAGTACGACTCATCGCGAATCATGGAGAGAATATCCTGCTGCCACGGTTCCAGGGGGGCGTATTTCATAAGGAAGAGCAGAATGTCTTGCTCAGGCTCGGGGGGATTAAGCTTTAAACGCTTTTCTCGCTCCCGAGTATCTCGCTCCACCTGGGCTTTGACGACATCCGGAGGGTTCACGTACCTATCGAGGTACTCCGGAACATCAAAGCGCGCTGGTCGTATAGGTTCGATAGTTTGCCGCTCTAAGCTTGAACGGACTATGACCTCGTCCCGAGCCCGCCTCAGCGCGACTGAGTGAATGTCAATCAAGTTGTCCAGTGAGAGACACAAATCAAGGAAGCGCTCTACCTCTTGAGGGCCGTGTTCCTCTTGATAACGTTTAATTCGATCCGCGTGTTCGCCCATCTTATTCAACATGCGACGATCAGTGGCGGCGAAGTAGGGGTTGTGTTTAAAGAAGATGTTATGGAAGTACACGTGCGCCATGACAGTGCGGGTTTCCTGCACTGAGTTTGAGTCAAGTAGGTAGGCAACGCATGGGTCGGTGTTAATGACAAGCTCGTACACGTGTCCGAGGCCGTAGGTATCCTTAACCTTCTGGCTCTCAAACGCCTGTCCGAATCGCCAGTGCTCATACCTCTTAGGAAATCCCTCTCGGGCCAAGATGACTTGGAGCTGCTGCCACGATACGACGACGAATTCCTGAGGGAAGAAGTCAAGAGGACAAGCCTTTTTAACGATCCCCTCAATCTCGTGCTTCCACTCCTGTATGAGGCGCTCCTGCGCCGCTCGCGAGCCCGCGAACTCTTTGACGGTCAGTTTGTGACGTGTCAGCTCCTCAGTCTCAAGCGACAGCGGTTGCCCCTTAGTCGGCATCGTGGGCCTAGCGGGATTGGTTTCGTGCGCTCGTATCTCACTCATAATGAAAAAGTTTCTACTTAGTCATCGCCCATTCAAGATGCTTGCGAATAGTTTCCCACCGCTCTTCACGTGGGTAGCCATTCTCCTCCAAGGCCCGTATCGCTCGTTGCCACCGCTGAGCTCGACGGCGCTCGTCCTCCTTCCCCTCTACATCTTTGCGAATTCGGGAGGGGTCATCCGCGTATTCTCGAGAGAGTTGTTCAAACTCGCGAAGTCTCTTCTCGAGACCTTCCTTGCGCGCGACCTTCATCCCCTCAACCAGTTCCCCGAAGATGCTCTCGTAGTGATTTGAGGCCGTATCGAGGGGGTGTTCAGCCTGCCAATTTCCAATCTGCTCGAAGAGGTGCTTGCGAAAAGCGAGGCGTTTTTCTGGGGTGGAGAGGTCCTCGTTCTTAACCACTTTACTCTCGAAGTCCTCAAGGAGCTTGTCGTTGTGTTTGACCTCTCGCTCTGTGACTCGGTGTTGTGCTTCTACCTCCAGGGGGGCTTGCCCGATTGAGACGCGCGCGTGGGCGAGGTAACGTCGAATTGAAAGTGTGCTGTGGTCCTCATTCGCGATACCTAGAGCAGTGTAGATATCATCCTCGATACGCCTTTTCGCGTACACTTCCACAGCTTTGATTATCGAATCAGGAGATGGAACCGGGAACTGCTTCTCTACCTCATCTGAGATCGGCTTGACCCAGTCCCGGACATCTTTCTCTGACAAGGTTTTGCCATTTCGCTCGTTTTCCCTCTGTTTGTCCTCCAGACGGGCCTTGATATGGTGTTGTTTCGCCTCGTCTATCTTCGCGTAGTAGGGAAACTTCTCTTGAGACAGCCTGTGGAGGACTCCAAGAACCTCGATCACCGTGATCGGTTGGCTAGGCCTAAATACAGCGACTTGGCGGAGGATATCCTGGGCATTCGCGGTCGATATCCCGAATCCGCCGTCATAGAGCGAGAATCGGGTTTGTCCCACGCCTGCCATGTATTCACTGGCGATGAGTGGCAAGAACTTCTTTACGATACCGAGCTCGTCCTGGTTCCAACGTTTGCCCTCATCCTGTTTGATCATGTTGAGTTCAATCTTCACCTCGGGGCGTGACTCCTGAAGGAGGAGGGCTTTCTCTACGACGTTCATCCGACCCAGGATATTTGGGAGACGTTCGTGTACCTTCGCGTATCTACTCGGCTCCGGCCTAAGCAGGCGTGTCGCGGTCACAAATAGCGATACGGTCTCTAGCACGTGAGGGCAGATCCCTCTGTCCCGTCCCACAATCGTGTCGAAAAAGTCCCTCTGCGCCGCGGCCTCGGAGAGGAATCTAGTGATGTGGGGAACTACAATAAAATGCAACCTTCGACCGAGTGAGTCCCAGCCCTCAGCGGTCCTCTTCCGATCAATGTGCTCATCGTTGGCGTCAGCCCGTAGTAGCGCGTTCACCTTTTCGGTCTTGAGGCGAGCGGCGTGTCGGAGCGAGAAGATTTGGGTATGACCTGATTCGATCTCATTCAAGAGGTGGTTTAGGTGGGAGATGTCGTCTCTACCACGGTCCTGCTGATCCGGCCGAAAGAGGTCAGAAAAATGGAGGTGCCCACGATTGGCCTCAACCATGAAGCTTTTTGACATGCTGAGATCGCGCTCGGCGGCGCGTATCTGCTCAGGAGGGGGCGAGAAGGAGTCGTAAAATGGCTCTATATCCGCGTTCCTGTTGGGAGAGCCCCAGATTGAGCACAACCCACGACCCTGCCGACGAGAGAGGGTGTATCGCTCAACCCGTACATGCTTTGATAGAACATCCTCAAGGATTTTGGACTCTGAGAGGCGTTGGCCTGGAAGAAGGTCACTCATCTGCTCTGCCCGATAGTAGCTCTCCAGGGCCTCAAGCACGCCCTCTGAGAATGTATCGAGCTCCCCTCGTAAGAGGTAGTCGCTGTTAAGATCGGCCGGGAGGCGTCCCTCCTCCTCTAAAGTGGTGAGGAGCCGCTCCCTTGTGGTTCGAGACAACAGGAATAAAGGATCTGTATTTCCGAGAGGGCGATAAATAATGCGTCCCCCTCCCGAGCACTCCTCATGGCTTATTGTCGCGCCCTGCGGCGTGTTAGCCGCGAAGCCGAAGGGGCGGCGCGCTCCCTCTTCGCTAAAAACCCAGACTAGTCGATAGAGGGCACCTGATGGGTCGTTTTCTGAATAATGCTCAAGAGCTGCATCGATAGTGTCGTTAAGCCTCGTCTTGCCCGATCCCGGAGGCCCATGAAAGATGAACATTCTGTTGGCGTATTCTCTCCGTCCGAAGAGCTTCATCTGCTGGTAAAACTCATGCAGGGCAAGCTCCTGCCCCTCAAGAGTTTTTCGATCCCGAACCATTGGGGACTCCCAGGGCCACGTGCGAAGCTTAAAATCGACTACCTCTTGACCCAAGATGTTCGCTCTCTCGGAACCAAACGACTCTAAGGCGTCCGCGGTGTATTGAAAGGTATTGCGAATCATCCGTCGTGGACACCTGATCACCTCCTTAAGGTATTCAGCGTATGACAGTTCCTGATTGACCAAGAGGTGACGAGTGCCTTGGGCGACCTTAAAATCTTGCAGGAGCCTCTCTGATTCCTCTCCAAGGCGGGCTTCCGAGAGGATTGGGGGATTTGCGTTACGCCCGATGTGGGGGTAGAGCGAGCTGTGCAGCTTCGCCACCTCTTCGGTATGGCTACTACCGTTCGGCGAAGAGCCACTACCGTTCGGCGAAGAGCCACTACCGTTCGGCGAAGATTTGGTTGGTTTGTCGTTGGAGGAGGTTCTTTCCATGTACCGTAACTGACTTGAGAGGGCGGGTGCATGCCTGCTCTTCACAATCTCTCCGACCTTTTTGGCCGGCCGTACATCACGGCTCAGATTGCTAGCCGCGAGCGGATGTTAGCACCAAGCCATCGTTTTATGAAACGGTTTTTGTAGCCCTGGCCGTTTCTGGAGCGGCTTGGTAATTGGTAGGGTCTCGGAGGGTCTTGGGTATCAAAAACTTGATTGGGCAGGATGCCCGCCTTCTCAGAGAGGGGAGACGGACTCCCCCTCAAACTCCGGCAAGGTGGCTAACCGTGCCTAAGAGCTGGGGAAAAAGTTTCTCCAGGCGGGGTTTATTGCCGGCGCGTTTCCTAACCGCTACCTTGAGAGGCCTGTATGCACGATCTTCCTATCTCTGAAATAGCGACTCTCTTAGGAGGGGCGATGGTAAACGCTTCGCTGGCAGGTTCGGTCGCGACAGATGTTTGCGCCTCGAGCGAGACCGTTACCCCGGGGGCGGTGTTTGTCGCCGTTAGGGGCCACGTTGGTGACGGGCACTCATACGTGCATCAGGCGTTCTCAAAAGGGGCTCTGCTCGCTGTTGTTGAGGATGCGGAGGCGCTCGGAGGAATGCCGGGGATAGTTGTTAAGAATTCCCGGCTGGCGCTGAGTCGTCTCGCCGCATTTTTTAACGGAGATCCCTCAACAAAGCTTCGTGTGATTGGAATCACTGGAACAAACGGTAAGACGACCACCAACTGGATTATATACCATGTTCTCAATTCGATCCGCGTGGGAGCCTTGCGGATCGGCACCCTGGGCACGGAGTGCATGGGCGAGGCGAGGGATGAGGGGACCCTCACGAGTCCAGATCCGATCTCGTTGCACGCGGTCATGAGGCAGGCGTTAGACATGGGAGCTAAAGCGTGCGTCATGGAGACCTCATCCCACGCCCTCGATCAAGCTCGGGTAGAAGATGTCCACTTCGATGTAGGGGTTTTTACCAACCTCACCCGAGATCATCTCGATTATCATCGGACCTTTGACCACTACTTCCAGGCCAAAAGCCACCTGTTCACGCTCTTGCATGGGGGGGATAAGAAAACGCGGGGCGCTGTTATAAATATCGACGATCCATACGGCGCAAAGCTTTTTGAGCGCACGGCGAATCTAGGTCTAAAGGATCTCTCATTTGGTCGAAATGCCAGGGCTCAGTTTAGGATCATACGTGTTACCGAATCTCCCGAGACGATGGAAATTAGAGTAGAGGTCCGCGACACCGGCGAGGAGTTCGTTATTCACGCTCCCTTCATAGGACCGCACAACGCTGAGAACGTGGTGGCGGCCCTCGCGGCGATCGCGGGGCTGGGGCATACGTTACCTGACATCGTCGGCGCCTTAAGACATGTACCGCAGGTTCCAGGGCGTCTCGAGCGTATCGGAGGGGGTTCTCCGCGAGTCTTCGTTGATTACGCGCACACCCCCGACGCGTTGGAACGGGTATTACGGGCTCTTCGAGTCTCTACCGAGGGAAGGTTGTGGTGTGTTTTCGGATGTGGCGGTGATCGAGATCGGGGCAAGCGCCCTGAGATGGCGCGAATCGCCGCCGCTGAAAGTGATTACGTGGTGATTACCTCGGATAATCCGAGAACCGAAGATCCTCAGAGGATTATCGGCGACATTCTCTCCTCTGGTATATCGGCGGCGTTTGTCGATGGGGACCGAGCAAAGGCGATCCGCCACGCGATAACTGCCGCCGGGCCCAGAGATACAGTTCTGATAGCCGGTAAAGGGCACGAGAATTATCAGATTATCGGAAGGAACAAGATTCATTTCTCAGATCAAGAGGCCTGTGTGGAGGCACTCAGCTCGTTGGGCTGATGCTACGTTAGCGCGCATCTACAAGTGGTGCGTTATCTTTTCGGGCAGAGAGCGAGCGCGCCACCTTTAATGCAATACCGTTGGCACCCATTGGGTATCGTTATCGAGGTCTCCCCGTTGAATCTATACGGAAGTCCTTTGTCGTTGAGGACTCGAACCGAGACGTTCCCCCCATATGAGCACCCAGATTTGGAGAAGCGTGCTAGGCTACCGTACCCATTTCCCGGTCCACTGTTAGTACCAGTCTCGGTTCCTATCTCGACTACGGTATCGTACGGCGAGGTATGAATCGCGAGTCTTCCGTTACTATCAGAGATCGGTTTCCACAGAAAAGCCTCAAGCTCACCCGCGTACTTTGATTGAAAATCCTCGACAAGAGCTTCGTAGCACGGGGTGATGAGCGAAGCCTCGCACGCGTCTCCTTCAACACTCGCGTATCCATCTTTGAGTAGGCTCTCTGAGTAGCTAACACCACCCGCGGAGAAAACCTGTCCGATTGCTCCGACACTACCACTGATAGTGGTTGTGCAATCCTTAGCGGCCGGGAAAAAGATAGCGTCTTCTCTCGCTAGTTCTCCCATTTTGCGCTCCGCCGCGTTCCGTATCGCCTCACTGTACGGTGCTTGTATACCTTGAAGTTTTATGAGTATGGCGCCGCCCTTTTCTGGATTCATGATCAGGAGATTTCCTCCTGCGACGGTAACCCTGCCACGAATTCCTCCCTTCGGCTTGACTGGGTTCTCTACCGAGGCGTTCATAACAACACCGCAATCTGTCTCGAACGGGGCAAGCTTGCTCTCTGCCGAGGATGGTGTGGAGGGGCCGTCCTGGGGCCGCGTGCACCCCGATGTGAGCGCCCCGATGAGGATAACCGAGAGGGTTAGAAGGGAAGATAGCCTCATACAAATACCGGAAAAATAGGTTCCTCAGGGACCCCTTTGAGATTCCCCATCGCTCGTCCCCTGTCAGCAGATGGAGGCGTTCTGCTGCTACCGAATAATCGAATTAGGAGTTTCAGGTGGTTAGCTTACGCGGCACACCGACTTTGGTGATCTAATCCGGGTCGCCCACGATAATTTCCGGTAGTACCTAACACGCTAGGATCTCGACCGTTTCAGGGGTGAGTGCTATGCTTCGCCAATATTCTCTAAGGGCCCTTCTCGTGTTGTATCACCTCCTCTACGCGCTTCACGATTCCTTCCGGTGGCTTAACGTTTTTAAATACCAGACCTTCAGAGCGATGTTGGCCTTCCTCTTCGCTTTTGTCTTTGTGCTGGTGTTTCAGCCGGTCTTCATTCGCTGGCTTAAGAATAGGGGCGTGGCGGGTCAACCTATCCGCGAAGATGGTCCCAAGGCTCATGAGGGAAAACGTGGCACGCCGACCATGGGGGGGATGGTGGTGGTGGCGGCGGTTCTTCTCTCGACCCTTCTGCTCGCGGATCTCTCAAACATCAAGGTTTGGCTCACAATAGTGATCCTCTCTGGATTCGCCTATCTTGGTTTCATCGACGACTGGCGAAAGATCGACAAGCAGGACTCTAAGGGTCTATCGGAGCGAGGAAAACTCATAACGCAATTCTCCTTGGGGGGGGGAGCCGCGATTATTCTCTGCGCTCTCGGCTTCTCGACCGACCTACACGTGCCATTCACTAAGGATCTGGTGATTCCTCTCGGTGTAATCGGATTTATTATCTTCGCTTCCTTCGTTCTCACCGCCACCTCTAACGCGGTCAATTTTACTGATGGCCTTGATGGGTTAGCTATAGGGCCAGTGATGACCGTTGCGGCTACGTATGCCGTATTTTCATACCTTGGTGGTAACGAAAAGTTCGCTGAGTACCTCGGGATATCGTATCAGCCAGGGGTGGGGGAGCTCGCGATCGTACTCTCCAGCATGGTCGCCGCGGGCCTTGGGTTCCTTTGGTACAATACCTTTCCCGCGCAGGTCTTCATGGGTGACACGGGATCGATGGCCCTTGGTGGAACTCTCGGATTTATCGCCGTTCTGGTGAAGCAGGAGCTTATCCTTGTCATTGCCGGAGGGGTGTTTGTGATGGAGGCGGCTTCCGTAGTGATCCAGCGCTACTACTACAAATTTACCAAGCGACGCGTCTTTAAGATGGCGCCCATACACCATCACTTCGAGTTGGCGGGGTGGGCAGAGCCTAAGATCATTGTTCGGTTTTGGATCATCTCTATTGTATTGGCGATAATCGCGTTGACCTCTCTGAAGCTAAGATGATGATGGCCCTTCACGAATCCATCCAACAGGTGGTCACCTCTCAAAAACGGGTGCTCGTCGTTGGCCTAGGGGTTGGGGGTTTAGCGAGCGCGCGGGCTCTGCGCCAACAAGGGGCTGAGGTTGTAATCGCGGAAAGGCGCACCAGGGAGGGCTTTTTTCGAGGCACTCACTCAATCGCTGAAATAGAAACTCTTGAGAAAGAGGGAATCTCAATCGTTTTCGGCGTTGATGGGGAGCGTCTGGCGCCGTACCTGTCAGGCGCCGGGCTTGTTGTCATGAGTCCAGGCGTCTCGCTTGAATCTTCAGCCGTGGGCGCCGTGACAAGGGTGGGCATCCCATTTATCTCTGATCTTGAGTTGGCGGTGGGCCTTCACTCCGGAAGGACTATCCTTGTCGCCGGTAGTAACGGGAAGAGCACTACGGCGGCGCTGATCCATCACACACTGCAAGATGCTGGCCTACACTCGTTTCTCTCAACAGATGGAAGTGTGGCTTTGTCTCGTGGTGATACGGGCGCCGGCGCGGGACGAGCGAATAACTCCACGCTCATCGTGGAGGCAACCAGTTTCCAGCTTGAGGTATCGACGTCACTAAAGCCGAATATCAGCGTCATTCTGAATAGTAGTGAAGGGCATCTGGAGCGTCACGGATCACTTGAGCGTTACGCTCTCGCGATGGAGGGAGCGCTACGATTTCAGCGAGGTGAGGATCTTGCTGTCTTGAACGCGGACGACCCGATAGTGGTCGCCATGGCGACAAAAAGTCGCTCCTCGGTGGCTTTTTTCGGCGAGAGCGTACCTGATGATAGAGCGCGTGAGGGAGAGATAGTGGCTCGAATTTCGCGTGGACAGGAGGGTGCATTTTTATTAACCCTCTCGTTGAATGGTGTTTGTGAGGAGTACTCTTTGGTTGGAACCAGGCTCATTGGAGCTCACAACCGCTACAACATCGCTGCCGCTGTCATAGTTGCCCGAAGGATAGGTATACCCCAGGAGAGCGTTCAGCGGGCTCTTAGGACTTTTATGCCGTTGGAGCATCGCCTGGAAGTGGTCGTGCGTGACCATTCCCGCGCAATTATCAACGACTCAAAATCCACGACCGTAGCGTCTACCCTCGCCGCCTTTTCGACCATTACTGAGGATTTTCAGCATCGTCCAATTGTTCTCATGATTGGCGGGCTATCCAAAGCTGGCTCGTGGTCTCCGCTGCTTTCAAAGATAAAGACCAGGAGTGAAGAGGTTGCGTCGGTAATATGTTTCGGTAAGGATGGTTCCCTCTTGGCGAGCCACTGCCGCGCCGCCGGGGTGAGGCACATAACCGCCCCGAACTTGGGAGAGGCGACCCGGGAAGCTCTTCGCATGGTTTCCTCAGGGGGCACGGTTCTTTTATCTCCGGGTTGCTCAAGCTTCGATGAATTCGCTGATTATCAGGAGCGAGGAGCGTTTTTCAAACGGTACGTTCGTGAGGAGGCGGGAGAGCTCGCGAGCTCGGCTCTATGAGGATCCTAATCACAAACGATGATAGTCACCGCTCTCCACTTCTAGAGCTGGCGGTAAAATATTTTTCGGCGTTGGGTGAAGTTTTCTTGGTTGTTCCGCTGCATGAGCAGAGTTGGACTGGCAAATGCGTGACTCGCTTTGAACCAGTGCATGTACATAAAACGGAGCTCTTTGGGCGGCCAGCGCTCTCCGTTGGTGGACGCCCCGCCGACTGTGTCAATCTCGCCGTTCATAACCTCCTCGAGGAGAGGCCAGATCTTGTGGTGTCTGGAATAAACGCGGGCTTCAATATCGGGATAGGCTTCGTGCTATCGTCTGGGACCGTGGGAGCTTGTTTAGAGGCGAACCTAGCGGGTATTCCGGCCATCGCCCTCTCTCAGGCGTTCGATGGCTCAACTCGCGATCGGTATATTGCTGATTACTTAATTGCCCCAGAGCGCATGGCGCTGTTTGAGAGGCAGACCAGGCTGGTGCTTGATAAAGTGGTGGGCGCGCTCTTCTCGAAGGCGATGAGGTCGCGGGTTCTCGCCAATCCGATCACATGGAATGTCAATCTTCCGTTCGAGTTGGTTGACCCAAGCATCGTTAAATACGCTCCTTTGGGCAAAACTCGCTACGCCAAGTGCTTTCTCGACGAGAGCTCAGAGGCGCCCGGAGGGGTTCGAACTTTTCGTCACAAGCTTGTCGAGCAGGTTCATGACGAGAATCCCTTGTGCGATAGCGCGTTGATACGGGCTGGTGTCGCTACTCTCTGTCCGATCGATGTATGGAGATTGGGGAGTGAGAGCTCTGTTCAGAGCGACCTTGTTAGTGATGTGATCGCCGCCCTGAGCGCTACTTCTTAACAAGGAACCAAACATCGCTCGCGAGGGGAGTGTAGTGACCGTTAGAGCCTGTCTCAGCGGCGAACTCGTTTACGGCGCGATTAACTCCGTCCCACCTGTAGTCGTGGCCGGTTATCAATCCACCCTGGCGCACCTTGGGAGCCCAGGTCGCGATGTCCTCTTTTACCGCCTCATAGGTGTGCTGCGCGTCGATAAAGACGAAGTCTAGAGAGCCATCAGTAATCGCCGGGGCCGCCTCGATTGATGTCTGTCTCATCATGATTGAGCGGGAGCCGAAGACTGAGAGCTTACTCTTAGCCTCGGACTCAAACTTAAGCATGTGTTGTAGTGTTCTATCGGGCTCGTCGTAAGGGAGGTAGGGATCTACCGAGTAGAGGTTTAGTTGGGGAATCTCATTGAGGAGGTGAAAGCTGGTATCACCGTAGAGGACTCCGATCTCCGCCCCCGCGCCGTACTGCACGATATTCAGAGATTTTAGCAGGTTGGCTAGCACGTTATAGTTCATTGACCCAAATGGGGTTTCTTGCATCGCCATGGAGCGGCCTCCGTATGGTTATAACTAGCTGTTAGGACGATAAGACAGGGCGGTTTTTAAGGCGTCCGCCCCCCTTAGTGCCCTTAGTAAAGATAGCGCGGAACCGAAAAGGGATTCGGATCTCTCTACTGGTTCAGGGAGCTACGCACGGCTTGTCGTAAGAGGAAGCTTCTCTTGGCCCCATCCGTGACCTCAACCAGGTTGTCGTATAACTTCGGATCTACCAAGAGGGCTCCCAGTGTTCCGGTTCCGTGAGCCAGCGCTTCGGAGGCTGTCCTCACATTGTCGGCGGTCGTGGCGAACGAGACTAAAATCTGCTCGATTCGACGGGCGACCGCGCCTGGATCCACGGGGGTATAAACGAGATCGTGGAGCAATCCATTACCCTCTCGCGCTTGTTTCAGAAGGAGCGCCAAATTCTCGCTCGCGTCTGACACATGTTGAGAGGTTTTGTAGATCTCGGCTACTGTCTTATCTCCTGTCTCAGAGTAGATAAGAGCGTGAAGAAAACCCTTCCCATCGCGCACCTCATTAATGACGCCCGCGATATCCCCACTGGCTGAGGTGAGGCTATTCATAAGTTTTTTCCCTTCCGCCTCTGAGTAGATCAGTCGGTGCGCAAATCCATTCTCCTTCCTGATCGCCAGAGCCAACTCGGCTATCGACCGTGAGGCTGCCGCTATATCCTCGAATGTATCGGGTGAGAGTCCTTGGAGAGATTTGTTGATTCGCTCGGTGATTTGCGATGTGTTGTCCACAGCCGCTTGCGCTCGAACCATAATTTGGCCGAAGTCGGCGATCTCAGCGGAGCTGAGCTCGGAGCCAGCTGGGGCTGACTGCTCGGCGGATCCCGGAGTAAGACTCACGAAACGATCCCCGAGAAGGCCTTGTGTATCAATCATCACTGTTGAATCGGGTTTGACCCGATCAAGGAATTGATCGTTTATGAGAAGGGTAACGTGGACCTTAAATTCCTTGTGGCTTCTGTCGAACGCCACTTCAGCCACTCTCCCGATTGAGAGACCTCCAAGGCGAACCGGGGCTCCTACAGAGAGACCTTTCACGTCCTTGAAGTAGGCGTGGTACTCGCTCTGTTTCGCGAAGATCTGACGCTCCCTGCCCATCACGAGTATGAGAGCCGCGATTAAAAAGAGGCTGCCGAATACGAAGATGCCCGCCTTCAGTTCATTCCTTAGCTTCATAGTTCATCCTTCCAAGAGCCTGAGACAAAATCCTTAACCAGCCGATTTGAGTCCGCGATCTCCGCTACCGGTCCGTCAGCGGAGATAACGCCTTTACTGAGGAGCATCCAGCGGTCCGAGACTCGCCGCGCGCTCTGGATGTCATGGGTAACAACCAGGGAGGTAATTCGCTGTTCCCGAGCGAATGTGATGATGAGATCGTCGATCATCCTTGTCGATGTTGGATCAAGCCCAGTTGTAGGCTCATCGTAGAGCATTATCTTCGGGGAGGTGGCGAGCGCTCTCGCTAATCCGATTCGCTTTCTCTGTCCACCTGATAGTTGAGAGGGGAGTTTTCTCTCGATGCCGGGGAGTCCAACCATTCGAAGTCTTTCCCGAACTACCGCGGCAAGCTTGTCCTCATCCGTTTCTCCGCGCTCACGAAGGCCGTAGGCTATGTTCTCAAAAACCGTCAAAGAGTCGAAGAGGGCCGCGCCCTGAAAGAGCATGCCTGTATCAACGCGCATCGCCGTCAGCTCAGCTTGATTGAGCTCCGCGACCTCTTTCCCCAGCACTCTTACGCTCCCTTCCGAGGCGCGCACCAGGCCGATGATCAATTTCAAGATTATCGTTTTTCCAGCTCCACTGGGGCCGAGCAGGGTTGTTACCTCTCCAGGCGCGAGTTTGAAATCGAGACCCCGATGAACATGGTTGGCGCCGAAGCGGGTGTGCACGTTGTGAAATTCAACTGTGGCTGGAGTGTCGGGCGTCATTTGAACTTAATGATGATCAGAAGTTTTGTGAAAAAGAAGTTCGCGATAAATACGAGTAGGGAGCCGGTTACAACAGCCGAGGTAGTGGTAAGGCCTACGCCCTCCGTTCCCCCGCGGCAGCGAAGACCTTTAAAGCAAGCGATCGAGGCTACGATCAGCCCAAAGCCACAAGCCTTGATCAGACCGTCGGTGACATCCCTAATCTGGACAGCGTAGAGGTAGGAACGGTAGTACTGGTGGGCGGTTATCCCAAGCTCTAAAACCGCTACCACCATACCACCGCCGATTCCGGTTATCACCGCGAGTCCGGCCAGCAGGGGCATAGAGATCGTTCCGGCGACGATTCGGGGTGTCACGAGCCGTCGGATTGGGTCCCCGCCGAGGGCTCTAATAGCGTCCACCTGTTCGGTTACCACCATCGAGGCGAGTTCGGCCGCTATTCCCGCCCCAACCCGACCGCATACCATGACCGCGGTGAGCACGGGTCCAAGCTCCCGAGCGAGCGCGAGTCCAACCAAGTTACCAACGTAGTTTTTGGCGCCGAAGCGGTGAAGGCCGTAAGCGGTTTGAAGGGCAAGCACCATCCCAGTAAAGACCGCGGTGAGAAGCACTATTGGGATTGAGCTCACTCCGATAAGGATGGTTTGTCGAACAACCTCGCGCATATTTATTCCGTGCTTCGCGATATCGCGAACCACGTCGTACAGCATGTGAGCGTACGCTCCGAGCGCTTGGAGAAGCGGCTTAATTTCCCGCACGGGCCAGCTCCTTGTTCGGTAAAAGGGTTGCCACGAGCTGTCCCGCTATTTTAGCGCTAACGGCCGAGAACCTGGCGGACTCTTGTTCAGGAGGTACTTCACGCGAGCTCCCCTTCCATACGACGAGATCAGTTACGCACTTATTTCGGTGAAAAGTGTAGATCGACATGAGGAAAGGATCGACGTCCATGGTGCCGTGGATGAGGGAGTGCAGAGATTTGAGTGATTCAAAAAAGATCGGCTCTTGGCGGATCACCTTGAGGTCGACCACTCCGACGAGCAATTGCCGTGTTGTCGCCTGGAAGGTGAACTTCTCAGGTATCGAGCAATCTTTGACAGTTGTAACGAATACCGGACCAATCTCACTCTCGCACTGATATGTGATTGAGTCGCCGCGCTTCTTGGCGCACTTTGCCGCTTCCTGTACATCGGGAGCCACTATGGGAACCGTCACAGGGGGGTTCGATGGGCCAGTTGAGCACCCATACATAGCTAGGGCTGTGATGAAAAATGAGGTGCTAGCACCACGGAAGAAAAAGGGATACATGATACCTATTCACCTGTTTTTATATCCGGTTAAACTTAGCGCAGGGGTTTAAGGCGGCGCAACTGTGTAAGGACAGGTAACACCCTGATCAATGAGAGAAAACGCCTCTAGGCCACTTCATGGGGTGGTCCGGGTGGCAGGTAAGCGATGATTCACCTCCAAAACGTCTCAAAATTCTACCCACCGGACCAAACGGCCCTTCGGGGCGTTGATCTTAAGGTTAACGACGGAGAGTTCCTCTTCATTGCCGGGGCGAGCGGCGCCGGCAAGAGCACGCTTCTGAAGCTTCTTTTTGGAGCGCAGCGAGCTACGAGTGGGGAGGTTGTCGTTGGGGGCCGTAATCTTGGAGTGCTCGGGCGGGATGGTATCGCGGGGCTACGGCGAGAGATTGGGGTGGTATTCCAGGACTACAAGCTCCTCCCGCGTCGCACCGTTTTAGACAACGTTGGGTACGGATTGGAGGTTCTGGGCGTGGGGGCTAAAGAGCGAAGGCGGCTAGCGCTTCTTTTGTTGCACGCGATGGGGCTTGAAGAAAGGGCCGATGCCTACCCAGTCACTCTCTCGGGAGGCGAGCAGCAGAGGGTCGCGATAGCTCGGGCCCTCATTCGAAAACCGCGGCTTATACTAGCTGATGAGCCAACCGGTAATCTTGATCAGGAGATGAGCCGAAGAGTCTTCGATCTCCTCCTTGAGGCGAACAAAGCGGGGGTGACCATTGTTGTGGCGACGCACAATCTCGGTATGATTGAGGAGTTAAAAAAGCGAAGTATTGTGCTCGATCGCGGGAAGATCATCGGAGACTTCGCGGAAAATAGTGCCTTTCGGGGTGCGGTATGAGTACGAAAGAGAAATCTTCCATTGGGCTGCAGCGAATTTGGAGTGAGGGGCAGGGGGTTGAGAAGATCTCACTTTTCGCGCGAGTCATCCATGTGAGTCGTCGAGCTCTAGAAAACTTGCGGCGATCGAGAATAACGAGTTCGCTTACCGTTGTTACGATAGCGGTGGCGCTCTCAGTCTTGAGCTGCTTCGCTCTCTTGGTTGGAAACTGCGCCGAGTCAGTTCAGCGCGAGAGCGGCGAGATGATGGTAATGATCTTCCTGCGAGACGCGACTTCGTTGGCCGATGTGGAGCGAATAAAAGGGGAGATCCAAGATGTAACTCAGGGGCTTTCGATTACCCACACCGACAAAGGAGCCGCCCTGGAAGCTTTTCGGAAAATGCTGGGAGAAGATGGGGCCATGCTTGATGGTCTTGAGGCGAATAATCCGCTGCCAGCGTCGATCAACGTTACAATCGCCGATCCCCAAAGGGCAGATCAACTCTTCGCGACTATCTCGGATCGTTTGGCGGGGAGCCTTGGCATCGATAGTATCCGGTACAGTAGGAGCGGTGTACAGCAATTAAAGAAAGTTCTCCGAATTGTTGAGATAGGGGGATCCGTTGGTATGTGCTTCCTCCTGGTTATTACGGGATTTATCATCGCGAACACCATAAAATTGGCGCTGTACAATCATAGGATGGAGATTGAAATCATGGAGTTGGTGGGCGCGCGGAGGCGTTCGATTTATGCTCCGTACCTCCTTGAGGGCTTGGGGCAGGGGATCGTTGGCGCGTCGATAGGGATAGCCTTTGTGTTCTCGGTGTACGTACTTGTCACCAATTCGGTCGCTAAGAGTGAACTCCTTCAGATGGTCTTTCCAACCTTCCAGTTCCTCTCCCTATCGGCCTTAGCGTGTATCCTAGGAGCGGGAGCGGTCGTCGGAATGGGTGGAAGCTTCCTCGCCGTTCGGCGATTTCTTTCGGAGCTGTGACGTATGGGGGCCCTCTTAGCCTGTGGAGCCCAGGGGGGCGCCGGTTGGTTAAGGACGTTCGTCATGGGGGCGGTCATGCCCCTTTGTGCCACTATTCATCTGGCCACGGCCGAGGATAATGCGAGTGAGCTTCAAAATAAGTTACTGGCCATTCGCACCGGGGTGCAAGGAGCGGAAGCCGACATCGGCCGGATGAAGGAAGAATTCAACGCGCTCTTAGCCAGGCGACATGAGGTTGAGCAGTCGCTAAAAAAATTGAAAGACGAGGACCGGTTCATTCAGAAAAAAATCGCCGATCTAAGTGAGCGTCAGATAGCCCTTGAAACTGAGGTGATTGTCGCTGAAAAGCGTGCCTCGCAGCATCAGATAAAGCTAAAAGGGCGCCTTAAATCGATGTACATAAACGCCTCAGTCTCAACGAATCCTTATGTCCGTGGGGGTATAGCGCGGGGTGAGTTGGAGAGGGGATCGTTGTACTCAAGAAAAGTGCGGGATTATGACGCTAGCTTGTGGAAGGGGGCATCTGAGGCCGTTGCGGCGCTCGTTGCCAGTAAGGCAGCTCTCACAGAGGCTGTCGAGTCAGAGAAAAAACTCCGTGAGCAACTCCAAAAGAAACGAAAAGAGGCTGAGGCTGAAGCCGTTAAGATGCGCTCCCTAACTGAAGATCTGGCGCAAAAGCAGAGACAGGCCCAGGAGGCGCTTGCCCTTCTACAAGGGGAAGCAAAAAAAGTTGAAGATATGATCTCCTCCCTTACCTCAGGGGATAAGACAGACGAGGGGGAGCTTGGTGTCGAGGACGCGCGGGAAGCGCAGCCTATTCCCCCGGAAGAGGGCATTCTTGATAACGGGGGTAATAAAGACGCGACACTTTCGCAGGCTTTACTACCCTCCTCCACGGTGCTGCCAAGTCTTTTTGACACTGGGCTCAAAATCTCGTCTCCCGTTCAGGGCGAGGTGCTTCAGGCGTTTGGTCGCTCCAAGTTGACGAACTTCGCCGATATGGTGCGAAGCAAGGGTGTTGAGTACTCAACACCGGAGGGAAGCGATGTTCACGTCGTACTCGATGGAAAGGTGGCGTTCGCTGGCGCGATGCCCGGTTACGATCAGGTCGTTGTGGTAGAGCACGGGTCGAGGAGCTACTCTCTGTACGGACGTATGGGCCGAGTTGGAGTTAGAGCTGGTGATAGCGTAAAGGCCGACCAGGTAATAGGGACCTCTTCGACGCGAGACGAGAAAGGGCGGAATTTCTATTTCGAAGTGAGAAAAAACGGTAAACCAATAAACCCAGAGAGCGTTCTGGTTAATTTATCTCGCTAGAGTGCCACTCTGAGGGAACCGCTCACCACAGTGGTGTATTGAGAGGAAGGGAGTGGCAGTTAAGATTACTCGTTTAGTAGGGGGCGAAAGGAGGGATAGTATCCAATCATGGTGAGGCGGATTCCTTCAATCGCTGTTGTATTTTCCTCTCGCTGGGTTGTGTGCGCCCTTCTATTCTTGGCGACTACCATAAATTACATGGACCGCCAGATTCTTGGAATTCTGGCTCCGACTCTTCAGCGCGAGATCGGTTGGAGTGAGATGGAGTATGGTGGGATAGTAACCTCATTCCAGGGGGCCTACGCCTTCGGGCTATTTGTTTTCGGCTACATAATCGATCGTTTTGGTAGTCGCAGGGGATTGATCCTCGCGGTTTTCGCTTGGAGTGTCGCCGCTTGTTTGCATGGGTGGGTCCGCTCGGTCGTCGGTTTCGCCATAGCCCGATTCGCTCTCGGAATAGCCGAAGCCGGAAACTTTCCAGCGTCAATAAAGACGGTCGCTGAAGTGTTTCCGAAAAGGGAGCGAGCCCTCGCGATAGGGATATTCAACGGGGGCGCCAATATTGGCGCGGTGCTTACACCGCTCATTGTGCCGTATGTCGCCCTGACATGGGGTTGGAGGTCCGCGTTCTTTATTATTGGGTCTCTCGGATTTTTCTGGGTTCTACTAGCTCTCAAACTCCTGCGGCCAAGTCCGAGCGGAGGTCTAAGAGAGGTTCGGCATGGAGAGGATACTAGAAGAGGTGGAGTCAATAATCGCGCTCTTTCCCTACACGGTGTTCTCCGTCATCGCGCAACATGGGGATTCGCCGTAGCGAAGTTCCTTACTGACCCGATCTGGTGGTTTTACCTTTACTGGACGCCCAAATATTTGAATGGTCAATTTCGCGTTGACCTTGCGGGTCTCGCCGCTCCGCTCATTATCATATATCTGATGGCGGATGTTGGTAGTATCTGCGGCGGATGGGCCTCCTCCCGTATGATAGCCAAGGACATACATGCCCCGCTCGCCCGAAGACGTGTTATGCTCTGGTGCTCACTGGGAGCCCTCTCCGTAGTTTCCGTGCCCGCGGCCCCGAGTGTATGGTTCGCGGTGTTGCTTTTGGGGTTGGCGACCGCCGCGCATCAGGCATGGTCGGCGAATCTCTTTTCGTTGGTTTCCGACATTTTTCCGGCGGAAGTAGTGGGTTCTGTAGTGGGTGTCGGTGGAATGGCCGGCGCCGTTGGGGGAATGTTGATAGCTACGGTGGCTGGCATAGTGCTTGATTTGACAGGGTCGTACTTATTTTTATTCCTTATTTGTGGGTTCTCGTATCTAATCGCGTGGTTCTGCTTGGGGGCTTTCATGAGGAAGGCTAATCTCCAGTTTGGGACAAAAGAGATGGAAGTGTGAGCTGTATCGTATGAGCGTACCGATTCGACTAGAGATGAGCACCGAAGAGCGACTCGCGCTTCTTGAGAGATGTTTCGTCACAACCTGGATGAATAAGAGCGCCGCTAAGAGGTTCTCGATTAAAGTGCCACTTCGAATCTGCCCCCTTGGCGCGCACAGTGATCATCAAAAAGGATGCGTTACTGGTTTAACAATCGATCGTTCTGTACAGCTTTACGGGGTTGTTAACGAGGAGCCCGAGGTGGAGCTTGTCAGCACTAACTTTCAGGAGTCGCGAAGGTTCTCCCTTTCAAACATCCCCGCAAAAGTTCAAGGTGATTGGGGAAACTACGCGCGCGGCGCGGCGCGCGCGCTCGTCGGCCAAGGTAAGGAGTTGCGACGGGGTTTTTCCGCGGTAATCCACGGCGCCATGCCAATCGGTGGACTGAGCTCCTCCGCGGCTGTCACAATCGCTTACCTGAAGGCCCTTGAGTACGCGAATGGGCTCTCGCTCTCCATTCTGGACACTGTGGATCTCGTTCGGGCAACAGAGAATGGGTATCTTGGGCTTTTAAATGGGATACTGGATCAGTCAGTGATCCTCTCGGGTCGAAAGGGCGCGCTCGCCTCCATCGACTGCGCCTCGAACGAGATGACAACCCTTGCTCAGGATTCGAGCGCCTCTCCGTGGGAGATCGTGGTCGTTTACTCGGGGCTCAGTAGACAGCTGACGGCGACCCCATTTAACCAGAGAGTCGCCGAGTGTCGCCAAGCCGCGAGGGAGTTGCTCACCATGGCGGGGCAGAGGGCGAGTGAGGCTTCCGTATTAGGGGACGTTTCGCCAGGTGTGTTCGCGGAGTTCGAGAAGGCTCTTCCGAGAAACCTCCAATTACGTGCGCGACATTTTTTCTCCGAGATGGAGCGGGTACGAGAGGGAAGAGAGGCTTGGGTAGCGGGAGACATGAGGAGGTTTGGCGAGCTAGTGACCGCCTCGGGCGCTAGTTCCATCTCTTACTTCGAGAGCGGTAGTCCCGCTCTTATATCGCTCTATGAGATTCTTAGTGGGATGCCAGGTGTTTACGGAACGAGATTCTGTGGAGGGGGATTCCAGGGGTGTTGTCTTGCTCTGGTGGATCCAAGGCGAAGAGACGCCATCGCCGGAGGTTTGCATGAAGCTTACGTTACCAAGCACCCGGAGTTGGCTGAACTCTACTCTATTCATTTTTGTGAATCCGCTGACTCGGTATCGGTTCAGGTATATTCATGATTTCAACAGCTGTCATTTTAGCGGCGGGACGGGGCTCCCGACTTAAAGAGGTTACGGCGGCCCGCTCTAAAGCGATGGTTCCAGTCGCTGGACTGCCTATGATTGCCCGGGTTATCGGCGTTTTAGAGGAAGCTGGGATCGCTCATTTCATGGTGGTCGCTGGGCCCCACGATTCTGAGTTGGTCGAATTTTTCAGAGGGAGAGATAACGTCAGGGTATTTTTCCAACCTGAGCCAAAAGGGAGTGGAGACGCGCTTCTCGCGTGCGCGGCTGGGTTGCCGGAAAAGTTTCTGGTCTCCGCGTGTGACAGTCTCGTTTCGTCCGATCACGTGCGAGAGGTGATACAAAGCTTGTGCGGGAAAGAGGTAGACGCCTCTTTAAGCCTCATGCAGGTGCCGCCTGAGGAGTCCTTGGTGGCGCGTTCAGTCGTGAGAATCGAGGGGCAGCGTGTCGTTGAGATCATCGAAAAGCCTCGTCCAGATCAACGGATCTCGGACATAACCGCTCTCCCAATCTATGGACTCAGTCGCGAGATCATTAATGACCTGCATACTATCCCCCTTTCTCCTCGTGGAGAGAGCGAGTTACCCGCCGCCATCCGTTCGATGATTACGCGGGGAGCGCGCGTAGCGGGTGTTATGACGCGGGAAAGGATTGATCTTACCGACCAGAGTGATCTCCTCTCCTTAAATGAGATCTATCTGAAACGACTCTCGCCCACGATTCAAATAGACCCCGGGGTGGTGCTCCCCGATTCGGTCTCTTTGGTTGCTCCGGTGCTCATAGAGAGTGGAGTAATCGTTGGAGAGGGTAGCTCACTCGGGCCCTCAGTCTACTTAGAGAGGGGGGCCCGCGTTGATGCTCAAGCGTCGCTTCAGCGCGTTATAGTTCTCCGTGGTGGCGTCGCTGCCGGACACCATTATCGGGCGGTCATCACCAGCTCTGGGGCGCTTTCCGCAACGGTCAAAACAGCCTGAGACCATAAACTGCCTCTATTTAGGTTGCATTTACAATGGGTTAACCGGTCAGTTGGGGGCCCTATTAAATACCATACTTACTTAGAGTTAAAATGGTGAGTGCTCAGCGTTGATTGTCGATAGGACTCTAGTAGGCAAAAAACTCAAGAATGAGGCTGAATGGGATCAGATCGCGCCGAGTCACTTTGTGAGGTCGCTAGGGAAAGCCAAGCAAGACCAACAACAGATGAGAGTATTCTCGCAGGAAAAAGTGTGGGTGCGGTTTGCGAAGTTCGAGGCCCATTCGCGACGGCTACTATCGATACCCAAATCGCCGCCTCCGTTCAGATTGGCGAGTTGGTGCTGATGTCTGGCTTCAGTGTCGTACTGGTGGGGGCGATTACCTATCTTCAAAGAACGGATCGCACAATCGCTGAGATTAAGTTAGTCGCGTCCCTTGATTCTAGCACTGGGGTGCTAAATCCCGGCGTTCACGAAGCTCCCACGATTGGGGCGCCACTTTACCGTTGCTCAACTGAAATTGTCAGAGCGGTCTATGAGGACCGTCGATCCTTTCGGGAGAATAAAACCGACGAGATTACTTTGCAATTGGCTTGCACCGACCGTTATCGAGACATTAATCTTGCGTTCGCGCCGGAAAGGATCATCGGGCGGCATCTGGCGGTAGTTGGTAGCTCTGGCGGCGGGAAAAGCTGCTCGGTAGCGCGCCTTATTGAGCAATGCTCGATCCATAACTCCAAGGTGGTTCTTCTTGATCTCACCGGAGAATACCAGAGCTTGGGAGGCGGAACCTTTCACACTCACGTCGGCGCATCTCAGAGTTCAGGGACCAGTTTAGCTAGTGCCGTGCCTTTCAACGAGCTCACCGAGTCTGATTTGATCTCGATCCTAGCCCCTGATAGTCCTATTCAACTCAGCAAGCTGCGGGCGGCGATAAAAACTCTCAAACTTATTTATCTGGAACCAAGGCTTGGTGTTGGGGGAAATTTCTCCAAAGCCCATAAAGATAAAAGATTATATCAGCAGGCGCTCGCCGATTTTCAGCGTGAAATTGAGACATCCGCCAACCACTTTGATATTTCTCATTTAGCTCTTCAGATAGAATTTGAGTGCGTTGATACCCATCGAAGTCAAACTGAGACGCACGTTTGGGGCGGAGTGAACACGACAGAGCTAGCAGCGTGCACGGGGCTTATCAATCGTGTGCAGGAGATTGTGAACGGTGGAGACCTCGCCTCAATCTTTCAAACATCTAAGAACCCGTCCTTGCTCGCGACACTCAAGACGTTTTTGGCGGATCGAAGCTTCTCGGTTTTGAGAGTTTCACTCGAATATTTGCCCGCTGTGCATAATGTTCGGGAGATTATCGCGAACGCTATCGGGAGAAAGCTGCTAGCCCTTGGACGAGCGCGGCGCCTTGCCGACCGTCCGGTCTTACTCGTTGTAGATGAGGCGCATCAAGTCTTGCGGCCCACCGCCTCTATGTTTTCGCGTGATTTTCCGGTGGACGCGTACAATATAATCGCGAAGGAAGGGCGGAAATATGGCCTTTCGCTCTGCGTAGCGACGCAAAGGCCCGGAGATATCCCTGAGGATGTGTTGAGTCAGATGGGTACCTTTATCGTACACCGCCTGGTCGGGGAGGGGGATAGGTCTATAATTGAGCGAGTCACCGGCGCCTGTGACAAGCAGCTCCTGGAGGATCTCCCCTCGCTCGGCCCAGGAGAAGCCTTTATCGTTGGGATTGATTTTAGCCGGCCGCTGAGGGTGCGAGTGATGCCCCCCGAGAAGCTTCCGCTATCTCAGGGCCCGTTGTATCAAAAACTTTGGCGGCGTTAATCGCCAACCCTCCTTCTTGGCTCTGGCCGATATTACTTTGGATGAGAGAGGACTCTGACATTTGACACCACGCTGCCATCGCTCCCAAATCGGAATCGACCAAAAGTTACGGTATCAAGTTCCTCCGATAGGATCCATTTTCGTATTTCGTCAGGGGAGTTCTTGCCGGCCGCGCGAGCCTTTAAAAGGGAACTGATCGCGTCATAGGCGTTTGACGCCGTTAGGAGAGGGGGGTGGCCAAATCTCTTTTCAAAGCGAGGCGCAAAGCTCGGATCAGCTAACTCGAAAGAGGTAAAAAAGACGCGTCCGAGCACTGAACGAATCGACTCAGTCTTTAGCCACCCCTCAGCATCGTGACACGTAGCGAGTTGAATAGCCGGCAGCTGAGTCCGCAGCTGCTCAAGGAAGGAGAGTAGGGAGCGTTGGTGCCAGATGAAGAGCAGGACGGCATCCGTTTTAGCCGCCCTGAGCTTGGGAATAAGAGAGAGAAAGTCGGCTTCCCCGGTCTGTACCCCTAGTTCAACAACCGGCGCTGGAGCGCGTTCGAGCACCAGCTTGCGCAGGAGTTCGGCGAAGGGCTCCTGTTCATAAACTAGGGCTACTCGCTTGAGGCCGCGCGCTTCCAGTTCGTCGACTAGAGTTCTTATTTCGGATCTGGTGTTGTTATAAAATGAGATCATTCCGCCATAGGCGGAGTCGGTAAAAGCCTCGCGAGCGGAGCTCGGGGTGATGAGAAGGGTTCCTCTTCTCCGAGCGACCGGGAGTAATGCCTGAAAGGTGTCGAGCCAGGTCGGGCCGAGAAGGGCCGGTATGCCGTTCAGCGATAATCTTTGGTAGGCAGTCATCATCTGACGTTGATCGGTTTGAATGTCCTCTACGTGAAGGACTACCCGCCTACCGCCTACGCCGCCGCGGGCGTTCCACTCTTCTACGGCGAGCACGTATCCCTCGGTCTCGCTCTGGCCGAACAAGGCTGCGTCGCCGGTCTGCGCTACAAGGACCGGTATAGTTATATCCTCTCCCAAGACCGTGGCTATTGGCGTTATCCAGCTAACGATGGCGATAACAGTGGCGGCGGTAAATCTAGGCATGGTGGAGCTTTACTCCTATCAAATCCCCGTTAGGTGAGCCGCCTATTTATTCGTGTGGTTGAGGAGATCTCAAGGAAGGTCGGAGCTTCCTTCGCGTCGCTCTCTGGGAGTTCAGGGCAGTCGGGGTATAACTCCCGCACCCGCTCGGTAGCCCTTCTGACCGCTTCTCTTATTTTAAAAGGTTTTGGTCCAAAGACCGCTGGGTTCTGAATGCCTTCAATAGTTTTTAGACCTGCCCCCGTAGCGTTAGGTCCTCCTCCATCGTGTTCCGGCGGAAAAGCTAAAAGAAGCTTCGGATCCTTAAGTCCTTCAAAAAAAGATTTAGCGGTTTCGACATCGGCCTGTAAAAGATCGCCGATGCTTACTGATGTACTCTCCTGAGCACACTCGGCGAGTCTTCCAGTTACTGGGCTTTGGAGATGCTCCTTAAAGACCAAGCCTTCTTTTGGGATCGTCCGTTCCTCTTCAGGCGTACTCGGTAGAACCACGGTGTGTATTCCGCTCATGGACGCGTACATGAACGGTTGGGAGAGCGCTACGATTGTCGGATAGCTTGAGATCTCAACTCCCGCTCGGCTGGCGAGTGCCTCAAGCCGCGCGAGCGTCTCCTGGGCTACGGTGTATTGGCGACACGCGTCCAGAATAATTGTGACGTGTCCCAGGTTAACAGCACCCCTTGAGATGTCAGAGGATTGGAATAGTGTCTCCGCTAGGTCACGGTGGCTAATCGCTCGCGATGTCCCCAGATCGTTTGAATCATCCTTGCCTGGGGCGCCGTGGTAAAACCAGGAGTGATCGGGCCCCCCATGCATATTGTGGATGATTAGCAAGGGACGCGAGGTATCGGGTGAGCGGGCGCTCAGCTCATTTAGATAGATCTCCTTTGGTTTTGACGAGCGCAACAGATCAAGCTCTTTTAAATACTCCTCGCGGAACGTTGATTCCTTGATCGGGTGAAACGGAGGATGATCGACCCCGTGCGTCCCATCCGAAAGGGGACCAGCCTTAATAAGGGCGATCTCCTTCGCGCCAAGTCCGTTAAGGATAAGTTGCCCGGGTAGGGGAGCGAACTGGCTCTCAAAGTGAAGAGCGATGATCCCCTGTGCCTCCGGGGTAGCGATGTGGTGATTCAGAACAGCGGCTCGCTCCTTGGCTATAGTAGCTGAGAGCTCTCTGGCTATCTCCGTAAAGTAATCGGGGCTCACTCGGTTAACACCCTCAAAGTAGCCTGGGAATGCCTGGTCACCCCGTTGCAAGAGGTGGAGGAGCGCGGTGATATGGTTCGGAGACGCCAGGTCACGCTGTCCGGTCGCGCCATTTGGATAAAGTAGCTGAGAGAGTTCCATGACGATGCGGCCCTCTAGTCCCGCCGCATGGTGTCCAATGGAGAGCTGGGTGCTGCACTGGAAGAGATCAAAAGCCGAAAGGGAGGGTAGTGGATGACCGCCAGCCATCATAGCGATCGCGCACGCCTGCCTTACCTCTGGGCTGGGGTGTTTTTGGTATGGCGAGAAGAACGCAAGTGGAGTCACTCGACCTATCTCTTCCGCTTTACACAAGAGGGCGTGCGCGAGGATCTCCGGGTTCGTGGAGCTCCAGAACCGGCCCAGCGTTTTATCGGAGACGCCCATAAAGGGAGAGCTTAGACAGAATTTAAGGAATCCGAGTTGCACATCTTGAGTTTGGTTCTGGTCGAGGATGGTTCGCAGGCGCTCTGGGGCGATGAGTGTCCCGTGTTCCTGGGTCGCTATCCTAAGAAGTTCGGCTACTCGCTCGGAAGGAGCGCTCCGCCCTGCGGACCAAAAAGTGTTGAGGTCTTTAAGAAGGGCTTGAGCCTTGGAGCCTTCGATCAACTCTACCCCACCCATGCTCGGCAAGAGTTTCTCAGAAGTCGCCTTCTCCGCTTCATGAATGCCGCTGATGGGTATCCTTAAAGGGACGTCCGGAGCGGCAGCGGATGGTTGAAGGGGATCGCTCGCCTCTTTACCCTTCGCGGATGAGCCAAGAAAAAGAGCTGACAGTAGGACCGGCACCGCGGTTAATTTTGTGAGGGTAGGGTGTTTGACCTCTGAATTCCTCTCCATCGCCATCCACGCCTTAAAAAAATGAGCCAAAGGGGGCACCCCAATACAATACCTAATTCGAGTAGTTAGCCAACAATTTGCGGTGGGAGAGGATATAAAAGCCGCGGGTCGCCCCTTTGTATTAGGGGGGCATATATACGGGCGCCGGGGGAGTGATAGATTTCGAGGTGTTAGCGGTCCAGTCTTTGCGTTTCTTCACCGGATAAGGTACGACCTGACCGCCGTCATGTTAGTGGGAGGGGGGTCGTGAGGTCGATTTGCAAGCTCGGTATCTTCGGATTCATCGCACCTTTAGTGGTCGGATTGGTTCATAGCTCAACCAGCTATGCCCAACCGATTCCGAACGTTACCCTCCAGGTTGAATCGGCTACCCTCCTGAATGATTACACCGATCTCTTAGTATCTTTCTCCAACACAGGGACGACCATCGGGTACTATCCGATGATAGAAGTGAAGCTCCCAGCGGGCCTCAAGTGTGACGCTACTTGTCAGGGCAAGATAAGTATTACTAACTTGCAGGGTGCGCCAGTATCCGTAACCGCCTTCGGTCCCGCCGGGGGAAGCACCTCCTTTACGAATCCGGTGACCGGAAACCCCGTTGCGGTTAGCGCTGGTGAATCGGTGCTTTTTCTCTCTCTCCCTGTTGGAAGTACCGCTCCAAATGAGCCAGCTATCACCTATTTTATCCCGGCAACTGTAAATTCAGATGCTCCTCTGGGAGTTCCTCTCCCGGTGAATGCCACCGGAGTTTTCGCTCTTGGGGCTATTCCGAATGGCGCTCGGGGATCGTGCGGCGCGGTAGGAAAGGACACTCTCTGCTCCAGTGCCACCCCGGTAAACGTCACTCCGGCCGTGGTCACTCTGGAGAAGAGCGTTGAAAACCTGGTAGATGGCTCGACCGCCACCGGTCCGAGTTATCCGAGGCGATTCAAGGTTGAGCTCCTTGTGGCGGAGAATCGAACAGCAACGAATATCGCGGTCAGCGATGTACTTCCTGACACGTTTGTATTTCTGGCCTTACCGGGCGCCGATTGTAAGGCCAATCCCGGGAGTTTAACCTTTACGCCCGACCTCGATGCCGGTGATTCATGCTCATTCACCGGGGACGGAAATGGCGGCGGGACGCTCACTGTTACCTTTGCCTCAGTTACGGGTGGAACGGCGATTGACCGTGAGGTCTCCTACACGGGGTACGTTCAGAAACTCGCGGGGGGGGAGTGGCGCGGCGATCGTGCCCCCCTCAACGGGAGCCACTACCACCACATCAAACTCAGCGGGAGCCACCTACGAGTACGACCCGGGATCAGGCTCAGTGCCGTTCACATCCCCACCTGTATCGGCCACTCTGGAGCAGCGGTCTCTCTACACCACCAAGTCCATCACGAACGACACAACGGGTGGTACGACGGCTAAGCCAGGGGATACACTCTTACACACCCTGATTTATGATATCTCGGATTACTTCTCCTTTGACGACCTCCAGATCGCTGACACGATAAGCGATGGACAGACGTATGTTAGTGGGTCTCTTGAGGTGGCCGTGTTTGAGGGGTCGACAACGGCAACTATCCGTAATCAGTCGCAGTTACAAGCCGCTAGTGGAACTCCGCTATTACCTATAACCCGTAACCCCTCCACAGGAGAGTGGGATATAAACCTTGATCTCTCTCAGGCTCTCCTAGCCGCGAGTCCAAACGGTTTTGGAGCTGATGATACCCTCTCGGGAGCCGATGAACTGGGGGCGGGAACGCCGACGCGGGTCGTTGTGACCTATCGAACCACCGTTGATGAGAGCTTTACCGGTCCAGTTGTAGGGACACCGATAGTTGACGGAGGCGATGTTCTGAGCGACACCATGTCCGCTGATTTTCAGGTGGCTGGCACGGTTAATCGCCGCACTGTCAACGGGCCGACCGCCACCATTACTATCACTCCGATCACTCAGTTGACGAAGACTATTGAGTTTGAGAACGGTTCGCCGGTCACTAGTCTCCCCATCACAGTCAACACCGGCGAGACCGTTACCTTTAAGCTGGCTTTTACAGTTCCTACCGGTGACGTTGAGGGACTTGTACTAAAAGACTTTGTGCCCTCACCGCTCTTCGATGTGCTTGACCCTACCGCGAGTGGGACGCCCTCGAATTTCATATTCGACGCTACACCAAGTGATGCCGCTCCAGCGGCCGGTCATGCGCACCTGACCACAACAAGCGCTCTAGTAACGCCAACAATCTCCGTCAGTGGAGCTGACGATTCACTTTCGTTCACGCTGGATGAGGAAGACGCATCCGCAAGCGCCCCCTTTACTGTCGAGATTCTCTTCACCATGACGGCGACAAATAATCCGTTAGCCAACGACCTCTTGTTGGTGAACGTTGTATATCTCACGCAAAATAGTAGTCAGAGCTCCACACCGGTTAATACCCTCTCGGCTGTGGCGTCCCTTCTAACCGATGAGCCCAAATTGGTCGTTCGAAAATTCGCTCAGTCGGTTATTACGGGAGGTGGATCGATAAGTGGCTCAGGGGGCGCCGCTAGCTTTACCAACGTGGTCCCGGGATCCCGCCTACGATTCCGAATCGAGATCGAGAATGTAGGAGATTATGACGCGTTTGATGTCGACCTTCTTGATATAACTCCGACGGGACTAGTGCCAGTCGCCTCATCGATGACATTTTCGAATTGCGTGTCGGCAGGCTCTCCAGTAGACACATCGAGCTCAAGCCAATTTAGCGCCCAAGGGATGGATATTCCCAGTGGAGAGACCTGTACAATTGAATACCAGGTTGACCTGGATCCCCTTGCCCCGCTTGGAGGGGCGATAACGAATGAAGCGACGGTTCAATACGCCTCGACCCCCGGAGGGCCTCGGTTCTCCCCGGAGTCGGATACGGCGAAAGCGACCGCGATCGCGCCCTCGTTGACCAAGGTTTTTGTGGCTGGTAGCAGCACAGATGCCGCGACGAGCGGGACGAACCTTAGGCCCGGTGAGAGCGCTGAGTTTGATGTTACGATTACCGTTCCACCGGGAACCGCGGAATCCTTCACCGTAAGAGAGCGAGACATCGCAAGTGGTGGGACTTCGGGCAACTTCTTTGAGAATTTTTCAACCGGAACGATAACATTCCCGAGTATCGAGACTAATCCAGCGTGTGGAGGCCTCTACAATTTTGTAGGAAATACGAACATATGCTTTGAACTTAATCCGACCGCGACACAGACCCAGTCGAGCCCGACGATCCACCGGGTCAACCTGGGAAACCTAACTAATTCATCAATCTCGAATCAGTCTTTTACCTTCCGCTATCGTGCGACGGTGCGGGCTGGAATCGTCCCGGGAGCGTACACAAATCGAGCTGATGTAGAGTGGGACACCAAGAACGCGACAGCTGATGGTCAGACCAGCGCGAATGTAACGTCACTAACGGCGACCGCGGGAATTACCGTTGTTAGGCCTACCTTAACGCTCGCGAAGTCCACCACGTCAACTCCGCCACTCCGTTTCGGTCAAAGCGCGGCGTACCAGGTGACCTTGACGAACACAGGAACCTCAACAGCTTATGACGTATCGAATATAGTGGACGTACTCCCTGTGGGATTAGGTAACGCTGTCCTGGTGAGCGCGACGCTGAATGGCACGAGCGTTGCTGGGGCATCAGGATTTAGCTTCTCTCAGAGTGGGCAACAGGTTACGGTCACAGTGAGGAATGGTAGTGGTCAAGCGCGATTGGCGGCTGGTGACGTTTACGTTGTTCACTATACCGCGCCTCTAACCAGCGCGGTCACGGGAACTACCGTCTCGCTTACAAACACTGTAAGCGTCAACAATTACTCCACAGGTCCGATCGACGGTGGTCCCCGCGAAACCCTTAGTAATATCCCGCCAGCGAGCGTTACTCTGACGGTCGATAGTAACAACATCTTTGGTCGCGTACTATTCGGAAAGGAGACAGCGGGAAGTGGTCCGCAAAATGGTGTAAGCGGCGCTACTGTTGAGATTGTCGGCACCGCCTTTACCGCGACGTCGGACTCGAACGGTAACTTCTCGTTCAGTGGGGTGCCAGATGGGACATATACCATTCGCGCTACCTCCTCGTTCGGGGATCTCATAAGCGAACAAACGATCGTGGTGAGTAACGCTGATGTGCACAATATAGTGTTTCAAGCTCGGCCGCGGATAGTCCTTACAAAGACAACAACGACAGTTGGGCCGGTGAGTCCAGGTGGCACCATCGATTACACACTCACGCTACAAAACCTCGGAAATTATCCAGCGTTCCAGGTCGCAGACATTGAGGACACTCTGGTGAACGGAATGGGAGCGGCTACTTTGACGGCCGCTTCTTATAATGGGACCGATGTGTCAGGGGCGGCTGGATTCTCCTTCAATCAAGCTGGCCTCGTTATTACGATAACCGTGAGGAATCCAGCTGGACAGCCTCGTATAGACGTCGGCGAGTCGTTTGTGGTTTCGTATCAAGTGCCGGTGCTTAGTTCACTCCGCGCGGCCTCAATAACGATTCCAAATTCAGCTGAGATAGCTGGGTACGCTACAACACCAACCGCTCTTTCAAGCACAGAGAACTACTTCGATGTTCGATGCGGAGAGGTGCGGCTTGAGACCTCAGCCACTGATCCTGCCTGTACTAATGAGCCCCTGACAGATGTGACCGCCGCCGCCTCCCGCCGGGCGATAAAAATGAAGCAAGGCTTGGCGCGAGCGATAGCGCTTCGTCGGCAATACGCCAAAGCGGGGTTCTGCAAAGCTCGTGACAATGGGTGCTACTCTTGTCCGGAGAATCGCGAGTCGTGCAGGAATTCGTGTCGGATGCCGTCAAGTGTTGAGGATCAGAAGTTAACTGAGAGCGTCTCTGAATTACAGAGCGGGATCGACTCAATCGTATCAAACGAACTCCTTCCGGAGAGTTGGACCGTGCAATGCGCGAACTACATGACGTGTTCCTTGGTTGACCTCTCCACTCCTAAGGCGAATCTGCAAGCGAAAGCGCAGTCCATATACCGCCTTACTATGGGTGTTCTGGATAGCTGTTGCTTGCGAACGAGCGCGGCGTGGGACTCCCTCAAACAGCGTAGGGCGACGCTCAAGAGGACCGCTCGGTCTAATCTTAGAGAGATGTCCACTGTCATGGCGGGCTATCCGAGCCCCTCGCTGCAGTGTAATTAGAGCGCGCGTTCGGAATATTTTGCCTTAAATAGAGAGCCTGAGTTCTCTAACGCCTATACTCTTATCCCGTTTGAGCGAAAGGGGCCGAGTCTCCCGATTTGTCGGGAAACGGGCGTCCTCTGCCTACGGCTCCCAGTAGCACCCCTTTTGGAGCCCCTCACTAAGAAAAAAGGGGGATCGAATTTTTAATTCGGCGGCCACATACGCCGCGATATTTTCAATACTCGGCTCGGCTCCCACATCAACGAGATGGGTGTGGGCCCGCCTAACGCCGGAGTAGGTGAACGTACCCCTTGAGCGTGTCTCATAGGCACATCCGTCAAGTTCTTTATCCCAAGTCGAGCCATCATAGATATGCGCGCCATGAAGATAGCTGGATATCGCTAGCGCCTCGGCCTGATCCACAGAGGCTACAAATGAGGAGTGGCCGTGCGCGATGTTCTGACATCCAAAGGAAGAGGAGTTTCTAAGTCCGTGGGTGTAGGAATACTTTACCAAGTGATAGTCACCTCCGAAGGTGTGCTCTATGGTGCCTGTATGTGGCTTGCGATCAAGGGACGCGGTAAAGTGTAGACCCTCGATAGTAGTCGCCAGAAACTCGGAGATGATCGCTTGAAAGCGTCGCGTATCTCCACCCTCAAGGTCAAATAAGATATCGGCCGGCAGCGATTTCAGCGCGTCTAACGGCATGTGTAAAGCTAATTGCGGGCTTCTCTTCGTGGTCACCGCGCAATGGGTCTCACTTGTTCGCTCAATTGAGAACTGAGAAGCCGAGAATAGCTCAGCCTCCTTCGCCGAGAGGGTCCGAAAACGGGGGGCAGAGGGGAGGACGAGTTTGTGATCGAAACCATTTCGATTCAGGATAGTCGCAACTGGAAGATCGCCCTCCAGCTCAACGTGCCGATCAACCGCAGCTTTAATCTCCTTCTTCCCCTTAGAGAAGTCCACAACTACACCCTCTTGTGGTTCCACCGGACCACTGACTTTGCAGTGGAGGTTGAAACTATCACCGCGGAATGCCTGTTTACGGAAGCTCCACCGGCTTAGGTCTATTACAGTCACGTTGTCGACGAATATCTGTTGCTTCATAGTTATGGATGAGGTTGCGGTATACCCGATTGGTTCCAAACCGCCGGGAGATAATAGCCTTGAAGAGAAGCTTAGGCGAAAAATTCGTGGCGAGTTAGCTATAGGCGGGTTGTGATGATCAATCCGGGTCCGTAGCCATCAGCCTCTTTTGGTTGTTTAACGCCCTTTTTTTGTTTTGAGAGAAGGTTTCAAGTAGCGCTCGAAGTTGGTCTGGTCCGGTGAACACCAACAAAACAACATCCCGGTCTCCGACGTCCACGGTGTAGACCCTGGAGAGGGTGCCGACGACGTCTCGAGTTCCCTCTAGAACAACGGGCGAACCAGACATCCCCCCGATTACATCGGCTCTACCTAAGGTATTTTTGTCCGCCACAAGCGCAAAACAGGTGCGTCCCGAGCCTGGATCAGGATCGGATCGATCCGTAAATGAGATTGGGATTGGGGTCCCAACAAAATTAAATAAATCCCACCCAATACCGAGTATCTGAACTCGCTTGGAAGGTAGATTCGCGTTGGTAATACATGGGTCTACCAGCTTGCCGATCGGCGTCTCAAAGCGGTCAGGGAGGGTAGTTTTAAAATAACTAGCTTCAAGAAGGTTGATATCAAAAGTGTGGTTAGAGATGCTCTGGGACTCTATCTCAGCCTTGGCCCCATAGATCACATGGTCGTTGGATAGTATTACTTCGTAACCTCGATCGTTATCGCGAATCCTAAGCAAGGTGCCACATCCATTAGCCGATCGGATGTCAGCTTCCTCGCCAGTGTGAAAACGAACTGGATCTGGTCCATTGGGCTGCCTCCGTTGGCGCCGCTCAATCCAGCCGTTGTCAAAAACAGCCCCGAGAGTGTTTTTTCCAAGGACACCGTTATTTATCCAGATCTTGAGGGAACAGGTCTCGCTGAGTAACTTTTCAAGCCGGGGCGTATACTCTCTAAAGTTCTCTATCGAGCACACTGGGTGGGAGGCAAGCGCCCTAATGTCGAAGCGCATCGCGAGATCGGGGCTCTTGTAGGGTTTCCATCGTTTTGGGAGCGAGGCCTCCTGCGATAATGCGGCGCGGGAAGGTCCCACCAAAGATTGAAGGGATATTGCGGAGGCGATGCCTAGAGCTTGGAGCGCTTCACGTCTCGATAGAGCGGAGGAGAGAGGATTCATAAATGACTCTGGTCGCTTCCTTTACATTAAATCGCGCGTGTTCCTTGGAAAGGTAATTATTGATGAGGTTAGGGCGCTACTCAAGTGCCCATGGGGGGACATCAAGGGAAGAGGAGAGGCTTCGTTGGACTACCTATCTGACCCAGAAAGCCACCTCATTAGTTGATTTTACCCCCTCCTCATGCGGCCGTGTCACCTCCGCCCTGACCGTATGGCGTCCCTCCACTAGGGGCCAGAGGTACTTGAGCTTTCCGGGGCCGGTTCGGCTAACACGTTCTCCATCCATATACCAGGTTACCCCCGAAATATCCCCCAGCGCGGCCACTTCGATAGCGAGCGCCTCAAGGGTGTCAGGTATGCGGGGATCGCGGGCTACATGGAGTCCTGGCGTAGGCATCACCAGCTTTGGGTTTTCACTAGATGGAGCCGATAAAGACTCCAGCTGCTTATGCTTTTTTGAGTGGCTCCCATTACAGGTTAGAGTTGGTTCAGTTCCCGGCACGAAGAGCTCCTCTCTTTGGGGACATAGACTGCCGGCGAGGTGCCCGGATTCGGCACAAATGGTGTGCCGCCGTATTGATTGCGCCAGGAAGAGCTCACGTGACTCAATAGAGCGGTGAAGCTCCGCAAAAATACTTCTAAGGACAAGGGCTGGGCCGCGAGCGCCGCTAATCTGATTCATTGAGGCGCGATTGAGGTTTCCCATCCATACTCCGACCGTGTAGCGGTCAGAATAACCGATAGCCCAAGCGTCTCGGAAGTCACTGGAGGTGCCTGTCTTGATTGCGGTTTGAATCGGAAACCGCAGAAGTCCCTCAACTCCGAATTCACGTCTTCGAGCGTGAGGATCTGACAGTATATCTGAGATGATGCTCGCTACCTCAGGAGAGATGAGAGGGAGGGTGGATGGGCGTAAAGACTCCTCTTTCTCCTCGCGCAGAACCCTTAACGGTCTCCACACACCTCGATTCGCGAGGGCCGTATAGCTCTGTACAAGCTCAAACAAGGTGACCTCTCCATTTCCTAACGCGAGACCCTCTCCGTAATAGTCGCTTGTTCGGGATAGTGAGCTGAACCCCGCCCTCTGGAGAAAATGAAGGAACTCCTCTTTGCCTACAAACTGCACAGCTCGTATGGCAGGGATGTTAAGAGAGTTTCCAAGAGCCTCTCTGACGGAGATATCGCCGTAGTGGACGCGGCTATAGTTTCGGTAGGTATGGAGACCGGCCCCGACCGGCAAGAGTAGTGGAGAATCATCTATCAAGGTTGAGGCCTTCCACCCCTTCTCCAACGCGCGGGCGTAGAGGAGGGGTTTAAGAGTGGAGCCGGGCTGCCGAGGAGTAATAACAGCGTCGATCTGACTCTCGTCCCGCGGCCCGAATTCGCCAGCGTTTACCCAAGCGAGTACTTCAGCGGTTGTGTTATCGACGATTAGAATAGCGCCATCGTTAACATTAGAATTCAGAAGATCGGAAACGCGTTCCTCAAGAATCGCTTGAGCCCGCTGTTGAATAGAGATATCAAGGGTTGTCACTATTCCTCCAGAAGAGATCTCGTGACTGAGAGAATTCACGTATCGTACAAAGTGATCAGCGCGAACTGGTAGGTTACCCCGCGATACGGTGAGCGGAGTCTCACGAATGATTTGAAGTTCCTCCTCAGTCAAGAGACCGATCCGCCGAAGTCGCTTCGCGAGAGTTGCAATTCTGGTCTCCAGCTCCATCAGGTGGTTAACTGGTTCGAGTCTTTCAGGGGCTCTTACCATAACAACGAGAGCAAGGAGCTCCTTTTCATTTAGGGTTTCAAGGTCTCTGTCCCAGAAGTGGCGGGCGGCCTGCGCCACTCCCCTACGATTAGCCGCGTATGGAACCTGATTTAGGTAGAATTCGAGAATCTCGCTCTTCGTGAAACGCGATTCAAGCTTTCGCGCCTCAATTCCCTCGATGAGGCGCGACCAAGGGGAGCGGGGTCGGGGATGTAGCATTCGCACGACCTGCTCAGATAGTGTGCTCGCCCCGCGGATACCACGGACAGCGCGCAGGTTTTGCCAGGCGGCGTGGGCCCTCGCCCTCCAGTCTACTCCTCGATGTGTGTAGAAGCGCTGGTCCTCACTCTCAATGAAAGCTCGTATGAGAAAAAGTGGGATCGTGTGTAAAGGGCGGCGGTCAGATATGTTCCACCCGCTCGCGAACGTGTATGAGAGGGCGGCGTTTGACCGATCCATAACCTGCTGTTTGGCAACATGGCCTTCGATACCCGTAAGGTGTGTGGGAAGTGGTTGGATGCTGGCATAAATTCCAAAACAAAAGCCTATCGCCGCGAGGGCGAAACCCGTAAGGGCGGTGGTCGTAGCGCATAATCGCGGAAACACCATACCGACCCCTCTTACTGCGCTGATTCCACTCTGAGTAGATCCGGAGCGGTATTTCCGAATACGTCGGGGTCATACATCTCCTCGACGTGGGCTGGTAAGATAATAAATTCACCGATAGCGATCGCTTGGCTAACGTACGAGAGGTGATAGTTTCCGGCGGGTAGATATTCAGAGTAAAAGCGAGCTGAAGCGTGTCGCAACTCCTTGTGGTAAAAGCTCTGAAAAGTTGCCCCAAAGTCTATCCATTGGCGGCCGTCAAACCACTGAGAGCCCTGCGCGCCTACATAGGCACCCTTTGCCGCATCAACCTCAGAGGAGGAAGCGAGATCTCGGTTAACTGGTTCGAGTCCTCCTGGCACCGGGTCGTCAACAACCACGAAGTTTCGTGGAGCGGCGAGCTGAATAAACAAGTCGACTTTTATGAGCTCTCCCTGTCGAATCTTCACAGGGTCCCTCAAAAGTGTCCACTCACCATTTCGCTGCACGCTGTATTCTCTTGCTATCTCGATACCGCTATTAACAGGCGATCGGGGGAGTTCGGCTGGGGAGTACGTAAGGCGGGTAGAATAGTAAAATTTCCCCCCTCCACGTGGTGAAATAATCAAGGAGTCAGAACGGCCAGCATCACCTGATCTGAGTGGGCGAGTCACCTCAACTGGCTCGCTTGACTTTCCTCTGATAGAAATCTTTGACAGCTCTTCATCGCCAAGGCGAACCTCAAGATCGATAGTGCGGGCCTCGCTTTCAAATCGTTTGCTGTAGCTTGTCAGCGCGTTCACGCAGAAGAGGTTTTCCTGGGTGTTCTCCCATCGATCTTTTCGCTTTCGCTCCAAGGTTATTGACCGGACGATCTTTGGAATGAGCGGTGTCAGTCGGTCGCTGAGGACAGAGTCGTGACTAGCCGCCGCTACGAACGCGCTAAGGATGGCGCACTGAGAGCGCATAGAAGAATCAAGGAACCGAGCGGAAATCGCCTCCAGAGGTTCAGTAAACACGAGGGTGGCTCCTCGCTCATTACTCTGGGAGAGGATTTGATCCACCAGCTCCCGCTGAAGCTTGCTCGTGTCGGATAGGTCCGTCGCGGCCAAAAGGATGTTCGCTTTACCAAAGAGATTCATCTCGGCGACCTTTGGTTTGTACCTTAGGAGGTCAGAGAGTGTGAGACTCCCACGAGCGGCAAGCGCCGCGAGAGCGAGGGATCGGACGTTAGATTTCATTCCCGGTGAAAAATATGATGGGAACGACTCATTACGTAGTATCGCCTTCAGATATGCTATGAGCTTATCCTCTGGCTCTTTTGGTATCGTGTACCCCCGCTCCCGTAACCACGTAAGCGCTATAGCCGTGTAGGCGCTAAGGAAGGGATCTACCCTGTCATTGCTGGCCTCATAGAAGGCCATTCCACCATTGTTCGCTTGATTCGACGGCATCTCTTCGAGAGTCCTACCAACAACTCCGGTGGCTCCGTCCCACTCAAAGCCCTTAGGCAGATAAGACCTGAGAGCTACATAGTGCGCCGCCATCACTCCCTTTGACAGTTTCTGTTCCCAACAAGAATAGGGGTAGTCTCTGAGATATGAGAACGCTCCGTCCAACCCGCCGAGGAGAGACGACGATAAAACAACGCCGATTGAGCCAATTCCTGGCTTCAGGTTGTTAGGAAAATTAATCTCTTCGGTTGCTTCCGAAGCGTCGGATGAGCCAAAAGTAGCGGCAGTCTGTAGGGATGCTCGTGGAAGTATGGAGACGCTCTCCACAACTTCGTCCGTATCGCTTGAATCCCCGGCGCTTATGATGAATCTCCCGGTGCCCGGGTGTGAGGCTTCGCTCTTAATGGCGATCGGATACCGTTTGAATGGTTCCGCATTCACGGTCATTGACTGGGGAGGAGAGGTGATACCACCCTCGCTCCTAGTTTGGATTGTAAGGGCGCGTGTTCGTTCGCCTCTATTCATCACGGTGAATGTGGCAACGAAGGTGTCCCCCTCCTTTACCTGATTAGGTAGCGCCGCGCGAAGCTCGGTGGTTTTATTAACCTGAAACGATCCCACGCCCATCCCCATTTGGTCTCGGTCAGTCATCGCAATAACGACTACTCGCCATTTAGTCAGGTTGTCTGGCGCCTCAAAGGTTACCGTGGCCTTACCATTTTCGTCCGGCTTAAGAGCCGGATTCCAATACGTGACGTATTTGTTGACCGAACGTACATCGAGACCTTGGCCCCCATCGCCGCCTACATTAGCTCCCTTTTTCTCAAAGAGCTGTCGACCCACGAGCATTTTTATGAGGTTAAAATTTTTTACATCCAGTCCATCAAGTGTGTAGAAACCCTTATAAGGATTGAAGTAGTCGTCACCACCCCGGATGAGGTCAAACACAGCCTCATCGAGGACGGTGACGGCATACTCTACGGGGTGTTCACGGTGACGGTGGTTCGGCGCTGTTATGTCAACAGTAACGGTCTCTCGTGGCCGGTACAATTCGGCTTGGGGTTTGACCTCAACAGAGATCTGTTTGGCTGGGTCGAGCACATCAATCTTGCTATATCCCATGCGGAAAGTTGGTTTCCCAAGATCGACTCCGTTCTCTACCGGTTTGGCGACTCGTGGTGACATCACCGTAGCTGAGAAGAAGAACCCCGGAATGTGGTCCCTGGTTACTGGCACTTCAATAACGTGAGAGCTCTGGGCAAGTGTGATAACCCATGACCGTTGAATGCCGTAGCGCTCCGTCGTCAACAACGCCTTGGCGCCGGGGAATGGATTTTGGATCAGAAATCGCGCGACTTCTCCGACCTGATAGGTCTTTTTTTCTGGGATGATTTCGAGAGAGTTATTACTACCATTATCCCACAAGACCACATCTTTGCCGGCGGACAACCGTCTCAAAGCAGTTGAATGTTCCCGATTCTTCTCATCAAGAACTCTCCCGGTAATTCTGTATTCCCCCGCTTTTTCCGGTGTAAAGGAGCAGGGGCTCGGCTCCGTAGATGATGTAAGTCTACATTCGTGAACCAGCCGCCAATCGTGATCGTACTTTGTCACGTAGGAATTCCCCGCGCTTTTGATTCGAGCCGCCTTGGTCTCCTCGTACTCAATCGAAACCGTGAACGGGACGTTAGCGCTCGCTTGGCCAGCCTGGTCTATTATTACTCCTTGAATGACTGTTTCTTTGCCGGCGGTTAAGATCCAATCGGGCTGGGTCAGTCCGACGTATTTAGCTCGACCTATAAAAGGCGCTCGCGAGGCGGCAGAGATGAACTTACCTCGGTCGTCTCTTACCGAGCTCTCAACGGTAATTTCGCCATACGGGACGCTGAGTGGTGGTATCGATATGGTGGCAGAGTGATTGCCCTGAGAATCAAGTGTCTCCTCCTTCTGGTATATCTGCTGCTCCTTAACGTCGAGAGAGTCAAAAGAGAATGTTTCGAAGCGGGGTTCTTTCGCGGCCGGAGTGAGTGGCCGTACCAGCGCCGTTGTCCTTATCGCGGCGTCTGAGTAGGGGCCGCCGGCATGCAAACGAGCTGTGGTGGTAACTTCTAGCGAATCTCCCTCGCCAAAATAGTTCCCGTGGATTTCAGACGCGACTTGAAACGGGGCAGGGGTGAAGTCACTGATCAGGACTCGTAATGGCTCCCACCGTTCTGTTGAAAAGGAGCTCGTAAGAGCAAAAGTGTACCAGCCAACCGCTGAATCCGTTTTTGTCGTGAAATGACCGGCATGAGAACCAAATTGAGAGAGCGTGATGTTTGGCTCTGTGTAGATCGCTTTTCCAGTTGGGTCAGACACCTCAAGCGTATACGTGGCGCGGGGCGCTGGTATAAAAGCGGTGTCATTTTGGTCCCTGACCCAAACGGCGAACTGCACCGTGTCCCCAGCCTTGTATACGCCCTGCGCGGTGGTTCCCCACGTGTGGATGTGACCGTGTCTAGGTCGAGCGACTGGGTAATCCGCCCCGGAGTACGCTTGAAAGCTCCACGTGAGTGGGAGTATGGCCACATCCCCGTCCTTCTCTACCGTAACAACTAGACGGGGTTTTTTTGTTTGCCATTCATCCGAGAGAGTCAGCTTTGGATCAATCGTATTGGTACCGGCCAAGGTCGCTAAGCCGTGCGCGGTTGTCCGCGCGGTCGTTAGAACTCGGCGATCTTTGCTCCAGTTAGTGAGGGTATCGATACCGATTGACACTTTCGCGTCTGACACGGGTTCACCGGTCTCAAATGAGGTCACCCATACAAGTGAGCTAAAGTGGCCGAGTTTGAGGTGCACATCGTAAGGGGTCACCTCAGAGAGAAACCAGGCGCTGCCAGACCGTGTTACGGGGTTCGTTGAGAGAGTCCCCTGAATCAAACCCGATTGTCCTTTGAGGATCTCTCGAATATCGATCGGGAAACGGTACGCGATATCCCGCGCGGGGTACGGCGTTAAAACCTTAGAGAGCCCTTTTTCATTTCTGGTGGCTGTAACCGCTTGGTACGACAAAGTCAGAGAGGAGAGGTTGTTTACAATTATTGGTAGCTTGGAATCCGCATTTTTCTCAATTATTGAAATATCGTTGTCGAGGACATAGCGCGGAGCTCGATGCGCTGTTCGAAAAGAGGCATCGATGTCATTGGGTAGCGATCTTCCGAACTCATCTCGGAGGGTCCCGGCCGCCGCCCGAAGGGTATAGAGAGAGTCGGCTTTCAGTCCATGAGGTAGTGAGATGGTGAATTTTTTTCCTTTGTAATTGGGTGACGCTAGTTGCGAATACGACCCTACCTCCATCCAGAGATCAGCATCTTCACCACCACTTGAGAGCGTAGGGGTAATTTTCAAGGCGGTCTTAAGTTGGTCACTTTTTACAGGCGCGTTGAACGCTAAGGATATTGAATTGAGGGGATCGCAAAGTTTTTTAACCAGCGTTGTGGGTTCTGGCGGCAGCGGGAATGAGAGATCTACCGGATTCCCTCGGAGATCGTAGCAGATGATCCCTAGGAAAGAGAAAGCCGGAAAGGTCTGGAAAGATGTGATAGTTCTATCCTCAATGCCGGTTTGAGATCCCTCCTCTGGTTCAAGTCCCGGAGAGATCACAAGGTTAAGAGAGGTTTCGAGAGGGAGCTCCTCTCGGGGAGAGACAAGCCAACGCAGTCCGTCTATTTCTGGAGATCCCTGCGCCTCTTCCTCATCAGGTTCACCACCCTCGTCCTCGCTCCTGAACTTCGTAACTGTTACTGGATAGCGCCGGCCGGAGCTATCCTGAAAGGCAAGGCGCTCTTGCAAGGACGCTGGATCTACCCGCTGATTTACGCTGACCGCGATCGTAGGAGTTCCGGGACCATTCCAGCCCCTAAACCAAGATTCTGATATCTGTGGTCGCTTGGTGGTAAAGCTTATGGTTGTGGACTCAGAGAGAACCTCGCCGCGTTTTACATCAAAGGCTTTTGGTACATGAATCGAGTAAGTCGTTGACGGTTTGGGGCGGTGCGCCTCGGCTAGAGTGCACCCAAGTGTTGAGGTGTTCACCCAACGCCATTCACACGGAAGAGGGGGCGATATCTTAATTGAGATCTGGTCAGATCGTCGCTCCATCCTACCTAAGGGTACAACCGGGGTGTTAAATTGAAATAGAATCTGAGCGGGGGGTTCCAGGTCTGTTCCTTGTGGCGTAACACCAAGGAGTAGAATTGGTGGAGCGCTCGATTGCGGCTCGCTCCAGCTCTCTATCGGAAGCCATGATAGACAAGCGCCGAGCGCCATGAGGTAGATGGTGGGGCGTGTGAGAGTCATGCGCATAGTAAGAAAAATGTGGGCTCGTTACCGGACCATAATTAACAGAGTGGATAGCGTCTTGTATGCCCAGATTCAGACGTCAGAGGAGTGAAAGTAATCAATTTTGGTGTGGAGAAAAGCTACCTGATGGCCATCGCATGGCCGAGGTGACACCACCGGAATGATAACGAAAGGGTCTAGGCGAGAACCCGACCGGCGCCAGGGCTCGGTTTAGGTAACCAAGCCTTGGCGAGCCGGCCGAAGGCCTCCTTAGCTTATCTTTCGGTGCGGGTTAATGTACTCATGGCGAGCACTTACCGACTTAAGCTCCAAGAAGCTGACAGCATTTCCTACGTTGCGACCCTGATGCCTCTTGCGCATCTCCTCCACCCAGCCCTCTAGCGAGCCGTGTGAGCTCACCAAGGCTCGGTACTCAGGGATCTTGAGAAGACCCTGCTCCTGCATCAAGAGGAGGGGATCGGTCACTATTTGGAGCTCAGGCGGCCGGACGGACGATAAGCGTACGAGGCCCGCTGCTGGTACAGTGAGTGGGTAACCAAGGTGGTGCTCAAACCCGGATCCCGTTGCGTTAGCTCCAAAGATGACGTGAAACGCTCCGTCGGCCATAGTTATCGACTGGGTGTGGAAGTGTGCCCACAGCCATCCGTGAATCTCACGATTCTCGTTCTCTTTTGAGCGGTTCCACTGTCTCGCCTGGACGATAGGAGGAACAGACCCGCTCCCCTTGCTACCAGCCCCGCTATAATGCTGCGCGGCTATACGGAAACCGGTTTGCTCCGTGTAATCAAGAACATCCATCGGATAGTCTACATTGGTGCCATCGTGGGTGACATACTTACGCGGATACACCACCTTGCCCTCCGCGGCCTTTTCGCCAAACGCGGCGCGGTAAGAGCTGTAGATCTGGTTGTAGAGAGGCTCCATGTACCAAATGCCTTGAGCGCCTTTTCCGGCTTGAGAGTTCATCTCATGATTTCCGACGACTATCCGGAACTTTGGAAGGACGTACGAGGGGTCTTCCTGCTTGCAGCGAACGATGTAATCGATCACTGGTTGGAAGAGGGTTGATAGAAAGGCTTGCTGGTCTCCGATACCGATAATACCGGTCATCTGGGCCTCAGCGTAGAATCGCCCGTAGTTCTGACCCTGTATAAGGTCTCCATCCAGAACGATATCCTTGACCCCTCTCTGGACCGCCCACATTAAGCCACGAATAAAGGTCGAGGGCTGAGCCGTTGGAGATCCGAGTTGAAGATCGTTGGTCTGAAAGATCTCAACGGTTGCCTCAGCTTTCTTGGCGCTTCGATTAGCTCGCAAGACCTCCTCGATCTTGTTGCTGGTTAGCTGGAGAGTGTAGGCGCTCGTCTTTATTCCTTTGTCTACTCCTCCTTTAAAGCTAATAAATCCCGCTTGCCGCTCCTCGCCCATCCCAGCACGCCTGCGCTTATGTCCATCCGCTGATTCGGTGTAGCTGTAGAGATCATCGAAATTGCTAGCCTGGAGCGATCCTGGTGTCACAATAGCTTGTCCAGTCGCCCTCACGATGAAGAACGGGGCCCCAACTCCCCCACACACCACGATGTCGCTCACCGAGCGTCCCGAGACAGCGCGGCTGTTGAGCATCGATACCAGCTTTCCGGGGTCTCGAAGCTCTGAGATCCCAAGCTTGAACTCGGGTAGAGCTACGATCGAGAGACCATCGGTACCCTTCTTGGTTTTAAGTTGAATAGCCGCTCCGCCGCGAGCAACCGGCTCTTTGCGAGAGAGTTGGTCAAGTTTGGGAAAGATTACCTGCTCCAACTTCTTTAGGTACTTTGGACCGACCTCTGGCAGAGCGAAGAAGTCACGGTAGGTTTCGAGCATGCGCGCTCGGCCTGATTCGGTTCCGTTATTCAGATCGTTCACTAACTCCGCGGTTACGTCTCGCAGGATCTCAATCTCGTTGATACGGAGACCGATTCGAGAGTGAATCTCTTCACTTGAGAGGAGTTGTCTCCCGAGCTTGAACTCAAAGGGGATAGCGACGTTGGAGATGAAGAGAAGGTTTTCAGCCTGCAGCCGCGCGGCGTATTTTCGACCCGCGTTTAGCTCAATGTCGTTCAATCGCGCTAGCGCCTCGCCCACAGTTCGCTCACTGGGTGTGCCCGACCCCCGTTGGTGTTGCTGATCACGCCACCGTTGCACATCAGCCCTCAGATTGGCTGTTTCAAGGTCCCTCTTACCGAATAGGCATATCGTTGGCTGATTGAGCGTTTGCAAGTAGCGTTTTACGAACTCCAATTGGGTCGCGTACTCGCCTACCGGGATACCATTAGCGTCCCGAGCTTGCACTGAGGTTCTCTGATCCCGTGGATACACGGCAGGATGACCCTGAGTCATGTTTGAGGCGATAACGAGTCCCGGCCTCTCCGACATATACTGAGTGATAGCCTTGAGGAGCTCACCATCGATCCGAGCGTTCGGAAAGAGAAGCTCGTCGACCAGATGCACCCATGGCGCGCCACCATCTTCGGTCTGGAGGGAGTACTCTGGCAGTTTCCAGCCATCGCGGACCCTCTCGGTAATTTTGCAGAACTCCTCTAAGGTTGGGAGTTTGTTGGACGTGGCGTCGAACGAGCGTAGGCGCTCACTATGTCGGACCGACCGCATGCCGAGACCTACCTTCTTCGCGATAGGCGAGAGCTCAAAGCCATTATTCTCGTGCCTGACCCGTACGAGCCCGTAATTCTCAAAATATTTTAGAGCGAGGACCACAAGGGAGGGTGGGACACCTACTTTGTCCGCGACCGCGCTCACGCGCATGCGGTCTGTAAGAGTTGGGATTCCGTTCTCCCGGTTAGAATGAATGCCGATGGGGCGGTAGGAGCCAGAGTATTTCGTGTTGAACTCCTCCCATAAAGCGTCGCCTATCTTTTCCCTCAGCTTGGGGCTGATGAGGGCCTCGAATTGCTTAGAGTCTATCTTGGCTCCAGCATAGAGTATGAGGGTGCCTGTCCCCGGAATCTCCGCCCGGTCTACTACTCCGGTCTCCACAAGGCGGGCCATCTCTTGGGTCGCGTTCTCTCCAAGCCCGCGAACGGACTTCTGAAGGGTAAGGCCATGAGACGAGAGGTGATCTCGAAGAAACTTGGGGCTGGAAGCGAGCAGGGCTTGGTCTTCGAGCGTTTTAGCTTGCGCAACCTGTTTGTGTTGCTCATTCAAGATGACATAGGTGCGCGCGTTGATACTTCCGGCGGGTTTGATGAAATCAACCAGCTCGCGATCCACCTTTCTTAACAACTCACTCTTCAGAGTGCCTTTCGGGGCGCAATCGCTCTTTCCGAGTTGGGCCACCTGTTTGAGAGCCTCCCCGCACCTACGAATTAGGTCCGTGGCCGCCGGTGTCAACTTGTCGAGATTTATCTCCCCTTTGAGAAAGGCTCTCTCAGCGAACACAAGAGCAAAGTTCTCAAGAGCTCCCGGAGTCTCCCTCAGAAGTTCGAGTTTGGCGCGGATCTCCTCGACCTGCGAGAGAGGTGAGGGGGACGTCTTGTGGCTCTTTCCCGCCTCTACTCCTGGTAGAGCGTCGATCATCTCCTTTATGTCTGGAAGCGAGGCGAATTTCAGCACCGCCTCAGCGAGCGCCTGAGGGTCGGAGTAGTTCTTGCCAGGAACAACTGCTTTAGCCAGATCTAGAGCGATTGAGAGGCTCGGTGTTCCGAAATCGCTTGCTGAGGTTGATGTATTTCTTGTCATGGAACGTATCCCCGAAACTGAATAAGACTTGGTTAAGCGTTTTCTTTTACTACCTGGGCCGCTATTGATTTCATCTCCGCGACGATTGCGTCAACGGACTCCGGCTCCCCCACCAGGGGCTTGTGGTCGGCCGCCTCAGCGAGAGCGTTTGCTAGAGTTGGGTCGGTGATGATCTCGCCAACGTCTTTAACTGAGTCCATACCGAGAGCTACGCATCGGTCAACGAATTCGCCGAGCTCGCGGGTGATCTCTTCGCTACTTTGAAGGCCCCCGTCTTCTTCTGGTCGTTTATTCACGAATCTCCTCCTCTCTCACTACACATTAGTGGACTAAACCCTGACGCAATCGAAAAAGCTGACTGAACTCTTGCTGAATCTCAGATGGCATTACTATCCATCGCGAATGTGTCGAGCGAGAGTACTCTGCCAAGCCCCGCATGATACGAGACGCTGACTCAAATGGAACCACCGCTCCGCCGTCCAGACGTACTCGGAGGGAATTTTCAAACTCGTTCTTTAAGGGGTCTCTTTGTTGCACAAGAGACACTGAATAGTTCGGGTTGATACCCCGTCTTTGGCTTAGCTCTCTCGCTAGGCTTAGGGCGTCCTCCGCTCGCTGGTTCTCACGAATCGGATATGTCGCGAGTTCGGTACGATCTCGCAGGGCCAAAGCGAGTTTGCGGAGTTCGGTGTGGCTGGATTCCGCCCATATATCGCGTTGTACGAGCCACTGATGCTCCCTCATGGCGAAGATGTCATCGATAGATAACTCATCAGCGCTTGGCGCCGATAGGACCCGCTTCATGAGCGGGGTAACCTCGACGTTCGCTAAACCGATATCGCGCGCGCATTGGACCATGCCCGAGTTGAGCTGATAGAGAGCCAGCGCCCGTGGGTGCTCCAGCGCCTCCCGGTATATTCGCTCGCGAGTTAAGGCGAGCGTCTCAATTGAGCGCAAAGCCGACGCCTCAACGCAGAGATTCCCATCAGGCAGGATCGATAGAGCCTTTTGAATCTCGTGGTTTACATTGTGAGTGTCACCACCTCGCATCGTGAAGAGATCTCGTCGTATCCAATCGCCTCGGTCCACGTTCCAGCACCCGCCTGAGAGGAGCTGAATGAGAAAAGCAGGAGCCTTTTTCGTATCTTCGCTTATCAGGGAACATGCCCGCTCAAGGATGCGAGAGCTGTGAGGCGCGCCATATATCCCCGCCAGACGATCTTTTATGGAAGAGCCAGAGCGGAGCACCTTGCAGGCCAATTTCTCATGAACATCGGGCTGTCCGGGGAAGAGTACCTTGTATGCCCCGTGTGAGCCGGGAGCCATGTGACAGAGGTCGTGCGTGATGAGAGCCAAAGCAAAAGGCTCGCTCCAATCAGAGATGGTCGCCCGCCACGACGCGCTCGATTTCTCCCAGAGATTTCTGAGAGTCTCGATACCGAGAGCGCTCACACCGAGCACGTGCGCCAAGCGCGAGTTGTTAGCCGTGGGGTACATGACGCCGAGAGTTCCAGACTGATTGATCTCGGCCAGGCGAGCGATCCACGGGTCGTTTACGACCAGGGAGATTACCCTCGACGCTTTGCATGTGCTTTGAAAGCTTATCGAGCCGCCGTAAACCGGGTCTCCTATCTCGATTGAAGCGCCTGAAGAGCAGAGGGGAGAGGGCGTTCGGGGTGGAATGACTACGATGCGACCACTGGATGCGGTCGAGGTCGCGCCAATGTGCGCGCCCGTTTGTGAATCAGCGAAGGGGTTCGATCCTTGCATGTCAGTTCCCGAGGGTTTTCTCGAGGCACTCTATACCAGTTTTTTGAAAAAAGTATCACATGATTTTACTAGAGTTTTGTTTAAAGTGTTCGATAGGTTTGATCTCGTCCCCGGTAGTTTCCGACTAAGGCCTGGCGAGGGGCGTGATTGACAGGGGATGTTAGCGCTTCACCCTTTGAAGATGACCGATAATCGCGGAGGCTCTTTCGCCAGCGGTCGGGTAATTTGGCTGTGGATAACTTTCTAATTGTGCCCTTACAGCTTAAGAAGTGATGTTTGATCAGGGGATTAGGGTGGTATCAGTGGCGCTGATAGGGGGCCGAGCTCCCCCCGATAGGGACACCTGAACAATTCTTTTAGGCTCGGTAGGTGTGAGACTAGAGGAGATAGCTCGCCCTGCAGGTAATTTACAACGATTACGTGAGGCCCCGCGTCATCCGGTCTACCCCGCCGCTTGCTCCCCCTCCTTAAGTCCCTAAACCGGCGCCGAGCTGGGAGATGGGCTGCTCCCGGGGGCCTCTCCGGTCGGGGATTTGAATAAATCGTTGGAGAGCAGAGCCTCCCGGGGCGCCGTATCGAATTTGAAAGTGTCGTTCTCCCAGTGGGTCGGGGCGCTCGGTGTACGCTATTGGGAGAGCGCCTCTCGGAGAGCGAGTTTGCGAGGCCGCGGGTTCCTTGCACACGAGTGCTCGGGTCTCTCCATTAGCTTTTAAGCGTCCTCTTTAATGCTTCAGCCTCCTGGCGAATAATTGGTAGCGAAGCCGTGTCCGCGACGATAGAGATCTGGTTCAGAGCGTCAAGAACCTGCTCGCGCTTAAGGTTAGTCAGGTGGGGGATCGATTTACACGCGGTAAGTCGGATCTCCGGCGACTGGGCATCGTCTCGAAGGAGGAATGTAAGTCGAGAGAGGATGTATCCAGTATCCTCACGGTTAAGAACAAGGCGGGAGATTAGAGCCTTACGCGCGTCGAGTGGCTCTTTGATGTCGTCAGCGATATCAAATAAGTTTCTCAGGATAGACCTGCGATTGGTCGCGTCAATCCGATCGGTCCGACCGGCGACTCTCAAAATGTAGAGCTCCCGAGTTAGCTCATCGGGCTTACGAGTCGCCTCGCGCACCCGCTTGGAGAGAAGCGCCATCCGTGCATCGATCACTCTGGCAAGATTTTGATAGGCGTCGATGTAGCTGTCTCGAACATTTTCAAGGAGGGCCGTAATCTCCGCCGAGTCAGCCTCTGTTTGACATATCGTGCCCACCCAGCGGGCCAGCTCATCGAGACTCCGCTCCAGGGGCGGCGGTTCGCGGTGCTCTAGGTCCAATTCCTCGACTTCATAATGTAGCGACGACCGGTTGCGAAGCGTTTCGATGACTCGTCTTGACGCCTCGGGATCGCTTCCTCCGAGGCATAGTCCGACGAGGGCGCTATCGGCCCGGACCCGAGGCGAGTCGCTGTCGTAGAGCTTTCGCACGAGAGGAAGCGCCACACTTGCTTCAGCCCCGATCCACTCCCCCATAAACAGAAGACTCGATGTGACGAATTCGCTCGCTTGCTCCGGGTCACTTAATCCGTAGACAAAGCTGGGGACAAGAGCTTGTCGTTGCGCGGGTGTGAAATAGCGAATTGATGAACATAGGGCGGATGTGGCGGCCAGCTTCGCCTCTCCGCTTGGATCAAGGTGGAGTAGTATCAGAGCCCGATCGACCTGCTGGGGTGATAGCTCGCGAGTCCCCGAGAGGCTTCGTAGGTCAGCTTTCTTCGCCTGAACGGTGAACCTACTCGTCTCATAGTAGTTTTCCAGTTCACTTATTCGCCCGTATGGATAGCGACTGAGAGACTCTCGGAGCGAGTTGCGTGCCCGCTCATTCCGTTCGCGCTTGTAGGCGCTGAAGAGGAGGGGGGCTAAGTCTGTATCGGGAAGAAATAGCGACCCCAAATTTCTTCCCGCCGCGACCCGAATCTCCGGCGATGGATTGTTAAGGAGGTAGCTATAGACCGGAGCGACCGCATGGGGGGCGGGTTTGGTTCGAGCGCAGGCCTCGAGTAACTGAGAGGTGAGTGCGGGATTCTCCTCCGAGAATATGAGGCTAAACAGGAACTCCTCTCGGTGTCGCAACGCCCCAGCACTTCCCGGAGATACCTCGGCTCCTTTAGATTCGGAGTATCTGGTTGCTTGGTTACGACCTGCTTCCGAGGATCCGAGAGATTCAGCAGTCACGTTTATGCTTCCCCATGGATAGGCGATGTTGAACGCCGACCACTAGAGTAGGTCAACGAGAGTGAGGTTTCAACAAAAACTAGCGGCGCCTGGTCTCCACAATGTCAGGACTACATGAGGAGGCGCGGTTGTTCGTTGATCCTCATGGCTCCCGCCACGTTTAAGGTGTCCCAGTTGAGGAGGGACTAAACTTTCGGCGGGAGGAATTCGCTCATTAAACGGTGAAAGTGATGACACCCGGCTTCCCGACTCGGAGAGAAGCGGCCGCGTGTGTAGAGGCGTGAGCGAACCCCTTTACTGACCGCCTCGACGATCGCCTCATCCTCCCGTTCAACCCTACCAACAAGTTCGGTGTGGTCGTCTCGAAGCTGACCATTATTCCATACATAGGTGAGAAAGCTTACCCGTGTTCGATCAACACCGAGCGGCTTAACGATGTTAACCGAGAGGCCCCAGGGGTAAAAGTTGAGCATCAAATTGGGGAATATCCAAAAGTAGTAAGCGCCGATCCTCCGACCATAATCGGGTGAAGATGCGGGAAGGTTGAAGGAGAGCTCTCCCTCTCGGGCGATTCCAAGTTGAAGGTTGGAATATCGGTACACCTCGGTGGTATATTCGCCGTAATCGAGTATGTCATTCAGTCCTGAGTGCACATAAGGGATGTGAAATCCCTCAAGGTAGTTCTCGCAGTAGAGCGCCCAGTTGCACCGCACGAGGTAGTCCCGCGATGAGTTAGGATCAAAGGTAAAAGTATCCAAGGGAATCCACCCTACGCGATTCCGAATTTCGCTGAATACCTCCTCAAAAGGTATCGCGGGATTGAGAGAGGTAAAAAGGAACTCGCCAAATTCTTCAACTCCCAAGGCCGGAAGGCTCTCCGAGGGGCGCGGAAAGTTTCTGGCGGTGGTACACTCCGGCATCGATTGGAATTTTCCGTCGAGAGCGAACCGACGCCCGTGATAACGGCACTTGAGGGTCTTGTGTACTCCAGCGTGCTCACATACGAGCATCCCTCGGTGGGTGCACACGTTTGAGATACAGTGAATCTTGTCGTCAGAATCACGAGTCAAAAGGAGCGGCTCATCGAGACACCCCTCAAGGAGGGTAAAAGGAAACACTTGGCCCGGGACTCGCACGGACTCTTTGTGCGAGATGAGCTGCCAGCTTCGAGCGAAGATCTCCTCCTTCGCTCGTTCGTAGAGGCTCGAATCGGAGTAAAACATACCGGGGAGGGTTTCCGCCTCACAGATGTCAGGATTAATTGTCAGATCGAGGGAACGTGGTGGCATGGTGAGCTCTCATTTCATTGAAAGAACTCGTTATCCAAAGGGCGAGGGTCGTAGTCAACGGTTTTTGTTCTCTCTCTCCGCTTTTTTAGCGAGGGGCGAAGGTTCCTTGTAAACCAGAGAGGTTCGCAAAGTCCGCCTCCTCCTAGGAGAAAATCGCAGATAGCCGCAGTTCTACGTTTTTGGCATGATTACGGGGGTGTTATCCCCGAAAAAACCGCCCAGAAACGGGAACCTTTACTGAATAGTTCACGAAGGTAGCTCTGATAGCTGGGTATCGATAAGAGAGGAGTCTTAATGAATCGGGCAAACCGTCCCACTCGCCTGTTTTTGTTAGCGGTGTTGATACCACTCGCGATGAGGTGTTGCTTGGCCTTTGCGCAAGGAGAGTCTCCAGTCGCGCCCCTGTTTATAACGATGCACACGGCGCCGATGGACAACTATTGTCCACCTTGCATGGCGTCAGAGAAGCTTCTCAAAGAGGCGCACCTTGAATTCAAGAAGGTTTTAGAGCCGATGGGGCCGTGGCCATGGTTTCTGTTGACTGACAAAGCGGGGAACCAGCGGATTATTCGCGGCGGATTATCTCAGGACGACGTCGATAAGATTAAGATCGGTGAGTGGCCGGATCGGCGGTAGGTCCGGGGCTTTCCATACTGGGTCTCTCTCCTAGGATCGAGTGGTGAAGAGTGAGTTGAGAAACCCCGTATCCGGGTACGCTTTCGGGGCAACAGGTTCTGTTCTCCCGATTGCCTCAACACCGTACAAAATCCAAAGTTGAACGCTCACTGTTAAACCACTAAGGGGCGGGAATTTAAACCGCAGCGGCCTTGTGCTCCCTCGCCCGCCGCCTTAATTTTTAAATTCATATCGGTTTTTTTTGATCTAGGTTTTTGCATTCACTGAGGGTGATCGTGCCATGCGCCGTTTATTTTCCGCGTCCTTATTCGCTCTTGTCTATTTTGTTTGTTTGCAAGCGACTGCCCTCGCCACCACTCCGTGTGATTTCGACGGCGATGGTATGTCCGAACTCGTTGTAGTTAATCTAAATGATCACGGGACATACGATTGGACCGCGTTTAATCCCCGGCTTCTGAGCTCTCGTATCATTGCACAGAGCCTCGGCTCGCCGGTATCGAAGCTGATTCCCGGTAATTGGATCGACAGGGGAAAAGCGATCGCCGCGATTGTAGATCCGGTCGGCCCACGTGCATCTGATCGGGCGACATGGACGGTAAAATCTATTGATTATCTTGGTGGTGTCGCCGTTTCTAAGAATTTGGGGAGGAGCGGAGATATCATCATTCAGGGTGGAGATTATGATGGAAACGGGATCACCGACTCTTTAATCTTGAAGCGAACCACGGGCATGTTGGGGCTCCGAGTAAACTACTTTCTCTCGGGGTATAACGGTAACAATTTGGGAAGAGAGCGCCTGTACAAAGCGCTCGGATCTCCTTTTAGGGATAAGAATTTCTTTTTTAGCCCAGATGGACGAAGCGACTATCTCGCTGTGCTTCAACGTCGAGGAGCAGCCTACCGCGCGCTGCTGCTTAAACCCTTCACCGATTCCCCTCAGGTGTTTGACGTAGGCACTCTTCCGGGAGGAGTCCACGTTCCATGGGTAATGAAGCAGGGCCCGGGAAGAGCTGACCTGTTAGCGTTTTCAACTGTGCGAGGGGGCGAAACTCAGATCGTAGTCAAGAGTCTTGCCGGTCGCGAAATTTATAGGTCACGCGCACCTGGGACAGATGGGGTCTCTGTTGGGGATTTTTTGAGTGATCCCGGCTGGGAGATCGGTATTGAGAATGGTGAAACGGTAACGATAATCAATCCTCTGACCCGAGTCTCTCGCTCAGTGACGCGCCCACCAGGAAAGATGGTTCGTTGCATATCGAATCAGACTATTAAGTGATTTTCATGTCGAAAAGGTCGATTAGTCGCGCTCTGTCTTGTCGTGTACTGGTCACGGTGGCTGTGTCGCTCCTTAGTTCTGGAATGGAAGCATTTGGGAATACTGGCTCTGGGGCCGGTGGAGATACCACCGTGGATGATGCCTCCAACTTAGCGTTCTCTCGACCTCTTGCGAATCTGTCTAATGCGCAAGCTAACCTCCAGCACGATGTAGGGGAGCAAGGATTCCACCGTGATTTTTCTCGGTCCCGAGTCGGGGGCAAGGTCGTCATCGGTCCGAAATTCAATAATGTCTCGTGTGTCGCATGTCACCCTGGAAATGGTCGGAGCACGCCGACTCTTGGTGGCTCAAGGAGCCAATCTGTTGTGAAGGTCAGTGCTCAAAACACGAACATGACGAGTCTTAAAGGACCCGCTCCGGTTCAAGGTATTGGGCTACAGATACGAGACCACGCTATTCGGGGTGCTACTTCTGACGGTCGATTGCGGATTCTGTGGGAGGTCTCAACTGGTACTTATAGTGATGGGACACCCTTCCAGTTGCGGAAACCATTAGTGCTCTGGTCGCGACCAAGCTCAAAGATCCCAAACGGCACCATGTTCTCCTTGCGGCGGCCTCCACCTGTTTTCGGGGCTGGGTTGTTGGAGGCTGTTAGTGTCGAGTCGCTCGTAGCGCTCTCCGACGCTGAGGATCTCGATCATGACGGGATCTCTGGGAGGCCGAATTTCGTTTTGAATGTTACTAACGGGCGGCGGTCGGTGGGTAAGTTTGGCTTTAAGGCATCGGCTCCAACGGTATTGCAACAGGTCGCGGGCGCTTACTCAACGGATATGGGGGTAAGCAACCCTCTCTTTCCAGCGGGCGATCGTACTCCTGATATCACTCGGCGTCTATTAGAGCGGACGGTCTTCTATACACAGACGCTCGCGGTTCCGCTGGCACGGGCTCAAGATGATTTCGTTGTAAGACAGGGGAGGGAGATATTTGGAGCGATAGGTTGCAACCGATGCCATATCGAATCTCTAACAACGGGCCACCACTCAATCCAAGAGCTCTCGAGGCAAAATATCCAACCATTCACCGACCTGTTACTGCACGACATGGGGGCAGGGTTGGCGGATCATCGCCCGGATTTCTCCGCATCGGGTAGTGAGTGGCGAACCACGCCCCTCTGGGGTATTGGGCTGACGGAGGTCGTATTAGGGCCGAGAGAGGTGTCTTATCTGCATGATGGCAGGGCCCGGACACTCCAAGAGGCTATCTTATGGCACGGTGGAGAGGGAGAGAACGCGAAACGTGCCTTCATCGAACTTGCGGCCAGCGAGCGAGATTCCCTGATCAAGTTTTTACGCTCCCTTTAGGACCGCCAAGCCCGGGCGACCACATCGAAGCGAGCCATGCAGTTATGTGTTTGGCTCTGCGTGGTGCTTCCACATTGGGTGATCGCAATAAAACTCCTTGCACCGTCTAGCCGCGTGGAGCACCTCGCTGGCAAGCGTTAAACTATCGACGAGGTTCGGTTCGCGTACGACTCCGTTTATGTCAAAGGTTCGATTGTGGAGGGTTGCTCCGCGCCGTAGGACCCAGTAGGAGATCTGGCCGTTTTTTGTGACCGTGATCTCTGAGGTATCCTGAGACGGGTCGCTCCGGTAATTGAGTGTGATCGCCATGCCAGCCTCGAAGAGAGTGATCTCCGTGCCTATCCGGAGGAGCTTTCCATCGACAGGCGCGAGATGAATCTTTTCCCAGCCTAGTTGAGAGAGGCTGGTTCGTCGGAAGTACCCGTAGGTGTCTGGAAGGGAAGTTCTCAGCTGATCAGATAGCGACATTACCTCCTCGCTGATACAGGTCAACTGAGCGTGAGCTACCGTCACGTTGTCGGGCTGTCTCTCCGGTTTGTGTGAGCTAGCGAGGTTCATGACGCCACTTTGTTGGGACCACAATTCCTTAACCCTGGTACAACTGGTCAAAATGTTTATGCGCGCTGACAACGGCGTGGCGCATGATATCCTCAGCTCGACCTGTCTCTCGATTTGCAAGGTATCGATTGAGCTCTGTCAGGTTTAGCTCCGTCGCGGCTTTTTGGCAGGCGTCCCATGATAGAATACTCCGAATCACTCGGTCCAGTCCCTGGACCTCGTTGTCATAGGCGCGAGCTTGCATGTCGTGACCGTACCAGCGAGCGTAGCCCGACTCGGTGAGGAGCGCCGCTATCGAGATATTAACACCAGATATTTTAAGGCCGTGGTCGATGTCATATTTACCGGGACCGCCCAGCGTTATTCCATCTTGGTATCCTTGGCTATTTAGGTGCACATGCGCGACGGCGTTATTATCGATCTCCTCAACGGTGTCATAGACCGAGTCGAGGCCGATCATCTCCGAGTGCCCGAGCTCCTTATTGAGACCGCGCCTCTCTATGTTGATCCCAAACTCAACGCTCAGCTTCTTCCAGAAAAGGAGAGCTGACGCCACGGTTGGCAGCAGCATCGCTGGGTGTCCCTCATTGGGTTTCGGCTCTATCCCCCAGTACAGCGCGCCTCCTTTCTTGTCTTCGTAGGAACAGAGCCTCGCCACGCTCTCCTTTAGGTTGGTGTACATCTGGTGGATGGCAGGGGTAGCAAGGTCGTATCCGTACGAGCCGTTCCACAGAACGAGCGTGGGAGCTTTTTCAGGGCTTGGATGCCACGCCTTCTTAAGTGGTCCGTACGCGAGATCCACTGTTCGTTGGCCTATGGCTCCAGAGAGCTCGCGCTCGGTTGGATCCAGCGATGCCGCTCCCCCGTATCCAAAGTGCGAGTGCAGGCCCGGTGTAATCATGGCCAAATACATCTTGGAAGCAAGGAGAGCGTCGGCGACAGCCGGCGCGCTCTTCTCATCGATCTCGGTGTCGTAGTGAAGCTCAAAGCCGAGCTCAATGTGCTCGGGTAGCCGTGGCCGAATATTCCGATTTATCAGGTTTATGATGCCGACAACGTCTAGGTTTGAAGCTGACCACTGAGGCCGGATATTTCCTGGGACGAATCCTCCCTTCCCGGAGTTAAAGGTCCAGCGACAGAGACTGTGGAGTTGTTTCTTCTGGCTCATAGCGGTCCTCTCTTGGTTACGATACGTTAGTTAGTAGAGCTGATTTCCAATGTTGGTAGGCTTCAAGAGTGGCGCTGGTGGCTGTATGGTCAGGGTCCACTACACCGCGCTTGGCGAGCCCCGCAAACGCCGCGGAAGAATCATAGAGCCCCGCCCCAATTCCAGCGCCGCGCGCGGCCCCCTCAGAACCATCTGTTGAGTAGAGCTCTACCGGAACCCCAGTAACGGTCGCAAAGGTGCGTTGAAAGAGTTCGCTCTGAAACATATTGGCGAACCCCGCGCGGGCCAGCCTTGGGGAGAGTCCCATCTCCCTCATAATCTCTAAGCCGTAGTTCAAAGCGAATACGATCCCCTCGCTAGCGGCTCGGAAGATATCACTCCGTTGATGCCGGTTCAGGTCAACGCCCTCAAGTGAAGCCCCAATAATTTTGTTGTTGAGGGTTCGCTCGGCGCCATTACCGTAGGGAAGCGCGATGAGTCCGTTGGCGCCAACAGGGGAGGTCTCGGCTATTTCGTTTATCTTTTTGTAGCTCAGATCAGGAGCTACCGTTGAGCGGATCCACCGATAGAAGCTGCCGGTTCCGTTCACGCACATCAGAACGCCAACTCGCGGCGCTTTGGGGGTGCTGGTGACGTGCAGGAAGTTGTTTACCCGCGACATGGGATCCACGCCAAGCTTCTCCGTCACTCCGTACACAACGCCTGAGGTCCCCGCGTTGACTGCCACCTCGCCAGGATTCAGAACGTTCAGCGCAAAAGCGTTATTGGGTTGATCGCCCGCGCGGTAAGCAACGACGACGCCTTTAGGGATAGATAACTTCTCGGCGGCGTTCGGTGAGATCTCCGCAAACGTTTCACAGTTAGGGGATACAGGTGGCATCAGTGAGCCGCTTATACCGAGATGGTTAAGGAGAAAGTCCGCGGGAGAGCTCTTTGAGAAATCCCACAGTATCCCCTCGGAGAGTCCCGAGGGGGTCGTACCGATCTTCCCGGTGAGCTTAAACGCGATGTAGTCCCCGGGAAGCATGAAGTACGCGGCCCTGGCGAACACTTCGGGCTCGTTCTCTTTAACCCAAGCCAGCTTGGAGGCGGTAAAATTTCCGGGAGAATTTCCCAGTCTCACACCACAGATCTCCGATCCTAGGGTTCGGTACGCTGACTCCCCTAAAGACACAGCTCGACTATCGCACCAGATTATTGCTGGTCGGAGGGGATTTCCTGCGGAGTCGACCAGTACAAGGCCGTGCATTTGGTAGGCGATTCCAACAGCCTTAAGGCGAGTCAGATCGGCCGCGTTGGAGCGCTGGATGTGGGATATGGCGACCGTAACATTATCCCACCAAAGATCCGGGCTTTGCTCCGCCCAGCCGGGCCGCCTAGAGACTATCTCCATCTCCTCTAGGGGTGCGGTGGCATGCGCCAAGGTTTTGCCGGTATCGCCATCTACCAGTGACGCCTTGACCGACGAGCTCCCTATGTCGAGACCTAAAAGGGTATGTCCCATACGTCACCGGAGGGTATCGAAGGGGGCGCTCTGCGCAAAGTGTGAAAGATAGCCATCGGGCTGGGAGGGGCTGGCGGTTGAGGTGTTGGGTCAAACTCTACGGGGGGCAGGGGAGCGCTAGTATGATCTCCCTCCTGGCTCGGGCGAAACCCTCGCTTTCCGATGGGAAATTAAAGGTTTATCCTTGTTCTGCCGGGGTGTCTTTAGTATCCTGACCAAAAGAGCGATCGCAAGGTGTGATGTGCGGTCGTTTTGGGGTTTTGCTCTCCGACAAATTTTTACTGGAGCTGGATTTTCTGGCTTTTACTGGAGAGGGATTTTCTGGTGCTTCTGGGTCGGGCTGAACAGCATCGTACCATTAGAAGCCTAGAGTTTTTTGGCGAAAATGAAAGCGGGTTGGATGCGCACCTTTTTTAAAGGATCTTCAGGGAGCAGGCGGAGCCACGTTACGGCACGCGAAAAGGTGCTGGCGAGCCTCTGTGTTTTGTTTGGGGTCGCCCTTGTTTTTACCGGGCGCCAACTCCCACTCGTGGACGCCAAGGAGCGACCAGGTTCAAATCTCTTTGAAGAGCTCAAAGTGTTCACCGATGTTCTCTCGGTGGTGAAGCGCGATTATGTAAGCGAGGTGGAGAATAAGAAGCTAGTGGAGGGAGCCATTAAAGGGCTCTTGGCGACACTCGATCCTCACAGCGGCTACCTCGACCCAGATTTCTATCAAGATTTACAAGTTCAAACGAAGGGCGAGTTCGGTGGTCTCGGTATCGAGATCACCATTAAGGATGGTCTACTCGTCGTCGTTGCTCCGATGGAGGGCTCGCCGGCCGAGAAGGTTGGTGTGAGGCCTGGCGACATTATCGTAAAGATCGATGGCAAGTTTACGAAAGAGCTCTCGCTCGTTGACGCCGTTAAGCGATTGCGAGGGCCTAAGGGGAGCCCCATTCAGATATCGCTCAGTAGGAAGGGCATTCCCGATCTGGTGGATGTGACGATCGTTAGGGATAATATCGAGGTCAAAAGTGTGCGTGGGCGGTACCTCGGGGAAGGCCTTGGCTATGCTCGCATTAGCCAATTTATGGAGCACACTGCGGACGATCTCAAGGCCGCGCTGAACCAGATGGTCAGGGAGAACAACGGCAGGGATCTAAGCGGATTGATTATAGACCTACGCAATAATCCTGGTGGACTCCTCGCGCAAGCCGTCCGAATCGGTGACATGTTCCTTAAGGAGGGAGTGATCGTCTACACCGACGGTCGGGTCGACGCTCAGAAGCAGAAATTCTTCGCTCACGGCAGAGGAACCGAACCTGACTATCCTATCGTCATCCTTGTGAATGGCGGCTCGGCATCTGCCTCAGAGATCATCGCGGGCGCTTTAAAAGATCACGGGAGGGCGCTCGTGCTGGGGACTCAGACCTTTGGCAAAGGATCAGTGCAGACTATCACCCCACTTGAGAATGGTGGTGCTCTCGCTCTTACAACAGCTCTTTATTATACTAAGAGCGGCAACTCGATTCAGGCCCGTGGAGTAAAGCCCGACATTGAGGTGGAGGCCGCGTCCACTGGGAACGACTCGTTGCAAGGAACTCGCTCTCCGATCGGTGAGATACGAGAGGAGGACATCCCGGGCGCGATAAGTAATCCCTCAAGTGAGCGTCAGGGGTCATCAGATGGAGACGCGATGAAGAGGTTGAACAAAACCCCTTCGGTTCGCTCTGATCTGACCTCGATCAATCCAGAGAAAGAGGATGTGGTTGAGTGGGGCAAGAAGGATGTTCAGTTTCAGCGCGCTCTCGAGCTGCTGAAGACATTTAGTGTTTTTAAGCCCGATCAAGCACAAGCTTCCTAGCTTAGTGACCTTTTTGGACAAGGCTCAGCCATCCTGCCCTTGTATCGCTTATCCTCTCTGGACTATACTGGCGACCTCTTTTAGGCGCATAGCTCAGTTGGTTAGAGCGCTTGCTTGACAGGCAAGAGGTCCACAGTTCGAATCTGTGTGCGCCTACCAAAGACATCTAACTCACCTTTTATACAGGGGAATTGAGGGTTTTTATCGGGCCTCCATGGATTTATGTCCTGTTTCTTGGAGAGGATTGGGGGCTTATGTGGGCCGTCTTTTAAAGGGTCGGCCACTTGATAACGGACTGGGGAAAGTGTAGTTAAGGGGGCTCTATGCCAAAGTTAAAAACAAACAGAACCGCAAGTAAGAAGCTCTTCCCCAACAAGAATGGGAAGGTTAAGCGAGCAAAGGCTTACCATAGCCATAACACAGCGAAAAAGAGCCCTAAGCGTCGTCGTAACCTGAGCAAGATGGGAATGGTTGATAAGACCAATATCCCGGCTCTTCGGCGCATGCTTCCGTACGCGTAAATTTTTAGTAAGAGGTACCTATGAGAGTAAAGCGTGGAACCGCGGGGCGTCAGCGACACAAGAGACGCCTGAAATTAGCGGAAGGATTTAGAGGTCGACGTAACGGATGTTTCAAGCTTGCTAAGCGAGCTGTCGAGAAGGCTCTCCAATTCTCGTACCGCGATCGTCGCGCAAAGAAGCGTGATTTCCGTGGTCTTTGGATCGTGCGTATAAACGCGGCCGCTCGTCTCAATGGACTCTCCTACAGCAAGTTCATCCGTGGTCTCTCCAATGCCCAGATTGAGCTCGATCGAAAGATCCTCGCTGACATGGCTTTCTCTGACCCGGCTTCATTCGCGGTCGTCGCCGAGAAGGCTAAGGCTGCTCTGTAACGAGCTCATCATGACTTCCCCGGAAATCACAAGGCCGGGAGAGGAGAGAGTTCAAACCGGCGCCACTGTGGAGGGTTTCCACGTGTCGCCGGTTTCGCATTTGTGGCTTGGTCGTCTCGTTGAAATAGATTCAAGTTGGAACCCAAAGTCGTGGTCAGTAAGACTCTTCGAGCGCGAGCTGTCCAGCCTTACGAGTCGGGTCCGAGGGCTCTTCGTCGAGAGTGAGTTGATAGGCTACCTGATAGCTCACGTCGTGTGCGATGAAGGTCACATAGTTTCATTTGGTCTCGCTCCTGAGTGGCGAGGAAAGGGTGGAGGAGCCTACCTTCTGAAAGACTTTCTGCGCGCCGCTAGGCTTGAGGGTGTTCGGGCGATCTCCCTGGATGTAAGGGTCAGCAACATAAGAGCTCGTGCCCTCTACGAGAGGTGTGGCTTTACTACGGCAGGTATCCGAAATAGGTATTATTCAGATAACGGAGAGGACGCCATTACCATGAGGCTTGAGGGGCTGCTCGAGTCCGGCAAATCTAGAGGGCCGAGGTAGTAGAGGATGATTTATCGGACGATACTTCGACCACTCTTGTTCGCTCTCGATCCAGAGGATGCCCACAACTGGATGAAAGCGTTTGGTAAGGTAACGAATAACCGTGCCGCTTTCCGAGTCTTGCGGGCCGCTTTCCACGTCACCGATCCCCGCTTGGAGGTGAAGGTCGCTGGTCTGACCTTCTCTAACCCAGTCGGATTGGCCGCCGGGCTCGATAAGAACGTTGATCTCGTCGGCTTATGCGCTGGACTCGGGTTTGGGCATCTGGAGCTGGGAACGGTGACTGCTTTGCCGCAACCCGGTAATCCACGACCACGAATCTTTCGATTGACTCCTGATGGGGCTCTCATAAACCGGATGGGATTCCCCTCAATGGGCGCGGACGTCGTACAGAAAGCTCTTGAGAGGATGCGCTCCCGATTTACGTCGCTCCCTCCGGTTGGAATTAATATCGGAAAATCAAAGGTAGTGAGCATACAGGAAGCGGTTGACGATTACTCTTCCTCATTTGAGCGATTGGCGCCGTTTGCCGACTACGTAGCGATCAACGTCTCTTCTCCGAATACGCCAGGCCTGAGAGAGCTTCAGGATCGGGATCGGTTGACTGAGCTGCTTCAGAGACTGCAAGGAATCAACTCCTTTAAACGACCACTATTCGTCAAGGTTGCGCCTGATCTGGAGTGTGCGGCACTTCGGGAGGTCGTTGATGTCTGCTGTAGCGCCGGGGTGTCCGGGATAATCGCGACCAATACCACGCTCGCCAGGATCGGAGTTACCTCACGGATTGATGAGGCCGGGGGCCTCTCTGGCTCTCCCTTGCGGGAGAGGTCGCTTGAGGTTGTACGTTTTCTAAGCCAGGAGATCGGCGGGCGGCTCGCTCTTATAGGTGTCGGAGGTATAAGTTGCGCGGAGGATGTACTAGCCATGCTCGCAGCTGGAGCTTCGGTTGTTCAGCTCTATACGAGCCTCATCTACCAAGGTCCGGGGCTCGTGAGGGCAATCAATAGCGATTTAGTGTCATATATGGATCGCGAGGGATGCTCCTCCCTGCAGGAGGCAACGGCGGTCTGGAAGGCTCAAAAAAGAGGATAAAATAGTACAATCCTTAGGGTTATGGGCAGCGAGCTGCCTTCGCTCCCAGTTTGACCTAGCTAGGGTAAATAAGGTAAACTGCGGGCTGCGCAAGCGGTTATTTCTCAGGTTGTCCCATTTTGCGGTTTCGCTTTCAGGCGTTCATCCGTGACCATGTTTTGGCCAACATTTCGTCCGCAGAAGATCCGGCTCGGCTGATAAAGTTCCGCTGGGGCAGTTCAGCTGAAGATGTTGCGCTGAAGATGTTGCGCTGGTGATGTTTTACCGCAGGCCCGGAAAGCTGCTCCGTGATCGCCGCTTGTTGTAGTGCCGGATGGCATTATGCGACCTCACTCTAAACACAAGGGGGAGTGTTCGCACAAGTGGTTTTATAAAAAAGGCGTCGATTATCGGCGCCGTCCCATGGGAGGGGAAGAGCGTTGAAGAAGAAGAATACCGGTTCGAAATTGCAGGGAGCCAAGTCGGCGAGTCAGAAAGTGGCGAGCCTTAAAGTGGCTAAGGGGAAGGCTTCAAGCTCAGGAAAGTCTTCAAAGAAGCCTCTCCGCAAAGCCCCGGTGAATCCAACGACATCAACGAGCCGTTCCGCGCTTGTTAAAGAAAAGGGCGGGGCGGTCGAAAAGGTATCTCTCGCGGAGCGCATCTCGCAATCAAAATTGGTAAAAAGCGCCGCTGTAGTTAAGCTTAAAACGCAGAAGGCGAACCTGAAGTTGGTCGCAGAGAGCGGAAGTAAGATACCAGTCTCCAAGATAACTCGTTCGTCTGGCGTCTCTAACGGCAGCAATGTGGTTAGTGGTCGTTTTGGTTCTGACGTGGCAACAACCAAGCCAGTGCTGGCGGTTCGTCAGGCTGTTGAGAAGGTCTCCGCCGCTACCATAGTGGCAAAGGCCGAGGTGGTTAGCTTTAAAACAGGCGACAAGATCGTCTACCCGGGCCATGGCGTGGGTGAGATAGAGGGTGTTCGCACCACGGTGTTGGGTGGTGAAGAGCACCATATCTACAACATTAAGATCCTCGATAGTGGCATGAAGGTCATGGTTCCTCTTAGTCAGGCGACAGCCGTCGGTCTTCGCCGAATCATCGACAAGAAAGCGATCGATACAGTGTATGACATCCTCCGTGATCGTAATTTCAAGATCGATACTCAAACTTGGAACAGGCGCTTTCGAGAGTACTCTCAGAAAATAAAGACGGGGTCGGTGTTCGAAATCGCGATCGTTCTGCGTGACCTCTCCGTGCTGAGTAGCGATAAGGAGCTCTCCTTTGGTGAGAAAAAGATGCTGGACATGGCGGAAGCCCTGCTCGTCTCTGAGATCGCTATCGCCAAGGCGCGTCCACACGACAAGGTCGCTGGGGAGCTTAAGTCTCTCTTCGTCTAGCTGATGCGCTATTGTGTCGTTATCCCCGCCGCTGGCAGCGGCAGTCGCATGAGGAGCGATGTGCCGAAGGCGTTGCTCACCCTCACGGGGAGTGACGGTAATCCCACGACATCGATCATTCGGCGCACCGTGGAGACCTTTTGTGGGGACCACTCGTGTCACCGTATAGTTGTCTGTATCCCGGTGGAGTGGGAGGAACGCTTCTGTCAGGAGCTGAGAGGTCTTGATAAGATTATGTGTGTTCATGGCGGAGCCACCCGTCAGGAATCCGTCAGACTAGGTGTTGAGGCCCTGAGCGAAGCGCTTGAGCGAGAGAGTGGATCCAGCGCCTCCGCCTGTGTTCTTGTTCACGATGGCGCCCGGTGTTGTGTCTCACGAGAGATTATTTCCCGAGTCGTCTCCGGTGTTCGTGAATATGGAGCGGTCACCGCCGCGGTGCCGGTACCTGATACGCTCACAAAAGTTCAAGAGGGTCTCCTCTCGTCCCCTGTTGATCGGGAGGGTGTTTGGGCTGTTCAGACACCGCAGGGGTTTCTTCTGGATGAACTGCGCGCCGCCCACCATGCGGCGAAGGTTGATCGATTTGAGGCGCTCGATGACGCTAGCGTTGTAGCTCGGCTACGAACCGTCCGAGTGGTGGCGGGAGACCGGTTCAACATAAAGGTAACGCACCCTGATGACCTTAGCGTCGCGGCGCGGATCATAAGGTAAGGGTTTCGGATGGATATACGAGTCGGACAGGGTATTGACGTTCATCCCTTCGCTGAGGGGAGAAGGTGTGTCATTGGTGGTGTTGAGATACCGCATTCTAAGGGTCTCTTGGGTCATTCCGACGCGGATGTTCTGGTACACGCCGTTATGGATGCGATTCTTGGAGCGACCGGCAGTCGTGATATTGGCGCGCTCTTCCCAGACACTGATGTCTCTTTTAAAGACGCGGATAGCTGTTTGTTACTTAAGAGAGTGTGGGATGACGCGACCAAAAAGGGGTGGAGGATCGTAAACCTCGATATCTCCCTTTTGGCGCAGGTGCCTAAGATCTCCCCATACGTAGAGACAATCCGAGAGCGGCTGAGCGGGATCCTGACGAGCGAAATTTCTAGGATCGGTATCAAGGCTACTACTACCGAGTCGATGGGATTCATAGGTAGAGAGGAGGGCGTAATGGCTTTTGCGGTCGTGCTCCTTCAGCGTGAGGAGGTTCCCTAGATCACCGCCGCTCGGTCCCTTCAGGGGCGCGGTGAGAGAGAAGTATTTGCTCTAGTTCGTCGAAGTTAACCGGTTTAGTGAGGTGCATATCACACCCGGCTCGTCGAGCGCGCTCTCTATCTCGTTCGCCCCCCCATCCAGTGACAGCGACAATCAATGGCTGCTTTCCTTGACCTGACTCACGAATCGCGGCCGCGACTGAGTAGCCGTCTATATCGGGTAGTCCTATATCGAGTATGATTATGGCGGGGGCTCGCTCTTTAAAGAGGGCGATGGCTTGAGCGCCAGTTGACGCCAGAGTTACGGCGAATCCCTGAAGTTCAAGTAGCATGGCTAGCGTTTGAATTCCGACATCGTTGTCGTCAACGAGGAGGATTCTTGGATCGTCCCCATCAGGATAGGCCTTGCGAATTTGGAAATCCATGCTGTAACCCCTAAACGAATCCGTCCGTTGCTCGGTACTGCAGTATCCATGGGTTCAGACTTCTCTTACTTCAAACCACTGCGGGGAATGATAGCGTACTCTTCCGCCCGATGGCTGAAATTTTGGGGGTTCGTGAAGTAGAGCATGAGAGCGATCAGGTTCGACCTGTAAGTCGCTGGTGTTCCGTGATGTTTTGACTGGTATAGGATTTTGTTCAGTGGCTGCCTTCACTCCTTTGGTGAGATCGCGGTGGTGACACCAGAGATGTAGGCCTACAGCGTGGGATAATCTGTATATCCGCGCTCGTCGCCTCCGTAGAAGGTCGTTGTGTCCGGCTCATTCAATGCGGCTCCTCGCTGAAAGCGATCGACCAGATCGGGGTTCGCGATGAACGGCACTCCGAAAGAGACGAGGTCGGCGAGGCCACTTGAGATGAGAGACGAAGCTCTGTCGCGGTCAAACCCTCCATTTACCATTAAGGTGCCTGCAAACCAGTGACGAGCGTCCTCGATTGTTACAGTGATAGCGGGGTCTCCGGACATCTTTTCAATGAAGTGGAGGTAGGCGAGTTTTCGATCGCTTAATTTAGAGATGGTGTAATTAAACGTTCGCTTGGGATCGGAATCTCTCATGTCATTGAATGTCCCGTTGGGGGAGAGCCGAACACCGACTCGCGCGGGAGATATCTCACCACATACCTGATCGACCACCTCTAAAAGCAGTCTCGCTCTGTTCTCAATAGCCCCGCCATAGATGTCTGTTCTCTTGTTGCTTCCATCTCGAAGGAACTGATCAAGAAGATATCCATTAGCGGCGTGGATCTCTACACCATCGAAGCCCGCATCGATGGCCGCCCGAGATGCCTTTCGATAGAGCTCAGCAATGTGTTGAACCTCGCTAGTCTCAAGCGCGCGGGGCATCTCAAACGGTTTTGGACCTTGATATGTTATCACCGCTCCGTTGGAGGGCTTGATCGCGGATGGAGCGGGAGGCGGCGATCCATCTGGTTGGTATGACGAGTGAGAGATCCGCCCACAGTGCCACAGCTGAATGAATATTTTCCCATGAGACGCGTGCACCGCCGAAGTTACCTTGCGCCATGCCGATATTTGCTCAGGGGTGTGGATGCCGGGGGTGCAGGGATACCCTTGCCCCTCGAGGCACACCTGACTCGCTTCCGAGATAATCAGGCCCGCGCCCGCTCTTTGTTGGTAGTACTTCGCCATCGCCTCTCTTGGCTCCCCTGTCCTTTCGGCGCGGTTGCGGGTCATCGGAGCCATAACAACGCGATTGGCGAGCTCAAGATCGCCGAGGGAGAGGGAGGAGAAGAGATCGGGAGTTGCTTTCATATGAGTGGAAATCCGTCCTGGTTACCGTTTAGGTAGGTCTACTATGGAGAGAGATTTACGCAAAGGAGATATAACGTAAACCATAATAATTTCGAAGGGGACTCAAGCCTCGAGGCGCGGACCGTGTGTGGGGTGTCATAGGTTGGGTGCCGGTTGCCCCCTAGGGTAGAGGTGAGTGGTGTTGTTGAACGGATGCGTTCCGCTGCTTGAAGTTTGGTGTCTATCTATCTTTAACCTACAGAGAGGCTTTTATGGCAACTGTTACACCTGCTGGAACCGCGAGCGAAGGGACCACTCTTAATAACGTCATTGGGGTGATTGCGCTTCTCGCGGTGATAGCGCTCGTTTACTTCATCGCACGCGGTCGGGTCACGCCACCCGCGGGGGAGAAGCCACCGATTGAGAAGCCCGTGCAGCAGCAAGTGGAGCCAGCGCCGTCCGGCCCACGCCCGTGAAGTGATGGGGGATTGGAGTGGCTTGCGTTGTTAAGCTCTTGGCGCGGCCTCCATACTAATGGGGACCGCACCATCCCGCTAACGCGTGGTTGGGGGTTGGTTGAGACAAACGCCCCCTTAGAATTGGATTGACTCTCCCGGTGCCACTTGAAACGTTGTGATAGCGCGTTTTTTGCACTCGGTCGAAAACTCCTCGTACGTACCGGTGAGTAGTTCGAAGGTGTTGTAGTGTATCGGTATCGCGATCTTACAGTGGAGCCATGACGCCGCGATCGCGGCCTCCGTGGGTCCCATGGTGAACCGATCGCCGATCGGCAGTAGCGCTACATCAGGTCGATGTAATTCTCCGATTAGCTTGAGATCTGAGAACAGTGAGGTATCTCCGGCGTGAAAGACGGTTGCCCCCGCGCCAGTTATGAGGGCACCGCACGCCTCCCCAGCGTAGAGTGGTCCCTTGGCGCTATCATACGAGCTTGAGTGGTACGCGTTGGTAAGTCTAATCTGAATGCCTCCGACCTCTACCCGGCCCCCCTTATTCATCGGAATCACTCTGTCAGCAGGAACCCCCTCACTAACCAATATCATGGCTAGTTCGTACGTGGCCGCCACGACCGCATCGGTCTTTTTTTGGACACGAACGACATCGCTGGCGTGATCGGCGTGTCCGTGAGTTAAAACGATCACATCTAGCGTCTTGGGATCTATCAATGCGGGTGGGCAGAGGGGGTTGCCTTTAAGCCAGGGATCGATACCGACCACCGTGGACCCAAACTCAAGGAATACGGCTGAATGTCCTGCAAAAGTTAGTTGTCGATTAGTCATCTCTCCCTCCATTGGAAAATATCGAGCATCCCAACTCCGTCGCCGCTACTTTAGCTGTGCTGTTAAAGTGAACGCCTCGTCCCCTCAGTGTAATATAGCCGAGGGCGACCAGCTGTACTATGAGCGGATAAAGGTTGTGTTCTTGCTCTATAACTCGCGCCGCCAAGGTATCCGATGTATCACTCGCGAAAACGGGAACCTTAATCTGAGCTATAAGAGGCCCGGTGTCGATCCCGGCATCGACGTAATGGACCGTGCAACCGTGGTGATTCACTTTAGCGTGAAGAGCGCGTTGGTGAGTGTCCAGACCAGGGAACATGGGGAGGAGAGAGGGGTGTATATTAAGTAGCTGTCCATTAAAGGCTTCGATGAATTCGTTTGGTAGTACGACCATGAAGCCCGCAAGCGCGACTATATCGGGGGCGCTCTCCTTTACGGCCGATAGAATGCCGGTTTTGAAGTCTTGTAGCGAGAGATAGCTACTCCGTTCTACGACCGTTACCGGAATCCCAGCGTCATGGGCGAACTTTAGCCCACCAGCGTTCTGTTTGTCAGACACGACATGAGTAACTTGATAGCTGTTTTGGCGTTCTATCAAGGCCTTAAGGTTTGATCCTCGGCCGGATATCAGCACAGTCACTCGTTTAAGCGCGCTCATTCTTGGTGCATCTTAGTTCAGGAGGCGATACACTGACCATAAGGTTTCACCGTTCAAGCGAGGGTTCATGAGAGTATTTATAGCGACATTAGCAATCGCGATTTCGACCGGTTTTCTATGTGATACCGGCTGGGCCGATCAGTCCGAGAGCGGGGACACCGCCCCTCAGGGAGACAAACTTACAACGCGCCAGTATAATAATCGGCTCCCTCCGGTGCTTCCGGGTGAGGAGGTTGTAACGGAGACCGGACAAAAGATGCGAGTATGGTCCAGCTCTGGTCCCGTTCCCGTCAATCCCCGACCGACGCCGCAAGTTCTTAATGGGAACGGCAATAACGGGTTCGGTGGTGTTATTGTCGATGGACGTGGTGGTGGAGGAGGAAGGCCTCAGGTGCCTGAGCGCCCGGGTGACGATCTCTAAAAAGTTTTGCTGCCCTCTCGGTCTGAGGTCTTTTCAGCGTTCACGTTAGACATGACCCACTCCTGATACCGGGTAGAGACATCCGACGGCGATAGAACGATAAACTCTGGCACATCATAAGGATGGTTCTCCTCGATCGCCTTGCTAACCCTATCTTTGCAATCTAAAGAGCTCTTTATTATCAGGAGCGCCTCGGTGTCTACGCATACCTCGCCCTTCCAACGATAGACTGACGTGATACCGGGTAACACTTGAACGCAGGCCGCCAGCTCCCCATCCACTAGGAGCCTGGCGAGCGCCGTAGCGACTTCCTCTGATGGACACGCCACTAAGGCGATGAATATACTCATCAAGACCTCCAACGTTGTTAAGCACCCAGGTAACTGGTAAAATCCGCTCGGCTCACTATGTCAAAATAACCGATAAATGCGAGTTTTTTAAGTGGAAAAAACGGGGTCAATCAAGCGTCGCCCTGGCATGCTCTCAGTTGTGGTTTGGTCACTTCTAGCGGCTCAAGGTGTAGCTGAGGTAAGGAAGGATAAAGAGCTACCAAAGAGCGGAACGCTCTCTGCCACTGTACAAAGTGGTCAAGCTGTTAATGTAGCCGCCGAGCCCTTTGGCTTCGATGATAACAATGCGGGGGCGGTGGCTCCTCTCACTGGCTCGGTCTCCCGGCAGGGGGTTGGGTATTGGCGTGCCAGAGTATTTAATAATTCCCAAACGGATACCTACTCGGCTCACGTAGAGCTTCTGCAACGTAATGAGCGCAAAGTTGTGGTTCGGCGCGACGCTTTTACTTATACAATCGGACCAAAATCAGAGAAGAGCGAGGTAGTATCAGAGGGCGTTGGCGTTCGCGGAGCCGAATTAAACCTGCTTAGTTACAAAAACCTAACAGCTCAACGCGCGAAGAGAGAGGCGTCCGCCATTGAGCAATCCAAGCGCACGCCGACACCGATTCCATCAATCAACCCGAGGGGTCCGGTAAAGGCGGGGGTCCCGCCCGTCGTCACACCATCGGGCGGCGCAACGGGGAAAGCCGAGTGGTCGATAACTCCCCCTCGCAAAAGATCCTCAAAGTAGGGGGTGGGCGTGGTAACACAGCGGGCTAAACTGAAGAATCCAAGTAACAAGGACCTCAAAGCCCTTGAGCGTCACGTGGTGCCCTATAGTAATAGCTCTGGGGATATACGCTTTCATCTTACCTATCCAAACAATTATTGGATAGCGATGTCGAATCTCGGTTTTCAGGCGGTGTACGATATATTGGCGCGTGACTCACGGGTGCAAGTCGAGCGAGGATTTCTTCCTGAGGATTTTGGTGAGCAGCAGGTCGCGTCGAGTAAATGGCGGTCGTTCGAGAATAACCGGCTGTTAGGCGATTGCGATATCCTCGGGTTTTCTCTCTCGTTCGAGACCGACTACCCACACCTGCTAAAGATCCTAAGCAATCAAGGACTCCTTTTTCCCTCTTGGCAGGAGAGGGAGAGGGCCGCGGCGGAGGCCCGCTTTAGACTCCCGTTGCTGATTGCCGGTGGTACCGGAGTGACGCTCAATCCGGAACCGGTAGCGGATTTTCTCGACGCGATAGTAATAGGAGAGGCGGAGGAGCTTCTTCCCGAATTTATAGAGGCTTATCACAAAGCCCAGGCTGACGGATCGTCTCGGGAGCAACTTCTGATCGCGCTTGCGCAAATAGAGGGCGTCTATGTGCCCCGTTTCTACAACCCACAGTACACATCCGATGGATCCGTAGAGCGCTACGATGTCCTCGACTCCGTCCCGGCGCGACCGCGGCGTCGATTCGTGAAGGACCTCTCAAAGTTTAAAACGCATTCCCGAATCTTGACACCGGAGACCGAATTTAAAGACATGTTCCTAACTGAGACCGGTCGTGGGTGCGAGATGGGGTGTCGATTCTGCGTGGCTGGCTATATTTATAGGCCCATCAGAAAGAGGAGTGAGGAGACCCTTCAGGAGACCGTACAGGTTGGGCTTGAGACGAGTCAGGCGGTCGGCTTTGTCGGCGCCGCCGTTTCCTCACATAAAGCGATAGCTAAATTAGCTCAGAGTGTCGCTGAAAAGGGCGCACGCGCCTCATTAAGCTCTATTATGTCCCAAAAAGTCACCAAGGCGTTGGCAGCCAGTATCTCGGAGAGTGAGTACAAGACGGTTGCCCTGGCGCCAGAGGCTGGCAGCGACCGTTTGCGTCGAGCCGCGGGGAAACGGGTAGATAACGAACAAGTTGTTCAGGCCGCGCGGGAGCTCGCTGAAGCCGGTATTCGCGGGTTCAAGCTCTATTTCATCGTTGGATTACCGACGGAGCTGGATGAGGACATCGACGCTATCGCTCGGTTAGCGACAGAAATAAGGGACGTGGTGACTGAGATATCGCGGCCGTCCGGAAAGCTAGCGTGGGTGTCACTCTCGGTTAATCCATTCATTCCAAAGGCCTCAACTCCGTTTCAGTGGGAGCCGATGCTTGATCCCGCGGTGCTCGATGGAAAAATTGAGCGCCTTAGGAAACAGGTTTTGAAGGTTCCGAACCTTGAATTCCGATTCGAGCCGCCGAAAGAGAGCTATTTCCAAGGTCTCCTCTCGCGGGGTGATCGACGGGTGGGTAGGCTATTGTTCGAGGCTGAAAGGAGGGGAGAAAGCTGGAAATGGCTAATGAAGCGGACTCATAAGGCGCTCCTTGATGGCGTGCCAGCTGTCGATTTTTATGTGTCGCGACGAATCGAATTCAGTGAGGTCCTTCCGTGGGAGGTGGTAGATTCTCTCATCCCGCGCAACCTCCTTGAGCGAGAAGCGATGCGGGCCCATCAGGGTGAGGAGTGGACTCAGCCCGTTGTGGCGGGTTACAGCGAGGGAGTCCAAGATATTTTGCGGAGCGAAGAGGTAGGTGCATAGTATATGACGACGAGTATGCGGATTATTCCAGTAATTTCAGGTAAGGGTGGGGTGGGAAAATCAACTGTGGCGGTTAATCTCGCCGTGGCGCTTGCCCGAAGAGGGCTTAAAGTGGGCCTTATCGATGGGGATTTTTACGGACCAAGCATACCAACACTTCTGGGTGGAGGTCAGGTTCAGCCGGACCACGAAGAGAAACTAATTCCTCCCGTGAAATACGGGATTAAATACATCTCTCTCGGCTTTTTCCTCCGACATCCTGACGACGCTGTGATTTGGCGCGGACCGATGTTTAACAAGGCCCTTAATCAAATGTTTGAGGATGTAAGTTGGGGAGCGATTGACTACATGATAGTCGATATGCCGCCTGGCACCGGGGATGCTCAGCTTTCGCTAGCCCAGCTGGTCAAGCTCGCTGGAGCTGTTGTCGTCACCACACCGCAGGAAGTCGCGTTGGCGGACGTTAGGAAGTCGATAAATATGCTCAAGAAGGTCAACGTGGATGTGATCGGCATAGTCGAAAACATGGCGGGGTTCTCTCTGCCGGATGGAAGTGTCGTAAACGTATTTGGTAGCGGTGGTGGAGAAAGGACGGCGAAGGAGTTTGGGGTCCCACTTTTGGCCCAGATACCCCTTGACCCCGCGATACGGGAGGGGGGCGACGCGGGAACACCGATCGCCTCGGTTGAAGGGAAGGTGTCCGATGAGTTTCAGGGGCTCGCCGAGAAGGTGGTCGCGGCTCTCGACGAAAAGATGAAAGGCGCCCCGGCTCTAAAGATAGTGAATTAAAGCTGTTAGACCACCGCTTTGGCTTGGTCCGCAGGGCTTCCGCCAAAAGCGAACAGGTGCTACCTTACTGGCCTGTTTTTAGTCTAGGAAATAGAAGCATGTACACCCTCGTATTGGCTCTTCACGTACTATGTGCGTTCTCGCTAGTAGTCTTGGTTCTCCTTCAACAGGGAAAGGGGGCCGATGCCGGGGCTGTCATGGGCGCCGGAGGGGCTAATACTGTGTTCGGTGTAGGAGGGGCATCCTCCTTGATGGTTCGTTTGACAACGGGGGTCGCCATAGCGTTTATGCTCACCTCGGTTGGGCTTGTGAAAATCGCTCTAATTGAAGGTGGCCAAGTGGGCCCAAAAGCCGATGCCCTCGCGGGCTCCGTTATGGGAAGCGTGGGCAAGAGCGAACCGGCCACCGATAAAGGGGCCGCGCAGGTCGCAGGGGCCGCATCAGGGGCGCCGCAAGCCCCAGCGCCTGTTGACGGCGGCAACGTTCCGAAGTAGGTTTTTGCCCGCGTTCCTTGTTGAACGCCCGATCATACGCCCAGGTGGTGGAATGGTAGACACGCCAGTTTAAGGGGCTGGTGGCAGAAATGTCGTAGAGGTTCAAGTCCTCTCCTGGGCACCATTCTCAAAGCAAATCATTCTCATAACGTCTTCTAGCGACGGCTCGTCGGAGTTCTCCGTTCTCCTCTTCATTGTTAAGTCAGGGGCGGTGCCACGAGTCTGATAGTCGCGCCTAGGATTCAGTCCTACTCCATTCTCTTAGGGTTCGTAACGAGATTGCTTGGAACAACCACTTTTGAACCGAGCTTGAGTTTGGAATCGGATGGCAACTTATTCCTTGCGGCGATTTCGTCGGCGCTCTTAGTCGAGGCGGTGTACCACTGTGAGATAGCTTGGATTGTCTGATTATTTTTATTCACCGTGTGGATGATATCACCGTTAGCGTCGCGAGGCGCGTAATCCTTGGCCTCCTTGAGCGCCTGCTGATCAAAATTGAGGGTCTCATTTGATGGCGAGGGAGCTTCGGCCCCCGATCTCTTGGAGGTATCTACCGGATGTTTTGTTTTCTTCGGAGTGGGCTTCTTTGGCGGAATTGGAGTGGGAATAAAAACTGGACGCAACTGCTCGCTTGTCCCTGATGTTGGCGTTCCACCGAGGACCTCTCTCCTACCAAAAATTTCAAATACTCCTCCGTGCGCTCTTCCAAGTTGCTGGATGGCTTTGTACCTCTCCCGGTCCACGGAGAAGGGCCCTATTATTATCCACTCTCTGCCACCCTCGCGAACCCTTGACCGGTTGGGGGCTGGCTTTGCGACATACTCCTCAGTAGGAGATGAATAAAAAAGGTGAGTTTCTACATCTCGTGAACCCCGTCCCTTGAGCTCGATGGCCTGAGGCGATCCCTTCTCTTTTATAAAATTAAAGAGATAGATGCTTCGCTCCATCTCTTTAGCGAGGAAGAGGTTCGCTCCTGTAAATGGGTTCTCCTCGCTCACGGGGACCAGCCCTTGATTAATGAGGGGCTCAAAGGAGTTCCGTTCTATTGAACAGGCCACAAGCGACGAAAGCACAAGGGTGGAGATGCACGTAACGAGCGCGATACGGACTAGCGCCAGGTTGTGGTGGTAAAACAAAAAAGTCGTTGGTCGCTCACGGATCATGGTGGCAGCGTTAGAGGTCTGAATTGTGCGCACGAGTGGTCACTCTCTACACTCCCCCTAGGATCGGGCTACGTCAAGAGTAATTACGCGGCTTCAGGGGCTTCCAGGGGGGTTATGCCAGATACTTAGAGCGAGGATTGCGGTGCGCGAGGATTAGTTGTTTTCTGGAATCAGTTGAGTCGGTAAACTAATAGAACAAGTCTATCAGCCCAAGAGGGCGCCTGTATGAATCTCGTATCACTGAATCCACGTGTCACTGAGATAGTCTTTCATCTCAGCGCGGTGGAGCAGGTTGTTGGGGTCTCTCACCTGTGTCCTCTCCCATCCGTGGATCTTTTGCCGAGCGTTGTTACCTCGGCTACTCCTAACAATTCCTCGGGTAGCCTCGAAGCGGACCGACTCTCAAGCGGACTCGCCCCCTATAAGGTCGATCTTGAGGCCCTCAAAAAGCTCCGGCCAGCGCTCATAATCTGCTCATGTGAGAGTGAGGAGCCCCAGGTGTTTTGTCAGTGGGCAGAGAATTATCTTACACGCGCGTGGGAGCGGTCTGTTCGCGTACGATCTATTAACCTTACTAGCCTTGAGAGCGTGTTTGCCGCCTATGCTGAGATCGGTTCACTGATCGGCAAAGGACCAGAGGGGCAAGACCTCGCTCAGAGGATGAAATCGCAGGTGCTGGACTGGGGTAAAAATCTATACGAGCGTTTGAGGAATAAAAAAGTCACGGTGGTTTCCAGCATTACTCCCTTGGAAGTTGCGGGCCAGTGGATTCCCGATATGGTCAAATTGGTTTCTGGGAGGCCTTACCCTTCCGAGGGGGACAAGGTGTCGGTGGCCACGACTTGGCAAGAGATCGCGGCCTTCAGGCCGGACGTAATTCTGATAGCTCCGCGTGGCTTCTCGTTAGAGCAGAGCGTCCGGTCGCTTCGTGCCTTTGAGGATATTCCCGAGTGGGACTCTCTCCCGGCGGTAAAAAGAGGAGAGGTTATATTCGCGGCGGGGTCTAGCCTTTACTCCCTGGGCGCCTCATTTCTCGAGGGAGTCGCCGTTCTTATCTCCGCGATGGGTGCCCTAGAGAGCGGATATATAACAAAAAGAGATGAATTCTATCGACTCAGGTTTGTCGAGCTTCATCGACACCGATTCCTGTGATACGATGTGGGTCATGAATTCATCTTTATCACCCCAAAGCGGCGCGGCGTGGCTAACGGTAATGGGCGAGTCCGATCCCTCCCTGGCTCCCGCTCTGGCTCGCTCTCTCGCGGAGCAGGTTAGTCAACTTCGTTCTTCAGGTAAATTTTCAGAGGGAGATCAAGCGACGATTCAGAGGCTCTCTTTTTCTGTCACGCGAGAAGGGTTTAAAACAACGCCAGAGCGAATGGAGATGCTGAGGCGTCTGTGTCAGTTGTATTCAGCGGATGTTAGACCGCAGCCGCCAACCTCTCATCGACGAATTATTGGGCCAGTAATCGTGCTCGCGAAGAGGATCCTTCAGCCGGTTGTGCAGGGACTCCTCGGGCAGTTCCTAAAGAACCAGAGTGATTTTAACGCGACTACCATCTCCCTATTAACCGACCTCTGTAATGAAGGTGACTCCGCGGAGCGTCGCTAGATTCATATTCGATTGAGCGTCTCGCTGAGGGGTGTCAGGAGGGGTCTATCGTGACGAGGGGCGTTCCGGACCCAACGATTGACCCCACAGGCGCCGGCAAAGACGACACTCGCCCGTTCATCGACGCTCTGATTGGGTGCTCCATCTTCATCGAATCAAGGACGAGGAGGACTGCTCCCTCTTCAACCACATCACCGACACCGACGAGGACAGCCGCGACCTTACCGGGAATCGAGGAGCGAATTTCATTAGCGGCTCTTTTGGCTGACGACTGCACATTATCACCGATACCCACCTCCTCTAGAACGTAGGAGCCGAAGGGGAGGTGGACCCATAAGGTCTCCCCATCTCGGAAGGTTGTTATGGAGATACGCTCCCCATTTTCCTGAGTGAGGACCGCCTGCTGGAGAGGTCCTTTAATAAAGAGTGCCGATAGTGTGCCCACTATCGTGGAGTCCCTCGGACCCGATACCACAACCGATGTTGGGAGTTTTGTCGTGCTGCTCTCCAGCGCTCCACCATCGCCCCGCGTTCTCCATGGATACGATAGGCGCGCGTCAGGCGCTTGTTCGGACAACCAAGGACCATTTTGAGCCCATACTGATCTTGGGGAGAGGGAGCGAAGGGCCGCGGTTAGAGCGTGAGCGGTCTCGCCGCCCGCCCGGTGTGCCTCTGGACCTGGGAGGAGTGCCTTGGTTCTATCAACGGTGTGTGTGAGCTCTTTAAAAGAGTTCGTTCGGAGTAAATGCAAGAGCAGATTTCGATTGTTTCGAACACCACTAAGGCGGGCGCCGCTTAGGGTCTCGTCTAAAGCGCTGATGGCTTGCTCGCGGTTCGATGAGTGCGCGATCACCTTGCCAATCAAAGAGTCATAGTAGTGGGACACTACGGAGCACGGTTCTACTCCTCGATCAAACCGAACGATAGCGCCGTGAGGCGGTTCACTTGGGATGTGAAGGTCAAGCACCACTCCGGTCGCTGTAACAAAACGATCTGTGAACTCCTCGGCGCACCAACGAGCCTCAATAGCGTGTCCGCGCGGTTGTGGAGAGCTAAAGATGCCGCACGCCGCTAGTGTCTCCCCGGCGGCCAATCGGATCTGTAACTCAACGAGATCGAGCCCAGTGACGAGCTCTGTCACCGGGTGTTCAACTTGTAACCGAGTGTTAACCTCAAGAAAGTAGAATGAGCCATCCGATGTATAGAGGAATTCAACGGTGCCTAGGTTTGAATAGCGAGATTTACGGGCGAGGGCCGTGGCGGCCTCAAAAAGCTTCTCTTCGGTCCCCGGCTTTAGGTTGATAGCCGGCGCTTCCTCGATAATTTTTTGATTACTCCTTTGAAGAGAACAATCTCGCGTGCCGAGGGCGACAACGGCGCCGGTGATATCCGCCGCTATCTGCACCTCAATATGGCGCGCTCCAGTGATACATTTTTCGACGAATATCTCATCGCTCTTGAAGGCTTTTAAAGCCTCACGGCGCGCGCTTTCGACCTCCACGACCAGCGATGACGATGAGTCGATGAACCGCATTCCGCGCCCCCCGCCACCGGCCGCGGCTTTGATTACGAGAGGGTATCCAACTGAGGCCCCAAACTCCGATATCTTTCTCGAAGCCTCCTCAACGGAGCAGGTGCCGATCAGTAAGGTTGGCGAGACCGGTACGTTGGAGGAGCGCGCGATCTCCTTGGCGGAGGTCTTGCTTCCGAGTCGCTCGATGGTCTCGCTTGATGGCCCTATCCAACACAAACCCGCGTCCTTAACTGCAGCGGCGAAGTTCGCATTCTCCGAGAGGAATCCGTATCCAGGATGGACACTATCTGCCCCAGATCGCTGTGCCGCCGCTATGATCTTCTCGGAGGCGAGGTATGACTCTGGCTCCCCGATCGCTTCGGAGAAAGTGGCTTCACGAGCATGTGGGGCGTGGGCGTCGACGTCTGTATAAACCGACACCGTCTCTATTCCGAGATGGTGACATGTTCTCATGATCCGTCGGGCGATCTCGCCCCGATTAGCTATGAGGATCCTCTTAATTGGCCGTTCCCCGGACATCACTTCGCCTACATTCTAAAGGTGCCAAACACCCTGCTCTCGGGAGGGGTGTCAAGGTCCGCGAGGGAGAGGGCGAGCGCCAGGGTCGCCCTGGTCTCGCTAGGGGTGATTATTCCGTCGTCCCAGAGTCGGGAACTTCCGTATATAGCGGCTGTCTGCCCAATGTAGCGACCCTTAATCTCCTCCTCGTAGGCGAGGAGCGCGACTTCGTCTATCGCTCCGCCTCGGGCGCTCGCGCTCTCCCGACGAATGTGGGTGAGAACGCTCGCCGCTTGGTCAGCTCCCATGACTCCAATCTTTGATTGCGGCCACGACCAGAGAAATCTCGGCTGGTAAGCCCGCCCGCACATGGCGTAGTTTCCAGCGCCGTATGAGTTCCCGACTATGACCGTGTACTTTGGTACGGACGCGCACGCCACGGCATTGACGAGTTTTGCGCCATCTTTAGCGATCCCTCTGTGTTCGTACTCCTTGCCGACCATGAAGCCGACTATGTTCTGAAGGAACACGAGCGGCAGACGCCGTTGCTCGCAGATTTGGATGAAGTGGCACGCCTTTAAGGCGCTCTCAGAAAAAAGGATTCCATCGTTAGCGATAACTCCAACGGTGTATCCATCGATTCGAGCGAACCCGCAAATAATGGTCTCCCCGTAGGTCGCCTTAAACTCATCGAGCTCACTGTTGTCAATCAAACGAGCCAATATCTCCCGAATAGGGAAGTACTGTTTCGGGTCGGAGGGGATCAGCTGGTGGATCTCGTTCGTGTCGAAGCGCGGGGGGAGGGGAGCTGAGCGAGTAAGTCGCGTTGGCGTTATGTTAGCGAGCGTGGCGATGCTCTTGCGAGCCATCAGGAGCGCCTCGTTGTCCGAATCGGCCAAATAGTCGGTAACGCCACTAATCCGCGAGTGGACATCACCACCACCTAGCTCCTCCGCTGTCACGTCTTCGCCGGTTGCCGCCTTTACGAGGGGCGGTCCCCCTAGAAATATCATCCCCTGGTTTCGCACGATGATCGCCTCATCACTCATCGCCGGGACGTACGCGCCACCCGCGGTACATGAGCCCATGACAACTGAGATCTGCGGGATCCCTCGAGCGCTCATGTTGGCTTGGTTGTAGAATAAACGTCCGAAGTGATCACGATCAGGGAAAACCTGATCTTGCATCGGCAGGAACGCCCCCCCAGAGTCAACCAGATAGACGCACGGCAGTCTGTGCTCAAGCGCGATCTCCTGAGCGCGGAGATGTTTTTTAACCGTCATTGGGAAGTATGTGCCTCCCTTTACCGTCGCGTCGTTAGCGATGACCATGCACGGAGTGCCTTCAACAACGCCGATCCCAGTAACGATTCCAGCTCCGGGTCTAACGCCGTCGTAGAGCCCTTGGCCCGCTAGCTGTCCTACCTCAAGGAAGGTCGTGCCGGGGTCGACAAGGGCCTCAATCCTTTGCCGGACGAAGAGCTTTCCACGACCGCAATGCTTCTGTAAGGCTGGGTCCGCTGGGTCCGGTCGGGACGCGCGCCGGAGCTCGGCTAACCGATTAAGGTGCTCTCGGAAAGCGCTCAAGTTGGTCTCGGACGTCGGGTTTGAGGGGGGGAGTTGGGTGCCGATCTGCATAGTTACGAGCCTAAAAAACACCGTGTGGGTCGTCAATGGCCTAAATAGTTAGAATCTATGAAAAACATACTCTTCACTTAGGGGTTTTGACCTTCGCTATACCCCCTCCATAGGGTATAATTAAGCAATCTTCGGCAACTGGTTTTTTCCCTTCAGGTTGTCGACCTTAGCTAGTCAAAAATGGAGAGTTTGTGAGCACGAAAGAGTCTCGCGATGTGCCGGGAATTCGAACGGTTATCCGTCCCATAGCGCCGCACCTTAGGCGCGGTACGTGCTACATCATGTTTGCGTTTGAGATCGGGCTCTCGATTAACCTCGACAAGGCCGCGCAGAGCATTAAGGAGGGTGTTGAGCGGACCAGATTTCGCCGAAATCGGAAGAGTCCAAAATACTTCGACTATGACCCGCCTCCCCTGCGAATCTCCCAGGGAGGGCCCCAACTCAACGTTGGAAAATTCTTCACCAAGCCACAGGCGGAGTTGACGGTCTTTGATTTTGGAGCCTGCTCTGTCTCCTACGTAATCGATATCGCTGGCCCCGTGAGTCACCTCATAGAGTTAAGTGAGGTGCTCTACGATAACGTCGCCCTATTGGCGGACGCTCGAGACCGGGTGGCTCAATTGATGGAGCAGATCAACGCGGCGATTCAACGCCCCCGCCTTGGGGAGTCCTCTGAGGATTTTGCCCTCTACCACTTTGAGGAGTTTGAGGGGGATCTTGGGGCTAAAGACATTATTGAGAATTTTCCCGCCGAGTTTGCCCGGCTCCTCCGAGCTGAGAGCGATGAGCTGGGCGAGGAGGAGGTTCGCGACGCGGTCGGGACCCGCACCTCGTATGGCACATCTGACTTGGCGGTGATTGACTGGAACGGGGCGCTCTTCTTCGGCTCTAACGTGGAGGATGTGGTGGCTGTTTTAGACTTCTGCAACGTTGAGGCGCTCGAGATGAGGTTCCTGGACGAGCAGTTGGATGACTATCTTGAAGCGGCATATAATGTTCTAACAACGGGAAAGAAGGGCGAGGCTGATCTGAGAAAAGTGGCCCGCCTGCAGGTCGATTCGGCTATCCTATTCGAGGCGGTTGAGAACGCGCTAAAGCTTCTTGGTGACCAGTACCTCGCTCGGGTGTACTCATTGGCCTCAAGCCGATTCCACCTCCCTGAGTGGAATTCAAGTATACGCAGAAAGCTTGATACGCTGGACAGTATTTATCAGAAGCTCTCCGACAGGGCCTCGCAGCGGAGGTCTGAGACCCTTGAGTGGGTGATCATCGCTCTCATCTTGGGCGAAATAATGCTTAATATTTTTAATCGGCTTTAGAGTCACGGCTAAGCGCCTTGCCGGCCCGTGAGGAATTTGGTCTGATGGGCGGGTGCGTTTTACAGTGCTCTCATCTGGCAGCAAAGCTAATTGTACCTTCGTGGAGGCGGCGGGTGAGCGCGTCCTAATAGACTGCGGTCTGTCCGGAAAAAAAGCGGAGGAGAGACTCATCGAACATGGGATCGATCCAGCCTCAATCTCTTCGATTCTCGTTACCCACGAGCACTCTGATCATATTCATGGGGTCCCGACGCTCAGTCGTCGCCACGGCATGACGGTCTACGCCAATGCCGCGACTATGGAGAACATCTCTAAAGTGAAGCGGCGAGAGGTTTTTACCACTGGGCAGGATTTCTCAATTGGACGGATTCGGATTACTCCCTTCAGTATTGTGCATGATGCGGTCGACCCGGTGGGCTTTGTCCTCCGTGCCGATGGGTTGGCGCTCGCGGTTGTGACTGATCTAGGGCGGGTAACCACGCTCGTTCAGGAGCATGTGAGGGGGGTAAATGCCCTCATCCTTGAGTCCAACCATGATCAGCAGATGCTCCAGGAGTGCGGCTACACTTGGGAGCTCAAACAGCGGATCTCGTCGACTCATGGGCATCTGTGCAATGAGGCCGCGGGGCAGCTCATTGAGGACATTATGCACCCGGAGCTCTTTCACATCGTTTTGGGACACTTAAGTGAGAATAGTAACACACCAACCCTGGCGCTTGAGTGTGCTCGTCGTTATTTGGAACGGTGTGATGAACGGGGGAGGGGTTTGCGGACCCTTCTTTGTGGGAATGTTTACGAAAGTTTACCAAGCCTTCACCTTGATGAACGGTGCCAAGCCGGGGTAATTAACTTGGCATGATTTCACGCTACACGAATCCTGAGATGGCGGCGATCTGGAGTGACGAGGCGCGCTATCAGATCTGGCTCGACATAGAGCGTCACGCCCTCGAGGGGCTCGTCAAAGTTGGAAAGGCGCCGGCTGAAGCCCTCGTCGCCTACAATGAAAAGGCTCGCTTTAGCGCCGACCGTGTTCTCGAGATAGAGAAAGAGGTTAAGCATGATGTTATAGCCTTCCTGACTAACGTGGCCGAGTACGTTGGCCCCCTCTCTCGCTTCGTGCACAAGGGAATGACCTCGAGCGACGTAGTGGATACCTGCCTCGCTGTTCAGATGCGCCGATCGGGTCTCCTTCTCCTGCAAGACCTTCAGGCTCTTCTGGAGGTTTTGAGGGCGCGAGCCCTTGAATTCAAGACAACCCCCTGTATCGGACGATCCCACGGGATCCACGCTGAGCCCACCACCTTCGGCGTAAAGTTGGCGGGGTGGTACGCCGAGGTGAAGCGACACGTGGTGAGATTACGCGCGGCTGTAGATGAGATCTCGGTGGGGAAACTTTCCGGTGCCGTGGGGACCTACGCTGGCATCGATCCAAGCGTTGAGGCCCTTGTGATGGAGCGGCTATCGCTCACGGCCGAGACCGTGGCCACACAAGTGGTCTCCCGTGATCGGCACGCTAGTTTCATGTCCTGTCTGGCTGGTATTGCGGGCTCAATTGAGCGCTTCTCCGTTGAAGTCCGTCATCTACAGAGGACGGAGGTTGGTGAGGTAATGGAGGGATTCGCTCCCGGACAGAAGGGGTCGTCGGCGATGCCCCACAAACGTAATCCAATCCTTACGGAGAACTTGTGCGGCCTCGCGCGGCTCGTGCGGTCGTACGCGCAAGCGTGCTTCGAGAATGTCGCTCTTTGGCATGAGCGCGACATCAGTCACAGTTCGGTTGAGCGAGTGGCCGTTCCGGATTCGTGCCTCGTCGTCGACTTTATGTTGAGGCGTTTCGCTGGGGTCGTCAGAAACCTTGTCGTGTCTCCGGAGCGAATGATGGAGAATTTGGAGTATACCCGAGGAACCATCTTTTCGGGGCACCTACTCCTAGCCCTGGTTGATAAGGGTGTAAGTCGGGAGGATGCCTACCGACTCGTTCAACGGCACGCGCTTGAAGCGTGGGACGGGGGAGCCTCGCTTAAGGAGCGAGCTCAGGGGGATCCGACCATCGCTGGAGCGCTCTCTACCTCAGAGCTTGACGATATTTTTAGCGTTTCGCGTCACCTCAGAGAGGTCAATCGGATCGTTGAACGGGCGTTGGTGTAATGTACGGAGAATGGATATGGGTATTCGATTCCAAGTTCTCGTTCGACTAAAGGGCGGAGTTCTTGATGTCCAAGGTAAGGCCATTGAGAGTGGTCTTAGGGACAAAAAATTCGACAATCTAAAGAATATAAGGGTCGGGCGGGCGATTGAGCTCGACGTTGAGGGAGTATCAAAAGACGCGGCTTGGGCCCAGGTTGATGAGGTTTGTAAACTTTTACTGGCCAATCCGGTGATTGAGCAGTACGAGATCAGGGAGGTGGAGTGAGGGTCGCCGTAGTTGTCTTCCCAGGGACTAATTGCGACCAGGATGTTCTCCACGTTTTTGGAGGGCTTCTCGGCGCCGAGGTGTTCCCGGTGTGGCACCGCGACCGTGATCTCAAACGAGCTGACCTCGTTGTGCTTCCAGGAGGGTTCTCCTACGGTGATTATCTTCGAACGGGCGCTTTGGCGAAACTCTCACCGGTGATGGACTCCGTAAGGGAGTTCGCTGGCAAAGGGGGAAGGGTGCTTGGGATCTGTAATGGCTTTCAGATCCTTTGCGAGGCAGGGCTTCTTCCTGGCGCGTTGCTGGAGAATGTGGGGCGGAGGTTTCTCTCTCAGTTCGTGCGTATCAGGGTTGAGTCCACGGTTGGATTCTTTACCGCGGGACGGGAAGGGGGAGGGGTCATAACGTGCCCGATCGCGCACTTCCAGGGGAACTACTTCGCTGACGAGGAGACCCTTAAGGAGATCGAGGATAATCGCCAAGTAGTGTTCCGGTACTGCGACCCCCACGGGGTCGTTGAGGCGGGAACCCTCGAATGTAACGTAAATGGATCGCGTAACGCTATTGCGGGAGTATCAAATCGGGCAGGGAATGTCGTTGGGCTGATGCCCCACCCGGAGCGTGCCGTGGAGGCCGTAATCGGGTATGTCGGCGGGGAATCAGGGCTTGAGCCCTTTAGGGCCGTCTGTAAATCTTAGTTTCTAGGTTGAGAGACCTCCCAGGGGCATTTTTGCGACCGCAAGGTTAGCTCATTCGCCTGATATGCCGCAGGGCGGTTAAGCTCCCTCTGTCGTATGCGGCGACCAGGATTAATTACGTTGTTTACGGGTTCGTATCAGGGCATATGTAAGTCCCGCTACCACTAGTGGTGGGAAGAGCCAAAGGACCCCAAAGTGACCGGCCCCCTCGGTTTCTTTGGCTTGGTTCGTTGCCTCGATCGAAATGGAGTCAAGGACGCCCTTAAGCCCGCTTTCCGGTCCAGCGCCCACATTTGTGGCGGTCGCAATATAACTGCGGTCAGGTAGGTCAACGGTAAGGATCTCGCTAATCATAGGCGCCCCACGGTTTGTGTACCGAGCGATAGCGATGAAGGCCGGGAGTCCATTTCTGACCTCCAGCCTTGAATGCGTGAGAACGGTGTCGGTGAGTCCCACTCCCTTATAACTCTCAAGTAGCCTCTCCTCTCTCTCCCTGAGAGAGGGTTGCCGCACGTCATTTGGCGCCGGTTGGAGAATAACGTTAAGAGTGGGAAACCCCCCGGTTTTGCTACGAAAAGCGCATAAAGTGCCGATCGGCGCTGGCGATATCCGCTCTAGGTTTTCAGGAACGGAGAGCAACAGCGATTCGCTCGCCGAGCATAGGGTTTGGCTTGGAGGGGGTTGGAGTTCGATGCCCTTTGAATCGGCAAAGCCTAGCCCCGCTCTGCAGTGCGCGAGAAGAACCACCCCTAGAGCGGATCGCTGTAGCGCGATTTTAACGTTGAAAAATGGGGCGTTTCGAAAAATCGGAAGTAACATTTTGTATTGATCTATCGATGAAAGTGTCACTAATATCGCACATTGTTCGTTTCTCGCATTCAGAAATGACGCTAATCCCCAGGTAAAAGTGGAGAAAAGTGTTTGGATCGAGAGGCGAAGCTCGTTGTGTATTCTGACCGTTTTCCCTCAATGTGACCCCTTCGGCGGAACGTCTTAGGGGTTAAGGGTGCGGTGGGCGACGAACGGAACGGCTCTTTATATTAGCGAAGGGCGGCTGAGGTTGTTAATCAGTCAGTGCTAGCGAATCAGGAGATCCTCTGTGAGTAACCAACGAGTGGTTTCGGTATTTGGTACCATCAACAACAATTAGGAGAACTAACCATGGCAAAGAAGAGCGCAAAGAAGAGCGCCAAAGTGGCTAAGAAAGCCGCTAAGAAGGGCAAAGCTGCTCCAAGCCGCTCAGGCGGAAAGGTTGTAGCATCGGCAGTCGTTAAGGCTCGTGTAGCTACGAAGCCTCGTAACGGCTCGACATTGAGCTACACTCAATCGGAGTTCCTTGAGAACGTTCGCGCTTTCTGCGGACTTCCAAAGCGTTCCCAGGCTCGCGAGGTGATCGATGATATCGCTCTCTTCGTAACTGAGTCACTCCGTAAGGGTTACAAGATCCCGCTCATGGGACTTGGAAAGCTTTATGTTCGTGAGTCGAAGGCTCGTATGGGCCGTAACCCAGCTACGGGTGAGTCAATCCACATTCCAAAGCGGAAGAAGGTTCGATTCACACCAGCTAAAGCTCTTAAAGAGAGGGTTCTCTAATCCTTCTAGAGCTTAGCTCGTGAAAAATGGGCGTGGGGGTACTTTGTATCCCCGCGCCCTTTTATTTTTATAATCGGTTCATGACCGCGGCTTAGCATTATTCGGGCGACGAACGCTTTATGTGGCTCAGCGGTCAAGGATTCTTTGGTTCAACCGTACCCTGAGAGCTACATCGGCCGTGGTTCCACCGCTTCCCCTTTCAACAGCATTGGAGTCGGTCTAAGATATCGGGTATGAGCGATGTAACGGCAGCGGTTGAGCCAACAAAAGAAGAGATAATAGAGGTGCTAAAAACCGTTGAGGATCCAGAGCTCTTTCTGGATATCTGGTTTTTGGGGCTCATTTACAACATAGCTATTGATGATGGTCGGGTCATAATCGACATGACGTTCACGTCACCTATGTGCCCAGCTGGACCTCAATTGAAGCATGAGGTTCAGAGTAAGGTCGCGGCTCTCCCTGGGGTCAGGGAGGCGCTAGTACAAATTACATTCCAACCCCCGTGGGAGGCCTCTGAGGAGGTTAAGGGGATGTTAGGCATGCTCTAGGAGGGCGGTTAGGTGCGACTGTCAGAAGATCAGCTCGAGCTTCAGGATCTCGTAAGGCGTTTCCTCCAGGAATCGGCCAACGCTGAATACCTTCGCAAGCGCGTCACCGATGGGTTACGTTTCGATCTCGCGCTCGTCGACACACTGAGGCAGCTTGGATTGGAGGAGAGTTTCGCTGAGGGGGAGGGTTCACTAGGGTTCGCTGAACTCTCTGTGATAGCGGAGGAGGTGGGTCGGGCGCTCCTACCAGAGCCCCTCCTTGAGCGGGTTTTTGGTGACCGCATGGTGCCTCAATTTCTCGCTTCCCCTAGTAAGAGCGCATATCTCGATCTCGGCTTGGGCACAGCTTTTGCGCCTGACACGTGTTGCAGGTTAACGATCGATGGCGGTGGCGCTTCAGTCTCGGGTTCGATTGCGTGGGCGTTCGGAGTCGAGGGAGCTTCGCGAGCCCTTGCTGTGGTGACGGTAAAGGGTGGTTCCAGGGTCTTCTGTTTTAGTCTGCGGTCGGCGGGAGTCGTGATAAAGCCGGTTACATCGCTTGATCTGACAACGGCCCTTTCAACGATCACGCTGACGGAAGTGTCTGGGATCCTACTTACCGATGACGAGTCCAGAGTGATCCTTGATTGCTATGAGATTCTTAAGGCTTCTGAGGTTTTCGGACTCTCAAGTCGGGTTATTGAGATGACGAGTGAGTATCTGAAGACCAGGGAGCAGTTTGGTGTTCCTATCGGTGCCTTTCAAGCTGTGCAGCAAAAGATCGCTGATGCTTACGCCGCGTCGGAGGCGCTTGGGGCCCTCAGCCGTTTCGCCAGTTGGAGCGTTACTCATTCGCCAGATCAGCGACCTCTTACCGCTCGCGCGGCGATCAGTCACGCCAGTGAGGTCGGCCCGAGTATCTGTGAGGCGGCGATTCAATGCCACGGGGGAATCGGGTTTACGTGGGAGTATGATCTTCACCTGTTCCTTCGCCGAGCAAAGAGTATTCAAGCTGGGTTCCCGCTGAGCGGTGGGCGGGTAGATGAGCTTCTTGACCGAGCCAAGAAGCAGTAGGCTTCCCCCCATTTGCATGTGCTTTTACTCCCCGGCGAGGTAACGCTGGAGGCGTCGGCTAAGGATTCGCTCTTAGGGATAGCGCGTCGCTAGGCAGGCGCTAACTCTGTCTCTAGGAGCTCACACCAAGCGTGAATACATGTGATGTGCGCCTCCTGAACGCGCTCCGTAGCGGTTGATGGCACCGTGATGGCTATGTCACTGATAGGCGCTAGGTGCCCGCCATCTTTTCCCGTTAGAGCTATGACAAACGATCCCTTGGATTTCGCCGCGCGGACCGCCTGGAGAACGTTTTTTGAGTTCCCAGAGGTTGATATGGCGACGAGCACGTCGTTTGGAGTGCAAAAGGTTTCAGCGTAGCGAGCAAATGCGTCTTCGAACGAGATGTCGTTACCCCAACAGGTAAGAACACTCGGATCCATAAAGTGGAGTGCTCTTATTCCCGGCCGATTACGCTTGTACCTAGCGACCAATTCCTCGCACAGGTGCATGGCGTCGCACGTTGAGCCTCCATTTCCGCAGGCGTAAATTGTTCCGCCAGTTCGGGAGCACAAGGCGAGGCGCTCAGCGCTCTCCTTGACCGCGGATAGGAACACCTGGTTGTTTGCCAGCGATGCCTTTAGGGCGCTGGATTCGCTAAAGATAGCGCCGATGGTATTTTGCATGCATGCTCCAGAGAGAATCCCAAAACACAAGGAGTATCATACACAGGTGGCAAAAGGGGAAGGGAGGCCTCTAGGTCTTGTAAATCCGTGTAGCCACCAGATAAAACATTATCTAAACTTCATTTGAATTCCGGTTAGCGATAACGAGGGCCATCATGAAAGAGTACAAGATCTGGTTAGCGAAGCTTATTACGATAGTGGCGCTCACGTTTTTGATCATCCCGTTCATAGCTGGTGGGATCGTCGCCGCCACCAAACACCTCGGACCACAGGTGAACGTAATAGAGCTCACAGGGGTCATTGATGACGGCAGTGAAGTGCTGAAAGAGCTGTATAGCAGCGCTCGGGACAAAGACGTGAAAGCGATTGTCCTCCGGATCGATTCACCTGGAGGCGCGGTAGCTCCCTCTGAGGAGATCTATCACGCCGTTAAAAAGCTCAAGTCACAAAAGCCGATAGTGGTGTCGATGGGTTCAATGGCGGCCTCAGGAGGCCTGTATTCCGCCGTGGGCGCGTCAAAGATCCTTTGTCAACCTGGAACTCAGACGGGATCGATAGGGGTTGTGATGCAGATCCCTAACTTTACGGCGATATCAAAAACCGTTGGGTTTGACATGATCACCGTCAAGAGTGGCGCGCTCAAAGACGCGGGGAATCAATTTCGACCGATGACAGATGATGAGCGGCGTTTTCTAGAGGGCACCGCCGCGAAGGTTCATGTCGCTTTTATTAGAGCGGTCGCGGAGGGACGAAACATCCCAGAGGAGAAAGTTAAGGCTTTCGCGGATGGGCGCGTTCTTCTGGGTAGTGAGGCGCACGATCTCGGCCTGGTCGATGGGTTCGGGGATGTGTACGACGCCGGCCGTTTAGCTCTCTCCCTCGCTAAAGTTGAAATTTCAGGGGACGAGGTCCCGAATCTGAATTTCGTCAATCGAAAGGGGGGCTTCATCGAGCGGGCTCTTAAGTCGGCGTCGTCTTTGCCCCAGCTTCTTAGGGGTGGTGCCGCTCCTAGCATGAGCTATCTCTCCTTCTAAGGCTGGGTGGCGTGGCGCAGGGAGTTATAGTAGCGGGAATCGGAACTGATGTGGGAAAAACCGTGGTATCGGCGATCCTGTGTGAGCGTCTCAAGGCTTATTACTGGAAGCCGGTGGCGACAGGAATACGGGTCGGGCCGGCGGAGAGTGAATCTGTAGCCGGACTTTTGTCGGAGGGTTCGGCCCGAGTCTTCAAGGAGCAATTCCTCTTCCAAGAGCCGCTCTCTCCGCATATAGCTGCTGCTCTGGAGACAAGAGAGGTGAGAGTGGGAGACTTCATCTGTCCACCGTGCGATTCACCCTTGGTGATTGAGTTGGCAGGAGGTGTCATGGTTCCCCTCAATGACCGAGAGACCAATCTGGATCTGATCAGGAAGCTCGCGCTTCCGGTCGTTGTAGTATCCCGGCACTACCTCGGGAGTATCAACCATACTCTCCTGACGATAGAGGCGCTGCGCAGCGCTGGGGCGGATGTTCGCGGGTTGGTGTTTAATGGTGAAGAGCTACCAGATAGTGAGCGGGTTATCCGCGTCCTTAGTGGAGTTCAAGTCATAGGGCGAGTGCCTCTCTTTCCCTCGATGTCCCGAAAAGTTGTGACAGAGTTTGCGGCTTCGTGCGATTGGATTGTATGAGCGACCTAGTCACTCGGGATAGAGAGAGGGTGTGGCACCCCTATACCCAATCTGGATTCGGTGTGGAGCCACTGGGGGTTGTATCCGCCAAGGGAAGTTACCTTACCCTCGAGGATGGAAGATCAATCTTAGACGGCATCTCCTCGTGGTGGTGCTGTCTTCACGGGCACGGGCATTCGAGCTTACGCAAGGCAGCGAGCGAACAATTTGAAAAGCTGGACCATATAATTTTTGGGGGGTTCACTCATGAGCCAGCGGTGAGACTCTCCGAGGCTCTGTGTGAGGTGGCGCCGCACAATTTCCAGAAAGTGTTTTTCTCGGATAACGGATCAACGGCCGTGGAGGTGGCGATAAAGCTTGCTCTCCAAGTGTGGCGAAACCGAGGTGAGAAGAGGACTAAACTAATCGCTCTTGAGGAGGGGTATCACGGCGATACTTTTGGCGCCATGTCCGTCGGAGCGCGGTCGATATTTACCGAACCGTTCGACGATCTCCTCTTTTCGGTTGATCGCCTCTCTCTTGAAGCGACCGAGCGAGACTTGGAACGGGCTGAGGCTCTCTGTAGGGCGGGAGAGGTGGCCGCTTTCATCTTTGAGCCAGTGGTGCAAGGGGTAGGGGGGATGAGGATGTATGCCCCATCCGCGCTTGACTCTTATTGCGCCGTCATGAAGCGGTATGGGGTTCTTTGTATCGCCGATGAGGTAATGACCGGTTTTGGTCGGACTGGGCCACTTTTTGCCAGCGCGTCATTGAAGGAAGCGCCTGATATCTTGTGTCTCTCGAAGGGCATTACCAGCGGCACCCTGCCGTTAGCGGTGAGTCTCTGTCGTGATAGTGTCTTTAATGAGTTTATATCTTCGGACCATTCAAAAACCTTTTTTCATGGCCATACCTACACAGCTAATCCGATAGCGTGCGCCGTCGCGTTGGCCAGTCTTCAACTTACCACCAGCGCTGAGTGTCTCGATGCTCGTGAGCGTATAGCTGCACGACACCGCGAGGTGGTTGAGGGCCTATCGGATCAACCCGGAATAGTGAACGCCCGCTCACGGGGTACTATCGTAGCGTTTGATCTCATCCGACAGGGGGACCAAGGATATGGAAATGGGTTGGCTGAAAGGGCAAGAGATTTTTTTGTTCAAAGGGGTGTTCTCGTGAGACCTCTCGGAAATGTGGTCTATCTCATGCCCCCCTATTGCTTTACCGATGATGAGCTCGGCCGCGCCTATGACGCTATGAAGCTCTTTATTTCCGAAGTGACGAGGTGAGCCCCGCCGCTGTCCTATTCGCTACAGTTGGCTCGTTACTGTCGGGATTACCGTGACTTCGGCGCTCGGGAAGGCCACCGATACGCGGTCCCGTAGAAGAATCGTCGCGGAGTGAACCGCGCCGAACCGCAGTTGCTCGTCGAACGCTATCGATAGCTCAATGTACACCCTGCGCGCCGTTCGCCGTGAGCGGACGCCCTCGACGTTTAGGTACAGGTGACGGTGCTCGCTGAGAAGTGACTCAAGGGTGCGCTGAAGGTTCTCTTCGATCGCATAGTCGATCAGGTCTGGCACGGAGGCAGATACCAAGGTGTAGGCTTGCCATAACATGAAAAGGGATAGGATCGTCGATCCAAGGGGATCGAAATAGAGAGCTACCGGAGAGGATAGGAAAGAGAGCCCGAGAGAGAGAGCTACAATGGATGTGGCGCACGTCTTCGCTCTAAAAAGGCGCCATTGAGATTCGGAGATCGGGGAGGGGTCTCTCTGATGGGAGAGATAATTTGAGAACCACAGAAGGGAATTGCCGAGTACCGAGAGGATGGCGAAGACAAAACCAGGTGCCGCGTTTTTGACCTCCTGCGGCGATATAAATCCCCTAATTCCAGTGAGAAGAGACACAATGAAGGTAAGAAAGAGGGCCGCCGCTACCGCCACGCCGGTTAATTGCTCCAGCTTGCCGTATCCGTAGTTGAATCTCCTTGTGTCGTTCTGAGCCATCCTCGTTAAAACAACCCACGCGACTACGATTGCGATGAACTCCCCAAGACAGCGCAGGAAGTCAGCGAAGAGAGTTGTCGAGTTCGAGATGACCGCTACATAGCCGGTAGGGAGCAGAGATAGGAACGTGGTAAAGACGGCGAAGAGAACGAGCTGCTCCTTCTTAGGTCGGAGGAGTGCTTCGGATGGCGCTAGGTTCATGCTATCACCAACCCCTTGGTGCCTGTAGGTTTCTGTTGGTTTAATCATTAAATTGTAGCAAATAGGCGTAGTCTCGGTCACCCCCTTTCGTGGGGTCTAAGAAATCAGGAGCGCCTCTTTTTCTTGCTCGCGCGTCCTTTCAGTGTTACTCCAAATACTTGGGTCCATAACGGGAGTTTGTCGATAATGACGATCCACCACTCAGAAGGTATCCCCTCGCCGGAGTCAAAATCTGAGCTACTCGGCGCTAGCGTGCCGAGCGGTGTGAGCCGAATAGCGGTTGAGGGGCTCGATCCGTTAGGAGTCGATTTCGCGAAGAGATTGGTGAATCTCTGTGAACTCCTAGCTCAAAAAAAAATGGTAGTACTGTCGCCGGCCACTCGGAGGGTAGTAGAGGATTTAGATCTCTTTGAGTGGAGCAAGCCTTACCCTGATGGTATGCGAGATCGGGGAGTCCCCTTCTTTACTGGCGACAAGTACCTTCACGCCGATATCACCAACCTTGAATCTCAGTTCCTCAAACTTCGGCGGTCGCACGAGCAGGGAGAGATTCTCAACAAAGACATGGTGAGCTCGTCTCTACACACCGTGACACCGTGGAGCTACCGGAGTATTTTGGGGCGCATCGAAATAAAGATTGAGGAGCGTATCCAGGAGATTAAGCGCAGGTGCGCTGGAGCCGTAGATACCCCGGAGGGAGCTTTGCGCGGCTCAGACTTCGGGGAGTCGATAACCGCTCTCATTCAAGAGAAGCCTGTCGAGGCCGCGGCTCAGGTTTTTCGGATTCTTCTTCGAGCGGAGCGCGAGGTTGGAAGGGGAGCGCTTAGGGGCATTGTGGAGCACCTGGATGAGCTATGGTCGGTGGCGCAGAGGACTCAGGCGACCCCAGAGCTTCAACTTCAGGCATTTGATCGTCATCTAAGGAAGGTGGGTGTAGCGCTTCTTGAGGGGAGTCTCCCCTTTGATCGAAGAGACCTAGAGATTCGAGCTAAGCGAATTTTAGCTGAAGGGCATGTGGATACCTTCCTTGGAGGAGATGATGGCCGAGGCTTACATGGAAGATATAAATTCGCCGCAAGTTGGCTTCAGGGGCGCTATGAGGGACAGTATTGTCCGACGCCCTTCCCGAGCTGGCAGCCGACTGCCAAACAGGAGTCCTATGAGGAGAGCTTCAAAATAGTAACTCGGGCGCGACACCACTCCTATCACTCATTTGGACGGCTTAGGATGGAGAGCAGATCGCTCGGGTCGCGACCGCCACTCTTCCGGGAATTCCTCGCTGATACCTTTGAGGATGTTAAGTTGATTCGTGGTGACAACATCGACGCCCCACCGGGGCGCGGGGTCTTCGCGACTGGGGCTAAGCTAGATAAGCTCTTTTTTGCCCTGGACGGGGGGGGAGATAGACTAGCCCCGTATGTAAACGATGAATCGCTCTGGTTTAGAGAGATGTTGCCATCGCTTGAGTTGTGCTCAGCGATCTTTCTACGGCAATGGATCGGGCTAACAAGCCCGATCGATCGCTTCGAGGTGATGAAAGATCGATACTACTACATAATTGACAACGACCACTTTAGTAGTGGTTATGGGTGCGCCTACGGTATCCCAACCTCGGTGGTTTCCGCGAAGTTAGTCAGGGCCCTTTACGCCCTCGGGGATAGCCCCAATGGCGCCATTGACGCTGGAAGTCTCCAGCTTTCGGTGTCAGATCTCTTTACGGCTACTCTTCAAGCCGGGAAATTGCCGTTGAATTTGGGGAACATGTCAGTTCTATTCGGAGGCATGTGCAACGCCTTTCCGGTAGGATCCGCCCCCCTCTTTAAATGGGAGAACGAGCTGGGCGCCGATTGGCGGGATGTTTACGATCACGTGCACTGGTCGTTGCGTGTGTGGGCCTATCGAGAGGATCGGAAGAGGGTAGAAGATTTCGTTCGCCCGCTCTCGGCGGCCGATTGGGAGGTTCGCTCCTTTGCTGTCGCGGGGCAGCAGTTGTTTGAGGCGATTCGTCACCGGTATGGCGCGTGGAAGAACGATCAGACACCAGGAGCAGATCGAGCGCCTAGATTACTAATTCGAGTCTATGACATATACCGGGCTCATCAACTGGAAGGTGCCTCGCGCGACGGCGAGGAGGCGGTCTATCTCGCCGTTATCGATAGAGGAGACCCTACATTCTCTCCGTTACCGGTGCTCAACTGTCACACCCTTGAATTAGTAACATCGGAGGGGGTAGTAACCTTCCCAAAGAATGGGAGCGGTGCTGGCGCGCGGGAACGTGCCCTCTGGCACAGGCACGTCGTGCCCCTCATCAGCCAGTATGACGACGAGCGAGGCGAATGTGAGGGGCCATACGAACTGGTTCTTGTTGGTGAGAGGGATATTAAGAGAGGATGAGGGAATGACAAATCAAACTTCGACGAGTCGGCTGGATAGCTACGATTTAGCTTTGGCGACGCTGCCGAGATTACCCTTGGGGGGCGCCGCTCCAGAGGCGCCCCCGGCACGTCCTCGACCAGAGACCGCGCCTCCGGAACGTGAGCCCCAAAGGGTCGCCCCGCCAGAGAGAGCGCCCCTCCTACCGCAGCAAGCCCCTGACCCAGCTACCAAGCCAAACCAGTGCCCCGATCCCTCAACGTGTCCAGCTCCGTAAGGCGCTAATCTAGCGGCTCAAACCTCGCGGTAAAGTGCCGAAGGAAAGGGGGATCATAGGTTAATCGAAGACCCTTAAGATTATTTTTGATGGAGACTATCTCGGCCATTCCCTCAAGCATGTAATCGACGTGGCTCTGCGTGTACACCCTGCGCGGAATCGCCAAACGCACCAACTCCATCTGGGCCGCGTTGAAACTATCCGGATTGTGGCTGGGGTCAGCGTAGTGGCCGAACATGGCTGAGCCGATCTCGCAGGAGCGTATTCCCTCAGCTAAATAAAGTTCGCACGCGAGAGCCTGTCCAGGAAAGTGATGGGGAGGGATGTGAGGAAGGAAGGCGCGGGCATCGATATAGACGGCGTGAGCCCCTGGCGGTTGGACAGTGGGGATGCCGACACTATTCAGGCCCTCAGCTAGGTAACGAGTCACCGCAGTCCTATATTCTAGGTAGCCCTCGTCTAGAACCTCATCTAGTCCTACCGCGAGCGCCTCAAGGTCGCGGGCGGCTAGGCCGCCATAGGTAGGAAATCCCTCGGTTAAGATAAGAAGAGAACGCAGGCTCTCTACCCACCCCTTATCACGGAGCGCGATGAAGCCGCCAATATTCACGAGGCCATCCTTCTTCGCGCTCATCAAGCATCCGTCCGCTAGTGAGAAGGTCTCTTGGGCGATCTCTCGTGAGGAGCGAGCGCCCTGTCCACTCTCCCGGGTTTTTATGAGATATGAGTTCTCGGCGAACCGACAGGCATCAAGTATGAAGGGTATGCCGTACTTTTTGAATATCTGGGAAGCGCCCCTGATATTCTCTAGGGAAACCGGTTGTCCGCCACCCGTATTATTGGTGATTGTGATCATTCCAAAAGGGATGGAGGCGCGCTCGGCCGAGCAAAAGAGATCCAGTTTGGCGAGGTCGATGTTGCCTTTGAAGGGAAAAAGGGAGTTTGAGTCTCGAGCCTCGCTTATTACTAGGTCCACGGCCTCGGCGCCTAGCTGTTCAATATTTGCTCTTGTTGTGTCGAAATGGTTATTGGATGGGATCTTCATTCTAGGCTTCACCACCGCCTGGAATAGGAGCCTCTCCGCGGCGCGCCCCTGATGTGTTGGAATGATGTGAGTATATCCGGTGAGGGCTTGCACGACCCTTTCAAATTTCGAGAAACTGCGTGAGCCGGCATACGACTCATCAGCGACCATCATCGCCGCCCATTGGTTAGCGCTCATGGCCGTTGTGCCGGAGTCCGTTAGTAGATCAAACGTAACAGACGACGCGGGAACCAAGAAGAGGTTGTGGCCAGCCTCCTTTAGAATAGGCTCGCGCTCTCTTCGTGAGAGCATTACCAGAGGTTCTACAACCTTTATTTTAAATGGTTCAATTATGGTGCGATGGTCGCTCATGTGGGAAACGGTAGCACACAGGAGCTCCGCCACCCAGCCAATATCAGGGGAGGACTTTGTCGTATGTGTATTGAAAGTTTTTCGCTTCTAGCTCGGTGCCTATTGTTGTAAGCTTTCCGGGGCTGCTGGAGTAACCCTTTGTTATGACAAATACACGATTTCCGATTCCCTCCGCTTTCTCGAATTCCGCGCACGTAACCCCATCGTTGTACGAAGAGCTTTATAGCCAATCGATCAGTAATCCGGAGGCCTTCTGGGATAGTCAGGCCCGCGAGCTAGTGCAGTGGCACTCTCTATGGAGCAGAGTTGTATCGTGGGATTTCGTCTCAGCGAATGTGCAGTGGTTTCTGGGCGCCAAGCTGAATGTAAGCGAGAACTGTCTTGATCGACATCTTTCGACCCGTGGCGAGAAGACCGCCATCATCTGGGAGGGTAATGAGCCGGGAGATGTGAGGCGATTGTCCTATAGAGAGCTTCACCGCGAGGTGTGCAGAGCCGCGACGTTGCTTAAGAAGCTCGGTATTGGGAGGGGAGATCGGGTCGCAATCTATCTTCCGATGATTCCCGAGGCCGCGATATGCATGTTGGCGTGCGCTAGGGTAGGGGCGGTACACACGGTGGTTTTTGCGGGCTTCTCGGCTGAGTCGCTGAGAGACCGTATAAACGACTGCGGGTGTAAGCTCTTAATTACAGCGAATGAAGGGCTGCGTGGGGCGAAGACAATTCCGCTCAAGGAGACGAGCGATGAGGCCCTTAAGGGTTGTCCCACGGTTTTAAAAACGCTCGTTGTTCGCCGAACCGAAAAAGCAGTGCCGATGAAGGAGGGGCGTGACCTCTCGTATGAGGATGAGCTCGCGAAGTTGGGTGCCGATATCGATGCCTCTGTAGAGAGCATGGACTCCGAGGCTCCGCTTTTTATTCTCTACACCAGTGGCTCGACGGGTAAGCCTAAAGGGGTGTTGCATACAACTGGAGGATATCTTCTACAGGTCACCGCCACGCACAAGTATATCTTCGACATCAAGGAGGACGACGTCTACTTTTGCGCCGCCGATGTTGGTTGGATAACAGGGCACTCATATGTTGTGTACGGGCCACTCTCAAATGGCGCCACAACGGTGATGTTTGAGTCACTGCCCACCTATCCGGACGCCGGGCGGTACTGGGATACGGTGGATCGCCACAAAGTTAGTATTTTCTACACTGCCCCCACAGCTATCCGAGCGCTTGTAAAGGAGGGAGATGCTCACGTGTCAAAATATGAACGCTCCTCGCTGCGTATCCTCGGAACCGTAGGTGAGCCGATAAATCCCGACGCTTGGCTTTGGTACCATTCGACGGTAGGGGGAGAGCGTTGCCCCATCGTTGATACGTGGTGGCAGACTGAAACGGGCGGGGTCTTGATATCTCCCCTGCCAGGGGCGACTGAGACGAAGCCTGGATCCGCTACAAAGCCGTTTTTTGGCGTACAACCCGTCGTGGTTGATGAAAACGGAAAGCACCTTGAAGGTAACGGCATTACCGGTCGGCTCTGCATTAAGTTTCCATGGCCGGGAATGATGCGGACTGTGTACGGAGATCACCAACGGTTCGTGAATACGTACTTCTCAACGTATCCAGGGCTCTACTTTACTGGGGACGGGTGCCGGCGTGACGAGGATGGTTATTACTGGATTACTGGTCGCGTTGACGATGTGCTCAACGTCGCTGGGCATAGGCTTGGAACTGCTGAGGTCGAGAGCGCGATAGTTCGGTCAGGGGTTGTCGCGGAGGCCGCCGTCGTTGGTATCCCGCACGATCTGAAGGGCCAGGGAATAGGCGCATTTTGTGTTTTGCGTGACGACGTTCCGGCTGGGAGTGATGTGACTAAGGAGGTGATTCGCTCGGTGCGAGAGATAATCTCCCCGATTGCGACACCGGATTCAATTTGGATCGTACCAGGCTTACCTAAGACACGATCCGGCAAGATTATGAGGCGCATACTGAGAAAAGTAGGCGAGGGGGAGTATGCTCAGGTTGGAGACACCACTACTCTGGCGGATCCCAGTGTTGTTGAGCAAATCATCAAGATCGTCCAGGCCTCAAGGGGTGGTAAATAGGGATAGAAAAATAAAAAAAGATCGTTCTTTGGTGTGCTTAGTCAGGTTTGCAGTTGATGGAGCGCCTTAGAAGGGTGTCCTTAAAAACGATTATATGGGATACTAACCACAAGAAAAGAAGAGATACTCACTAGATGGCATCGTAATCGGCGGCTTATACTGGGACCGCGGTTCGCGCTAAAGTAGCGGGAGGGGCCAAAGGAAGCGCCCCTCAAGTTGAAAAGTAGGCCAGCTAGGTCGAGGTTGAGCATTAGTAACCCAGGATAGCGATTCCCGCCCGCTGATTTGCAATCACACACCTGGCGGTACTGAGTTAGTTGAGACAATGGAAAATGAAGCTAAAACCGTGGAGGCTCCTCAGGCTGAGGGGTCATTCTTTGACCTTGTAAAACACCCAAGCATTCGTGGGCAGTTAAAGGCTCTGAAGATAGAGTCGCCGACCCCAGTACAGAGGGCCGCTATTCCCGCGGTTCTTACAGGACAGGATTGTATTGTTGAGGCGCAGACGGGGAGTGGAAAAACCCTGGCATTCGTCCTTCCGATCCTTTCAAAGTTGATAGATGCCTCACCGGTCGATGGAACTTTCGCCCTGATTATAACCCCCACCCGTGAGCTAGCTCTGCAGGTGCGAAACGTTATCGTGTCAGTGGTTGAGGATCTTCGGCCAGCGTGCGTAATCGGCGGGGCAAAGCAGGAGGGGCAGATTCGAGATCTGCGCAACGATCCCCGAATAGTGGTAGGAACGCCAGGACGGCTTCAGGACTTAATCGATCAGCGCAAGATAAACCTCAAAAACTGTAAGATGTTCGTACTGGATGAGGCTGATGAGATGCTTTCGATGGGTTTTGTTGAGGAGGTCCGAGCGATCCTTTCAAAGCTCCCAAAGCAGCGGCAGGGCTTGTTCTTTAGCGCAACGATGACCCCTCGTGTTGGCCAACTGGCGGAATCGTTTCTTCAAAAGCCGTTACGAGTAGAGCTAGAACCTGTTGATGAGACGACACAGCTTATCGAACACCTCTTCTGTCGAGTTGATGGGGGACTTTCAAGTAAAGCGACCGCGCTCGCCGCGTTTCTCGAGGAGTATAAACCTAAGTCCGCGATCGTTTTCTGTAACCTCAAGTCAGATACAGAGCTGGTTCAGATCCTTCTTCGTAAGCGAGGAATTCAATGTGAGCGACTGAACTCTGACCTGTCGCAGAGGGAGCGGGAGCGCACCATGGAGAAGTTTCGTTCCGGAGAAGTGAAGGTTCTGGTCGCTACCGACGTAGCGGCGCGAGGAATCGATGTGAAGGATCTTGAACTGGTCGTAAACTATGCCATGCACGACACTCCAGAAACCTATGTGCATCGAACTGGTAGAACAGGGCGTGCGGGTAAATCTGGTCGAGCTTTGTCCCTGATCGCTCCGCAGGACTTCCCGCTCTTCTATTCGTTACAAAAGAAGCTTCCGGCTACCCCGGTCGAGGTTCAGGTACCGGTCGTGACAAACAAGGCCGTGAGCGTCGCCTAGTACCTTAAGAAGCGGGTTTCGCTCGGATTTCCTTAAGGGATGGAATGATGCTAGGCTCTCACCACATTAGTGAAGTTCTTCAATCCACAAGGGTGGGCGCCGGGTGCTAAGAGAGCACATTCGGGCTTTGCTACCAAAACAACTTTGAAGTTGTGTGCCACCGGCAGCACCACCTTCCGTAATATATAGGCTAGTAATGCACAGCTCATCTTCAGCTGCGGAAGAGATCCGTACGCTCACCTTTGACGATCTACCTCTGGCGCCGTTCCTTAAGGAGACAGTTCGATCGATTGGATACGTTAAACCAACACCGATTCAAGCGGAGGCGATACCGCTGGTGATTGAAGGGCGAGACCTTATTGGCCTCGCTCAGACTGGAACGGGAAAAACCGCGGCTTTTATTCTTCCAATCCTTCAGAGGTTCAGTGGTAGCAAGGAGAAGGGGGCTAAAGCGCTCATTCTCGCCCCTACGCGCGAGCTCGCTGAACAGATAAATGATGTCATCAAAGAGCTAGCTCCGAGGACCGGCCTGAAGAGCGTAACGATCTATGGTGGGGTGTCCCACGGTCGACAGATCTCCGACCTACGGGGAAAGCCGCAAATTATAGTAGCGTGCCCTGGAAGATTGCTCGACCATATGAGTGGCCGGACGATCGATCTCTCAGGTATCGAAGTGCTCGTTCTTGATGAGGCGGATCGCATGTGCGATATGGGTTTCCTGCCTGACATTAAGAAGATAATTCAGAAGATTCCATCAGAGCGTCAGACCTTGTTGTTCTCGGCGACTATGCCACCAGAGATCCAGCAGCTAACCAAAGGTATTCAAAACGACCCCGCGATCGTTCGAGTTAAGATGGAATCCCCGGTCGCGTCCGTCTCTCACGCGATGTATCAGGTGAACCAAAAGAGCAAGCCGGCGGTCCTTCATCACTGGCTTGGCGAGAATAAGGACGCCTTGGTGGTAGTGTTTACCAAGATGAAGCATACCGCGAAGAGATTAGCCGAGCAGCTCTCGAAAAAAGGCGAGTTTGTTACCTCCCTTCACGGAAACCTCTCGCAGGCTAAACGTCAACACTCACTAAACGGCTTTAAGGATGGGCGGTTTCGCGTGCTCATCGCCACCGATATCGCGGCCCGCGGGATCGACGTTAAGGGAATAACGCATGTGGTTAATTACGATATGCCGGAGAATTTGGACGCGTACATTCACCGAACGGGACGCGCTGGAAGGGCCTCGGCTACGGGTGAGGCGGTATCCTTTGTGACGAAGAGTGATACCGGTCTCCTCCGCACTGTTGAGAGGTGGCTAAAGAGCCCGGTAGAGCGCCTAGAGACCCCGACGGTTGAGGGTCTCGTTGATGATGAGCTCACTACTGATTCTGAAACGCGACGAGGCGAGCGACCAGCGCGGGGACGACAACCTCGTGGACCTCGCGGAGCCCGTACTCGTAGTCATGAGGGGCGCTCACGACCTTCCACAAGGGGTGGAGAGCGTACTCGTACTAGAGGCGCTCGTGACGAATCCGTAGAAAGATCACCTGCTAGCGAAGAGCAAACCCGACCGTATCGGAGCGACTCAAAAGATAGGGATTCCGCGGGTCGTGGGGTGTCCGGGCGTGAGCGCGCAGGACGTCGTGCCGCTCAAGGCGGCGATGATCGGTCTTTTGAGCGCCGCTCTAGGAGCGCATACTCTGGGGCGAACGAGCGCCGAGGTGAGCGACGGGAGCGCGGTGGACGATTTGAGGAGAGACCGCGCCGAGATCGCGGCTTCTCAGGAGAGAGGGATTCGAAGCCTGGCTATTCCACTGAGGGTGGCCGAGAGGGATCTCCCACCCGGGGAAGAGATGGGCGGCGCGGAGACTTTAGGAGGGGAAGGGGGCACGGTGATGCTCGGCCCCGTGTGCATGCGGGAGAGAGCAATCAACGACGGGATAAGGGGCAGCCTCGAGACCGCTTATCCGCCCTGGAGGGCCCAGATCTTACCCAAGTAGATGCCTTGAAGGTGCTTGAGCGGCGTGAGCGCACAGGACCGCCTTCTCGTGGATCGGGTCGTAACCAGAGAAGTGGTTTCCGCCGAGGTGGGCCACGGGGAGGAGAACGACGACCTCAACGGACCTGGGATAGGTAAGCACTGAGGCCGCTCAGCCGATGGGGGTCATACTGAGGTGTGGTAGAGGCTCACCACCTTGGGAGGGATATCATCGAGCCCAATCGACCCGTGGTAACCTATCATGGCTGTTCGGTGGGTAGGCATGTAGTTGGTGCTTAAGTCGTAGAAGCTTATGGCGACCAAGAACTCCAAAATTCTGCTTGTCGATGACAACGTCGCTGGCGCCCAGACGATGGGGCTCTTGCTCTCTATGACGGGTGCCACTGTTGATCTGGCCTCGTCTGGCGAAGAGGCTTTAAGCAAAGCTCGACAAGGAGACTACACCGCGGCAATCCTCGATATATCGCTTCCCGACATCAGTGGATGTGAGGTGGCGGACCGTATCCGGCGAGATAAAAGGGGCGCGACGCCACTCCTTATCGCCCTTAGCGGCTGGGGTGCGGATACCTGTCCGATTGGATATGGGGAGGGGCTCTTCGACTTCTTTCTTACAAAGCCTGTGAACTACGACGACCTCGAGCGAATATTAAGTGGGTCAAAAAAAGGCCAAAAATCGGGGAATTCCCCCTCGTGAAGGCATGAAGGAGCGTGGCCCTTTACTCGTTGCTAGAAACGGATAACAATTCGAGCGCTAAAACATTTGGGCGTTGACGATGAGGAATACTTTTCTATCGGTTTCAATATTGTGCTTATATCTCTTGCGGGCCTCCTATGCCTGGGCGGATGGGCCACTACTTGGAGATCGTAACGGCGATGGTGATGTTGAGGTCTTGGCTTTTGGCGACAGCATTACCTACGGGGTGGGGGATGGGAACGCCCCGGGGGAGTACGTAGGAGCTATTTCGGATATTGGCGAGCCACGGGGATACCCTCTTAGGTTATCCTCGCTGCTGGGAGTTACCGTGCTTAACGCGGGGATACCAGGCGAGGAGCTCGTAGGCTTGAGTGGCGTAAGGGAGTCGGGAGTAGCCCGATTCCCCACAACAGCCCTGGGAAGTAGCGCCGATGTTATTATCCTCATGGAGGGAGCAAATGACGCCAGGTACGAGGCGAGCCCGAGCCAGTACGCCCGGGATCTTCAGAAGGTGATTAACGTCGCTCGAGCGGATAATCGCGCGCTACTCCTCGCTACGCTCCCGCCACCTACGCTTCAGCACGCCGAGTTCGCTCCCAGAGTGATCTCGTACTCGTCTGTCGTGCGAGATTTGGGAGCGGTCAATACGGTCCCTGTCGTTGACGTTGCGGCGGGGTTCCTGACCGAGTGCCCAGAGATCTCAACGTGTCAGTATTATAACCTCCCGGAAGGGCTACACCCAAACACCGTCGGTTATGACGCAATCGCCTCGATGATGGCGAACGCCTTGCAAGAATAGCTTTTTAGCGTTTTCGACCCGGCCTGGTGTTGTTGTAGGAGAGCTCCTTCGCGGGACTCTCCTCAACGCTGAAGCGGCGCTTGTCGTACCACTCTACCATTTGAATGCTTGAGTGCCGAGAGAACTCCTGAACCTCGCGGTGAGGGATTCCATCGGAGAGTAGCTTCGTAATCGCTGTAGCCCGCGCGGAGTGAGGTGTCGCGTACCTGCCAGCGCCGGCGGCGAGGCAGTACTGTTTAAAGAGAAGATATACGCCCGTATCCGACATCGCCTTTGAGGTGAGTGTTTGTCCGCCCTTGCCACTAAAGCCGACGAAGAGGTGGTCGCCCTCCTCACCGCCCTGTGAGCGCCGCTCGGTTACGAGCTCCCAGAGGTGTTGCGCCGCCCACCGCGGGATAGCCTGCTCGGCGTCCTTTTTCGCTTTCGTGTGTCGAAGATAGAGGAACGTTGTCCCCGAGGAGGTTCGCTTTACGTCGCCGATGCGGAGACCAACGACCTCGCTCCGGCGGAGTCCGCCCCCAAAGAGCGTGGCGAGGATTGCGCGGTCACGGCGCCCCTTCGGAGTTTCGGGGTTGGGGATTGAAACGATATCCATCACGAGATTGAAGTCGATCATCTGAGTGGGACGCTTCCTGCCGGCGTCTTTTGGGGGTGGGGGCACCTTGTCCGCCTCAAAAGGATTCTCAGAGAGCCCAACGTTGCTGGCGACTAGCATCCGATAAATCCTTCGAAGCGCGGCGAATTTCTTGTGAATCGTCGCGTTTGACTGTGTTGCCTCAAGGCCATCCTTCTTAGCGCCTCTTCCCGATAGCCTCTCGATTGAGACGCTTCGCTCAGACGAGACTCTGCCTTGGGCGCGAACCATTCGTGGTTTTTCGCCTGGTTTGCGCTCTAGGTGCTTTCGGTAAGCGATTGCGTGTAGATCGGTAGCGGAAACTATCGCCTGCGCGCCCTCCGCCGTTCCGGGCTCGGTTTTTAGAAAGCGACACCACTCTCCAACTATTCCCGAATAGGTTAGCCGGGTGGCAGGGGATTTGAGCGAGAGAAACGCGGAGATGCGGAGCCAGACCTTGTCAGCGGTTGAGGATTTACCCCGAACAACGAGTGAAGACATGGTTTCATTCTAGGGATAATGAGGGGAGGGCGGTAGGGGCCAATTAGGGGGTAGGACGGCGGACCCTTTTACGGTCCTAAGCCCCCTTTTGACTTAAATAATGACTCGATCCGGTCCTGTTGTACTTCTATTGGGACTAACTTTGATCGAGTAACATGTACCGGCGTTGGTCCTACTCGCTTGTGAGCGCTCCAACAAAGAGCGCCACCACAGGTGGCCTTAAAAAAGCTGTTTTCCCCACAGGCGGCCTCGCCAGCGGGCCTAGGTGTTCGGCTACCGAGCGGTAGCTACCGAACCGGTGGCTACCGTACAGGCGGACGAGGTCGGTATATACCTAAAAGGCGGACTTCCCATGGGGGTATCGTGGGCCTTCTGAGACCTTTAGGGTAGCGCTCTCTACCCGACCAGGCAGCCCCTTAGGGGCCATATTAAAGCTTATTAGTTTTCTAGTTCTCGTAAAGTAGGATTGGGGTCTTTATGAGGGTGTCCTGGGGTCTCGCAACAGGCTCAAGCTACCTAGAGGGCCCCTTTGGGTGTATAAGCGAACGATGCGTGGAGTGTACATTCAGAAACCCCTTGAGTTTAGGCTTGAGATCTCAATTGAGTGTGGTGTTCAGGGGAGCCCAGTGCCGTGCGCTCTCACGGTAAGGAACCACGGCTCAGAGAGTGTCCTGCTCTCCGAAATGCAGCTCTCCTTGGCCCTTGGGAACCTTAAAAAGGTCAAGGTAAAGGACGAGGACGCCTTTCAGGTGTTAACCTCGGCCCCCCTTGACCGCGCCTCTACTGTGGCGCCTGGAGGGGTCGCTACTTTCAGCTGGGACCTCGTTTTAGAGAAGAATGCTCCCATTTCGGACAAAGCTCAGACCCTCTACCTTCTTTACGGTAACTCAGCTAGCGCTCCCCTGCTCGGCCAACTCCCTCTTACCGTCACCATGCACCCGCATTACAGGGCGATCTTCGACACGTGCGAGACGGTTTTTAGCTTTATCAATAAGGGTGAGAGCTGGAAGAATGGGTATACAACGGTAAAATACAAGGCACCGGACCTTCGCAAGTTCTCGCTCGTCGACGAGATCTCGATAGGAGTTCGTTCCGTCGACGGGGAGGAGCTTGAGTTGGCATACGATTTCAAGATCAAGAAACTTGACGCTACGGCGCACTCCCTAAATTTCAAAAAGGGGAAGGCTGAGGTAATTCAGTCGTGGAAATCAAGCGACTACCTCTTTGGAGGTGGCTTTATCCGTCAGGAGTTTCTTGAGAGGTCCCTCGAAGAGGCTTTCGCGGTGGTGGCAACAGGATTTTAGGCTAAGCGTTATCCCCCCAAGAGAGTCGATTTGCCCCAGCTATCAGGGCTTTGATCACAGCGGTCTCCGAGTTTGAATCAATGCCGACACCGAATGTGGATGTTGATCCTCGCCGGACCTGCAGGTACGCGATAGCGTCCGCATGAGAACCCTTACCTCTTGAGTGCTCCTCCAGATCATCAACCTCGACCGACTGGCCAACCTCTTTGAGCGCCGCCACAGCGGCATCGATCGGCCCGTTTCCAGTCCCGGTTACAGTTACCGTGCGACCTCCATCTATGGCGAGTTCAAGATGAACTTTTACCTCTCCAGTAGATGTAAACATTGGGAGGCAGGTAAATCTCTGAAGGGCGATCGGGCCGGTTGGTTTGACGAAGCTGTCCTCAAAGAGGCCCCACATCGTCTCCGGAGGGATTTTGACTCCCTCCTTATCGCACCACGCTTGCACCGTTTTCGCGAATTCGACCAGCATCTCTTTCGGCAGCTTGCACCTAAAGGTCTCGCGCATAATGTTATTAACGCCGTTTTTGCCGGAATTCTGATTAACGATTATCAGGTTATCGAATCCGAATCCGAAATCTCTCGGGTCTCCGTGGAGGTAGGGAAATCCCGTCCACACCCTGCACGCCGTCTCTCGAAGCCACGTAAGATACTTGTCCATCGCGTTCTGGTGAGTCCCTGAGTAAGCGACGTAAGCCGCGGTGCTGTAGATAGGATGCCGTTTGGGAACCCGTTCGCCCGTGCACGTTTCGTACAGCTCAATAATCTCCGGCCCGTTGTCGAGCCTGATGTGAGGGTCTATTCCTTGGCGAAACCGGTTGGCGGCTATCTGCAGTAGATCGAGGTTCCCTGCCCTTTCGCCGTTACCAAAGAGGGTTCCTTCGATTCGCTCAGCACCGGCTTTTAGAGCGTTCTGAGCCGCCGCGGTCGCGGTGCCCTGGTCGTTGTGTGGGTGAACGCTTATGACTACTTTATCTCTTTGCTTGAGACCACTATTAATAAAGGCGATTAGGTCTCCATATTGTAGGGGATCGCACACCTCAACTGTGGCGGGAAGATTAAGAATCACCTTCTCATCTCCCTTGGGATCCCAGGCGTCTACTACGGCGTTACAGACGTCAAGCGCAAAGCGGGGCTCCGTTTCAGTGAAGCTCTCCGGAGAGAATTGGTAAATAATGTTCAGTGCGTGCTTGATCGCCAACTGACGAACGAGCTTGGTTGACTCAACGGAGTTTCTTAGGACCTGATCTCGTGATTGTTTAAAAACGACCTCGCGTTGCGCTATCGATGTTGGAACGTAAACGTGGACGATTGTTGCTGGAGCATCCTTAAGAGCGAGAAACGTTTTCTCTATAAGGTCGGCGCGTCCGGCGGTGAGCACCTGCTGAAGAACGCCGGCGGGAATTCGTTTCTCCTCAATCAGAAGCCTTGTGAAATCCCAATAGGTCTGGGAGGCGGCCGGGTATCCGGTCTCTATCTCTACAAACCCTTGCCGCAATAAACCATCGAAGTACCGGAGCCGTTGCTCCAAAGTCATCGGTGTCTCAAGGGATTGGTCGCCGTCTCGCAACCCGGTTTCGAGTATTCGTATCGCCTTCGGGTCGGGGTTGTTAACCCATGAACGGTCGAACTTGAGACCTGAGAAACGCTCAGCCCAAGGAAGATACTTGCCCGGTTCAGGGGCGGTATTTGCGATGAATGAACTGTTCGGTGGAGTTCGCATGGCCGGTATCCTGGTAGGACAGTTTATAGACAGAGGGAGGTTTATTCAAATCGGGGAGCTCCCTGGCGGGAGGAGCAACGGGTCAAATCCGTTGGTTTATCAGCTATAAAAAAGCTCTGAAAGATAGGCACGCAGCACCAACCATAACGGCCTGAATGTGACAGTTGTTCCCTGAAAAGAACAAGCGGTTAACCCTAACGGGGATCGGGTTCCCTATCGCTCAAAGGTTGTTGGGGTTCAATCACGGCTGTTAAGGCGATGAATTTTAGCCGAGTATCGGAGCGCCCTCTTCCCTACCGGGGGGCCTGGCAGACGAAGTACAGCTCCTCCGTCTTCTCGCTTGGCTCCCTTCGCTCCGCGTCTATCATCGTGACGCGCTTAAAGTAGACACTGAGGGCTTTAAGAACTTTCTCCGTAGGTACTACGAGCTCCGGGATAAGGACCTCGTGATGGCGAAAAGTCTCACCCTTTGCGCGCCTAAGGAGGCGGAGGTTCACCAGATACCGGAATCTCCTTACTCGCCGCACATCAACGATTGATATCTCGTCCTCCATTATCTCCGCGAAAGCTGGTTCTGTTCGATACCGTTCCATCTTAGTTTCAGTATTAACGTCAAAAATGAAGACTCCATTTGGCCTCAAGTGTCTGTGCGCGTTGGCGAAGACACTCTTCCAAGCGGAGAAGCTCGTGACGTGGTTGATGGTATCAAAAGGACAGAGGATGATGTCGTAACGTTCCGTAAATGAAAAGTTCGTTATGTCGCCGACGAAGACCTTGGCCGCTGGGGCCCTCTTCCGCGCTACTTCGATCATCTTAGGAGAGAGGTCGATACCCGTGGCTCGGTAACGTTTGCTTAAGACGCGGAGCATGCTCCCAGATCCACACCCGAGCTCAAGGAGAGTCTTGGCCTTCGGAGCGTAGCGTTGAGCGAGGCGCTGGAGGAATTGCGCGACCTCCTCACGATCGCCCACTACCTTGTCGTAATGCGTGGCGAAGGAATCGTAGGCGTTCATGATGTCTGTTCGGGGGATGTTAGCGACGTAATACAGCAACCGCTACTTGCAGCTCGGCGCCGAAGGCGCACAAAAGGATCTTCTCAGCCTCGTCCGCGAGCCCTCGTTTCATCACATCCTCTAGGCCAAGGAAGCACGCTGCTCCAGAGATGTTGCCGATCTTAGTGATACCATCGGTATACAGTTGCTCATCGCGAATTCCAAAGGGAGTGGGAAGTTCGTTGAGCATGCGGACGTTCGCTTGATGGGGAATAATAAAGAATTTTGAGAAATCGGTCACACCTGAGAGCTCTTTTACCCGCGGCACGATCCGCGTACCGAACTCAAAGACCCCCCTCCCCCGCATCTGTAGGAGGCATACAGTTGGGCTACCACTCTCTCGGGTGGCAAGTGAGTTTGGAAGATTGATGACATCAACGCTCTCTCCGGCGTAACACTCAGAGGCTACGTGCTCGATAACAAAACCACCGGTCGCGTTAGGGTCGTTCGTTACAACTACCGCTGATATTCCATCACTGAAAAGGATCGCCGTTTTCCAGCTCTCTTTATCGAGCATCCGACTTATATGGTCGCCTGTGACGAGAACGTACGTACTTACCTTTCCCCGGGCTTCGTCGGCGAGGAGCTGATTAAAGGTCGCCTGCAGGGCCTGGACCCCGCCGGCGCACCCCATTCCAACATTGCACGCGAGGATGTGTGAGAGGTTAAGTTTCGCCGCTACCATCGGCGCGAGTGATGGAATGAGGTAGTCGGTAGTTGGGTTACAAGATGAGAAGATACCCGTTACCTTCTCAAGGGGGACATGGGCGGCGGCGAGAGCGTCGAGAGCGGCGTCGCGAGCCAGGGTCACGAGGTCCTCGCCTGGCGCCATTCGGTGGAGGCGGGATACCCCTGAGAGCGATTCTATCGTTCCAGGATCCTTCTTGAAATAGTTCTCAAGTGTCTCGGCGTCTACGATGTCTGAGCCCAAACGGTGGGCAACGCCGGTGATCCGGATCTGCATAAAGTGTACTCGCTAAGGGAAGTAACCCGGGAATCATATACCATTGAGGTGCGGTAGGAACCAATCTGGGTCAAAAAAAGGCATTTTTGTGCCAAAAAACGGGCTCCTTCCCCGTTTTTACTCGGTTCGAAAGGAGTCTCGGTCGCCAATCGACCATTTTTACCCTATCTCAACCCCTGGACAGCTTGCTCAAGGTCGTAGCGGTCTAGATAGGTCCGTAGCCTCTGATACATCAGGGACCGCTCTTGTAGATCAAGCCCCTGAGCCTCGTAGCTCTCCAGCCTCATGGTGATCCTTGAGGCAACCCTCTTTATCCGGGTCAGGGTCTCTGTGTAGTCCTGGGCTCGAGAAAGAGGGAAAGCGCCGCCCGCTGCCGTCGCTTCTCGTAGCGCCCTGGCGATCGATACCACGTCTCTTAGAGGCACATCCCTAGTTGAGCTGGTATAGAACCTGAGAGACTCAAACGCTACGTTCACTGCTTGAAGCTTTGAAAGCGCGCCTATCCTCTCAAACGACTCTTTGGCACGATCAAGATCTTGGTTGATTATCCCGGAGCGTAGGGCCGCGAAGGCTTCCAAAATCTTCTTAGCAAAGATTCTAAAGGGCCTGACCTGTATCGCCTCGAGGCCAGTTACAGGTACACCCATTCGCGCCAGAAGCTTCTCCGCCGAGGCGCTTTTATCCAGTTCGTTGGAGAACTCAACGGCGAAGTGGCCACCCCGATTGAGCGCCTCTCGCTTGAGGACGCTCCCGGCGCCCGCTAGAGATGAGGAAACTAGTTCAAAGCGACGAACGCTCTCGTCAACAGTGCGTCGAAGTTGAGAGCTATCGATCTCATTGGCGGCGTTCTTTTGAGGGACCACGTTCAGGCGGCGCTCAAGCCTTCTAACAGCGGCGAGGGTTCGGGCGAGAATAGCGGGGATGTTGTTTGACCCCTCCGTCAGGCTAGCATCCACTTTACAGAGAAATTCCTCGGCCTCCCTCTTGTGCTCACTCTGCACGTGGGAGAGAGCTCGAAGGCTTCTGAGAGTCAAGTCAGAGATCTGACTCCTCAGCCCCTTTTTCACCTCCGTCGGCGCTAGCCGCTTCCACTCAGAGCGAAGCCGTGAGTTAAGAACCTCCCAATCTACACGCAACGCGCTGAGCCCTTTCATTTCAGAAGCGTAGTGCGCGCTCTCGTACTCAGTTTTCCTCAGCGCCTGGTAGATTGTGGGAAAATATGAAGCCACCTTTTTTGGCGCGTTCCAAGTGTCCGTCGATGACTGGCGGAAACTCCGAGTGGTGAGATCCTCTCGGATGTAGATTATTGAACCGAGAATGCTCTCGGGGAGTTTTGCGGCTGAGGGGTAACGTTCGACGTCCTGCGGGCCTCTCGCCCCAATTACCACAATTCGGTTGTTTCGCGAATCAATCGCCGCGGTTGTCTCCCATATCGATTTAAGCCCCTGGATGACCCCCTCTCTCGCCTTAGTTTCTAGCGCGGGTATCGGTTTCGGGGTCGGATCACCCCAAGTGATAAGCCCCAGGTCCTGCGCTAGCTTACTCGGAATTCGATCGGGGCTTACGAGTACACCGCGGAGGGGGCACGTGTTGAGGGTCGCGCGATCTGGGAAAATAGCCGCCGGACGGTGTAGGTCGCATCGAGGGACAGCGTAACTGTTTGGGTCTGAGAAGATCTCTTGGAACCGCTTGAATCGAGAATCGGGAAGCTCTCGCCAGAGGTAGCGAACGAGGTCGTATCCCTCCATTCCGAAAGCCGCGGCGAACTTTATCTCGCGTACCCTCCAAAATTTTGATTCCCATGAGTGGCCGGTCTGACGACTGAAGAGGGATCGCTGGTTCTGGGTGGTTGAGGCGTCGGTGAGCGTAAGGAGATCGTGCCAGGCGTCCCGGTGCCGCGCGTCGTACTCTCGGGTGCGATCGCCGGCGGCCGCCCTCTCCTCTAGGCTTACGAGGCGACCCACCGCGCCGGCCCTTAAGTCCTGTAATGCCTTATTGGAGGGAAGACCCATAGCTAATGATCCATGCTACTTGCCAGCTAGTCAAAGGATGTGAACCCGAAGTCACCTAAGGCTCGTTTCAGGGCGTATCAGTGCTTTGAAGAATTCAGTAAGTTATCGATCTAAGCACCCATAATCGTGCTACAGTTTCGCTCTTAATGACCTCCGGCATGAATAAAGAGCTTCTCTCTAATCTGACCTCCGCCCTAGAGGATGAGATAGCCGCGGCGCGCCTATTAAAAACCTCATATACCCTTGGAAGTGGTTTCCGCCTCGACTCAAGCGCTCGAGGCTACGCATACCGATTCTCGGTGGTTAACCCACCTCGATTGCAAGATGATACGCGGGGTCGAATCACAATCAACGGCGCGGGGATTGAGTGCGCCGTAAGGTCCATTCAGGTTGACGGTCTGATAGTTGAGACGGAGGTCGATCTTGGGGAGACGGTCGGGGCGGCGGTACTTGAGGTTGATCGGTCGCAGATCCTCTCGGTGCTCTTGGGAAGGTTTCAAGATCTCCTGAGTGGGGCTCAAGCGTTTCCCTTCAACCACCGGATGGCTCACCTCGCGCTCTTCCCCTCTCAGGCTCCTCCCGATGGAAATAACTTCTTTATGCACGGCGCCGAAGAGCTTGCGGAGGACCAAAAAGAAGCAGTTCGGCGGTGCCTTAATAACCAGGTGACCTTCCTTTGGGGGCCCCCAGGTACAGGGAAGACGACTACGCTGACCACAGTCGCGTGGAACCTCTTCCGAGAAAATAAACGGGTTCTGGTGATAGCCCATACAAACCGAGCGATCGATCGATTCATCGAAGAGCTTTGGAAACGAGTGCTCGGTAAGTCACGGGGATCAATCCCCGAGGGGAGTATCGTGCGAGTTGGGGCCACCGATGGACTCGACGCCAGTATTGCCGCCAATGTCGGGCTTGGGGCGGCAGCCTCTTCGCTAAGAGCTAAGGCGAATGAGAGAGTTGAGAGTGTACGGCGAGAGCTAGGAATAATTGACAGAGAGGTTTCCGACCTTGAGAAAAAACTCGGACTCGTGGCGCGCTTAAAGGTACTCCAAGGGGAGTTGGCCGATCTCCAGCAGATGATCTTAACGGTTAAGCAAGGAGAGGGTCGACTATCGACGGTGCTCAGAGTCCTAAAGGTTCGCTACGGGTCCGTCGGTGAATCAGATGATTCCTTGGGGGCTTTGAAGGAGTCCATCAAAACCATTTCAAAGGAGATACTAGAGGCAACAACCGCCCTCGATGGGCTCTCAGTCGATGATGTTGAGAATCAGATACTAGAGGCTCGCTCGCGCGAGAGAGGGCTTCGGGAATCACTAGTGAACCTTGAGGACCTCTTGAGCTCCGCTGAGGAAGAGGCTCTCTCTCGAGCTAGAAGTGTAGCGTGCACCGCTTCACAGGCGATCTTTCGGTGTCGCTCACTTGGTGATTTTGATGTGGTTATAATTGACGAAGCGTCAATGCTTCCCCTACCCGTCGCTCTCTTCATAACGGGTCTAGCAAATGAGAGGGTAATTATCGGAGGGGATTTTAGACAACTACCCCCGATCGTCTTGTCTGATACCCCCGCGGTTCGTGAGTGGTTCGCGAGGGATATTTTTGAGGCCGCTGGTATAGTTGATGCGGTTGAAAGCGACCACGAGAGTCCCTGCCTAGCGGTGCTCCGTACACAATTCCGTGGCCATCCACGGATCTCAGGGCTGCTCAACGACCTTTTTTATGGCGGGCTCCTCTTACCAGATATGGATGTGGCGCCCGAGGGTGGCGGCCCCAACGGGCTATCGTGGATCGATAGTGGACCGATAATTCTTGTCGATACCGGTCCTCTGTGGCCCGCCGGCTTCACGGAGAGCGGCTCGAAGGCTAACCTTGTTAACGCGCTTACCGTTAAGGGGATCTGCCGCTATTTACAGTTGTCGAGCTCTTACCCGGACGGACTGAGTGTTGGTGTGATCTCCCCATACCGCCGCCAGGTTTCTCTCATAGAGGAGCTCTTCGCCGAGGCGGGTATCTCCTCCTCCGTTGGAACGGTGCATCGCTTCCAGGGAGCTGAGCGTGATATTATAATTCTTGATCTGACCGAGAGCGCCCCTCATAAGTTTGGCGCCTTTCTCTCATCCGAGAGTCTTCGAGAGCCTGGTTCGCGGCTTCTTAATGTTGGTCTTAGTCGCGCTCGGTCGAAGCTTTTCATAGTGGCGGATCTGGGCTATCTCAAGAGAAATCTTAGTGAGAAGAGCGTTTTGGCCGCCGTTGTTCGAGAGGCTGAGGTGATTGCGCGCCCCGTTGAAGCTCAGCAAGTATTCCTCTCTGTAGATAGTAGTGCTAGTGCGCCAGTGGGGAGTTCACAAATACAGAACTTCGATAAGGAGGGGTTTCTGGCCGGACTCTCGGCGGATCTCTTGGGGGCAAAGGAGAGCGTTCTGGTGAGGGCGTCTTTACTTGGCACCCGGAGCGCGCATGTTTTCGCGACTCTTTGTAAGCCACTCATCTCAAAGGGGGGCGCGTGCCGGGTGTTCCTCGGGGCAAAGTCATCCTCGGGGAAGGATATGTCCGCGAACGTTTCCATCCTTGAAGGTGGTGGGATTGAAGTCTACCCCCCACTTTCTCACATCCCTGAATGTGTCGTTATTGATGAAGAGGTTGTTTGGCTCATCACGGGTTCCCCACTTGACGCGGTGGAGAGAGAGTCTTTAACAGGCGTAAGGTTCGTCAGTCGCGTGGCCGCGAAGACGATCTTGAGATCGATGCCTTCCGTCGGGAATACCGTTAGAGAAGAAAAGAGAGTTGGGAATTCGTGACGCGGGGCGCCCCCTAGCCTCTTACTAATGAGTCGAGCATTCGTCGAACCTCCTCTCGTGTCGCGGTGGTTGGTATTCTCAAGATTGACCATCCCTTTAGGTTAAGGTGTTGGTCGCGAATAACGTCAAGAGCCCGCTGAATCGGTTCATTGTGGTGGGGCCCGTCGACCTCGATATTAATTTTTTTGAGCGTGCCTCGGGTAGTGGGTAATTGGATGGCTATATCTAGGTTGTAGCCGTCTTCAAATGGAACGCGTAAGACCGACACCCGGTAATCTTTGACGATCCAATCGGCTATGCGTCTCTCCGAATTAGAAGTGCTTATGGTGTGCTGAACGGAGTCATTTAGGGGCGCCAACACGGCCGCGAGAGCCGCTGGTAGCGGAGTATCATAGAGCGCGTACATCTGTTTCGTGGTTTGCCAGGAGATTAGGTCCGCATTTCCCTCACTAGTCGGCTTGAGGTTGGTCGTAGCTGATCGATCCACCGACTCGAAAAGCGTTTTTATGAGCTTGATGCGAGTGCGGCGAGTGGCGCTCAGTGGAATGAGTGCCGAGGCCATGTGACCAAGATCCTCCAGAGTTTCAACCGAGCGCGGGATTCGTGGTTCAATCGCCGCCAGGAGATCCTGTGTCGCTTTAGCGACCGGCCCCTCGCGCACGGTCGTCGCGACGGTTAATGAATGGAAGGCGGAGCTTATGCAGCGGGCATTCAATACCTGGTCTGGGGGGAGAGACGCTATTTTCTCTGCCATCAAGGTAAGAGTTTTAGAGACCTGTGCCTCTGAATCATGGTTGAGAGACGAGTGGTTTATCCCTTTCAGTCCATAGAGAATGGAGCCGATCGATATCGAGCAGAGGGGGGAGGAGTTTTGCTCCAATCGCCTATTTAGGTCTGAGAGTATGGTAGTGAGCCTAAGCTGCCCCTCATCGTTATGAGTCCAAGAGGAGACTCCGTTTAGAGCGTGAAACGTCATCGCGATCACCTCCAATGAGTCTGAGTCTCTCACCCGGGAGAGTAGTTCGGTTACTCTTGCCACGAGCCCACAGGCGGCGACTCCAGCTTCGGGTGAGAGGTTGCACGTTTTAAGATCCCTTAATGGGTATAGGAAGAAATTCCTGACATACTCGGGATTCGGGACGCCCTGTAGGTCATCGATTATCCGAGAGGCAGTTTTTATGAGAGAGGTCTCGAGGATTGGCCGAGGTGGATGAGCTCGCTCTAGAGCTTCGATAATACGGGGTAGCGTGTTAAAAAGATTACTGGTTGAGTGCCGGTCGAACGAGTCCTTTGCGGATACTTTTGTTAACGCCTGAGTAAACGCCTCAGCGAGGGGCAAAGCAAAGCTCGCGTGGGGCCAGCCGGGGTCCATCTGGCTGAGGTTATAGATCCCGGTCACAAGATTGACTGAGTTCCAGACGAGCCGCGAGTTAGGTCCGAGCTCAGAGATTAAAAATTTGGCGAGTTTGTTGGGATCCTTCTCTCTTTTAAGGGAGTCCAGAGTGTTACTGAGCGAGTAGTCACGGGGCAGCGCCTGATGGGCTTTTGGGACCGCGAAGACCCCCTTTAGCTCCTTCAAAAAGTCGAGGGCGTGAACCCGAAGCGCTCGGTCCCCTGGGTCCTTTGGTTTTCCCAACTGCACCAGCTGTCCGTGCACCTTGTTGATAGTATCTGATATATCTCTACTGGTGGGCGACTTGAGGTGGTCAAGCGCGTCCACTATCTCAGATATTCGCACCCTAAACTCCGGCGTACCGCCGAGCGGTTGGTTATCATGGTACTGATTTAAGAAGTGATCGAGCCGCTCACGCTGATTGTCTGGCAATCGGGGAGCTTCGCTTAGTCGGGAGGTTTGTTCGGTGAGGTGCCAGCTGCCCATTCTAGAAATGCCCGCAAGTCTGTGGTTAGGAGGTCTAAGCGGTTATGGAGCGCGGCCCACTTGGCGTAACACTGTAGCTCCATGGGAGTGAACGGTTTGGCCAGAGAGAAACAGTGCAATATCGGGGATATAGGTTATTTCACTCCGTTGAACGGTCAGATCCTACGTGTTAGGGTTGGTTTGAATGATAACTTCTAGTGGTTTTAAAGAGATAAGCGAGCTTCTTCGGGTCCGTCACCTAATCCTTGATGGCGGTATGGGCACGATGATTCAGAGCTACAAGCTCTCGGAATCTGATTTTCGAAACACCAACCTCTCCTCGCACCAGAAACCCCTTCAAGGGAATAACGATCTCCTCAGCATAACGAGGCCGGATGTGGTTCGGGAGATCCACGCCAACTACCTGAGAGCTGGGGCTGATGTTATTGAGACCAATACCTTCTCTTCCACCTCAATCGCGCAGGCAGACTACGCGCTTGAGCGGCTTGTTGGAGAGATGAACCGAGCGAGCGTACGGGTCGCCAAAGAGGCGATTGCGCTTGTCCAAAGCGAGCAGCCAAAGCGCCGGTTTTTCATCGCCGGAGCGATTGGCCCCACAAATCGAACAGCCTCGCTCTCCCCGGATGTGAACAATCCAGCATATCGAGCTGTCACCTTTAAGGATTTAGAGGCGAGCTATTTTGAGCAGGCTATCGCCCTTGCTGAAGAGGGTGTCGATATCCTCCTGGTTGAGACGATCTTCGATACGCTAAACGCGAAAGCGGCTCTGTTCGCGGTGGAGAGGTGTTTTCAAGAGACCGGGGTACGACTTCCGGTTATGGTGTCGGTAACGATAACGGACCAGTCGGGGCGCACGCTCTCGGGTCAGACCGCTCAGGCGTTTTGGTACTCCGTTCAACACGCCAAACCTCTCAGTGTAGGGATAAACTGCGCGTTGGGAGCGGAGGCGATGCGCCCATATCTTCAAGAGCTCTCGGTCGTTGCCCCGTGCTACTTGAGCTGCTATCCAAACGCCGGCCTGCCAAATCCGTTAAGCGATACCGGGTACGATGAGACACCGGAGACTACTGCACGGGCACTGGGTGAGATAGCGGATGATAAGCTGCTGAATATCGTCGGGGGGTGTTGCGGCACGACCCCAGACCATATCCGAGCTATTCGAGATAGAGTAACGGATGTCATCCCGCGAGTTTTACCCAAGTCAAAGGGAAGGCTCGCCCTCTCCGGGCTAGAGCCCTTAGTCGTGGCGCCAGAGAATCCCTTTATACTCGTGGGAGAGCGGACAAACGTTACCGGTTCCCCAAAGTTTAGAAAGCTGATCGAGGGGGATAAATTTGACGAAGCCCTCTCTATTGCTCGCCAGCAGGTCGAAAACGGGGCCAACATTATTGATATCAACTTCGATGAAGGGCTCCTCGATAGCGAAGCTTGCATGTCTCGTTTTCTCAATCTAATCGCTAGTGAGCCGGACATCTGTCGTGTTCCGATCATGATTGATAGCTCTAAGTGGTCAGTTCTGGAGGCCGGTTTGCGGTGCGTTCAGGGGAAAGCGATCGTCAATTCAATAAGCTTAAAAGAGGGCGAAGACTCGTTTAAGGAGCAGGCCCGTGCCTGCGCGCAGTATGGAGCCGCGATGGTTGTCATGGCGTTTGACGAACGGGGTCAGGCTGCCACAAAGGCTGACAAGGTGCGGATCTGCAAGCGGGCTTTTAGAATATTGACCGAGGAGGTTGGGATACCAGCGCACGACATTATCTTTGACCCAAATGTTCTGACCGTAGCGACAGGGATCGAGGAACACAATTCGTACGCGATCGACTTCATTGAGGCGGTTCGCGAGATAAAAGCCGCTTGTCCAGGTTGTCTCACCAGTGGAGGGATCAGCAACATATCTTTCTCTTTTCGGGGAAATAACAAGGTTCGGGAGGCGATGCACTCCGTGTTTCTCTATCACGCCATCGGCGCTGGTCTCGATATGGGGATCGTGAACGCGGGCATGTTGGAGGTGTATGAGGAGATTCCACCGGATCTGCTTGAAAAGGTCGAGAACGTCATCCTGAATCGGCACGGCCAAGCTACAGAGGAGCTTCTGGACTTCGCCGCGCAGTTTAAGGGCAAAGCCTCTGAGAGGGAGGCAGGGTCAGTGCTTGAGTGGCGCTCCCTGCCCCTCTCTGAGCGTTTATCACACAGTCTAGTAAAGGGGATCGTTGAGTTCATTGAGCAGGACACCGAGGAGGCGCGAATTCAGATGGGACGGCCCCTGGATGTGATCGAGGGCCCCCTGATGGATGGCATGAAGCACGTCGGGGATCTCTTCGGCGCGGGAAAGATGTTTTTACCGCAGGTCGTTAAGAGCGCTCGAGTAATGAAGAGAGCCGTTGCCTATCTAGAGCCCTTTATGGAGGTCGAGAAGGAGGCGCGTGGGCTCGCGGAGGCGCAAAAGACCTTCGTAATAGCCACCGTAAAGGGGGACGTGCACGACATCGGAAAGAATATCGTTGGAGTCGTGCTCGCGTGCAATGGATACAAGGTTGTTGATCTCGGGGTGATGGTGCCTTTTCACGAGATCCTTAAGGCGATAAAAGAACACAAGGCTGACCTCGTTGGAATGAGCGGGTTAATCACGCCATCCCTTGATGAGATGGCTCACAACCTCAAGGAATTCGAGCGTGAGGAGATTTCGGTTCCCATGCTGATCGGCGGCGCTACGACCTCGCGCCCCCACACGGCTATTAAGCTAGCGCCGCACTACTCGGGGGCCGTCGTGCACGTCGCCGACGCCTCGCTCGCTGTTGAGGTGTGCGCCAGCCTGCTAAGTGATGAGCGCAAGGGGCCCTACGTTAAAAAGCTGAAGACGGAGCAAAGTGAACAGAGAAAGGTGTTCGCCGCGGGGCGAGACGATCTGAAGTTTATCCCCCTCGATCAGGCCCGCAGGCGTAGAAGCGTCTATGGCGCTCACGCCCCTGAAAAGCCCTCTCTGCTCGGCTCCCGCACCTTTCGTGAAATCCCGCTTACGGATGTCGCGGCTTTGATCGATTGGTCGCCGCTCTTTTGGACCTGGGAGCTTAAAGGTTCCTATCCATCTATACTTCAAGACAAGGAATATGGCTCTCAAGCACAAGAGATATTTAATGAGGCTCAGACCCTGCTAGCTCGAATAATAGAGGAGAAGCGGTTCAAGCTTGAGGCAACTATTGGGATACTCCCAGCTCGGTCGGATGGCGATGACGTTGTGGTTCTTGACGCGGTTACCGCCGAGAGACCCATTCAGCGGTTCTGCTTCCTCCGACAACAGCGGGAGCGTCAAGGTCTACCTAATCTCTGCCTCTCCGATTTCATAGCTCCTAAGGATTCTGGCGTCTCCGACTATCTGGGCTTTTTCGCGGTTGTCTGTCACGGAGTGGAGGTTTTCGCCAAAGAGTTCGAAGCCGCTCATGACGATTATCAGGCGATCATGGTTAAGGCGCTTGGTGACCGCTTCGCTGAGGCTCTTGCCGAGTATATGCATAGAGAGGCTAGAGCTTTATGGGGCTACGGGGCGGGTGAGTCGCTCTCGATCGAAGGTCTGATAAAGGAGGAATATCGCGGTATTCGCCCCGCTCCCGGATATCCCGCTTGTCCTGATCACACTGAGAAGTCAAAGATTTGGAGTGTGTTAAAGGTGCGGGAGAGTATCGGTCTCTCGTTAACCGAGAGCTACGCGATGAACCCGGGAAGTAGCGTGTCGGGGTTCTACTTCGCGCATCCAGACGCTAAATATTTTAATGTCGGAAAGATCGATAGAGATCAGGTGATGGACTACGCAAAGCGGAAAGGAATGTCGATTGAAGAGGTTGAGCGGTGGCTTGCTCCGAACTTAGGGTATTAGAAATCATCGCCTCGGTAACCCCCCTCGCCTCTCTCTCAGAGAGCGATCGCCGCGATCTAGAGGGGCTCACAAAGGATGACGCGCTAGCTTTAGTCCGATATACCTTCGTCGATCTTAAGAACAATCCCAACGGGGTCGTGGTCCTTCAAGAGCTACTCGCTCGTAGCCGTCAAAGTGAGTTCCCTTTATCCGAGTGGATCACGCAAATTATAAGGGTCTACCGGTGGCTTGAAGGGCGTGGTCAGCGGGCTGCGCTTGAAGATGTGATTGAGTACACGAGCTGCGCTTTTGACGGTTCATCGCTTACGCCAGGCCACCAACTCGACTGGTATCTTGATTCGTACGGTTTCTCGCGCGGGCTTCCGGTTTAGATGGCTCCAGCCTCTTGGAAGCTGTAGAACCCCCGCCGGGATACGACAATGTGGTCGAGAAGCTTAATTCCGATCGTCGCGCCTGCGGCGCCGAGGGTCTGAGTGACTCTCCGGTCCTCCTCGCTTGGAGTAGGGTCTCCGGAGGGGTGGTTGTGGGCGAGGATCACGGAATACGCCCGATCGCCAAGGGGACCGGCGAATACCTCGCGGGGATGAACGGGGCAGCTAGTCAAAAGCCCCACACCAACCGTTCTCATACGCAACACCTCGTGGGCTCCGTTTAAGGAGATGCAAACCACGTGCTCCTGAGGACGGTTTAAGAGATGTGTAAGAAGTGGCATGACATCGGAGGCCCGTTTGATCTTTATCCCCTCTGGCCTAATTCGTCTGCGGGCGAATTCGAGAGCCGCGGCGATAACGCAGCACTTGGTGGCCGCTAAACCGGTTCGTGTTTTGAGATTCTTTACATCCACCTCAAGGTCAGGGTCGAGGGCGCCCAGGGCTTCGCGCGGGAAGCGCTCGGCGCGTTTAGTCGCAGAGCCTCCCGTAATAATGATGGCGAGAAGTTCATCATCGGTAAGGGATCTTGCGCCTAACGCCTCTAGTTTTTCGCGCGGGAGAACGTGAGAGGGGTCCGCCAAGTTGAGCATATGAGGTTATCGGAGGGTTCGCCCGCAAGTTGCTTCAAGCGCCTGAATAGACGAGAGAGGTGGGTCTTACGGAGGGCATAAATGGACTGAGGATTGAGCGGCTGACCCCTTTTAGGTTACTGTGATGAGCTTTCATATGACCCTAAGTCCTCAAGAGCTTGATAGTTTAGTAACCGAAGAAGGCGTGTTTAAATCCGTCCGAACGGAGGTCGCCCAGCAAATTTCCCGCGCTGAGTCGAGACTCTTCGCCGAAAATCGTCGTGCCCGAGAGCTTACCTCGCAGATCCATGACACCCGTCGAGTCGAGGACAAGGCACTGCTAGCCTCTGATGAGGCGGTGTCTCACGGACTAAAGGACTCAAAGAGAGAAGAGGTTGAGGCGCTGAAGAAGCAATTAGAGAACCCCTATTTCGCCCGCATATCTCTGGAAGAGGATGAGGCAAACGGCGCTACCAAGGTAATCGAATACAAATTGGGCTTCTCGGCAAATCCGGATCTTCGAATCATAGATTGGCGAAAGGCCCCGATATCCAAGCTCTACTACGAATATAAGGAGGGCGATGAGTATCTGGAGGAGATACTCGGGCGGGAACGCTCGGGTAAAGTAATCCTTCGTAATCGGATCGAGGCCGCAAAGGGAGCTCTCAGGACCGTCCAGAACCGCTACGGAACGTTCCATTGGAATCCGACCTCAGCCGCATGGGAGCCGACAAGTGGGGGCGTGCACAGGAGGAAGGCTAGCGACTCGCATCTACCAGAGATTCTCTCACTGATAACCCCCGAGCAGTTTCGGTCGATTACGGTTGACGCCGATACCGCAATCCTCATTCAAGGGGTGGCTGGATCGGGGAAGACTACCGTTGCTCTCCACCGTTTAGCGTGGCTGCTGCACAACGACAATTCTCCCCTTACATCAGATCAATGCGTGTTCTTGGTAATTAGCCCAGCGTTAAAAGCTTACGTAGCAAACTCGCTCCCATCGGTTGGAATATCCGGAGTACCGATTAACACGTATCATGAGTGGGCTGGAAAGATAGTAAAAGCCCTTACTTCCGAGGGTGGCCTTATCGTTAATCGACCCAGCTCGCCTATTCCGGCGAGCGTGTTGAGAGTGAAACGATCTCTGGCGCTTCTCAAAGCCCTTGAGGGAGCCCCTTCCAAGGGAGATAGAGAGGGTAGCGTGACGCTCCCTGATGTAAAAAGATTCGTAATCAACGTTATGTCCGATGTAAGGCTAGTTTTGTCCATGGATGAATCGAGGCTTATAACGGAAGAGTGCGTAAGGGAAACAGCCGTTTGGACTAAAAGAAACTTCGACGAAGGTATGTACGATTGGGCGGACGACGCGCTGCTCTTAAGAACGTGCCAACTCCTGTGCGAGATGAGCCCGAGTCAGAGTAGTAAGCCAAAGCCGCTCGGACACGTTATCGTTGATGAGGTGCAGGACCTCTCGCCACCTGAGCTTGCAACGATCGTGGCCTCTGTAAAGAGTCCGAGTGATCTTACCCTCGTTGGCGATTCCGCGCAGAATATTGAGCGTGAAGGGTCGTTTCCGGGCTGGGAGAAGCTTCGGCGTTACTGGAATTTTTCAGGGGAGATGTCTAGATTTGTTTCCCTGGAAGTGAGTCATCGGTCGACTCTCCCGATCATGCGACTCGCCGACCATATTCAGGGGCGGTCGCTTGTGAAGAGTGGGCGCAATGGTCGTGTGCCGATCTGGTTTAAGTGTCGCTCCGAGTCCCAGGGTATTGAATACGTTCTTTCATGGCTCGGCAAAGCGGTGGAGCTCTATCCTAACGCTGTCACAGCTGTGTTGTGCGCCACGCCAGAGGAGGCAAAGTTCGCCTACAAGATGCTCGAGCCGACTTTTCAGGCGATAGTTCGACTCGGAGACAGCGCCTCCTTCTCGTTCGAGGAGGGGATACTGGTCACTGATGTTGGGCAAGTTAAGGGGCTGGAGTTCTTTTCGGTGCTGCTCTGGAATCCAACAACCAAGAGCTATCCACCTTCAGAGTATGGGCGAAACCTCCTCTACGTGGCCGCTACTCGGGCAGAGGAGAATCTGGCGATCGTTACATGGGGACGCCCCTCACCCATCCTGCCTCATTTTGGAGCATCAAAACTCGTCCGATCTATGGATATGACGATTAAAGATGAGCAAACAGAGGAGTCTTAGGAGCTATGAGAGCCATCCAGCCTCTCGGTACCAGCGGGCTGTAGCGCGTAAGCCCTGGGAGACCTTCACTCGATTCGTGAATCCTAGAACCGTAGAAAGCTTGTTTGTGTTGAAAGCTCGGTCTTTGGTAAAAAAGGCCACCCGTCTCCGATATAGTGGGGGCTCAATCCCGAAGGGGCGGCAAAGCCCTTCACAGAGAAGAGCCAGGGCAAAAAGTGGCCAGGCGGGAAGCCTGATAAACCTGATGCGGTGATTTCCAAGTTCATCGGCGATGGTACGGGCGATCTCTTTCAGTTCGCTCGGCTCCTTATTCCCAGCGATAAATACCTCTCCGAGAGCCCCTTTGTGGTGAGCCGCCAGGATGAAGATGTCCGTTAGATCTTCAACATGAATGAGGTGATAAAGACCCCTACCTGAACCGAACAGTGGGAAGAACCTCTTTGCGGCCAGTTTAAAAACCTTTAAAAGCCGGCGATCGCCCGGTCCATAGATCGCCGCGGGCCTGATGACAGTTAAGGGTAGTCCCGCGCTAGATGAGAACTCTCTAATCCATAGCTCGGCCTCTGCCTTGGTTCGTTGGTAAATATCCCCTGGATTGAATGGGTACGATTCATCGGCTGGAGGTTTATCAATGTGCCCATGCACTCCTACGGTGGATATGTGGACAAACCGTTTGAACTGAGGTTTCCCGGCCAGAGCCTCAGCAAGGAGCTTTGTGCTTTGTATGTGAACGTTTCGATACGTTTCGTCTGTAATCTTAGCCTCTCGATAGGCGGCGGCGACATGAAAAACGACTTCGATGTCCTGGCACGCCGTTGAGATAACATTTGGGTCGAAGACGTCACCCCTTATCCACTCGATATCCAGATCGGCGAACGGCCCGATATTCGAGGAGCTTCTAGCTACCGCTCTGACTCGCGCGCCCTGCGAGGCGAGCTTTCTAATCAGAACTGACCCCGTGTAGCCGGTGGCTCCGGTCACAAGAACCGATGTTCCTGGGGTGATGGAGATTGTTGAGCTACTGTTCATTAGAAGTTAATCTTTGCCGCCAACTCAAAGACCGGTTCGTTGACCACGATATCGTTAAAGTAGTTCGTCTGATCGAGGTCAAAGTCTTTACCTAGGATATTTGCGAGCCCCGCGGTTATAAAGCCTTGGCGGGTTGGAAGTCGGTATCCCAAAGCGGCGTCAAGAATCCATCCACATGAACTCTCAGAACCACTGGTGAATGGAGAGTTTAAGCGCTCTTGATACCGGAACGCCGCGCCGGTCTGTAAGAAAAACATATTGGTGAAGAAATATCGAGCAAAGGTTCGCGAGAAGTGATCCGTCAGGGTGTAGTTATCAGGAAAACCGGTAGCGCTCTTGGCGAATTTGTAGTCAGAGCCTAGGACGAATTGCTTTGATACAACGCCATAAAGATAGGCCGAGGCAAAATCCTGCTGTAGTCCGGTATCTAGACGGTCCTGGTATATGGAGTCCAGGGTTAGCTCCCCAGAGGATGGGTCGAAACTCGCCGAGTACACTCCATCCGATCGAGGCTCATCGATCCACCTACGTGTCCACTCTCCGCCGATGTAGAGAGATTCTATCGGTTGAAGGTCGACCCCGGAGCCAAAGTTCTCTGAGATGGTTCCGGGGCGGACGTCATTGAAACGTTGAGTAATACCACCCACCATCGTCGGCTCAATCGAGAGAGGGGCGTTAATAGAACTCTTTCCTAAGTTCTGCCCGTATCCAACCCTTACGAGGACTCGGGGGTCAGGTTGAAAGACAAGGCCAGCCTTTGGGGTTAGCTTAGAATTGCTTTCTCTGCCGGGGAAAAATGGCTCCTCTTGGGCGGAAGCGAATTGAACATTCGAGTAGTCCCCTCCGACGTTAACGGTGAGGGACTCGCCGATTTGTAGAGCGCCGAGGTAGGACACTCCACTTGAGGAGACGTTTGTTCCTCGGGAGCTATCAAACCCTATGCCGTACTCGTCAAGAAAGCCGATCTCGTCTTGAACGAGCGTTGAGGAGTCGTAGCCGTCTAGGTTGAAATACTGATATCGACCGGTAAGAATTGAGGTCAAGGGGCCGCTCTTGTCGATCAGTTGTGCCTCGTTGGCGACCCGTGTCTCAAATTGCTTAAGCTGCTGGTCGAATGTGGCACCGTAGAGATCGTTCAAAACGCCATCTGTGGTGGTGTAGAAAACGTCGGAGTCGCTGACGGGGCGATGAAACCTTTCGCGACCCCTTCGAAAGGAGCTGAGCACCACACCAGTGGTGTCAGGTGAAAACCGGTGAAGGAGGGAGCCTACAACGGTTCCTCTCCCTACAGTCTCTCCATCTTCGCGCTGGTTAGAGTCAAAGAAGTCTCCACTCCCCTCCAGCATCCACCGGTTAGCCCAATCGGGTTGACCCTGAAATGAGACTCCTACTCGTCCGTCGTGAGATGAGGGATCATGAAAGGCGCCGTCAGTAACTACACCGCTGGCTGTAATCCCGGTTACAACATTTCCACTCTTGTTAGCGGATATGACACCGGCTGAGTATTGGTCGCTCTCAGAGCGAAAACCAGCGGACACACCGGTCCTCCAGCCATCCCTTTCAAAGAGCGATGAGTATTCGTTAAGAGATACGCTGCTCCCGATCGAGTCTACGACGTTAATACTTAGGGGTGAAAAGAGATCGGCTATCCTTCGCTCAGAAAGCGAGCTCGCCGCGCCAAAAACCGAATCCTGGGTTTCGGAGAGAAGTCGGTGGGCGCTGGAGTTCTCATAGTCGCTATAGATTGCCCTTATAGCCTCTATCTTTCCCCGCTGTTCGAATCCGAGGTCTCGATAAACCCTAGAGAGTGAGGCGCTCTGGATCGCGCTATCCTCATCTAAAAGAAATTTTGATCTATAAACGGACCTCTTCTCTGAGAGATCGCGAGCAGCCTCTATATCATGTAGAGCCTCAATCGGTTTGTTTTGCGCCAGGCGCATAAACGACCGATAGAGGTGTGGGGTTGGGTCGTTTGGATCCAACTCAACTGCCCGGTCATACTCGGGCTCAGCGGGATCGTACGTATCCTGCTCAAAATAGCTCTTTGCCAGATAGCTTCGGTAGAGGGATCGGGAGGGCTCGAGTACCGTGGCCCTTTCGAAATGTGTTCGTCCACCGGTGAGATCCCCCTCGTTTACCGCTATAAGTCCAAGCCCCACCTGGGGTAATCCCGCTCCCGGTTCCGCTGAGGCGGCGTTCTTGAAGGCGACGGCGGCACCTTGAAAGTCCCTGTCACCCATAAGAACGAATCCGTATATACTCTCGGCGTACCAAGACCGATTGCTTATCGACTCAAGCGCGGCTCGCGCCTCCGGCACGCGTCCGAACATAAAGAGGACCTCGGCTCGCCTGGCCTCCAGGTTAGGGTCGCTAGAACCTGCCCCTTCTAAAACACTAAGGGCTCCCTCAAGGTCTCCCTGGCTCTGAAGAGTTAGTGAGCGCGCCAGTTTAGAGGATGCGCTAAGCGGAGAGCTTGTTATCGCCATTTTGGAGAGACGGTCAGCGCCGCCGATATCCCCTTCAGTCAACTTTACAAGCGCGAGAGTTGACGCGGCGGCGGCGCCCTGTGGTGAGTTGGCCTCGCTTAAGATGCAGCCCTCGAGAATCCCCTCACCTCCAGCTATATCTCCACTCGCGACGAGGATCCTCCCCCTTAGGACGGCCCCGGTTGAGCACCGAGTACTCAAACTAGGGAGGAGCGCGAGTGCCTCCGTCGAGCGACCGTCATTGAAAAGCGAGAGGGCCCGAGCTTCTGGAGAACCAGGGGGTATGCGTAGATCGGACGCGTCCTCAGCGAAGGGTATGAAGGCGCTCCACTGGACGTTTCGGTCGGACTGAAGGAGAGCAAACACCTCAGGGGCTCCCTGTTTTTTGAAACGAGCCCCCTGACCTGCTCCCAGAGCCGCGACACCGCCCGGGCTTGAGCCTTGAACACTTCCCGAGAGCATGTTGATCGTTGTCTCTCTCGAGCTAGTCGATAGCCAAAACTCAGTTCCTCGGATGGCGGCGGTTACGTGTTCCGTAACGACTGTGGGGTGCCGCTCGGTATGGCTAAAAAAGTGAAGAGTTCCCTGAAGAAGCCCCACCTCACGCTCTTTCTCTGGAAATTTCATGGTCGTGCCAGAGGCTAGGCGGATGTAGGATCCATCCGAGAGCTCAAGGGCGACCCTGCCCGGGCTCGCTACGGCGATCTCGTCGCCGCCCCTAAGCGCCATCCCCTCACTCACTTTGACCGAGGCCCCCGAACGGATTACGGTTGCTCCCCCCTGGAGAGAGAAGACCTTTCCCGGAGAGCCTTCCTGAGCGCTAATTTTGGATGACGCGGACACAAGGATAGCGATAGCGAGTGCGAGTCTCTTCATAGTACTTAAGGGAAAGGTAGCCCAAGCGGTATCGTAGCTCACAGACGGAGTTTCAAACCAGTGGAATTCGGGACCCTTAGGGAGATTGGGGCTCATAGGATATACCTCGCGCCAGGGGGCGACCGGTGATATTTAACCCGTATGAAGATCTGGGTTCGAATTGGGATAGCTACCGGGGTCGCTTTGGCGACGAGTATTTTCGCTGGTTCATCCCTTGTAGAGGATCTCCAGTTTAGGGTCTCTGATCAATGGCTTCGCCTGAAAGGAGCCGCGAAGCCGCCGCCAGGTGTAGTGGTGGTAGCTATCGATGAACCGAGCTACCGAGAGCTTAACGCCTCCTTTGATAAGCCCTGGCCACGGGCTTTTCAGGCGAAGCTACTCAGAAGATTAAAAGCGCTTGGTGCAAAGAAAGTAGCGTTCGATGTGCTGTTTACGGGAGCATCAGCAAACCCTGTCGCCGACCAAGAGCTCGCAAGCGCATTCGCTTTGATGCCATCCACTATTGGAGTTGAGTCCAGCATTCGTTACGTGTCCAACCAGGCCGGCGGGTACCAGCTTGAGGAGATCGACCGTCCCTACGAGCCATATCGAAAGGTCGCGAAGGAGGCTCTGGTAGGGTTAAATGACCAGGATGGAGTCATCAGAAACTTCGCCTTCCCTCGCTCTGATCAGGAGCGGGCGTTTCCGACCCTAGCACAGGCAGCCGCCGGCGTTAATCCGGACGAAATGGGTCAGCCGGGGCCGCGCGACCTGATAAACTACTACGGGCCAGGTAGGACGATCCCGATAGTCTCTTTCTGGGAGGTGCTGCAGGACGATCTTCCGAACACCCCCGATATCTTTAAGGATGCGGTCGTTTTCGTAGGGCTCCTCATGCGCTCTGATACCGGGGGGGCTCAAAAGGATTCCTACCACTCCCCTTACGGGGCCCCTATGATCTTCGGGGTCGAGGTTCACGCGACTATTGTCGCGAACCTTCTTGAGAAGAGTTGGATATATCGTCCACCAAAAGGGATTGAGTGCCTTCTGCAGGGGGTAGTGATGGGCGGGGCGGTCTTCGCCGCATTCACTATCTCGCCAGTCGCTCTCGGAATCGCCACCGCTGTAGTGGTTTTACTCTGGAGCGTATGCTCATTTGCGCTCCTAACGTCCGGTTTCTACTTAGCCGGCGCCGCTACGGTGCTCATCTTGCTCCCCGCTACGGTCTTGGTAAACGCGCTCGTCTCGTATATGTCGGCGAGGAGGGCCGAGGAGAGCCTGAAGTCAGCCTTCTCACTTTACGTCTCGCCCGACATGGTACCTAGGCTCCAAAACGAGGGAGAGGCTCTTAAGCTCGGTGGGGAGAAGATGTGGCTAACTGCCGTTTTCACAGACATCGCGGACTTTACCACTATCACTGAGGAGATGCCCGCGGAGCGTACCTCTGAGATGCTAAACGCATACTTCACCGAAGTTATGGAGGTGGTATTTAAGAATCAGGGCACGCTCCTTAAATTTATCGGAGATGCGATATTTGCCATCTGGGGGGCTCCGGTGAAACTGCACAACCACGCGGAATTAGCGCTTAATACGGCGGTCGCGATAACCCGAGAGGTGGAGAAGTTTAACGCGACTAAGCGGTTCCCCCCTCTTATAACCAGGGTTGGCGTGCACACCGGACCGATGCTTGTTGGCAACCTTGGATCAGTGAAGAGGTTTGACTACACAGCGATCGGTGATTCGGTAAATCTTACTTCTCGAATAGAGGGGTTAAATAAATATTTTGGGACCGAGATCCTATTCACCGAGGTTACCCGGAAGGAGGCGGGTGGATTTATGGGGTCCGTACCAATCGCGAGCGTGCGGGTAAAGGGCCGAAAGGAGGCCGTTCAGCTCTTCTCAGTTTTCGATCCCCCGCTTAGCCCCCTAGTCTTCGATAGATGGAACAAAGCACTTGGGCTCTTTAAGGTCGCTGATTTCCAGGGCGCCTCGCGGGAGTTTAGTCAGGTCTACCGCGATGAGCCGAGGCTACAGAGGTCCGTTGACCTCTATGCGGCGGAGTGCGAGAGATACCAGAGTTCCCACCCTGCTCAGGGGTGGGCTGGTGAGCTTGAGTTTGACCACAAATAAAGGTGCAGGTACGTTGTGCGAGCCTTGGCCTCTTTTGGCTAGCCTGGCTTCAGCGGCCCGTGTACATTCAGGGCTGGGTTCCGGGAGCAAGAATTATGTCCATTCCTAAAATGCCTCTGCGCTGTCTTATCGTCCTACAAGTTATGGCGTGGCTAGCTTCCGGCGCATATGCCCAGTACACCATATCAAGTCCAGAGCTTGTTTCTAAGTCCACAAGCGGTGTCCGGGGCGATGCTGAGAGCAGCGAGCCCGTTCCCTCACCGAACTCGGACATCATAGCCTTTCGGTCGTTTGCAGCTAACCTGGTCTCAGGTGATACCAATCAGACCGCTGACGTATTCGTACGCTTTAAAAGTGGCTCAAGTTACGTAACCGAGAGGGTGAGTCTGGATTCAAACGGGGAGCAGTCGACAGAGGATTGCGAGGAGCCCTCTATCTCGCAGAGTGAGTCAATCGATGCTAAGACCCGACGGGGAATATACGGGGTCGCATTCACCTCGAGGGCTCAACTTCAGGAGGGGCCGGACTACGGCGGAGGAGTTGCGCCTGGCGGTGCAAGTGTGTCGAAGCAGGTGTATCTGCGGATCCCTAAGCTTCAACAGACCCTCCTCATATCCGCGTGTCCCTTTGGGAGTAACGTTATAGCTGGTGACGGCGATAGCACGCACCCCTCGGTAGTAGCCGTAGAGGGAGGAAGGGCTTTTATCGTCGCTTTTACCTCCACAGCGGCAAATTTAAGAAATTGCGGCGGGACCCCTCAGGCTCCGAACGCGGAATCAAGGGTGTTCATAGCCGTAATCGACGTTGATCTTTTAGAGAAAGGGCAGCCGGGGTACCTGAAAATTGGAGAGGTAGCAGAGGGCAAGTCTGGTAACTTCACTGAGCCTGCGCTCAGTGGCGATGGAAGGTCAGTAGTGTTTACAACAGATTCAACTGATCTCGGATTCGCCCCAAGCTCGTTCAAGCAGATTGTAGTAGTCAGAAAGGATAGAGGTAGAGGCGAGATTTTTACTCTCGTTTCTATCAACAGCGACTTTGTCGGATTTTTCGGCGCTAGCGATAAGCCCAGTATCAGCTTTGCGGGGAATATTGTTGCTTTTAGGACCTTTGCCACTCAGATCCCGGGACACGCCTCTGTACCCTACCCAGCCCTGTTAATCCGGTACTTGGATGAAACCGTGCCAGGTAGGGCTTACAAAATTGCTAATTCCGATGCGAGCGGTAACCCAGGAGCGGGCGGGTCTTGCGCTGGACCTCAAGGCCCGGGGTGCCGTGCATCCGTAGAAATTAATCCGAATGGAAAACTCGCGGTTGTAGTTGATAATAGCACTAACCTAGTCGATGGGTTGGCCGGCGACGCATTTAAGGCGTTTTTCAAGGAATTACAGACAAACTTCATCACCCGGGTCGATGGTGAAAGGGGGGGACAGAATTTTCAAGCTCGAATTGGAGGGGGTAGTTTCAACGCGAACACCTCTTACGTCTCTTTCACCTCCCTTACCGGTGGTGATCCAGATGTAAGCGATGTTTTCAGAACCACGATTACCGACAATCCCGATCCAGTAGTCGACGGCAAGCCGATTGAGGCGCCTCCAGACATCACAGTAAGCCCGAGGAGGATGGATATCGTTCTTGAGAAATTCAAAGGGTTTACAACTAGTACATCAATCGGGAGCGTCTCGAGTTCTGCCACAAAGATCGTCTATGATGTTCGTGTTCACAGAAGTGGAACAAAAAAGGGACAGCGCCTCACAACGACCAGAAACACCCTCACCCTTAGAGACCTGACCCCTGGCAAGTACTCCGTTCGGTACCGAGCTAAAGCTGTGGCTAACGGCAAGACAAAGGCTACAAGCGGTTACAGCCCAACGGCAACCGTTATTGTTAAGAAAAAATAGTGAAGGCCAGCATCTTAAATTTCTATTTCGCCAGCGCTGGGCAGTTCTACCGGGCAGTGCTACTGGGGTATGCTAAGTGTCCTATAGCGGCCTAGTCGACGGAGTGGGCGGCGAGGAACATCGCCCGCTCAAGCGCCATAAAAAACGCCTGATATGGAGCTGGATCAGTTATCGGGTTGGTATTTAGTTGCGCGTTTGCTCGCACAACCATTTGTCCCTCCCCCCTACCCCTGACGGACACGGTCATCCGCAGAGCGTATCCATCGAGTTTTGTCGCGCTCACAGTACCAAGGGAGAGATCGGCCTTATCGATCACAAAATTGAGGTCTTGAAGGGTCGCGATCACTGACCGTAACGTCCTCTCCTTATCAGAGGTATCAAACACACGGGTTTGAACCTGGCGGACCCCTAGTTGGCTTTGAGAGGTTGTGGTGTCGAGGATGCGTGGATCGATACTCTCGCAACCCAGGAGCGTTGAAATGAGCAGCGCGGAGAAAAAGATATGTCTCATAGTGTTTGCAGTTCCTGCGCGCGAAGGAAAACAGCCTTCGATAGCTTTGAAAAGAACTCCTGGTATACCGCCGGGTCGTCAATGCTCTCGTTATCGGATATCTCGCCTCTATTGTTCCATACCGTGCGCTGAAAGGTGACTCTCAGTGTGGAGTGCCTATTCTTAACGACTCGAGTGACGACCGAGGCCCTTATCTTCTGTTCAACGTTATAGATAACCTCAGAGTCAGATACCGCGCCGATTATAAAGCTCCCAACTATCTCTCCTGTTGAGTCAGCGTCCCGATTCTTTGACACAACTAGTACGCCAAGTTGGGGGGTAGCCTCGTCAACCGCGAAGCCAAGGTCTTGGAGGACGTCAAGCGCGGCGCTCAGTAGGCGCTCTTCGTCAACTGTCTCAAAACGCCGAGTTTGAAGCCGACGTTGCTGAAGAGCCTCTGCCTGGAGGGTCAGCGCCTCCCTGGCTATTCCACTCGCGCACCCAGCCAGGCAGCATAGCACCGTTAGGTAGAAAGGCTTGAGAAATCTCACGACCTACTCGCCTCCTCGCCTTGGTGGTTAAAATGTAGACGAGTGGTAAGCGAAGTCCCTTACCCGTTTGCCGTGGTCAAACTTAATTATAATAGTGAGGGTCTTTTGGGTTGAGGACGCAGCCCCGCTCCCAGCCTGGTAGGAGGGAAAAAGGCTCCCCCCGCCGCCATTATCGTTGACACTCGCTGATCCAAATATAAGGGTGAGGATTCCGCCCGCGTCACTAGAATAGGCGCGCTCGGTCGCAATCTTGTCATACACCCAGTTCTCTCTCCGCTCCTCGTCTGTGGTTACTATATTCGGGGATCCTAAGGCCGCGGCCACGTCCGCGCTTGACATCCCAACCCTTATCTCCCTTTGGACTTGCCCGACGGTGAGCGCCGATTCCCGGTCTCCAGAGACCGCGTCGCGGTGATATTTGGCGCCAGCGCACCCAGACAAAAGAGTGGTGAACAGGAGAGAGAGCAACAGGTGCTTAATCATAATTTCCCTAATCGAGTGATGCTCGATCCTAACTGGTTTCACTCGGGAGCGCCAAGGGCTTATTAAGCCTAACGAGGGTTCCCGAGTTTATGCGCTAGGTTTGGACTCTCTGGCGTTCGGAGTCCTGAAGATGACGAGGAGGGCCCCGCACAGGATTAGAATGCCACATAAAAGGTATGTGATAGGGCGTGCCCACAGCTCAGAGAGGAGGGGGAGCCTTATCTCCTGAGGGTTCTGAGGATCGACAAGAACCCTTATGGCCTCACCCTCCTTAATCCTATGAAGAAGTGGCAGGTGCGTTACCCCCCTCTGCTCCCCCACCCCATCAAGCGTGAATTGAACGTGGACGGGGGTGTTCTGCGAAGGCTTTGGCGGTCCGCTTCTGGTCTCTACAGAGACAACAGTAGCGCTCACCAGCACGGAGCGCTGAAGATAACGGATCGTCTCAAGGGTCTGATAGGAGCCTATCAAGAAGAGGCTGAGGCCTACGGCGCCGATTAATTTTTTCACCCCTATTCTCCTACGAACGATGTAGCCCCTGGTTAATAATTCGCTTTATAAGTTCCTCGTATGACCAGCCGAACTTTTCCGCCGAGTCGGCGAAATCCTCTCCTTTGGCGATTTCAGGGTTTGGATTCGCTTCGATGACAAACACCTCACCACTCTCCCTAAGCCGCAGATCGATTCGAGCATAGCCGGAGAGTCCGAGAGCCTTGTAGGTGCGTTTGCATATGGACTCAATCTTAGCTCGAAGCTCAGGGGAAAGGTCTTTCGCTGGAGCGGATGTAATGCCGTGTTTGCCTTGGTATTTCGCGTCCCATTTCACACGGCGCGTGGCGATGCGGGGCTTCTTCTCCGGCATGTTGGCGAAGAGTAGCTCCCAAATTGGGAAAACTGTTAGGCGTTCATCCCCAAAGAGACCGACGTAGAGCTCGCGCCCCTCGATGTACTCCTCCGCAATGACGTCGGTGTGAATCTTCTCGTGCATAAAACGGACCCTTTCAGCGAGCTCCTGATCGCTCTCCACGATCGAGGCCTCTGAGATACCAAGGGACGCCTCCTCCACCTGTGATTTAACAAAGAGTGGGAGATTAAGCTTCGTGGGCCGTTTTACCTTCCGCCCTCGCTTAAAGATAACGAACTCAGGCCCAGGAATACGGTGATAGCTTAGAATCTTGCGAGTAAGAGCCTTATCCCGGGCCAACACCATTCCTCGTGGATTACACCCCGTATAGGGGACGGGGATAAGCTCAAGGAAGCTGACGACGTTTTGATCGTACAATGGACGATCGTGAAACTCCTCAAGGAGGTTAAAAATGATGTCGGGTTGAAATTCGGCCACAGTGGTTCTTATCAACTCGAGATCGGAGCGCACCCCAAGGATACGGGCGTCGTGCCCTAATTTCCTTATCGTTGAAAGGACATACTGTTCCGTTCGCCACTCCTCGTGATGAAAGGGCGCTGATGGGGGGACTGTCTCTGGCGGCACCAGGGTCTCGTGGGTAAGGCACAGAACACGGAGCTTTTTCATAGGCCTATAGGGCTACCCGGTGCCGTCCGCTGTGCAGGTAGTTCATCGTCTGCACCGTTAAGAGCACAGTGAACTGCTTGAAGGCTTCATCCTCAAGGGTCGTGAGCCGCAGGTTAAGCTCAACGCACCTCTGGGTAATCGAGTCCAATACCTGATCGATAGTATACTGATAGGCTCCCGTCCAGCGAGAAACGGTGGAACGGATCACGCGCCGGCGCCTCCGAAGGAAGGAGGCCGCGGTTTCATTCTTTTGAAACGCGTCATCCGCAGAGAACAAAACGCGAAGATCCTTGTCGTAGAAGGATGGGTGTTCCTTTCCGTATTTCGCTTTTCTTTTTATGTAATGGTCCTGAAGAGTGCGGCGTATCTCAGTTATAGGATCGATCAGGCGGCGACTCCTCACCGATGGCGTCTTGCCACGCAATCGGCTCATCAAGCGATCCATATACTCGAGTTTTTTAAGGGCTGGCCAGCCGGCGTAGCGCTCGCGCCACTGCGAGTTGGGAGTTAACCAAACTGCGAACGTCTCCGCGAAATCCTCGTCGGGATGGCTCTGCGCGTACCATGGATCAAGATGAAGCACGAAGCTTTTGCTGTACGGCCTCGGCGAGTAGTACTCAGGATAAGGCTCTGACGACCTCCCAAAGATCTCTCGGCGCTCCTTTCTCAAACGGAGCCGATACGCGTTCTCGATGGCGTGCCCAAGCTCATGCCGGAGAATTTTGAGACAACTCTCCTCATCTCCTCCCTCAACCTCAAGCAGTTGGGCCCTCTCAAGTCTCTCAAGGCGGGGGTGGGCGAGGTAGAACGGAATTGCCACGCCAGGCACCCCATCGGCGCAGAACCACTCATCAGAGAGCCAGAAGTGCGGTTTAAAATCGAGCTGGTGTGCCCGCAACTCTCGCAGCGCCGCTTCAATTCTACTCTCGAGTACGGTGCCCTTGATTGCGAGGTTAAGACAACAAATGGGTGTGTTAAGCAGCTCCTCATCAGACATCTCCGAGATCTGTTGAGGTGTGAGCTTGTGGCGGGTTTTACTGGTTGTTCGCCTTATCCCCTGAGTCATGGTTTTCACTCGCCGAGGCTGGTGCCACCAGGCTCTTATACCTAGCGGAGTTTTTAGATACTATATCAACGCTTTCGCTCTCTTCGTCATACACCACAACAACTTCACCCCGCTCGAGTTGACGCCTGACCTGTTTAACTTTGGTCTCCAGGGAAACTTCGCGCTCACCGTATTCAGTCCCCTCGCGCAAAACAAACTCTTTAATGACACCCTCAAGGGCTTCAGAGCTTAGGGCAGTTTGAGGAATGAGCATAGAAGATCTCTGGGGGTGAGAGTCCGCGGGTTTAGTGGTGATGTCCTCCAGGCCCGTGAACGTGCCCGTGAGAGATCTCCTCCGCTGTCGCTTTGCGCACATTCGTCAATTCGATAGCGAAGTAAAGGGTCTCGCCGGCGAGGGGGTGGTTCGCGTCGAGAGTAATATCGGTGTCGGTAAGGTCTGTCACTCGCGCCGGAATCTCATCGCCCTGCTCCGACACCAACTCAACCACGTACCCAACCTGAATGTCTGGCGGGAGGTTTCCCTGTGTTCTCGGTAGGGTAATGACCATCTCCTCGCGGCGATCTCCATACCCCTCGCTTGGGGTCACTTCGACATTGAAAGACGCTCCCGCGGTTTTCCCAAGTAGCGCGGACTCTAGACCGCGTACTATCTGAGAATAGCCGTGCAGGTATACGAGCGGGTCGCTCCCCTCTGAAGAATCGAGGACCTGTCCACCTTTATCCTTAAGGGTGTAGTGAAAGGTTACTACAGTGTCTTTTGCTACGATGGTAAGGTTGTCCATATGCGGCTCCACGAAAAGATCGCTTCGCTCCGGACACAACCCTGGTGGCGAGGCTATTATTTCGCGAATAATAACACACAAACTTGGCGCAGAGATATGGGGGGATTTTGGGAAGATCTGGGGTCGTAGGGACCTGATCTGACTCTAATCGCCCCTCTTTTGCGGCGCCGTGCGTCCCCTCCTCAAGTGTGCTAATACTTAGGGCCCCGTAAATGAGCATACGATGACCGAACAAGTAGTGAACAAAGAGGTTCAACACGAGACCGCCAAGCGGCGGACCTTTGCTATTATTAGTCACCCAGACGCCGGTAAAACTACGTTAACTGAGAAGCTCCTTCTCTACTCAGGGCAGATTGGGGTAGCGGGAATGGTTCGGGCCCGTAAGGGTGGAAAAGCTACCAGCTCTGATTGGATGGCGCTTGAGCGGGAGCGAGGTATCTCGGTATCGGCCTCCGCGATGCAGTTCCCCTACAAGGAAGCTATAATTAACGTTCTTGATACCCCTGGGCACCAAGATTTCAGTGAGGACACGTATCGCACTCTAACCGCCGCTGATAGCGCTGTCATGGTGCTCGACGCGAGTAAGGGGGTCGAGGCGCAGACCCGAAAACTTTTCGCCGTTTGTCGCCTCCGCAAAACGCCCGTTCTGACCTTCATTAACAAGATGGATCTGCCGAGCAAGGAACCTCTCGATCTTCTTCAGGAGGTGGAGGAGGTTTTAGGGATCCTTGCGTCGCCGATAAGTTGGCCTATCGGAAGTGGCTCGTCCTTTAAGGGGATCGTATATCCAGCGACGAGACGGTGCATTCTCTTTACTAAGTCCACTATCGGCGGAGCCGGCAAGGCGGAATTTCGGACGATGAGCCTTGACGAGGCCAAAGCGGCTGGTGAGCTGGACGATGGGCAGGCCAAGCACCTTGAGGACGAGCTGGAGCTCCTGGAAGCCGCCGGAAACACATTTCGATACGAGGATTTCCTTGCCGGCAAAATTACCCCTGTCTTCTTTGGATCGGCGCTGACCAACTTCGGGGTCGAGCCGTTCTTTGATACCTTTACTGAGATGGCTCCCCGGCCCCATGCCTACGAGGCCATCGACACCCGGGGTGACGCGCTGAAGATCGACCCCACCTCGGCACCCTTCTCCGCGTATGTTTTTAAGATTCAGGCGAACATGAATCCGAAACATAGGGACAGCATGGCTTTTTTGAGGGTGTGTTCGGGTCGATTTGAGCGCGACATGGTCGTAACTCACCACAGGACAGGAAAGGAGGTGCGCCTCTCCAGGTCCTATAGTCTGGTCGCTAAGGACCGCAGCACGGTGGATGTAGCCTACCCGGGCGATATTATCGGCGTCATCAATCCGGGGGTCTTCGCGATCGGAGATACCGTTTCTGTAAACGGAGGTTTTAATTACAAACCGATGCCGCAGTTCCCACCGGAGATAGTCGCCCAGATCCGGCCGACGGATGTGCTGAAGCACAAGAATTTTGACAAAGGAATATTGCAGCTCGCTAATGAAGGGGCAGTGCAGATCCTTAGGTCGTTTAGGAACCCAAAAGATCCGCCCCTTGTCGCGGCCGTAGGGAAGCTCCAGTTCGAAGTACTTCAGTTTCGTTTGAAGGATGAATACGGGGTGGACACGGCGGTCGATTTCCTTCCCTATCGGTACAGCGTGTACGTTGAGGGGGACACAAAAACCCTAGCTGTCCCGATGGGGTCGATGTTAGCGCTAGACGCCAGGGACCGCACGGTTGTCCTCCTTAAGGCTGAGTGGGAGCGTAAGTACGTGGAAGAGAAGAACCCCGAACACGTCTTTAGGGATTTCGTTCAATAGGGTCGCGGGTCATCGGGTATGGAATCTATCTCCCCTTTGCTAGTGTCGAACGATCACCGAGAGATCGTAGGAGAATATCTGGCGCTCGAGACCGCGCAAGACAAACTCTCCTGGCTGATGGAGCGGGAACCCCTCCATGCACCGGTGGAACCGCATCTCATAACTGAGGAGCGCAAGGTTCCAGGATGCCTCTCGGGGCTGTGGCTGTCTGGCGATTATCGTTCGGGCGAGTGGTTCTTTAGCGCCCAGAGCGAATCGGACATGGTTCAGGGACTGGTTTCGTTTGTATGTGACCTATACTCGGGACGCAGTGGCGAGGATATCCTCAACACCGGAGAGCAGCTCGCGAAGGCTCTCTCGCTTGACCGCCTCGTAACCGTGACGAGAAAGCGCGCGATATCCAGCACCCTCTCATATATCTTGATGGCAGCGAGTGGTAACGAGGCTTTAATTAACGCGCCGGCCGATGTCGTTCGTTGACGCCCATTGCCACCTCCACGAGTCTTCACTTGTAGAGGGCCTTGAATGTCGGGGCGGCGCTGTTTTTCATCATCACCTGCTGTACGGCGTCGTTAACGGCACCCGACCCGATGACTGGGGGCGCGTGGAGCATATCTGCTTGCTTCACGAGAACCTTCTCCCCGCCTACGGCGCTCATCCCTGGCACGTAGATAATCTTCCCGATAATTGGTTTGATCAGTTAAAAATCAGAGTCTCCAACAAGAGGGCTAGCGTCGGTGAGATCGGATTAGACTTCAGCCCAGGGAAGCCTGATCGCGCAAAGCAGGAGGCTATATTCCTTCTACAGCTGGGACTGGCCAGGGATCTGAATAATCCGGTTTCTATCCACTGCGTTAAGGCGTGGCCCCGCCTTACTTCGCTGATTGAGAAGCACGGCGGGCCCAGGCGAGGGTTTCTTCTTCACGCCTATTCTGGTGGGCAGGAATTCGTTTACCGTTTAGCCGAGCTGGGGGCATACTTTAGTTGCCCTCCATCGTTCCTCCTCCAGACCAAACGCGCTCACCTGGAGGTCTTTAGATCTGTACCGGGCGATCGCATCCTTCCAGAGAGTGACTTTCCGTCATCACGGACTTTCGAGCCCATTATCTCGATGGATTCAATCGATGCTTATGTCGACGTACTGGGCGGAGTGTATAGTGATCTCGCAAACTTCTTTGGGTTACCTCAAGAAGAGCTAAGCGAACGCTTCCAAAGAAACTTTAGCTCTCTTTTCCCTTAGCCGGGAGACCAGTCACTGACTTAGACGGGCTCAGAGAGCCTTGCTCGCCTTCGCTCAATCCATGGATAGGGGTTCGTAAGAGGTTGCGAAGAGAGGACTTCGATCGCCTCTGATGCCGCGAGAAAACCGAGCGTTCCAGTTACGAAAACCGCGCTTCCGAGACCCGCGTTGCAGTTTGCCCCGGTTCGTTCGGTTGGCACCCCCCGTTCGTTTGAGCAGGCCTCGCCTTTGAGAATTCTTGGTCCGCGTTGGAGCGGAGCGTAAATACAGGGTATGTCGAATTTCGTTCGTTCGCTCCGAGGAAAGGAGTGTTCCTGTCGAAGCCGTTTACGCACTATCTGAAGGAGTGGATCGTGAATAGTTTTGGAGAGATCCTGAACTGTGGCGAGGCGCGGAGATAGCCGGTTACCGGCCGATCCGACCGTGATAAGCCTTATACCCCGGGCCGCACACTCAGCGATCAGAAGTACTTTCTGGTCGACAGAATCTATGGTGTCGATAACCAGGCTATGGGGTCTCCCGAGGATTTCGTCGGCGGTAGTCGCGGAGAAGAACTTCCTATTTACAGAAACCTGACAGGAAGGATTGATCTCGAGCACCCGCTCGCCCAAGATGTGCGCCTTGGACCTCCCTACGGTTGACGAAAGAGCGTGAAGTTGTCGGTTCATGTTTGTGATACAGACGTCATCGAGATCAACGAGGGAGATCGTCCCTACCCCGCTCCTTGCGAGGGCCTCCACAACCCATGATCCAACGCCGCCAAGCCCAACTACACAGACTGAAGCGCCGGCTATCCTGCCGTACCGCTCGTCACCGACAAGCTGCCTAAATCCAACGAAACGCTCTTTGAGGAGGTCGGTATCCATATGATCTAGCCCGATGCTACCATGACTATTAGGCTATATCATCAGGTCGAGGTTGGAAGAGGTGTATCCGTTTGCCACCAAAGCTAAAAACATGTGGCCAGACACCCTTGGCTCAGGTTTCTGCGCCAAGTGCTATGGTAGCCGACGAAACTAATTATTCTCCACGCACTAGCCCTCATGTTTCGGTCTGCGTGGAGGCCCTGGGATGGCGGAGTGACGCCGCCAGGAGTCGGTTCTTGAATACCCTGATCGGAGGTCGGAGGTGAGAGACGCGGATGTTATAATCATCGGAGGGGGTCTTACCGGATTGCGCGCCGCTATTGATCTGGTAGGAGCTGGCCTCTCTGTGCTCGTGTTCGAGCGAGCGGAGCAGGTCGGTGGGCGGGTAAGTACAGAGATAGTGAATGGATACAAGCTCGACCGAGGCTTTCAGGTAGTCTTATCGGCTTATCCAGAGCTGAAGACCCTCCGTGGAGTAGAGAGCTTGGAGTGTCGCGCGTTCTCGTCCGGGGCACGGATCCGGTCGCACGGCCGATTTCAGGACTTCGTTGATCCTCGCCGCCATCCTGAGGCTCTGATTTCAACCCTGAGGTCGCCTTTGGCGTCGTTTTCGGATCTGGTCCGCCTCTTTTTTCTTTCGCGTGGAGGGAGACGAGCCACGTGCTCTTCTCTAGGAATTTCAACCGACGAGGGACTCGCTCGGGGTGGTTTTTCGCAGCGGTTTCAAGACTCCTTCCTGAAACCATTTCTGAGAGGAGTGCTTCTTGATCCACATCTCCAGGCCGATTTTGGAGTATCCCGTTTCTATCTTCAGATGTTCGCTTACGGCGACGCCCTTCTCCCATTGAGCGGCGCGCAAGGGCTATCGAATCTGCTCTCTGAAAACATAGGGAGCTCGCACGTACGACTCCGCTCAACCGTAAACTCTCTTAGTAAAAATGAGGTAGCTCTCGAAGACGGGGAATCCTTCTCGGCGCGCAAGGTGTTGTGCGCCACTGACGCGCTCGGGGCCGCCCAGCTTGGTTCTTCCGAGCAAACCTTCGCCCATCACGGGTGCGCGACCCTATACTTTTCCTGTAGCTCTCCTCCGTTCGAGGAGCCGATTATCGTCTTGAGCGGTGAGCCGGGGCCGATAGCTACCCTCGCCGTTGTCACAAACGTCCAGCCGACACACGCCCCGCCTGGACGACACTTAGTCGCGGTATCCGTGATCGGCCCTGATGCCGCTCTTCCGAAGACCACACTGTACCAGCGTGTCCTCACCCAGGCGCGTCAGTGGTATGGCGATCAGGTTCAAGATTGGGCGCCGGTTAAGAGCTTCTCTATTCCGGCGGCCGTTGTCGCTCGACCGCGTCTGAGCGAGGGAGTGTTGCAACTGAACGGGGTAATGTACGCGGGTGATTACCTATCCTACCCATCTCAAAACGGCGCGCTCTCAGCGGGCCGATGCGCGGCCGCCAAGATCATCGAAGAGCTCCTTGGATAACCAGGACGGTTAGGCAGGCCTTAAGACGATGGCGGTGCGAGATGGTAGGTATAGCTTTACGCCGTGAGTGTTGGAGGGGGTCGTATAGGACATGGATGTGTCGATCCGTCCAAATCCTCCAAAATCTGGCTCGTCACTTGAAAGCGCGACCGTGTAAGCCCCCTTTGGAAAGGGCATCTCCCGCTCCGTATACGAGTTCTCTGGATGGAAATTAAACACGAAGTAAAGACCTCCCCTTTCAAAGGCGAGCAAGCTATCGAGCACGTGTTCGTATTGCTTGTGGGGCCACGGTGATTCGAGGAGCTTAGATTTGCCCGCTAGCTCTATCATGGCTCGGTCGAACTCGCTGAGCGCTTTATATCGAAGATCGTCCCTCTCTTGAAGGCTCCACAAGCGTCGCGCGTAGTGGTACGACCATGCGTTACCCTCTCGTGGAAAGTCGATCCACTCGGGATGCCCAAACTCATTCCCCATAAAATTTAGATACCCACTCCCAGCCGTGGCGAGTGTTATGAGCCGAATTATTTTGTGGAGGGCGATAGCCCGATCGATCACCACGCTCTGGTCGGAAGCCCCCATCTTCCAGTACATCTCTTTGTCGGCGAGCCAGAACATAATCGTTTTGTCTCCGACCATCGCCTGATCATGTGATTCGGCGTAGCCAATAGTCCTCTCCTCGGGGCGCCTCGCCGAGAGCTCCCGCCACATCGAGCTAACATCCCACTCTTCATCAGGGGTGTGCTTCAAAAGCTTAATCCAATAGTCGGGGACGCCCATGGAGAGTCGGTAGTTGAACCCGCATCCACCAACTTCAGGGGGCGCGGCGAGGCCGGGGATACCACTAACTTCCTCAGCTATCGTCAGGGCATCGGGTCTCAGTTCATGAATGAGCTCGTTGGCCAGTGTGAGATAACTGACAGCGTCACTGTCTACGTTTTGGTTAAAGTAGTGGTCGTAAGAGGTCACTGTGGACCCGAGTCCGTGATCCCGGTAGATCATGCTCGTAACGCCATCAAAGCGAAATCCGTCGAATTTAAAAGCGTCGAGCCAGTATCGGCAATTTGAGAGGAGGAGGTGTAGGGTTTCGCTCTTTCCGTAGTCGAATAAACGGGTATTCCACGCTGGATGATGGCCTCTGGAACCATCGTGGAAGTAGAGCGTGTATGAGCCATCAAAGCGACTGAGCCCCTCCAACTCATTTGAGACCGCGTGAGAGTGGACGAGATCCATGATAACCGCGATGTCGAGCGAATGAGCGGTGTCGACGAGCTCCTTTAGCTCCTCCGGCGTCCCAAATCGACTTGATGGGGCAAAGAAGTTTGAAACTTGGTAGCCAAATGAGCCGTAATAGGGGTGCTCCTGGATAGCCATCAGTTGAATCGTATTGTACCCCGCCCTATGAATCTTTGGCAGGATTGTTCTGGTGAACTCACCGTACGTTCCAACCCGCCCCTCCTCCTGAGCCATCCCGACGTGCGCCTCGTAAATGAGGGGAGCCCTCTGAGGCGCTCTGTAGTGAGGGTGCTTCCATGAATAGTCTTGGGGTGGTTCCCAAACCTGAGCGCAGAAGAGATTCGTCTCGGGGTCCTGGACAACCCGCCGACAGAAGGACGGGATCCTCTCGGCGCAGATCTCGCGCTCGTTCTCTCTCCAAAAGACTTGGAGCTTGTAGTGCTGGCGATGCGCTAGCCCTTGGTCCGGTATGGAGACCTCCCATGTACCCCCCTTTCCCTTGGAGAGCTCGTAACCTTTTGAGGGTTCCCAACCACAAAAATCTCCGATCAAAACCATTCGGGTCGCGTTGGGGGCCCGTTCCCTAAAGACCCAACCCTCTGTGGCGCGGTGGAGCCCGAAATAGGTGTGTCCTGATGCGAAGGTAGCAAGGGGGGTTCCGTTAAGGACTCGCTGGCGAAACGCCTCGACCCCTCGATTGCGGCTAAGGAGCGCATCGGAATACGGTGTCAACCACGGGTCAATCTCTACTAGGGGATGAATGGCGGGTGTACGCTCCATGCGCCAACCTTACCTTATTAAAAGTCTCCTGTAGAGCCGCTTATCGGTGCGCGAAGCGCAAAAGGTGTTATACTAGCGCCATGAGCGAGCGTTTTCAGGATGTATGTCGGGTCCTCACCGAGGTTGACGGGCAAACAGAGGAGGTTGTTGATTTTGTAGAGATAATCAACTTCGACCTCGAGAGCTTTTGTAAGCAGTTCGATGTGCCGGTTGAGGTGGATCCTCGCATGCTCGACCGGTACTCCGTTGGCCCGGACGATGTTTCATTCCTAGAGGGGGTTTTACAACGGCCCCTAAAGCTCGACCTGGCTCGGAGAGCCTACTTCATCGAGGCTCTCATAAGGGATTGCTGATCTCAGTGCTCCCGCAAAGTAGTGTCCACCGCGAACGCTACGCGGCACCGGACCCGGTAGCGCACGAGTCTTCCGGCGTCTACCAGGGCTTTCATCGACTCTACCTTGAGCTCCCTGATATTTTTTATTGTCTCGGCCGCTTCGCGCACGCACTGTTGAGCGGCGTCTTCCCAACTCTTCTCGGACTCCGCCGTAAGTTCGATACTTTTAAAAACGGTGCTCGTTGAGAGGAAGCGCGCCTCGCTCGGTATAGATTCAGTTTTTGTTTGTGAGCCCTTCATATTCTCTCCTGTGATTGGGTTCTCCAGACCGTACATCGGCTGGGGCGACAACCGTATGATGACCGTTCTACTGGGCTGAAACCCCGATCATAATGGACGCTGCGCATCCATGAGAGCCTGATACTCCGACGAGAGGTAGAGCTAGTTTGGACCTGTTTATGCCACCACCGAAAAATCTTTGTAAGATAGCTGTCGACCGAGACGAGGAGAAGATTGCGCAGCTCCTTACTAGAGACGCGTGGCGCACCCTTAACGCACGCCATGTTGAGCAGTCACCTTTCTCGACAGCAAAAATCCCCCGAATGCCGATTGGCGGATACTTTGAGTTTATCGCCGACTCGGAGTTGCTCCGTTACTACCTTGATCAGGCGGAGGCCTATCAGGCGGAGATGACTGGAATGGGCTGGGGGCCAAAACGATATCAAGCGGCGTGTAGGGCGTTTAAGAAGAAGGTGAGCGCGGCCGCGCAGCGAAATCTTCAGGGTTTTGAACCGCCGGCTCGATCGATGGAGCCTTAGTTCTTGAGGAGTCCGTCCCTCATTGGCTAAGCCCGCCCCGAAGTCTTGTGCGGGTTTCGCGCGATATTTCCGTTAAACAGAGCGGCTAATATGTCTTGCCTTATGGTGAGGGGGTCCAGAAAGTGGCGCCAATCAAAAACAATCTTTTGAATCGGCACGCCTGAGCGACGGGCGGCCTCCGCGATCCAATACTCCTCGGTAGGATGCTGTGCGAAATCCTCCTGACTTATTGAAAGAATCGGCTCTTCATCGGGGCGCTCGAAATCTCGGAGGTGAAAGCGTGCGTCGACAGAGAGGAGTGTGCGATCAATGTCGTTGAATAAGACCGAAGGTCTAGAGCCGAGAACGAGGGGCTCCTTCGAATAGAAGAAGGACCTAAGGATCTCTATGCTCGGGCCAATCGGAAGGGAGCGCCCGTCAAATACTTTGATAGCGTCTGGAAGCCAACGACCAGTTGACCTCAAATCACTGATTAATTGCTCGGAGTCGATGGAGCCTTCCCGATTCGCCAACGCACCCTTTCTTAACTCATCAACGATCCCAGTCCAGAAGTTCGGATCGGACGTCGCCGCGACGCCATAGTGGTCATACGCGCCACCGGCGATCTCTCGACACTTTTCCGCTCGTGCGGATGAGGATTGAGGCGCATCCCCCACCACTGAAACGGATTGAAGCACCTCAGCGGCTACGCCGTTTACCAAGGCCAGCACGGCGGCCCTCAGATTCTTGTCCTCATCATCTATAAAGATTACTTCATTGAACCGTTTCCCCAGGGTCATCGGGACGAGATGTCCGTGCTCATCTCGCTTCTTCCCCTCGACAAAATTCGAAAGGACCGTCGCCTTTCTATCGGCCGTGCCACCGGGAATTCCGTTTAGCCTTTTTCCGAGTACAGGATCATTTACAAAATAGACGAGTTCGGTTTGCGGGGCGAAGCCGAACTGTTCGCTCAGATGACGCACATGAGTGGGAAGGTGGGCATCTCGGTTCGCCCTGGCGGTGAGTAGTCCATAGAACCCACCCGAATATATATGAGCGAGGGTAAAGGAGATCGCCGGGAGCTGATCATGAAGGTGCGAAAACATTCGCTCAAGCACAAGATCGCGCACTCCAGGGTGTCGTATCCCCTCCTCAAGCCACAGCTCAAGAGCCTTTGGGGCAAAGGAAAGGTAGTACGAGGTCACCTCGTCTTTTGAAAAAGACTCTGTACTGCTCCGTCCAAGCCTGGCAAGGATGGTCCTTACCTCAAAGCTTAGGGGCGCACCCGCTCCCGCATCTTCCTGCCTCGCTAGGGCGATATCGGCCAGGAGCGAAACCTGCTCCCTTACTGGAAGGGTTCTAAAGCGATCAAGACAGAATTTTGCCCCTGGGTCCTTTACTACCACCCTGCGATCTTGATGCAGGCGGGCGTTCTCTATTTCAAATTGTACTACAGGGTGCTCAAACACCGGCGGTCGGTGTGTGTTAGAGGTGCCGCTAGTGGGTTGTTCGGCCCGGTGCTCCATGACCAGATTCTAGATCGGTAGCTAGCCGTAGTCAGCAAAATAGAGCACCGGGCCTACGAAAGTCGCTCCGCCTACCAAGGCCGGGTATGAAACTGTTCGAAAGTGTAGTCGAGGAGCCGGAGTCTGTGGCGGTTTGAGCCTCGACCCTAGATTACATCCCAACTATAACCGCCGTTGGTCAGGACGTGGTCGGCGACGGAACAGAGCTCGCGGTCTCGATTCTCAGACACCCCCTTTAGCGAAGTATGAACCCGAGTCACGGCATTATGCACACAGATTGCCGCTATGGAGATCTCCTGCTCGCATTTCTCCGCGCCCTTCTCTTCAATCAGCGACGACACGCGGGAGAGAACACACATCGACACGAATATATCGGTCGCCGAATCAGCCAAACGTTTTGTCACGAGTTGCTTGCCGATAACCTCCTTGCCGTAGGCCCGCAGAACCTGCTCCACCGCCTGCGCCAACTTGCTAATGCTCTGCTCTATCTCCTGAGCGTGCGAGCCGAGTTTTGGATGGATATTCGAGAGCGCTTGTCTTCCAATAGGAGTATACTGGCTGACCTTCCTCGAAGCGTAGTTGGATAACACTCCAAAGCCTTTTATTGGGTGATTGAAGATACCGCTTAAACTACGAGCGACATCTTTAAGCTCATCGCCGGCGTCCTTCATCCCCGAGAGTCCTATAAAAAGCCGTAAGATCTCATTTGTGCCCTCGAATATTCGGTTTATCCGACTATCGCGAACGACCCGCTCGTAGGGAAAATCCTTCATGAAACCGTTTCCCCCGGCGATCTGAAGCGCCTCATCCGCTACGGTCCAGAGCGCCTCCGAGACGAAAACCTTACTCATCGCGGCCTCAACGGAGAAGTCTTCGACCTCAGAGTCTATAAGGTGCCCTACTACACTGACAACGCTCTCCGCCGCAAAGCAGAGTGTCGTCATGACTCCGATCTTCTCCTTGATTAGCTGAAACTCTGAGATGCTCTTACCGAACTGCTTTCTCTGAGTCGCTTGCGCTGTCGAGAGCTCAATAAGTCTCTTCATCGCCCCTACACACCCGCCGCCCAGTCCAGTGCGTCCATTGTTAAGAACGGCCATAGCGACCTTGAACCCCTTACCGACTTCGCCTAGAACGGTGGAAGGGGGAAGTTTAACGTCATCGAAAGCAACTGTTGTGGTACACGACGCTCTGATCCCCATCTTGTCTTCCTTCGGGCCAGAAGAGACGCCGCTGAACGAGCGTTCAACGATGAACGCGGTTATCTTTCCCCCCTCGGTGTCTGTAGCGGCGAACACCGTAAAAAAGTCCGCCGTGCCGCCGTTCGTTATCCAGATCTTCTCACCAGACAGGGTCCATGACCCGTCTGGGTTGAGCACCGCCCGTGTTTTTATGGAGGCCGCGTCCGATCCACTTCCGGCCTCAGTGAGACAGAAGGCCGCAATCATCTCACCCGTCGCCAGTTTTGGAAGGTACTTTCTTTTTTGCTCCTCAGTGCCGAAAAGGATGAGCGCCTTAAGTCCAATCGAGCTGTGCGCCCCAATAGTTAAGGAGGTAGAGGCGTCATAACGACTGGTTTGCTGTAGAACCCTTGAATAGCCTGAATTAGAGAGTCCGAGTCCGTCGTACTCGGATGGGATGATCAGCGAGAAGAGTCCAAGCGCTTTTAGCTCATCTACGTAATCACTAGGTTGCGATCCCTCATGATCAAACTTTTTATACTCCGACTCTTTCGGTCCCATGAAACGGTCGATTGACTCTATAACCATCTTGAGGGTTTCAGCTTCGTCCTCGTTTATCCTCGGGAAGGGAGAAAGCGCTTGATCTCTGACCTCTCCAAGAAAAAGCCCCTTCGCTATTCCTCCATTGTGACGACCGCTAGAACTCTGCGACATATAACCCCGATTAATCCCTACCAAGAAATGAATGCACCACCTCGAAACACTCTCTACTCTGCGCCGCCGCGCCGTGACCGCCGGGCACCCACGAGACCTTAGCACGGGGCCACCGCTCTCGCAGGAGTGCAATCTGCGCGCGCGGAACGAGGTGGTCGCCCTCGCCCCCAACGATTAGGATATCCTCTTCAGATGTCTCGGGCTGAGGTCTAAGTGGAAAGTGATCCAGGAAGAGGTCACGAAGAAACTCTACCGAAAGACCGTGAGTGGTCTCCGCTCCCTTGGCGCTCTGGCGACGTGAGAGCTCGAAAGCCATATCGCCCATAGAAACAAGCGGCACTATGAAAACCCCCCGGTTAAGCTTATCAAGGGCGGCCCAGAGAAGCCCGACGTACGCTCCAAGGCTCATCCCCAAGGAGACGAACTCTCCGTGGCCCCGCGAGCGAAGGAATCTCGCGAGTACTCTCAGGTCATTAATAGCGTGTCCCATCGTGACGCAGGTCCGAATGGGGTCTGAGTTTGGGAAAAGGGGTTCCTGATTTGTAACGGCCTCAGGGCGTCTGCGACCATGAAAAGGGAGCTCTAAGAGAGCGACATTGAATCCGAGTGTAAACAGGAGTCCGGGCAGGAACGCTAGCGAGTTCACCCTTTGGTCCCCCATCGTCCAGCCGTGAATCGCGACGATCGTTTTTCGGCCCGTTACATCCCGGTCGTGCTCCCAAAGACGCACGAAGGAGGTCTGATTTTGAGCGAGGTCCCCGTAGGTCGGGTCTATGCCCCAAGAATCGCGCGGAAATGTTGAGTGAAACTCAAGGTCATATACGCCCCCTATCGGGAAGCCGTGTATCGGAACGACCGAGGCAGATAGTTCGACTCCGGGGTCTGAGAAAAGCTTTGCGAGGGATCCATCGGCGCGCAACGTGAGAAGCTTTTCGTGGTCTCGTTTCAGTAGATTATAATCAAGCCCCGGCGCGAAGGCGTCCAGAGTCGCGTTAGATAGGCTCTTTCCAAGGCGGTTCACAAGTCGATTAAGACCGGCTCCTCCAAGAAGGGTCAGTCGTTCGACATCGCTCAGGCGTGCATCCTCTCTTCCGTTTAAGAAGCAGTAGTCGGAGACAACGCCGTCCTCGTATTCGGAGTTTTTACCCAATCGATTCCCCTTTGAGCTCTTACTATTGGATGTATCGGTCTAAGACATCGATTTTATGAGCCTAGGGAGCCAATCCAAACGGCGCCCCTCTCGAGCTGATTATGTATTATCAGAAGGTTATCAGATAAAACGTGCAACGGTCCGTCTTTTTGCCCAGAAATCTATCATGGTCCCCCGGCTGGTGCCGGCTGACCGGGAGTTACCGTTACAAAGATCTTCCCCTCCCGTATCCTGAGCTCGGAGATTCGGCGCAACACCTCAGAGGGAGCGGAATCATCGGTCAGCGACCTAGCGAACCCAGTTACCCACTCGGTCGCCTCCTTTAGCGCATCACTATCGAAGTCAGAGTGATTCAACGTGAGAGACCTCATCGATATCATAATTACGCCCTCGTCGACTTGAACCGACGCCGTGGCTGAACCGGTCAGATGCCGATCTAAAAGATCCCTTATGAAGGGAGCGGCCGCCTGCCACGAACCTAATTCCCTTAAGGGGATGGAAAATTGAGTGGCGAGTAGGTCGCCCTCAATAGTAGTGAAAACTTTTCCATTAAGATGAGAGTTGTTCAGGAGAGTCGCAATCGAGGCGGCACCGAGCACGACCTGACCGGCGCCGTCCTGGCGGTCAAGGAGGCTCTTAAGCTCTCGAACCCTGGCTTCTCCCTCGATCAGCTCAGCCGCCCCTGTATGTAGCGCCGGCACATTGATCGGCGACTCGCTCGTGAAGATGGAGACGGCGTTCCTTATTCCACTTCGCGCAATCCAGAAGATACCAGCGGCGGAGAGCGCCATGAGAAGTGTGGCTATGAGGCAGCCGTAGCCCAGGCAGCCAGAATTACCCTTACGAGGGGTGGTCTGTTCCATACCTTTTCACCTTACAACTCAAACTAGCTCTCCTCAAGCGCCTCAAGAAGCTCTTCGCGGCTTGGGCCTGACGCCCCGGCTGAGGCGGACCTCGACACATCCCCTAGAACTTCCGCCTGCCCCTGCTCTTTCCGCCGCAGGTTCCAATGGATCATTTCGTCAACTTTACACCCCAGGAGCGAGATAATAGTAACGCTACCGCCTTGACCGATGCGGTGAATCCGGTCGACAGATTGCATCCAGTGTTCAGCGTTCCAGGTTTTATCGATATACACCGCTGTCTGCGCGGCTGTGAGCGTAATCCCCACGCCGCCCGCGGCTGGGACAGCGACGAGAATCTTAGGTGAGGCGTCAGCCTGAAAGGATCTCACAGTCACCTCGCGGTCCGCGGGCGAGACCTCCCCGCTATAGGCCGCGGCTCCATGTTCCTGGTAGCGCTCAACTAACTCCCGAACATTACCGAGATAGTTCGTCCATACGACTAATTTCTGGCCCTGTTCACGGACCACCTCGTTGACGATCTCATCGAGCTCCAGAAATTTGGCCGGAGTTCCCTTCCACTCTGGATCGAGTAAACGCGGATTAGAGGCAACCTGCACGGCGCGAAGGTATTCCTCAAGGATGTTTGTGATCTCTCGAACGAACTGCTCCCCGCTTGTCGATCTCATTCTCAGTATGAGACCCTCGCGAATCTCCTCGTACCTCTCTCTCTGAGACCCGCTAAGCTCAATCTCTCGCAAGCTGAACGTCTTTGGGGGGAGATTCGTCACCTTCTCCTTGCGTCGCCGGAGCATAATCTCCTGAGCTCGGTGCACGGACTCTCCAACCTCCGCTTCGTTGAACCGCTTAACCGCGAACTCACTAAACTCGGTACCGAGCTCGGCAACAGTGGCGAGCCATTTATAGAAGCTCCTTCCAAACCGCTGCCCACCATCAAGGATCCGCATCTGCGCCCAGAGATCGCTTACATCCTTAGGGGTCGGAGTCCCGCTTAGAAGCACCCGTCTATCGCAGGCTGGCGCGATAGTGGAGATCGCCTTAAACGATTTAGACTGGTGGTTCTTAACCCTCTGAGATTCATCGAGGCACAGGATAGTCTTCCGCGTGGACGCCAGTGACTGTAGTTCCGGGGTCACGTAGGAAAGTCTAACCCCCTCATAGTTAACGATCAGAACGTCGCACATCGTGCTTCTCTCGGCCAGAAGACGGAGGGTCCAGGCTTTCTCACTTTTATCCCCCGAGAGCACAAGGGCCTTCAGCTCGGGAAACCAAGCTAAAGTCTCACGGGCCCAGTTGCGGGTTAGCGAGTTCGGGCACACTACCAGCAATAGGCCGCATCCCTCGGTCCTCCGCAGAGCGGAAAAGGCGGAGAGAACTGAGAGGGTTTTACCAAGCCCCATGTCGTCCCCCAAAAAGGCATGAGGAAAGGAACGGAGCCACTCTACCGCTACCCTCTGGTGAGGAAATAGGCGAGCGCCCTCCTCGGGGTTAAGACCGGTTAATTGAGAAGGAGGAATGTCCTCTAGGGCGGCAAAATGGGAAGCCCGCCGATGGAGCTCCTCCCGGAGCCCGATATCTCGCTCTAATCCCTCGAAGGAGCGACTCCTTGGGATCGCGCCCAGCCCAACAGCTGAGGAGATCTGGCTCACCCCACTAAGGACACGCCGAAGCGCCGAGTCCGGTACCTCTATCTGAAGCACGTTAGCTTCAGATGGGTAAGTAGTACCAAGGATCTCCCCGACAAGCTCTGTTATAACCCTTCGGGATTGAGAGTCGGGGTGTAATCTAAGAAGGAGCGCCCCTCTACCTCTATCAGTCGTTCTCCACAGAGCGGGAAGTTCGAGGACATCAGCTGCCCCATCGTCAATCGGTCCAGCCAGATCGCTAACCTCTTCAGCAATCTTCTCCTTAAGCGCGGAGATAGTCTCCTTAACTGGCCGCGAGATCCACACCTCAAAAGGTAGGGCCTTGCGGCGGGCGTGAAAAGATAAAAGCCCCTTTGAATCAAGGGAGAAAGGGGCGCTTCCTTTTCGGCTCTCTCCCGGAAACGCTGCCTTGAATTGCTCAGTTGTGAAGAAGCAGGGGCGAAAGAAGCCCGGCTGTTCAGGTAAATCAACAATGAACGGTGTAAGGCATGCCGCCGCTAGGTCAGCGTCCGAATAGTCGTCGGGAGCCAAGGTGATCTCGTTTCTAAGCGCGGCCGACTCCCTAAGCGCCACTCCCGCTGCCTCACAGACCCCAAAGATTATGGCTTTATCCCTGAGTTTTTTAAGTAGCTCGCCTAGCTGGGTTGGGGGGATCGTGTAGGCGCAATCAGCTCCTGAGTAAGTCACGGCCGGGGTTTTCTTTATTACTTTATGAGCTGCGCCGCCGAACCGAGGTACGATTAAGATTCTCCTCTTGGTCTGATTGAAACGGACGACCATCTCAACCACCCCGCTCCCGAGCACCTCCTCCTTTACCGAGAACGGGTCAAGGCGTAGTGCTGATAGAGCATCTTCTCGAGATAGTACTGTGCAGGTGGGGTTATTTATCGAGTTTAACCGCCGGTACGTCGGAAAATCCTTTATGGAATCGACTTGCGGGTGCGCAGCGATCGGTACACTCCAGCTCCGATCCCCCGCGTTATAGCGGGCACCCTTAATAGCCTTAATCGCCGCCACCCTGGTCGGCGAGTATTCAAAATCAAGCCGTAACCGTTCTCCCTCTCTAAACAGGGATATAACGGGTCCGTCTGGTCTCCGCCACGGAGCCCCCCTTCGAAAAGACTTCTTTTTCGCCATAACTCTCTCCCTCATGGTGCCACAAAACCACCCGTTCGAGACAGGGAGTCTCTATCGAACGGGGGCGGGTTGTGTTAACCAAACTACCGGAGCGTTCTCTATGGCGTCCTTGGAAATAACGGGTATCTCAAAGAGCTTCGGCTCCACAACCGTCCTGAATGACGTCTCGCTTTCCATTGGGTCCGGTGAATTCTTCTTCATCCTCGGTCCCTCTGGGTGCGGCAAATCTACCCTTCTTCGGCTTATTGCAGGCCTTGATCGCCAGAGCGCTGGTACGATATCGGTGAACGGAGCGGGTGTGGATTCCGTACCTGCGCATAAGCGGGGAATTGGGTTGGTATTCCAGAACTACGCGCTCTGGCCGCACATGACAGTAGGTCAAAATATAGCATTCGGTCTCGATACCCAGGGACGCCCACAGGCCGAGGTCGCTGTCCGCTCCCGAGAAGCATTAGCGCTTGTCCGCATGGAAGGGCTAGAGGATCGGTTCCCTCACGAGATCTCTGGTGGGCAACAGCAGAGGGTGGCTCTCGCCAGGGCGCTCGCTGTCAGGCCGGAGATTATTCTCCTCGATGAGCCCCTGTCGAACCTCGATGCCCGATTGCGAGATGAGATAAGGGCTGAGCTTCAGGCGCTTCACGAGCAGCTGAAAATTACAATGATTTACGTAACCCACGACCAAGAGGACGCCCTCACCCTCGCCACAAAAATCGCTTTGTTCCGTGCCGGAGAGATCGAGCAGGTCGGAACGCCCCGACAACTCTACGAACGACCGCGGACGGCCTATGCCGCCGAGTTCCTTGGTGGCGCTAACCTAATTCCGTGCGTCACCCCTTGCCCGAGACCAGGCGCTGGAGACCACCCTGTGGAGTCAGTCAACCTCACAGGAGCACTTGCTGAGAAGACCCTCTTCGCTTTTGCTTCGGAGTTTCATGCTAATAAAAACACTTATATCTGTGTTCGACCTGAGAACGTAGGGATCTCGGCCAGCCCTCGCAGCGGGGAGGGAGAGCTTTGGGCGTTGGTCCGTCGGGTAATGTACAAGGGCCCCCATTTGGACATTGAGCTCCTTCTCGATGAAGGGACCATCATTGTAGCGCGAGTACCATCTCTCTCTGACTGTGGCGAGGTCTCAGTTGGAGATCGTGTAACGGTCTCGTGGGCTCCAAAAGCGGCCACAATCGTCACTCGGTAACATCGTCACTCGGTAACATCGTCACTCGGTAACACTGTCAGGCGCCTCGGTGGCCCGACTCAGCTCAACAGAAATACTGTTCCATCTTTGATATGCGAGCTTGAAAGCTCTTAGCGGCAGGGTACTCGAGCATACATGCTGCTCTTGCTCTCTCTAGGGCTTCGAGCGCGCGTCAGTGAATAAAACCCACTGTCCGCATCGAACCCGCGAGACTATTATTACCACACCCCCGTTTAGCGAAACCCGATTACAAGGGTCGTAATAGAAGGTTCTGTCCCATGAGTCCCATAAGGTATCGGACGCTAATTCCCCTCCTAGCCTTCTTCGTCCTCGCGATGCTCTATCCTTTATCGCATGTAGTGTCGCGCGCCTTCGTTGTAGATGGGGCGATATCAATGAATTTGTTCTTTATAATGCTCTCGTCGAATTTCTATCGGGAGGTTCTTTTTAACTCCATAAACCTGGCCCTAACCGTAACCGTCATCTCCACTCTGGTGGCCTATCCTCTCGCTCTTCTCATGTCGCGCTACCATCTGCCGTGTCATCGAATCATCCACACACTTCTACTTCTTCCCCTGATCTCCCCGCCGTTTGTAGGGGCCCTAGGCGTGAAGCAGCTGTTTAGCCGTTTCGGCTCAGCCAATATTATCCTTATGGAACTAGGGGTAATTAGCGAACCAGTTCGGTGGCTCGCTGGCGGAGGGGTGCTGGGGATCGTTCTGCTGCAGGCCCTCCATCTTATTCCCGTACTCTACCTCACGATAGCAGCGTCGCTTCAAAGCGCCCCCATCTCTCTTGAGGAGGCGGCGCGGGTGTGTGGCGCGTCAAGGTGGACAGTTCTGAAGAAGATCGTTATTCCTCTTTCAGTTCCAGGTTGGTTCGCCGGCGCCAGTATTGTTTTTATCGCTGCCCTGACTGACATCGGTACGCCCCTCATATTTGAGTATCGGTCGGTTTTGTCAGTCCAGATATTCAATATGCTCTCGGACCTTAACGAGAACTCGATCGGCTACTCCTTTGTCGTCTTGACGTGCGCTCTCTCCCTAACTTTGTTCTTTGTCTCGCGCACCGCCGTAGCTAGTCACTATTCTGGCTCTACCCGAGTTGTCAGCGGGCGCCTCGATTCGCGCCTGCCCCGTGGCTATGAGTTTGTGGCCACACTGGTGGTTGGGGGCTACGCGGTCTTTACCCTCGTGCCTCAAATAAATGTGGCGTTGATCGCTCTAGCTGATCAATGGTTTCTCACCGCCCTTCCGACCTCGTGGACAGGGCGCCACTTCGTCGGAGCCCTTCAACACCCCATGACGACTCATAGCCTTTTGATAAGTATCCTACTCAGCCTCGCCGCTGGTTTTTTTACGCCAGTTATCGGCGTGAGCGCCGCGCTCTTCATATCTCGTGCCCGCAGTCGAGCATCTCCCCTTCTGGAAGTTCTGTCGATCTTGCCACTAGCCATCCCAGGAATCGTATTCGCCTTTGGTTATATTGAGGCGTTCTCAGGCACGATCCTGGATAATCGAGTTAATCCCCTCCCCCTTTTGCTGATCGCCTACACAATTCGCAGAACGCCCCAAATGGTCAGATCGGTAACCGCGGGGCTAGAACAATCGAGCGTAGCGCTGGAGGAAGCCGCTTTTGTGCTTGGCTCTACCCCGGCCCGCACCGCCAGACGGATTACTCTTCCCCTTATATCCAAACACGTCCTGGTCGGTATCGTCCTTACGTTCGCCTATTCCATGATCGAAGTAAGCGACAGTCTCCTTCTGGCGATGGAGGTTAAATTCTACCCTGTAAGCAAGGCGATATACGCCCTCTTGGGTCGTCCAGATGGTGTCGAGCTGGGCTCCGCTCTTGGTGTTATCGTTCTTGGGGTCATGCTAACCGCCTTCTATTTGGTGGAGGTTATTTCAAAACGGATGGACCGTCCGCCAATTCTTCGCTCTGTCGCAATCTTATACTGCGTTCTCGTCGCGCCACGGGCGTGGGCGGACAACGTCGACGAGCTTGTTGCCGTAACTCCTCATTGGGAGGGAATTAAGAGCGAGTTTTCCGCCGCGTTCTCGGCCTCTCATTTTGAGAGAACTGGTCGATCGGTCGCGATTCGGTGGTTAGACGTTGGCGGAGCCTCAGATATCGTTAAATACTTAAAGGCTCAGCGGAGCGCTCGCCCAGAGGGTCTTGGGATCGACATCGTGTTCGGAGGCGGAGCGGACGCCATGGTCGACCTTTCGAGTAGCGACGTATTAGCTCCGGTCGAAATCGCCCCCGCGATAATGTCCAGGATACCGCCACTAATGGCGGGGGTACCACTCTATTCAAAGAACCGCGACTGGTATGCGGCGGCGATTAGCACCTTTGGAATCATATGCAATAGGATTGCCGCCGAGCGACTAAAGGTCCCCCTCCCAGATTCCTGGGCTGATCTTGGGCGCCCTGAATACTTCGATCTCGTGAGCATCGCCGATCCCCGAAAGAGTGGGAGCATGCATGCGATGTTTGAAGTTATATTGCAAGGGTACGGGTGGGAACAGGGGTGGGAAATAGTAACGAAAATCGCCGCCAATTCGCGGTCAATCAATAGTACAGCTAGTCAGGTTGGAAAGGATGTTGCCAGCGGCGACGCGATCTGTGGGATCGCCATCGACACCTACGCCGGTGACGTAATTCGACGGACTGGGAGCGACAGGGTCTCCTATATCACTCCACACGATTATCCGGCTATAAACTCCGACGGAATCGCCGTTCTCCGTGGCGCTCCAAATAAGGCACTCGCCAGGGAGTTTGTTGAGTTTGTGCTCTCGGAGGCTGGGCAGAAGTTATGGTACTATAAGGTGGGCACCCCGGGTGGGCCGACGAAGTACGAAATTGGGAAGCTCCCGGTCATTAAGGAGCTTTACGAGTCTGGGGCTCCGGCAACAGTGGTGTCGGGAAATCCCTTTACTTTTACCAATGCGCGCGCCTTCGCCGCTGAACTCGCCGCCGCCCGTTGGTCGGTAGTAAATGACCTATTTGGTAGCTTTATCATCGAGGTTCACGGGCGCCTCACGTCGTTTGCTAGGAGCTACCCAAATCGCCCCCTGCCAACGGTCCCCCTATCGCAGAGTGAGGCCGAGAACCTCTCAGCCAAAGGGCCATGGGGTAACAACCAAACGCTTCGCGGGAGTCGCGTGCGAGAGTGGAGCGACCTTGCCCTGCGCCAGTTGACGGTAGGTGGCAAGAACCCTAGTCGTTTTAACTGGGCCCCTTCAGCGATTTTCCTCATTTTAATTATTTTTAGGGCGGTTGGGCGGAGCCGCCTATTTTCTCCTAGTAGAAGACACAACTAAAATTATTTTCTTTCGATTAGAGGTGCGTCAGTAGATTGAGCACCCATATGACGAGCCTCTCAAACGTCTCCTCGCGACTACATAATCCTCCCTCCCTCTGCGACGTTAGGACGGGGCGGTCTTCAGATTTCTTCGCGGTTCCTTTTGGACAGATGACCTTTGACTCCGAGGGGTCTGAGGTTGCAGGACCCTATTTTTCGAGATCGATTCACTGGCCGGGGGGAGCTAGTGGAGTAACCATCGGGAGGGGCTATGACCTTGGACAGCGCAGCCGCAAGCAGGTCTTTCACGAGCTGACGTATTCCGGCGTCCCAACCGAGGTGGCCACGGCTTTAAGCGCTGCCGCGGGGCTTCGTGGAGAGGGCGCGCGTCGCTTTGTGTTAGCGCGTCACCGAGCGATCCCGGCCATCTCCCCCCTAGTGCAAAGAGAGCTCTTTGAGAGGATAACAACCCCAGAGACCATCCAGGACCTTAAGAGAATCCTCAGCAGAAGCAGCCTTAGCGCCCCGGCTGGCGGGACGACCTGGGAGACCCTCCCTCTTCAGGTTCGGGAACTTCTCTTTGACTTAAGATATCGAGGGGATTACACCCAGAGAACGAGGGAACTTCTACACCCTTTGATTGCACAGGACGATCGCGAGCAGATCGCCGCCCTAATGAAAGACACAAACCTCTGGTTAGAAATGGGAGTACCGGCCGACCGAATCGCTAGACGCGCCGCCTTATTCGACGAACATGACCGTAGTGCTTCTAAGCTGTGCGCGTAGACGTCAGAGCTCGCTCTCTCCTAGGACCGAGGCCAGGGTGCGCTCTATCTCTTTATGCTTTTTAATGGCGGCTAGGCGGGCGCTAAAAAGTGACCAGAAAAACGGCTGAGGCAACCTTTCACGCTTCTCAGAAAGCTTCCGCACTGCGCTCTGGAGAGAGGCGAGATCCTCAGCGATAGCCGACCGCTTTGAGGGTTTTGGTATAGAATCGTCTTCCATGCTCCTCATAGTAAAACCTCCGACTAATGACCGGTAGACCTAAAAGAGGTGGGGACTCCAGTCCAACCCCCTGAATACAGGCTTGGTTGGAGAGGACATAAAGCAAGAGAAGGAGCTTATATAACAGCTTAAGTTAAAACCAATTTCTGGCGATATTCAACTATAGGGGAAGAAGTAGTGAATGGGCGCCGATGGCTACCCGCCGGTTCATACTTTGAACTGTGGGTCCATTTCTCTCACAGCGCTTGCTTCGCCCCATGCGGCGGTACGCGGATTGGTCGCCGCCCGAGGTGAACCATGGAGAATGTTCGAATGGTAGAGAATAAAATAGACCCTGCAGATAGACGACTGGACCGGGCTCTTCAGCACGTGGTTCGACCCTGGTTTCCAATTAATCAGGATGTCTTGAATGGTATACGGAAGAGCCTCTCCGATGGTATTTACGACGCCACGCCAGCGCAGTTGCTCGCTGATCTAAAAAATGACTTTGCCCTCTTCACCTTTGTAGTGAAAGAGCTCGCCGCTATTGGAGCCACTCAGGGGGTTCCCGAGAAGACGTTGAGCAATCCTGTTGAGCTCATACGTTGGGGAGGCCCTAAGCTTATAGGTGAGGTAATAGCGGCAGATAAGAAGCTTCCGCAAACCCACTCACTTCACTGGAGCGAGCCTTTTCAAGTCGCGAGGCTCCGTGAGACTGCCGTAATAGCCTCAACGGCTTCTGTCCTTAGCGAGAAGAAAGACTTAGATCCCGACGTGGGATTCTCGCGCGGCGTGATGCGCGAGATCGGGCTAAACCTGATCGCCTGGAACTATCCGACCCTCTTCTCAAAAGTTCTCAACAACTTATCCGCCGGCGCCAATTTAGACGATGAGCTCTCAAAAGAGCTCGGCTTTACCCCCGCCCTCCTTGCCATGCGGGTTCTTCGCCCTCAGGCGGCCGGAAAGACCGAGGGTGCCGGCGCAACGTTGGATGCGAACGAGTGGGCTGAGTACGACGATCTTTGCGCGGTTGGTGAGGCTCTGGCTCGAGCTGAGAATCCAGAGACGTATCCCTCCGCGGAAAATGATTGGGCGAGAGCGAGCAAATACCTTGAGGGAGTTGGGGCCGCCGAGACCCTAGAAAAGATTAAAGAGCAGGCGGTCAATCAGTCCAGGCGGTATCAAGAGGCCCTTCCAGAGGTTTTTAATAGCCTGGAGAATTTCAATCCGAAGCGTAATGTCGAATCGCATACGAGGATGCGAGCTATTATAGCCGATAGAGACTTTCGACTGTGCCCGCCGCACGTGCAAGAGGCTTTAAGATCTCTGTACAGCGAGATGGATGGATATAGTGTCAACAAAGCCGCTATCCAGACGCTCCTTAAATCTATCATCCCTCAGGCTGGCTTTACCGGGGGGTGTGTGTTCGTTATCGACCCTAGTACCTCAAGCCTACGACCCCGTACTGTGATAGGTACGGTCAGCCTTAGAGCGATTACAAACGTGAATCTCGAGCCAGGGGATATGGCTGTTACCGCTCTCGGACAATCAGACCCCTTGCTACACACTAAAAACGATCCGCCCCCGATTGATGGAATCTACAGCGCCCTTGGAGGAGCGAGAAAAGTAGGTGTTCTCTACCTGGAAACACCTCGCGGGGCTCAGGATATAGGTGAGGGTAAAACTATAGGGACCTTCAACATCATCAAGCAGGCGCTGTGTGACGTGCTCCACCTCAAATAGCCGGCACGCCTGAGAGGCTGCTCGTTGATAATCATCCCCTGAGCCACCTGAGCAGATCCCCCGCGGCGTGAATCGCCAGCAGATTGGGAGGTTTCAAAATAGATCCAATCTGTTAACGTTTCGCAGTTCATGCTGCCTAGGATGCTTATGCGAAAACTACACCTCCTCGCTTTGTTTACTATCTCACTCACCGCTCTAGCGCTTCCGGCCCTCGCTGATAGCGGCAAGCCACACGGCGCGATCCCAAACCGCGGCATCGGTCTTGTCCTGGCGGGGGGCGGCGCGCTCGGAATGGCGCATGTCGGCGTGCTCAAGGTCCTGGAGGAGAATAGGATTCCAGTCTCTTTTGTCGCTGGCACTAGTATGGGCTCAATCGTGGGAGCGGCTTTCGCGACGGGACAACCAGTCGCTGAGATGGAGAAGGTGCTGATCGAGTCGAACTGGGATGAGATATTTTCGGATAGCGTTGCCCGCTCCGATCACCAATACCGAGACAAAGTGGGTCGCAATCGAGAGATATACGGGGACACCAAGTTATCGATGGCGGATGGCAAGTTGGTTACCCCTTTTGGTGTGGTTCAGGGGCAACGCCTCCTCCCTGTGCTACAGGATCTCTACAGAAACGCCCCGCCGTCACCCGCCGATTTTGACTCTTTCAAGATACCCCTTCGCGTTATCGCCGCCGATATCGAGACGGGGGAATCAGTAGTGGTTTCGAAGGGCGACCTCTCGACGGCTGTTAGAGCCAGTATGTCCGTACCGGGAGTTTTCGCGCCCGTCGAGATGGATGGCCGACTTCTTGTTGACGGGGGCATTGTCAACAACCTCCCCATGGACGTTGTGCGGGGGATGGGAGCCAAAAGGCTTATTGTTGTCGAACTTAACGCCGATCTTAAGAAGAAAGATGACCTGCAATCTCCACTAAGTATCGGTGGACAGATTATCTCACTCCTGCTTGCGCAGAACTCTGCCCTTCAAAAGCGCACTCTCTTAAAAACGGACGTACTTATAGAGCCAAACCTGACCGGGTACACGGCGGTTGATTTTGGTAGAGCGAAAGAACTTATCGCTCTTGGTGAGGAGGCTGCGCGAAGAGCTCTCCCCGCTCTCAAGAACCTCGCGGTATCTCAGAAAGAGTATTCGGCCTACAAAGCACACCGGGAATCGATGGTTGAGGCGCCCGTAATCGAGTTTGTTACCATAAAGACCGACAAGCCTGGTTCCGAGCAGGAGCTATCGGCCACTGTTTCCGCAAAGGCGGGAGACAGGCTCGACCGTGACCTGCTGAATAGAGAAGTTGAGAAAATTTACAGCTCTGGAGACTACGCGTCAGTGCGATACCACGTTGTCGAGCGCGACGGAAAAACTGGGGTAGAGGTCGACGCGAATCGAAAAAAATGGCTCGATGATTACTTTAGGTTCGGGGCGGCTCTCCAAGATGATTTTAAGGGAGAGACGAACTACACCATTGGCGGCGCCTACCGTGTGAACAATCTTACAGAGCAGGGTGGATGGGCCCAGGGAGAAGCGCTCATCGGATTTACTCCGAAGGTTTCCGGCGAATTCTATCAACCTCTGGGATCCGGAAGCGAGTACTTCGTCTCGCCCCGGTTTGATATCTCTCGAGTTACCCTGTTTCCGATGCAGGGGCAGGAGATCGTCGCCGAGTACCAACGCACTCAATATCTAGCCGGCGCTGGGATAGGCCGCAGGCTTGGGCGTTCGGGAGAGATACTAGCGGAGTATCGCACGGCTGACGCGAAGCTCCGTAGGCACATAGGCGCGCCAGATCTACCTGAGCTCGACTTTAACGTCGGAGAGGCCGCGTTGGTTCTTAACTACGATTCCGCTGACAATCCCGACTTCCCTACTGAGGGGGTTCTAATTCGGGGTGGTTTCGTTGAGTCCTCAGAGGCTTTGGGGTCTACTGATAACTTCGAGCAATTCACGGCCGGGGGCTCGATTCCATTTAGCAAAGGGCGTAACACCCTCCTCTTTGGAGGAGACTTCGGTCAAACGATCGGTGACCTTCCTGTCTATAGGTCCTTTGCCTTTGGTGGTTTTTTTAATTTCTCAGGTCTCACCCAGAATTCGCTTCTGGCGTCCGATTACCGAGTCGCAAGGCTCAATTACTACCGACGCTTCAGCGAGGTAGGGAGCGCTCTTCTAGGGATGGGTTTCTTTGTCGGTGGCTCCGTTGAGCTCGGTACCTTTCTTAACGACACGCCAGCCCTTCAAGACAAGAGTGAGCTTTTCGCTGGCTCCACCTTCGTCGGTGTAGATTCCCCACTGGTGCCAGTCTACTTCGGGTTAGGCTTTTCCGAGCAAGGCGAGCGGAGCTTCTACTTCGCCCTCGGACGGATAACAACCCGATAGGTAGCGTACGCACGTTCGTGCTTTAATTGCGGCGCCGTTACAGTAGGTTACGGTCGAAAATCTCCCGAAGCGTTGCGCTATGGGGCGTCATCCTAAGTGGTTGAAAGTGGCTCAGGCCACCACCTCCCCTACCCTTAAAGGAAAAGCACTATGGGAAAGATCGTTTTCATCGGCGGAATGGAGCGTTCCGGAATAAATTTAATCAGGAAGATCCTAAACTCCCACCCCGACGTCGCCGCTGGACCACAGACCGAGATTGTTGATGAGATCTCACGACTCTACTCGGCTATGGCGGTGTCGATATCGGATGGCCATCTGGGCGCGTACCTAACTACCCCGCAAATGAGGTCCGGGATCTCTCGGCTTATCGAAGCCATCTACTCGCCCTATGCGGACAAAAAAGCCAAAACTATAGTTGTTGATTGCTCTCCTAGAAACCTGTGGAGCTTCCCACTCCTTGCGGAACTTCTACCTGAGGCGAAATTTCTCCACATAATCCGTGACGGGCGAGATGTCGCTTGCTCGTTTCGAGATGTGGGTACGCGAGCCTCCGAGAGAGGCGTTCAGTTAGAGCGGGTGGCAGCGGTCGCTTCAGGTAGCATCGCGCGATGCTCGGCGATTTGGGCTGAGACCGTACGGTTCGGCTGGGACCACTGCGGGCCCGATTCGTTGTTAGCTCGGTCCGGTCGCGCTTTTACTACATTTTACGAGAATGTTGTTCTCAGTCCTGAGTCACAGATTCGAAACATCTGCGAATTCCTAGGGATCGAATTCACTCAGACGATGCTGCATCCCGAGCGGCTTTACCACGACTCTATGCCGGACGGTATCTACACCTTAGAGCACGACCAAAACGCGCCAATCTCAATGCTCTCGGCGGGCCGTTGGATAGATCACCTTTCGCTTAAGGACCGAATCGTATTTTATGCCCAGGGCCACGTAGGTCTCCGCCTGGCTGGATACGACGACTCGGTTCAGTGGCTCTTTCGAGGGCTTACCATTCCCGTCTCCTCCGGTTTGGATGCGCTTCAACAGGCGCGCTCTGAGCTCCTCGGCGACCAGACGACTCGACGGGAGCCCACCGGTAAGATTGAAGCGCCGCAGAGCTCCTCGAAACTTGCTCTTCAGAAGAGTGTCGTAAACGCGCCCGGCAGTTCAATTTCAGGAATAATCCTTCCTGAGATTGAGGCCATAATAAGAGTCGCGAGTCAGAGTGGCGCCCCGTTCTTGCAAGGCTAGCCTATCTGCTCGGCCCATCCTCTATAGTCGTTGAGGATCTTTATGGCGTAGCGCATAACTTGGGCTGGAACCCGACGGCTTCCAGATGAAGCGGAGGCAACCCGACCCGGTCCCCAGTTGTAAGCGATAAGGGTAAGGACTTTGTTGCCGCCATAGGAGCTCTCAAGCTCCTTTAGGTAAGCGATTCCCAGCTTGAGATTATGGCCGGGATCGGTAAGACGACCTTTTGGCAATTCGGATTTAGCAGCCAACCAAGCTCCAGTTTTTGGCATTAATTGCATCAGCCCTTGAGCGCCTTTGTTGGATTTTGCGAGGGTGTTAAAGGCGCTCTCAGATTTTATAACTGCCGCCACAAAAACAGGGTCGTAGTCCTGCGCGATAGCCTCCCTAACGATTGCCGCCGCAAGCGCATGTTTGTCTCCAACAGGATTGCCATACTTTTTAAGTATTGAGTACACTTGCGCCTCCTGTGCCTCAACGCTCATTCTTACCCGTTCAGCGAGTGGTTTTGTTTCGGAGCGACTCACCCCCTTTAAATCAGCTGGTGAATGCTCCGCTACAATCTCACGTGTAATAGGCTGATTGGCGGGACCTTTTGTTCTTTTTATCGGCGTCCCAGCTACAGTAAAACGGCTCGAATATTCATTTCCAAGCTCACTAATCCTCGTAAGATACGCTACGTCCGTGACCTCTACCTCTCGGATTGAAACTTCTAAGGGGCGACGATACGAATAGTAGGCGCTAAGCGAGAGCAGACACACCGCTAGAAAGTAGGGAGCCACACCATCCCGCAGAGATGGTCGGCCTGGAACGCTCCGATCCCTTATTGGCTGGGTTTGGGCTGGGGGTTTAACTTTGATAATACGCCCCTTATACGGCGCGTCTCCCTTTACGGACTTTTCCATGTCCATCTATCAACTTACGTGGCTAAGGTGCTTCAGCTTTCTGGACGGGCAGTCTCCTTTGGCTAAGATTCCAGGTGGTTACGGCTACTAGGAGAGGATCTCTCGAATGTCGTCGATAGATAAACCGCTGATACCGCCCTCACCCAGGGCGCCTTTCACCATCGATCTCTTCGCGGCCTGAAGCGCCAGGACCTTCTCCTCTACTGTGTTCTGGGCAACCAGCCGGTGAACAAGCACTGGATTGCTCTGCCCGATTCGGTAGGCCCTATCGGCGGCCTGGTCCTCAACAGCGGGGTTCCACCACGGATCGACGATGTAGACGTGGTCCGCTGCGGTCAAGTTTAGTCCAACCCCGCCAGCTTTTAAGGAGAGCAGAAGAACGTCAGGACCATCTTCCCGTTGAAACGTATTAACCACCGATTCGCGGTCAATTGTTCCGCCATCTATTCGCAGATTTGTTAAACCAGCATCCGCCAACTCGGGTTCGATAAGATCGAGCAGAGAGGTCCACTGCGAGAACACTAGTGACCGGTGCCCGTGCTCTTTAGAATTTAGCAGCGACTCAACGAGGAGCGCCACCTTACTTGAGATAGCGGCTCTCTGCCCCGGAATAAGAGCCGTGTGACAACACGCTTGCCTGAGCCTGAGGAGGACCTCTAAAATTGATAACGGAGACACCTTCTCTCGCTCCACTTCCAGGATTTCCCTCCGCGCGCCCCCAAGAACGGCGTCATAAACGACCCGTTCATCATAACTTAGTTCACAGCTCAATACGACTTCAGTCTTTGGAGGAAGCTCTGTAGCAACCTCCCGCTTCAATCTCCTTAGGATAAAAGGGGAAACCCTTTTCTTAAGAGCGGCGACACCACTTGAGACGCCATCGAGCGATCTTCCAAACCGAACATCAAATTCGCCTTTTGTGCCGAGCAACCCGGGATTAAGAAAGTTCATCTGACTCCAGAGATCCCCAAGTGAGTTCTCAATGGGAGTTCCACTTAAACTAAGTCGCCACGTAGCGTTAAGTTGGCAAGCTGCGCGCGCAACCTGACTCTCTGAGTTCTTGATGACCTGCGATTCATCCAGGACCACCACGCTCCAAACGCGAGATTGTAAAATATCGGCGTCAAGCCTAAGTACTCCGTATGTTGTGAGTGTGACGTCGGCTTCGAGCGGCAACGCCCGATCATTTCCGTGATAACAGGCAACTCTCAGCTCGGGGCGAAACCTTTTTATCTGCTCCTCCCAGCCAAAGAGAACCGAGGTCGGACACACGACCAGGGCGGGAGCACGCAAAGAGCAGATTGCTTGGAGTGTCTTTCCGAGGCCCATATCATCGGCTAGTAGGGCCCCTAGTTGATGATCGCGAAGAAACGAGAGCCAGTTAACGCCCTCCCGCTGATATGGTCGCAAGGTTGCCGTTAAATCCCCCGGGATTGAAGCTTCCGGAATCGCCGCGGAGTTATTCAGCGCACTTAGCAGTTTGGATAAATATTGAGGGGGAGTTGCTGAGAGAGATTCGCAGATGTCCCGCACATCGCTCAACACCTCGGCGCCCACAGTTGCGACGTCCCTGTGACCCCTTGAGTCAAAGAGCCTCAAAAGGGCTTCGCGGTGGCTCTCCATCCACTCAGTGGGAACTTCACCCCAACCCCCATCCCCGAGTCGAACGAAAGCCTGCCCGGCTCTCCACGCCTCAAGGACCGCTTCCGCTGAGGCGAGCGCCCCTTCCTTAGTCTTGAAGGCGAATGAAAGATCACGACCATCTTCCGTGAAGGTCAGGTTTACCAAACCCTTTGAGGTAAAGTGAGAAGCGCCCTCTCCGGAAATAGCAGAGGCTCCTGCCCTCTTTAGGAACTCAACCCCCTCTTCTCCCCTGAATACTTTGGCTTCCCCAAGGCGCAACGAGAGGCGGGTTTTAAGATCGCGTGCGAGGCGGGACTCCTCAACGACGTCCCGCGCCGGAACAACACCGTTATTGCGATACTCAAATCCAGAAGCCGCCACTTCGCCGATTATCGGGGTTCCGTACACGATCCGGGGAACGATCGCTAAGGTGTCGCTGCTCTGACTCCTTACACTCTCCAACACGAGCCGTGGCTGTTCCTCTACCACTGAAGGCAACCGTCTGGTACGTACTCTAACTTCGATCCGACATCGAAGCCTCGGGATCATAACGGCGGCGAGCTCGTTCCTTTGACCACCACTTACCAACTTTCCCATCCCCTTAAACTGTCCATATTCATCGGCAGAAAGTCCTGTGTCCGCCACCGAGCGTAGCTCTCCATCGGTGAGGGCCAAGCCGTTTTCGAAACACTCAGGTTTTTCTGCGTCAAGAAGGAGTCGGATCCGGAAGCCGTCCCCATCGTCAAGGACCTCAAGCACTGAATCTATAGGTGTCGCTAGAACGCCGCAGGGGGCTCCATCGAGCTCAACGTACGATACACGGGTCAGAGCCATCAGAAGTAGTCGGTTTGTCTTTGGATCGAGAGGGCCGCTGGCGGTAAGACTGAGGATGTGATCGATTCCTTGCTCCCCTTCGGACACGAACACTTGCTGCCCCTCTAACTCCACTTTCTTTAGTGCGATTGCAAGTGAGGGAAACACTCTCGTCCGCTTACCATTCACCTCAATATACCTCTCGAACGAGAGATATCTGCCTACCCGATGAAAAGCGTGAACAATCCTCCCGGAATTTTCCCCACGCATGACTAGCTCTTTACCGTGGTTTCGCTCGTGCCTAAGCGCGATTACGGCTCCAATGACGTGTCTGCAGGGATCGTCCTCCTCGCGACACGTACACTGCCAACTCTCGAGAGTCTCTGATAACTGAACCTCCACCACTGATTTTTGGGGTCTCAATACCAATCTAAAGGACCGCTCGTCTTCAACGCCGCTCCGAAGCTCTAGCAGCTCGGCGCTACGCGAGACCTCCACCCCCGCCGACCAGGTGCGGGGGGACGCCAGCTGACGGACAGCGGCAAAGAGGCGCTCCATTAGGCAGCCCTCCGCGTTGCCGCCGCTTCTGAGCGGTCTCCTACGACTTTTAGTTGAGATAAGAGGCTCGCAATATTCTCGCAACGCTTTACCTCACCGAACCAAGTGACGGCGCCTTTCTTAGCCCCGTAGCTGAGCCACTGCTTCACCCGAGCGAGTGTCCGCCGCTCAGGTTCACCGCTTGAGACAGATAGCTCCACAAGCCTCTCGATGAGGGGTGTCCAGAGGCGTGCGTCTCCACCGCACATATCGACATGATCAGGGACGACCTCCAGCCCCAATTCAATTGCGAGGCGTCTTAATAGCCCAGGCTCAGCAAGGGCTCCCCTTCCAACCATAAAGTGTTCGCACCCGCTCTCTTCCCGGCACCTGCGAAGGTCATCGACGCTCCAGATCTCGCCATTCGCTACGATCGGCACATCGCTATTTTGACGAACCTTCCCGATTGGGTTCCAGTATGCCGGCGGGGTGTAGCCCTGCGTCTTTGTTCGCCCATGTATTGTTATCCATGAGGCGCCCCCGCGCTCCGCTCGATAGGCGTTTTCGTAGATCGCCTCTGGATCATCCCAACCGAGCCTCATTTTTGCCGAAACCGGTATCTCCCTAGGAACCACCGAGCGCACGGCACCAACTATCTCCTCCACTCTATGTGGCGACTTGAGGATAGTTGCCCCTCCATCGTGCCGATTGACCGTAGGGGCAGGGCAGCCAAAATTGAGGTCTATCCCCTGCGCGCCGAGCTCAACGGCCCGCGCGGCCGCTTCCGCTAACCGCCCAGGATGCCCCCCAAGGAGTTGAACCTGGACAGGAGTCCCGCACGGCGTTGTCGCTTTGTTTTTGAGCTCCGGTACGTCAACGAAAAATGTTCGTTTAGGGGGAACCTCGGCCGAGACCCTTATAAACTCAGAGACGGAGTACGACACGGGCATTAGCTTTGATAGAAGATCTCTCATCAGAGAATCGGTAACCCCATCCATTGGGGCGAGAACCAAGGCTGGCGTTCCCTTCTTGATGAACATCAACACCTCTCTATGGCACTAATCGGGGGCTCGTCCCAAGTGATGTAAGGTCGACGGTCGCCGAGTTGAAAAGGGCTGATGCTACCTCCATGGGTATCAGGATATCGGTGGCGCCATAGCTAAAAGCCGCCACCTCATATGGATTATAATGGAGGTGGATGCCAGCAGAGGTAATGGCGAAGTTCTTGGAGAGAGAGAACTCATCTGTGCTCGAAAAGGAAAATCCAGCATCTGATAACTTAACACCGGGAGCTACGCCGCGAACCCGCCTAAATTCAGCCTCCGCTATCCTGGAAAGAATTGGAATCGAGTCCGCCGATATGAGATCCTCCCATTCTAGGCGGGTACCACTTCGTGAGCTAAAGACTAACAAAGAGCGGTCTGAGAAGCCGTGGGCACCCCCAATATACCCCTCACTTTTTATTTCTATGCTTGCAATTGAGGAGTTCGCGAATAAAACCTCCGCTGTCCGCGTGAAAATCCAGTCAACAGGAGCCTCCGAGAGACCCGCCGTTGTCTGCTCATCAAATAGAGCTTTGAGGGCGTTAACAAGCGCCCCCTCACTCCGCTCCACCGAAGATTCCTCAATGGGTGTGTAAAGTATCGCCTCGACTATCCCGCGGATCTTCTCGGAACCCTCGCTTGAGACCTCTGGCGGAAGTGGCGGTAGCGACCTAAGGGTAATCCTAAGGCACGGCGTAGGGGCGCATTCGCCAACGTTGGAGGCCCGAAGCTCACCCGGCGGTCTGGCAATGCGCGAACACCCAACGGAGGGGAGAGCAGAAAGTAGTATAAAGAGGGCTAGTGCATGTTTCATATCTCTATCTCCCCTCCGGGGGACGCCCGCGTCTAATCACTCAGAGAGGTGATGGCTTTCACACACAGCACCTCGCTTTCGGGCTTGCCGCACTTAGGGCCGCCTAGAGGCGCTCAGCCGGGAGTCGTGAAACAGGTGGCGGACGCATCGTCCTCTTTCGAGCGAGTGGTGGTAAGTATACAGAAATACCGGTGGCCCGTCTTGCTAGCCGGCCCGCCACCTTTAGAGCAGGTAACTACCTATTGCGCCTGCATCTTTCCGCGAATACTGGCTGCCTTGAGAAAGTTGCTAGTTAGGAAGTCCCGGTTAAGCCTGGTGATATACTTGATACTAATACCTTTAGGGCAGGCCTCCTGACACTCTCCGTGGTTTGTACACCCCCCGAACATCTCCTCGTCCATCTGCTTCACCATCTCTAACACGCGAGAGGTTCGTTCAGGCTGCCCTTGCGGGAGGAGTCCGAGATGAGTGACTTTAGCCGCCGTAAAGAGCATCGCCGAACCGTTTGGACACGCGGCCACGCAGGCACCGCACCCGATACAGGCCGCCGCGTCAAACGCTTCATCAGCTTTGTCCTTTTCAATGGCAAGCGCGTTAGCTTCAGGGGCAGCCCCCGTATTGACCGAGACATACCCTCCCGCTTGTTGAATCCGGTCCAAGGCGGAACGATCCACCACAAGGTCCTTGATGATGGCAAAAGCGTTCGCTCTGAACGGCTCGATGTAGATTGTATCTCCATGTTTGTAATTTCGCATGTGAAGCTGGCACGCCGTAGTTAGGCGTTTTGGCCCGTGGGGCCGCCCGTCGATGCTCATTGAACAGGAACCGCAGATTCCCTCACGACAATCGTGCTCAAAAGCGACCGGAGCCTCTCCCACCTCAACCAGGTGAAGGTTTAGCGTATCGAGCATCTCTAAGAACGAAGAGTCCTCGCTCACATCATCGAGGTCATATCTTTTGAATCCTCCCCTACTTGCCCGATTCTCTTGCCGCCATACGTAAAGCGTAAGTTTCATAACTCTATCCTCATTTATAGCTGCGCGTAGTTAGGGCTACGTTCTTGAACTCAAGTGGCTCCTTGGTCAGGTCATGTCCACTCCCCCCGGCTTTCTGAGACCACACCGCCGAATAGCAGTAGTCCTTGTCATTTCGCAGGGCTTCAGCCTCTTCAGTCTGATACTCCTCGCGAAAATGTCCACCACACGACTCGTTGCGATTGAGCGCGTCAATGCACATCAGCTCCGCGAACTCGAAAAAATCAGCGACTCGCCCCGCTCGCTCCAATTCCTGATTGAGATCCTCGCCACTCCCACCAACGCGTGAATTAGCCCAAAACTCATCACGAAGCTCCCCGATCCTCGCGATAGCGCTCTCGAGCCCGCCCCGCGATCGAGACATGCCGCAGTTGTCCCACATCAGGCGTCCCAGGAGCCGGTGATAGTGATCAACCGGTTTCTTTCCATTCATTGAGAGAAACTTTTGCAAACGAGCGTTGACCCGCTCTTGGGCTCCCCTCACTTCCAGCGAGTCGGCGTTTAGCGAGGTCGGTTTTACGCCAGCGAGATAGTCTCCAATTGTATACGGAAGAACAAAGTATCCATCCGCCAACCCTTGCATGAGAGCGCTTGCCCCTAATCGATTCGCACCGTGATCTGAAAAATTAGCCTCGCCGGCGGCGAACAACCCCGGAATGGAGGTCATTAAGTTATAGTCAACCCACAGCCCGCCCATTGTATAGTGAGGCGCGGGATAGATGCGCATCGGCACCTCGTACGGATTCTCACCCGAGATGTTGTGATACATATCGAAGAGATTTCCGTAGCGCGCCTCTATGGTATCCCTACCAAGCCGCCCTATCGAGTCAGCGAAATCCAAGTAGACACCCAATCCCATCGGACCGACCCCGTAGCCCGCGTCGCACCTCTCTTTTGCTGCTCGCGACGCAATATCGCGAGGACTGAGGTTGCCGTAGCTCGGATAACGGCGCTCGAGGTAGTAATCACGCTGGTCTTCCGGTATCTGACTTGGGGGGCGCTTGTCCCCTTTTGCCTTTGGAACCCAAACCCGCCCATCATTCCGCAAACTCTCGCTCATAAGAGTGAGTTTAGATTGATGCTCTCCGGATACCGGGATACTGGTTGGATGAATCTGGGTAAAGCAGGGGTTGGCCATCCCAGCGCCGTGCCTATAGGCCCGCCAGATCGCGGTAACATTACAACCCTTTGCGTTTGTGGAGAGATAGAATACGTTTGAGTAGCCGCCCGTCGCTAGAACAACGGCGTCAGCGAGGTGGCTAGATATCTTCCCAGTGCGAAGATCCCTTACCACAATACCCTGACACCTCCCCTCTGCCACAATCAGGTCAAGCATCTCGGTTGATGGGTTCATCTGCACGTTGCCGAGGTGTATCTGTCGATTAAGCGCTGAGTAAGCGCCCAGGAGTAACTGCTGTCCAGTTTGACCTTTGGCATAGAAAGTTCGAGACACTTGAGCGCCGCCAAATGAGCGGTTAGACAGAAGTCCGCTGTACTCTCGAGCAAACGGCACTCCTTGAGCCACGCACTGATCGATTATGTTTACGCTAAGCTCAGCCAACCGATAAACGTTTGCCTCTCTTGCTCGGAAGTCACCCCCCTTCACGGTGTCGTAAAAAAGGCGGTACACACTATCGCCGTCGTTCTGATAGTTCTTCGCCGCGTTAATCCCCCCCTGCGCGGCGATACTGTGCGCCCTTCTTGGGGAGTCTTGGAAACAAAAAGCCTTAACGCGGTAGCCCAGCTCGCCGAAGGAGGCCGCTGCGCTCGCTCCCGCCAGGCCTGTGCCGACTACTATAACCGAGTACTTCCGCTTGTTGGCGGGGTTAACAAGCTTAATAGAGGCCTTGTGCCGCTGCCACTTTGTCTCAATCGGGCCATCGGGAATTTTAGAATTCAAATCAAGTTGCATAAGCAAGCTCCACAGCTAGGACTAGTGAGAAACCCTCGTCTCAACGGGTGGCGGAAGGATCTTCACCGCGACGCTGACCGGGACAGAGGAGAAGCCGATGAAGAGCGCGATCGCCACGGCTTTGGCGATGGACCGAATACCTCCGTTCCAACGTGGCGCGTCGACCCCGAGGGTTTGAAACATGCTCCACGTACCGTGATAAAGGTGCAAACCGAGGAGAGCCATCGAAACGACATAAAATCCAGCGGTGACGTTGTTCGCGAAAGCGTTAACGACGTTGCTGTAGATCTGCCCCTCAACAAACCCCGCGTAGTGGACCGTTCCGGTTGTGAAATGAAGAATATGGAAAGTAACAAATACAAGAAGAAAGAGCCCACCGTACAGCATGGTGAGGGAGGCGGCGTTAGCGGATCGATACGACTTCACTTCATACCCTACCGGCTTCGCCCTTCGATTGATTCGAGCAAGCTGAATCCCGCTAATGGCATGCACGAGAAGACAGCAAAGAAGAGCTATTCGGACGACCCAGAGAAAGCCGGAGTGTCCCAAAACCTCTGATCCTATACTCCTCAAGAAGACCCCATAGTCGTCAATCTTATAGTCGCCCGTTGAGGGGTCGATCCCAGCGAAGAGCTTCAAGTTGCCCGCCATATGCCCGAGAACGAACCCAACCAACACGAGACCACTGCTAGCCATAGCGATCTTTTTGCCGATCGTTGAGGAGTAAAAATCCTTAATGAGGCTCATACATAATTCCTTTGCGCTAACTACCGCTGCCTGCCCCTGTAAGGCCTGCTATATAATGACCCGCGGGGGCGCTATCGTACGTAGTAGGTAATCGAAAATATTCTTAAAGAGGCTCAGCCAAGCCGCCTCTAGTGTAACAAGGCGAAGAGTCACGGGAAACACTCAAATTGGCCACTGGGTCCGATGGCCTGATTAAGAGAGGTAAACTCAACAAGCGTCCAAGATTGCAAACCCCATCCCTTCAATATTTCCGATTGGTTAGCCGGCCAGGCTTAAGCCCTGTGACTAAGGATTAAGAACCGTCCATAATTCTCGAACAACCAATACCCAGCTGAAAAATGGTAGCCGATCCTCAAAGACTGTTTAACGTTAACTCAGAGCATCCCAGCCACAAACTAGCAATCGGTGGGGTGGTGGGCGAAGTCGTATCAGTCGCGTGCTCTCTCGGGACCGTATCAATCTCTGGGAGACCATCTCCCCCCCTTGTTGTTGGTGAGCTCCTGGGAGTCAGCACGCCAACATCTTTCATTCTCGGAGAGGTAATTGAGGTAAGAGCCACTGTGTCCGCGCTCGAAGCCTCCCTTAAGTTATTCGCCTCAGTCGACCAAGAAACATTGGAGATCTCTCAGGGCGTTCTCGTCTCTCCGGCGAACGGAGCCACTGTGTACCGCCCAAGAGACGCGGTCGTCCAAGCCATACTGGAGGAGCGCCAGAGCGTTCATCAAGAGAACACAAGCGCGGTAAAGATATCCCTAGGGGCGTCTCCCTTGTGGCCAACACTGCCACTGTCGTTCACCCCGGAACGCATCCTTGGTAGACACTGCGCCATCGTCGGCTCCTCTGGGTCAGGTAAGAGCTGGTCGCTGGCAAGAATCCTTGAGGAGTGCTCTCGCTCAGGCGCTAAGGTTATCGTTATTGACCCATCAGGGGAGTATGTATCTCTCGCCGATGGAGTGAAGCATGTAGCACTCGGGGCAACAAACGGCACCGCCCTAACCTCATCAGTGGCCCTACCATACTACGAACTTACTGAGGCTGATCTTATAGCGATCCTACGGCCGACAAGCGCGACACAGATCACAAAATTAAGGGCGGCGATACGATCTCTAAAACTCGCGCAGCTCTCGCCTAACCTGTGCGTCGATGGCGCGGTTCCCAAGGCACATCGGCTCAAAGTGCCTTACGAGGACGCCTTCGCGGATCTTCGAGACGAGATCGGGAGGCCTGAGAACCTCTTTAACATCTCGAGACTCGCTCTTCAGGTAGGACTCGAGTGCGTAGATCCGATCAGGAGCCAGACTGAGAGCGGCTATTGGGGTGGTATGAACACATCGGACCACTCTGAGTGCGTCCCCCTCATCTCAACTATCGAGGACCTTCTGCAGGGCGATGAGCTCGACTTCATCTTTAAACCGTCTGAAGGCCAGACGGTCTTTGAGGCCATCCGGGGATTCCTGTCAGACCCCGCCGCTTCCATTCTTCGCGTCTCTTGCGATAGCCTCCCCACCATGAACAGGGTTCGTGAGATCGCCGCGAACTCCCTCGCTCGCTTCCTTCTGCGACTCGCCCGTCAGGACCAGTTTCGCTCCATGCCCCTGATTCTAGCTGTTGATGAGGCCCATCAGATGCTCCCCTCATCATCATCCAAACTATCTCTTGAATATCCCTTAGAGGCGTTCAACATTATCGCCAAAGAGGGGCGAAAGTACGGGCTTACTCTGTGCTTGTCCACACAACGCCCGCGCGACATTCCTGATGACGTGCTCAGCCAAGTAGGCACCTTTATCGTTCACCGGCTTGTAAGTGACGGAGACCGACACGCTTTAGAGCGAGCAAGTGGAGCTGTAAGCCAATCTTTTAGTCAGCGGCTTCCCCTTCTGACGCCAGGCGAGGCTTACCTGTTGGGCATCTCTTTCCAAACACCTTTGCGGCTCAGAGTGCTTCGTCCCTACCGCCCACCAGTCTCTAATGGGCCGGACTTCCAATCAAGCTGGACCCGCTTAGAGCGCTCGTAGAGGGCGTTCTGCCCCGCGGCGCCACCTGCTTTGCCACAGAGAAAAAAGTATTTTCCTTCCCACCCCCCTCTTGGGTTTGTATAATTTCCGGGTGAACCCAAGCCTCTATCAGATAAACACCAAGGCCTTGCTGTCAGAGGTAGGCGGCGCTTCGCTGGATGACATCCCTGACTCATTACTTGATAAACTCGCTAAGGATCGCTTCGATTGGGTGTGGCTCCTCGGCGTCTGGACACTAGGGCTCGCTGGAGCGACCGTCTCTCGTAGCAACCCCGCTTGGGTTAAGGAATTCACTCAAGCTCTACCGGACCTAACACCAACTGATATCTGCGGCTCACCCTTTGCTGTGTGGGACTACACCGTTGACCCCTCACTCGGTGGAGATCACGGTCTCTCCCGATTTCGCGAGAGGCTCGCACAGCGCGGCCTTAAGCTTCTGTTGGATTTTGTCCCCAATCACGTCGCTCTCGATCATCCATGGGTGGAGACCCATTCACACTTTTTTATTCAGGGAACACCAGAGCACCTTAAAGCGAACCCCGAGCGTTGGTTCGAGCACCCATCTGGTGCCATTTTCGCATACGGGAGGGACCCGAACTTTCCGGGGTGGCCGGATACGCTCCAGCTTAACTACTTCAACCCAAAACTCCGCCAAGCTGTCCGCTCAGAGCTACGGAGAGTAGCTGGGAAGTGCGACGGGGTCCGTTGTGACATGGCGATGCTTCTAGAACCGGAGGTTTTCAACGAAACATGGGGTAACGTGGACCTCCACAATCCCCCCTTGCAGACGAGCTTCTGGGCAGAAGCGATCGGAGAGGTGCGAGAGGCGTTCCCGGAGTTTGTTTTTGTCGCAGAGGTCTACTGGAATTACGAGCACCGCCTGCAACAACAAGGCTTCGACTATACGTATGACAAAACACTCTACGACCGACTCTTGGGCTTTCAACCGACATCCGTCGTAGACCATCTCTCCTCAGATGAATCCTATCAACATCGGATGTGTCGGTTCCTTGAGAACCACGATGAGCCAAGGATAGCCGCGCAACTCTCGATAGAACAGCACAGGGCCGCGGCGGCTTTGTCCTTTCTCGCCCCTGGTATGAGGCTCCTCCACCACGGGCAGTTAACCGGGAAGAGAATCAAGATACCTATTCATCTTAGACGGGGCCCCAGCGAGAAAGTCGACGATAGAATAGCGGGTATGTATTGCGAGTTGATACCGTTAATCAACTCCGTTATCTCCAAGGAAGGTCGGTGGCAACTATTGAAGACGGTGCCCGCCTGGGATGGAAATCAAACTCACCGAAATTTTATCTGTTATCTCCTCACACACGACACCGGTCACTTACTACTAGCCGTTAACTACGCTCATGACCGCGGTCAGTCTTACATTAGACTACCGGCTCTCGATCTACCGGAGCGCGTTTATCTGCGTGATACCCTATCAACGAATACCTACGTTCGCGATGGGCTTCAGCTTACCACTCAAGGGCTCTATCTGGATGTTGAGGGCTTTACGACTCACGCCTTCTTAATTGAGAGACTATAGGGTATGGCTCCCTCCTGGCGCGCAGCCACTGGACACCTTCCGATTACGCCACACCTCCAGGCGATCCTGAACGGTGTTCGAGCTCACTCGGTAACAATTCTGGAGGCCTCTCCGGGTAGCGGTAAATCGACCGTTTTTCCGCTCGCTTTGATGGATGCCAGCTGGCTAGCTGGCAAGCGAGTTATAGCGCTTCAACCGCGACGCATCGCCGCGCGCTCTGTAGCTGAAAGAATGGCTCACTTACTGGGAGAGGTGGTTGGAAATCGAGTGGGCTTTCATGTTCGGTTCGATCGGCGCGTCTCCTCAGAGACCTCAGTAGAGGTCATCACTGAGGGCATCCTGACTCGTAAGTTGATCGCAGATCCCTCGCTCCCTGATGTAGGCGCCATCATCTTCGATGAGTTTCACGAACGAAGCACCCACCTCGATATCGGACTCGCTCTTTCTCTCGAAGTGCTTTCAACTATAAGGCCTGACTTAAAGATTATAATAATGTCGGCCACTCTCGGCGAATCCCTACCCCCCGATCTGATCAAAGATAGCTGGCGGTATACATTTGAGGGGACTCCCTATCCAGTTAAAATTGTCTATTCCCCCCCGCTCCCACGCACGGCGACGTGGGAGCGGGTCGTGGAGTGTGTAAAGAGCGCCGTCCTTCATTACCAAGGAGATATCCTCGCCTTTTTGCCAGGGTCGTACGACATACGACGAGCACAGGAGTCCCTCGAGCTTGCGCGAGTCAGCCCGGCTATCTATCCACTCTACGGAGCCCTCCCTTTTGAGGAGCAAGAGCGCGCAATAAAACCGGACCCCTTGGGGAGGCGGAAGATCGTTCTCGCGACCACGATCGCCGAAACAAGCATCACCATCGACGGAGTCTCAGTAGTGGTAGACTCGGGCTACCATAACGTGGCACGCGCGGAGGTAAATGGCGCTGATTCGCTTGCGACGGAACCGATAAGCCGGGACGCCGCGGACCAGAGAGCGGGGAGAGCTGGTCGCACAGGGCCAGGCATCTGGCTTCGTCTGTGGAGCGAGCACGAGCACAACGCTAGGCGCCCCTTCCGTGAGCCTGAAATTCTCCGCTCAGACCTAGCGGCGACTTTGTTGGACCTAGCTGCTTGGGGAGCTTCGGATTTCGCCGCCTTCTCATGGATTACTCCCCCAAATAAAGCCGCAGTCGAGCTCGCGCTTAAACTGCTTCGCGCCCTTGGGGCGCTAACTGACCGAGACAAGATAACCGAAACCGGTCGGCTCCTATGCGGAATCGGAACACACCCTCGCCTGGCCGCATTGGCGGTTGAGTCCCGAAAAATGGGGCTTGAGCGAACCGCCGCGAAGGTTATCGCCATACTAGAGGAGAGAGACACGCTATCAAAAAAGCCAGATGGAGCAAGTTTCGTTGAGCGGATGGCGCGGCTCTCTAAAAACGACAGGGTCCGCTCTGATTCGGGAAGAGTGTTAGACGCAAGTAAAGGATGGCTGGAGAGGCTACTAAACCTTCCCAAGTTGTCGGGGGGAAACGGACCTCCCATTAGGGCACCGGCAGAAGAAGACGGGCTCGCAGTCTTGATCGCCAAGGCATATCCTGAATTTATCGCTCAACGAAGGGAACCAGGCTCGAACCGGTATCTACTCGCGTCAGGCAAAGGGGCCGCGCTCCGATTAGGTGATCCCTTGGCGCAATTCGAACTATTAGCGGTAGCACAGTTAAAGGAGGGTGAACGGGATCTCTCCATACAACTCGCCGCGCCACTTCCTGAATCAATGCTATATGAGCATTTAAGTCACCTTATTGAGGAGAGGCGGGAGGTTTCAGTGAACGAGAACACCGGCTCAGTAGAATCAATTCGAGTGAAAGCTTTAGGGGCGATAACACTCACCTCACACCGGGAACGGTCGCTCCCCCCGGAGGCGCTCAGCGAAGCGTTTACCACCTGGCTCTCATCCGATGTTGGTTTCGCGACCATTACCTGGACACCAGAGGCGGTCAAACTAAGGCGACGGGCGCGTTGGGCAACCGCTAGCGGCGCCAATAAAAACTTTCCTGACCTCTCCGATGCCGCCCTCAAGCTCACTGTTGAGCATTGGCTTATCCCCTCCCTGCCAAACCCTCTGAGCGCCAAGAGCCTCTCACCCTCGCTGGTCGAATCGGCCCTCGCGGCACACCTCTCATGGGGTGAAAGAAAAGAGTTGGATAGGGTCGCCCCCCGCTCGCTTACACTCCCCTCGGGACGAGTGCGAGAGATTAACTACCCCTTAGATGGAGTCCCTTATCTTGAGGCGAAAATCCAGGAGCTTTTCGGGGTGCTCGAAACCCCGACCATCGGAGATCCGCTGGTCCCGCTCACTATTCACCTCCTATCCCCGGCGGGGAGGCCGGTGCAAGTAACGAACGACCTTAAGAGCTTTTGGAGGACTGGGTACCCGATGGTGCGAAAGGAACTTCGTGGTAGGTACCCCAAACATAAGTGGCCGGAAGACCCGCTGGAGACCTCCGCGGCTAAACGCTAGCAGCCTTACGCGAAACGAGCGGCCACACCAAAACCTTATCGATCCGCTTGTTATCCATATCGACGACCTCGAAGTTGTAGCCGTGCGCCATAAATCGCTCACCTTCTCTTGGCACATAGCCCAGAGTTGTCATCACAAAACCACCAAGGGAGCGGAACTCGGACGCGCTCGAGGCGATACCTTCTTTAATTCCGAGCAATTCAAAAAGATCATGCACGTCGCAACCAGCATCAACGAGCAGCGAGCCATCCCCTCGCTCCACTATATCGCCCTCCGTCGCGGCCCCCTCACCTATATGGCCAACGATTACCTGGAGCACATCAAACATAGTAACCACGCCCGCAAACCCACCGTATTCATCACGCACCACACCAAATCGGGTGTCAGAGGAGCGCAAGAGCTCAAGAAGTCTAAGGGCACTCATCGACTCAGGAACCTGGATCGGCTGCTTGAGTAGCTCACCTACCCCTCCCCGATAGTGCTGTGGTTGATTAGCGAGCTTTATGAGGTCGTGCACAGAGATTATGCCCACGACCTCATCCTCCGAGTCGCCTACCACCGGCAGAACTGAGTGACCAGCTTGTGAGGCTTTGAGCAGACTTTCACTAACGCTCGCCTTGACGCGAATAAAAGAGACATGCGCTCTCGGGGTCATCACTGACGCAACTGGTTTGTCATCTAATTTGAAAACCCGATTTATAATCTCCCTCTCGCCGGGATCGATAGCCCCAGCCCTTTGGGCCTCATCAACAAGATCTCGGATGTCTTCCTCAACATCCAAGTCCGAAACGCCTTCCTTCGTCCCGCCCGTTGCACCCTCTACAAGGCGAGAGAGCAGCCGGGCAAACGGTCCAACAAGTCCAAGCGTCGCGACCAACACCGGCGAAAGATAGCGCGCGCAGGTCTCCGGATACCTTACTGCTATCTCCGCCGGGACAAGCTCCGCTAGAACAACAATCCCTACCGCGATAACGAAAATCGCGCTGACGAGCGCACCTGCCGCGTTAATAGAGGAGAGCGGGGAGAGCTGCGATAGTAAATCGAAGAACCAAGTATAGATGAGCGGGCCCGCCACTAGGGAGAGCGCGACCATAGACCCGCTAACGGCCACCCTCAGTTGGGGAGCTACCTCGTCACCCCTTTGAATTAGTTTTAGAGTGCGTTGGGAGCCGAAGAGCCCCTCCTCAACGTCCGCCTCGATGCGGTTGCGCCTTGAGCCTGTCACCGCCCGCGCACCGCAGTTAATAACCCCAGCGAAGAGGACTAACGCAAGACTCAAGATTACGCTACTTACCATCGAACGGACCACTAGGACTCACCACTCTTTCGAATGGTAGCCCGAGGCCTCCCTTCTGCAAAGGGGTAGCGATGGTAAAAAGAAACCTCCGTAAAGGCCAGGCTTTGTGGGGCTTTTACGATTCGCCACTCCCTGGGCTTCGATTCTCTACGCCCCTATTACTTTTTTTTCCTCGGTCCCCCCTTCGCCCCCCGCCGAATTCTGTCTGAAGGACTCCCTACCAACCTCTTTCAACAGAGCGCGAAGTTGGCGGAGTCCCTCCGTCGAGATTGAAGCAAATTGGACCTGGTGGCACCTGAGGACCGTTTCCTGCAGAGAGGTAATTACAGCGATTCCTCGCTCAGTAATTCTGACCTTAACCATTCTGCGGTCAAGGGCGCTACGCTCCCTAACCACGTACTCGAGCCTCTCAAGGCGGTCGAGTAGTCTGGTCATATCGGGCACTTCGGCTATTAACTGCGAAGCGATATCGCCGCAGGAGAGCCCCTCTTCAGAGGCGCTATTTAGAATCCTAAGTATGGCAAACGTAGCGGTGGTCAGATCGTATGGGCGAAAAAGTCGATTAAGCTCACCCTCCAAGCGGCTTGCCACTCTAACCAATTCGACAAACGCCCCCTGTTCCTCTGAGTCGCAAACGAGGAGGTCCTTGTTTTTTACCACCTTGGAGAACTCCTTTGACTTGGTCATGAATCACCTCTCTATTTCACGATGGCACGGCCAAGGACCCTGGAGTACAATCCGGGTCACTCTCCAACACTCTAACCTCTAGTCAACCAGATGCCCTCGTAGCTCATGCGCCCTTGATCAAACGACTTCGATGTTTTGAAATGTCCCCATGATCCGGATCACCCGAACAAAACCCCACTGGCTCTGGTCGCTACTCGCGGTTTTACCGCTTGCCGCCTGCTCACCGTACACTGGTATCGGTGAGCGCGACCTCTTAGGGCCCACCTCGACTATACCCGCGCACTACTCGATTCTTAGCCAATCCCTTATCAGGGAGGCCTCCCTACTTGATGAGGAGCTCGCCAAGCCAGAGGAGCTTGAGGAATCCGCGAAACTAAAATCCCCTGAATTGGAAGGTAAGCGTGACCTCCTTCTCGCGGAGACCTATCTCAACCTAACCTCAAGCGACCCTTCTGGCGCGGAGTCAATGGAGCGAACGGTTCGGGCCGCCCATTTTTCTTACCAAGGTCTTTTATCAGAGAGGTGTTTAGCCGAGGGGGACCCCACGTGTTCGGCATTGAGGGCGTCATACTCCAAAGCAGTTCTTAACCTGCTCCAGCTCACAGACAACGGCCGACGTCTCCCCTCCGACGGTAGCTCCAGGTACACCGTAGATCTCCTGGGGGACGGGGACCCCATAGATATAGAGTCGTGGGACGTCGAAGCCACACCGCTTGCCGCCCCCCAAATCCTTGAACCGATTGGCGCCCCTGCCGTTGGATGCCAGACAAACACCGACCCCTCACCCCAAGATTTGCCCCTTATTTGTGCGCCTCTCGCTTTCATAGTGACCTTTGAAGGGGGGACACTCGAGGAGCGTACGCATGCGCACATAGTCGCTTTTGACACCTACAAGGAAAGTGCCCTTAATCTCCACGGGCGTAATTTACCGCTCCCCTCAACTATCCCAGCCGTCTGGGGGGTAATCTTTAAGCGAATAGCTAGCGAGAAGGGCAAACTGGTTTGCCTCAGCAACCCGGACCCAAACCTCCCCTTTGCGTTACTCTCTCTTTCAGCACAGTTCGCCGAACGAGATTGGATAGAGATCACTAGCGCTCTGACTCGAGAGACTGAGTTCTTTAATCACTACAACTTCTGCGCTGTGGTCGGGGAGACATCAGCGATCGCCGAGGTCGCAGAGGGTATCCGCTTAGCGCTTCTATCAATCAGCGATCGCCAGAAGCTCTCCCCGTCAGTGGTCGTTTTCACCCAGGGCCCCACCGCCGACACCATGACAAGGGAGCTAAAATCAGGCGCTCGCTCGCGGGCGCTCACGGTTGTAGCCTCGCTCGCACTCCCCTCTTTTCCCACTAGTTACTCAAACGACTGGGTCGGTGAAGGGTCGCACCCTCCCTCGGTCTCTCCTAACGCCCTGCGGGCGCTCGCCGATATTCGCCGCCTTCTTCTCCGGCTCATAGACGGAGAGGAAGGTGTATTTTCAGAAGAGCGGCGGAGGAATTCGGCGCTAGGGGACCCCATAAAGCTTTCGCCGGTGATGTGATTACAGTGGTTAAATCCGTAGTCGATCTGAAAACTCCAATTGCTTGATATGAGAGAGGGACCGACTCTTAGCCTTAGATTTCTAATCTGGGGGGCGGCACTGAGCGCTGGCGCTCTTCTTCGACTATCGGCCGCATCTTCGGGGGAGAACTACGATATGGAGTCGTGGTGGATAGCCTCTCAGGCCCTACTTGATGGCAACTCAATTTACGCCTCGACGCATAGGTACAACTACGGCCCCTTATGGGGGTATCTTCTTTTGGGTCTTCGACATCTCGCTCAGGCGCTAGGCGACGACACTATTCATACTCTCCACATCCTGATAACACTCACGCTGTCCATCTGCGACCTCGCGCTCGCCTTGCTTGTTGGTTGCGGTTCTTTCTCGAGGTTCTCCTTGTTCTTCCTCAATCCTATCTCAATTATCACTACTGGCTATCACGTTCAGTTTGATAATGTCGCGATCCTCATTGCGCTGACGGCCTGGCGCCTCTTTCTGAGATCCCGAACGTCCGCGTCTGTTATGGTTGCCGGTTTAGCCCTCGGGCTGTCGTTGTGTGTTAAACACGTCTTCTCAATATTTCTAGTTTGGCTCCCATTCCTAGTTGGGTACAAAGAGGCGCGTCAAAGACTTCTGTTCGCCGGTACCTCGCTTGCTCTCTTCGGAGCGTCCTTCCTGCCATGGGTACACGATCCTGACTCATGGCAGGGGATTGTGCGAAATGTATTTGGATACACATCAACTGAGGGACACTCGCTTCTATCTCTAGCAACGTCATCACTATTTGGGATTAAAGACAGAAGCCTATTCCTCTTGCTTCTTTCCACCACCGGTCTATTGCTGACGAAGAGAAGCCGTCTTCACCCGGTAGCCCCACTCTTGTACCTCATAGCTATTACAGGACTCTCCTCCGGGATGGCGCGAAATTATCTGGCGATCCCAGTCGTAGCGATCCTATCGCTATCTCCTATCTATCTGTCCCTTCCATACCTAGCGGTAGCAACGCTAGCGCTCATAACGGTTAACTCCTCGCTAGGATCCCTCGAGGTTGTAGCACACCTAAACTCGTCGCCGTTCGTTACATACGAGATAGTTCAAGCCGTGCTAATTGCTCTCTTAGTCGCGTTGTTATGGTCGCATCGCTGCTCGCTTGATTGCTCGCCCACTATCACGAATCGGCTATCCGAACCTGGGTAATCAAAGCGCCTAATGAGTCGCGAAATAGCTCAACCGGTCGCTTGCCCAACCGTGCTCACGAGGTACATAGTCGAGGGACACGCTAGTGCCGAGACAGCTCGGGCGCGCCCATTCGAGAGTATCCAGCAAACGCTCCTGCGAGCGTCGAAGGAGCACCTCAGAGATGTCGAGGTACCCTAGCCACCGGTACAACTCGGCTATATTGCCTAAAGCGATCCTGAGATCATTCGCAAAGCCAGCGGGGATACCCTCAAAGATCTCAATCGCCCCTCGAAGAATAGCTATCGCCTCTCCGAACCGTTGCTGCTTTGCTACCACAACGGCCAGCCGATTCATGGTAATGGCCAGGGTTCCACCTCCAACCCCCACGACCCGCCTCGTGAGGCTGACCGCTGCGCTGAACATGTGCTCGGCTTTGCAGTACTTCTCTTGAGCTTGATAAATCAGCCCCAGAATCTCGTGGGTTCTAATGGTGCAGCCTCCCTCTCTCAAACCCTGCCGATATGAAATATTAAGAGCTCGTATCGCCGCGCACTCCCCTCGGCATAGGAATCCCTGCTGAAGACACGCCTCGGCCACCTTATTAAGACATCTAATCTTAAGCTCTAACTCGTGTCCTCCTCTCCGCTCTAGCAGTTCAAGCGCTCGGCTATAAAACACGAGCGCCTTGCTAAAGCGTCCGGAGATGTACAAGGCGTCCCCTCTTGATATCAGGAACCGGGGACTTCTCATCCGTGCTCGCATAGCGCAACAGCGGCATCGGGAGCGCTTACTCGTTGGCGGTAAATACCTTGGGGCTTCGGAAGGAGAACGGTGTAAGCTTTGCAATAATTTCATGGTCACTACTCCCTTTTTCGCTTATAAAGCCCCATCGCTGCGGGGAGTTGGGAACCTCCCTACACCACCGCCACAAACAAGCGCGGATTCGGCCCTTACTAGAGTCCAATTAATGTGCCAAAGATTATAGGAGATTCTCTTAGCTGCGACCGGAGGCCATTTCGACTGTTCCACTCCTGTAAGCTGGTCAAGCTAGAGTCCTTGGAGCCCCCGCACGGCTCTCTCAATCAAGTCATCCTCAACCGAATAAGAAAAGCGGATGAAGTTGCTTAGGAACCCGTCTCCCTTGACCTCCGGGCCAAGGAAATCGCTTGCGGGAACCCCCGCGACCCCCGCTCGCTCAAGAAGAAGATTTGCGACCTCTTCGGAGGGAATTCCGGGGAACCGGGCGCTCGTATCAGCGATTACATAATAGGCCCCCTGAGGCACCGAGGGCGCTAGCCCCGCTGCCGCCAAGCCCCCGCACAAAGACTCCCGTTTGTATTGATATTTCTCCCGCTGGCGAGAGTAAAACTCAGGGGATAGGTTACGGATTCCATGAGCGACACCGTGCTGCAAGGGTGTAGGCGGGCAAACGAACATCTGGTCGTTGATCGTTTTAAGAAGTTCGTACCACGGCTCGGGTACGTTCAGGTATCCGATTCTCCACCCTGTTATCGCGAAGGTCTTTGAATACGATCCCATCGTTATGACCGTGTCAGCCATCTGGGGCAGAGAGGCGATAGAGGTATGGGAACGACCATCATATGTCAGATACTCATACACTTCATCCGTAACGACCAAAATCCCGGCCTCCCTTGCAATCTCACCGATGGAGAGGAGCTCATCCTGAGAAAAGACCTTCCCGGTAGGATTTCCCGGGTTCGTGACAAGTATAAACTTGGTACGGGGAGTGATCGCCTGCCTAAGCTCGGCGACGGAGAAGTCCCAATTTGGCTTATTTAATCGTACATACCGCACGACCGCCCCCCGGCGGAGAAGGGTATTCCGGTGGTAAGGATAAAAGGGGACGAAGTTCACCACCTCGTCCCCTGGATTCAAAAAAGCCTCGCAAACTACCTCAAAGGCCCCTGTCGACCCCGCTGTTATTACCAGGGAATCGACCGACGCATCGATCGAGTTAAACGTTCGCAGCCTGCCGGCCAAAACCTCGCGAAGCTCCACAGCACCCTGGGCCAAGCTATACCTATTATGCCCGCCTCGCAGCGCTCGGGAGGCTCCCTCAATAACCTCCTCAGGCACCGGAAGCATGCACAGTCCCTGAGCTAAATTCACCCCTCCGCGACGTGCGACCTCAAGACCGATAAGCCTCAAGGCGGGAGTTTCAAAGCGGAAATCCTTTGCAAGATGTTTGGTCTCAGTCATCAGCACGGCCTTTGCGTCTACTTTTCATGTCCCACCTTGACCATTCAGGGATTTAAGTCCGAGCCTTGAACAGGTCGAATAGAGCTCCTGCTGAGAGGAAAGAGAACTCGTAGCGGGCGAAACGAACCTGATCGCCGTCTTGTAGCAGCGAACCTTCACCACTAACACGAACCCCATTTACGAACGTGCCGTTCGCCGACCCCGCGTCGGTAAGCACATACCCCTCACGTCTCAGCTCCACCACGGCGTGAGCACGAGATATCGCAAAGTCGATCATCACAAGGTCGCACTCTTTATCACGTCCAATCGAGAATCGTGTGAGATGAGCTGAAGAGGCTCCCGCGATAGGTTTCCGAAGTAAAAAAATGGACTCCTCGATGCTTCCGCCGTCTACAAACAACTTGACCATGGAGGCGTTGAAAAGCATCGTCTTATGCCGCCCCTCCTTTGCTATCGGCGCGACCAGATCTCCGGCGCGTATTTTCGACCCAACAAAACTTCCGCAATGCACGAAATTACAAAATTCATCCCTTGTGGATGAATCGGCCAGAAGCCTTAGCGTCCGATAGCAGGCCTTACCCGGGGTCTTTAGGATATCATCGAGCGAATCGATTAGACTTTCGCGGCTTTGGGTCGGTTCGCTCGACACATTTGCTTGCTTTGACGGCTTACTCAGTAGGGTCTTTAACCAATCCATACCTAGGAATGATAGTAAGCCCGAGCCGCAGGCGCAATCGAAAAGGGATTCAGCACGCTGTCACTTTGTGACCACCAGATATGATTGTCTCTTTGTTGGGCAACACTAGCTACACGGCACATTAACAACTCACCAACGGAGCCATACTTCAGGATGATTCGAGGGGCGATGAGCCCCCTATCGCAATCAGCTTCATAGAGGTAGCATTTAGTGGTTGGAAAAACTCGGAGCCTACCTCATGCGTAGAATACCTCTCATTACGGTCCTCATTTGTGGCATTTTTACTGGATGCTCGCCCACCAATCATATCAACCAAGCAAGTTCCACACCTCAGGTGAAACACACACTCCCCAGACTGTCGTATAAGTATTCTGCTCTTGAGCCAGCTATTGACACCGAGACGATGAGGATTCACCACTCAAAGCATCACCAGGCCTACGTCGACAACCTCAACAAGGCCTTGACCGGTCACCCTGACGAGGACGAGCCGTTGGAAGACATCCTCGCCAAGATCTCCACTCTTCCGCCCGCCATAAGGAATAACGCCGGCGGCCACTACAATCACACCTTCTTCTGGAAGATCATGACGCCGCCTCAGCACTCGGGAGAGCCGTCAAGAAAACTCAGGGATGCTATCGACAGAAGTTTTGGGTCCTTCAATTCCTTTAAGGAGCAGTTTACGGCGGCGGCTACCTCCCGCTTCGGCTCAGGGTGGGCCTGGCTTATCAAAACAGAGGCGGGGCTACAGGTGGTCTCGACTGCGAACCAAGATAACCCCCTTATGGATGTAGTTGATACTCGGGGGGCTCCGATACTGGGCGTGGACGTATGGGAGCATGCCTACTACCTAAAATATCGCAACAAACGCGCCGACTACCTATCTAACTGGTGGACAGTTGTAAACTGGGCTGAGGTGTCGCGACTGTTTGAAGAGGGCAAGTAGATTTCGCTGCCTGCTAGTCCATGAGTCTTCAGGGACCAAACCCGGCCACTACGGAGACTCCTCTTCGACTTCTTTCTGTACAAGCTTTCGGGCCATCCACCGGTACGAAATTGTAGCGGACCTGTCACTCCCTTTGTGGTGAAACGCCTGGGTTGTCTCCCCGGTTAAGGTCTCCCCCTTGTCCGAGAGGTAACCGTTGCTCGACGCCACCATACCACTCTCCGGCTCAGTCACCACGAACGAATAAAAGATATCTCCCTTTGGATCCCTCTCTACCCGACCCCGAAGTGGGAGCATTTTTATTGCGCTCTTAAGTGCCGCTGGATTCAAAGCGAGTGGGGTCTCGATGACGGAATATCCCTTTAGCGCACCGTCACCTAGTTGCTCAAAAGCCAGGACCCCTGGAGATTCAAATCCGTTCTCACTCACCAGGCGCCAGATCCAAAATCCACTTAGATTACTCTCTTGTTCATCCGTAAGTGAGGGAGCGAATTCGAGCGGTTTCGTCTTCCAGTCATCTCCGTAAGGGGCCAAAGACTCATTGAAGTACTTAGAGCCACCTCTCATCACAGGCCCCAGAGCCTGAACCGCCTCCCTCTCGGATGAAAAGCTCTCTGAGTACCAATCAACCGAAGCGCCTTTTTTTAACACTCCATCCACGATCCTCTCAAACCCAACATCGATACGGAGTTCGCGGCCACTTCGGGCTGGCTTTGCCCCACGATAATAAAGGGCGACCACTCCTTGAGTGGCAAGCGGTACTACCTCACCGGGCCCGCTTACCCCATCTCGCAACCGATCAAACCAGAGGCCGAGCGGCTCTAATTCGCTTCCTGATACTTTCCCATCTTGGTCGATGTCGAGCCTCTCAAGAGCGGCGTATCCGTTCTCCCATAACGGGTAGCCCGCCTTTTCGCCCTCTACCTTACTCAGGGTTGAGTCACGTCGCCGCCCACCAAAGGAAAAGTTACCAAGGAGCTGCTCAGGCGAGGAGATCTCCCCCTTATGTCCCGGATCAAAAACTAAGAGAGGAGCCTGTTCCGAAGCACGCCACAGAGAGAAGGTGCCCTTCTTATCCGGCGCTAAGGGAAATCTTACAACCGTAGAGTTCGCTTGAAGATCGACCTCGCCTTCCCACATGAGAGAGATCGGACTCCACGATGCGCCACCAAAACCGCATATTCTTGCTGGCACACCAGGATCCCTGTAGTGACAGTCGTCGCCCAGGAAATAACCCTCCAAAAACATCTGATTCGAGGCTGGTTTTCCTGCCATCCCCTTAGCTCCCGCGAGGTCCAGCCGGAGAACTTCACCTAGAGTGATTGCGCCAGCGGACCCTTTGAGAACGCAACGAAGGCCACCCGTCTGGGTCGAGCGAACTCTGTTCACCACGCTCGCATTCCATTCGTCACAAAGCTCACTCAATCTCCTCTCTATACAACTGGTTTGAAGTTTTGATTTCTCTATAGAACCCCGCTCCGGAGCGTCCCGCTCTCTCCGAGCGCATCTCCGGTTTATCCCGTCCTGGATCGAACACCCCTCCCATGCAGCAACCCATAAACAGGTCTTCTCTTCATCCTCCACCTGAGGAGCGGCACTAACAGCTAGCTCAGAGACATCTGTCGTTGGTTCAGCGGCGCCCTTAGATGGTGCCACTGCCACCCCCGGCTGATTCGGACTTAGGGATACCTCCGCTCTGCTAGTTGGCAGCGGTGTCCCTGTGTCTGCAGATCCACTAAAAGGAATGAAAAATATTGCCAGAAGAGGCACCAAAGAGCGCGTTATCGGACGGACGGCACTCGAACTATTTTGAACCGATTGAACCATAGAGGGACTTCAGAGAAGTGCCCACTTACGTTACCGGGCCTCCCGTAAGCCCGCAAATGGATTTTTAAAGGGATAGGCGCCCTTCAAGTCATTAAACTCTTGTGACAAAATGGTTTTCGATGGGGCGCCGGAGCCTTTTAAACCGTCTTTCCTAGGTTAGTTAAAAGAGCCCGCACACTTGTGGCATAGCTCCGTGACCCGTTAGGTCACGCCCGCTTTGCCCTAGCTCATAACTACATAAGGACGACTGCACCATCACTACTTTCCTTTTCTTATGCCGGATCTCCCTTTTCAGAACCGGGGAGGGGGTGCCCCACCTCTGCCCAACGACACCGCCGGGAGCGCCCTCGCCCGGGAGGGAGGGATAAAATTATCCGATCGCTCGGCTGTAAGCGCTCAATTAGAGGCCCTTAAGGCTGCCATCCTTGATCGGGTGACGATCCCAGGATTACCGTCCGGCCCTATCGCCCCAATTACCGTTAACCCTGGTTTGACTACCAAGCTACCGGCTCCAATCAATTCTGCAACGACGCCGGCTCGTCATGACCCCAACTATCACCAACTCGATTCCGCCGCCTATCGAGGTAGCTTCATCTCCGAGCTCGCTCCGAATACAACCAGGCGGGTTATCCCAAGCAGCGAGACCGGCGAGCAGGCGGCAACAACAGAGAAAGCAGGGCCACCAGAAGGAACCGACAAGCGGCGGTCGCTTAGTAGCACCGAGGAACCCGAAGCGAAAGTTGCAAAAATAGAACCTCGAACCGAGGATGCAAGCACCGTGAGAGAGATAACACCGCGGATACCCCCCGGTGACGTTGTTGGAGCTGAACCGACGGGCCTTAGAGTAAGCCGAGCATACTTCGATTCACGAACTGATCATCGGGAGCCGGGGTTAAGCGAAGGTAACCCACATCCCGCGCTCAATCCTGCGCGCGATCCCCTTGAGACCCAGCGGAGCGTGGAGGATATCGTGTCCGCCTTTCCGACTACCATCTTACGAGAGCCCTCACGAAACACCGCCTCAGCGATCACCGAGATCCTGTCAAGAAGTGAGCCGCCCCATGCTGAACAACCGCTCGGGCAACCGCCACAGGTAGTACCAAGTCCCGAGACACCTCTTACCGTAGATCACTTACATAGTTCGATAGCACAGAGGTTAGGTGAGATGAGGAGCTCCGTTGAGCTGATGACCCTACAGCCACCATGCGAAAACCCCGCTCCTGATAGACCTACGCAAAGAGCGTCGCTCGACCACCTATCCATTCAGGCGGTGGCATCCCCGCCCTCCACTCTCTTCTCAATAGAACAGAGTGGCAACGCACGTCCAAGGGATAGCGCACGCCAGGGGGTGGCTACAGACGGAAGAGTGAAGGCTTCGTTGGCAGGCCACTTGGAGCAAGAGCGCATCATGTCGCTACTGACCGCGATGGAGTTGGGGGCACGACGGGTAAAGATCCTACGGGCTCTTCAATCGATCGACAATGCGCTTGAGACTGGCTGCATATCGATAGCCGCGCTAGTGGCCCTTGGAGCCCTCGGCCTAGAGCGCGCGGCTATCTTAATAGCTGAGGCGGCAAAAAAGGTGTCCGCAACCATTAAGGAATCGACGGAGAAACCTAATCATGTGGGCGACTCCTCAATCGCCCAACTTATAGATGACCTATCATCGACTCCCCTTGTTAGGGAGGAGCGCCTTGAAAGACAAGGCTATTCCACGAATGTTGATATCTCTGGCCGTGTCGTTTACACCGGCACACAGGTGCCGGTTATCGGAATAGTGATAGATGGGGGGATCCTAGGCACAGCGACCACCGATGCAGCCGGGGCCTTCGCCTTTAAAAGAGTGAGCGCCGGTCATCATTTCACGATGAAATTTCCAACCCAAAAATTAGAGTATGATACACCAACGCTTCAGGGGTTCGCGTTAACGGATACCCACTTCGTGATACAAGCTAAAAAGCGAGGCAAGCGGCGCTCCTCCCGCTAGGACCAATTGTCATCACGAGGATTAGCGCCGCCAATCACTGGAGTCTTATCTCCCCCATTGGCTCCCCCGGGAGGCGGTTTGAAGATCCCCTTGGCGAGAGCCAGCACGCTCCCGACGTCCGTGAGATTCGCTGGCAGAACGACGGTGTTGCTCATCTGGGCGATCTTTCCGAACTGGGGCAAATACTGCTCGGCGATTCGTAGCTCCATGGCTTGTCTCCCACCTTCGCTACGGAGAGACTCACCCACCATCTTTAGCCCCTCAGCGGTGGCCCGGGCAACTTCGAGAATGGCCTCAGCCTCACCCTTAGCCCGATTAATCTGCGACATCATGCTGGCTTCTGATTCCTTAATCTGACGTTGTTTTTCTCCCTCAGCGGAGTTAATGGCCGAGTCGCGTTGCCCCTCGGAGGCGAGAATAGCCGCCCTCTTCTCGCGCTCAGCTTTCATCTGCTTCTCCATGGCGGTAATCACTTCTTTTGGAGGTGTAATATTCTTTATTTCGTAGCGAAGAACCTTAACGCCCCACGCCTCGGCCGCCTTGTCGACTTCAGCCACCACGCTCGCGTTTATGTGCGCGCGGGCCTCAAACGTCTTATCAAGCTCAATCTTACCGATCTCACTTCGAAGGGTAGTTTGGGCGAGCTGGATTATTCCGAAGAGAAAGTCATCTATTCCGTACGAAGCCGCCTTGGCGTCAAAAACTCTCACATATACAACCCCGTCAACGGCCACTTGAACGTTGTCGCTTGTGATACAAACCTGTTCTGGAATGTCGATCACATGCTCTTTCAGTGAGTGTCGATACCTAACCGAATCAAGAAATGGGATAAGCACGTGGAACCCGGCATCTAGGGTAGCGTTAAACTTCCCAAGTCGCTCGACAACGTACCTCATTTGCTGGGGTACAATAACCGCGCCCTGATAGATTGTTAAGCAAATGAGGAAAACAGCCAACAACAGAACGATTTGCATAGAGCCTCTTATCCTTTACCCTTTACCTTTAAGACGATCCCATCGCTCTCCTGAACTACACACGGCAGATTCGCCGCGATGGTCGAGGGGCCAACATTCTCTAGAGTCCAGGATGTTCCCCACAACTCGCCTCTCCCACGAGCTCCAGGTGCGATCATCTCTTGAGCTACAACTAAGTGACCGACGACCCCCCCGTCGACTTGCTCTTTCGAGGAGAGCGCTCGCTGCAGTTTTTCAGCACCCGCGAACCATAAAACTAAAGCTACCGGGCAGAAGATAGCGGCCTGCGGAATCCAAGCTGACACGAGTCCGAGGAGTGTAACGGCCCCGACAACTAAAGCAGCGACCCCGAGCATTAAAAGGTAGAAGCCGGTTGGAATAAAAACTTCACACGCCAGAAGGACGATCCCTGCACCGAACCAAACCTGAGCTTGCATTGATCTTTACTCTCAAAAAAAGCGCGCCTGTGTAATTTTATTACGCCCGACAGTTGCCGCCTAGTGTTTATTTCGAGCTTCGAGGTTATGTGAGCTAACCCCTGACATGTCCTATCGCTCCGCTATCGACTAGCCTCTCGTCATTTAGAGGGCTTATGAGCGAAGATATGCGTGAAACGATCTCAATATCGGTCCTGCTTCCGATAAACGGCTCCTCCTTTCCTGGAGTCCTCTCTCTGCCACCGAACCACTGCGGCCTCGTCGTGTTCGCCCACGGAAGCGGGAGTAGTCGTCATTCCCCCCGAAACCTCTCTGTAGCAAGGATCTTACACGCATCAGGGATTGGAACTCTCCTCTTTGACCTCTTAACCCCACAGGAGGACCTCCTGGTGAGCAACCGGTTCGATATCGACCTCCTCTCCAATCGATTGATTAGAGCGGTCGAATGGGCTCGCGATTTCGAGGGAGTCTCCGACGTCCCGATAGCGCTCTTCGGCGCCAGCACCGGGGCGGCAGCCGCGATTACCGCAGCCGCCAAACTCGGCAACCTGATAACCGCCGTGGTTTCAAGGGGGGGGCGTCCTGACCTTGCCCCTTCCGCCCTACCGAAACTGAGATCTCCAACGCTCCTGATTGTAGGCGCCAAAGATACCGAGGTGGAGGGCCTAAACCGTGCCGCCATGCAGAAGATGACGTGCGAAAACCAGATCTCAATTATCCCTGGGGCTACCCACCTCTTCGAGGAGGGGCGGTCACTTGAGGTTGTGGCGGGCCTGGCCGCGGGTTGGTTCCTAAGATACTTTACGTTAGCAACCCACGATCGGGCGCGAGCGGAGCGCGGCAAGTCACCAAGTGAGGGCGCCCAACATCCGAGCTAGTCGTTAAGAGCGTTGCCAATCGGAGCATTACCTAAATAGCAACCGAGGGATCGTTATCCATTATCCTATTCTCTCTCAGCGTCACCAGCCGTTGTCGCAGCGCCTCAACTGAGAAGGTAGCCTGCTCTTTTATGCAGTAACGGCGAAGTGTGACCGAGGAGGTCTCCACCTCTTTATTTCCAACGATCAGGATATTTGGAATCTTCCTCGTTACCGCATTCCTAATTTTCTTATTAAATGAGTCAGCCGCGAGATCGACCTCAGTTCGGAACCCCTCGCTGTTTAGAGCGGCGCTAAGCTCTTGCACAAACGCCTCACAACTCTCATTGACGGGAACAAAAACCGCTTGAACTGGGGCCAGCCACGTTGGGAACGCGCCGCCAAAGTGTTCTATAAGAATGGCAAAGAAGCGCTCCATTGAACCGCACAGGGCCCTGTGAATCATGTAAGGGCGCTTCTTCGCCCCATCCGCGTCCGTGTATGAGAGATCAAACCGTTCGGGGAGATTGAAGTCGAATTGGATAGTGCTTAACTGCCACTCCCGGTCCAACATGTCCTTAACAGTTATGTCGATCTTCGGGCCATAAAACGCGCCATCGCCTTCATTGAGAGAGTACGGAAGGCCACTCCTTTCCAAGGCGGCTTTAAGCGCCCCTTCAGCCGCGTCCCATTTAGACTCCTCGCCGACTCGCCCGGGGGGCCGAGTGCTAAGGTAGAGGTGAAAATCCTTCAGTCCGAAGTCACGAAGCAGATTCACACTAAAGGCGAGTACGGTGTCGATCTCCGCCGGCATCTGATCCTCCCGGCAAAAGAGGTGCGCATCATCTTGGGTGAAACCCCTAACCCGTGTGAGGCCCGACAAGGTCCCACTGCGCTCGAACCGGTAGACGGTCCCCCATTCGGCGAAACGTTTGGGGAGATCTCGATAAGACTTTGGGACCGAATCGAAAATCTTGCAATGGAAAGGACAGTTCATGGGTTTGAGGTAGTACTCCTGACCCTCAACCTCAATCGGGGCGAACATCCCATCTTTGTAAAACGATAGATGGCCACTGGTCTCCCACAAAGTTGCGCGTCCGATGTGCGGGGAGTAGACGAAGTCGTATCCACCCGCAAGGTGCTGCTTCCTAGCGTGTTCCTCGATGAGGTGACGAATGATTCCACCCTTAGGGTGCCACAAGATTAAGCCCGAGCCGACACCCTCATGATCAATGCTGAATAGGTCGAGCTCCTTTCCAAGCTTGCGATGCTCCCGCTCGCGCGCCAACTCCCGCTTGTCGACATACTGCTTCAACGCGTCCTTATTCTCAAAGGCGAGCAGGTACACTCTTGTCAGCTGCTTGTTCTTCTCATCGCCCCGCCAGTAGGCACCAGCAAGCGTATCGATCGCGAAGCAATCGGGGGGGATCTCACCGGTGTGGCTCACATGCGGCCCGGCGCACATATCCTCAAACGGCCCGTTCACAAAAAACCCTATCTCGCTCTCGCCCCGCTCAGCGAGTTCAAGGCAGTACTCCACTTTGTATGTCTCTCCCCGCCCCTTGAGGTGCTCCACAGCGTCTGACACGGGACGCTTTGACTCGACGAAGGGTTGTCGCTGACCGATGATCTTACGCATCGCCTTTTCAATCGTCTTAAAATCGTCTGGGGTTAGAGGGGACTCGAGATCGAAATCGTAATAACACCCATTATCGACAGGGGGACCGAAAGCGAGCTTAGCTTTCGGGCGAATCTCCAAGATGGCTTGTGCCATGACGTGAGCCAAGGAGTGGCGAATCTTATAAAGTTTGTCTGTGTTTTCTTTCATTGCGCACCGTCGAACCGAACGGTCGAGCGTTTCTATTGGCTCGTACCGGAAGGGCTGCCTCGTGGCAGGAGAGTATCACCTCATTGGAGAATCAGCCAGATAGCGTTTAGGCTGCGGAGTAAACGGCAAGATTCCGAACATCCGAAATCCATTCGGCCCACCGATCCCGGCCCTAATGCCCCTTTGGCTTATGAATCCGGGCGAGGGTAGCCTCAAATGCGACGAAGGCCTTCTGATAATCCTGCAAGGCCTCGATCTCCCGAACCTGAGCGTCGGCGGCGTTCTGCTCCCGAAGGTTAACGAAGATTAAATTACTATCCCCCAGCTCAAACCTTTTGAGCTCACCCTTGGCGAGGTCTTGGGAGGCCTTTACCTCTTGGGTCACCACTCCAACCCGCTTTTGAGCGATCTCTAGGGCGTTTAGAGCATCTTGTACATCGGTCCGAATCCGCTCCCGGAGGAAGGTCTCAGTGAATTCAAGCTTCCTCTCCCGAGCCTCGTAATAGTCGACACGCCCTTGTTGGGTACGAGTGGCGAGAGGGATCTCAAGCCGAAGACCCGCCTTCACCTCAGCCTCATCTCGCTTTGGGTCACCGGTACCGTAGTCGTTTGAGGAAAATACCCGCAGGTCAACCCGGGGCAAGATCTGGTTCCGCGCGAGCTTGAGTTCGATCTTGTTTTGCTCGTGCTGGGCTTTAATATTTTTAAATTCTGGGCGTGCCTCAGCGGCCTCCGCGACTGGGTCGCTACTGATCAGGGCCGGCACAAACGGCGGAAGTGGGATACGATCAAGGACTCTAAATTTTTCAACGCTTTGTGGCACTCCCGCTGAATCCCTAAAAAATAGCGAGATGGAATATTCAGCGTTCCTACACGCCCGTTCCGCGGCAAGGAGCTGAGCCTCTCGCTGAAGAACCGCTCTTTGGTTATCAACTCGATCGAAATCCGGCAGATCTCCCCGGGTTACTCGTTCGCTGATCTGCCGATCACGCTCCTGCGCAACGTCCAAGAGTTTTCGAAAAACTCTTATTTTGTTACGCGCGGCTGTCAGGTCCCAGTAGGTCAGGGCTGCCGCGCGCGCGAGCTCGATACGGCGCTGATCAATCAAAGAGTCAGCCAACGCTTGGCCAGAAATAGATTTCCCAATATTTGCCCTTCTGCGATCGATAGGACCGTCGCGCACCAAAGGCACCTCTACACCGAACCCTGCCTCTCCACCTGAATTTGTGTCGTAGTAGTTATCGTATATAGGGAAGCTTCCATCCCCCAGGCGATACCCCCCAATCAACTTCGAGCCGTAAAATTTAAACGGCTGCTCTACGTATGTCGACCCGTAATTGCCAGAGTACCCACCTGTTACGTTAGAGAAGAATTCGCCCTTGATGCTGGGATCGAAACCACCCTCGGCTGAGAGTAGGTCGGCATCGGCCGCGGTTCTCTCCTGCAGCTCAGCCTGCAAAGCCGGGTGCGTGCTTAGCGTTGCAGCGATCACCTGATCCAAGTGAAGCATCGGTTGGGCCTCAGTAGAAACCCCGGCTTTCCGAACCGGGCCCTCGGCAAGACAGAGAGAGCAAAAGGTACCCTCGAGAGCTAGAACAGGGAGCCATAACAGAGCGGACAAGGACGCGAGGTGCTTACTTCTCATTCGACGGCGGCTCCACCTTATCTGTCTCAAGCAGAGGGGCGCCCTTCCTCAGGCTAGGAGGGAACCCGTTAAACTGGCGCCATAACTCCCATCCCAGCTTTACCGAATCGAGTAAAACCCAGCCTACTACCCTCACCCCCTGCCGCAGATAAATTGCGTCCGGCCAGGCTTCACCCTGCTCTGGAAAAACAATAATCCTGACCGTTCCCTCGGGGCCTGCCCCCGGATCAATCACCCCCACCCTTCCACCAAAGGTTCCAATAGCCACCGAGGGCCAACCTGAGAACTGAACCGCTGGCCATCCCTCGAATTGCAGCCGAACCCTGCGACCCACCGTGAGAAGAGGGGCATCGTTTCCACTAACCGTTAGCTCTACAGCCCTGTTTGCCGTCTCCGGTACGATCAAGGCAAGCTGCTGTCCAGCTTTTACCATCACACCCCCCTGAGGCGCTAGAATCCTCTGCACAATCCCATCTCGGGGAGCAACGATTGATTGCGAGGCCTGCCGAGCGAGCCTCGTCTCTATTCGGGCCAATTCTGCTGACGCCGAGGAGATCTCGGAGAGGTATTTCGCGTATTCCAGCTCCGCCAACTCCGCCGCCCGTTGAGAGCTTAAGCCTGAGGTCACTAAGGTCCGCTGCCTGTCGAGATTTTTCCGCGATGTGTCGAGCGCGCTCTGAGAGGCGTCGAGTTTTACCTGCTGCGCGGCTCGCTCCCTCTCCAGGCGCGACAGGATGTCCGGATCGATATCGGCTACGTCTACGATATTATCCCCTTTGCGAACCTTACTCCCCTCCAGGACAAACCACTGTCGAATCAGCCCGTCGACCGGGGCCGTTATGCTTTGTTGCCGCTCGTCCGGAGAGTATGCCAGCACGCTTCCAACACCCTGAACGCTCTGAACCCACGGCACAAAAATGGAGATTAACAAAAACACCATTACGAACGCGAAGACCAAGCTGGCTCCCACGCGGAGGCTTTGGTGAGACCTAACGCTCTGGGGCGCTTGCAGATTTACACGGGTAACCCTTTCAATCTCCTCAAGAGAGTAAAAAGGCCTCCCCTCAGCTGGTTGTCGCTCTGCACCGTTCTTTGAAGTCTCCATTATACGCCTCCCCGGTCATCAGCAAAAAGGCTTCCCTCCTTCAGCCGGTACGCCTTTGAGAAATAGGGAAGGAGAGCTCCCTCGTGTGTCAGAACGAGAAGCGACCACGGCGCACGCGGCCCTGTTAGCTCTTTAAGGAGACCTCCCACTGTCGTCTCGTCGATTCCATCAAGAACCCCATCGATGATAAGAAGTCTGGGCTCGCTTAGGATAGCCCTAGCTATAACTAGCCGCGCTGCTTGTCCCTTAGATAGTGGCTCTACGTGGCCTTTAAGCATAGTCTGCAGGCCATCGGGGAGCGAGTAGATATCCTCCAAAAGCCCAACCATGTTAAGAGCGTCCCGAACCCGCGCGGAGCCAAGCTGCTCCAGAGAGAGCGTTAAATTCTCCTCAATAGTTCCGTGGAAAAGGTCGAGACCTCTCACCAAGGCGACCTCGCTTCGAAGTTCAAGTGGATGAATCTCGCGGACATCGTGCCCATCGATCTCTATCCTCCCGGATTTAGGGGAAGAGATCCTGTATATACAGTTAGCAAGTGTACTCTTTCCCGAACCATTCTGACCCCAAATAGCGACCTTTTCCCCGGGCTCTATCACTAAGTTTAGTTTCGACAGAGTTGGTTGCGCATCGAGGGCATGCCTGACCACAAGGTTGGACACCACAACTCGTGCGGGTTCACCACCAGGCGAAAAGAATGTTCCGGTCGGCTTTTCATGAGGTACGTCAAAGAGTCCATCTATCTTGGCAACTGATCCACACAGTTCATAAAACTTATCAAGGTGCTGCCCAAGCTTCGCCACCCCGCTCAAGATAACCCCAGCGACAAGTTCGGCCGCTACAAGCTGCCCCAAGGTGAGTTGTTGCTTGATAACCAACCACCCTCCTAGCCCCAACAGGAGCGCGCTTGCAACAACCTGGATTGAGACAGAGCATATGACTTGCCGGAGAAGAACGCGAAAGTGCGCCGCCCTCCAGCCTATATAAGCGGATACGAGCCTGTCAGCTCGTTCAACCGCAAAAGCATCGCCCCGATCCGATTTAAAAAGAATCGGAACCCGCGCAAGATCCTGTAGCCATGTTGCCACATCGTACTTAGCATCCGAGGTCTTTATCGAGGTCCTGATCGCGCCATTTCCAAGAGGAACGACCATAACGAATAGGAGAAATGTCAGTATGAGTGAGAAAGCAAGAAAGAAGGGGTGATAGAAAGAGATCAGGATCAAGCCCACCGACACCTGAAAGAAAAGGGCGATTCCGTCCAACAGGAGCCCGGCGATATTCTTCTCCGCTGAGAAGGTCTCTAAAAACCGCAAGACGTACTCTGGACCAAACTTCTTCTGAAATTGCTCGAACTCGACATGTGGGATCCGATCCGCCAGAGAGAGGGAGAGCCTTACCACGAGCCGGCGTTGTAAGACCTCTATAACTACTAACTGCAAGACGCGAAGAGTTCCAGAAAATGCGAGCACTCCCCCAACGAGACAGGTTACAACGACAAGGGGCTGCAAGACTATTCCGAACGCCACCGTATTGACGATAGTTTGTACACCGACCGGGATGGCAAGCGAGCACAATCCAACGGCCAGAGCATAGACGATGATTACAGCGATATCCCGCCCATCGCCGTGCAGAAGCCGAAGAACGCGCGAGGCGATCTCCACCTCCCCTCGTGACTTGCTATCAGACTCTCCCATAGACCACCTCCCAGCGACTCGTCATTGCGAGCGAGCTTTCCAAATGCGCCTCACTGCCTTGGCGGCTCTTACAACCTCGTTTGAGGTTCCTTTCTGCAGCTCAAAGAGCTTTAGGCCGTCGATTAACCACTGCGCCAACCAGGTACTATTAAGCGAGTACCGCACTGTCCTACCATCACGGCGGGCCTTAGCGATGCCCCTGCTCTTTAATAGAGCTAGGTGCTGAGAAAGCGTTGACTGCCGAAGCTTAAGGCGCACCGCTAGTGTTTGCACGTCACACTCCCGGGAACCAAGCTCCTCAATAATACGAATTCTATGGGGGTGGGCAATGACCGAAAGAATATCTGCCAGGTGCTGAGCGACTAGGAGTTGTTTAGGCATTTTTCGCTCACTATTGTTCCCCCTACTAGCTCCTACTAAAAAGCGAACCAGCCGAACCGGGAGCACAGAGTTGGATAAGTACGATATATTCATATATCTCGATATGTCTATTTGTTTCCATCGAATCCGCGATTTGGTTCTTTAAGTCCACAGCCGCAGGGGGTTAATTCAATAGGTTAGCATCGCCTTAAGTTAGGTTGGTTATTTTCCGAAAAGACTGAGGTGAATCTGGCTGCGCGTAGTTTGAGGGCGCGCCCCGCCAAACACCAGGCGAGTCAGAAACCTCACACGCTCTCAATTGTTGTCACGTAACCGGCCGAGCATTACACTACGGTCACACAACCGCTTAGCGACGTAACTCCATGCCCAGAGTCCTCCCCTGCCTGCCCTGGCCCCAATTAGTTTTCGCCCTCGCTTTTTACTCGCTGACCCAGCTCGTATTTCTTGGCCTACCGCAGATCAGTGGGAGTAGCGAAGCTCGTGAAGCCCAGGTTATCGACACCATAGTGCGAGAAGGCAATTGGGTCCTTCCATTGCGCAACGGGGTTATCCCGTCGAAGCCCCCGCTCTTTCACTGGGTCGGCGCGTCGATAAGCAATTTTATCGGGGGGGTTTCAGAGCTCTCCGTTCGCCTCCCCTCGCATCTCGCTGCTTTGGGGATACTACTTCTCGTTACCCTGTGTGCCCATCGAGTGGCGGTTAAGTGCCGAACGATTGAGGGGACCCTCTTTTGTAAACGGGTCTCACTTCTTACTCCCGCGATACTATCGCTGACCTACGGATTTCATCAACTCGCCTCGCAAGCGATGGTCGATATGATCTTTTCGTTCTTCTTCTGGTGCGCGATTTCGTCATTGGTTCTCACCGATGACGGTGCGAACGGCGCCGAGGATAGACTACCGTGGATTAACAGGTTTGCGTTTTGGAGCGCTTGCGCCGGGGCCGTCGTCGCGCGTGGACCAATCGGTTTAATACTCCCTCTCGCGGTCTCTCTTGTCACGGGCGCATACCTCGTCGGAGTGAAGCGTGTCTCCAAAGAGCTCTTCCGACCGAGCGTTGGGTGGTTAGCTTTTACACTCCCGGTGGCCTGGTACTATGGCGCATGGCGCGCTGGCGGCGAGGCGTTTTTGGCGCGACAGTTGATCTTTGAGAACCTACAGAGATTTACGGGAAACCCCCACATGAATAACGAATCATGGTGGTTCTATCTCCCATCGCTTTTTCGCACTACCTTTCCATGGGGAGTAATCTCTCTGGTCGGACTTGCGTCTTATCTGCGTCGGTCTCGTTCGCTCTCATTCCTGGGCGGATTTAAACCGTGGGTTATCGCCCCATCGGTAGCCCTCGCTGTTGGAGTTTCTCTCTTCTCTATGGCCTCCGGGAAGAGGCACTCTTATATGCTCCCCCTGGAGCCTCTGGTCGCGATACAGGCGGCGCTCCTACTGTCGATCTTTGCCGAGCGACAGAGTAGCACCTTTCTCAAAAGGCTTGCCGCCACATATCGACCAGTTGAAGGAGTGCTGATCCTCGCTCTAACCCTTGTTCTCCTAGCCTTTGGTTTGGCCTACGAGATCGATTGGAACCTCCACCCCCTCGAGGACCTCATAAAGTTTTCATGTAAGGAATTAACTCTACGAGCTAGTACCGTAGCGCTATTGAGCCTCTTGGTCGTCTCAGTAGTCAGAAATCGCTCCCAGAGAAATGGCGCTCAAATCTGGCTACTTCTCATGCTCCTGCTCACCATAACGGTGGCGACCGGGAACGTTATCAAGGGGGCCCTAAAAGGGTTTCCACTACTGGCCGAGCAGCTTCTTTTGGTGGCCGGAGCGAACACCAAGATAGCTGTAATTAAGGACCCTTTTGACGAGTACTTCGACCCGATATTCTTCTATCTGAGAAGGCCAGTATCAATACTCGATTTAACCAAGGACCTCGGTCCATGCGACCCCTCTACGGTTTACGTCATCAGGCGCACCCTTCTCTCCCAGATCAGGGGCCCCCTACTTAAAGACATAACCCGGCTCACCACACTTCAAGAGGTAAAGCTCGCGCTTGAGGGGAGGAGTGGGTTAGAGCTAGAGGTCTTTGTCTGCAAACACCAGACACGCGCAGAACCGCCTCTCCACACTGGCCCCCTAAGGGACGCGAAGGTAGATCGCGATCGCCCTTTCATCGGTTGAACAGTCGAACGTCGTCACATTTAATTTTATAGCACGTCGACATCGGCAAGAGACGCCATTGCTACTCGCAAACCTAAGAGGCTTGCGCAAACCGAATTCAGTCTCGCTTCAACCACCTACAAGCGAACTTCCCCTTTCAGAACAGAGTGAGAAAAGGCTGAGTACTTGGTTCGTTCCGTGCAAGCGACACACGATAAGCCCTCGGACCGATAGATCGGAAGAACATACCGCCCCACCCTCACGATTATTTATTTGGTGTGTATCGAGTAATTTTTGTTCCCTCAAGCGACACCCCTCCCATAAGCCCCTGCTGGGCGAAGACCGCGGCATAGATGCCCTCTTGAATAGTTGATGATGAGATCGAGTCAGCTAGCCCCTGATCAAGCACCGTAACGCTTGCGCCTGCGCCGATCTCCCACCCTGCTGAGTTTGAGAGGTAGTTAAGATCCTTCTGGCTCATAAAAAAAAGCGCGTAACCGAACGTCTCAGCACCGATCTGAAATCCGAACGAAGCTGCGGTAGTGTTGTAATAGCCGGCTGCTGAGCCCCCCTTAAAAAGCACCCCGTTTCCATAGTGTCCGCCTACACCGAATCCCGCACGCATGATCTGCGGGAAAACGAGAACACCCGCCGCCCTCCTACCCAACGCGGCAGCTCCAGGAGAGGTTCTATAGAGACTTTGTAGAGCTTGCCGGGCTGAGGTTTTCAACTCCTTTGCTGACTCTGCTCGTGCCTGTGTTGAAAGAGCCAACAGAAATACGGCACAGGTTACAATCGAAACAACTAAACGTTTAGCACCAGAGATTAACATAAAACCCTCCCAACAGATCTCTTACGACCGTGGCAGAATAATAAGAGTTATGAATTAGCTGGTATGAGCACCACGACGTACTAGGTTTATTCGTGGATTCATTTGATGAGCCGTAATCTGAGAAAAGTCAGAGGGAGGTTCTTAATCTCTCTGGACCATCCTGATGAGTCCGTCGGGAAGGGATTGTGTGCCCTACCTGCCGCTCGTGGACAGCGGTCCGTTTTCGACCTATTACGTTCAGGAAAATGCCCAGAGCCAGACTTGAACTGGCACGGTATTGCTACCCCAGGATTTTAAGAAGCTTGTGCGAACTGATTCCAGTCTCGTTTCAACTACCTACAAGCACACTCCCTCAATGAGAACAGAGTGAGAATAGCCCGATGTAAATGCTTGTTCTCACTTGCTGCTCTTTATGAGTTCGCAGGGTGAGAATGTAGTTTAGGCATTAGTAGGACGCAAGAACGTCGATCGCTGAGAACAGGATGAGAACGTTATCAGCTATTCGTACAGCATCGAGGTGACCTTTCGTTGAGCTTCACCATCTTGCTCTATGTATCGCTGCGTCGTCGAAAGCTGACTGTGTCCAGCAAGTAGTTGAACGTCTCTCAGAGAGCCCCCCGCATGAGATATCTTTCTTGCCGCTCTCGTAATGTAGGTTCTTCTTCCTGAGTGCGACGTTGCACCACTGAAGCCAAGACGCTTATACAGTCGCTCAAAGAAGACCACGACTGCGTGAGCACTGAAATGCTCTGAACGCTCAGTGACGATGACGTGTCTGCTGGAACACTCACCCCTCTCTCGAAGGTACTCTTCCAGCTCGTTTCTAAGAGGTTTACTCATCGGAACAACCCGCCCCGACCTGCCTTTGGAAGCCCGATCCTCTAGTCGAATCTCGCTTCCAACGTCCCCTTCTGCATCGGTGATCATTGAGATCTCAAGTGCTGCGATCTCTTTGGCTCGCAATCCATGAAGCGAGAGCAAGAACATCACTCTATTGCGACGAGCGTTCCTACCGCTTACCAGAGCTCCCAAGACAGCTCTGATCTGCATATCTGAGAGAACCTTTGCTTGACGACTCAACATACGAACTCCTCTTTACTACGACTAAAGAGATTATCGTTTTGTCATCAGTTCCAGATGAGTGTCCTACCCACCTTTATAAAACCCCTCGTGGAATAGATACGTTACGACTGACTGATGATATTTTACGAATAATCTCATCAGTTCCACCCTCACGTGATTTCAAGTACTTACAAAAGTGTTTAAAAATACACCCCTAACCATGTGTAAACATTGTCGAATCAGCTCCGTGTATAAATAGAGTATAGGAGGAGCTGCTCTCACGTTCCGTAACAAGAACTCTTCTCCTACATAGCGACCTCATACATCACGGGCATGCTTCCAATGCTCGCACCTCGTCGCAGATACATTCGATCGATCAAGAGGAGAGATGGAACCTCGTTGATGAAACGAGCGAATGTTGAATACAGAGCATATCCGTCACGATGCGAGCAATCCCCACACTTGGAACTCGCAAAGCACTCAAGGTCGTTGTGTTGGCTTTGATGATGCTTGCCGCTGGGACACCAGCGAGCTGCACTTACGAGGAGACCGCCTAACCGCCCTCGCTCTTTATAGGAGCTACGTGCAAACACAATGTATCGATGAGCTATACGCACATCACCATCTTCGCCTTTGATGGGCGAAGTGTATCTCCAAACTACCGCACACTATGATGGTAATAAAAAGATCTTAAAAACAGATCTCAAACTAAACCACGAGCGAAGCTCGTCATCGTGAGAATCACGATGCTTCTAAGATATCTTCCGAACTTCTAACCCTTATAAATAGCTATACAGTAAAGATACAAAATAAAAGTCATTAAGGAAGCAAAAGTGATGTCTATAAAGAAGCCCAAATTCAATCAGCTAAGACTCTTACTAGAACCTGAATGGATAGAAGATCTAAACATGCTCGCACAATCAAGACACCTCACACGACTAGCCCTTATAAGAATGTTTCTCAAAGCCAAGATTGATGAAGAGCTTCTTAGTCTCGACGCCTTCCTTCAACAGCAGGAATCACTGAAAGCCACGAAACGAAAGCTCGATAAATATCTTCATGAGCGTGACTACTAATACGGGGTATCACCTTTTGATGCGAGCGAGGATCTATGTCGAAAACCACCAAACAAGAAGCTGCTAGAAAGCTCTCAGAGACAAAACCAAAAGCACTCTATCTGCATGAGATCGAACGAGCATTCGATACATCCAAAAAGCAACGATTACGAGCCAAAGTGATCAGAGAGCTTGATGTAGCAATCAAAGACTATCGAGACGTTCTCGTTATTATTGTGGAGCAGTGAGTGACGTAGCGATTGAATGAGCGACTACCCTTATAGAAGAGAGATAGCGTATGGCCCTACTAAAGTTCAAACAGTTCCATAAACGAGAAGCCAACATCCATGAGAGCACACAGACACCGTCTCTCTCAAAGCTGTACGACATCAACCAAGACGGCATGGAGATCCACATCAATATCGTTCTTACCAAGCACGAACAGCACCTCCGGGTCGTGCAGTTTCTCTATCGAGTGGCTGACGAATTGGCTGCTATAGAGAAGGCTCTAGAGCAGTAGCAATTCCAAGACCGAGGACGTGTGTCACGGGGTGGATTACCCGTTGAAAACTAATGCTGCCTGTGGTCTGATACCCTCTCTTTCGATCTTCTTGTACCAATTGGACAAACGTTTCTTTAGTGGAGAGGCGCATGGAACTCAATCCAGCTACCGAGCAATGGGTATCAGTGGAGCAGATAGCTCAACATCTGAACGTCAAAGCCTTCACCATCTACAAATGGCTGGAGCGCAAGGAGATGCCAGCTCACAAAGTAGGTCGGCTCTGGAGGTTTAGAACCTCGGAAGTCGACAAGTGGGTCGAGTCTGGAAGAGCCGCTATGAATTCCAGTGCGGACGATCAGGAGTAAAGCTTGGATAGCACTTTAGCCATAAACCGGTATGCGCAGTTGGGAGAGGAGTCCTATGACACCAATCTCATTACTGGCGCACTGTTATGGGCTGACATGCGCAAGCTCTCCCAGCTTATCTGCAGCGGTCATACGCCGGCAGAAATCAGATCGCTTGTGGTAGAAACCAACTTGCTGCAACGAAGCAGGCCAAAAACCTCATTAAATATCTACTCATACCTGTCTAAGCGTCTTTCAATCTCCCCTCCATCTCTTATTCGCTTGATAGCTGACGGCAATAGCATCATTTCCAGACAAGCAGCTCTTCTCGCAGCGATGCTATCGAGTCGGTTTCTTAGGGAGTTTTTTGGCACGGTAATCTGTGATCGCCTTGAGAGCTTTAATCCCTCGCTGTCGTCACTGTTTTGGGAAGACTTCTGGAGCTCTTGTGTTGCAAACGATCCCTCACTTCTTTCGGTTAGGCAGAAGGCAGTCAACGAAATCAGATCCAATTTGCTCAAATTTCTGGTTGAAGTGGATATCCTCGAATCTCCAAAGGAAGAAGCATTAAAGGCCATCCGCTTCCATCCACAAGTGGCAGCACTTTTGAAGTCGTCTGAGCTCCTGTGGTTAAAACCCTATGTTAGAAGCTTTGTAAGGTAAGAGTATGGATACAAAGCTTGAATTACTTAAAACTCGACTCAATAAGATTGGAGACAAGATCTCCTCTGCTGCATTTCTTTCCAACGAAGGCATCGGGAACGAGATTGGGTTCTATATCTTCGACTATGCACCACAGTTTGAACTAACTGTCAGAGAGCATGTCGAAATGTTAGTTGCAGGACTTAATAGATCGCTCAGCTCCTCACTATATCTTCACATCAATCTCTTTCACCTCGTGATTCAGTATCTCAAGAAGAGAGAGCTGCTAGACGAGATAATTGGGCTAGAAAAGGCATCTGGAACGAAGGAAGTTCTTGCCGCCTTCGATGATATTCTTTCGCCTGATACCCTATGTGAATTTCTTGTGCAGTCGAACGATTTAAAAACTGCCAAGGCGATTCTCATCTCCGGTGTGGGCTCTTGCTGGCCCTTTGTTCGTGCTCATACGATTCTCAACAATCTTCAAAACTACGTTGGCAAGACACCAGTAATCCTCTTCTACCCTGGCCAGTATACCGGCCAAGATCTTAAACCGTTCGGCATTCCAAATTTAAAGGGAAACTATTACCGAGCATTTCCACTGATCGATGAAAGGTCTCTATGAAATCGAGCGATGAATCTATCCAAGAAAAGGGCAACGACATGAAAGTGACATCGATATTTGAGAAGGACATCAACCGCCAAATCAGTGGAGTTGTTAAGGTTCAAGATACCGATGAGACAAAAGCATGGACGGTGCTCGATGAGTATGTCGTTACTCCTGAGATTGAACGCCTGCTGTCTCATTTCTTCGGCACTTACAACGGGTCGATTGACAAGCAAACAGACGACATCGGCTGCTGGATTTCCGGCTTCTTCGGTTCAGGTAAGTCTCATTTTTTGGAGATTGTTAATCACCTCGTAGCAAACAAAGCTATTCCGAATCCTGAAGATAACTCGGTAAAGACCCCACTTGCGTTCTTCAAGGAGAAGAACCTAGACGGCTTTCTTCTTGCGGATGTCAGCAGAGCTACCGCACTCGACACCGATACTGTTATCTTCAATATCGATGCGAAAGCCGAGTCGAAAGATGGTGATTATGCAATTCTGAATGTCTTCATCAGAGTCTTCAATTCGCTCCAAGGTTTTTATGAAAAGAATCAGTGGGTAGCGGAACTTGAAAGAAGACTCACCTCGGACGGTGTATTCGAACAGTTTCAAATTGCCTTCCAGAAAGCGACGAACAAAGTGTGGAAAGAGAACCGTGATGCGGTACTACTGAACCGACCCCACATCGTAAAGGCTCTTACGGAGGTTCTTCCAAAACTATCTTCCGAAGACGCTACGGCTTGGATCGAAGAGCTCAAATCGAAGCATGCCACCAGCCCCGAAGAGTTCGCAAAGCTGGTAAAGAGTTACTTGGATTCAAAGGGGCCGAAGTCACGGATTGTTTTCCTGGTTGATGAAGTCGGTCAGTTCATCGGTGACAATACTAGCAAGATGCTTCAGCTGCAGACCATTACCGAGCAGTTAGGTATCACCTGCAAAGGCCGAGCATGGGTAATCGTTACCTCCCAAGAAGATGTCGACAAAGTCATTGGTTTCGTAAACCAAGCTCGAACTAACGACTTCTCCAAGATTCAAGGTCGATTCAAGACCCGTCTCTCACTATCGAGTGCGAATGTAGACGAAGTCATCAAATTGCGAATTCTCAAGAAGACGGAGCTTGCAACAAAAACGTTTTCGAAGACCTATCTTGATAATGAGGCAGCGCTAAAGAACCTCCTGGCATTCTCGGGTGAAGGCGTAATCATGCCGTTCTATCGAGATGCAGCCGACTTTGCGGCCACCTATCCCTTTGTCCCGTATCAGTTTCAGGTTCTTCAACAGGTGTACTCGACTATCCGACGCACAGGGGCGACTGGGCAGCACCTCGCTCACGGTGAGCGCTCAATGATTAACGCCTTTCAGCTTGCTGCGAGGCAGATTGTTGGAGAAATGGCGGGCGGCGATTTGGGTAAGCTTGTTCCCTTCTATTGCTTCTACGAGTCAATTGAGAACTCGCTCGAAGGTGCAATCAAGGCAACGATTACGAGAGCAGCGAACGATCGGACACTCACCTCAGTGTTCGACGTTTGCTTATTAAAACTTCTCTTCCTGCTAAGAAGCCTCGATAGAGAAGTGCCTCCTACAGTAGACAACCTAGCAACTCTCTGCGTTGACCACATTAACGCCGACAAAGTGGAGCTTAGAACTCGGATTGAAGCTTCTCTGGGTAGGCTTGAGAAGCAGAACTTCATTCGTAGAAATGATGATCTTTACTTCTTCTTGAGCGATCAAGAGCAAGAGATTGAAAGAGAGATTCAACACACTGAGGTCGATTCAACCAGAACCGCTAAGAAACTCTTCTCCCTGATCTTTGAAGATGCCTTTGATGTGAAGAGTAGCTTTACCTACAAGCCTCTCAAGAGAGTCTATGAAATCACGAGACGGTGCGACAACTACACTGCAGACCGTCAAGGAGACGACCTCTCATTCACTGTCGTGTCGCCTCTCTACGACGGCTATGCGGACTTTGCTGAGCGCCCGGAACAGGTCTCTATTCTGCACGAGGGAACAGCGCTTCTCATTCTAGAGCAGGATAAAGCTTTTGATACTGAGTTTAACGTCTGGCTCAAGACAGACAAATTCTCTGAAACTCCGAGATCGTCACAATCACCTGAGCGTGAGCGGATCATTCAAGAGATTATCGGAATCAATAACAATCGCAGAGACAGACTTAAGAAGCTGCTGGAGCCCCTCATCCTCTCAAGCCGCCTGTACATTGCCGGAAAAGAGTGGAAGGGAAACCTTATTAAGAGGCCGAAAGATATATACGAACAAGCGGCTAACTATCTCATCGAGAACACCTACAGCAAGCTTGGTTTGATTAGAGGCACTACCGAAGACTTTGAAAAGGAACTGCACCTAGTTCTAACTGAATCGGATGCCTCAAACCTATTCAAAGACAACATTCCTCATCCACAAGCCACCGAGACCATCAAGACTTACACGCTAACTCAGAGCGGTAAGGCGCCATTACTAGCGGATATAGTAGACCGCTTTGAAAGAAAGCCCTACGGCTGGAAGGATGTCGATATCGCTCTCATTATCGCCCGGTTGGTCATACGTGGCGATTTTGAGCTTAGAACTGACGCCCCGCTGCTGCCCCGTGAGGCGATCCCGTACCTTGCAAAGAAGCCATATTGGAAGAATGTGCGGGTGGCAGGAAAGCAGAAGGTCTCCTCAGAGGTTCTCCGCACCGTTCAACTGATCTGTAAAGAGTGGTTTCAGAAGACAGCGCCCAATGAGGAGAATCAGCTGTTCTCTGTCATCATCGAAGACCTGCAAAAGCTACACGATAACTTAATCTCTGAAGAATCCAGTGCCACCCACAAAGGGTATCCTGGGCTCAAAGTTATAAGTGAGGGCAAGCGCCTTACTGGTGCCTTGCTTGAGCTAAAAGAGCAGGCGCATCTCTTTGCAGCGATCGCAGAGAAGAAAGCTGAGATTCAAAGCTTTCGAGAGGCCTACCAAGACATAGCGGACTTCTATAGCTATCAAATCTCTAACTGGGATCAACTTCAGCAGATCATAAGTCGTGCCAAATTGAATGAGCCGTATCTTGTTCTTAATGAAGAAGCGAAGAAGGTGCTAACACAGGTTCAATCAATTCTCACATCTGACGATCCCTTTTCCAAACTAAAAGACAGCATCAATCTCTCAAAGCAGTTTGAAGCCATCGAGACATCCATTCTCGGTGAGATACGATCGATTTCAAGTGGGCAACTGCAAGAGAGTCTCGCCGCTGTTCAATCTGTTCTTAGGGAAAATAGTGAAAAACTGAAAGTTTCCCCCGAGCAGTTTTTGGCACCTTTAAAAAGACTTCAAGATGAGATTCAAGGTAGCGCAATCTTCAGCGCAATTGAGAATGCTGGGCTCAAAGCAAGAGATGTCGCCGCAGAACAAGCCAAGCGCATTCGGGAAGCAGTTGAAGTAGACGCTGGTAAGTCACCAGCATCTTCTGGCTCGCAAGAATCCCAGCATATTCGTCTCGCAACATTCCAGCCCCTCGGCAAGGCACTAACGAATGTAGACGAGGTCAACGAATTCATCGATCGGGTGCAAGGTAAACTGATTGAAGCGGTCAAGAAAGGGCCGGTGTTTCTAGATTAAAGGCACACTAAAAAATGGATACATCGCAACTTAAAAGATACGCCACACAAGCTCGAAGAGACTTTAGAGATGCCGTCTCGGCACGTGCGAAGCGCATTGGCGTGAACGAGACCGAAATTCAGACCTATGCAGTTAGGGGTGATCTTCTCATCGTCGGAGAGCAGACTTTTTCTAGGGAGTACAAGCAAGCCTTCGATGCACTGTATAGAGAGGTCGATATCAGAGGGTTTGAAGGTTTAGTCGATGAAATCGCCTATACCTGGTTTAATCGCTTCGTAGCGCTCCGTTTTATGGAGCTGCACGACTATTTCCCTCATGGTTTGCGAGTTCTTAGCAGCACTGACGAAGACCCAACGCCGCAGATACTTAGAAATCCTCTACAGCTGCAGTTCTCGCATGGCTTTAACAAGACCAAAGCTGAAGCGCTCTTCGAAGCAGGCAATAAGGAAGAGGAGCTTTATCGGATGGTGCTTATTGCGCAGTGCAATGAGCTCAACACTATCATGCCCTTTCTCTTTGAACGGGTGTCCGATCTTTCTGAGTTGCTTCTACCCGATAATCTCCTTGCCTCAGATTCCATCATTAGGAAGCTTGCCACTAAGATTGAGGAGAGCGCTTGGTTTGAAGGTGTCGAAATCATCGGCTGGATCTACCAGTACTATATCTCCGAGAAGAAAGATGAGGTCATAGGAAAGGTAGTTAAGAGCGAAGATATCCCAGCAGCCACACAGCTCTTCACACCAAATTGGATAGTTAAGTATCTTGTTCAGAACAGCGTCGGCGCTTATTGGCTTGGAACTTATCCAAATTCTGCCTTAGCGGAGAAGATGGAATACTACATTAAGCCTGCTGAGCAAGAGCCATCGGTTCTGGAAGAGCTTAAGAAGATTACTCCCAGTGAGATCAACCCAGAGAGCATCACGGTATTAGACCCCGCCTGCGGTTCTGGTCACATACTTGTTGAAGCTTACGATGTTCTTAAAGAGATCTACCTAGAGCGAGGCTATCGCCCAAGAGAAGTTCCCAGATTGATTCTTGAGAAGAATTTGTTTGGTCTAGATATCGATGGTCGTGCTGCGCAACTAGCGAGCTTTGCGCTTCTGATGAAGGCACGAGCTGATGATAAATCTATCTTTAGCGCAGACCATCCCTCAAAGCTCAATATCCTTGAGATTGTCGAGGCGGACTTTAATGTCGACGAAGCGGTTCAGGTATTAACTAAGGGCAAGGACGTAAAGATCGAACAGGCAGAGATGCCGTTCATGCCGAAGAAGGCGCAGACGGAACTTCCGCTTGCAACACCCGGGAGTTTGAAGCCTAGCGAGTTGAAGGAGTTCCTGGAGCTGTTCAGAGAGGCGAAGACCTTTGGTTCGCTTATCAAGGTTCCGGAGGAGCTAAAGGCAAAGATTCGTGGAGTTGAGCGGTTCGCAGAGGAACTTGCTGGAGAAGCCCACCGTACCGGCGATCTATTCGCATCGATTTACGGTAATAAGGTTCTTCGCATATGTGAACAGGCTAAGGTCTTGAGTGGGGCATTTGATGCGGTGGTAGCAAATCCGCCCTATATGGGTGGAAAGTTTTTCAATCCAGCTCTCAAAAAGTTCATCACTTCCAACTATCCACTGGGTAAAAGTGACCTCTATGCTGCCTTCATCCAAAAGGCATTGGAGTTAGCATCCGCTGGTCGTTTCGCCTCAGTTGTTACTATGCAATCTTGGATGTTTCTCTCTTCTGTAGAGGATCTCCGCACGAACCTCCTTGGTTCGACGACAATTCGAACACTTCTCCACATGGGAAACAACGTGATGAGAATTGCTTTCGGCACGAGCGCCTGCATTTTTCAAAAACATCGACTTCCCCAGTATAAAGGAGCATACACTCACCTAGAAGAGGCTGATTGCAACGATCTCGGCCTGCCCAAGTCGTTTCCAGCATCGAACATGCGGAACTCAGGGCTAGCGAATCGGAATTTTCTTTTCCTTAATTCTTCGCAGGACTTCTCAGCCATTCCAGGCTCTCCAATTGCGTACTGGGTGACTGATCGGATGCGGCAGATCTTTAAGGAAGGTACGCCGCTGGGCGAGATTGCTGAGCCGAGGCAGGGAATGGCCACAGCCGATAACAATCGATTTCTTCGCAGTTGGTGGGAGGTTGGTAATAATAGGATAGGGTTCAACGTCGCCTCACGTGACGATGCTTCGAAGTCGGGTCTAAAGTGGTTTCCTTACAACAAAGGCGGTGATTTCAGGAGATGGTACGGAAATAACCAGTTCCTCGTTAATTGGGAGGGTGACGGACGGGAGATTCGAGGCTTTAAGGGCCCTGATGGCAATCTTCGGTCTGCTGTTCGTAATGACAGTTACTATTTCAAACCAGGAATCACTTGGACATTCATAAGTTCAAGCAAATTCGGCGTCAGGTTATCCGACGCCGGCTTTTTGTTCGATGTCGCAGGCAGTACCGTATTTCCAGAGCCATCCGATATCGAGTTTATCTTGGGACTACTCTGTAGTTCTATCGCTTTCGATGCGTTGAAGGCAGTTAATCCAACTCTTAATTTCCAAGTAGGAAACGTAGGACAGATTCCAGTTCTTAGGAACATTTCACCGGAGGTCCGCAATCAAGTTAACTCGATTGTTAGAGAAGCCGTTGAAATATCGAGAGCGGATTGGGATCAAGTTGAAAGTTCATGGAACTTCTGCCTCGACTTAAATAAGCTTAACTTCAAGACGGTAGCTCATTACATCGAGGAGCAACTGACCGCCAATTCAGTGCGACAACAAAGGCTGCTGGAGCTTGAAACTCTTAACAACAAACTATTCTTGCAAGCGTATGGGCTACAAGATGAAGTCTCACCTGATGTAGCGATAGAAGACATTAGTCTTAGGAGTCTAGATAAGCGTGAGTTGATTGAGTTGCTCGCCTCCTACTCTATCGGGTGCATGATGGGTCGCTACTCCCTAGACACCCCAGGCCTCATCTACGCCAACGCCGGCAACATCGGCTTCGACCCATCACGCTACAATAAGTTTCCCGCTGATTCTGATGGCGTAGTCCCAATTCTCGACTACCCATGGTTCGCTGACGACATAACAACTCGTTTCCAAGAGTTTCTAATCGCCTGCTGGAGTAAAGACACCCTTGAAGAGAACATGAAGTTCGTCGCTGATAGCCTTGACCCAAAACAGGGGGAAACACCCGAAGAGACCATCCGCAGATACTTCTGTGATGACTTCTTCAAGAATCATCTCAAGATGTACAAGAAGCGTCCGATATACTGGCTCTTCTCAAGTGGTAAGGAGAAAGCCTTCCAAGCTCTCGTATACCTTCACCGATACAACGAGCAGACGCTCTCCAAAATGAGAACTGATTACGTGTTGCCGCTGCAGGGTAAGATGTCAAACGAAGAGAAGCGTCTCGATGCCCAAATCGACACCGCCAGCACACCTGCTGAGCGAAATAGATTCAAGAAAGAGCTGGAGAAGCTCAAGAAGAAGCAGGTTGAACTCAGGAAGTTTGACGAGCTTCTGCACCACTATGCCGACAAGCGCATCAGCCTCGACCTCGATGATGGGGTGAAGGTGAATTATGGCAAGTTCGGAGCGCTGCTGGCTGAGGTAAAACAAGTTACCGGGGGAAGTGAAGAATGAGTAAGGAGATAGCCGTTCCCAGAAAAGGCCAGGTAATCCTCTATCAAACACAGGACGACCAAACTCGTATTGAGGTGCTTCTTGAACAGGAAACGGTTTGGCTTACGCAGGGACAGATGGCTGAGTTATTTCAGACCACAGTTCCGAACGTGAGCATGCACATTCGAAACCTCTTTCAGGAAGGTGAATTAACCAAAGATTCAGTTGTTAAGGAATTCTTAACAACTGCCGCCGATGGCAAAGCGTATAAGACCAATTATTACAATTTAGATGTAATAATATCAGTAGGTTACAGAGTTAAGTCGCTTCGGGGGACTCAGTTTAGAATATGGGCCACACAGCGCCTTCGAGAATTCTTGGTCAAGGGCTTTATTCTGGATGATGAAAGGCTATCTGAAGGTAAAACAGAACCTCGCTACTTCGATGAACTGATTACCCGCATCCGGGCGATCAGAGCTTCAGAGAAGAACTTTTATCGCAAGGTTCAAGATATCTACGCCACCAGCATCGATTACGATCCAACGCAGCCGATTACCCATGAATTTTTCGCAACGGTACAAAACAAAATGCATTGGGCGGCCCATGGTAAGACTGCTGCAGAGGTCATTGCGCAGCGTGCAGACGCTTCAAAGCCGAATATGGGTTTAACCGCCTGGAAGGGCAAAACCCTCACTAAGAACGACACTCTGATCGCTAAGAACTATCTTTCTCAAGATGAACTTGAGGTACTAAACCTTCTCGTGTCTCAGTATCTCGACTTTGCAGAGTTACAAGCTAGAGCCAAAAAGCCGATGTTCATGAAAGACTGGGCAGCCAAGCTTCATGATTTTCTGAAAGTCAACGATCGAGAGATCTTAAAGGATGCGGGGCGAATTTCTCGTACCATGGCGGAGGAGTTAGTCACAAAGGAGTTTGAGAAATATCAATCCCGCCTCTCTCTTCAAGACAATAACCCGCTTCATCCAGATTTAGAGGCTCAGCTAAGCAGGCGACCAAAGTTAAAAGCGCCAGAACCTTCTCGGAAAGAGAAGGTCAGCCGGAAAACGAAGCCAAAAGACAAGAAATATGAGTGACGAAAAATACAGCGCATTGCTAAGCAAGTTCCAAGAGTGTCGTATCGTCTTTTGTTACGACGATTCCAGAGCGTTTGAGAATCAGCTGCCCGACCTCCAGGCCAATGATATTCAGCTGCTCAATCTTGCTAGGATTGGTAGGTTTGAAGCAAAGCTCATAATTGAAGCTCTTCATCCTAAATCAAAGTTCCTCATATATGCCCCACATAACAGACCACCAAACGATGAAGATCTTCTCTTGGATCTGTATCTCTGCAGTGGGCACTTCAGTGCAGATTCGGCTGAGATGACCAGAGACGAGTTGGGACTTCAAGAGATCAGCACCAGGGAGTTCATAAAGGAACGACTCCCGTTCTTCACCGCCACACGAAAGGGCAAATTGAAGCCTCTTCTCGATGGCAGCGAAGATGACGCAGCTCTTGGGGCTAGAATGATTCAAGTTGTGCTCGGATCAAGGGGCTCCTCATGCTCTGATCTGCTTCTAGCTTTATTTGAAGCCTCTAGGGATCAAGAGATTGATGAACCCAAAGAACTTACTGAACTGAAGAGGTTCGGTCTTGATTCTTTATTATGGAGCCGAATTGAAGATGAATTCGGTTACTCAGCACAGAAGAGAGATATTGCTTCTCTACTTTTATCGCTAGTTTCAACAGAGATATTTTCTAGTGTCGGTTCGAGTCTTCCTGCCGCAATTAAGCCTTTTGCGGTAACTGCACCCCATAAGGCAAGCCATTGTTCAGTATTCCTAACTTCATGGAGAGATAGCGGTAAGTATAAAGCGACCTATCATTGGCACCTAGACCGGCTTGAGCAGGAGCTCAAATTAAAGGAGCTTTTAGAGCCGCTACCTGCAAGCCAGCTTGTTAAGATTCAAACCTCCGAGTCTGTTGAGCGAATTCTACTCTCTAAGTGTCGAGAACTAGTTTCAGATCTTTCGACAAAGAAAGATTTAGACGAGGCAGATGCCATAATAGCAAGTCGTCGCCATTCGCACTGGCTAATCCAAAAGCCCAAGTATGCCGCAGCGTATCAAGCAATGAATGCTGCTCTAGGTCTTGTTCGACTAAGAGAGGAGTATCCAAACGACTTCAGTGCTTTCGATTCCAAGTCATTTATAGACCTCTATACCAAGGAGCTCTATCACTTTGATGAAGGGTATCGGCTGTACTACCAGTATCTTGCCGCCGATGACGTTGCTGGCACCCTTGCACCTCTTACGGCGAAAATAGAAGATCTTTATACGGGCTGGTTCTTACCCACACTAGCCTCCGCTTGGACTCCATTCGTCGAGAACTCGCTTCTTAGTTCGTGGGAAGTTCCTGGCATTGTCGGTCAACGTGAGTTCTTCGCCCGAGTTGTTAAGCCGCTGTTAAACTCAAATCCAAAACCTAGGGTTGCCGTTATCATCAGTGATGCTCTTCGCTATGAAGTAGCCAAGGAGCTAACCGCTCAGATCAACAAGCGAGATAATACGCAGGCTGAGATAAGCACTCTCTTGAGTGTGCTTCCAAGTCATACAACGCTTGGAATGGCAGCACTGCTCCCGCACAAACATCTCGAATACGATCACAGCGGCAACGTGCTCGTCGATGGAAAGAGCGCACAGGGATTTAATAATAGAGATCAGATCCTACAAGCGAATGGTGGCCTTGCTCTGTCTGCTGAAGATGTAAAGACTCAACCCCGTGATGAACTGAGAGCTAGAATCGGTGACGCATCCTTAGTTTACATCTATCACAATCGAATTGATAATACCGGTGAAACGGCAAGTTCTGAGAAGGAGGTATTCTCTGCCGTAGCTGAGACGCTACAGGAGCTTGACTCTCTGATCGGCAAGGTCGTAAACAGCTTAAATTGCAGTGTCGCCCTCATCACAGCCGACCATGGATTTATCTTTACCTATGGCGAGCTGGTTGAAACTGACCGATCTGAGCTGAATATTCTTTCAGGCAACCCCATTATTGAGAAGAAGCGTTATGTAGTGGGAAGCTCTTTGCAAACAAACGATCGCTGCTGGCGCACGAACACCTCGATTACAGCTGGTAGCGAAACCCCTCTCGACGTTCTCGTTCCTCGAGGGGTAAACCGATTCCATTTTAAAGGGGGTGCCCGCTACTTTCACGGCGGTGCGATGCCGCAAGAGATCGTTGTGCCGGTCATTACGTGCAGACGTCATAGAGATAAGGCTGCAGAGGCCACTAAGACTAGTAAGGTAGATGTCATCCTACTCAGTCAGATCAGCACGATTACTTCACCACGACAGACGCTCAAGTTCATTCAGACCGAACTTACTTCCGACAAACTTCTTTCTCGAAGAGTCTATATCGGCTTCTACGACGCCGATTTCGAGCCTGTGAGTGATGTTCATCGTCTTGTATTTGATGCAACCGGTGAGACCGCAGGTCGACGAGAACAATCAGTAACATTCGCATTTAAGGCGATTAAGTTTGATCAAGGGAAAGACTATTTCTTGCGAATAGTCGATCAAGACTCCGACATTGAATTGGCTAGACAATCGGTGAGGATAAAGATCTTGATCGCAGATGAATTTATTTGATTTGGAGCCGTTTGATTTAGGAGAAGGATTTATGACCAACCTCGCACAAGATAATTCTAACGATTCATTGGACCAGTTGGTCGCTCAGGCTTTTCCTGGGCGGGTCGTAAGAAAAGACCTCACCAAGCTCATTAAAGAAGGTGCGAATGTCCCGGTATTTGTTCTTGAGTATCTACTTGGGATGTACTGCACCGACTCAGACCCGACAGCAGTCAGTGAAGGGGTTGATAGAGTGAAAGCGATACTTGCAGAGAACTATGTCAGACCCGACGAAGCGGAGAAGGTAAAGAGTAAGATTCGTGAAAAACTGGAATATAAGATCATCGATAAAGTCTCAGCGAAGCTGAACGAGAAAAAAGACCTCTATGAAGCTGCCTTCTCGAACCTCGGTCTCACGGGGGTTGAGGTTAGCTCCGGCGTCATTAAGCAACACGAAAAGCTGCTCGCCGGCGGTATCTGGTGCATCGTTACCTTAACCTACTTTTATGACGAGGAGAAAAAGTCCTCTCCATTCGTGATTAAAGAGCTTAAGCCCATTCAGATGTCGAATGTCGACTTTAATGAGTATTCCACGGGACGCAGCAAATTTACCGAGGAACAATGGATAGATCTGCTCATCAGATCAATCGGAATTGAACCCTCAACTATCGAAGCCAGAACTAAATGGCATCTCTTAGCGAGAATGGTACCCCTTGCAGAATCACGGGTAAACTTGGTTGAACTTGGGCCTCGCAGTACCGGTAAGAGTCACATCTACAAGGAGTTTAGTCCCAATTCCATTCTAGTATCAGGTGGCCAAACCTCAACACCGAACCTCTTTTATAACAAAACCACTCGTAGAGTCGGGCTGGTTGGCATGTGGGATACCGTAGCCTTCGACGAAGTTGCTGGTATTGATCTGAAGGATCAGGGCGCAGTTCAGATAATGAAGGACTATATGGCCTCTGGCTCCTTTGTTCGAGGGAGTGAGCAGATTGAGGCGAATGCCTCGATGGTCTTTCTTGGTAACATCAACGAGAGTGTTGAGATGTTGGTCAAGACCAGCCATCTCTTCTCACCGTTTCCAATCGACATGATCGATACGGCCTTCCTCGACCGCTTTCATTGTTACATACCAGGGTGGGAAGTACCTAAGTTCAACCCAACAAACTTCACGAACCGATATGGCTTTATCGTGGATTACCTAGCAGAAACACTTCGAGAACTACGGAAGAGAAATTTCTCTGATGCGATCGATAAGTATTTCAAACTTGGCAAAGACATCAACCAGCGAGACGCTATCGGTATCCGTAGAATGACCAGCGGACTGCTGAAGCTGCTCTATCCAAATGGAGAATATGATAAGGCGGCAGTTGAGAAGTGTCTTCGCTATGCTTTAGAGGCACGCAGACGAGTGAAGGAGCAGCTCAAGAAGCTTGGTGGAATGGAGTTCTACGCTGTTCATTTTAGCTACCTCGATTCCGAAACTATGTCCGAACAGTTTGTAAGCCTGCCTGAGCAAGGTGGTGGCAAACTCATTCCAGAGGGGCCACTTACTCCAGGACATCTTCATACAGTCGGTAGAGCTGGCAATGGGAACCTTGCTCTCTATCGCTTAGAAACACAGAAGATATCTGGAGGCGGCAAGTTCAACGCCTCTGGGCTAGGCTCGTCTAGCTCGGCAAAGGAATGTGTTCGTATCGGCTCAGAGTATTTCAAAGCCAATATAAAGAATGTGACTTCAACTATTCATGCGGGTGAGTTCGATTACCATGTGCATGTTGTTGATCCTCAGGGCGCCGGACCAACTCAAGAGTTGAGCCTTGTGACCTTTATCTCGCTCTGTAGTGTTCTCTTAGGAAAGCCTGTCCAAGACCAGATGGTGATTCTTGGGCAGATGAGCCTCGGAGGAGCCGTCGAAAAGGTAACGAACCTTGCTGATTGCCTGCAGGCTGCTCACGAGGGAGGAGCAAAGCGAGTTCTTCTCCCGATGTCGAGTGCGGGTGACCTGCAGAATGTGCCACCTGAGCTATTCGCAACGTTCCAGACCTCATTCTATAGCTCACCGGTTGATGCGGTCTTTAAGGCGCTGGGGGTGGTGTAAGATGGCGATACCTGATTATGAAACCTTGATGCTTCCCGTGCTGCAGTATGTTGCAGATGGCAATGAGCACCCATTAAGAGAGATTACTGCCCATATGGCAGAGTCTTTTAAGCTCACCGCTGAAGAACGAGAGCAACGACTCCCAAGCGGGCAATCGACCTACATTCAGAACCGAACTGGATGGGCAAAGACCTATCTCAAGAAAGCTGGTCTTCTCGCCGCACCGAAGCGAGGCATGATTCAGATTACTGACCGAGGTCGGGAGGTTCTCGCAAAGAACCCACAGCGAATCGATGGGGCCTTCTTAGAGCAGTTCCCCGAGTTCAATGGCTTTCGAGCACGCTCAGCCTCGCAGCAGGAGAGCAATAGTGTCGAAGAAGAGGCTATCGAAAGACAAACGCCCGAAGAAACCATTGAACGCAGTTACATGGCGCTTCGTTCTCAGCTTGCTGATGAGTTGCTAGAGCAAATCAAGGGGTGTTCGTCTGACTTCTTCGAGCGTCTCGTCGTTGATGTGATCGTGGCGATGGGGTACGGGGGAACTCAACGAGACGCAGCCCGTGCAACTCAGAGATCGAATGACGGGGGCATTGACGGAATAATCAAACAAGATCGCCTTGGACTGGATACTATCTACATCCAGGCTAAGAAGTGGGATGAAAGCCGACCGATTCATAGACCCGAGATCCAAAAATTTGCCGGCGCTCTTCAGGGTGTAAGAGCTAAGAAAGGCATCTTCATCACTACTTCCTCGTTCTCAGACGGAGCTCGTCAGTACGTCGCAAACATCGACAGCAAGATCGTCCTTCTGGATGGAACCGAGCTTGCGCAGTTGATGATTGACCATGGCATCGGAGTTACTCCGCATCAGACGTATGAGATTAAGAGGTTGGATAGTGATTATTTTGACCAGAACTAGGGGCGCCAAAGAATAGAATGGTCGAGAGCGATAGATTTTTGCAACTAGATTTCAGTCTTATAGGGCCATACCTTGAGCGGTTGCTAGCAGCATATCCAAACATAGAGTCGGTTTGGTTGATTGGCTCAAGGGCCAACGAAACAGCACGGGATGACTCAGACTGGGATCTTCTTGTTTTTGCCTCTCGTGAGGTTTTGGAAGCTCTCTCGACAGATGATTCTTTCTCAAGGTCTGATGTTGATTTGTTGGTGGTTTATGACGGAGACAACTTTGAGTCTCCCTATGGTGGTACAGACAACCGGAGGTCAAAAAAGGGCAGCCTGAAGAAATGGGAATGGCAGCTTTCTACGCCAGACATCGCCTATTACGAGGGGTGCAAACCCACGGACGAAGTCCACATACACATTGAGCAAATGAGAGCCTTAAGGGTCTGGGCCCAATCGGATGAAACATTCAGGCGTTATGCACGGGACTATCAGACGGCCTTAAATGCATTTTCGACTTGTCTCGCCGAAACGACACTTCCGAGATTCGAGGCGTTGACGCTTCGTTGCATGCACGCTTTAGAGACAGGCGTTTTAAAGGCTCCAGATGAAGTCACTACCGAGTTCTTTAACTCAACAATGTGTAGGTTAGTAAATGAGTGTCATGGATTTACGGCATGTCTCAAAGCCGGGGCTGAGGTCGCTGCATATCATCACGTTAGAGCTATATTGGAGCTATATGCAGCTCTCAATTACGTATTTTCTAGCGATCAAGAAAAACACACTCGTTGTCTTAAGTTTTCGGAGTTTCATGGCTTGTCCCAGTACAATCACTACATGGAGAGAAGCCATCAACTCAATCAACGCACAATTAATCAGGAGGAGTTTAATCGCACCTGCAAGGTATCCAAAGAAAAATACGATCAGCTCAGAGCAAACGTTACTACGTGGACCGATTTATGGAAGGTCTCTGAAAACAAGCTCTCCCAAATCGTGCTTTGGCACAAACCGGACACCATCAAGAGCATGCTGAGGGCGCTTGACCAATCGGATATAGTGGACCTGTACGAGTTTTTCTGCCACGGAACTCACCTATCTCCCTCCTCTAGCCGAATGACACACGGCCTGCGGATCATAGGATTCGCTAAACTCGACGATGGCTCTTTTAATTTGCACAACGTTGAGGATTTGACGACAGGCATGATAGCCGCCCTCCAACGAATATTGATTCTTCTTCACAGGCGAACTGACAACCCATTACTTACTGACATTGTTTTTCATGATGTCGAACTCCGCTGAAGCAGGACGAGGACTTGAAGGCTCTGTCGGGTCTCTTATCAGGCAGTCTATAGATGCAGGTTTACATCGTTGACTATCACGCTTGCAGGAACCAACGACCATAACAGCACTCCGTGCGCCATAAACAGTGGCTAGCCGTTAGCAGAGGCTAATTACCCACCCTGACCACTAGAGCCCTGCTTTACGGAGATTTCACGATTACACACAGAAGCGAGTGTCACTTCTTCCCCAGTCCCGCCAGAATCCTTCCCAAGCTCAATTATCCGAGTCTCCCTTACCCTACCCTTACCCCGTGGTTTCCCCTGCTCCGCTTTGCCGGCCAGCGCCTCAGCCCTATGCAGCACCTCAAGATGCGAATAATGCCGCTCCAGCATCGCTATGGACGTTCCCATATTCTTCGCCAAGGTATGCAGGTCGAGTCTGTTGTAGATAATCTGGAAGGTCGCATAGGTGTGTCGTAACGAATATAGAGAGCGTCGAGCCCCATTGACGTCGTTGAGCAGCTTCGCCTTTTCAAGCATGATTCTGAACGCTCCGTGATAGTCTTTGGGGATCGAGCCATCACGACATCGGAACACTGGCTCGTCGATGTCGAGCATCTGCCCTAGCTGTCGCTCTTGCAGGTGTGGGAATCGATCTTTGATGCGAACTAGGTACTTTCTGACACTGTGCCTACAGACGATGGTGCGCTTACCTGTTTTACCCCTCTCTAGCTTAATGAGGATGTACTTCTCACCGTTGATAGTTGTCTCTGAGATGTGTTTCCATTTGAGGTTCTTGGTTTCAGTGCCGTGTCGCAAACCTGTATTCGCTAGAAAAAGCACGTAGTCTCGCATCAGCTCTCGAATCATGAGCGTCTGGTTCTTAACGCCGCCCTGAGGGCTGTCTTTGGTTGTGAGCTTTACGTACTCACGCATGAATCTGTAGAGCTTCTGATACTCGTGCAGCTCGAAGTACGGTCGCCTTTCCCCCTTTTTTCCGTCGTTTCTGAACGATATAACTTGCGACTGGTGCATCCAGCCCTTTTCAATGGCTGTCTTGAATACCTTGGTAAGAGCGACGTTTGCGAGATTGACCGTTGATTGTTTGGCTTTTCTGCCCAGCTTGCGAGTGCGCTCCTGGTCGTACTCAACGAGGTCTTGGTAGGTGATGTTCCCGATATACTTGTTTCCAAAGAACTGTTTGAAGCGATTGATCACACGGATGTAGTCTTCGTAGGTCTTCTTACCAGTTCCAGCATCGATATCAGCTTGAAGCTGCTTAGTGACGTAATCAGCGACGTATGAGAACCGTTTAGTGTCGATGTCGATATTGTTCTTGATTAGCTCGACTCGCACATCGAACTGTCGTTGAGCGACCTGCTTTGCTTTTTCAAGATCAGTCACCTTCGTGCTGAACTTCTTCCATTTACCCGTCTTCGGGTTCTTGAATCGTGCATACCAGCACTCTGTATTGCTGCCGTCTCGCTTATAGAGAACAACAGCCCCTTCGCACACATGATGTAACGTAGCCTCTGTCATCTTGGTTCGCTCCTTCTCGATGAGAACATCGGAATCAGTTGTGCGAACCTTAATGAGAATGAGTGAGAATGATGGTTAGTTGATCGTCTGAACGTCAGGACGGTTTGGTGAGAATGGAACCTGTTACACGAGCCTTAAAAGAAAGTGACCGTAAGTGATTGATTAGACTGCCCAAGGTCGGACTTGAACCGACACGGGATTTCTCCCCCAGGATTTTAAGTCCTGTATGTCTACCATTTCATCACTCGGGCATACGTTCAGTCACTTTCTTTTAAGTCCTGTATGTCTACCATTTCATCACTCGGGCATACGTTCAGTCACTTTCTTTTAAGTCCTGTATGTCTACCATTCCATCACTCGGGCAAATATCTTCACTCACTTTCTTTTAAGTCCTGTGCGTCTACCAATTTCGCCATCCGGGCGGATGAAAAACCTTTGCGTTATCGAGGACACAAGCCCCGGAAGAGTATCATTTCCAACGCCTGAGACAACAGCGCTTTCGCGTCTTGAGAAGTCCTAGGCGCCCTGCGCCTTCGCGGCGCTCTCCGGCATAACCACTCGAATATGAACCTCTCTGAGAGCCTTCTCGCTCGGAGTGCTGGGCGCGCCCATCAAGAGATCCTCAACTGATTGGGCCATTGGGAACGCGATTACATCCCGAATAGCGTTCTCCTGGGCGAGCAACATCACAATTCTGTCGATTCCAGGAGCCATACCACCGTGGGGAGGCGCGCCGAACTTAAAGGCCTTAATCATGCCCCCGAACTTCTCATCAACCGCGTCCCTTGAGTACCCCGCTATCTCAAAAGCTCGGTACATGACCTCGGGTTGGTGATTCCGGACCGCGCCGCTGGACAACTCGTAGCCGTTGCACACGATGTCATACTGATACGCCTTGATATCGAGAGGGTCCATGGTGTTTAACGCCTCGATCCCCCCCTGCGGCATCGAGAAGGGATTGTGGCTAAAGACTATTTGACGCAGGTCTTCATCGTATTCATACATCGGGAAGTCGGTAACCCAACAGAAATGATATCCACCCGTGAGAAGCTTAAAATCCTCGCCGAGCTTATTCCTCAGTTTGCCAAGATGGGGCAGAACCGCCTTGGGCTTACCGGCGCCAAAGAAGATCACCTGTCCGGGCTTCAGATCCAGCTGCTCGATGAGGCGCTGTTGTTCCGTCACGCCAACAAACTTCTGAATTGACCCACGCCACCCGCCATCTTCATAGATAAGGTAGGCGAGCCCCTGACCACTCCACTTTGTGAAGAGCTCAACCGTATCATCGAAATATTTTCGTGCCGGCGGAGTCATAGTCGGCAGAGAGATCGCGTAGATTCCGCCCCCATCCGAGATCACCTTGTTGAAGACTTGGAACGAGCATTCAGCGAAGGCCCCTGATACGTCCCTGATTCGTAGAGGATTCCGCAGGTCCGGCTTGTCAGATCCAAAGGTTCGCATCGCTTCGTCATACGGGATACGAGGGAATGGCGTCTGAGTCACTGGCTCCTTGGCGAAGGTAGAGAAAAGTTCGCAGAGCAGCTGCTCGCCGACTTTAAAAACATCCTCCTGCTCGACGAAGCTCATCTCCATATCGAGCTGATAGAACTCCCCAGGCGAGCGGTCCGCCCTCGGATCCTCATCTCGAAAACAAGGCGCGATTTGAAAATATCGGTCGAAGCCCGCCACCATAAGAAGCTGCTTGAACTGTTGCGGAGCTTGCGGCAACGCGAAGAATCTACCCGGGTGGAACCGCGAGGGCACGAGAAAATCACGGGCACCCTCCGGTGAGCTACTAGTCAAGATGGGGGTCTGAAACTCAGTAAATTTCATGCCGTGCATCAGTTCGCGTATGCGCTTAATAACGGCCGACCTTAGGAGTATATTCTCGTGAACTTTTTCTCGTCTTAGATCAAGGAACCGATAGGTAAGGCGAGTTGGCTCTGGAGCTTTATCGTCCTCCGCCACCTGGAATGGGAGTACATCAGCCGTCGAGAGGACTTGAAGACCTTCGCAATGCAGCTCGATCTCCCCCGTGGCGATCTTTGAATTCACCATGCCCGAATCACGTTTTAGCACTTTACCGGTCACCGAAATTACCGATTCCACCCGAACTTCCTGGACAGCGGCGAGACCCGCCTCATTAAAGACCACTTGGGTTTGCCCGTAATTATCCCTTAGATCAACGAAGACCACCCCGCCGTGGTCACGCTTCCTAAGAACCCAACCGGAGAGGGTCACAGTATTCCCGGCATCGCTAGCCCGGAGGTCATCACAGGTATGGGTGCGGTAGATGCTTTTTAAATAGGACGAAGGCGCCATCAGAGAACCCCTAAAAACAGCGCGACATGGCGCTAGAGGGTCACTAATACTACACAATCGCTAGTTCGTCACCGCTTGGAGGTGCGGCAATACGCCCCTAAGAGCTAGGGAGTTCAACAAGTTGAGGAGCCGCCGCCCAGCCGAGCGTCGAATGGAGCGATTGAGAGGGTTATCCCCCTACTACACAGAGTCACACCCTCTCCCCCAACCGGGCCAAAGTCAGGCCTAAGGCTTACCTCCCCTTCTGGATAGAGTCGCACCCGAACCGCAAACTCCGCCACTGCTCCTTGGAAGGTTTTAAAGACCCTGGCTCTAAGAGACTGCTCCTCTCCTGGAAAGCTTTGTGCCTCAACCATCAACCAAGACCCCCTGATAATCGTCGCACGGTCGAGAACGCCGAAGTGTAGACCACTCCCATTCTCGCCTCTTCTAACGGAGAGCTCACTGCCAGGGTCACTCAGGAATACTCGATTTAGTTCAATTAGATCAGTAATCCCAGCGCTCTCAAGCAACCTCGTTGAATATTGAGTGGGGGATACCGTAGGTGAGGGTATACTCACCTGAGTTGTGGACCGTTCCCCAAAAGCAACGCTCGATACCTTTGACAAAGAAGATCTCCTCTCCGTTAAAAATCCTACCGTATACCCCTGGGCGCCCTTACAAGGAGATCCCAGTAATAGCTCTGTAAATAATTTGATGCCAGCAAACCGCTCTGTGATGCTTCAAGGGCTTCTATTGACGGAACGTGAGCGGCTCGGCGGAGCGGACTCCAGCCCCCTTTGTAGGAACTTGAAAGCCGAGCTGCCAGATGTCGCTTAGCGTCACTAGTTCGTTAGAGGATTTGGCGCTGGGCGTTTCCTGAGAAACCCGCAACCCGAAATTCTGAATTATATGGTTCGGTGCAAAACCCGGAGTTTTTATACCACCATCCGTTTCGACCCTTAGAAAAACGTGTCCATCCTGAAAGGCCTGCGGACCGAGACCTCCATCCATGATCCCGCTTCCCATAATGTAAACCGCTCGAAAGTCCGAGCCCTCACAGAGAAGTTTAGGGAGTATCTCTCCCCAGGCAGTAGCTCGATGAGTGGATCCTCCCCTCTCCATACTCTCATGCCCAAGCGAAACGAAATGCTCCAGCGCTACCTTAAAACGGGCCTGTCCCTGTTGGTTTAGAGCAAGTGACTTCACGTTCTCAAAGGAGAGGTCGGTAGGTTTAAGGAGCCCCCAATCTATACGTCCCTCCACTCCGGTTCGCCCTTGTTTAAGGGTGCCCCAATCCGGCACGCCAAAAGATGGGGGTGGAGTGATAGCGAAGTTTCTCGCCGAAAAAATTGAGTTCACAGACCTCTTAGAGGAATTATTTGGCTAGGGCCTTGCCCGCACTCACCCTCTTACAGGGGTTATGTCGATAGGGGCTATTTGCGTGACTTAACCAGTTCAAGAACCCCCTGTGCTATCTGAGAGGCTGCCTCACTGGATGGATTCTCAAGAGAGGCGCTCTTCATCTCCTTAAAGACTGAAGGGGTAAGGAGCCTCTCAACGAGCTCCTTCAAACGGGCTACGAAGTTCGGATCGGTCTCCTCAACGAGAAACGCCTTGTTCCTTTTTACCAGCACGCGTGCGTTGTCCGTTTGATGGGTCCCCTGTTGGAAGGGATAGGGAACAAAGATGGTAGGCCTGTTCACGCACGAGATTTCAGCAACGGAGCTGGCCCCCGCCCGGCTTATCGCGACATCAGCCCACTCGTACGCGCCCGGCATGTCGTCGATAAAATTCACGACGTGAGCCGCCACGCCCGCGGCCCGGTAGGCGTTTACAACGAGCTCCATACTATCTGGCCGACACTGATGAACCACCTCAACTCCTCTCTCAGAGAGGATCGGCCCGAAATGAGCCACCGATTCATCCAGCCCGCGAGCACCCTGAGACCCTCCCAGCACCAGGAGCCGTTTCGGAGCGTCGGGCCGGATTGTTTTGGCGTCGATTCGTTTCAGCTCTTCCCTTACAGGGTGCCCGGTGTGGACATGTCGTGCCCGACCGCGAACTCTAGTCTCACTGAAAGCGGTGGAGATGCGATCAGCGAAGTGGCACAGCAAGCGATTCGCTAATCCCGGGTGGAGCTCCGCCTCATGGATCCACGTCGGTATGCCGAGGACACGCGCGACCATCACCGGGAGCACCGACACGTACCCTCCGACACCGATAACAACGTCCGGTCGAAAGCTCCGATATAAACTTAAGACCTGCCAAAAACCGCGCGGCAACCTAAAAATAAATTGGAAGACCCCGAGAAGATGGCGACGCTTTATCCCCGCGCTAGCTACGATGTGGCGCTGAAAGCCCTTTTCTACGATGAGCTTATCCTCAAGGGGTCGCCCCGCCCCCACAAATTCAACGACACAACTCGGCTCGAGCCTTCTGACCGCTTCGACGATGTGAAGTGCCGGGATAAGGTGACCGCCCGTCCCGGACGCGGCAACCATAACCTTAATAGGCGTGGAGCTTGAGACACCCAATGACTCCGCCTTCTTGTCCAATGCGCTCCCCATGAGAACCTAGAAATCCATCTTACCCGCGGAATTCGTGGGTCGGCTCACTCGAATCCCTGCGGACCCCAAGGAGAAGTCCAACCACCGCCATACACGCTATCAAGCTTGAACCACCATAGCCGACCAAAGGGAGAACCATTCCCTTCGTTGGAAGAAGGCCGATCACGACCCCCACGTTGAGCAGAGCTGGCGCCACGATCATCATAGTAAGTCCAACCGCGAGCGCGAAGAGAAACGTATCGTGCCTCACCCCCCTCGCAATCAGCAAACCACGCCACATTACCACTAAGAAACCAGCGATGACGCATAACCCCCCGACGAAGCCCAGCTCCTCAGAGATAACAGCGAATATGAAATCGGTGTGCGCGGCTGGCAGGAAAAATAGCTTCTGCTGACTCCCCCCTAGTCCAACGCCGTATAGCTGACCAGTTCCAACGGCGATCAGCGATTGAATCAACTGATAACCCTTCCCGGAGGCGTCGGCGAATGGCGAGAGAAAGCTCACGATGCGCATCATCCTGTAGGGAGAGACGAGCACCAGTATCCCAGCTATCACAACCACGACGACACAACATAAGAAGAGGTGGCTAAACCGCACCCCCGACGCGAGCAGCATCGATAAGAGAACCGCCACAATAACCACGGAGGACCCGAAGTCGGGCTGGAGAAGGAGAAGGCCCGCCACCAAACTTACCAAACTAAACGGCTTTACTATTCCGTGGATAAAGGTTGAGATCTGATGCTCCCGTCTCGAGAGGAACCCTGCCATAAAGATCACCATGAAGACCTTCACGAACTCAGCTGGCTGAAAACGAAGGGGTCCGAATTTAACCCAGCGAGAGGCCCCTCCAGCGCGGTCAGCGATTCCAGGCGTTAGCGGCAGAAGGAGCAGAACGAGCGAGATGCCCAGGAGATAGGGTGATACCCTTCGAAGGAGAGCGCTAGGCACTCTCATACACACCACCATCGCCACTCCGCCTAGGAGCGCTGAGATACATTGACGCTTAGCATAATAGAGGGAGTCTCCCAATTTCTCCTGCGAGACGATTCCGGTAGTCGAGTAAACCATTACCAGACCAAAACCCACTAGAAGAGCCACCGAGAGCACTAAGAGGTAGTCAACTGGTGAGGGAGCCCGAAGTTCGCGCAAGCGCGCCGAAGGAAGCGCCGATGTAAAATCCATTCCGGTATTATGCCAGGAAGCCTAACTGGCCGACCAGGGTAAAAGTTTTCGACGCCGCCACTTCCACCCGAAAAATATGGTTATCCTACCTCTCGGTGGGCGCTTCGCCTCTCTAGTTTCACCGCTGCGCAAAGGGAGGAGCGTTGGGTCCCCTTCAACCAGCTCAGGCACTTGTCTCCCTTGTCGAAAAGAGGCCCATCGGCGACTATCGAACTGATGGCTACCGCTGCCGACATCCGCGCCCCTGAGATGCCCCCAATTAACACCGAGATCCTCGGGTCTGGGGCCGAGACACTCGTGCTACTCCACGGCTGGGGGCGTTCCTTGGAGGCTCTCCGCCCCCTGGGAGATCTCCTCGCCGCCGACTACAGGGTCGTTCTTGTTGATCTACCAGGTTTTGGGCGCTCGCCACTCCCTTTTTCCGCTTCAAATGAGGGTGGGGGGTGGAGCACCCTTGAGTACACGGAGAGAGTAAAGAGTCTTCTCGATTCTCTCAGCATCACGGAGTGCGTAGTGCTCGGGCACTCCTTTGGAGGGCGAATCGCTTCCCGCCTCGCCGCTCGATACCCCAAGCTCGTAAAGGGGCTCATCCTAGTCGGGAGCCACGGACTTAAGCGCAAGCGATCATTTAAAGACGAGGTGCGCGTGCGGTGGATTAAATTCCTATCGGCCTCCGCCAAGAAGATAGATGGGGCGACCGGCTCGCGGCTCTTTTCACACTACTTCTCCCCTAAGTTTGGTTCGCGGGACTACAAGGCGGCCGGCGAACTTCGAAAAACCTTGGTGAAAACCGTCAACGAGGATCTCTCGGATGAGGTAGCGACGATAAGATGCCCGACCCTCCTTGTGTGGGGAGCTAACGACCAGGAAACCCCTCTCGACCTCGCCATCAACTTTCAACGACTCATACCCAACTCTCTTCTTCACGTGCTCCCTAACAAGGGGCACGAGCCCTTCGCGGATGTGGGCTCTCACTTGGTCGCGAAATATATCCTTAATTTCCTACACCAACGGAGAGCCCGTGCTTAACTCTCTCGCCGCGCTCACTCTTATCTCAGCGAATCTCCTCTTCGGGTGGAAGAGAACCCTCTCCTACCTGCGCTATTTTCAGCAGGAGGAGTATAATAATCGGAGATTCTCCACCTGGCTTAGAGCTAATCGAGCCTACGACAGGCGAGGTTCCCTAGCGTTGGCGGGGACGGCGCTTGCAAGTTTTGTCGCTCCCGGGGGTATCGAGTCACTGATTATAGCTATCATCGCGCTCTTTATTCTGTGGGCTATCGTTGCAAAGCTGGAGGGAGACCCTCGGAAAACTGGTAAGATAAAGCTTTCGATGACCCCCAGAGCGACGAAGACCGCGTGGCTCTCATGGGGGCTTCTTGCGGGCATCGTTACCCTGCCCCTGTGGGGCTTGGGGTGTGGTTGCGGACACACAACAGGCTCACCCTTAGCCTCCCCGGCTCTCTTCGGAATCATCGGCGCTCAAGCTGTTCCATTCCTCTTAATGGTCTCCACCATTATTCTCTCTCCCGTAGAAAAGCGCCTCCAGAGAAGCTACCGAGAGGACGCGGAGCGAATTCTTCGAGAGGTAGATCCCTTTACAATCGGGATAACTGGCAGCTACGGCAAGACAGGAGCGAAAGCCGCGTTAGGAGAGCTCCTTTCGGTTACCCTTGGAAGCACCTTTTGGCCGAAAAAGAGCATTAACACCGTGATGGGTATTACCCGGACTATCCGTGAGTCCCTCCGTCCGCACCATAAATACGCCGTGATTGAGATGGGTGCTTATAATATCGGCTCTATAAAGCGGCTCTGCGATTTTACCCCACCAAAAGCGGCGCTGGTTACAGCGGTTGGAATTATGCACCTCGAGCGATTCGGGAGCCCTGACAACGTATACCGGGCCAAAAGTGAGATCGCGCAAGCGCTTCCCTCGACCGGAATCTTAGTTTGTAACGGGGATAGCGCGAACGCCAGGCGGATGGCAGCCGAGCACCGCCGCGAGACGACGCTCCTCTACGGCTTCGACCTGACAAAGGGTCCACTCGATGTCTTCGCTACCGATATCACCTTTGGGCTCTCCGGGACCTCCTTCGTTATACACTACAAGGGTGACCGATACCCAGGTCGTACCCCCCTTCTCGGACGCCCTGCACTTCTGAACGCCCTTGGCGCATTCGCTATGGCGTGCGCTCTTGGGGCCAACCCCGCTTACGCGGTCGCGTGCCTGGCGAACCTTACGCCAGTTGATAACCGCCTCGTTCTCGATCCGGGGCCAACCGTCTCGTACCTGCGTGACGCCTATAATTCTAATCCAACAGGATTCGAGGCAGCCCTGGAGGTCCTTGGATCTCTACCTGCGACACGGCGTATCCTTGTAACCCCCGGGATGATCGAACTCGGAGACCTCCAGTACGATGAGAATAAACGGCTAGCTGGTTTGGCCGCTAAGGTCTGTGACCACATTTACGTCGTTGGAGCGACGAACCGCGACGCCATCTTAGCGGGGCTCGCTGGCGCTGACTATCCAAGCTCAAAGACCTTTGTAGTTGACTCCCGTGACGCGGCGTTCTCCGCTCTGCGTGAGCGATCGGCTAAGGGAGACCTGGTTCTTCTTGAGAACGATCTTGGTGACCTTCATGAAGGAGGGGTGAGGTTCTAACGTGACGATGAAGAGAAAGACACGAGTAGCGGTTCTGTTTGGCGGACGCTCAGTTGAGCACGAGATCTCAGTCATTACTGGGTTACAACTGATTCAAGCGATCGATCCCGATGCATATGAGGTTACTCCTGTCTATATCGCCCCAAGTGGGGCCTGGTACACGGGCGATGAGCTTCTTAATCGCGATTTTTATCGAGGTGTACCGGGCAATCTAAACCAACTCGTTCAAGTGACCCTCCTTCCAACCCCCGGAATAAACGGTCTCGTGCCCGTTGAATTAGGACTCCTAGGCTGTGCTCGGGGCGGACTGAGGGCCTCAGTTATCCCGATTGACGTCTTCCTTCCGACCTTTCACGGTCAGTATGGGGAGGATGGATGCGTGCAGGGTCTCTTTGAGCTAGCTGACGTTCCCTACACCGGAAGTAATGTTGTCGCCTCGGCGATCACGATGAACAAGTATACTTGTAAGATGTTCCTGCGCGCGCACGGCATCCCAGTGCTCCCTGCACGTATCATTCAACGCGAGGAAGCCCGCACGGACATACTCAAGGTAACGAAAGAGATTGTGAACGGTGAGGGCTTCACTTCATTTCCCCTCTTTGTTAAGCCGTGCAACCTTGGTTCAAGCATAGGGATTTCAAGGGTCGCCGAACTAGGCGAACTTGCCCCGGCGCTCGCCAAGGTGTTTCGCTACGACACGGCAGCCATCGTTGAGCCGTGCGTCACGAATTTGATGGAGATAAATGTTTCAATAAGAGAGCACAACGGGGTCCATGCTTCGGTGGTTGAGATACCGGTCTCCCAAAGTGGGGTCCTCTCGTACGAGGAGAAATATCTGAGGGACGGCGGAAAAAAGTCTGGTCCATCCTCTGGAATGGCGAGCCTCACCCGGGTCATTGACCCGCAGGACCTTGATCCCTCGATCAAAGAGAGCGCGATATCGTTCGGCACTCAAGCTTTCTCGCTGCTCGGTTGCTCAGGGGTGGCCCGCCTGGATTTTATCGTCGACCTCGCGACTGGATCGCTGTACTTCAACGAACTAAACGCGCTTCCAGGGTCCTGCTCATTTTACCTTTGGGTAAGGTCAGATCCTCGTGTGCTCTACACCGATCTAATCAGCGATATGATTGAAACAGCGCTCGCCCACCACGCCACTAAGGCATCGCTCGATCGAGATATCGGCCTCAGGGCTCTCCGTTAAGCGCGCAACTGAAAGATCGGTAGGCAAACAAAAAGGGCGCCCGAACCACGTGTTTGGTCCGGACGCCCACTCTCTCTATGGACAAGCTACCTAGTCAGCCTGCTTCCTGAGAAATGTTGGGATCTCAAACTTCTCCTCATCCTCTGAGGTGGAGAGCACTGAGAGCTTCTTGAGCTTAATAACCTCCGCGGAGCCAGCAGTTGCCCCAAGTTGCTTGCGAGCGAACGAAGGGATATCGATCCCCTGGGTCCTAGTTCCAGCTTGCCCGAGCTGATTTGCTACGGGTGTGACGGTCAAGGTTGTATCATCGGTCGCGGCGTCACCACCGAAGCCGGTCGCGATGACCGTTACACGAACTTTATCCTCTGAGTTAGGATCGATGACCATTCCCCAGATGATATTAGCGTCCTCGTGCGCCTCGGAGTGGATCAACTCCGCCGCCTCATTTACCTCTTGAAGCGTAACGTCAGGAGAAGCGGTCACGTTGATCAAAACTCCGCGCGCCCCATGGATTGAGATATCCTCGAGGAGCGGGCTTGAGATCGCCTTCTCGGCTGCCTCAACGGCGCGATTGTCGCCGCTCGCCTCGCCGGTTCCCATCATCGCCATACCCATCTCGGACATAACAGCCCGAACGTCAGCGAAGTCCACGTTAACGAGTCCTTCACAGATGATGAGGTCGCTGATTCCCTTAACGGCCTGGTAAAGAACGTCATCCGCTTTCCGGAAGGTGTCGAGCAGAGATGTGTTCCTTCCAGCGATTGAGAGAAGTCGCTGATTCGGGATCGTTATCAGAGTATCGGCGTGTTTGCGAAGTTCCTCGATACCTTGGTCGGCGTTCCGCATACGACGCTTTCCCTCAAAGAGGAAGGGCTTCGTGACAACACCTACTGTGAGGCAACCGAGACTCTTAGCGACTTCGGCGACAACGGCCGCCCCGTATGTTCCGGTTCCACCGCCCATGCCGGCAGTGATGAAGACCATATCCGCGCCCTGGAGAGCTTGGCGAATAGCCTCAACGCTCTCACGTGCGGCGGCGCGACCAACCTCGGGATCCGCTCCTGCGCCGAGCCCCTTGGTGATATCATCGCCGAGCCGAATTTTGTTCTTTGGAAGAGATGAGGCGAGCGCCTGAGAGTCAGTGTTAGCCGCGTAGAACTCAACGCCGTTAAGCCCACTTCGGATCATGTTGTTAACGGCGTTCAATCCGCCGCCACCAATCCCGAATACCTTAATCACCGCGCCGTTAGACTGAAGTGTCCTTATCTCATCCATGCTATTCCCCTCCGCACTACTTTGAAAATCAAATCCGACCTGCCGCCAATCCGCTACCAAGCTCCCCTCGCCTTAGAAACGCGCCGCCGAATTAAGCGCCAGCGCAAAACTGCTTGGAAAAGCAAACCTTCTACTAGACCGCCTCGCCTTGGAGCGCTGATAGGGGAATGACACCGCTATCCGACCGCTCCGCTGAATGCAAGCTGCGACATTATTCCCCATTAGCGCCAAAAGTAAAGAGTTACCAAACGGGTTTTCATCGATAAGGAGGGTTTTCAAAACACTGCCAACCGAAAGACTCCGAGGCGGAACTATAAGCCCCAAATACACAGAGGAAGATACCCCTTAACACCAGAGAGGACCATCAAACTGCGTAAATATTTCTTGACTAAAAGTGTTCGGTAAACCAGCCAACAATCCGACCCACCGTTCTCGAGACTGCCCCCTTCCCACCGACCGAGCGCGCACCCGCGGTATGCACAGCGCCGTGGAGGACGAGACCCACCGCGGCGGCGGATTCAGGGCCCTTCACGAGGTCGGTTAAGCCCCCGATACCCTCGGGTGAGGCGACCCGGACAGGAAGATTAAACACCTGCTCAGCGACCTGAGCGATACCGGGAAGGTTTGCCGTGCCACCGGTTATTACCAGACCACTCGTTAGGAGATCTAAACACCCTGCCCTTGTAAGCTCCCGTTGGATTAGTGAAAACATCTCGGTGACTCGTGGCTCTATTATCTCAGCCAAGACGAATTTCGATAAGACGCGAGCCGACCGTCCGCCGACCGATGGGACCTCCAAGGTATCGTCCTTGCGCACGCCAGTGGTCATCGCCGACCCGTGCTCACACTTGATCTTCTCGGCCGCGGCGAGCGGGGTGCGGAGACCAGCGGCGATGTCGTTCGTTATGTGATTACCCCCTACCGCTAAAACCGAGGTGAACTTAACGGCGCCACCGTGGAACACAGAGATACTGCAGGTCCCCCCACCTATATCGAGCAAACATACCCCCAACTCCTGCTCTTCTTGAGAGAGAGTGCCTTTGGCTGATGCCAGCGGCGCGGCCACAATATCCTGCACGGCTAAACCACACCGGTTAGCGCACTTCACGATGTTCTGGGCGCTCGCGATAGCTCCTGTGATGATGTGGACCCTGGCCTCCAGCCGCACGCCCGATATCCCAATGGGATCCTTTATTCCGTCCTGCTCATCAACGACGAACTCCTGCGGTATAACGTGCAGGATCTCCCGATCCAACGGAACCGCTACGGCTTTGGCCGCCTCGATAACTCGCTCAATATCCGTAGCCGAAACCTCTTTGCTCTTAACTCCCACGACCCCGTGACTGTTTTGACACCGCAGGTGACTTCCGGAGATCGTGGCGTACACCGTACTGATCTCGCAACCCGCCATCGTCTCGGCCTGCGCGACCGCCTTGCTGATAGCGGCTACCGTTCCCTCGATGTTAACAACCACACCCTTTCTAAGACCTCGCGACGGGCTACTACCGACCCCTACGATATCGACTCGCCCATCCTCCTTCCGCTCTCCTACAACGACCTTGATGCTTGATGTACCGATGTCGAGACCAGCTATAAGTGAGTGAGGAGTTGGCATGTGACCGCTCTAGATTTTAGGGTTAACTCAGGCCCACTAAACGGGGTTTGAGTACATTTCGCTCGATTTAAGTAACTTAAAACAACAAAGGTTTCAAGGAAGAAGTGATAGGATTTTTAGCTAGCTCGGGGGGCCTTAAACTTGACGATACCAACCCTGGAAAAAGCTAGGTCGACCTTTTCGACCTCGGGCAGCCGGTCCTTAATCTGTCCCAAAAGCGCCTTGAGCCTCCGCCCCTGATCTTCAAGGGGGGGGCTCGAATCCAGAGACGCCCCAAAAACGACTGGGAACCCTAGCCGCTTGAAAGATACCGATATGTCACCCTTCCCTTCGAAGCTTATTGAGTCGATCGGGATCTCCACGCCTCGTTCGAGCGCCGTGATAGCCTCCTGGGCCAGGTTGAGCTGGGCCTGAAACCGGGCCGGGTTCGCGGCCCGAGAGGAGAGCCCGTAAAGGGGTACGAGCGCGCGCAAGGTTTCATCCGTCATCCCCGGGGCATTGCCCGTCGCGGGAATGATTAAGGAGCCATCGTCCCCGATAATCCACCTCTCGTTGTCCACCAGAGCCAGAAAGCGCGGGCTTCGCTCGTGTACTGTCAGCGTAAAACATCCAAACTTGGGAACGATGCTCCCCCCACACCGCGCCACATCAACGGATTTCACCCAGGGATTCTCCGCCACACGAGCTGAGATCGCGGTCTGGTTTGTCATCCACCACCCTACCGATTTGGACATCGGGAGCACACGCCTCACCTCATCCGCGGCCACCAGCTTTGCTCCCTCAATCCTAACCTCTTTTGTGGTGAGGAATGAGACGATTCGATCCTGCGCTCCGTTAAACACCTCAGAGACACGAGCCGGGTTATCAAGAACGTGAATAAGAAGCACGCTGGAGGCGACCAGAGAGGTAAAGAGAACTCGCATGAGTCGAGTATACCGAGCCCGCCGCGATCTGGGGATGGGGTATTTTATGAGAGATCGAATTTTTGATGGGGTCTCTCAAACCCAGAGTCGGACCTCAGGCTCAAGCGCGACCCCCCTCTCTTGCAGCGCTCTCCTCTGACACTCATCGATCACTGAAACCACGTCCGCCGCCGTTGCTCCTCGGTCAGGGTTCACAATCCAGTTAGCGTGGAGCCGCGAAACCTCCGCGCCGCCAACGGCGAACCCCTTCATACCAATCTCCTCAAGGATCTTTCCGGCCGGCAACCCACTGGAGGGGTTTTTAAAAACCGATCCGGCGGAGGGCAGCGCTAGGGGCTGACGAGCTCGCCTTTCAGCTAGGTTGTGGGCACACTGCTCTGATATGCGCTTGGGGTCACCGGGAGGGAGATCAAGCACAACGGAGGTTATAACACACCCGTTCGGGAGCCCCGAATGTCGATAACTCCAGGGGAGTTCGTGGCGTAACCACCGGATTTCTCCACCCTCGCCAGTTAATCCCCGCACCTCAACGATGAGACTTGAGATCTCCGCCCCGTGCGCCCCAGCGTTCATATAAACCGCCCCGCCCACCGAGGCCGGGATACCTGCCGCGAACTCTAGTCCCGAAAACCCCTCGTCAGAAACTTTTCTTGAGTAGCTCATCAAAGGTGTGGCCGCGAAAACCTCGAATCGACCGCCTTCAAGGGGTGACACCCGTTTGAAGCCGGCGCCGAGTTTAATCAACCAACCATCAAAGCCCGCATCGGCGAATAATACGTTACTGCCATTGCCTAGTACTCGCCACGGCTGGCCACTGGAACTGAGCAATCGGAGCACATTCGCGAGCTCCTCCGGGGTGTCGACCGATACAAGCGCCCGGACTGGACCTCCAATGGCAAAGGTGGTCAAAGCAGACCCCATGACCATCTCCCGGACAGGGGCTCGGACTACCCCGCTCACCTCTGATATAAGCGCGGAGAGGAACCCGCTCGACTCAGCCATGGGACACGATCTCTCGGAGGACCACACTCACGCCCCGGCTGCTGAGATTATTGGGATCTCAGTCTCAGGAACTATTATCTGTTTACTGTCGGCGCTTAAAGCGCCGAGCAACCTCTCTGGTATCGCTCCAATTGAACCAGCGCCGAGACACACCACGAAGTCCCCCTCACGCAGGTTGGGCACGAGGACCTCAAGCGCCCGCTCAAGGGACCCTACATACTCCTTGTTTGGGTGACGAAGCGCTACACAGAGACTCTCACCCGAAACGCCCTCTATCGGCTTCTCGCTTGCCCCATAAATATCGGTGAGACAAACGAGATCCGCCTCCGCAAAGGCGGAGAGATACTCATCCCAGCACATCTGGGTGCGCGAATACCGGTGCGGCTGGAATAGGGTAACGACGCGCCCCTCTCCTTGTGGCCTGCACTCCCGGATAGCTCGAAGGGTAGCCCGGATCTCGGTAGGGTGGTGCCCGTAATCACTCATCACCGAAACACCCCGGGCCTCTCCGATAATCTCTAACCGACGCTTCACCCCGGCGAACGAGGCAAGAGCCTGGCGAATAACATCTCGATCGACTGTAAACTCAAGAGCTACGGCGATTGCCGCCAGAGAGTTCTGCACGAGGTGCCTTCCCCACATCGGGAGCTGAAATCTACCCAAATCCTCCCCTCGCCAAACAACCGAGAAAGACATGCCGTCGGAGGCCCCTTCTATATCGACACCCCGTAAATCGGCGTCCTCAGAGAAGCCATAGGTCACCACGCGCCGCTTGCACTCACTCGCTATTCGTCGCACTACAGGGTCATCGATACACAAGATAGCGAGCCCATAAAATGGAACGGATTGCACAAATCGATTGAATGATTCCTCAAGATCTTTCCGAGAGCGGTAGGAGTTCATGTGCTCATCGTCAATGTTTGTGACGATCGCCACAGTTGGTTTCAACAGAAGGAAGCTGCGGTCGCTCTCATCGGTCTCGGCAACGAGAAAGTCGCCTTTTCCCAGCCGTCCACCGGTGCCGAGCGATTTCACCTGCCCACCTATAACTACCGTTGGATCGAGCTTGGCCGCGTCTAAGATAACGCTACACATGCTCGTGGTAGTTGTCTTACCGTGAGAACCGGCGACACCAACTCCGAACTTGAGCCGCATGAGCTCGGCTAGCACCTCTGCCCTCCGCACTATCGGAATTCGCCTACGTCTCGCCTCCCGCACCTCCGGATTGGTCGAAACGATCGCTGATGAATACACAACGAGGGAGGCTGACTCAGGCAGATTAGCCGCGGCATGCCCAATAAAAACCTGAGCGCCGAGTTGCTCCAGCCTGCGAACAACATCACCGCCCTTAACATCAGAGCCGCTGACCTTGTATCCAGAGGTAAGAAGGATCTCCGCCAAACCGGACATTCCCGAACCACCGATCCCGATAAAATGAAAGTGGAGCCCTGTGTTGTACATCGCTACCTAGCACCGAAAAGAATCAAAATTTGAGCACACGATGCGCGATCGCCTCAGGACGCCGATCGCGCAACGGACCTCCCACAGAGACCGAACCCGGGCTCAGCTAGTGGTGAGAGGGGGCGTCTTTAGAGGGCAGAATAACCAGTCTCTTGCACACAGCTACCATATAGGCGACCTTCAAGGAAGAATATAGGTATATCACAGAAGTCATTAGTTGTTTTTAAGGCCTCATCCATGCTGAAAGCTTCGGAGATCTTGAGTGAAGCGCCCCCAGCGGAGCGCTATCTTTTCAAGCCCTTTTTCGGGTCTAGCCACCACTGGGCTCTCTCTCTCCTCAAGGCCAACTCACCCGGACCTCGTGTGCTCGATATCGGACCCGGTGGTGGCGGTATCGGCAGGGCCCTGCGGGGAGCCTCTGTTCAAGAGTTAGTAGCCGTAGAGATCGATGAGCAAACCCGTGCCCTACTCGCTGAAACCTACACCGAGGTGCACGAAAAGATAGGGTCTCTGAATGGTCGCGTCTTCGACACCGTCCTCCTCCTAGATGTTCTTGAGCACATGAGCGACCCTTTCGGTTATCTAAAGGAGCTACTCCCCCTGATAGCGCCTGGAGCTCAGGTGCTCGTCTCCGTCCCAAACGTCGCTCATTGGAGCGTTAGGCTCTCCCTCCTCGCCGGGAGATTTGAATACGGACCTAGGGGCATACTAGACCGCACCCATCTTCAATTCTTCACCCGCAAACGGTTCCTTGAGATGTGCGGATCAATCCCGGAATGTAAAGTGGAGAGGGTTTCATCATCGATTGCCCCTCTAGAACTACTTCTTCCTACTGGCATCTCTGGGACCAAGCTATTTTCTCTTTTGGCGCGGGCTCGACATGCGGGAGCAGGGCGACTGCCCGGGCTCTTAGCGTACCAACACTTGGCGATGCTCAGACGCCGCTCTTAACGGAAGAGGCGCTCAGCCAGAAAGTTCGAGATCCTCCAAAGCACGTTGAATACCAAACTCAACACCAGCATTGAGACGATAGGCGCATAAAATGTAGTACGCTCTCCCTCGTGCTTGATATCGCCAGGGAGTGAACCGAACCATGAGTATACCCACGGCGCCCGTTGAAAGATCCAGACCGCCATTCCGAGCGTGACGATACTAAACCCGACAAAGATCAATATTTTCCAGGCTTCCATCGCTTAATCCTCACAAAGAGTTGCGTCTTAGCCATCCTTGCTGCCATGATTCACTCATTTACTTTCATAGCCTATCGGTCGTGGGAATTAGTCTATCCGAGCTCACTGTGGTCTTCGTTGTCGCTCTGGTCCTTTTTGGGCCAGAGCGGTTGCCCGAACTCGCCCGCGCGCTTGGTAAGCTGACTGGACAGGTAAGAAAGACCTCCGATTCGCTCAGGCGCGAATTTTACAATTCAGTTTACCCCCCCGGTCAAGACCTGCGCGGGGATATCACACGGGGCGTTGAGGGGCTTCGATCTCTAAGAACCGAGGCTCTGGAACCCCTTAACCTCCGCAAGAATATCGCCAAACAGGGCCTCGCCACCTCCTCCGAAGACGGAGTGACCTCAGCCGCTACTCCATCCAACAAAGCACACGGCGGTCGATCGTCTACGCCGGGGGGCTCATGACGGTCGCCGACCCGCACGCCCACAAAATGCACCTGATGGAACACCTACGGGAGCTAAGGACACGTATCATCTTTTGTGCCGCCATAATCTGCGTTGGGGCGACGGTCTCTTACTCTTACGCTAGCCAGATTTTCAACGTTCTATGCGCCCCCTTTTTTGTCGCCTTCCCAAATAGCCCACTGATAGGAACCGCCCCTAGTGAGGCGTGGTTTCTGAAGCTCAAGGTCTCCATCTTTGCTGGTGGTGTCCTTACCGCGCCCGCCCTCTTCCACCAGCTGTGGCGGTTTATCTCTCCGGGGCTCTATCCAAAGGAGAGGAAGTTCGCTCTACCGTTCGTTACCCTCGCTACCCTCCTGTTCGGAGCCGGAGCATCTTTTTGTTACTACATGGTGCTTCCGATCGCGTTCGCTTTTTTCCATCACGAATTCATCTCCATCGGCGTAACGCCGAATATAAAAATCGGCGAACAGGTTTCAATGACTCTTACAGCGCTCGCCGGTTTTGGCGCTATCTTTGAACTCCCCCTCATCACCTTTGTGCTTGCTCGGCTCGGTCTGCTAAATCATCTAACTTTGCTCACTTGGTTTAAGCACGCAGTCCTCGGTATCTTCATCATCGCCGCGGTTCTTACCCCTCCCGACGTCCTCAGCCAATTCCTTATGGCGGGACCACTTCTAGTCCTTTACGTCATAAGCATAGGCGTGGCGTTTCTCGCCACCAGATCAGCGAATAAGGTGCCTCACCCAATAATCGATACCAAATGAGACTCTCACGAGCCCGCGGCGATACCAGATCGCCGTTTCAGGTAGTTAGCCGACTTGAGATCTTCTCTCGCTAACTCGCTCCCGTTCCTAAAGGTAGCTGGCAATCAAGACGTTACCCAGTCGGTAAGGCCAAAGGATTGGTATGCAGCGTCGAATCAATGATGAGTTAGTGAATGACGACTCTTGGAGTGTAGCCCTTTCAGTGGTGAGAGGCGTGCACATACCGCCAGCCCTTTCCCAGTTACTAAGGGGGTGCCAGGGTGGTGTAGTCGCTCCGGAGGACCTACTTCGAGTCATAGGGAGCAAGGGTCTCTCTCCCAGGTCTATCGTTCGAGCGGCTCAAATTTCAGACCATACCTCCCCGGTATCAACCAAGGAGATTATGGCCGCGGTAGATATCCTTGGGGTAAAGGCCTCATCGATAATCCTCGCCATAAATTGCGTATGTGAGCAGATCCTCAGCTCAGGTCCGGCTCTTCGCCTGTGGGCGCCGATGTTTAAAGAGATGATGTCTGAGATCGAATTAGGCTACCACGTGGGGTCCAGCGTGGAGCAGCTAGGGATAGAACAGGGCATGCTAGTGGGCTTCTCCCGGCTGGCTGGAGTCGGAGTGCTCCTCAAGAGCTCTCCTGATTCCTATGAGGAGTGGCATGCCAGAACCTCTTTCGTGCTTAATCCAACCGAAACGCTCGAGGCTTTCGGATGCGAGCCATATCAAGTTAGTTCACTCCTTATGCAGCAACTCGGTCTTGGAATTGAGGTGGCTCTCGCTACCGCTTCAACTCTCGGCCAAATCGACTCGACCATCATCGAATCGAAGCCACTGTTCGCAACGTGGCGAGCCACTTCCGATTGGATAGGCGCCCTAAGGAGCGGAGCTTGGGAGCCCGAATCAAGTGCCTCTCGAGAGCTATTTTGGCAGCTCTCCACAGTACCCGGCGCCCCTCTCCTCCCGAGCCACATCTCAGCGCTGCGAGACCAGGCTACCGCGATTCGCTCAGGCAACTCTCAGTGGACGTGGCACCTTCCGCTATCCACCTACGAGGAAACCGCAAAGGCGATGGTCTATAAGAGAAATAACAATCCCTTCGGCGCTTCTTGGTCACGCTCTCTTGAAGCCTAAGCCGGCCCTGAAAATAAAAATTTGTTTTGTTGACACAAACACGGCCGAGGCTCACTATTGTTGATAGGTCGTCACCGTGCGAGGGCCGGTCATTAAACCCTCCCCATGTAGTTAGCTTCCCAATGACCGGCTTCAAGGTGGCACGACTGGACTGGGCACTCACCCTCGCAAAGGGGTGGGTGCCTTTTTTTTGAAGAAAGGATTCGATCTCCTCTCTTTCCCTTTTTTCTTAATCGATTGAGTTCGCTACAATCCAGGGATGCGAGATTCTATAAAAGCATATCCTTTGTCTCACCTCGCCGCTCAAATTAACGGCGCAACCGTGGGGGACCCGGAGCTAACCATCACAGGGCTGTGCTCTCTTGATGACGCCAAACCAAATCACCTTTGCTTCATCCGCGCTAACTCTGAGGAGAGCTTTAAGCGAGCACTCGCCAACTTGCCAGCGCAATCCGCGGCGATAGTGACAACGGCTCTGGCTCCAAAGGAGCCGCTCAAGAATGGCGCGTCACTGATCCTAGTTCAGGAACCGTACCCATCGTTCCTTGATCTTGTGCCTCTTTTTTTTGTTCACTCACGCCCGGAGCCAGGCATCCATCCGAGCGCCGTTGTTCACGATACGGCGCATGTCGGCCGCGGCGCCTCGATTGGGGCCCATTGCGTCATCGGAGCGAGAGTCGTCATCGGCCAAGATGCCCTCCTCTTCCCGAGCGTAACAGTCTATGACGACGTAGTTATCGGTGACTCCGTGATACTCTATAGCGGAACTTCTATTCGGGACGGCTCTCGCATAGGCGACCGTGTTATTATTCACGACCACGCGGTCATCGGCGCTGATGGCTTCGGCTACATCCCGGATCCGAAGCGGGGCCTTCGCAAGGTGCCCCAGATCGGATTCGTATCGATAGGCAACGATGTTGAGATAGGAGCCCAAACCTGCGTGGATCGGGGAGCTTTTGGGGCTACGATAATAGGGAATGGAAGCAAGATCGACAACCTCGTACAGATCGGTCACAACGTGATCATCGGGTCTCATTGTATCATCTGTGGCCAGGCGGCTATCGGTGGAAGCACCAAGATACACGACGGGGTAGTTGTTGGTGGCGCGGCGAGCCTGGCGGATCACTTAGAGATAGCGAGCGGCGTGCGACTTGGGGGAAGAGCCGGCGTTACAAACTCGATACTGGAGCCGGGAGACTACATGGGGTTCCCCGCAATTAAGGCCGGCGAGTGGAGACGACAGCAGGCCCAGATTAGAAAGAGCGTGCGTCGCAAAACAGATCCAGAGGATGAGAGCGGAGATAAAGGCACATGACATCAGCTACGGGAAATCAACGCGGGCAGTGGAAGGGTTTGAGCCGAGCTATCCTATTCCCTCTGATCCTTATTTTAGCGCTTTCGTCGTGCGAGGATCGCTCTTCCCAGCCGGAGTCTACCCCAACACGCTCTTCAACTCTCACACTCCTGCACCCCCCAGAGGCATATGAATTTTTTCAAGCGGTGGTCGCTAAATTCAACTCCCTCAACCGAGCGACAACGAGTGGCGCCATCATCCGCTTATCATCCTCTTCATTCGATGACCTTGATGGAGTTGGGAGGATTGGAACACCTCAGGCTCCCGCCTCGCTGTGGATAGCTCCGTCATCAACCCAAGCCGCCGTGGCGAAATCACTCAATGCCGCGTCCTTTACCTCTTCAGACTGCGCCTCGGTCATGTCAACCAGACTAGGGGTCGCCTACCGGTCGATCGACAGATTCGCCATTTCTAGCTCTGACGACTCGATCGCTCCCTCTGAGCTCTTTGCGCCAACACCTAAACCTCCAGCACCGCCATTGAGTTTTATTATGGGGTTGCCACGATACACATCCAGCGGCAACGCGTTCCTTACCCTAGCGGCAGGTTACTCTATTGGTACCCCACTAGCGGGCCTAACCCGGGAGAAGGTCGAGGGGGCGGTGACACTCCTCAGAAATAGTCAGAGCCGTACCAGAAGCTATTACCTCTCAGTAGCAAGCGCTCTCTCCTGGCTTGATGGCCGGGAGGGCGGATCGCCAGTCGCGGTGGGAACAACGGAGCAGAGCTTCACAGCATATCAACGTTCTCTGGGTGGGGGCTCAAAACTCTTGTGGCTTCCGATCTCTACCACGGCTCCCCTTCTTGATTTTCCGCTCTGCTCAATCGACGCATCGGATGGGGACGCTGAGCTTAGGGAGGCTCAACGGATCGCTAGGGGATTCTTTGTAGGAGATGATTTCAAGGCGCTACTCGCCGAGCACGGTTTCGACGTACCGCCCCCCACCTCGGATCCCCTGCCTGAATCAGTCGCATCAGGGGTAACAGCTCTCCAGGAACGCTGGGGGGTTATTAGACCACCCTCCTTAACTCTCTTTGTTGTCGACGCGTCCATAAAGACAGACCGCGCGGCTATCGAGACTATTCGCCGAGAGCTCCGAAATTTTATCGAAGCAAAGAGCTCTGACAACGATAAGGTAGGAATTATAGCGGCATCGACAAAGATAGAGGTCGTAAGTGAGCTCGGTAAGAGTAAGGAGTCCCTTCAACTCGCGGTGAACAAGCTTACCACTAGCGGGAGCAACACGATACGAGATGGGATCCTGCTCGGGTTAAGGCTCTTAGGGGGACTTGATAACGAGGGCTACAGACGGTCAGTGGTGGTACTCACCTCGGGCGATCAGACCACTCGTCATCACGATCAGGAGCTAGAGAACGTAGCCGCGCAGCTGATCGGGATGAAGAACGTCCAGCTCTATGTATTGGGCTTCGCAAACGCTGAGAGCGAGTTGGATGATCTGGCGCGCTTGACTCGACAACTTGGCGGTCATTTCATCTTGACGAATACGGCGGCGGCTCCAGCCTCATTCTTCCCAATCAGCAGAGAGATCCAGTAAGTTTTTTATCCCCGCAGGCAAAGAACGAGCCGCGCCGAAGTGGAATGAGCGCTCGATCCTCTCACCTTATCGCGCCAAGGGCGTTGCCGACTGTCTAAGCTCTCCAGGTCTCCTTAGAGCCGCCCCTTTCTCTTAGATTCAAGAGTGACACTACGTGCCCAGATGGAACTGTTGTGTTCTCAACCCCATCGCGAAGCAAAACGGCCCCGGATGGGTCGAGGCCTTGGTAAATCCCCTTGGCGCGATGCCCCCCCAAATCGATAGTTAACTCGGTCACACCTGGCTCAAAACAGGAACACGACTCCCAACTATCCTTAAAAGCGAGAAAGCCCTCCGATTTGACAAATCTCTCATGAGTCGTTTTCAGATGTGCAGCGACTAGCGGCAATACCTGCTCACTATTGAAATCCCTCCCCGCTTTCTCCTTCAGAGAGGAAGCCACCGGCAAATCTTGTGGCGCTGATGAGAGGTTTAACCCGACACCAACAAGCATAATCCTCCTATCCCCCGCCTCCTGCACCTCGATCAGCACGCCTCCTATCTTCTCGATGCGGCCCCTCTCGACCACCACCAAGTCATTCGGCCACTTCAATTGCAGGTGGGCGCCAAGCTCTCTCAGCGCCTCAATAAGACCGACACCAACAACAAGTGAGTATCCAGAGAAGTGGCTAACGGGCACTTCGGCATGCAGCAGTAGGGTAAACATCAGCGCCCCGTCCGAAGACCTCCACTCCCGGCCTTGGCGCCCCCTTCCGGCGCTTTGGCGCCTGGCGCAGACAAGCCCGTGCCCCCCGCGCAGCTCGGACATACATTGACGAGCGACATCCATGGTCGAGGACACCTCTTCGTACATCCGCGCTAGGGTAAATCCGGGTATAGCTAAATCCGAGTATATCACAAATTCGACACCCGCATGGAGATATCAACATTCGGTGCCTGCGTCGTGAGCGCCCCAACTGATACGGCGTCGACTCCAGCGCCCTTTATCACCTCCAACCTTGTTTTCGATACCCCTCCGGACACCTCGACCAAGATACGACCTGGGGCTGCTCTCACCAACTTGACGGCCTCGGGGAGGAGCGTATCGGAAAAGTTATCGAGCATAATGATAGTGGGGGCGAATTCGATCGCAATCTTAAGCTCTTCCAGGGAGCGCACCTCGACCTCCCAGGGTAGAGAGAGGGGCCTCTTCGCCGCCGCGTCAGTCAGAGCCCCCCGTATTCCCGCCGGGTGGGCGTCGATATGATTATTTTTCACCAAAATCATATCACTAAGAGAGGCCCGGTGATTGGAGCCTCCACCTACCCGCACGGCATACTTGTCGAGTAATCGCCAACCAGGGAGAGTCTTCCTTGTGTCGAGGATCGTTATCCCACTTACATCACCGCAGAAATCGCGAGTAAACGTGGCTACGCCGCTTAGCCGTTGGAGGAAATTCAAGATCGTTCGCTCCGCGGCGAGGATCTCCCTAGTGCTACCTGAGAGCTCAACCAGAGTATCCTCCGCCCTCACTACAACACCCTCCTCCCGCTGACCCCGTATCTGTAAGTCCCATCCACCCGCCTGAGCGATCTCTTTAACGATATCGAGCCCGCACACCACGAGCTCTTGACGAGCGACGACCCGACCGAGGGATCGGTGACCCTCCCTCACGGTAATTTCAGCTGTGATATCATGAAGGGCGCTATCCTCCTCAAGAGCCAAATCGATCAACTTTCGAACAAGCGGGGATTCAAACATGGGAGCTACCTTGAGAGGACCCAATGATACGAGAACCGACCTAGAACACGAAGCGCCGCCGCCGCAGGTATCGCCAAGAATATGCCTAGCAGACCAAAGAGCTGCCCGCCGGCAAAGAGGGCAAGTATTACCACCAGTGGCGAGAGCCCCACCGACTCCCCAACCACTTTAGGTGTTATCACTGTACCTTCGAGCGCTTGAACTATCCCGTACACTACCCACACCCAGACCAGGTGCGCGAAATCCCCAAACGTTACCAGAGCCATGAGCGAACTAAGTATAATGCCGCACATGAACCCAACGTACGGAATAATATTCCCAAATCCAGAGATCGCCGCTAGGAGAAGCCACAGGTCTACCCCGAGAATCCAAAGCCCCACGGCATAAAGAGCAAACAGGATTGTGCACACGATCGCTTGCCCCCGAACGAACGCGGAGACATATCGATCGATCTCTGTACACACCGAAAGGAAGCCTTTTCGCTTGGTCAAAGGTACTAGATCTGTTACTGACGAATAGATTTTTGGGAGATCAATCGCCAGGTAGTACACGATGAACGGCAGGAGCCCGATGTTGAAGATGGTCAAAACGCGGCTATACCCCTGCATCAGCGTCCCGCCAATCGCTGTAAAAACTCTCTTGACCGCCTCCCCGTTAAGGGAACTCAGAGCCTGAGGTAGGCGGGCAATCGCTTCGGACACGCTATCTTGGTCAGCTCTTGGTAGTGGCAATCGACTTCGCAGCTCCTCCCACAGGGGCGCTAACCGCTCCCCTCCGACAGCGAGGTATCGATGCAGATTATCACTTAATCTTTCGAACTCGGCGACTATTGTTGGTACGGTTGTGAGACCAAGTAAAAAGACACCCCCTATGGCCCCAGCGCTAATCAGCGCGAACCCAAACGACCTCCCAATGCCGCGTGACTGTAGCATTTCAAGAATAGGGTGAATCGCGTAGGCGATGAAGAATCCGATCACCAACAGCACGACTAGCTCTTTAAGCTCAACAGCTAGCCAGACGGAGACAACCACCGCCGCTGAACTGAGTATCCACAGTGGCGGAAGAAGCGAGTCTCTCTTATGCGACATATAATCCTCACATGAACGTAAGCACGGGACGTCCGAAGAGCTGCTCAACTTCCTCACACAACGCCTCAGAGGGGCCAACACATATCGGTGAGTTCGCCGAGTCTCGAAGCACAATAGATACCTCTCCATCCTCTAGTTGGAGCCGAACTTTCACCGGGCAGGAACCCGCGTATTTCTGAAAGATAGATTGGACCGCTGGCATCCGCCTCTCTATATCGTCACGACCCGTCAGCATCAGGAACCCCTCGGTGGCGCTCCGATCACGCAACTGAATGAGCGATTCCATCTTGTCGATGATGAGAACACATCGCTCATCGGTCACATCAGCCCTTCCGGTAACCAACACCGGCTCATCTGGCACGATGAGAGAGTGAACTTTTCGATACGTGTCTGGCCATACCAGTGAGTCAATGGTCCCGAGCCAGTCCTCTAACCCAAAACTGGCGTAACGGTCCCCCTTCTTTGTGTTCTTCAGTTTCAGAGCGGTAATAACCCCACCGACCCGAACATCTCGCATGCGTTTGGACTTAACCTCTGAGGTCGACACAGCCCCAAGCCGCTTTAAATCCCACCTAAACTTCTCAAGAGGATGTCCTGAGATGTAGAACCCAAGCGCTTCGCGCTCGTAGCTCAACTTTTGATTAATGGGCCACTCAGGAAGCGCAATAGCCCTCCGAGCCACAACTGGGCGTGAGGGGCCTGAGCCAAACAGGTTCATTTGATTAGGATCAACATCTTTTTGGTGAGAGTAAGCCCGTAAGGTGTCCTCAAGCCGCTCATTCATGGAGCGCCTGGTCTCCTTCGAGAAGTCGAGCGCGCCGCTCCGCACCATGTTCTCGAACACCCGCTTATTAACGTGATTGAGATCAACTCGAGCTATAAGATCTTCCAAGTCTGTAAAGGGCCCCTTTTCGCGCGCTCTCTGAATAGCCTCGACCGCTTTTTGCCCTGTTCCTTTAACCGCCTCTAAACCGAACAATATCTTCCCGTCTCTGACGGTAAAGTTCGCCGAGCTTTCGTTTATATCCGGAGGCAGTACAGCTATTCCCTGCCTCCTGCATTCATTGAAGTTCTTAAAGGTCTTATCACTATCCTCCATGTCGTGAGTCATTAGGGCGGCCATAAACTCAACTCCATAGTGAGCTTTTAGATACGCCGTCTGAAAAGAGACGAGCGCATAGGCGGCGGTGTGGCTACGGTTAAAACCGTACCGCGCGAAGGTCTCCATTTGTTGGAAGATCTCATCCGCTAATTTTTGAGGGATACCCTTTTGAACCGCGCCGGACACGAAGCGCACCTTCTGCTTCGCCATCTCTTCGGGGTTCTTCTTTCCCATCGCCTTACGGAGGAGATCGGCTTCGCCAAGGGTATAGCCAGACAGCGCTCGCGCAAGCTGCATGATCTGCTCTTGATAGAGGATTACTCCGTAGGTATCCATCAAGATATCCTTCATGAGGGGATGCAAGTATGTAATCGGCTCCCGGCCGTGCTTGCGCTCGATGTAGTGATCGACCATTCCCGCGTCGAGAGGGCCCGGACGATACAGAGCGAGAATAGCCACAATATCATCAAAGCAGCTCGGCTTGAGCCGCACCACCATTTCGGTTATGCCGCTAGACTCAAGTTGGAAGACACCCGTTGTATTTCCCCCGCACAAGAGCGTGTAGGTCTTGGGGTCGTTAAGGGGAAGGGTGTTAAGATCGATCTCTGTCCCTCGGCTCTCCCTAATTATCTGACAAGCCGTATGAAGCACGGTAAGGGTCTTGAGACCCAAAAAGTCAAATTTGACGAGCCCAATCTTCTCCACATTAGTCATGGAGTACTGCGTCACGTCATTACCATCCTTATCCACCATCATGGGCAGAAGCTCGTCGAGCGGACGGTCGCCAATCACCACACCGGCAGCGTGCGTTGACGAGTGCCGGGTAAGCCCTTCCAGCTTCTGTGCCAGATCGATAAGCTCCTTACCCTCTCCAGCCGCGTACTCCGCTAGCTTTGGCTCCATTTTAAGCGCCTCGCTAAGGGGATAATCGAAGCCTTGTCGTGGGGCCGGTACGAGCTGCGCGATTCGATCGGTCTCGGCATAGCTCATCCCAAGAGCCCGTCCGACATCCTTAATCGCGGCTTTAGCCTTAAGAGTACCGAACGTCGCTATCTGAGCCACGTTCTCCTTTCCGTATTTTTCGATTACGTACTTAATTACGGCCTCGCGGCCGTTAATGCAAAAATCAACGTCGATATCCGGCATGCTGATTCGCTCTGGGTTGAGGAATCGCTCAAAGAACAATTTGTTAGAGATAGGATCTACCTCGGTGATTCGCAAGGCGTACGCCACAAGCGAACCAGCGACCGAGCCTCGACCCGGACCCACTGGAATTCCGTTATCCTTAGCCCAGACGATAAAGTCCGCCACCACAAGGAAATATCCGGCGAACCCCATCTTCCCAATAAGTGATATCTCTTCCTCAAGGCGATCCCAGTATGACTGACGGAGCGAATGATCCCAGTTGGGCAGATTTCTCAAAGCCTCTTCCCGCTTGGTCATTCCCTCACGCGCCTGCTCGGCCATGATATCGATTAAGGGACGCGAGTCTTCGCACTCATACTTCGGCATGAAGTAGGTATTCGACTCCAGCGAGATGTCGCACTGAGAAGCGATCCGAGTTGAGTTTGTTATCGCCTCTACAGCCCAATCCTCGGCCTGAAACTCCTCAATCATCTCACCTTCGTCCTTCAAATGAAGGGTAAATCCTTCGTGGCGGAGACGGTCAGGATCAAGAACGGTCTTCCCGGTAGAGATGCACATCAGCACCTCTTGGGCGAAGTGATCGCTCTTATTCAGGTAGTGACAATCAGTCGTAGCGACCAGCGGAACCCCGACCGTGCGGGCCAAATCCTTAATCGCCGCGTTGTGCTTCTGTTGATCGCCAATCGGATGCGGCTGAATCTCAAGGTAGTAACGATCTTTAAAAACCCGAGCGTAGAACTCGATTGTCTCCTTGGCCCCCTTGTAGTCATCAACCAGCGTTGCCTGAGCTACCTCACCCGCCAGGCAGCCACTAAGGACGATGAGCCCTTCGGAGTAACGCTCAAGCAGTTCATGGTCGACCCTGGGCTTGAAATAGAAGCCCTCCTTAAATCCAAGGCTCGAGAGCTTACAGAGGTTGTGATACCCCCTTTTATTTGCCGCCAGCACAGTGAGGTGGCACGTTCCGGCACCCCCCTGCGCGCGCATCTTCCTTTCATGCCGAGAGCCCGGTGTGACGTAGAGTTCACACCCAACTATCGGCTTTATCCCGACCTTCTTGGCCTCGTAGAAAAACTCTACGGCGCCATGCATGTTGCCATGATCGGTCATGGCTATCGCAGGCTGCCCAAGGGCCGCCGCGTGGGTGATAACCTCTTTAAGCTTATTAGCCCCGTCGAGGAGGCTGTACTGTGTATGAAGATGGAGGTGAGCGAACCGCGACACTTCGCCTCAAAAACGGATTATAAAAGACCCCTGATTCTAACCAGACACGGCTCAAGGCTCAAGCATAAGAGGCCACTAAACGCCTTTTTCCTTCAGGCAACCGGCCCCGACGCCCAGTCGGAACTCCCTTAGACGGCCGGCTTTAGCACCCCTGGCACTAGCTCACCCCCAGCTACACGCACCACATCGGAAGCGCGGTAGAAGCTCTCCAGAGAATCCAGTAACTTGATATCTTCTCCTCGGCCCTCGCTCGCCGCCACATCCCGAGCACGGTGGAGATCTCCGAAAAGCTCCGAGAGGGTGGGGTGAAAGTTATCTGGGTCGTCAGGCCTCCTGATCGTCTTGGGAAGCTGAAGTTTTCCCCCATAGCGATACATAGCGTACTGTCGAAGGGTTGAGGCTGAACGAGGATCCGCAAAATCAAGCTCGCTGTTCGCGAGTTGATAGCGCACCCAGAGAACCTTGGCGTCCGATGCGCCGAGAGCAGCGAGCGGCTCCTTATTCCCCTCTTTTATCGCCCTTGAGTAGAGATCAAGCCCATCGAAATCAAGGCGATATATGTCCTGCTCTATATCACACGTGCTCTTTTCAAAGTAATTTGCCAACGAAACTTTACTGAACTGAGCAAGGGCTCTCCGAGCCAATTGCTGAACCTCTCCCCGCGAAACGGACCGCCCCGAGGTGAAAAAGGCGTGTTTATTCGCCTGCCGCCACGATATGCAGCCGGCAGAGGGATCCTCGGCATACCGGTCGAGGTTAATCCATAACGCCGCCTTCTTATTCTCGTCCAGCAAACACATCGGGGTGCGGGCGCCATAAGACCTCTCGGAAAGATCGTATTCGGGCTCCTCAATCTCATATACCGCGCCACTGCGGACCGTTGAGTGAAGAGCGAGTCCCTCATAGGGCTCATAGAGGCGCACATCCAGTCCGCAATTCTCTTTAATCCACTCGGCGAGACGGATTGTAAGTAGTACATCTTCCCGAGACTCATGTACCTGAGCCCCCTCCAGCAGCCCCAAAGCGTGAGATACGGTCTGAAGGCTTAGGGAGAGGCGCTGGGATCCTTTAAGGCAAAGATCTCGGACACGACCGCGAAACACCTCCGAGGTGAGGTAGGCTTTCTGCGCGACGTGCAGGAGGTCCCTTGGCACTAACAGGCCCTTAAAGTATGGGGGAATGCCGTTACGAATCAGACTGGTTCGCAGATACCCAAGATCAAAGCGGGAGGAGTTATATCCGATGAACGAAACCGCGCCCTGGGCTTTTTGAATACATCCCGATAGAAACTTCTCCACCTTTCGCATGGCGACCGCCTCGGAATCCCTGGCGACGTTCTGGTGTTCAAGAACGTCTGTTCGGTTAGCCAAAATAGCGCCCGATTCCGGGAGTTGGGTACGAGCGATCCTGACTAACCCCGAGAGTTCGTCTATAGGCTTGAGGCCCTCATCCACAAAGATGAATGAGTAGTTAAGTATCTGTCCAACCGGATTCTTTGAACTGGTCTCAAGATCGTAGAAGATTGCGTACATAGCGCCAAGAGCCTACACCAAATAGGCGCCACGAACATCAAAGAAGTTCCCCTATTTTCCGGCGACCTGAGAGGTTACCTCGGAGATAATTCGTTTCTGCTCCAAAGCGTGATACTTGCTCGAGCCGGTCGCGGTTGAAGCCGATCCTGGTCGCCCGACATATACAACGTCAAACCCTAGAACTTGCCTTAGGTGCGGCGCGATATAAGACCATGCCCCCATATTCTGAGGCTCCTCCTGCACCCAGAAGGCTCTCCGCGCCGCGGTTTCGGCGACAACCTTCGCCACCTCCCCTTGGGGGAAAGGATAAAGCTCCTCTAGCCGAACTAACCGGGTGGAGGCCTTTCCCGAGGTCAAAAGCGCCGCGCTCAACTCGTGATAGATCTTACCGCTACAGAATATGAGGGACCTGCTCTCCTTTCCGAGAGAGAGATCGTTAGCGATAACCTTTTGAAAAGCTCCCGCTGTCATCTCCCCCAGCGAGCTCATCGCCGCCGGGAGCCTCAGGAGACTTTTCGGGGTCATTATAACTAATGGCCTCGTAACCACCGAACGCCCCTGTCGCCGCAGCAGGTGAAAGATCTGAGCGGCGGTCGAGGGATAGCACACCCGCATATTGCCCTCGGCGCACATCTGTAAGTATCGCTCTAGCCGGGCACTGGAGTGCTCCGGCCCCTGCCCCTCATACCCATGAGGTAGCATCATTACAACGCCGGAGCGCTGGGCCCACTTCGACTCAGAGCTAGAGATAAATTGATCGATGATTACCTGGGCGCCGTTTGAAAAGTCTCCAAATTGGGCCTCCCACATCGTGAGAGCCTCAGGCCTTGCTGAGCTGTAACCAAACTCGAAGCCAAGAACCGCCGCCTCAGAGAGCGAGCTGTTGATCACCTCGAAGGAGCCCTTAGCTCCCTCTCGCCCAACAAGCGAGTGTAGAGGATTCCAGGGGGCGCCCCCCGCAAAGTCATCAAGCATCAGGTGACGGTGACTGAAGGTGCCGCGGCCACAGTCCTGCCCACTAAGACGAACCGCCCGGCCCTCCAGAACAAGGGAGCCGAACGCAAGAGCCTCAGCCATACCCCACTCGATCCCCTCACCAGACTCAACACTCTCAACCCGCTTCTCGATTATTTTGAGCAGCTTCGGATGCGGTTTGAAACTCTCCGGATACTGAACAAGCGCGCGAGCCACTCGTGTTAGCGTATCTTTAGAGACCCCAGTCTCTCCTGGCTCCTGAGAGAGTCTACCTTGAATCGCAGTCGCCTCACTGCCGATATTCGCTCCAACATCGGTGTGGCCTTGGGAAAACTCGCGCTTATAAAGCTCCACCTCAGTGTCAACATCTTCCTGGCTTATCGCGCCACTCCTGATGAGCGTCTCCGAATATATCTGCCAGACCGGTTTTTTACCCTTAATTTCGGCATAGGTTGTCGGCTGGGTGAAGCTTGGATCATCCCCTTCGTTGTGTCCGTGTTTTCGGTGTCCGACTAGATCAACAAAGACATCTTTTCCAAAAGCCATTCGGTACTCAAAGGCGAGTTGAGAAACCCAACAGGCCGCCTCGGGATCCTCGGCGTTGACGTGGAAGACAGGGCAATCGACCCCCTTAGCGAGATCAGTACAGTAGCGAGTGGAGCGCGCCTCGTCAGGTGTTGTCGTGAACCCGATCTGGTTGTTAATCACTATGTGGAAGGTGCCCCCCGTGTAGTACCCCGGTATCCCAGAGTAGTTAATCGTCTCAAACACTATCCCCTGCCCGGCAAAGGCGGCATCACCGTGCATTACAAGCGGCAAATAGGTTCGCCTGTCTTCGATACCCGTAAGATCCTGAAGCGCCCGAGCCACTCCCTCCACTACGGGATTCACGAATTCCAAGTGCGATGGATTCGGTAGTAATTTTAGCTCGAGGCCGACTCCGTTTATTTCTCTCCGTGACTCAAACCCACTGTGATATTTGACGTCCCCCGCTCCAGCTATGGTGGCCACAGTCATGTCCTCGAATTCAGCGAACATCGCTGACAGTCGCTTCTCCAGGGTATTGACTAATACATTGAGGCGACCTCGATGGGCCATGCCAAAGACGACCCCTTTTACGTTTGCAGCCGCGCACCCTGATAAGACCGCTGAGAGTACAGGGATAAGGGTATCATTACCCTCAAGCGAGAAGCGCTTTGTTCCGACGTACTTCCGGTGCAACTCCGACTCAAAAAGCTCAGCTCGGATGAGGTCTCTTAGGATTGATCTCTTTTGATCGCTTGTGAACGATTCTTTCCCCCTCGACTCGATCCGAGAACTTAACCAATCCCTCTCCTCTACTCTTGTGAGGTGCATGTACTCAAATCCGACCGAGCCGCAATAAACGTTACGTAGGGCCTCGATAAGACCTTCGCACGACGCCTGCGGTGAGCCCGCGAAGTGATAATTTCGCAGCGCGCTTTTACCTGCCTCGGCTCCTCCGCCATGATACGCTGGTGTTAGCTCAACCGGCGCGCTAGGCGCTAAGCCACCAGCGATCAGAGGACTGATTCGCGCGGATAGATGCCCGTATGTGCGATATGCATTAACTAGTTTTTCAGCGAGGGCATTGGCGGCTACGGCAACATCGCCCGCCCCTACACCGTTACCGTTCAGATGCCCGTGAGAGAGCCCGTTCTTGTAGCCGTTCACTCCGCCATCGTCGAGTGATTTGAAGAACTCGACCCAATCCGGTTCAATCACCGATGGGTCTGAAAGGTAAAGCTGATATAACTCTGCCAGATAGCCTGCGTTTGGACCGAATGGGAGGAAGGTGTCTCCGTTCATAACTCTCTAGGAATACTTAGTGACAGAGGTGAAAAGGGTATCAGAAGAAAGCACTCCCTTAAAGTGCCCTGACTACTCAAAGACACCATAACTTGCGCGAACACTAAATGAGATCGGTGGGTTAAGAGACGCGCCGGTGGTTTCATAGCGCCAATGACACGCCCAACCCTACGTACCGAGTCGGATAATTTCCCTGTTTACTTTAGCACGGTTACACAAAAAACCGGCGAGCTAGAAGGTAGAATTGTGGGGAGTTTTGAGCACTTGCCCTTATGGGCGCCCCGGAAATCTAATCGGAAAGCTAAAATGCCCACGTGCCCTCAAAGCGACTGAGTGGCCGCGGCGAAGCCACGGGGCATGGCAGGGTCGAGAGGAGATCTTTATGACTCAAGACCCTCTTAACCTAAAGTCGGCTCACATTTACTAACTCTTCTGGGACAAAGAGAGGAGCCCTGCCGCAAGTATGGATTTTAGGTTGTGAGCCTCGGAGAGGTTCCCCCCTGCCTTCGACCTGATTTCACCCCGCACCTTCAGCACGATTGTATCGACACTCTCGGCGGTCCCGATACTGTTTGACGCGTTGAGGAAGGCGAACCCTGTCGCTCGAACCAGCTCAAGGTTCTTCTTGACGAGCTCGGCGGCCGTGTCGAGAGCTTTAATATTATTTGAGACCTTGTCGTGAATCTCCTGCACCGCGCGACGGATATTCGTGAAGGCAGCCGATCCGTCGCTATCCTGTACTGGGTCCTCTGGGTCGCGTGTGGCCTGCCTAAGAGCTCGATAGAAATCCTCTGATGGAAAAAGAGCGGCGGAGGACCTCGTGTCGCCAGTTGACGTTACCTCAACCCCCGAAAATGTAGAGATCTTCTTAAACGCGCTCTCAAGCTCAGAGACCTTATCCGGATCAAGTCCCCCCTGTTTTAAAACGGCCGACATATCATCCACGCTAAGAAGATCTCGCCCCTTAACAACCGAGCCCGATACGAGCTCGTCGTACGCCTTGGCCAGCTTATCGAAGGAGCTCTTGTAAACCTTCGCGTTGTTCGGCGTAATATTACCCTTACCTGCTCTGTCAACCAGGGCCTGTAGAGCATCGACCACGTTAAGCATCTGGTCGGTGTAATCTCTAGCGATGTTGATGTAAGAGATTCCAGAGTTGAGTGACTGGATTGAAGCGGCGGCGCTCCGAGCGCCACGCTGGAGCGTTACGCTCAGCGCTTCCTCCGGTTGCTTTGAGAGACCGACCTTGGTGGATTTCGAAGACGACGAGAGATTCGTGATGAAATCACCCGTAATAACATTGTTAAGAGTTGAGATGGTCATCGTTGAAATGGTCTCCCCAAGGGTTAGGATGAGCCATTTCCAGCCAGCGCTTCCGGAGAACCGGAGAAAGAAGAGCAATTGGCCCTGGGCGGCTATCTCCCTGAAATAACGATAGGTCTACGAGGTCTCTGCGGTTGAGCAAACGCGCTGGAGCCACTCCCTTAGTGCCCTCGTCCCCTCTATCCCTACTTTATGACCGACATCCTCCTCAACGTACGTGACTCGAAGGCCCAGCGCCTTAAGCCTCTCAGCTCCACGGCGAGCTCGCTCAACCGGCACTATCTCGTCGGAGGTACCGTGCGCAATAAACACCTCAGGTTCTCCAATTTCTCTCCCTTGCTCGCCAGCCTTCGAGACCAATCCGGCAAGCAACCCGAGACCATCAAACTTTACGGCAGCGGTGAGCATCGCAGTAGATAGTAGGACTGCTCCCTGAGAGAACCCAACACCCACCACTCTGCGCGGCGAAATTCCCTCAAACGTTACATACCGCTCCAGGCCGATTTGAAGTCGCTCGCAAGCGGCCAGAATCGCCGGTTCGAGTGGCGGCTCGCCCTTAACGTCCCACCAGCTAAACCCGCCCTGCGTGTCAGGAAGAAAAGCCTCAAAGGACACAACTGTACAGTCTTGGGGAATGAGGCGGTCGAATGTCCACATCACCTGTTTATTTCCCGCCCTCCCGTGAACGAGAACGACCAGGGGACTGTTCGGATCAGGCGACACTCGATGGACAAAACGTAATCCAACGAAATCTTCTTCGTCTTGTGTCGAATCTACCTTCATGGATCAGATCGTAGCCGGATCGGCGTGTACCGAGCAACTGAGAGGTTAGAGGCGCATAGTATGTCAGACGGCTCTTACGGAGCGCCTTGGGGAGTAGCGCACTCAATCCCCTTATCTTGCAAAGCCTCCTCCACCTCTTTTGAGGCCGCCTTTACTGTGTATCGATCTGACTTCTCAAGCCCGGCGATTAGAAGGATGTGATGAGGATTGATATTCAAGAAAGAGCATACGGATTGGAAGGAGAAAATATAGTCGTCCTCCTTACTCAGGAGGTAATCCTTCGCCCTTCTTGCAAAGTCTCCCGGTCGATTCAGGTCCGCCATAGCGTTGAGGAGTATAGCTCTAAGCAGGTTACGCTCAGGGGTGGCCATCTCTGGTTGCTCCAGATCCTCAAACCCCACGTAAATCGCTGTATTCTTTCCTTCCCTCATCATACTCACCTTAAGATGCTGCGATTTATTCGCAGACTCTAAAACGCGTGTCCCCAAGGAAAAGGATCGGCCAGTAATTCCTGCTACTTGACGTCTTACCGCTAAAATTTATCACTACTTTCAACTCCCTCTAGGGGTTAGGCGAGTCGCCGGTTAGCGTTGCAAGGTGCCCGCAAGGGAGCTCTGTACAGAAAATCTAGGTAAAGCGGGCCGCAATCGCTGCCGACATCCCCTGTGGGGAGGAAAAGGCCCCAAACTGCCAAGGAGGGCACTATGAAAGTTGAAAGGACTCAGCTACTGCTGAACTCAAGGAGCACGCTGTTGTCAAACGTGCTCACCACGAAGAGGGTTGGAGCGCCCCCTGATTTGTCGCACAACACCTCAGATGAATCATCCCGCCGCAAAGAGGAAGAAGAAGAGATTCGAGAGGGCGAAGATCACTCCTCCGGCTCCGAGCAAGCGATCCACGACCGGGGGTCCACTAGATTGCTCAACCTTACCGCTTAACGTGGCCGATACAAGAACGAGTGACTGCCGGAGGTGTCATGCTCTCCGATACACTTTAAAAGCGCACTGATCTCCGCTCCGAGAGGACACCTCAACGAAGTCGTCCTCAAACAATGGAAAAGTAGCGTCTCCCGAATGGTGTCCGTACACCAGGGTGAGGTGAACCTCATCACACAGCGGCAGCGCGGATCGGTAAACTTCTCCGCCACCGATAAACCAAATAATTTGATCAGGCCTGGCCACTCCTCTCGCGATGCTGACCGCCTCTTCAACCGAGCGAGCGGAGACCACTCCGGCTGGTAGGCTAAGGCTCTCGGGCGCGCGCGATATCACCACATTAGTTCTAGCAGGGAGAGGTCGAAACCTAGGGGGAAGCGACTCCCAGGTCTTCCTTCCCATGATCACCACGTGCCCGGTTGTTTGGGACTTGAAGTGGGCGATATCCTCCGGGACGTTCCAGGGCAGCCCTCCATCCCTACCGATTATGCGTCCCTCATCCATCCCGACGATAGCGGCGATCACTGGCTGAGCCATCTCTACACCGCTATATCGAAAACGATCCGCTCATGGGGCTCGTAGCCGGTCAGAGTAAAATCTTCGAACTCAAACGCGAAGAGATCCGTCACGTTCGGATTGAGCGTCATTTTTGGAAGGGGCCGCGGCTCCCGTTCCAGTTGTAAGCGGGCCCCGTCCACGTGATTCGAGTAGATGTGGACATCGCCGAAGGTGTGCACGAATTCATACGGCCGCAGCCCTGTTACCTGAGCGACCATCATGAGCAGCAAGGCGTAGCTGGCGATGTTAAACGGTACACCCAACATGAGGTCCGCCGACCGCTGATAGAGCTGTAGACTCAAACGATCCCCAGATACATAAAACTGGAAAAGGGTATGGCATGCGGGGGGCGCCACTTCTGGGAGGTCGGCGGGATTAAAAGATATTACTACTATTCGGCGGCTAGAGGGGTTGGTCTTAATCGCATCGATAGCCCGGACGATCTGATCAACCTTACCACGAGGACCTTCCCAGGATCTCCACTGCTTACCATAGACGGGACCCAGATCCCCATTTGCGTCCGCCCACTCATCCCAAATGGACACCTTCCTCTCTTGCAGATATCGGATGTTGGTGTCCCCCTTTAGAAACCACAGGAGCTCGTAAATGATCGATTTCAGATGAACCTTCTTTGTAGTGACCAGAGGAAACCCCTCTTCGAGGTTGAACCTCATCTGGCGTCCGAAGACCGAGTACGTACCGACTCCGGTTCGATCGGGCCGAACAACAGCCCCGTTCTTCTCAATTCCTTGTTCAGGCTTTCCGTAAGCGAGGACATCACGAACAAGGTCTAGATATTGCTTCATAAAAAAGAGCTTCAGCCTCCGTTAGCCAAGGACGGGGCTGAGCATAAACTTAGAGCCACCTCAACATCAACTGTAGGCTCGCCGCAGGTGCCACTCCGACACACATAGATAGCCGACTTCTCGCCACAAGGCGCTTTTAGGTCCATGATTTCAGCTCCCCTCCGCCCCTCTGCCTTCCACACCAAGCGAGCGAAAGGGAGAAATTTGCTCCACAACTGAGCGACCTCCTCCGGTGGAACGCTCGTATTTTTCGCCGAAACCACACAACACGAGGCACAACCTACCATGCGCAGTAGCGCTCCCTGCACGGCGGTCATATAGAGCATCGGAATCGAGGCCGCTTCGCTCGGAATACCCTCCTCCAAAGCGCGCGCTCGGAGACCAAAATAAGGGTCACCTGAAAGCTCCGCCATAACCAATACATTGAGAAGGGCTATCGAATTAGGTGAGGGTGTCGCTCCATCCACCCAATCACAGAGGCGAACAATCAGACCTGCGGCCGCCGAGGTCAGGTACGCTCGCCGCTCGCCGCTCCAAAGATACTTATCCTGCTCACGTTGAAGCGCGCTTGCTCGGTCGAGCCAAGCCGCGTCCCCCGTCGCCTCAAAGAGGTGAAGGTATCCCCTAATTACATACGCGTAATCCTCAAGCATCGCGGGAATCCCGCGACTTCCACCACAGTATCGTCGGTGCAAACGACCATCTAGTACAAGCTCTCTCTCTATAAAATCGGCCGCGGCCAAGGCATGGTCTAGCAGATCTCGCCGTCGCAGGACCTGGAATCCCCGGCACAGAGCTGAAATAGATAGCCCATTCCAACCCGCTAATATCTTCTCATCGGTATGAGGACGCTTCCGAGCGTCCCGCGCGCTTAAGAGCGCCGCTCTCGCGGCGCGAATATCTCCCCTTTCGCAAATAATCCGATCTTCATCGGATGCCACCATGAGGACCGAGCGTCCATGCTCGAAGTTACCCGCCGCGCTCACTCCATAGAGGCGACAAATCTCCTCACACACCTCGGGAGCGACCGATCTCGAGATCTCGTCTTGAGTCCACGAGTAAAACTCCCCTTCCTTACCCACATCTCCCGCGTCCTGCGCCGAAAAGAACCCCCCCTCGGGCGCGCGCATTTCCCTCATCATGTAGTCCAGAGTCTGCTCTCCTACACTCCGATACAGAGAATTCCCGGTCACCGTATACCCATCCAGGTACAGCGAGGCTAGAAGCGCGTTGTCGTACAACATCTTCTCAAAATGTGGAATCCGCCATTCCCCGTCCACGGAGTAACGATGAAACCCCCCTCCCACATGATCAAAGATCCCACCACAAGCCATCCTGGTCAGGGTCCGATTGACCACCTCCAACGCGGCGGCGTTCTGACGGTACGCATGTGCCCTAAGGAGAAACTCAAGAGGCTGTGTGGATGGGAACTTAGGAGCGCCGCCGAAGCCCCCGTGCGCGCGATCGTACCTCTTGAACAACTGCTCCAGCGCTAGGCCGAAGACGTTCACATCTATAGGGACGTGGCACCCCGTTTTCATTCGGGCTTGAAGGAATCGAACAAGCTCTCCAGATGAGGAGGCCACCTTCGCGCGATCGCTTTTCCACGACTCAGCCATCCCCTTTAGAATTCCGATAAACGTATCGCGGTAAAAGAAGGTGCCGCCCCAGAAGGGCTCTCGATCAGGAGTAAGAAAAAGTGACATCGGCCATCCACCGTGACCGTGTATTCCTATCACCACCTCCATATATATCTGGTCGACGTCGGGATGCTCCTCACGGTCTACTTTTACGCAAACAAAATTCTCATTTAGAAGATCCGCAACCTCCCGATCCTCAAAGGAGTCCCGCTCCATGACATGGCACCAATAACAAGTCGAATATCCGATCGAGAGGAAGACCGGCTTGTTCTCGGCCTTAGCCCTAGTAAAGGCCTCGTCGCCCCACGGTTGCCACCACACGGGGTTGTCCTTGTGTTGGCGTAGATAAGGGCTCGATTGAGTGCCGAGCGCATTGCGGTATGCATTCATACGAACAATTTATCACAAGACATACGTTGTTGCCTCGACCAATTCCCCCGTCAACAATCATCGAATGGCAGGCTCTTCCAGACCTGCAGGCTCTTCAAGGCCTACCTGACGCTTCCCGCGCGCAATAGATCGAGTCCGGACCGACCGCCGCCACTAACGCGTAAGAGACCGTATCGGGCTCGGTGAAGATCTCAGTACAAAGTCGGAGAGCCGGCTCCCCCTGCTTCTGGGAGAGCAGATTATCGCTCCGCATGGACTCTAAAGACTCAAAAAGTAGGGTCTCATTTAGATTGGTCAGCGGCCTTGAGAAGGCACAGATAATGTCGTCACCCTGAAGCTCGACAGATGCCACCTCCACATCGACTAGAGCGTTCGCCCCAATAAAGGAGTACTTTCTGCTGGCAAAGTCATCCGGAAACTCTTGAGCATCCCCGATCCTATCGAGCTCCCCTTCCGGCCCCTCAAAAAAAGGATAGAGTTGATTGTTCCGAAAAAGGTACACACTACCAAACCCCACTCTTCCCGTGGCGAGCCGTCCATCCTCAACCAAGAGCCCCAGGAGTGACGCCGCCATTCTACCCCCGGCCGATAGCTTGTGACCAAACGAATACACCGAGGTGTTTGCGACTCTGAACGCCTCCTCCAGAACTTTGACCGCCCGATCATCACCCACAGACCCGTTCTTTGAGCTAACCTCAGCCGCTACATTGGTCGTTGAGCCTAAAGATGTCTCTACACCCTTCATAAAATAGTCGATAGCGAGCCGGTATGCGACCTGACTTCCAATGCTCCCGCGCGCGGCGGAGGACCCCGCAAAAACCATCCTTGAGGGTACCATTAAAGGATTAGCCGCGACGAAGGATGAGGAGTCCGTAGCCGCTTTTTCTCCGCGGAAGATGTGGCAGTCTAGACGGGTAAACGCCATGGCTGAAAGTTCTCCTATACACCCCGGCGTTCGCTTAGCGATCTTACCGTTGGTGGGTACTAACCCCAATCTAATCGTCGTATCGCCGTGTTAGCAATGGGTCTTATCCGGGCACCAAGCCTGATCGACGGACGCCGTAAACAGTTTCTACGAGAGCTGCTGAATCGCCCCTGCCAGGGAATGAATCATCCCTATGGTCAAGTAGTCCTTGTTATACCTGGGCGTTCCGAGTAAGTACTTGTGAACGCACGAAAGCGACCCCATTTAAATATAAAAGGCCGACATGTCCCTCCTCCGCAATCTCCCCCTCATAGCCGCGCTAGCGTTAACACCGATCGTTGGTTGTTCAAAGAGCAAAAATGAAAGCTCCGTTGAGAAAAAGATATCCTCTGGGCCTCTTTTGGACGACTCGCTTCTAAAGAAGATACCAGACACCACCGCGGGCTTTTTTATTCTAGACTTCGCTGGGGAGGGTTACACCAAGTTAAACTCAACTCCCTGGGCAAGCGAGGTGCGAGGTCTGAGCTCAATAAAGGCCGCAATTGAGAAGATGGAGTCACGCGGAGCGAACGAGGACCAGGTAAGGCTCATGAAGGCGGTTTTCAAATCACTTCAAAAGCTCGGTCTCGTTTCTTCTGAGGGTCGGTCGCAGGTTGAAAAGGTGTTCAGCTCATCGGTGGCGTTTATCGCGATCCGTAAGAATGAGTCGCTCCCTCTTGATATCGGGATCTTCGTTAGCGCCGCGAAGGGAACAAACCTCGCCGAGAAGCTCCCCGCTCTTAAGGGTATCTGCGCGGAAGCGGATCTGAAAGTTGTTGATAAGCGAATTGGGGGCGCGGAGGGATTTTCAGCGACCTTTAAGCCAACCGGTGAAGTCGCGGATGAACTATCGCTTTTTGTGGCGGCCTCGCCTGAACTCCTCTCGATTACGCTTCACGAAGACTCAGCAGCCTCTCTTTTCTCGGGTGAAAACACCAAAGGCCTTCAAAATCTCCAGGCGCACCCGGATTTTGCCAAGATCAACGACTCAATTGGGTCGTCTGAGAGCCCCCTCGCGCTATCGTTTTTATCGCTCACCGACCTTCTTCCGGGTCTTCTCGCGTCAAATGGTATAGAGAGCTCACCTCTTCCGATATCGGCGATTGGTTTCAATCAAGGGTACACCTCGCACATGGCTACTACTCTCGGTGTCGGCCTCTCTCCAAACACTGAGGACACAAAGCGAGTTGCTGAGGCCTTTCAATCAGCCGAGCTTCCTAAATCCGCTTTTAGACTACCCAGTGATACCGCTTTCTCGCTCTCATTGGATACGCGAATTTTGAATCGACTCCAATCGTTAATTCAGGCGGGCTCAGATCCAGCGGTATCCTTGGCTTTGCAGCAGTTAAAGAATATCGAAGCGATTACCGTTGGCCTACGCAATAGCGACGGAGCCTCACCGATCCCTGATGTCTTCATAGAGATCGAGAGCGCCGATCCAGCTCAGGTAAGTGGCACACTTGAAAGCGGTATCGGCCTCGGCATGATGTCCGCTGGTCAACAAGCTCAGTGGCTATCAAAGAGCGTGGCGGGAGCTCCCACACGCTTTGTTATGACACCACTGGGGGTCGGGCTCTACATCGCCTCCCCGAGCGCCTCCCGAACGGTGGTCATGGCGAGCTCTGAGCGCGCCATCTCTGACATCGTATCTCTCTCCACCTCCGGACGAGCTCTCGAGGACTCGATGTCTAAGGCTCTACGCGAGAACATAGGTTCCCCAGTGGCTGGCACCCTCTATATCAACTGCTTAGAGTTGGCGAAGGTGATTGACACCGTCAAAAAATCGGCCGTTTCAATGCTGGGACCGAGCCCCGAGCTTGAACAGGCGCTCGATTCTGAACGAATAAAAAAACTGGGAGTTGGCATTAACACGCTCTCTTTCGTGAATGGCGTTTTTAAATTCCGATCGGTATTTGAGCACCCAGACACACCATAGCTGTTAGATAGTGGTAGAGCGCGCTTTCAGGGAGTAGTCCTCCACCTTCAGGTCGTTAAAAATCAACCAGGGTCTCTGTGAGCTCCGCGGGCTTTTTTTTGGCGCCGGGCCGCGAGATAGTGTGAAGCCCGATACGGCAAACCTTCATCCTAAGAAGAGTTCTAACTGAATTGAACCCAGGGGATATATGAACACTCTCGCTCAAGTTCTTGAAATCGCAAGCCGCCTCGACCATCTTGGAACCTGCGCGGAGTGGATTGCTCGTGAGACCGTTCACACCGACAATTCCGTCTCTCAGACTGGAACATTAATCTCGGTCCTTACCGAAGATATTCGTGAAAAGATCACCGCTCTGATCTCTGAGCTTGAACAGATCTCAGAAGTTAACAGCTCTCATTAGATTCAAGTAGTTAACTGGTCCAGAGTCTGGCCCACTAACGTTTCCTTACGTGCAATCAGTGGGTTAAATGTATCCCTGATTCACTTCACTCCCTTTTCCGGATATGAGTCTAGCTTCGGCTGACTAACTAAACCGGAAAAGTATGTGCCCCACCGCCGCCAAGACTCTCCCTGCCGATCTAGGTCAACGACCCTCGTTGAGTGTAATCGTCGGTGGCAAGAGTTCGTGTACGCCTAGTGGATTCGCTCTACCATCGAAGGATATCATCGCCCTCGGCTCCGTGCTTGCGCTCCTACAACTAGCAGACGGAGTTCTCACCGGTATCGGAATTTTCAACTACGGGGTTTCAATGGAGGGAAATGCCCTCCTTCGGGCTCTCATGGGCCTCGTTGGCTGGATGCCAGCTCTAATCTTGGTTAAAGGTCTATCGATCGGATTAGTAGCGATCTTGTGTCACCAGGCGTCCTCGATTAAGTGGCTAAGACCAGCTTTCTGCGGCGTGATAGTCCTGTATCTCATGATGGCTGTAGTACCATGGACCTACATCCTCTTAAGCGATCTCCTGGCTTAAACCAACCTACGGTGCCTCCTAGTAGGGGCGGATTACCATGGAGAAAGCGCAAATTATAAGCGCTAGAACACGTGGCTATCGGCCCCGGAGTTGCAAACGCTGATCGCGATTTTAATTGAGTTGTGATAAGGTCTCGGGTGAGCGCAAACACTGAACGCCTAAAGTCGTTCCACTTGCGGTCTCTAACGGACATGCACTATGAGAGTTACTAAATGGGGCGAGTGCGGCATCCTCTGCTCGCTGTATCTGGCAAAGAGAGGGAATGACGCGCCCATCGGCGCCTCTGAGATTGCTGAAAATCAGGGCATTGACCTCCCATACACGCAACAGATCCTGCACAAACTCCGGCGAGGCGATGTCATCGAGAGCGTTAGAGGTCCGCGAGGTGGGTACAGGTTAAAGCGCCAACCAAGAGAGGTCTCTCTTAAGGATATCCTTTATGCCATTGAGGGTGATACCTTCCAGATAATCTGTGACTCTTCACCGCTCCATCCAGATTCAGAGAGCCCGGCGATATGCTCAACTCGAGAATCTTGCGGCTTACACGGTGTGTGGCAAGAACTCAGAGCTTCTATTGATCAATTACTTGAGAGAAAGACCTTGCAGGACTTAATCGAAGCAGAAAGGTCTGAGCCTTTGATCCGTCTTACCCCTCGAAACTAATCTCTCTCAAAAAAAGGGCGTCCGAGGCCCTTGCCACGCCTTACTAACGCGAATAGATCTACTCAGCTGCGATAGCTGGCAAGAAACGATACTTAAAGAGGCGCGCTTCGCCCCCGCGACGAACCTCTATGGAGGCTTCATTCAAACCCGCCAGGAGTTGCACAAAAGCCGGGAACTGCTCAGGCCGCTTCAACAGATATCGATCAACAGCCACTATGATATCGGATGACTGAATTCCGAGCAGCGCGTAGGCGCTCGACTCCTTTACGTCGAAAACCCGGTACTCGTAGCTCTGCCGCACCGAAACATTCTGATATACCGGAACAAGTCTGATAGCGTTCTCGTTCGAACGAGCCAGCGTCTCGTGAAGATCCCGCCTCTGAATTGCGAACGACATGACTTTCAAGACTGGAGGCACGGGGCGAATGTCTTCGATAAATCGCGGCTCACGACTCGAGGAGGAGAAACACCCACCGAAAACCAAGCAAGCTGCGACCAGAGCGTACTTTCTGAATGCAAACATCATGATCTATCAATCTCCTCCGACACCGCGCAAAATGCCGCCACCGCCCCGCGATCAAGGCGGTGATATCGGGCTCGCTCAGCGACAACGATAGACCGAACCTGCCCGTAGGTATCCTCAAGTTCTCTGTTAACCAAGAGATAGTCTATCTTCCCTTTATCCTCGCGGAGCTTTTGCAAGGCCTCATATTCACCCTTCGCCGTCGAGAATCGCCGGACCATCTCGCTTGAGTCAATACTCCCTCGCCCCTTGATTCGCTCCCTGAGAGCATCAAAGCTCGGGGGAATGAGAAATATGGTAACCGTATTGTCGGGAAAGCTATTTTTCATGGTAAGCGCGCCACGAATATCAATCTGAAAGAGTAGATCCCGCCCCTCGTCGATGCCATTTTCCAACGAGGACCTCAGTGTCCCGTAGAGATTCCCATGGGTCTCTTCCCATTCAAAGAATTCGCCCCGCTCGCGCTGAGCGATGAACTCCTCTCGTGTCACAAAATGGTAGCTCTTACCCGGAACCTCATTCTGTCGTGGGGGCCGGGATGTCACCGAAACAGCATAATGGAGATCTCGCGAAAACTCTTGGACCAGTTTCGCGCAGAGAGTGGACTTTCCGCTACCGGAGGGGCCGATTACAACAAACAGGACACCTTTTCGCTTAATCAACTGCGTCATAGTCTACTCGATATTCTGAACCTGCTCCCGAATACGCTCAAGCTCTGTCTTCCCCTCTACCACATGACCCTGAACGGCGGCGTCCTGCGCCTTCGACCCAATAGTGTTTAGCTCGCGTCCGATCTCTTGTGATAAAAAATCGAGCTTGCGTCCCACTCCATCCGGTGAGCCCGCCAACGCTTTTGAGAATGCTGCAATATGAATTCCTAGGCGGGAGATCTCCTCACTGATATCAGTACGCTCACTGATAAGAGCGACCTCGGCGACAAGTCGTTGCTCATCTAACGTAACCTCTGGCTCAAGTGCACGTATACGCTCCACTAGACGATCGCGCGCTTTATCTGACACCTTAGCCGCAATCCCCTTGATCGCGTGGCAGATACTTTCGAGGGCCCTCAGCCGACCACCTACATCAGAGATCAGACCACTCCCCTCAGACTCGCGCATTACCGCCAGAGCCTCACTCGCCTCCTCAACACCCTCAAGCAATTTCACAACCTCGGCCTCACTCACTTCGGCCTCTTGATCAAGAGAGGATTCACGAGCTATCAACTGCCCAAGAAAACTACCCACAGTGTCCGCGGAGACGCCGTACCGGGAACAAGCGGCCCCGTACATCCTCATGTACCGGTCAAGTGAGGGTGGCAGCTCGTCCGACGCCACGCTACCCGCGGCCACTTTTCGTGACAGCGAGATCTCGATCCTGCCCCTGCGATGAATCCGCTGCAGAATCGACCTTATCTCCCTCTCGTACGGACCGTAGCACCGGGGGGACTTCACCACCACGTCGAGAAAACGATGATTAACTGATCGAACCTCGATGTGCACCTCAACACCATTACTTCCGAAGGAGACCCTTGAGAATCCCGTCATACTTCGGATAGTGGCGGACGTCCTAGCGGAGCACATCACTTACACCGCTCCCCATTTCTCAATGTCACCGCGAAGGCGGTCAAGATCGACGGCGACGGTACCCACCTCTGAGACCACAATACCGGCAGCTATATTAGATATAACTCCAGCGGTTGTTGGACTCGCTCCCACGGCGAGCGCCGCGCAGAAAAGCGCCGTGACGGTATCACCGGCTCCACTCACATCGAATACCTCTTGGGCCATCGTCTCAAGATGAACGCCTCGATCTTCGCCGGCCTGTTTCACGATCATTCCATCTTCACCGAGGGTAATGACCATCATCTCTGAATTCCACTTCCGGATCAGAATATCGGCCGCTTTAAAGGCTTCCTCGACTGAGGTAATCGGACAACCGGAGGCTATCTCCGCCTCCTTGCGATTGGGTTTTGCGACGCTCATTGACCGGTAATTGTTGTAATTACGAGGATGCGGATCAACAAAGAGAGGTCGTCCCGCGAGCGCGAGGCGGTGATCAACGCTTGCTCGCTCAAGCAGATCTAGAACCCCCGAGCAAACAGCTCCCTTGCCATAATCCGACAAGATGACCGCTCTGCTCCCCTCTATAGAGCGAGCCAGGGAGGCGACCATCTTATCGCTGGCCTCACCTGACTCCGAGTTCCGCTTTTCGCGATCAATGCGAACGATCTGCTGAGTCGCCGCGATAACCCTCGTTTTAACAGTAGTCGGTCGACTTGAGTCAACGATCACCCCATCGGTGTTGGCTCCGCTCTCTTTGAAGAGTCTCATCAGCTCGCAACCGTCCTCATCGTCTCCGATGAGGCCACACACCACGGGCTTTGCCCCGATCGTAAAGAGGTTTCTAACCACGTTGCCGGCGCCCCCGAGACGGCTCTCAGTCCTAACGACTTCAACAACAGGAACAGGCGCCTCCGGAGAGATCCGATTAACCTTACCCCAGACGTAGCGATCGAGGATCAGGTCCCCAACCACCAATACCGGTGTCGATTGAATCTTAGCTAGAGTCGCTAAGAGCTGCTCTTTTTTGACTGTCACCATGGTGGAGTTATACCAAGGGACCCCCGGCGGCGCTACCTCGGTAAATTGTGATTTTTTGGGGGAGTTATACCAACTATCGACGACTAACGGCCCGTTCTAGCTGGGTAATCACAACGTCTGGGCTTATTAACCGCATACACAACTTATCCAGCCCCGGACAAACTCGACGACGACACGGCGAGCAAGCGATAGGACTCACAACAGAGAGCTCCTCGCTGCCAAGCGGCGCGTTTCGAGCGCGTGGTGTCGGTCCAAAGAGTGTAACATGGGGAACTCCCAAAGCGCCCGCGATGTGGCCCGGCCCGGAGTCAGGCCCCAACGCCGCTACAGCCCCGCTTAGGATCCCTACCACCTCTCTGAGAGAGGTCTTCCCAACCAAATTAAGAACTTTTACCCGCGCCTTCGCTCCCGTGATCCTCTCACTCATCTCAGCTTTTCGCCGGTCTCCTAGGAGAACAACCTGATCTATCCCCCTGATGTTAAATTTTTCGAGAATTCCCTGATATCCCTCTTCGGGCCAATCCTTGGAGTCTCGGGAAGAACCGAGAATCAAAGCCACGTAGGGTCCACTAAGGGCACTACGCACTTCATCCCTCACCGAGGCGAGATCGATATGCGAGAGTCCAGCGTCAACTTGTCCGTTGAGAGGTAAGCCGAGGGCCGCCACAAACTCAAGATAGTGGTCTAACTTCGATCCACTGTCACCCTTCTCCTGTATGAATGAATTATTGAAAAGCCAATTGAATTCCTTTGAATCCTTTCGATGGAACCCGATCCGCCTCGGCGATCTCGAGAGTAGCGAGAATATCCCACTCTTAAGGTGCCGCTGCATATCAAGGGTGACATCGAATTTTCTGGCGCGAAGCTCTCTGATTACCGTTAATACGCCGCGCGCCCCCTCCATCCGTCTGAAGACCAGGACCTCATCAACTCCACGATGAAGCGAAACGATCGCGTGACTCGCCGGCTCAACAAGCCAGGTAATATGAGCCTTGGGCCGGGCTCGTTTAATGAAGTTGACAACCGAGAGCCCTCGAACCACATCGCCAATGGCTCCGAGAAGAATGATCAGGATCCTTTCACCCGAATCACTCACCCCCTCACTCATCATAACTCCTGAGCCGGAGCGACATAAACTCAGTAAGGATCGGGGATAATTTGTGTTTAATTACCGCTCTACGCCACCTACGGAGGTAGAGATCTCGAAGCTCCTCCGTGGACCCGTGAAAGTCACACGCTTTATCGAAATCAACTATATAAACCCCGCCATCCCGGTCAACTAATACGTTACCCGGGTGAAGATCGACATGAAGAATCTTATTCCGAATGAGACCCAGGAGCTGATCCCCAAGCCGCTCCATCACATCGCAGATGACGTCGGAGCCCGGGGTCCCGCTCGCGAGTTCCTCTCGGCTCACCTCTACCAAGTTGCGAGACGATTCTATCTCCTCCATGACTAACCATGTCTGACAGATGAAAGAGCCTTTGATCACATACAGAATAGGCTTAGGTGCTTGAACACCAAGCGACCGGACGCGCTCTAGCATGCAAAACTCCGAGCGTGAGCGCGCTGGACCAACACACAGAAACCTCCCCCTTGTAAGCCCTCGAAGCAAGCCACCGTGGGCGTACTGCTTAACGAAAACCCGCCCGAGTCCCTCCACACTCTGGATCCCGGTGTACCCGCGACCGGCGAGGACTCCGCGCGGAGCCTCGATTGGGAAATCCTTCATAAGATGGACCATCTGGTTCGCCACCGCGTCGGTCAGTTTATCACCGCCCCCGATCAGGTAGGGACCCCGCACAATCTCTTTAATGTCCGTTGGGGGCAGGGTTGTGTCGGTAATCGCTTCCATATGGTTAACTCGGCCTTACAACGCGCAGTGGAGATTGCCGCCCGGACCGCTCTTGTTCTCCCAGAAAATTCGAAACGGCGCAAACAACTTCTTCGGGGTCAATTCCTGTCATACAAAGTCTCGTGCCCGTCGGACATGTTCTTGAGCCATGACGATGGCACGGTTTACAGAACAGCCCCGCCTTTTCAACTATTGACGAGCGATTCCTCCATGGGCCAAACCCAAAACGGGGTGAAGTCGCGCAAAAGATCGCGACCACCGGGGTTTTGGTCGCGGAGCAGATGTGAAGGGCGAGACTATCGTTGCACACAACGCATAGTGCGTTTTTCACAATAGCGACGAGTTCATCTAGAGAGGTCTGGCCACATAGGTTCAATACTTGCAACCCTTCACTAACAATCTGAGACACAGCCGTGTCCTGACCAGCACCAACCACCGCGACAGTAAGGCCGCGACTGAGACACGATCGGGCCACCTCACGAAAACCCTCAGCATGCCACCTCTTGGTCTCCCAAGCGCTCCCCGGTGACAGCACGATATAGCCCCCCGCGTCGATGAGTTTTTGGACCTCGGGGGTATGCTTCAGTAAGAGATCGTTACCCACCCGTACGTCCGCCCACGAGATGGCCGATGAGGGGTCTTCCTTGAGACGTCCCCTCTCTGCACGAACACTCTCGGAAAGCAGGTCATGAACCAACGATAGATTTCTCAGCACCTCGTGCTCGGCGCCATCTTTTCTCACCCTGCGCGTATACAATCGGCCGAAGAACGCGTCCGAGAAGCACACCCGTTCCCTTACTCGCGCGAGCCACAACAGAAGCGCTGTTCGCGGGGAACGGTGGAAAGAAACGGCGACATCAAACTCTTTCTCCCGGATGCGCTGAGCCAGCCGCCTAAACCCCTTCCACCCACGATCACGCCCACCGCGGTCGTAAACAATCACTTCACTAACGAGTGGATCTCGACGCACAAACTCCACCGTAGAGGGTGAGCACAAAACCACAATCGACGCGTCCGGCGTTGACTGCTTTAATGCCGCTATCACGGGTGTGGTTAGAAGGATGTCTCCAAGAAACCCCTTCGGAATGAGTAGAACTGACTTTGTCACCTGGACTCCCGCTATGCCGCGGCCTGCTCTACGACTGGGAGTCGAGTTGCCTTCTTAGAGGCGGTCGCTAACTGCCCGCACGCCGCGGCTATATCTGACCCTTTTGACCACCGAATGAACGCTTGAAGGCCCTGTGTCGTTAGGTATCGCTGCCAGTGGTGCACCCATGTTTTCGGTGGGGTGTTGAATCCGAGACCCGCGTTGTCATTGTATGGGATGAGATTTATTTTCACGGGCATCCCCCGCATCATCTTAGCGAGACGCCGCATGTCGTCCTCAGTGTCGTTGAGCCCACCAAGCATAACGTACTCCATAGTGACTTTTTTACGGGGACCAACTGGGAACTCTCGCACCGCGCTCAACAACTCCCCTATGGGGAACCGATCATTAATCGGCATAATTTGAGAGCGAACCTCATCCGTGGTCGCGTTAAGCGATACGGCGAGGCTAACCGAAACATCGCTCGCGGCGAGTTTACGGATCGCGGGAACAAGTCCCACAGTCGACACGGTTACCTTGCGGGGAGACATCGCGAATCCCACCGGATCGGTCAGTAGCTTAACGGCCCTTGATACGCCGTCAAAGTTATGAAGGGGCTCTCCCATACCCATGAAAACTATATTCGAAAAGCTGTCGCCAAAGCTCTTAGCGTCTTCAATCACACCACGAACCTGTCTGATAATTTCAGAGGTGGAGAGACTGCGCTTTAACCCCATCGTGCCGGTGCGGCAGAATTTACACCCCATCGCGCATCCAACCTGAGATGATACGCAAAGGGTCATTCTATTGGGCTGTTTGATCATCACGGACTCAACGAGATCCCCGCCCTCAACCTCAAAGAGGTATTTGCGAGTGCCATCTGAGCTAATCTGACGATCGTGTATCCGAGCGCCAGGAAAAACAAAGCTCGCCGCGAGCCTCTCTCGCAGCTCCCTGCTAATGTTGGTCATCTCGCCAACATCGGTAACACCGCGACGATAGACCCATTCGAAAAGCTGCGTGGCTCGGAACTTTGTGGCGCCAAACTGATCACGAAGGATATCTACCAGCTCGGTATAGCTCAGATCAAAAAAATCTTGCCCTGCCGTCGTCACGTCAACACCAGCTTTCTTTACACCTAGGCTAGCTCAGGGAAGAAAAGCTTCATCTCAGTCATTGCGCTCGCCTCACTATCGGAACCATGAACCGCGTTGGCGGCGATACTCTCCGCGTACAGGTTTCGGATGGTACCAGGGTCAGCCTTTTTTGGGTCAGTAGCGCCCATCAACTTTCTATTAAGGTTGATAGCATCCTCCCCCTCGAGAACGGAGACGAACACCCGTCCTGAGCACATGTAGTCAATCAACTCACCGTAGAAGGGGCGATCCTTGTGCATGATGTAAAATTGTCCAGCCTGCTGCGGCGAGAGGGTTATCATTTTGCCAGCCACGATTGAGAGTCCAGCATCCTCGAAGTGGGAGAGGATCTTCCCGACGAGGTTCCGGGCGGTAGCGTCAGGTTTAATAATTGAAAGAGTGCGCTGCTTTGTCATGTTTTGCTTGTCCTTTAAAAAATCCGACCGAGCCATGAAGGGGTAACTTTGCTCCTGCGGCCTCTTAGTTTGCTCCTGCGGACTGTTAGTTTGCTCCTGCGGACTGTTAGTTTGAGGGAGCGGTAAGTCCTGAGGTCCCCACTAGGGACCCTTGCTGGAGCTCCTACAATTCAATTCACCTATGGGGGTCCTCAACGGGGTACTGTCTAATCCCTCAAAATACCCGCGCCAGCACTATAAACGTCCCGCTGGAGCAACTCAAGGCACCTACCCACGAGATTTGAGTTAGTTACCCAACTTTTACACGTTATGAGAGCTATCTATCAGGGGTTTAGGGCTCTACATCGAAGAGCCGTGTAAGCACCCCAACCTACCTGTGACGGACGCTATCGTCGTATTTTCGGGTCAAGGCCCTCAAGATTAGGGGAGGCACCATGTCGGACACATCGCCACCCAACATCGCCACCTGCTTCACAACGGTTGAACTGATGTAGGAGTGCTCTTCGCGCGCCGGGAGAAAGAATGTCTCTACGCGGGGTGATAGGTTGCGATTTACCAAAGCCATCTGGGTCTCATAATCGAAGTCCGATATAGCCCTCAAACCACGTACCACGACCCGGCTCTTCGTACGCTCGACGAACTCAACCAGGAGCCCAGAGAAGCTAATAACCTCCACGCGCGAGCCGTATGTAGCCAATTGTTTGGAGATAAGGGCTACTCTCTCCTCAGCTGAAAACAGCACTTTCTTAGAGGGGTTACTCAGTACCCCAACAATCACCCGATCAAAAATCGCCAGTGACCGTTGTATGATATCGACGTGCCCGTTCGTTAGTGGATCAAAGGACCCTGGAAAGACGGCTGTTTTGGACACATTAGATTTGATCGCGCGCTTTGATACCGGCCTTGCCTTTTTCACTGAGGTCTCCACTAAACACGCCTGGGTTTCCCAGCGTAAAAAAGTTGTCTAGACTGCAATCAGCCTATATTAGCGAGAGGGGCCCCATGGAGTTATCACGCCTAGCGGCTAAACAGAAGCGATACTCAGACATTTCCCGGTACGCAAACACCGAGGTTCTAGGACCGGCGACCAGACCTAAACTACTTAGGACCCTGGAAGAATACAGGAACGCTCTGGCCTCTTGTTGGAGAAACCAGGGTGGAACACCTGACGATGACTCAAGAGTGGCTAATATCGAGCGTGATCTCGAGACCCTCTTTAATGACGCGCGCCTCCGGAGCTCTACCATCTAACGCTGACTACTCGCGAAATCTTATGGCAAAACACGCGCCGCACCCACCCATGCCCCCCGCTCACACAAGTTCACCTATCCGAGAGAACTGGACCGCCGTCGTATTCATGATTGCGCTCCTTCTGGCCTCGGGATTAACCGCTAGCGTAGTCGGATACCGTATCAAGCAAGCCGATCGCGATCGGAAGGACCAGCTCTTTAGGGCATACGAGGGGATCGGCGGTGATCGAGAGCGCTTGGTAAACTTGGAGCATACGCTTATCGGCACTCCCCTCTCCCATGAAAGGGAGACCTTTCTCGCTGTCTATGAGGTCAACGAGCGCTCCCGGGCGTTCGGTCTCTACCGCTGGCTGGAGTTCTCTAAGCCGGAAACTATTGAAAAAGCCGTCGCGGCGCTTGATGAGATCAACGCCCATGATCCCGCGCGAGTTGTGGAGGCCTCTTTGAGGGCTAGCAGAGAGGGTCCGCCGGCACCTAACGCGACCCACCCTGACCAAATACCGGTCAATCCAAAGGCCGCTCGAATATCAAAAAAATATGATCGCTACGTGGCTCGCGACGTAGAGACAAAGTTATTTATCTACCTAAACGCTCACAGGGCCCAGGTTCTAGGCCCATAAAGAGAGCGGTTGTCCCAATGAAAAACGGGGCCAACGAAACCTCCCAAAAAAGGGCGGTTATGCCTTTGTCTTCTTTGGAGCCGGGGATTTCTTGGCTACCACGGGCTTCGCGGTCGTGACATGAACGGCTTTTTTTACCCTATGAACACGAGTTTTACCGTAGGATCCCTTGAATATCTTTCCTCGTCGAGATCGTCCATCACCCCTTCCCATACCATCCTCCATCTTAAAAATTTTCAAAGCCTCGCCTCCCAAGCGCCCATTTTTGGCCCAACAGCGGGAGACCTAAAGACATCAGCCGCCCAATCATATAGGCTTACTCGTTTCAGACAACACCTATTTTTCTCCCGACCGCTATGACCCCCACTGAGATACGGCGTGATCCAAGAAACGGCCTGACGATATCGTGGCAGGATGGTTCAACAACCCTTCTGTCCCCCGAAGTTCTGCGACGTGAGTGCCCTTGCGCCACGTGTAGGGAGAAGCGTGGGGATGCTTCTCACTCAAAGCCTCTTACAACTAAGAAGCGAGCTCTCACCATCCTTGAGAGCTCAATCGCTGAGGAGCTAGACCTAAAGGAGATTTGGGGAATTGGTCAGTATGCGCTCGGAGTAAGGTGGGGAGACGGGCACGACTCAGGTATCTACACCTTCGACTACCTCTATCAGCTTGGCCAAAAAAAAGCCTCCTAGCGCCTCGAACTAGACACCAGGAAGCTTGGATTTACAAAAACTGATTATGTCGCCCTTCTATCGTCCGCTTGCGCTACGACGGCGCCGGCTCGCCTGGCTTTCCACCCCTGCCCTCAACAAGACGCCGCACGATGCGCCCCTTTGAGAGATCATACGGAGAGATCTCCACGACAACCTTGTCGCCAGGGAGGACCCGGATATAAAACTTTCTCATCTTACCGGCGAGGTGGGCGAGAACCTCGTGACCGTTGTCACACTGCACCCGAAACGCGTTGGGGAAACACTCCTTAACAACTCCATTAAGCTCGATAGCGTCTTTTGACATGCTTGGTGACGTTTAACCTCTCTACACGTTAAAGGGTTCGGCCCTGACTATCCGCCCCGGTTTGACGGAAGACTACCGCCGGTTGAACGGTAATGCAACTAACGAAGCCCCCCGGCGCTACCCGGCAGAAAAGCTCAATTATCGCCGTTAAAAGCTCCGATTCGCCGGAATTTCTCATACCGCTGCGCGACCAGCTCCTTTACCTTCAACTTCGACAGGGGGTCTAGTGTTCTGACGAGAGCCGCCCGGAGGAGCTCCGCCGCTTCCTTGTGATTGCTATGCGCGCCCCCCTGAGGTTCCGCGACTATCTCATCGATCAGATTTAGGCCCTTAAGGTCTTTAGCCGTCAGATTGAGCGCTTCGGCGGCCCTCTCGGCGTTAATGCCGAGAATCGAGGCGCACCCCTCCGGAGTGATAACTGAGTAGCAGGCGTTCTCGAGCATGAGAATGCGGTCCGCCACGCCCAGAGCCAAGGCGCCCCCGCTGCCCCCCTCTCCAATCACAACGCTAATAATCGGAACCGTAAGCTCAGCGAGCTCGATCAGATTTCGCGCGATCGCCTCGGCCTGCCCCCTCTCCTCAGCCTCAAGGCCGGGGAAAGCCCCCTGAGTATCAATAAAGGTAATAAGCGGGAGTCCAAACTTTTCCGCGAGATGAAACAACCTCAATGCCTTCCGATACCCCTCGGGGTTAGGCATCCCAAAGTTTCTCTTAAGACGTTCAGCGGTCGTCCGGCCCCGTTGGTGTCCCACAACCATCACCGGCACCTCTCCAAGCCGAGCCGTCCCACCTACGATCGCTGGGTCGTCTCGAAAAAGCCGATCGCCATGTAATTCAACAAAGTCCGTAAAGAGGAACTTGATGTAATCAAGCGTAAATGGGCGATCAAAATGTCGGGAGAGCTGCACACGCTGGTGCGGAGTGAGCTTCCCGTAGATCTCTTTTCGGACCTTGGAGACCTTAGCCTCTAACGCGGCGTACTCGTCCCGGCGCGACTGGTTACCGCTAGCCAATTCATCTTTTAAACGCTCCAGTTGGTACTCTAGCTCAACCAATGGGCGCTCAAAATCAAGCGGATGCTCAATCGGACTCATGATTCCTACACCTTGAAACTACTGCGGATACGATATATCCGCCTCACAAAGGGTTGATGATCCCACAAAAAGAAGGGAGAGGTCAAAGGGGCAGCATCGCACTGCCGACACCTCTAATGGAGCAGCTCTATAGGGGAGATATCTTAATGGTTCGATTGATCTTTTATCTGTTCGGATGATGCCGTCTGAGCGCCTCTAACCGATACTTACGTACCACAACTCAGTGCGCTCCATTGGGGCCCCTAAACGTTCTCGTACCCGTTGGACCAACTCCACCTCAGAGAGGTGCAGAGCACTAAAGGCTCGGGACTCCTCCTTAGCTCGGCGTGTCGCTTGAGCGCGCCCAGCATCCACCTCCGCGCCCCCAGCCGATTGGGGTTGGACGATCCACCCCCGCTTTTTCGGCTCGTTTCTTAAATAGGTCATTTGACGCTTGGCGAAGCGCCGCGTGTGAAGCGATATCTCAGGGACTAGATCTGCCAAGCCTAAATGGCCCTGAATAACACCCCGAGCCTGTTTGTACCCCAGGGTAGTCAAAACCGGGATGTCACCGTACGCGTTCATGATCCCTTTAGTCTCGTCCAGAAGCCCACCCTCCACCATCGCCTTAGAACGTGCATTAATCCGCTCGTACAAATCCTCCCGGTTTCTACAGATCACAAGTATCAGAGCGACGACCTCTCCCCCTGAGAACCTGTGTTCCTCAAAGAGCGAAGATGGTGCGCGCCCAGTAAGCCGATATATCTCAAGCGCCCGCGAAACTCGTTGGGTATCGTTGGGATGAAGCCGGGCGGCAGTGACCGGATCAACGGTTTGAAGTTCCCGGAATTGCTCATCTGGCGGGAGAGCGGCCACGGCCTGCCGAACCTCGGGAGGCGTTGCGGGAACATTAGCGATCCCCTGAAGGAGTACAGTCAGGTACATCCCCGATCCACCAACCAAGATCGGAAGCCTTCCACGGGACGAAATATCGTGCAGCGCGGAGAGCGCTAACTCTCGATACTCGCCAGCGTTCATCTGACGGTCCGGAGGGAGGATGTCAAGCAAGTGATGGCGAACGCTCTCCCTTTCACCCTCTGGTACCTTGGCCGAGCCTATATTGAGGCCCTGATACACTTGAACCGAGTCGACATTCACGACCTCGCCGTCGAGTGATTTAGCTAAATGTATTCCAAGCGCACTTTTGCCCGAGGCTGTTGGCCCGCACACCGCGAGGGCCCGTAATGGATACTTCATCATCGGTCCCTTCCGAACCAACGCTCCACAAGGTCCCGAGTGAATTCCGCTACGACTGGCCTGCCGTGAGGGCACGCCCCGGCGGTTTCGGCCTCATCGAGATCCCGAAAAAGAGCGTATACTTCCGCTCTATTGATCTGGTCTCCGGAACGCACGCTAGCGTGGCACGCCAATCGAGCGGTGAGGTTATCCAACCTCTCCTCAATCCGCTCACGCCATCCGGCGGTGACCGGTTCAGCGGCGATATCCTTCACCACACCGGCGCAGTCAAGATGCGCCAAGATCCCAGGAACTCCCAATATCTCAACGGTCTCCGCGTCAACTTCGCGAACCTCCAGGGCCAGCTCCCTTAAAATCTCGCTCTGCTCGAGGAGCGCGCTCACCTGCTCAGCGGTCAACCTGACCCGCTGTGGGATGAGAAGCTTTTGAACCCCCAACGACTTTGAGGAGCGGGAGCGCCGCAGCTTGTTGTAGTTTACTCGTTCATGGGCGGCGTGCATATCGACTACAACGAGGCGCTCTCGTCCCTCGCAGACGAGATAGCAACCCAAAACCTGTCCGATGTACCGCAAGTTGGAGAAGGTGAAGGGTTCAGTCACCCCGCCTCGGTCAGTGTCGCTGGCTCGATCAGGGGTAAAGAATGACGGCTGGTAGGAGACGGGAGCCGTTGGAGTTTGCGGCTTACTGACGAGCTGAATCGTAGCCTGAGAGGGACTCGTTTCGACACGAGAGGGGCTGGGGATCGGCCAATCAAAGCGTGTGACTGGCGATGGAGTTACACCTGAAGGCTCGGTTTCGATCCCCCTAGCGGGCGGATCGCTTTGCGCCCCGTAAGTGGAAGCCCCCTCCCCCACCTGTGTGGGCCTCTGAGCGCCTGAATCGACCGGCCTCCTGATCGAACGAACACCAGCCAACACAGCGCCGCGGACTACCGCGAACACCTGATCAGAATGACGGAACCTAACCTCGCTCTTCTGGGGATGTACATTGACATCGACGTACTCGCCCGGCATGACGATTGAGAGGTATCCAATCGGAAACTCGCGATCCTTAAGCATCGAATCGTATCCATCTCGAGCGGCTTTGAGAACGATCCTATCCGAGACTAGTCGACCGTTTATCAGTGTAACAAACCCTGAGCCATCAGAGAGCGCCTGACCGGGATGCCCAATCATACCTTCGACGCGAACACCCCCCTCTCGTAGCAAGACTGGAGTTAGGTCTCCCGGAAAAACTTGCGCGGCGCGAGCCCTAATTGTTTCAACAACAGAGAGATTCAGTACCTCATCACCATCCGAGATGAGGCGATACCTCACGTTCGGTCGCGCTAGGGATGAGTGAGCGATCCAGCTCCTTATACGGGCCACCTCCGCGCGCGGTGACTTGAGAAACTTACGCCTCGCCGGGGTGTTAAAGAAGAGGTGCTCGACCTCAATTTCAGTTCCACCATCCCACGCGTATGATTGGACACTATCCAACGTGCCGCCCCTCAGATTCACGGCAGTGCCAACTTCACTATCTGCGGACCTGGTCGTGAGTTTTATCTTTGAGACCGCCGCTATCGAGGCGAGCGCCTCTCCTCGAAACCCCATCGTATTCAAGGTCATAAGGTCTGAGATCGACGAGACCTTTGACGTAGCGTGCCGCTCGAAGGCGAGCACAGCTTCATCCCGGGACATCCCACATCCATTATCACGAACACGGATCCGGTTGTGTCCCCCGGACTCAAGCGACACCACTATGTCGGTCGCTCCAGCATCAACCGCGTTATCAACGAGCTCTCGAACCACGGATGCCGGACGCTCGACAACCTCTCCAGCCGCTATCTGGTTAATCACTATGTCAGGGAGCACTTTAATCTTCATTCCCACCTTGGAACGATTTGAACCTCTCGCTCCCTCCCATACACACCACCCTTACGTAAAACGAAGGTGATGCGCTCAGATCGATTTGACCTCCTGATCGCATCCTCGACTTCGTCACGTGACCTGACTCGGACGCCGTTCACTTTGTATATAAGGTCCGCGCCGTCTACATCCTCTCGATATCCTCGTACAAAAGCGTTACCCTGAATTGGACGCTCGACAGGGACGATTCCCCCTTCCGCCGCCGCGCCGCCGGGCGCGACACGCAAAACCATCGGCCCTTGATCCGTGTCTACAAGCTGCCATCCCATCCGGGGTCTCCTGACTTTACCTGTTTGAAGGAGCTCCGGAAGGATACGGCGAATACTATTAATCGGCACGGCGAACCCGATTCCAGCCGAGGAACCGCTCTGACTCAGAATTGCCGTGTTAATACCTACGAGCCTCCCATCACTGTCGAGGAGCGGTCCACCTGAGTTACCTGGGTTAATCGCGGCGTCGGTCTGAATCAGATCTCGCAGAGCAGTTCCTGTTGAGGTTTTCATCGTTCGCTCCAGGGACGACACGATACCCGAGGTGAGGCTGCGATAGAGCCCAAACGGGTTGCCGATCGCGTATACTCTCTGACCGACCTCAAGCTTTGACGAATCCCCAAAGGGCACGGCCACTACATCCGGGATCGCCTCAGCGATCTTGAGAACGGCGATATCGCTCTCCGGGTCGTAGCCAACGAGTGTGGCTTTACTCCCTTGACCTGAGGCCAGCATGATCTCAACACTTCCCCCAGATCGCAAAGCGTCCTCGATCACGTGAAGATTGGTAACAACAAGCCTTGCCTGAGCGTCTACTATCGTTCCACTACCGGTGCCCTCCTGAGGTTTAATATCATCAAAAAAGGCGAACGGATCGAGCACGTAGCTCCGGGTGGCGATGAACACAACAGAGCGGTTAACCCGCTTGTAGAGGTCAATCGTTCGTTGCTCTTCCGGGGTTCGAGAGGCGGCGCCGGTCGGCTGCGCAAAAAGCGGCTTCAAGACGACAAAGGATAGCGCAAGGACCACTATGAGGCGCAACCTTGTCATGACTCCTCCCGATCACCGCTCCCATCATCGGGGCCAGAAAGGTGTCTCACTCGCTCAACTTTTATTACACCTGGAACCATCTCAATAGCACGCTTGATCTTCTGAAGTTGCTTAGCGTCCGTTACGGTCAACTCAAAGCTAATGACGGCCTTACCGTGCTCAGTACGAATTTGAGCGCTCGCGATGTTGACCCCTAAGGTCGTGATCGCCTGGGTAACGAGCGCCAGAAGCCCCAACTGATCTTGCGAATGGACGGTAATCCGCACTCGTCTGGGAGCGCTGATACCCGCGTCCCACTCAACGTTAATTTGACGTAAGACGTCGCTGCTGAGCACAAACGGGCACTCGGCGTTATGCACCGTCACTCCCCTTCCGCGGGTGATGAAGCCGATAATTCTATCGCCAGGGAGAGGTTCGCAACACTTCGCGAAGCGAACGAGGATATCGTCGAGGCCTGAAACCCTCACCCCCACTCGATCCCGACTAACCGCGGCGGCTCGCTGAAAAATACGCTGTAGGGGAGTCGGCTTAGACTCAAGCCTCTCAGCGACATTCTCCTCCTCTGGAAGAAGTTTGGCGATTACCTTTGCCGAGCTGATTTTTCCGTACCCGACACCGGCAAAAAGGTCGCCGGCTGACTTCAAGCCCATCTCCTCGGCGACTTTAGAGATACTACCATCCTTCTCAAGCTTTTTGAGACTCAGCTTAACCTTGCGAAGATCCTTGCCAAGGAGATCCATCCCAAGAGCGAGCGATCGCGCGTGCTCCTCAGTCTTCAAAAAGGCGCGAACGCGTTGTTTGGCCTTGGACGTTTTAACGAATCGAAGCCAGTCCTTGCTAGGCACGTGGGTTTTGGAGGTCACCACCTCCACGGTGTCACCATTTGAGAGCGTGTGATCGAGCGGAACCATCTGGCCGTTCACACGAGCACCTATCGTTCGGTGGCCAACATCGGTGTGCACGGCATAGGCGAAGTCGACTGGCGTCGCGCCATAGGAGAGACGGATCAGATCCCCCTTTGGGGTAAAGATGAAAACTTCTTCGGGATAGAGCTCACCTTTAACCGACTGGAGAAATTCATCGGGATTCTTGAGGTATTGCTGCGTCTCAACGAGCTCCTTGACCCACTGAAGATCGAATGTAGGAGCTCCATCGCCCTCCTTGTATCGCCAGTGTGCGGCGATTCCCTCCTCCGCGATTCGGTGCATCTCTGGGGTGCGAATCTGTATCTCAATTCTTTGACCCTCAGGCCCAATAACTGAGGTGTGGAGTGATTGGTACATATTCGGCTTCGGCATCGCGATGAAGTCTTTAAATCTTCCCGGAATCGGCTTCCATGCTGAATGGACAACCCCGAGGGACTCATAACACGCCCGCACCGTTGGCACGATCACTCGGAACCCGAGAATATCGTACACATCCTCGAAGGAGAGCTTATCCTTCTCCATCTTTTGCCAGATTGAGTAGTAGTGCTTTCCACGTCCCTTTACAGACGCGGAGATGCCAGCCTCGGCGAGCGTCTTCTGGATCTCAACGGTGGCTTTTTCGACGTACGCCTCTCTCTCCGGCGCCGACTTTTTTATGTGGCTCTCTATCTGGCTATACAATTCAGGCCGAAGATAAAAGAGACAGAGGTCCTCAAGCTCTGATTTCACCCAGTGAATACCGAGGCGATTAGCCAGGGGCGCGTAGATCTCCTGTGTCTCCATCGCTATGCGCTGCCGCTTCTCCTCTGAGAAGAATTTTAGGGTGCGCATGTTATGCAAGCGATCGCATAACTTTACGAGAACAACTCGGATATCCTTCGCCATCGCGAGCAGCATTTTGCGGAAATTCTCCGCCTGCTTCTCTTCCCGCGACTCAAACTCAATACGGGTAAGCTTGGTCACGCCTTCAACGATATCGGCGACTCCTGGGCCAAATTCCCGCTGAATATCATCTCTCGTTACGTCACAGTCCTCGATCGTGTCGTGCAATAGTGACGCTACCACCGACGGCTCATCGAGCTTGAGGCGACAGACAAGCAGAGCGGTCTCCTCAATGTGATTAAAGTAGGGCTCTCCGGAGGCTCGTATCTGCCCTTTGTGACTCTCAAAGGCGAATTCGTACGCTTTCTTCAGCGTATCCAGGTCGGGATTGGGGTGATACTTCTTTAGGGCGTCCGCCAGATCTTCAAATGACATACAGGTCACAGGACATACAGGAGCCCCTACACTCTTCCCGTCACGCCGTTAGGTATCTGAGGAGAACTACTCCTCGTCGTCATCGTCGCTGGAGATCGGACCTGTCTTGGCGAGAGACTCTCGAAGAAAATCAGAAGAGCGGGTATCGCCTCCATTGGTGAATAGGCCAGCGCCGATCTCAGGTCTGCGCTCACGCTCAGCAACTTGCGCCGCGCGAGCCGCCTCAGCCTCACGCGCCTTCTCCTCCTCATACGCCACGGTCTCCTCGGGCGTCATGAAGCGAACTTTTCCATCCGCGATCTCGCGCAGAGCCGTTACGACGGACTTGTTTCTCTTATCTGTGATCTGCGCGGCTGAGCCCTGAAGAAGTTGTTTTGTTCGCTTGGAGGCGAGCTGAACAAGTGAGAATCGGTTATTCTCTTGTACGAGACAATCTTCAACGGTAATTCGGGCCATATTTTTCAAACTCCCACTACGACACACGGTGACGGTCCACTCTACTAACGACACCTGCGCTCAGAAGGTCGATCTCGGTGAGGTAGAGTGAGTATCCGCGAATTAAACTCCGATACACCTGACTGAAGGCGCAATGCGGAGGAAATTCTCAACTATCCAGGTAGGTTATCAAAGCAGGGCAGTAGTGTAAATGGCTCGCTCTCTCCCCCTGGGCGGAGATGGCTGGCTCCTGCTTGCCGCATCACTAGATTCACCTAAGAGGCTTTATATATTGAATTTATAAGCCCCCCCTTCCGGGATTCATCAACAGGCCAACTTCTAGAGCGAGCCGTTGGGGGTCAAGGGTTGAGACCTAACGAGGCCGCCGGTCGGGCAACGAGACACTGCTAGCGGGTTGTGAAAAATGGCTCCGTCGTGAGCATTTCGAGAGTTTTGACGAAACGAGGCGAAGACGACGAAAAAACCGGAGGCGTATCCACTGAGATACGCGGAGGATTTTTTCGGCGGCTCCAAGGAAGTTGCAGTCAAACTATCAAAATGCGCACCAGGAATCATTTTTCACCATCCTGCTAAGACCTCTGCTCAGGTCGGGGATCCGTGATCGGAAGCTCCGCCAGGTAATCTTGCAGCGCCCTCACTGTGAGGTAGCTCTGGTCCTTCACCATACCCAGCGCCTCGCTTACAGCCCTCCCAGCAGCGATCGTGGTGTAGGTCGGGATTCGCATCTCATTAGCGACGATCCGAATCGATTTTGAGTCCATAACGGGGGCCCACCCCTCTGGGGTATTGATCACCATAACGATCGTTCCCGTCCCTAACATGTCTACGACGTGGGGAGAGCCCTCACGCACTTTGTTCACTAGCTGACACGCGACACCACTCTGGGAAACACTCATGGCCGAGCCCTTGGTTGCCACAATTTCATACCCGAGCGCGTCCAGCTTCTTCGCGATCGTTGATATGTCACCTTTATCTCGCTCTCGAATACTGAGGAACACTTTTCCCCCCGCGGGAAGCGTGGTACCGGAAGCGAACTGGCTCTTCGCGAAGGCGCCGCCGAAGTTTTTGTGAATCCCCATTACCTCGCCCGTTGACTTCATCTCTGGCCCAAGGATTGTGTCCACGCCTGGAAACTTACTAAAGGGGAAGACCGATGCCTTGACCGAGACGTACCCCTTCGGTTCGACCTCGGTTACACCGAGTTCCCTTAATCTCTTCCCAGCCATAACGCGCGAGGCAACCTTAGCCCACGCGACTCCGGTCGCTTTACTTACGAAGGGAACCGTTCTGGAGGCCCGGGGGTTCACCTCAAGAATGAATATCTCGCCCGCCTGAGTGACCGCAAATTGAATATTCATGAGCCCAACGACGTTGAGCTCCCTCGCCAACAGTTTCGCCTGCCGCTTCATCTCCTCAACGATTGCCCGCGATAAAGTCTGCGGCGGCAGACAACACGAGCTATCACCAGAGTGAATTCCGGCTGGCTCGATATGCTCCATCACTCCGGCTATCAAAACCTCCTCTCCATCGCTTACGGCGTCAACATCGCACTCAATCGCCGCGTCAAGGAAGGCATCGAGCAAGACGGGACGATCGTGAGAGACCTCCACCCCCTCTTGCATGTAATTTCGCACATCCTCCTCTGAATAGATGACCCTCATAGCCCTACCCCCTAAGACGAATGAGGGTCGAATCATAAGGGGAAACCCGACATGCTTCGCCGCTTCTAAAGCCTCGTCCGCCGACCTGGCGGTCGCGTATCGAGGCTGCCGCAGTCCGAGCCTCGTAACCAGCGAGGAGAACCGTTCTCGATCTTCCGCTCTATCGATCGATTCTACCGAAGTGCCGATAACGGGGACTCCAAGAGCGGCTAGCTCATTTGATATCCGAAGAGGAGTTTGCCCGCCAAACTGAACGATTACACCGAAAGGCTTCTCTCGCTCAACGATACTAAGCACTGACTCAACAGTTAAGGGCTCAAAGTATAGGCGGTCGCTGGTGTCATAGTCAGTCGACACCGTTTCCGGATTGCAGTTGACCATAATGGTCTCAAAGCCATCTTGTTTAAGCGCCATCGAGGCGTGGACACAGCAGTAATCAAATTCTATTCCCTGACCGATTCGATTTGGTCCCGCTCCCAGAATAATAATCTTTTTTCTCTCGGTCGGGGGCGCGTCTGATCCCTCGTCGTAGGAGGAGTAGAGATAAGGCGTGTGGGCGACGAACTCGGCGGCGCACGTATCAACCGATTTGAAGGAAGGGACGATGCCTAGTTTCTTGCGGTAATCCCGCACGGCTCCCTCAGTGGCATCAAGGAGCTGAGCAAGCCTTCGATCCGTGAAGCCGAGTTTCTTCAAGCCAAGCAGAGCCTCCGCGTCAAGGCTCTCCACGGAGGCTCCGATGAGCTCCTCCTCACGTTGAACGATCTCCTCAATCTGACCTAGAAACCATGGATCGATGCTAGTCGCTTGGTGGAGATCGCGAACAGAAAATGTAGCTCGAAGAGCCTCTCCGACCAACCACAGCCGATGCGGCCCCGGCCCCCCACAACTCTCAAGTATCTCCTGCCGACCGAGGTCCTTGGTAAGCTTAGCTCGGTCAAAGCCATAGGTGTCCATCTCCATGGAGCACATAGCTTTCTGGAGCGCCTCCGGGAATGTTCTGCCGAAGGAGAGCACCTCCCCTACCGATTTCATCTGAGTACCAAGAGTAGTATCAGCTGTGGGAAATTTTTCGAAATTAAAGCGGGGGATCTTCACGACAACGTAGTCTATCGATGGCTCGAAACACGCCGGCGTCTCCTTGGTTATATCGTTGCTAATCTCGTCGAGCGTGTATCCCACCGCCAACTTGGCGGCTATCTTAGCTATCGGAAATCCGGTCGCTTTGGACGCGAGCGCCGAGCTGCGGGAGACTCGAGGATTCATCTCAATAACGATGACTCTGCCGTTTTTTGGATTGATAGCGAACTGGACGTTCGATCCCCCAGTATCGACGCCGATCCGCCGAATCACCCGAATCGCGGCATCTCGGAGCAGTTGGTATTCCTTATCAGTAAGGGTTTGAATTGGAGCAACCGTAATCGAGTCGCCAGTATGCACACCCATGGGATCGAGGTTTTCAATGCCGCAGACGATAACCACGTTATCTTTGAGATCTCGCATGACCTCAAGCTCGATCTCTTTCCATCCAAGGAGAGACTCTTCGATCAGAACCTCACGGTTTGGACTAGCGGATAGCGCTATACCTACTTTGCGATGGAGCTCATCCGGTGAACGCACTATCCCGCCCCCAGTGCCCCCAAGTGTTCGAGAGGGGCGCAGCACAAGGGGATATCCTAACGCTTTCGCGGCACTCTCGGCGTCTTTAATCGAGGTCACCATCATCGAGCGCGCCGACTCAAGACCGATCTCGTCCATCGCCTTGCGGAACAACTCCCGATCCTCGGCGGTTTTGATGGCTTCTACGTTGGCGCCAATCAGTTTACATCCGTACTTTTGAAAGACCCCGCGCTCGTCTAGCTCCAGAGCTGTATTGAGAGCGGTCTGCCCGCCCATAGTGGGCAGGACAGCGTCCGGTCGCTCAAGTTTGATTATCTGCTCAACGAAGTCAGCCGTGATCGGCTCGATGTACGTCCTGTCGGCAAACTCAGGGTCGGTCATTATTGTGGCCGGGTTTGAGTTTACCAGAATAACTCGATACCCCTCCTGCTTAAGGGCTTTGATCGCTTGCGTTCCCGAGTAATCAAACTCGCACGCTTGACCGATCACTATCGGCCCGGAGCCTATCAGCAAAATCGACTTGATATCGCTCCTTCTCGGCATATCTCTCCTTAAGCTCCCGCTCCAACAACGAGATCATAAAAGCGCTTGAAGAGGTAACGAGAGTCGTGCGGCCCCGGAGAGGCCTCCGGATGATACTGTACCGAAAACGCTCTCAATTCCCTCGACTCAAGGCCTTCTATCGTGCGGTCATTAAGGTTGATGTGGGACACTTTGACCTTACTTGATAATCCCTCTCCCCTTACCGCGAACCCGTGATTCTGAACTGTAATCTCCACCTTCCCGGTCGTCTCATCCCGCACGGGGTGATTTCCCCCACGGTGACCGAACTTTAATTTATACGTTGAGCCACCACAGGCTTGCCCAAGAATCTGATGTCCGAGACATATCCCGAACATCGGAACCTTCCCGAGCAAGTCTTTGACTGGTCGCACTACATACCCTAGGGTGGCTGGATCCCCAGGTCCGTTTGACAGGAACACGCCGTCAGGCCTAAGCGCGAGGATCTGCTCTGATGATGTTCCAGCAGGCACCACCGTGACTCGGAATCCTACATCAACGAGAAGTCTGAGTATGTTTGTCTTCACTCCGCAATCGACCGCCACGGCATGTGGGCGTGAAACCAACTTCTCCTGGGAAAGTTTGCGCGTGTTTCCAGCGCCCAGGGTCCAGGGAAGGTGGTCCCATGTATAGACCTCTTTGCACGCCACGTGTTTGACGAAATCTCTCCCCTCCATTGAGGCGAGCGTCCTCGCGCGATCCACTAGATCGTCCGGTCTGACCCGATCACCTCCAGCCATAACAGCCATCTGAGATCCCTTATCTCGAAGATGGGAGACCACCACTCTTGTGTCTATCCCCTCAAGCCCCATAATGCCCCGACGAGCGAGGTAAGCTTGAAGCGTCACGGTAGCGCGAAAATTAGAGGGGGCCTTGTGCGCTGCCCTAACAACGAGCCCCTCTGTATATACAGACGATGACTCCACGTCCTCTTCATTACACCCCACGTTCCCGATATGCGGGTAGGTGAAGCACATGATCTGACCAGCGTAGCTAGGATCGGTCAAGATCTCCTGGTAGCCATACATTGAAGTATTGAAAACCGCCTCACCCGTCACCGGATTCGATTTATCGCGGAGCCCTCCAAAGCACCTCCCCTTAAAGACGGTACCATCGGCAAAGGCGAGGTAGCCCACCTCCCCCGTTGCTTCTGGCCCCCCGTGTTGCGCGCGTTCGTTCTTCATATCAGGTTACTCTTCGGCTCTATTCTCCCCCTAGGGCCAACTCAGAAGCAAGCCTTCCCCCATTCACCACGTGCCGTCCGGCGACAAATGTGTGAGCCACCCGCCCCACTAACTCGCGACCCACAAAGGGGCTATTTTTCGATTTGGAGCGGATGTCGGTGGCATCGAGGCGCCACTTCAATCGTGGATCGACAACGACGACATCGGCATCCGCCCCCACTCGGAGCGTTCCATACGGGAGCCCAAAGGCCCTTGAAGGACCCCAAGCCAGGAGTTCGACCATGCGGGTTCGAGAGATACTCCCCTCCGCGGCCATCTCAAGCAGCAAGGGGAGGCTAGTTTGAAGGCCGAGGATACCGACCGTCGCGCGAGAGAATTCGACTAGCTTACTGTCGCGGTCGTGCGGCGCGTGATCACTCGCGATGGCGTCGACCGTCCCGTCCTTTATTCCTCCGACGAGCCCCGCGATATCCTCGCCACCCCGCAGGGGCGGCATCATCTTGAAGGCGGTATCATAGGTACTACAGCACCCCTCATCGAGGATGAGATGGTGGGGGGCGACTTCACACGTAACATTAATTCCATCGTTCTTCGCTCGACGAATCAGCTCAATGCCTCTGGCCGTTGATACGTGACAGATGTGAACTTTCCCTTTGGTGAACCGAGCGAGCTCTATATCCCGCGCGATCATCACATCCTCAGCGACTCCCGGGAAGCCTTTCAACCCGAGACGCAGCGAGAGGGGCGATTCATTCATGCACCCTCCACAACTTAGGTTGCGGTCCTCCTCGTGGCACGCCAGCGGGAGTCCCAACATGAGGCACCACTCTAAAGCCCGCCGCATCACACCCGCGTCCGACACCGGGTCGCCATCATCTGAGAAAGCCACGCACCCCGCTTTCGCGAGCTCTGAGTATGGCGCTAGTTGCCTCCCCTTACGCTCGATTGAGATAGCCCCAATCGGCAAGACACGCGAGGCTCTCGCCGCCTCGGCCTTCTCAAGGATAAACCGGGTTATCTCAGCTGAGTCGTTGGCCGGCCGGGTATTCGGCATGCAACAGATCGATGTATACCCCCCGAGAGCGGCCGCCTCCGCCCCCGTTTGAACCGTCTCTTTCCACTCCTCTCCCGGCTCCCTTAAATGGACATGCAGGTCGACGCACCCCGGCATCACCCATTGGCCGCCGGCATCTATGCGCTCAACCTCGGGGTGAGTGGAAAGCACCCCTGGCTTCTCGATCGCCTTAACCTTGCTCCCCTCGAGGAGGAGATCAAACTCGCCATCGCAATTAGTCGCCGGGTCGATAACCCTACCGCCCTGAATTACTATTGGCTTAGCGCTCGACATGAGAAGCCTCCTCGTGAGACGGAACGGTACGAGCCAACAAATAAAGAGCGGCCATTCGCACCGCTACCCCATTGGTGACCTGCTGCCTGATCAGAGATCGCGGGCCATCCGCTACCTCACCAGATATCTCGGTTCCCCTATTCATAGGACCGGGGTGTATAACCACACTATGGGGCGCGTAGCGGGAGAGCAGCCCCTCGCTGATACAGTACTCTTTGCTATACTCATCGAGGTTAGGAACGTAATGTTCCTCCTGTCGTTCCACCTGCATTCGAAGCGAAACCACTACATCGAGGCCTCTCAGCCCCTCATGGATATCGCTCACCACATGCACCCCTCCATCACCGAAGGTTCCACAAGCGAAATCATCTGGCACCAGCGTCTTTGGACCAATCAATCGCACCTCATTACCGAGAGCGAGGTGAGCCCACACACTACTGCGAGCCACTCTGGAGTGCCTCACATCCCCTACGAATCCAACTTTAAGACCCTCAATAGATCGATCCCGAGCATGAAAGTGTTGGCGCAAGGTTAGCAAGTCGAGCAACGCCTGAGTTGGATGCTCGTGCTGGCCATCCCCCGCGTTGATAACCGCGGTATTTGAAAGATGCCGTGCCGCGAAGTGAGGGGCACCACTCTCAGAGTGACGAATAACGAGGACATCTGGTCTCATCGACTCCAAGGTGCGCACAGTATCAAGGAGCGTCTCTCCCTTTTTTACCGACGATGTCCCGATGCTAACGTTGATTGTATCAGCGGAGAGGCGCTTGCCGGCGATGTCGAAAGAGGAAAGTGTCCGAGTGCTCGGCTCAAAGAAGACGTGGACAACGGTTTTTCCGCGGAGGGTGGGAACTTTCTTAATGTCGCGCTCGGATACCTCTACGAACGATTGTGCAGTGTCGAGGTACCGATAAATTTCACTCTTCGAAAGCCCTTCTATGCCCAACAGGTGGTAGACCATCGAGTCGTGAGTAAATCCCACTGACACCAACTTTACAAGAGGTTGTGTGCGAAATATCGAAAAGAATGGGCGCGCATCTTCACGCCTTACGGGGAACCACTGAAGGCCCTCGAGAACACGCTTAGAAAAAACGCCCCGTTATTAAGAGGCCTCTGAGTCCTCGCGGCACCTACTTCTCCTCACGATCGATAAGGTACGCTCCGTCCCGATACCCCATCTCACTTAACCTCACCCTAACCAATTGGTTACGCTGGGACGGCACAACCTTACCCACGTAATCCGCTTGGATCGGGAGCTCTCGATATCCTCGATCGCACAAGACCGCTAACTCTACTCGACGGGGTCGACCAAAATCGATGATAGCGTCCAGCGCTGAACGGATCGTCCTCCCCGTGAACAGAACATCGTCCACAAGAACGATTCGGGAGCCAGCTATGCGAAACGGAAGATCGGTTCCCCTCAGGGTCGGCTGAGATTGGGCCGTCGAGAGATCATCCCGGTAAAGGGTTATATCGATCACCCCGTAAGCCACCTCAATCCCCTCGATCTTCTGAATCTCTTGTTGAAGTCGCTTTCCCAGAAACTCACCACCGGTGCGAATACCAACGATCGAGAGGTTCTTCATATCTCGATCCTTTTCAAGGATCTCGAAGCTCATGCGCGAAATGGCGCGAGCAATCGTATCTTCATCCATAACCGGCTGCCACTCCCGCGGTACCGGCTTATACTTCCCAGTCATACTTCGCGTCCCTTACTCATCGTACACACCCTCAGCCGAGGGGACGAACTCAAAATTGTAGAGCACCATACTCTTACCAAACAGCGAGATGTCCAGCACCTCATGATACGTCATCCATAATCGTATCCGGCCCCCGAATCTCTGAATCCGAATATCCCGGGGTTCCAGCCGCACCCCATTTCTTTGAACGACAGCGTAGAGATTTCGCCGTATCTCCTCATCAGACTCAACGGAGGCATTTCTAATAACCTGGGCACAATGAACCCTCAGGTCGTAGTAATAGTAGTAGAAAGGGAGCACCTTGTAACCAAGAAACACTAAGAACAGGGGCAAGCCAATTCGAAGATGGGGACGACCCCTTAGCCTGCTGAGTTTGGTTACCGGAGGAGCTCCGGTGACTACCTGCGCGCACATACGGCGTTTTTATAGCGCTGCAGGCCGTGGCACCAGCCATCTTCTGAGCGTCAAACAGAGTGAGTTGGGGGTCGTCTTTATAATGAGTTAGCCTTGCCCCTGCTCAAATGTCTACTCAAGTGACCGGAGATTAGAGTAGTTTTGGGGATAATCTATCTGGCATGGCATCGAAGAAAGCCCTTTCAAGCATTACGATCTCCGCGTCTCTACTCCTTATTCTTGGGGTTGGGAACCTAGCTATGGGGCGCTCTAAGAGCGCCTACTTCACACGGGCTATCGAAAACGCGAACAGCCCGGGGGGAGATTCAACGACGCCGGACCTGTTATTGATTCAGAGGCTCGAATCTAGGAAACGGTTCTACACCATCGTGTCGTTTGGCGGGGCGACCTTCATCCTCTCCGGTATCGGTCTCCTAGGATTCGACCTCATCCGAGGACGTCGATCGTAAACCTCGGGGGCTGGAAGAGGTCGCGTTAATCAATCTCTCAACTCCTGAGAGCATAAAACCTCGGGGTAGCCCCTTGGGCAAGACGCCTTGAATGCGCTCTAAATCAGCGCGCTCCAGGTCATATGGCATCTTGAGAAAGAAGACCTGGCTCGCCAGAACTACGGAGGCTAATGACCAGACAACGAGGGAGGCCGCTGATTTTATCACGTTGGCGGACGCCAGCCCTACACCGATCAGGGTAGCTCCGAGCAACACCCCACCCACCGAGTCCCGCCAGTCAGGGGCGACCTCCTGCAGCACCTCCGGCTTAGCGAAGAGAAGCGCTATCACCGCTAGCGCGCAAAGAAGAAGCGCTGAATATAATGATCGCACAAGACCGAGGCGTTTTCTGACCGCGCAGTATAAAGCCCGTGCCATCACCAGACCGAGGGCTAACAATAGAAGCACTCCCCACGCGCCGAGAACCTGGTAGTGAGGCTTAAGCGCCGCCAACTTGGACGACTCAGGGAGATCAGCATACGGTAACGCTAAGGGCGCCATAGCGCCCACCAGGGAGGCGAACCGCGAGATCTTAAGAATTTTGCTAACGGAGATCGCCCCAACAACCGCGCCGCAGGGCACCGCGTAAATGTACCATGGGAGGGAGAGGAATTCTTTCATACTGCTCCGCCTAAAGGCTGATAGTCGACACCATAAACAACAAGTAACGACCCCTGTGTAAACAGGTCCCACCGCGCCAACGGCTCTCTGCTGGGCGTCCTTGCCTGTGTAAACAATCGGTCGCTACTAGGAGATACCTGAGGTTGTTTGTCCCAATGCCGTGCTGGCACATCCCCGAACTAAGGAATTTCAAGAAGTTCCGCTATAGAACGGTGGTATTTTTGGGGCATCTGCCTGATGCCAAGGCCTCTAACAATAGTTCAGAACAGTTCAGGAAGAAGCTTCACGAAACGTGACCTTGGCACTACCTCCCCAAGGCCGAGACGGTTGGCTTGAGACGATAACTCCTCATGGACGTGAGAGTAGAAACTAACGACTCGCCACCCTTTGTGCGTAAGCTCCGCAATCGTGATCGAGAGAGCTTCAAGAGGAATAGAAGCTCGCTCTAAATCAATCATTACCACACCAGCCTGCGCGGACTCCCCGACCGCTTTTTGTAAACTTTCCGGCGAGCGGACCGTACGGAGGTCACTTCCTGAGGCGAGCGCAACCTCTTTTACTTTCGAGATGAACATCAAGTCAGACGAAACAAGAATGTACGACGGCATAGAGGAGTCCCCTACTCGATATTGAAGCTTTGAGCTTTGGCGATAAGATTTGACCGCGAGATACCGAGCTGTCTCGCCGCCTCACTCTTGTTACCCTCGCACCGCTTTAGGGCCGAGGCGATCATATCCCGCTCGACCGATTCTAGTACGTCTTTAAGCTTCCCCTCTTGAGGGAACGCGACACCCGGCTCCCCCGAAGCGGTCGCTATGACCCCCGGGGAGAGACACGAACGGGCGATCGTGGTCTCATTTCCACTCATCACGTGAGCCCGTTGGAGCTCATTCTCAAGCTGTCTGATATTCCCCGGCCAGGGGTAACTCTCCAGGGCCGCCATCGCCTCAGGGGCGACAACTTTCTGGAGTCTGCCACCCTTTTCCGCCATCTTTTTGAGGAAGAACTCCACCAGCAGGGGTATGTCACCGTGCCTCTCTCGAAGGGGAGGAAGATGTAAGTTCACCACGTTCAACCGATAGTAGAGATCCTCACGAAACGCGCCGACTCGGACCATCTCATCAAGATCTCTGTTAGTCGCCGCTATTATTCGAACGTTCACCCGCTTCTGCTTTGTGCCGCCCACCGGTGTGAAGGATCCATCTTGAAGAACTCGCAGCAGCTTCACCTGAAGAGCGGGACTCATCTCTCCTAATTCATCGAGGAAGAAGGTGCCGCCATCTGCCACTTCGAAGAGCCCCTGCTTATCCCTAAGGGCTCCAGTGAACGCTCCCTTCACGTGCCCAAACAGTTCCGATTCGAGAAGGTTCTCGTTAAAGGCCGAGCAATTCTGGACAACAAAGGGTTTCTCCCTTCGAGGGCCACTGACATGGAGCGCGGTGGCGACCAACTCCTTTCCCGTTCCTGACTCCCCGGTAACAAGCACTGGCACCTCTGACTCAACGACTTTCTGCATCACCTCGTAGAGGTCCCTCATTGACGGGCTGCGACCAATAATATTTGAGAAGGCGTATCCCTCCTCTATTTTGGCCTGGAGTCTTTTGTTTGCTCTCTTTACCTCACGCAACTCACTGTACAAAGCGCGAACCCTAATAGCGGCGTGCACACGAGCTATCAACTCTAGGGAGTTATAGGGCTTGCAGATGTAGTCGTCCGCTCCCTTAGAGAGACCGTGGATGATGTCATGTAACTCATCTTTGCCGGTGAGCAAGACGATCGGGATATAGCGAAGATCGGGATCGTTCTTGAGAATTTCAGCCACCTGGTAACCGTTCGGCTCAGGCATAACGACATCTAACAATATTAGATCGGGGCTCTCATTACGGGCCTTCTCAAGGGTCTCCGGCCCAGAGGAGGCCGTAACGACAGAGAACCCACGCAACAGAAGGAGCTGTTCAATGGCGTACAAACCATCGGGCTCATCATCAACAGCGAGAATCTTTATAGGGCGCTCGTCTGAAATCATGAAGGAAGAGTAACGGGATTGTAAAGCTCCGGGAAGCCCTAAGGTTTCCAAACAGCGGGAAATGAACCAATCTCCGGAGGGTCCCAAGAATCGCTCAATTTATTACGAGCGTGTCCCGCCGTGACTAAGCGCCGGGTAAGGCCCGAGCCACAAGCTAGCCCTTCATCTTATCCAGGAATTCCTTGTTGCTCTTGGTTCCTTCCATCTTGCTGATCAGAAACTCCATCGCCTCAACTGAATTGAGTGGGTTCAAAACTCTTCTTAGCGCCCACACCTTTTGGAGCACATCGTTCTCGAGGAGAAGATCCTCCTTACGGGTTCCCGACGCCTTGATATCCATGGACGGGTAGATACGGCGCTCGTTCAACTTCCTGTCGAGCACTATCTCCATGTTACCAGTGCCTTTAAATTCCTCGAAGATAACCTCATCCATTCGACTACCGGTCTCGATCAGGGCCGTTCCGATTATCGTCAGGCTTCCACCCTCCTCAACGTTTCGGGCGGCTCCGAAGAAACGCTTCGGCTTATGCAGCGCGTTCGCGTCCACTCCTCCCGACAAGATCTTTCCACTAGGTGGAACCACAGTGTTGTAAGCGCGGGCCAACCGGGTGATCGAGTCGAGCAAGATGACGACATCTCTTTTGTGCTCAACGAGGCGCTTCGCCTTCTCTATGACCATATCAGCCACCTGAACGTGCCGCTGAGCTGGCTCGTCAAAGGTGGAGCTTACCACCTCGCCTTTCACAGAGCGCGCCATATCGGTCACCTCCTCTGGTCTCTCATCGATGAGGAGCACCAACAACACCACTTCAGGGTGATTCTCCGTGATCGCGTTAGCGATATTCTGGAGCAAGACCGTTTTACCGGTTCGGGGAGGGGCGACGATCAAGGACCGCTGACCTTTTCCGACTGGACAGAAAAGCTCCATAATCCGCGTCGAAAGACCTCCGCTCTTAGTCTCAAGCTTAAGGCGCTCGTTTGGATACAGAGCGGTGAGGTTATCGAAGTGAATCTTTGTTTTTAAGACCTCAGGGGGATCAAAGTTGACGGAGTTCACTTTAAGGAGGGCGAAATATCGCTCCCCCTCCTTCTCTCGAGGAGAGCGGATCTGCCCCTCGATCGTATCTCCAGTCTTCAAACCGAAGCGACGAATCTGCGCGGGCGAGACATAGACGTCGTCAGGTCCGGGGAGATAATTGTAGTCAGGAGAGCGCAGGAATCCAAACCCATCTGGCAGACACTCAAGAACACCACTCGCGTAAATGCTTCCGTTGGCGTCAGCCTGGGCCGCAAGGATGCCGAATATAAGTTCCTGCCTCCTCATGTTGTTCGCGCCCTCGATATCAAATTCGGCGGCGAGCTTCATCAGCTCTTCAGTCTTCTGGCGTTTCAGTTCATTGAGGTTCATGCGGTAACACTCATGTTAGGTTTATACACATCGGTCTTAGAAACTGGTCGTAATGGAAAAACCATTAGGGGCTCAGTGAGTCCCAAACAAACGCCCGTTCGCTTGCCAGCTATTAGTTTTCAGAAAGGTATCCAGATAATCAGTTATCCAGAAAGCAGATGTCCTGAAACGAGCACCTCTCTTGGGCTCGCGTCGCCTCTCCTCCCCTCAGGTTCCGGGGCTTCATCCCAAAGACGAAACCTACGAGCGACCTTGAAGAGTTGGATAAAAAAGGATAGCGCAACGAGCTGACGAAATGGTGCCAAAGACGCGCTGGAGGCCGCCGATTGACGACTCCTTGAGCCTTTCGTATCAGGGAGCGCTACTCCCGTCAAGCCTTTCCTTTTCTCTCCTCTATCGTCTTAGCGGCTACTTCGCGAAGGTAAGTCGGCTCAAGGACAGCGATTTCCTCTATCTTATAGCCGCCCATGACGACATTCTTAAGGCCTAGAAGCCCCCTAGCGATTTCAGACTCAGCGGTTACATCAACACCTAAAAGAGCGAAATCAATCTGCCCAGATACTACCGGAGTAGCCCCGTCCAGCCCCAGACTCTCCCGGACAACAGAGGCACCAACGATATGCGGCGCCACCTCCTCTTCGACCGAAAGCCCGCGACGATAGACGCCCGCGAAGGCCTCGTCGCGCCGAGCATCAGCGACCACCGCGACCCGATCGATAGAGGGGTAACGGGCGAACGCCTCCGCGGCCGCGCCGGCCATAGATGAGTAGCCAACCAAGGGGACGCGCAGTGACCATGCCAGCCCCTTGGCGAAACTCATGCCGATCCGGAGCCCTGTAAACGACCCTGGTCCGATACCGATCCTGATCTCACTGAAGGACTCGGGCGCCAACCCACTATCAGCGCAAACCTTTTCGACGATACGAGGGAGTTGCTCGAAGTGATCCCCACTACCGACTGAAGAGGCGGTTGTAATATGCCCGGCGGCATCCGTGGCGGCGACACTACAGAAAGATCCACTCGTATCAATCGCGATCGCGTTTCGTCCTGAAGCCTTCACCGGTCGCGCGTCCTAGAAGAGATCCTTTGGAATCATTCTCAGGATGTCGTTACGGGTCGCGTACATCATCAAAAAAAGAAGAACAAGCATGCCGAAGCGGGTGGCGTTCTCCAAAAACCGTAGGCTAAGGGGTCGGCCCCGAATCTTTTCCGCCGTGAAGAAAACAAGGTGCCCTCCGTCAAGCACCGGGATGGGGAGAAGGTTCATAACCCCCAACGTGACATTCAAAAGGATCATAAGGGAGATGACGGCTCCAAAGCCATCGTCAGCGCTCTTCGCCGTTTGCTTAATTATCTCGATCGGGCCTCCGATAGCTTTTCTGGGATCCACTTTGCCAACCACTAATCCCTTTAACATTCGAAGAAGCTGATACGAGGCTCCTATGATATGCCTCTGACCAGCGTCGAGGGCGTCCACTAAGGTCATCGGCTCATACGTGACCGTCTTAACGGCTGGCGCGATTCCGATCCTATAAACAACCTTGTCCTCGCCACGTCCCTCAAGGAGGTCAAGCTCTGGGTTCCCGCCCTCCGGCTTTACGGAGAGGGAGAACTTTTCCACGTTCTTGTCTCTCTCCTCTCCTCCTTTTATCGGTCGCTCGATCGCGACCTCAAGGGCTTTTCCACCAGAGTTAACTACGATCTCCTGGAGCTGTTTAAAATTTTCGATCTGTTGGCCATTTACCGTTACAAGGCGGTCTCCGGCTTTAATACCCGCTCCCTCAGCCGGCATGCCGCGAGTAACATCCCCCACAACAACCGGGTCGCTCTCAAGGGTCACTTTGGGAAGCCCAACGCAGTAATACATACCGGCGGCGAGCACAAACCCGAACAGAAAGTTCGCGAGTGGCCCGGCTAACACGATCGCGCAGCGAGGGCCGTAAGCCTTCCTCAAGAACCACCGCTTCTCATCTTTGAGCATCGCCACTTGAGCCGGTGTCAGCTCCTCTTGAGTACCCTCTATCGGAGAGGCGCCGCCACTACGAGCATCCCCAACCTCACCTCCCTGAACCAGGGCAGGGTCATCCCCCGCCATGCGCACAAAGCCCCCGAGTGGTATGGAGCGAATACTGTAGGTTGTCTCACCACGTTGAAACGAGGCGAGCACAGGCCCAAATCCAAGCGCGAACTCAAGAACACCGACACCGAAGTACTTAGCTACCAAAAAATGCCCCAGCTCGTGCACAAAGACGAGAACGCCAAGAACGATGACCGCTGACAGAATGCCCATAATACCTGCCTTTAATACCCCAATCTAAGCGCCCTAAGCGGCCCCTCTTTGGCTTCCTAGTCTATGTCCTAGCCACACTTTCGGATACCCACCGCGTATTGTCGAGTCCAACCAGCCACCTCTTCAGTCAGGGCGAACAGCTCCTCAATCGAGGAGTAGCTACGGTCTCCAAAGACACTCAACGCCTCTCCCACCAGCACGTTTATAGACTCGAACGGTGTGGTCTTATTCAAAAAGAGCTCAACCGCCACCTCATTAGCGGCGTTAAGAACCGCCGGAGCGCCATTCGCGCCCTCAAGGCACTCTCTCGCCCGCTCGACGCCAGGGAACTTATGATTGTCCATTTCCAAGAAGGTCAACTCTTTTGTTTTGGATAGATTAAGACGATCCATCACACCGGAAACCCGCGGGCCTGGATAGGTGAGCGCGTAGCCGATCGGTCCCTTCATATCGGGGTGAGAGAGCTGGGCGAGAAGGGAACCATCAACCAACCTTATCATTGAGTGGATCACACTTTGCGGATGAACAATCACCTCTATTGACCGCGCTGGGAGATCAAACAACCACCGCGCCTCAATCACCTCAAGAGCTTTGTTCATCATGGTCGCCGAATCGATCGAGATCTTGGCGCCCATGTTCCACTTAGGGTGGCGTAGCGCTCGCTCTGCCGTAATTGAGCCGAATTCATCAATCGGAGTGTGCAGAAAGGGCCCGCCTGACGCCGTCAAAATTATTGAGTCGATATCCTCTCGCGGTGAGCCCTGTAAAACCTGAAAGATCGCCGAGTGCTCGCTATCAACAGGGATTATCGATACCCCATTTTCCCGAGCCCTCCGCATCACAAGCTCGCCGGCCACGACGAGGGACTCTTTGTTCGCGAGAGCGATGTCCTTACCAGAGGTAATGGCCGCTAGCACCCCCGACAGCCCCGCCATCCCGACAACCGCGGCCACAACGATAGTAGCCCGACTCTCGCTTATCGCTGCCACAATCGCGTCATCACCACACACCAACTCGGTAGACCTCCACCTAGCCGCGCCGGGCGAAACGCCAAGGCTTTCACAAAGAGCTCGAAACCCATCCGGATCGCTCATCCCCGCTAGTCGCGGATTAAAGGCCCTTACCTGCTCGGCAAGGGTCTCACCCTGACGTCCAGCGAAAAGACAGTCGATCTGAAACCGTTCAGGCGACGCTCGAACTACCTCAAGGGTAGACCTACCTATGGAGCCCGTTGAGCCTATCAGCGCTATCTGCCTAACCCTCATCCTACAAAACCCCCAAGAGAAGCAGGGTTACAAAAGCGATCGGAGCCGCTCCGATCAGACCGTCAAATCTATCGAGCACTCCACCATGCCCAGGGAAGAAAGCACCCGTGTCCTTCACCCCTCGTATACGCTTTAAGTATGACTTTGAGAGGTCAGCGGCTTGCGCCGATAGCACAACGAGAAGTGAGACGGTCAAGAGCTGCCACGTCCCCATCAGATCCCCCAGGAGAAGATAGCCAAACGATAAGCCCGCGGCGATGCCAACCACCAGACCGGCGATACTCCCCTCGACACTCTTGTTGGGCGAGAGCGCCGGAGCCAACTTATGCCTCCCGATTGAGCACCCAACGAAGTAGGCGGCGGCGTCGTTGAGCGCAACTACAGCAAGGAGCCACCACAGGAGGTGAATTCCAATGGGGGTCGAGGCTATCAGGATCAACTGGGGCGCCCCAACGGTGACCAACAAGAAAGCGGGCGCGTAACTTTTCCCGTGGCGGGTGGCGTCTTCGAGCCGAGCGCGACCCGCTACCACGTGCAGCGCCATGAGCGCGTGCGCGCTTATGACGATACCAACGAAGAGCTCTCGATAATTGATAATACCGGTTAGCGCATAACGCACCGCGACACACGTCGTCACGAGCGAAGGGAGACTGAGCGCCATGAAGTGGATAGAGCCAGAAACTTTTTCGTAGGCTAGGGTAACTGGATTCCGCGCGAAGAGCCGGGCCACTTCGAACGCGCTCATCCAAGCGACAAGCGCCGCGAACGCCACTCCAACCACGCTCCCGCCGGGTATTCTTACGGCGATGAACGTGAGAGCCACACACACAGCGAGCACAACCAACGCTGTCAGCAGTCGGTCCTTCGTGGATCCTGTGCCGTCAAACCGGAAAGCGGAGATCAGTGAGCTACTCACCGTCGATCTGCTCTTGAGTCTTTCCGAACCTTCTATTTCGTCCCGCGAAGACATGCAGACACCTATGAAACTCGTCACACGTAAAATCAGGCCATAGAACTGGAGTCACTACGATCTCCGAGTAGGCCAACTGCCAAAGCAAAAAGTTTGAGATTCGAGTCTCATCACTCGTTCGTATCAGAAGCTCCGGTGATGGGACATCTGGCAGATAGAGGGCGCCCGTCACCGTTTCTTCCGTTACCGCCTCGGGATCAATCGTCCCTGCCTTGATACCACGTCCGATCTTTTTTACAGCCTGAACTATCTCATCTCGCCCACCGTAGGAGACGGCGAGGATGAGATCCATCCCGGTGAGAGACTTTGTTTTCTCCTCGTTTCGCTCCAGAAGCTCCCGGACCCCCTGGGGCAGTCTGGCGAGATTCCCCATCGCTCGTAACCTGATATCGTTCTTTAAAAGGAGATCCAATTCAGACTCAAGGTGCCGCACAAAGAGGGACATTAAGCCCCCTACCTCCTCCTCTGGCCTCTGCCAATTCTCAGTTGAGAAGGCGAAGAGTGTAAGATACCGCACACCAAGCCGCCGCGCCTCCTCAACGACCATCCTAACACTTCGGGCGCCATTTCTGTGCCCCTCGATCCTTGGGAGGAAGCGGTTCTTAGCCCACCGACCGTTCCCATCCATGATGATGGCGATGTGGCGGGGAACCGCGGTCAACTCCCGCTTACCGCCAAGCCCCGCGTTTGCTGATACAACTACCGAATCGCTCGTCATCTCTCGCATGCCCTCACAAGCGCGAAACCCTCGGGCCTATTAGAGCCCTCCGCCTCACACGTCCAAGAGCTCCTTCTCTTTAGCGGCGCTCGCGGCATCCACGTCAACGATGACCTTATCGAGAATCTTCTGAATTTCATCTTGAGCTCTACGTGAGTCGTCCTCGGAGATCTCTTTGTTCTTCACCTTTTTTTTCACGTTCTCGACCTCATCTCGCCGTAGGTTCCTTAGCGAGACCTTAGTCTCCTCCGCCATTTTGCCGACTTTCTTGATCAGATCTTTTCGCCGCTCTTCGTTCAAGGCTGGAATGACAACGCGAATGAGGGACCCCTCCCGGGAAGGATTCAGTCCGAGCTCTGATTGCTGAATTGCCTTCTCAATCGACTCAACCGCGGATCCATCGTACACCTGAATGGTCAACATGCGAGGCTCTGGAGCGGCTACCATTCCGAGTTGTTGAAGCGGAACTCGTGAGCCGTAGTACTCTACCTGAACGCCCTCAAGAAGGGACGGGGTTGCCCTACCGGATCGGAGGCGGCTCAGCTCCTTTTTATAGTGATCAAGCGCTTTAGCGCACTGAGATTTATAAGCATCAAACTGGCCACTCATACACGTTCCTCTGATTACACAGCCGTTAACCTTGAACGAGGGTTCCGACGGATTCCCCGCACACTATCCGCTTCAGATTGCCCTCTACCCCCACGTTGAAAACAACGATCGGCAGGTTGTTCTCCATGCACAACGAAATAGCCGCCGCGTCCATGACCTTGAGACCCTTCTGGAGCACATCCATGAATGATATCTCGCGGAATGGCTTCGCGTCTCGGTTCTTTACCGGATCGCTATCGTACACCGCGTCGACTTTAGTTCCCTTAAGCAGGATCTCAGCACCCACCTCCATAGCGCGCAGGCTCGCCGCGGTGTCAGTGGTGAAGAATGGATTTCCCGTGCCGCAGGCAAAGATTACCACTCGCCCCTTCTCAAGGTGTCGAGTAGCTCGACGCCGGATGTACGGTTCACCAATCTCTTTCATTTCGATCGCTGAGAGGACACGTGTATGCACGCCCTCAGCCTCAAGCCTGTCTTGAAGCGCGAGGGCGTTTATGGCCGTCGCCAACATCCCCATGTAGTCGCCAGTTACTCGATCGAGCCCCTGCGAGCCAGCCTGTACGCCCCGGAAGATATTACCACCGCCGATGACAACGCCTACTTCCACGCCGAGGCCATTCACCTCACGGATCTGACTAACGAGCGCGTTGATGATCGAAGCTTCGATCCCACTCCCCTTATCGCCTCCAAGGATCTCCCCACTCAGCTTTAAAAGGATGCGCTTGTACCTAACGTTAGACATTGAGTTCCTGACGAAAGAGAGGCGATGGTTACAAGACCGGCATACCTCGCTCCTCGTCCGTACGCCGGTGTACTAAGAACTACTTATCTCCAACCATAGCGGCTACATCCGCCGCGATGTTGCTAGCGACTCGCTCAACTCCCTCACCAACCTCAAGTCGGCTAAATCGTCGAATTGTCACCTTCTCACCACAGCGCATGCTCATGTCATCGATCAGGCTCTTGATGGTTTTTGAATCGGTCTCATCCTTAACGAAGACCTGCTTCATAAGAACAACTCCCTCAAGGTATTTCTCAATCTTACCGGGAAGGATTCGATCAGCTTTCTTCTTCTGCTCGTCCGTGAGCTGCTCCATGAGGATCTCTTTCTCCTTCTCAAGAATCTGCTCAGGTACCTCTTCAACCGTCAGGAACCGGGGCTTCATAGCCGCCACGTGCATGGCGAGATCCTTCGCGAGAGCTCGGAACTCCTCTCCACGGCCTACGAAATCAGTCTCACAGTTAAGCTCAACAACTGACACAACTTGGTCACCTGGGTGCACATACACTCCTAAGGTTCCCTCCGCGGCGGTCTTGCCTGAACGCTTCTCTATATCTTTGAGGCCCTTCTTCCGAAGTACCTCAATAGCTTTATCTATTGATCCACCCGCCTCGTTTAAGGCGCTCTTACAATCCATCATGCCCGCGCCCGTCATCTCGCGAAGCTTCTTGATCATATCACTCGTCACACCTGACATACCCACTCCTGTTTCTGAATTTGAATAAAAACTTTTTGCCGTTTGATTATGTGAGGGTGCTCCCAACCGGAGCCCGGCCGTGAACACCCCCGAGCGACGCTTGAGCTACGCGATAGCCGCGCCACCCTCAGTGACCCCACCGATATGAGCGGCTGGCTTCTCAGAGCGCTTTCCCGCGTCAGAACCGTTTTGCGGCTCTGAGGGAACGCGCGCCTTATAGATGGCTCGTCCCTCGTTAACGGCGTCAGCCACCGCGGAGAGGAAGAGCTTAAGAGTCCGAGCCGCGTCGTCGTTGGAGGGGATCGGGAAGGCCACCGCCCCTGGATCAGCGTTCGTGTCTACGAGCGCCACAACCGGGATGTGAAGGCGATTAGCCTCCGCGATCGCGATCTCTTCCTTAACGACATCCACAAGGAAGATCACATCGGGGACCTTCTTCATATTACGGATACCGCCAAGATTAGCCTCAAGCTTCTCAACTTGCCGGCTCACATCGAGGCGCTCCTTCTTGGTGATACGAATCTTTGAGCCCTCAACCGCTGACTCCGCGAGGAGGTTCTCAAGCTTGCGCATCCGCTCGATAGAATTCTTGATCGTCTGGAAGTTGCTCAAGCACCCTCCAAGCCATCGGGACGCTACGTAGAAAGCGCCACACCGAGTGGCCTCCTCTTTCACGATCTCCTTAGCTTGCTGCTTGGTCGCCACAAAGAGGAGGTTTCCTCCAAGAGCCACTCGATCAACGATGTACTTCCGGGCGATCTCCCACTTCTTCATCGTGAGATCGAGATTAATGATGTGCACTCCGTTCCTCGCTCCGTAGATGAACGGGAGCATCTTAGGATTCCACCTTTGAGTTTGGTGGCCGTAGTGGGCCCCGGCGTCCATCAGGCTCTTGATGGTGATTGGGGTTCCTGGTTCGATTGCTGCTGTCGCGGCGGCTGCTGTGCTTTTGGTGCTCATTACATTCCTTATATGTCTTAGTTTGACCTCCCCGCCCGATTCATCCGACTTAAAAGGGCACCTTCCAGTTATGGACGATGCCCCCAAGACGAACACTAAGACCGATGCGGGTGCGTTAAGTTAGCGACGGATATAGCATCTTTAGACACAAAGAGCCAACCATTGGACCCTGATTTTGCTTGATTATACCGATCAAACCTGACTAAGGTTTCCAGTTTTGATACTTTAGGCAGGTTCTAAAGAGAGACGATCTTGAGAGCGCCGGGGGCCCCGGTTTCCCGGGCGTCTGAGAGGCTCTAATGAGCAGATAACTATAGGATAACACATGCAAAAGCTGATCCACTTGGTTATGGACTATGCCCCCGGTGACCTCGCCTGCGCTGAGGTGGTCTCAGCCCTAGCTGCCCAGATTCCAGCTGACTACCACTGGCACATCACCTCGGTAGCGAGCTTCGATACCGTTTCGACCGGATTCGTGGTGGCGCAACTAGCTTTGCAGTCCGACCGCCTCCGGCCCAAGGATACACTAATCTACGCTAACTGCGCCCCGCGCAAAGACCGCAGAGAGGCCCGAAATAACAACGAGGGCGAGGGCTTCCTCTACGGCGTGCTCTCAAGTGGCGTTGGTGTCATGGGAGTGAATTCGGGATCCTCCTTCTCGTTTATCCGAGAGGAGATACAAGAGTTGTGGACGCTCAAAGTGGATGTCGGGGGATCCCAGTTCCGGTCTCGAGACAACTTCCCTCAACTGGTGGGGCAAGCGGCGCGAGGAGAGCGAGACTTTCTCGTGGAGAGGCTCGATCCACTAAAAGTAATCTCCCCTCCTCCTGATTCATCGGTCGGATACATCGACTCGTTTGGTAATCTAAAAACCACCATCCGCGAGGGCAATTCCCTTCTATCCTCACTTGAGCCTGGTCAACGCGTCTCTATCGTTATTAATGATGTGGAGATGGCGGCGACCGTCGCGGCGGGGAGCTTTAACGTTCAAGAGGGTGACATCGCCTTCTCGCCTGGTTCCAGTGGACACGACCGCAAGTACTGGGAGATCTTCCAGCGCGGTGGATCCGCATGGCACACCTACCGAAAGCCACGGCCAGGAGCTCAAATAACGATCAAGACGTGAACGGGCTCTCAAAAAAAACCGGCGCGGTAGTGAGCGGGCGACGCTCAGACAACGCGCCTCGCGCGCACGAGCTCATCGAAACGGGAGAGAGCTTGATGTCCGAGTTCCCCAAGGTTGAGACTCCAGTCGTTCACGTAGAGCTCAACGTGCCTCCAAATAACAGATTCGCTAAGCTCCTGGGCGTACCGTTTCATCGTGACGAACGCCTCATCCCTATGGGCGTATCCATACTCGATCGACGCTCGCACCGCTCGGGCGAATTCAGCTCGGTGCTGATCAGAAACCGATCGAGCCATCACAAGGCATCCCAAAGGTAGGGGCAAGCCGGTCTCTCGCTCCCAGAGCACCCCGAGATCGGCCACACACTGAAGCCCACTCTCCTCATAGGTAAAACGCCCCTCGTGAATCACCACACCGAAGTCGGCCTCTCCTTGTTGAAGCGCTGGCATGATCTCGGAGAATGTTACGTGGTCGACGCGAGACGCTCCGGGGAAAAAGTGGTTAAAGAGAAGAGATGCCGTCGTTGTATCTCCCGGCGTCAATACTCGCCCCTCTGAGACACTGGAAGGAGCGCCTTTTCTCGCGAGGAGTAGTGGCCCAACTCCATACCCGAGGGCGGCGCCGGAGTAACACCGCTCATAGCCATCTTGTAGGAGCGCGGCGGCGAAACAGCTCACCTTTGAGAAGTGAAATGTATTCCGCGCCACCCCATCATTCAGCCGCTGAATATCCAGGAGATCAACTTCCAGGTCAAAGCCACGGCACACGACATTCCCACTTAGAACACCGTGGAACATAAAGGTATCGTTCGGGCATGTTGAGATACCGAGCCTATACTTCATGGTCAAAATACCGGAGACCTAGACACCCGCCTTTCACGCCTCAGCCGCTCCGCGTACATGAGAGATATCCCAAACCGAGAGAGAGCCCGAGTCGGGCAGCTTAACCAAGCAATCACTACCGGATACTATACTGAAGGGATGAAAGCACAAAGGAGTCTGTCGGTGCGAGCCCCTCACCTTGCGGGAAGATATCTTTTGGGGCGAAGAAGGCGCGGTACTCACTCCTTAACAGGAGCCCTTCCGACAGAGCGATATCTACATTAGCCGAGAGCCCTGTCGCATTATAACTTGCCCCCGATACCCCCTGAATAACCACCTGATGAGGATCAACGAACCGTTCTACTCTCCCACCGATAGATACCCCCTTCGCTACTCTGAGCCCCCCGGTGAGCGCCCATCCGTGCCAGAGAGCGGTAGTTTCATCTCTCCTCTCCTGTATTCCGAGATCTAGAGAAGCTCCCACCTCCAGTTGGTCAGATGGTCGATGTCTAACGACGATGTCATTAAAGATCCTTGTCCCGTGCTCCTGACCTATAAACGAGTTGTGTATCAACGTAAGGTCACCACTCGCCTCATAGGATATCTGTGTGCCGAGAGCTGGATTTCGGTCGCTTGATATGTTTTGCCAACCACGAATCAGATGCAACTGACCCTTCATCTTCTCCGAAAACGCGTAAGAGGCGCGCGCGCCTGATTGGTAGTACGGCGAGTAATCAGATACGAGCGAGCGACTAAGGGTATAGTTGTCTCGCGATATCCATGACTCATGTCCTATGTGAGAGAGGAATATCCCAACATCCACCGTAAGCGACTCCCCTATTTTGACGCCTCCGTACGCCTCCTGGAAGTAGCGGGCGGCGACCTCAGCTTCTCCCGAATAGTTGGAGATTACCGAAGACCCGTACTGTAGCGCCAAGCGCCCACGATACTCGCTAGAGTCATACGCAGCGTCCACGAAACCGAGATTAAGAGCGCCCTCATCCGTGTAGTAGGGCTGGGTCGTATAGGGGCGATACCGAGTTGGAAGATCGTTAAAGTCGTGCGCGATATTCGCGTCGATAAAGGCGCTCGATTGAACTCCCGGTTTTGGAGCGGCCACGGCTATACTGACACGGAGAGAGTGGGCCGCTATCGTTAGGACCAACAAACGAAATAGATTTATACTCACTGCGCTCGCGGATTATCAACGACTCACTACGGGACCGAGGTTTCGCTCGATCTCTCATAGAGCTCCGATGAAAGCAACGGGAGTCATCACCCCTCTGAAGAGCCGTGACTGGATCCATTACTTTACTACATCGCTCATCGTCTCGAACGCTCTCCTACTTGGAGACCGATAGGACCTCAAGACCCTCAATGACCTGTCCGAGCGAGGCGCTTAACTGAATGCAGCTTCGAATGATACTTCGCAGGTCACCATGACCAACTACCCCGTCAACGCTCCTCGTTGAGACCTCAAGGAGGCAGTCCTTGATCGCCGCATCGATCTGTACGATAGCTAGGCGCTGCTTGTACGCGAAGGGTCCGCTCTCAACAAGCAGGCCATACACGGCCCTCAAAGCCCGAGTGGCCTCCCGCATTGAGCTCACAACATCCCCGACGCTGAGAGGCTCTCGCGCCTCGGCCATAAAACCGACCACTGACTTGCGATTTTGAGTGAGGCCCTGATCGATAAAATCGTTTAGGGCCCCTCGCAAAACATCAAGCGCGACAACACCGAGGTCTCCAGCGCTCAAGCCTTCACTTAAACGTTCAGCGGTCACACCCCTAGCTCCCTTCCACTCCTGCGGGGCGTTGAGAGCTCCGAGCGGGGCTTGCCCCATGGCACTCCTCTCTCCGGGTTGTCCCTGTTCGGCTGACGCCGTGCCGTTGTAAGCCGTAAAATCCATCTCCATAAAACCTCCAAGTTCTAAGCGTCGGGGGCGTATTGGATAAGCACCGCCACAATTACCCGCGAAGTGTGATCTTTTCGATGTCGGGATTTATCGATCGATTCCCCTTCAACTGAAGCTTGGCGAGATGCCACCGTGGCCCGACCGCTCCCTCAGGGGATAAAGACCCTGCCACGCTCGAAATTTGGCTAGGAAATTCCCTTAGAGCTAATCCTTAACTTGAGACCTACTTGAGTATAAGAGCTTGATAGGATGACCCGACTATTCACACTTTCCCCCGGCGCTCAGTCGGATCAAAAAACATTCTAGCGGCAGCCCCTCATGCTACCACCTGGGCGTGTCGACTCACTTATTAGGGGTTAATTAGGGACGGGGAGACCCTAGGGGCGATTCCCCGTGGCCGACCGCCTCTTTAGCGCTTAATCTCTAACGTGCGGATGGGATTACGAAGGCTTTTATACGGGTGTCTGGGGGTGGTGGTGTATGCCGCTCTAGCCTCTCTTTTCTTTACATACCTTAAACCCCTAAACGTCTCAGCCCAGCAATCGGACACCATCAAGGCTCAGGTTCCTGAGGCCGGGTATTCAGCGGACTCCTGCAACGGAATGCCAGTTGGATCGATCATCGGGCCAGCCGCGATGCCCGATGGATCTTGCAAAGATGTGCTCCGGACCTGTGTTTTACAATTGGATGGCAGCGCTAGTTGGGAGATCACGAACCCTAACACCAACACGACGAGAGCGTGCTCTCCGCCATCTGGGTTCGACGCGTGCTACAAATACGCTTGCGTCGAGGGAGCGGGAGCGTGTCAGACCTCAGGGCCGCGACTGGACTGCTCTAAAAACCAAGAAGATGATGATTGTACAACCTACGAGTGCGATCCAGCAGCGCCAGGAACGGGGTGCAAGGAGAAAACTAAAAAACCCCCTGTCGACTGCGTTGGCTCATTCTCTGATCTACTCGGAAGTTGCGGGACTCTGATCGTGCAGAGGTACACCGTTACTACTCAGGCTTCGTGCGGGGGTAAAGCTTGTCAACATCTGGAGGGCTATTCAGAGACTACCAGTCGATTTAACGCCGCCTGTACCCCAACTATTACACCGACTGCAACGCCTACCGCGACACCAACGCTGACCTACACGGCTACCGCCACAACGACCTATACTCCGACGACCACTCCAACGATCACCCCAACGATCACCACTACAGTGACGCCAAGCGCGACGGCCACCCGCACTCCAACAATCACCCCAACGATCACCACTACAGTGACGCCAAGCGCGACGGCCACCCGCACTCCAACAATCACCCCAACAACCACCACTACAGTGACGCCAAGCGCGACGGCCACCCGCACTCCAACAATCACCCCAACAACCACCACTACAGTGACGCCAAGCGCGACGGCCACCCGCACTCCAACAATCACTCCAACAACCACCACTACAGTGACGCCAAGCGCGACGGCCACCCGCACTCCAACAATCACCCCAACAACCACCACTACAGTGACGCCAAGCGCGACGCCAACCTTGACTCCGACAGCAACTAGTACGCCGACTGCGACTCCGACGCCCACTTTCACGCCCACAGCAGCGACCTGTGATTGTGCCGCTTGCGGAACCGCCGGTGGCTACTACACGGAGTATACAGTTACCGTTAGTGGGATAACTTCCGTGGCTGAAGAGAGCTGCGAGGGTTGCGGGGCCCTCAACCAAACGTACACACTCAGGTACCAAGGTGGGTGTCGCTGGGCCGCCGATTCGAGCACGAGCATGCCTGGGTGTGAAAGCGGAGGAGGCGCTCTGCAGATGGGTGTCGGCTCAGATAGTGGCGGGCTGTACTCGTGGTTAGTCTCCCCGGATCCAGGCGCGAGTTATCACTCGGGCTCTGGCGGTATCTGTATGGGTGGCGGACTAAGTCGTGACATCACAATTTCAGCGGATCAAGCGATGTGCTCCGGATACCCGTCAACGGTGTCGGTCAGTCCCGTGCAGGGAACCTTCGTGTCTTGTCCGCCACCGACGGCAACCGCTACGCCGGAGCCGACTGAAACGGCACCCTACACCCCAACACCTGATCCAAACGCCACATGCGCCCCCCTTCTCAATGAGGATGGAACGCCCAGGATGCACTTGGCGTTGGGTGGACAAGCCGCCACTAACCTGTGGCCCCTCGGTGGCCAGCCGGCTTTTACTGAGGCATTTATTGAGTGGGACACCTTTTCACAAGGGTGGGTATCCACCAACACCGAGAGGATGTTCATCGCATATCAAAGGGAACTTTCATCGTATGATGGTGATGAACACGGTGTGACCGCTCACGTCTATTGCGAGTCAGGAGCTTGGCGGGCCGATGTCATCACCACTTGTGCCCTTAAGGGAGGGGCCGCCGCTGGGGGGACTAGCTGCGGGAACAGCTGGAGCAGCATCCCTTTGGCATCTAACGGCGGTCTTCCGGCCGCTGGACCCATCGACTATTCGAAGGGAACAGAGGAACCCGGCATGCGAGTAAGACCATCGAGTTGGTGTCAGGTGGATCCCGTACCGACCAACTGCTATGAGCGTTGTATTTCGGGCGATTACTCAATCGCTGCCGGCGAGACCCTCTGCGATGTGACGCCTCAGGTGCTTATTTACTAGAGGTCAGATTTCATCAACTCTCACTTGTATCGGCGACACTTCCTCTTGCTACTCTTTCATTCAAAGCTAAGGCCAAGCCGCAACACAGTCGAATGCTGGCCTCCTTATCTCGCCGCTCTAGTCATTTAAACCAGTTACTATTGACGGGTGTAAAACCAGATATACTAGATAAAAAGCCAGGCTAGGATGGGCTCAAGACCTGCGACGGCTACTGGAGGTACACCACGGGTGAAAACACGGGCTAGCATCCTCCACTGCAGAGTTATGGTGAGTGCCCCATTCTCTGACGCCGCTACTGGGAGGTAATTACCTTCTCACGGTGACTACCAGGAAAGCGCCCTACCCCTTAAAAGACTCCACCGGGAAGATCACGTCTATAATCTCATCATCTTTGTAGATTATTCGCACGCCTGAGAGCGTCGTTGGGGTGCGAGGCGCGATAATTTTCATGGCGCCTGCTTGGGGGAAGACATCCTCTCGGTGGAATTCAACCATATTTCCTGATCCTTTACCTCCACGTCCATTCTCGCATGAGAGGTGTACCACTACTCCACCGACTCGCAGTAGCGCGCCGAAGGCGGAGAGCTCCCCCCGATCGGAGGGGTCAATCGAATAGATCTCATCCGAAGCCTTATCTCCGAGGCCGATCCTAGTCTTACTTCCATGTCCAAATATGAAGAGAGCGGAGGCCCCTTCGCTACCCGAGGCCGTCAGCAACGAATGAAGCCCACCTGCCTGCCGTACGAGCTCTACTTCGTCTCCTGGCTCCATGAAAAGAAGTCGGAAACCTCGCTGACTCATCTCAGTTAATTGTTGGCGAAAAAAGACCGCGGCTTGATTATGATCGGCCCTCGCGAAGCTCACGACCACAACTGGTCGTTTATCATCGACTCGTATCTGCGTATCCTCAACCATTCGCTCGATCAGATCGATTGAGAATCGGAAGGGTGAACGCATACCGATCTGTCGCGCCCCGACGAGAGCCCGATGATACCGCTTCGCTCGCCCCCGCTCACTCTCCGGGATAGAGGGATCATCACTCGCGAGGACTAGGCTCTCAACAAACTTTTGGAAGCCCTCATCTCTCATCACCTTTCTGTTGAGAAGGCCAAGCACCTCTTGGCTGTCACCGGAGCGCTCATCGTCCGCCAAAGCTAGGAGCTCTACACAAAAACGTGGAGTATAGAGGTGGGCGGCGGCGGCGATCACTTCATCCGAAACTCCGTGATCAAGTCGCTCAAAGAAGAGGTTGCTGTTATTGGTCGCGCACACTCGCCTCACCAGAGGTGATATAATCTCTCCCGCCCGAGCCTCAACCTCTGTAGGAATCTCTTTATTGGCCGCTATCATAAGAGCCCTGGTCGCCATCCGAACGCGAATCGCCTCGACCGGAGATGATAGGATTTTAAGAACCCGCTCTGAATCACCAGAACCTATAGACCGTATGAGTCGGAGAGCCGTTGTTCGCTCCTCTATCGAGAGGTATGGGTCTAAGGCCCTTTTGAGAGATATCGCCGAGATCTCTTTTTTGTTCTCAAGAAGGTCATCCACCGCTCTCAGGAGATCGCCGGAATCCTTATTTATGAAAAAAGGTTCACGTCCCCCATCGATAGGGAGAACCCCTGATAGCCTCAGAGAGAAAGCCTCCCGAAACGCCTGGGCGAGAGCGGGATCAAGCCGTTTGATAGCCTCAGAGTTACCGGAGCGCACTATCGCGCCCGCGATCGCCGCCCTGACATGGTCGGGAAGCGCTGGATTTTCGATGTGCCGGAGGAAGGGATCGGGACAAATTCCAGCGATAAGGGCCAGGTTAGAGACCGTTGCTGAGGGAGCGACAACCGGGTAGCGGACAATCAGCCTCATGTAGCTGTCCAAGAGGGTAATATCGCCAAAGGAGATAGTGCCCCCAAGCTGCCCGGTAAGGGTCGTCTCCTGACTTAGAACGCGATACGCCAACCCCGAAACCGCGACCCCGAGCACCGAACCGAAATCCGTGGCCTGTATAACCGAGAGATCTGAGCTCTCGCACCGAATGATCGCGTGCTGCACTACCGGCTCAAGGGCCGCGCACGTAGCGCAGAGAAAATCGACATCCTCAACGGCTCGATTAACATACTCCTCACGCGGAAACCTATGTAATCGATCCGGATTCCTGCGCAACTCTCCAATCACAGCCTCAAAATGAGGCGGATCTCCTAACGAGACGAGAAAACTCATGGTCTCCGCGGCGAGATCATCATCAACTGATGAGAGGAGTGGGGCCACCACCTCACAAGCTTCGCTCGCTTTGAGATGTCTTAGTCCACTCAGAGCGTCTCGCCGATCCTTGCTTGGGATCTCCTCATCAAGAGCGGTCGCGACCAACTCTGGGACGAATTCGCTCAAACCAAAGTGAGCTGCGTTACTGAGCAGGGTAGAGCGACTAAACTCTCCCGGATTCTCCAACAAGGCGAGCAAACGCGCCTGGGATTCGCTGTACAGGTCCCCGAATCGACGGAGTCCAGCGAGGGCGGCGACCCTGACCTCCTCGGAATTTGCCGGATTGGCGGCCAGACCCCACAAACCCTCGAAAGCTTCGCGTGAGTTGAATCTTCCGAGAGCCCAGGCGGCGGTGAGTCGGTCGATTGCGCTCGAATCGGAGATAATTCGGTATCGACCCTGAAGGATATCCTTCAGGATAGCGGGCCCGGCGGGATCTCCTGTTGAGGATACAGCCTCAACGGCTGCCCGAAGAAGTGAGCTGCCGTGTATATCGAAACAGGTCATATTCAGGATCCGAGTCAGAGCGGGGAGGGCCCCTGCCCCTCCTATCTCTCCAATCGCCCTGATAGAGTCTGTCCGCAGCGAAAGCGGCGAACCGGTATCAGACGCCAATCTCTCAAGGGTCGGAATGGCAGCCGTGCCAACCTGCGCGAGGGCTCTTAAACCCGCGGTGTCTGGAAGCTTCGATAGACCTTCTTGAATGTATCGCTTGATCTCGACCTTATCGCGATCTAGTTCGATCTCGAAGGCCAGACACCGGGTAGTAGACCGGGTAGTAGACGCTTCGTGCCGTAAAGAAATCGGTGGGGATACAGCTTCGTGCCCCCCTATAAGAGCGGCCGTCAACCCCAACGCCGCTGCCCGGTTGCTAGTAGTCGATGGTAACATCATCTCCCCCACCGAAAACCGACCACGTACAACATCCACCGCGCATTTGGGGGAGGTTAGCGCCAGCGGTATCAGGTTTCAATAAAAATATGACTGCCCTTACCCAAGAGCGAAACATTTATTAACTCCTCCGCCGCACGGCGACACCCTCGCCATGCGTAGGGCGACCACTAAGCTCAACGGTTGACGTAAGGCGCGATCCCATTTTCAAAGCCGCTCCCTGGGTAAACACCCACAATCCGCCTAAAAACGCCAGATAAGCGCTACCTTGCCGGGCCTCCTTAAAACAGAGAGGGCGCGAGACGAAACGCCGAGCAGCCCCCTATCCCTATGCAAGCGTTACTATGTTGCTCGGTTAAGAGCTAACGGGGTATTTCTGTCATCTGTAACCAACCTCTGAAAGAAAGCAGGAGCAAGACTATGAAGCGGGTTCACGAAGAGGACTTTATCGCAAGCATCGCGGACGCCCTTCAATTTATCTCCTATTATCATCCCGTTGACTTCATTCAAGCGATGCACAAAGCGTATCTGGCGGAGGAGTCAGAGAGCGCCAAGGACGCGATCGCGCAAATTCTTGTTAACTCCCGAATGTCCGCTGAGGGGCACCGGCCCCTTTGTCAAGATACCGGTATCGTTGTCGCGTTCGTTAAGATTGGAACGGGGATCCAGATCGACTCCAAACGCCCCCTTCAGACGCTTTTCGATGAGGGTATACGGAGGGCTTACAGGGAATCGAGCAATCCATTGCGCGCCTCAATAGTTCTCGATCCCGCCGGCAAACGAAAAAATAGTGGCGACAACACCCCGGGGGTCCTTCACGTTGAGCTGGTTGAGGGAGAGAGTGTTGAGGTTGTTGTAGCCGCCAAAGGTGGAGGATCCGAGAACAAGGCTAAACTTGAGATGCTCAATCCGAATGACGATATCGTGGCCTGGGTCCTCGAAACCGTTCCTCATATGGGAGCTGGATGGTGCCCACCGGGGGTCCTCGGGATCGGAATCGGAGGAACGGCTGAAAAAGCTATGCTCCTAGCCAAGGAGTCGCTTATGGCTCCAGTCGACATTCAAGAGCTCAAAGCGCGTGGGGCCAAGACTCGCGCCGAGGAGCTCCGACTTGAGATATTCCAAAAGGTGAACCAACTCGGAATCGGCGCTCAGGGTCTCGGCGGCCTCGCGACGGTGCTCGATGTTAAGGTCCTCGATTATCCTACTCACGCGGCCTCGCTCCCTGTAGCGATGATCCCGAACTGCGCCGCCACCCGTCACATTCACTTTTCCCTCGACGGCTCAGGGCCCGCCAAGCTTACCCCGCCCTCGCTCAGTGATTGGCCTAAGGTCGTTTTGCCGTCAGCCGCTAACGCGCGTAGGATCGATCTGCAGAAAACCACTCGTGAGGAGATCTCCACGCTAAAACCGGGAGAGCGCGTACTTCTCTCAGGCAAACTCCTCACTGGACGAGACGCGGCTCACAAAAGGATCGCTGACATACTAGGTCGCGGTGAAGAGCTTCCCCCGGGCGTCGATTTTAACAATCGATTCATTTACTACGTTGGACCCGTTAACCCAGTCGGGAAAGAGGTTGTGGGCCCCGCGGGCCCCACAACCGCCACGCGGATGGACAAATATACGGAGCTCATGCTTGCCAAAACTGGATTGCTCGGCATGATCGGTAAAGCCGAGCGTGGCCCTGAGACCATCGAGCTCATTAAGAAGCACAAAGCTGTGTACCTTATGGCTGTCGGTGGCGCCGCATACCTCGTCTCCAAGGCGATCACGAGCTCCCGCATCGTCGCATTTCCGGACCTCGGGATGGAGGCGATCTACGAGTTTGAAGTGAAGGACATGCCGGTCACGGTAGCGGTCGACAGTAGTGGCGTATCGGTGCACGAGGTTGGACCAAAAGCGTGGAGGAGTCGCGCGCTCCAGATCTTACAATAGCCTTACCGACGGTGCACGTCGGAACAGGCTTGCCCCCTATTGGACTTAAAAAACCAGTGAGGTTGGCGCTCGCGTAGCCAGCCTCTATAAAAAACCTCAAAAAGCTCTGGAGATAGATATCTGCCTCGCTAGAGCAGCGAGTCTCCGATCACGAAGAGCAATAGCAAAACGCTAGCGGCCCCGTTTCGGGTGAGGAAAACCTGATTGACGCATGAGATCCCGTGGCGCATCACCGCGAGGTGCTGACTCATCAAGAGCGCGCCGAAAACCACTACGCCCATCCCGTAAGCCACTCCAGCCCCAAATACACGCCCATGAACCGCCAGCGCGATGAGCGCCGCGCAATGAAGAAGGAGGGAAAGTAATCGAGCCCCCCGTATACCGACCACGCTGGGAACGCTATGAAGGCTCGAACTCCGATCGAAATCTATGTCCTGGCAACTATACAACACATCAAAGCCCGCGACCCACAACGCGACGGCGGTCATCAGCGGGACTGGCCGCCACGACCACTCGCCCGTCAGAGCTAGCCACACTCCGCCAGGAGCGAGAGAGAGCGCGACGCCCAATACCATGTGACACAGCGCGGAGAAGCGTTTCACAAAGGAGTACCCGAGCAGAATTATCAATACGAAGGGCGCGAGCGCGAGGCAGCGCGCTCCCAGCGCCGCGGAGCCTCCCAGAAAAACCCCGCTACTCACGAGAACGAGCGTCAGGGCTCCCCCTTTAGAGACTACACCTCTTGGAATACTCCTCGCGTTAGTGCGTGGATTCCTCGCGTCTATCTCCGCGTCAACATATCGGTTGAAGGCCATAGCGGCCGTACGGGCCATCACCACGCAGAGAACGAGTAGAGATATCTGAGCGACACGTACTGGGTGGGTATCGCTGACATGCACGACCATTATCAACGCGAAGGGGAGAGCGAACACCGAGTGAGAAAATGTAACGAGCTCTCCCCAGACAGAGAGGCGTTGAACGAAACCCATGCGAACGCCCTACTCCTCCTCAGTCGGCTCTTTCCACCGTTTGCCTAGGTCGTGCTCCACCCCCATGCTATCGAGGACTTTCATCACGAATTGATCAACCATGTCGTCTACGCTCTCCGGCCTGTGGTAGAATCCCGGCATCGCCGGTACGATCCTGACCCCGTACCTACTAAGCTTCAGCATGTTCTCCAGATGTATGGGAGAGAGTGGCGTCTCCCGCGGCACAAGGATCAGCTTCCGACCCTCTTTCATCGTTACATCAGCGGCTCGGTGCACGAGGTGATTAGGGATACCGTGAGCGATCGCGCCGAGCGTCGCCATCGAGCAGGGAATCACCACCATGCCAGTTGTGAGCATCGAACCGGAGGCGACCCTCGCCCCGATGTCACGTGGATTATAAAAAGTAACGTTGGTGGCTGGCGCTCCACCGAGTCGCTCAAGTGAGAGCGAAGAGCCGTTTATCGAGATGCCCTCCTCGTCGTGAAGAACTCGAAGAGCCGCCTCAGAGAAGATAGCGTGAACCTCTCCCACTAGTGATGGGAGGACCTGCAGGAGCCGGAGGGCGTATCGAACCCCACTGGCACCCGTTATCCCAACGACCCACACCTGATCACGTGATTTACTCATACGCTTAGCGACTCTTCTTGAGCGATCGACAACCGCAAAGTAACACGAGGAGCCCCCAACATCCACCAAACCAACCGGCTGATATTATGGGTATACACCACAGGCGCGCTGGGCCACCAAAGCAACCGGCTTACATCGGGTTATCACCCCTACAGGGAGGGTTTATCAGCTATGTATATGTAGGCGATCCCCCCAAAGAGGGGTATCGTTTTGCGCGGGATCCAGCCACTCTTTTTGAGTAGATCCTCAAAGGCCGCGCCACACGGGAAGGCGGCCGCTGTTCTTGGAAGATATTCGTAAGCGCTTCGCTCTCCTGAGATGTACTCGCCAACTCTTGGTATAATTCGAGTTGAGTACCAATCGTAGGCGCGGCTGACGAGACGATTTGAGGGCTGTCCAAACTCAAGAACCCCAAGCGTGCCGCCCGGGCAACAAACACGCAACATCTCCGAGAGTCCCCTCTCAGGCGATGGTATATTTCTAACGCCATAAGAAACCGAGATAACATCGAAAGCATCATCAGCGAACGGCATCTCTTGAGCGTCTGATTCGATCCATGCGCACTGCGGAAACTCCTTGCACCGCTTTCGCCCCCTTGAAAGCATCTCTTTTGAGATATCCACGCCAACAACGCCCTGGAAATGAGGAGCGAGTCGCGGAACGAGCGCCCCCGTGCCGGTACAGACATCAAGGCACAATCCCCCGCTTACCTTCGGCAAGTTACGAACGAGCTTCCGCTCCCACAACCGATTGACGCCCAGGCTTAGGACTCCGTTCAGCTTATCGTACGTGGGAGCGATACGATCAAACATGCTGCGAACCTCGCCCAGAGCTATTGGGGTGGGAACGCTTGAGATCTCCGTGGCGGTGTTCATAGTGATAGAGTAAGCACATCCACCCCTTTCATCAATACACTTACTTCAAGCGCCCTCCCCTAGCTCACCCCAACCGTTCCGATCTAAACCGATAGAGACCACAGAGCCCCTTTGCGCCCCTCAAAAAGTCGCGCTAGGGTCACCTCATGGCGACTAATCGAGCCTTCTGGGAACCCATCGTCTACTCACTCATACGGCTCTCCCCTATTCTCGCGCCAGCGGCGATCGTTCCGCTCATTCCAAGCGACCCCATCCTTGCCGAGATTCAAATAAAGCGAGTGCTTGCGATGCTGGCGCTTTTGATCACATGGAATATGACCGAGGGGGCCATGATCTTATGGATAAAAGCGAGAGCTGAGGCCAGCGAGCGGACCAGGGGGTTTCAAATAGCGACCATCATCTGCGCGGGATTAGCGCTCGTTGTTCTTCAGTACCTCAGGTCGCTCTCCAGTCAGGGGGTATTCCTCCTCATCCTTACGGCGATATCTATCCGCGGGATGGCTCGTTCCGCCTGGGAGAATGGGCGCCCCACCTCAGGCTTCATCGCATCTATCGTGGGGAACTCTCTCCTAGCCCTCATCGCTCTCCTCTCCGTCGCCCCCGCCCTCGACTGGCAGTGCGGTGTAGTGGCCTTGGCTATCGGAAGTTCACTCGGAAGCGTTGAGGCATCTTGGCACTCTGGCGCTTTGAATGGGATCAAACCGCCAAAGTCACTTCCAGCCCTCTTTCGCGTCTCGGTGTGTATCGGACCAATTCTCATCGCCACCCTCGGAACGCTCCATCAACTCCCCTCGGTGTACGCCCTGACGTGCGTCTCAATCATTCCGGCCAATTCCCTATTCAAGAGAAGCTCCCCTCCAGACATCATCCCCCACCGTCTCCTGAGAGGTTCCGCTGGTATTTACCTCATATTTTTGGTTATCATGTCGGCGTGCAAATTGTACGAATCGGGGAGGCTCTGGTGAACAAGCTCTGTACTTACGCTCTCATCTCTCTTTTCTTAGCATTCGGATCCAACCCAGACGCCGTGTGCGCGCCCGCCGCTAAAACAGCCGGCGACGCGAAAGTTCAACGCTCACTGGAGCTCAATGAACAGGGGGTCGCCGCCCTTAAGACTAAGAACGGGCAGCTCGCTGAGTCTCTATTTCGGCAATCCGTAGACGCTGACCGGTACAACCTGACCGCGGTTTTCAACCTCGCCGGGATGTTGATAACCAACAAGAAAGAGCAAGAGGCGATCTCCCTGCTGACATCTTACACCGAGAGGAATTCACAAGACGCCGGGCTCTACGCGAGGCTTGGTGACGCTTATTTCTCAACACAAAACCCGAAAAAGGCGATCACTGCCTACGAAAAGGCGCTCTCGATTGAACCGAAGTATCGGGGGATATCAGCTCGGCTCGGGACGCTCTACGTGTTAGAGAATAAACCGGAAAAAGCGGCCACGATGTTTGAAAAGGCCGTTGCTCTTAACCCGAGGGATGCCCAGTCACTTGCCAACTTAGGGTCTATCTATCTCGCCCTTGAGAAGCCAAAGGACGCGGCGTCAATGTCCAAGAAGGCGCTCGCCATAGAGCAAAAACCCGAGACGTACGTCACCCTAGGGGCGGCATACCAGAAGCTCAAGGACCAACCTCAGGCGCTCACCGCGTTCAAGCAAGCGTTGAAGCTTGGCTCAAAGGACCCAGAGCTACCGAAGATCATTCAAGAGCTTGAGGGCGAAGCTCCCACCCAGAGCTCATAAATGATTACCTTTGAGTCGATTGAGCAAAAAGTTAGGGATGGCTCCAGGCTTTCAGCCGATGATGGGCTCTTCCTCTTCAATTACCCGGACCTCCTCGCGCTCGCGCGGCTCGCCCATTCAGCGCGCCTACGACTCCACGGCACAACAACCTACTTCAATTGGAACCTCCACCTAAACTCTACCAACGTGTGTGAGGCCGATTGCCTCTTCTGCTCCTTCTCGCGCTTGAAAACGGGGATGCCAAAGGCATACACGATGTCGCTTGTTGAAGCGGAGCGGTGGATACGGGAGCGATACAAGGTCGGCATGACCGAGGTTCATATCGTCAACGGCCTCAACCCCGATCTCGACTTCGAGTACTATCCCGACCTCCTCCGAATGATAAAACGGGAGTTCCCGGCCCTCCACATAAAGGCCTTCACGGCGGTAGAGATTCATTACTTCGCGCAAAAGTATGGAATGTCCTACGAGGCGGTGCTGGAGCGATTAGTGGAGGCCGGGCTGGGGTCGCTCCCCGGTGGTGGCGCTGAGATCTTTGCCGACAGGGTGCGAAAAAAGATCTGTCGAGATAAGGCGTCGGCCGAGGAGTGGCTATCGGTCCACAGGGTAGCCCACAAGCTCGGCCTTAAGAGCAACTGCACCATGTTGTACGGGACGATCGAGACCCCAGAGGAACGGGTAGACCACATGCTTCGCCTCCGCGAGCTCCAAGATGAAACACACGGTTTCCAGGTTTTTATTCCGTTAGCGTTCCACAATGAGGGGAACCGGATGGAGCGGCTCCCTGCTCCGACCGCGGTTGATGACCTGCGAGTAATCGCGGTGAGCCGGCTGATGCTCGACAACATCCCTCATATCAAAGCTTATTGGGTGATGCTCGGGGTAAAGACGGCTCAGACTGCGCTCCTGTTCGGAGCAAATGACATAGATGGGACGGTGACTGAGGAGAAGATTTACCACATGGCGGGATCTCACTCCCCCGACGCCCTAGCTCTCAGCGATATTAAACACCTGATCACCTCAGCCGGGCTCTCTCCGAAAGAGCGGACGACCACCTACGAAACTGTTCAGCGAGAGGCCGCGGCGTAGAATCGGCCACACCTCACAACGACGCCAACGTGGGGGCTGATCGGGCAGAGAGGCGAGGCGGGTACCATCCTCCTCCTCGACTTTACGCCGACGATACGCCGACCTTAGGCGCGATTCGTCACTTATAAATGGCGAGGGCCGCGGCCACCACAACCAGACAAGGCACCGCGATCCACAATTTCTTAGCGATAGCTGGCTTCTTGTACACCACCGCCGCAAAGGCGCCGAGCAAGAGCCAGATAACCAACTTGCCTCCCACCCACGGGGGCACCGAGTGAATCCCAATCCTCGCCAGCATGCCAAATCCAGCCACCAGAAGAAGGAGCAACCCAACGCCGTGGGTGATCATCGCCCCCTTTCGAAATCCGTTAGATTCCTTCGAGCCCCCATTGATCACGTGAAGGATAATTCCTCCGAGACTGAGAACCACCAGTGAAAGGCCCAAAAGGTGGAGGATCTTGTATATTTCGTAGCTCATAGAACCCCTTAACGCTCTGAATACCCCCCGACTTATGCCTCAATTACCCGCGCAGGTCCAGCGGCTCTTTCGGCGCGAGACCCCTTGAGGCACTCAAGATTACACGATACTTTAAACACCATCGCGTGCTCCCTTGGAGAACGGTCGGCCGTGTAAAAACGCTTGAGATGTCTGACACCTAAGCATCCTCAAGGGATCTCCGAACGATGCTGTGATAGAGGTCTACGTGGTCTAAAATTTTTCCGGCGCGGGTCAGCGTTCCCGGTATGAACTCACTCCCCCTATGAACTCAAATGACACCTTATCCAAGATCGTCTCCCTCACTAAGCGTCGAGGCTTTATCTTTCAGAGTAGCGAGATCTACGGCGGCCTTAAGAGCGCCTACGATTACGGTCCCCTGGGAGTTGAGTTGAAGCGAAACATCGCCGCTGAATGGTGGAAGCACATGGTGCATGAACGTGAGGATGTCGTCGGCATAGACGCCTCTATCATGATGCATCCAAGTGTGTGGAAAGCGAGCGGACACCTAGCGGGGTTCTCCGATCCCCTCGTTGATTGCCTGAACTGTAAAGAGCGGTTCAGGGCTGACAAGGCGCCTCAATCGGCGCCGGGTACCCCTATCTCATGGATCAAGGGGGGCAAAACAAGTGGAGAGAAGGTCGCGGGCGTAGTCGGAGAATGTGGATACGTTTGTCCTCACTGTGGAAGCTCTACCCTTTCGGATGAGCGACAGTTTAATTTGATGTTTAAAACATCGATAGGACCGGTTGATCCCCTCGATAATTTCCTGACTGAGATCCATGGGAAGGAGCTCTCGCGGGCCGAGCTACGAGAGAAGCTTGAGGAAGCCGTGAGATCGAGCGCCATCTATCTCAGGCCTGAGACGGCTCAGGCTATGTTCGTTCAGTTTATGAACGTCCAGCAGACGATGTCCATGAAGGTGCCATTTGGTATCGCGCAACAGGGGAAATCCTTCCGTAACGAGGTGACCACCGAGAAATTCATCTTCCGAACTTGCGAGTTTGAGCAGATGGAGATGGAGTTCTTCTGTGAGCCGGGAACCCAAAAGGAGTGGCTCAAGTATTGGACCGAGACGCGCATGGCGTGGTGGCAGCGATACGCCAACGACCGGTCGGCGTTTCGACTTCGACAGCATGAGGAGGATGAGCTCGCTCATTACGCTGACGATTGCTACGACATCGACTATCGCTACCCATGGGGATGGGATGAGCTTGAGGGGGTAGCGTCTCGCACGGACTACGACCTTAGTAAGCACGCCGAAGAGTCTGGCGTTAAACTCAGCTACTTTGATCAACAGAGGGTTGACCCCGCTACTGGTAAGCCGGGAATTCGTTACGTACCGTACGTGATCGAACCGGCCGCTGGGCTCACGCGCGCGTGCCTCGCCTACCTGTGCGACGCGTACGCTGAGGAGGAAGGGGTTGACGCTGATGGCGGTACCAAGACGAGGGTGCTCCTAAAGCTGCATCCACGGCTCGCCCCGTTCAAGGTCGCCGTTCTCCCACTCCTCAAGAAGGAGGGGATGCCCGATGTGGCTCGGAAGATCGTGTCTGACTTTTACAAAGCCGGCGTCAACGCGAGCTACGACGAGCAGCAGTCGATCGGTAAGCGATACGCGCGACATGACGAGGTTGGAACCCCCTACTGCCTGACGATCGATCACCAAACTTTGCAAGACAACACCGTCACCATACGGGATAGGGACACCACCAAGCAGGACCGCATCAGCGTCGATGGCGCCCTTGAGATCATCAAAGAGCGGATAAACACCTTCTAAAGGCGTGCCCTATGGGATACAAAAAAGAGGCGGGTGGTATCGTTTTTCCCCTCTTCCTTGTGGTCGTCTTTCTCTCAATCGTCGCCGCTGGTGTAGTTGAGTTCACGAAGCTCACGAGGGTAAACCCAACCGATCCGATCTTCTTCGAGAAAGATCCCCCTATCATCACTTGGGAGAGCGGTTTAGTAGGGCTCGGCGCCGATCCGGTTGAGGTAGGCATTAGGGTTGACGATAACGGTAGTGGTCTCGACGAGGTTCTCGTCCGGGTCTCTCAGAACAACCAGCCCCAACAATTTATTCGCAAACGTTCCCTAGGGGGCGTAAAATCTCAAGAGCTCAAGGTAAGGATCGATCCAAAAGAGCTAGAGCTCCGAGAGGGAAAAGCTGAGGTCCAGGTAATGGCCTTCGATCAATCGATCTGGAGCAACGGCTCCAGATTATCAAAGGGGCTTATCATTGATTTCCTCAAGCCTCGAATTGAGGTTATTACCCCCCAACAGAACGCGGTGCTTGGGGGCTCTGAGCTTGTTTTTTATCGTGTGGTGGGAAAACGACCCGACTCTCACGGCGTCTACTCCGGTGGCGTTCTCTACCCAGGATTCCCAGCCAAATACTGGGATGAAGCCTTCAAGAGCTACGACGACCTCTACCTCGCCTTTTTCCCGGTGCCTCAGAGCTTTGATGATTCAACAACCAAGATGACCCTCCTCGCCCGGGACACGATCGGCAACTCAGCCTCAGCGCCTTTTAATTACCGAGTTCGCCCCCGGAAGTGGGGGTCCTTTAACCTGGAATTGGAGGCCTCCAAAGCTGAGACCCTGAAGACAACCCTCGGTGCGCACCCAGCCAATGAGAGTATCAAGGCTCGCTTCTCGGGGAACCTCGCGACCGATCTGAGGTATCTCATCAAAGCCTCAGCTCGACACGACGATAGCCTATTGAGCGACCCCCTCAGCCGATCGGAGGGGCGCAGATTGTGGCAAGGACCCTTCATCCGCCCCCTCTCCACCTCTCCAGCCAATTCGGCCGGTGACGTACGCACAATTACCCTTGGGGGTGAGGAGATCTATAAAGGTCCGGCGGCTGGGGTTCGGTTTCAAGTTTCAACTCGTCAGAGGGTCGTGGCCGCCAATCGGGGAGTTGTTAGCTTCGTTGACACGCTCCCTTTGAGCGGTGTTACCGTTGTCATCGACCACGGATTTGGACTCTCAACCGTCTATGCTCACCTATCCGAGGCCTCGGTCAAAGGAGGCGAAGAGGTAGAGAAGGGCCGCCAGATTGGCCTTACCGGAACTACTGGTCTCGCCCAGTCAGAGGAGGTGTACTTTGAGGTCCGTCTTCACGGAGCCTCGGTCTCACCGAACGAGTGGTGGGACGATACCTGGATCAAGGATCACCTTGAGAATAAGGTCTCATTCGTAGAGAGAACTCTAGCTGGGGACTCCGGTGAGTCACCGTAAGAGCGACCCGAGCGCGGCGCGAACTCTACGCTCCTCAAAGTGTTACCAGAAAAGCCTCCAGGTCCTCCTTCTCTCCCTCGCTCAGGCCAATCCTAAAGCGGGCATCGTAGAAATTAATAAGCTCCATGAGGTCGCCGGTGAAGCCTTGGTGAAAATAGGGGGAGTGGGTCTCAAGACCGCGCAAACTCGGCACCTTAAACTTTCCGATATCACCCCACCTACCGGTGGTCATCGCGACCCCGGGATCAGTGGTTACGATGCGCTCTCCTGTGATCTTATTTCGCAAGGTATAGAGCGGCATATCTGACGTCCGGAGACGCACGTCGGCTGTGCCAGTGTTCATGAAGAGTGGTAGCGACCCACCTCCCACTTGAGGAGTATTGTGACACGAGGAGCACGTGGCGCGAACAGACGCTCGCTCTTCCCTCGCGGGAGGAACTGGCTTGCCCCGCCCCTGCCGCGGTTTAGCTAAGGTAGGACCAATCACGACATCGTTGAAACCACGAACTCCACTTACCACAAAGCCTCGATTGTTAAAGAGCCGCTGCCCGCGAGCGACAGCTTCCTGAGCCGCCGTTAATGGTGGGGCGCGCTTTCGGGGCGGCGTGGCCCAGCCGTTAAATAGCGCAAGCACGTTATTATCAAAGAATGGGCTCCTACCCTTCGGACCGAAGAATCGATTGATCCCCGGAGCGAATGGGATTGACACGAGATCCTTAGGGGCAGCCCTATTCTCAGGTGTATCCAGGCGCCCAGCGTTGTTGTCATAAACCTGGGTCGTATAAACGTGAGTCTCAAAATCCACTATCTCACTAATTTCAGACTGGGCGGGGGGAGTGCCCGCCTGCATGTGCCCCAGAACCGCGTCCTTGACCTGAGAGCGCAGCGCCGCCGTCACACTCCCTGTGTTTATGAACTCGCGTCCATCCCACATAACCGAGGCTAGAAAACGGAGGTTAGTGGAGGGGAGTGGCCGGCGAAAAACAGAGATCTCCTTTAGGGTCGAATTCGAATAGGGGTCCTCTATTCTATCGATGGTAAATTCCGCTGACTCCGAAACGTTAAGGCTTACACGGAAGAGTCCCTTGGTGCGAAGCATGGATGTATTAAGCCTCCTCGCGGAAAGGGTCGACATATCCCCCCTCTGTGAATTCGTGCCGTCCACCGAAGCGAAGAGCGGATCTAACCCTTCGGTTAAATCAAAGAGGCTCTGGGCGTATTCAGGATTCATGTTCAATCCCTCGGAGAGGACATGACAGGTCGCGCACGACCGTCCGTTAGTACCAAGGGGCTTAAAAAATGGATTACTTCCATCGAAAGATGGGCGCGTTGTTATCGTGCGCGCTATCCCAGTGCCGTTTGGAGACTCGACGACGTTTGATGAGGACGAGTCAGCTTGAGCCGTTGAGCCGGACCATGAAAAAAACAGGAAACAGAGGAAGAGGATCATCACACGTTTGAATGTCCGCTCGTGGCGCGGCGGTTCCATCGGACCGGCAATTGGGGAGTCTCCACCTTCGGAGGTCGCCCGCTCACATCCATCTCCATCATCGATCTGAAGATCGAAGGGGGGCGAGCTCCGCAAGGGAGAGCTAGCCCTAGCAGGGAAGCGAGCCATCACGTTGGCGCCGCGGAATTTACCCACTAGGATTTTGAGTATGGGAGCTGACAGCCACCGAAAAGGAGCACTTTCACTAAACCAAGGCATGTAACCAATCTCCCATCACCGAAAAGGTCTCTCGGTCAGCACGGGTCGTCCTAGTGCGCAAAAACTTTCGTGTCTGACCGATCAAAATTACGGGGGAAAGTCCGCGATATAACTCAAAACAGCTGCGCCAAACCGGCGGGAGTATTTCCCACAGGCACGATTACTCCAAGAACCGTGCCCGAATAAGGTAGGAGAAATCCGCAGGTTCTTACCAAAGCATTAGCTTAAGCGGTGAACCCTAGTCTTTATATGATTTTGTCGACGCTATTTGCCGCGATGAAAATCGGCCAAGCCGAGAGATCCACCACCCCAGGTATCAACGAGGGGAATCGTCGCGACATCGATATTCGATCCGATGTATCCAACGACCGTGTTGTCCTGACTAGTAAAGGTCCTCTTTCCCTGAAAGGCGGGCAGTCGACCACTCCGATCCGAGCCTGCCTCTAAGTGGGCATACCCCAGCATCAGAACCACCTCTCTAGGCGAAGGAAGGTACCCCTGCTCGCTCTGCCTAAGAGCGGCCGCTTTGCCTCTCACTCCGGTCTTAACGGTGTCGGGAACGAGGAGCCATCGCGGCGACCCACTTGGCTGCTGCGAGAACAAATCCGCCTTGTCGATCCCGAAAGCTGTCGTAATCCTGCCGGCGATTCCTAGGCTCGCCGCGGCCTCATTGAAAGCCGTCTTGTACTCGGCCAAGGATGCTTTTGTATCGAGGACTAGGTGTCCCCCTACCTTAACCGCTTGCTCCATGAGGTACTCTGGTATCTTTGGAGTCACACCGCTAAAGCCAAGGAGCTCAAGGATCTCTCTATTGTCCTGAATCCTACCCTGCGACCGGAGAGCGGCTTCAACTGTGGAGATCTCTCTGGTAACCGATGGTGTGGATGGCTCCGAGACCGTTGCCGCGGTTCCGTGACCCTGCGGCCTCACCGCCTCAAGGAGTCCCTTATAGGCTCGTTGTGCGGTCTCCGTAGTGGGCCTTCCGTTTGCGATGTTAGCGTGGTGTTCGGCCGCGGCGAGAATCTGAGCGGGGGAAACGGGACCCTTCACCAGTTCACGAATCAAAGCTGTCACTTCCCGATCTGCCGGGTGTTCCCTTTGAAGACCTAGAAGGTGGCTTAGCCTCTCCTCGGCCGGCGATGCGCCCGCGACCGCTGCTACGTGCCGCAAAGCTCCCAGAGGCGCAGGCCCCTCTTTCGGGGATAATCCAGAATTTCTATCGGCGTTGAATTTAGAGAGATCATGAATGTATGTCATGCGTGCCTCCTGGTTGCCTGAGGGTATCACACGCAATTTCGCTACTCAAAAAGGCCGTTTTTTCTTGGCAATCCTCAGCTAGCTGTCTTATTTAGTCGGAATTTGAATCGATCTTTAGCCTAAAGGAGATTGAGCCTTCAGCCTAAAGGAGACCGAGCCTTCAGCCTAAAGGATAGGGACCGGCAGTAGCGGGAAAGGCGCGATTTCCCCCAAACCGGAAAGCATTTTCCATCCCGGAACGAGCGGCTCTCAACACCCCCACTAAGAGATTCTGAACTTAGTAGATGCTAGCTCGCTTGAGAGGATCGAGTAGGTCCTAGCCACTACGAGTTTTAAATTTGGCGCGCCAAGGGTAAGCGGAGCGCCCTGCGTAGTGGAGATAGTCCTATACTGGTTGATCAATTCGGTCATCGCGGCTCGCTGAGTAAATCCCGCCTTCGGAATGAGGCTCGTCAGGGTATCTACGACCCCACTTGAGACCTGGCGAGCGTCCCCTCCTCCCTGAAGACCGGCTAGCCTATCGAGCGACTGAGTGAGGCTCTTAAGAGCAGAATCAACCTCAGGCGCCAACTGCACAGAAACCTCACCGTACGCCGCGCGAGCGTCGCTAAGGATCTGATCGACTGTGTGAGACTCACCACGAGGGGCACACCCAACCACAGAGAGAGTCGAGGCCACAAGGAGGGAGAGGGAGATTCGAAGGAGTGAGTTCTTCAACATAAAGTGAGAAAGTATTTAAAAAGAACAAAGGCGCCCAAGTACATCTCAAGCGCCCAAGATCCTTAAACATGCGTGGCGGGATGTCAACCTACGATAGAGGGGGTCTAGCGACCACCCAACTGAGGGTCACCCCTGGTCCTCTTTTGAGAGCGCGCTCTCCGCTAAGGCGCTTAGGTGCTCAAAAAAAGAGGGATTTAGCCCGCTAGGAAGGGTAGCTACCTCCCCTGAGCCCGGGTCCATCTTGACGCCCATCCCACGCACCAGGGCGCTCATCTTATCCACCAGCCCTTGCCTGCACACCGGAGATCGGCGGGGAGCGCCCTGCCCGGCATAGCAAACCGAAAAAAGCCGGTCCCACTCGAATCTGATTCCGGGGTCGCACTTCCCTCTAAACCCCGCTATCTGTTCGTGTCCTACGACCGATTCCGGCTTCTCCAGCGCCGGATAGAGAGCCTTAAGACGCTCGAGCACCCCGAACAACGAGGCGTATTGAGCCTCTGAATAGGGAAAGAGGTTCCCATTCAGGTTCACCAACTCTATCCCAATCGAACGATCGTTGAAGGACTCTACGAGCCGCGCATCTCCATGTGTCACTACCTCTAACCGACTCTTTCCGGCGTGCCACGCTCTGAGCGCGCTCCCATGTAGGCACGCCACCAACTCATACACGGTTCCGTCTCGGTCGAGCACGAGGTGCGACGACACCTCTGAGGTCGTGTCCTTAAATATCTGAAGCGTTCGTTCAAGTGTGGTGGCGGTGAAGTGCAGCACAACGAACTCGACCGGGATCTCTAGGTCGGTAAAGTTTGGCGAGGAGTGCGCTGTGACTATATTCATGGACACGAGTGGCTCTTTGTTTTACCGAGAGGCAAGAGCGACTACTCGCTTGTGCCCTCCCTCCAGAAGTATCCCATACCTCCCCCTAAGGTGATAGTGATTTTGACGCGCTAGGTAACCTCCTAAGCCACCACGTAAGTAAAAGAGGGCTGACAATTTGGGCTGTTCCCTTTAACCTCGTTATAGTTATCCTTGGTGGAGCAACACAGTGATCTTAGACAACCAAATCCTCCTCTTAATCGCATGTATCGTCGCTATCGTGGCGAGTCGCACCCGCGTGCCGTATACGGTGGGCCTCGTGCTAGTTGGAACGGTTCTCTCGTTCTACGAGATGGTCCCGGAGCTCCAACTTACCCACGAATTAATTTTTGACCTCCTCTTACCGCCACTTATCTTTGAGGCCGCTTTCCACCTTAAATGGAAGGAGCTGAAACCGATTGTATCCCCCGTTACATTTTTGGCGACGGTCGGAGTTCTGCTCGCCGCCCTGGTTTCCACTCTCATCCTCAAGTGGGCGAGTGGGATGTCGTGGCAAACGTGCGCGATCGTGGGGACGGTACTCGCCGCCACAGATCCCGTATCGGTACTAGCGCTCCTAAAAGAGGCCGCGCTACCTACTAGGATTCACAAATTGGTGGAAGCGGAGAGTTTGTTCAATGACGGCGTCGCTTCGATTCTGTTCGCCATCATCCCTTTGGTTTGCGCCGGGACCGCGTCTTCATCAGAGATAGTGACTCTGACGGCGACCGGAATACTTGGCGGAGTAGCCACCGGAGCGGTTGTGGGTGGGGCGATACTCCTACTCTCTGGGCACACATCGGATCACCTCGTTGAGATATCGATGACCGTTATCACGGCGTTCGCGTCATTCCTCGCCGCTGAACACCTTGGGGCCTCAGGGATACTATCAACGCTCACGGCGGGGATGGTGCTCGGTAATTTCGGGTCGACGGGAGCCTTAAGCGATAAGGGTCGAGAGGCCGCTCACTCATTTTGGGAGTTTGCCTGCTTCATCGCGAACTCCTTCATATTTATCCTTATCGGAGTCGATCTCCCCCTCTGGAGCACATCAGGCGCCTTCGCTCTCATGAGTTGGGCGATTATCGCCATGCTAATCGGACGAGCGTGCGCGGTCTATGGAGGGAGCCTTGTCTTTCACGGGAGAGGTAACCAGATCCACTCATCGGTACAACACCTGCTCTTCTGGGGGGGGTTACGGGGCGCTCTCTCTATCGCTCTCGTGCTCGGACTCCCCGAAGATTTTCCCGATCGAGAGACGATGATCGCGACGGTCTTCTATGCGGTCGCGTTCTCAATCGTAGTGCAGGGATTGACTGTGAATCCTCTGATTAAGAGGGTAAAGGCGATCGCCTCCTGAGACACCGTGCCCTGCGCAGGCCGTCAAGGACTCTTCCCCGGCGCCACGTGCCCATCGACGCTTGTAGGATTAAGCAACCATCTAAACCGCTAGCCAAAGATAAGGGGCGCGGCGAACGCGAAGAACGCTCCTACGCAGAGACACACCACGGCGATTAGATACATAACATTAGAGAAACGCGTCGCCCGCTCGCACTGCGCGGCGAGGGCTGGATCGTTCGGACACTGCGCGGGTAGCGCCGAACGCAACAACCCGGCACCTACCAAACTAAGAGCAGCGAGAGAAAACAGCCACCCCTTGTGCTCCGAAAACCAGATCAGTTGGGGGAAGATCCCCAGGAGGGAGACGAATGTGGCTCCAGCCCCGAGCGCCACAAAGAGCGCCGGAAGCGCGCAGCAGAGCAACGTGCTTAACGAGAGGAGGAGAGCCGCGAAGGGAAGGGTTTTGCGGAGCATCACGATACTCGCTCGATCCTAACGACCTCAAAACCCGAATCGACGATCGCCTCCTTGAGCTCCTCATCAGAGAGGACCTCGCCTTTCTTAGTTGTGACCGTTACGACCTTTTTGTCGAGGTCCACCTCGACGCTCTCAACACTCGGCTTACGCAGGATAGTTTTCTTTATTCCCTGCGCGCAGAACGAGCACACCATTCCTTTCACCGTGACCTGAGCCTGTTCGGCCATACCCGTTGCGGCGATCAAGAAGCATGTAGCGAAGGCCGCTATTGGTAGTAAGAATTTCATAAACCAACCGTTAAAAATGAGAGGCCGCCGCCACAAATGGTATCGAATCCTCCAAACTCACGCCCGCCTCGAGGATGAAACCACCATAGAAGAACCTTCCCATAGGTGTTATGCGCAGGCTCTCCTCCATCTCAGGCATATAGTCGACCTGAAGCACTAACCAGGTCTGAAGCGATTCGAATGACGCAAGATAGGGAGCGATTCCCATTCGTCCCCTATAACGGCTAAACCGCACCGAGTCCTTCGACTGCAGGGTCTCGGCGGAGAGCTGCCCGTAAACGCGTCGCGTTTCATAATCTCCCTCTAGAGCCCCGTAGGCCGCCACCCCGTCGCCCTCAACCGAATCGTGCCTTCCTCCAAAGCCTATAGAGGCGTTGACGTTCGCTTGAGCATCAGATTCATTCCATCTCCGAAGAATTTGGTTGTATTGCCCTATCCCGAACTCGGATCGACTATTCCTCCCGTCCCGATAGAAGGAGGAGACCCCAATCGCCTCATGATTTGATAGGGAGTAATTCACCTGAACGTCGTGCCAATCCCTATTGTAAGCCGGCATTACTCCATATCCCCCCTTAAAGCTCACAGGGTTACCCCACGCCTGGCTAAAGCTTATACATGGGGCGATCAGTAAAACGAGAGCGGAGCTTCTCATACTCTAATGGTATCACGGGTAACCCGGAGTCCGAGGGGAAAACGAAGGCAACTCTACACCCCTGTGAGCCACCTGCCGCTGTGACGGCGATGAATCAAGATGAGCTCTTACGCGCCGCCCTACCCCTTTTGACACCCACCACATAACGCTCGATCGATCGACCAACGACCAGCGCCTCCGACAACGACCGTGAGGGCAAGCCCCACTACAAGGAGGTGGTATTCAAAACCCTCCCCTGGCTGATTGCCAAACCAGTTCATGAAAAATCCGTTTGCCCAGTGCGCCATGTACACTGCGCCCACCATGACAATCACCAGCGAGGCAGCGCAGAAGCGGCTTAGAATTCCAACGATCAGCGCTATCGCCCCCACGGATTCACTCGCGATGACAAGCAGAGCCACGAGGTACGACATACCGAGGGTGCCTGTAAAATATCCCATGGTGCCTGTAAATCCGTAGCCGCCAAAGAGACCCAACGTCTTCTGCAAGCCGTGCGGCAACATAACGAGCCCTAGCGTCACCCGAGCCACCGCTACCGCGGTATTTGGCTCAGTCCTTATAAGTTTAGCGAGAAGTGTGTTCATATATCCCCTTGGCGAAGTTGTTGTAGTCTCAACTACCAGATCCTGTAAAAAAGCGTCAACTAGTTGGTATCGCCCCGAAAGAGTGGGCCTGCGTGAAAAAAGGCGCGCGGCACGGGCGATCCCGCTCCCGAGACTAAAGAGAGCACGGACAAATGGCCGCCATCCATCAGACACGACGCCACAATAGAGGGGTGCCGGACACGGCTAGTTGTGCGAGGGTTGGGGTATCCATGCCTGACAAGACAGCCGGGGTTCACTCATGACGATCACAGAAACGGGCGCTCGTTCACTCGCCGGAGTGTTTACACGCCATGTCACTCCACAAAACGTTCGGGCCTTTGAGGTCTTCATCATAAGGCTGGCAGTTCTCTTCTTTGTCGCCCATCTGGCTTTGATATTTTTGTTGAACAATGTCCCCGCCATGTATCGGGGGGAGTCTTTCAACTACCTCAAAGCGATCTATACCCCATTCAGCTTCATTCTCGCCTACGAGGTTTTTCTTCTGGTTATAATACTGCCGGAATCGATGACCGAATTCATCGGCAAGCAATTTGAGATTATAACCCTTATTACCCTTCGAAGCTTCTTTCACGATATCGCGGATGTGCACATGCACACCCCACTGCGAATCTCTGACCCAGCCGTTGTGTCGCTCGGGTATGATCTCATCGCGTCCCTGATCATGTTCGGATTAACGGTGACCTTTCATCGACTCCATCACCGCCAGAGAGAGCCTGATGGGAAAGAGCCCCTGGAACGCTTTATCAACTTAAAGAAATCGATGTCTTTAGGCCTCCTAATCATTTTGGCTGTCACAAGTTTCTACAACGTTCAAAGCTGGCTCTCTCACGCGATTCCAGCCCTGACTAATCGGACAGAGTTTCCCGATCCAAACGCCTTCTTCTACCTCGACTTCTTCAATCTGATGATCTACGCCGATGTGCTGCTCCTGATAATTTCGTTCCTGTACGACTCATCCTTTTACACGGTCACCCGCAACGCGAGCTTTATCATATCGACGGTTCTCCTCCGGCTCTCCCTCAGCATGGAACGCCCCTCGAATCACGTGATAACGATCGTCGCCTTCGCGTTCTCAATCGCGGTGATGTTTGTGCTTCAATTTAGACACAAGGGGGTCGCGCAGCCCGCGAGCGCGAAGTGATGGAGGGGTAGAGGCCCGAGAAGAGCGCGCTGAGCGGAGTAAGATTGGGGCAACCACCTCTATTAGTCAGATATTACCTCAGCGGACCGAGATTCTTATGGCAATGTTCAACTAAGGCTCCCATTGAGCCGCTCAAGACCTCTCCCGAACACTCCTAAAGAGACCGTGAAATAGCCTCTACAAATTTGAGAAAGCGCCACTCTTATGGAGGTAACGAAGAAAAAAGCGTCATCCTTACACTTGCCTCTGACGCCTCCTAAACCAGAGAATGTCACGCAGGCCGATGGTTTCAACCCCAACTAATCAGCCCATAAAACTCTTCCCTGAACGAGACGCTAATCAGGCTCAACCGGAATGGGAAACTGGGTTGCTTCAGGTTCGGGGTGGTGGAAGGGTCTTGTCCCGAGAACTTTCAGTCTCTGAATTACTCGGTAGGCCTCGTTGAAATATCGATTTCTGAATACTTCCGAACGCTGGTCAGGTCGGATCTGAAATATTCCAAGCGGGACAGAAGTTGAATACGGATGCGCGTGCTGGAAGAATCGTGTCCACAGCTCCATATCAGCTGCCAATTCAAGCCGAAGATCAAGAGCAGCACCGGCTCGCTCCCATAACGAACGCCGCCAAAAGGTACCCTCTTGCTGAATGAAAGGAGTATCAAACCCATCACTATAATAGTCCTCTCCAGCAAGGTTCGGAATTCCTCCAATATCTAGAGAATTATCCGGAGCTGAGGTGCACTGTCGACCGGTTAGCCATTCCACCTCTTTCGCTCCGGTAAAGATCGCGGCGACCAGGTCTAACGAATAAGGGGTGAGGCGGTCGTCAGCGTTGAGCCACGACATGATGGTACCTGTTGATCGAGTAAGGCCATCTTGAACTGAGGCGTAGTGACCGTTATCGGGAGCAGACCGCCAAAAAGCGAGATATCTCTCGTATTTCTTGATGATCTCCTGCGTACCATCCGTGCTTCCACCGTCAAGAATAATGTACTCAAGATTCGGGTAATTCTGGGAAAGAATGGAATCAATACATCGCTCTAGGTACCCCCGCCCATTAAAGACTGGCGTTACCAATGAGATCGACGGGGCAGCGGCTCGACCACCTTGTAACAACGCCGGCGAAACCCTAGGTAGTTTCTGCGGGGGACGCGGATTAAACGGATTGATAATAGCTGGAGATTCGTTCGATGGAGCCTTATTGAGCATCTTACGCTCTCGTTCGATTATCCCCTTTGCCTCCGCTACCTCCCGAAGGTCAAGCTGATAGCTCCGCCCCTCTGTGGGCGTATCGTCGAGCAGAGCCGCAATCGCCAGCGTGTGAATCGAGCCGGTCCTAAGAAACCGGGCAGCAACATCCAACCCCAGAGTGTGCTCGAGCCCGGGTTCGAAAGGCAGGAGACTTTGGAGAGTCTGTTTCTTGAAGAAAACCCCCCTCCAGCTAAACATTAGAGTTGGGGGCTCAAGAGAGAGCGGATCCAAAACCAGTGCCTGGCACCACGGGTGCCTATTCAATCGTGCTGCCTCAAAAACCATCTTTTCAGATGGATACACGCGATCAGTTTGAAGCACCTCAACATTAGGCAACGTATAGAAAGCCGCGGCCACCAGGAGCAGTCCTGGGTCGCTGAATACAGACCCAGGTCGTTCGATAACTGAAACCACCTGACCTTGAGCGAGATTGATGGCGCGCGACAGTTCCTCTCGTTCATGGAACGGTCTGGATACCGATGGATGAACTACAACAAAAGGGGGAAGCTCCCCCCACTCCGAGGCTGGCGCGTCACTTATAAGACAAACCTCGATCTTGGCGTTCAGTTGCAAAGAGAGGGATTCAAAACATCGCCTCCAATGCCCTTCATCTCCACGTCGTGATATCCCTATGAGCGAAATCAGTGGATGCTCGGCCAGGCTGCGTTGTTTTGACTTCATCTCGCCAGCGATCGAGCCAGCTAGGGCTCTTGCCTCCGGACAGGAGAACAACTCGTATTCCTTTCGAGCGGCCTCAAGGGCGAGATAGTTGAAGGCGATATTGGTGACAATTTGCGCGTACTCTAGGTGAGCACCTCGCACGACAGGTTGTTGGCGCATCAACCCGCACAGAATAGGCAGCGCCTTATGAAAAAGCTTATTTTTTGCGTAACTTCGGGCTGCTTCGAGGTTCATGGGATAAAGGTGCCAACGTCTCAAGAGATTACGCGGCAGAGCCCGAATCGGCAATCGCAAAAAGACGGAGCGGACCGCCAGTAAGATTTTAAGACCCGAACGCCGTATCCACAACTCAGAGCTGACCGTCCTAACTCCTATTAGAATACGTGTCGCGCTGGCGCTGCTTGTAAAACTACACACTGCAGCGGTTGTGCTCAGCGGCGCCGAAGATTAGACGCTACGCCTGTATACAAACGGGTCGGGTCTTTCTCACTGTTCAAGATGTATACGTAGTGCATGCACGAGAATAATCGGAGGCACGCCGAGACCGTTTCCTGTTTCCTGGGGAGGTGTTTTTGGGGAGTGTTCGTCCGCCCCGCCTCCTGAAAAGAGGCGGGTGCGTGTAGTATCTAAATTCGTGTAACAGGCGAAACTATGGAGATATTCCCAAGTTTGCATCCAAACTGCATCCACTCGGAGAAGCGTCTCGAAATATCAGACTAGCGGGGTGAAGCCCCGATCAGGGGCGAGAGGGGCGGCAGCCCCTTGGCGAGAACGCCGAGTGGGCAAAATGGGGGGGGGGGGGGGGGGGCGGGCCCA